>ENA-ORUO01000023-ORUO01000023.1-human-gut-metagenome-genome-assembly--contig:-NODE-23-length-195114-cov-15.437011_pt1 | contig 195114 bp, 196 predicted proteins | sample MGYA00242082_ERZ509215 | MGnify/ENA primary metagenome ERZ509215 (study PRJEB26280, sample SAMEA2338829) | human gut metagenome | biome: human gut; feature: human-associated habitat; material... | reverse complement strand
GCATCCCTTCGACGGCTGCGCCGATGGTGCCGATCATGCCGGCGAAGCCCGCATATATGGCCGGGAACATACTCAGGAGGCCGCCGGAGAGGCCGGCGCTGATGGCCTTGGCCGCAGCGGCCAGCGGGGCCTTGAGCGCCCCGAACACGCTTTTCAGGGTGCCGCCCATCTTGACGGCCATAGAGGAGATGTCGCCGAATTTGCCGGTGATGCCGTCAAAGAGGCTCTGCCCGATGCTCCACGCCGTCTGCGCCAGACTGCCCGCCGCGTCCCCGAGAACGCCGTTCAGGCCGTCCACCAGCGAGAGGGCGTAATCCCATATCTGCTGCTTCTCCCCGTCGGTGAGGCCCGAGTAGAGGGCGGATGCCGCCCATTTGCCGATGCCCACCCAGTCGCCGGATTTGACGGCGTTCCACAGGGTGTCTACCGTGCCGAGGATGCCCTCGTTGGCGCGGTCTTTGAGGGCAGACCAGAGGCCGTCCAGTGTCTTGGCGGCGCTGTCCTTGATGGTCTCGGCCACCTGTTCGGTGCCGTCGGCGGCAATGGTCTTGACGGTCTCCACCGTGCGGAGCACCCCGTCGATGACCTTGTCCTGCGTCTGGGTGATGACCCGCTGCTGTTCGGTGGTGCCGTCTGCCAGCGTCTTGGTGACGGTCTCGGTCGTGGTCTTTACCCCGTCCACGATGGCCGTGGAGGTGTCCTTGACCGTGCTGACCAAATCCCGCACCGTCTCCATGGTCTGGCTGACCGTCCGCTTGCCGTCCGCCGCGATGGTCTCCACGGTCTTTACGTCCTTGAGGACGCCGTCCACCAGCTGGCGGCTGGTGGAGGTGATGACCTGCTTTTGCTGGGTGGCACCATCGGCCATCCGCTGGGTCGTGGTCTCCACCGTGCGGGTCACGCCGTCGGTGATCTTGGTCGCGGTCTCGGTGACGGAGGCCAGCACCTCGCTGGCAGCTTTTTTGACCTTGGCGTTGCCCAGCGTCATGCCCTGCGCTAGACCGGCACATGTCTGCATACCAATCTCGGAGAACACTCGGGATGGCGAGTGGATGCCCAGCACCTTCTTCACGATGTCGGGCAGCTGCTGGGCGAGGCCCTGAACCTTCGAGATGAGACCCGTCCAGCCGGATTTCAGGCCGTTCCACAGACCGGTGACGATCTGGCTGCCGATGTCCAGCCAGCGGAAGGCCGTGAATACGTCAAAGATGGCCTTGCAGATCTGGGGGATGTTCTCGATGATGGTAGGCAGTGCCTCCAGCAGGCCCCTGCCCAGCATGACGATAAGGTGCGCACCCGCTGCGAGGAGCTTGGGGGCGTTATCGTTGATGATGCCCGTGAGGTCGGAGACGATGCCGGGCAGGTACTCGATGAGGGTGGGCAGGCCGTCCATCAGGCCCTGCATCAGGCTGATGATGAACTCGATGCCTGCGTCCACCAGCTTCCCGGCATTCTCGCGGAGGCCGTTGGCAAGGCCGGCTACGATGGGTAGCGCCTGCGTCAGTAGCTCCGGGATGCCCTGCACCAGACCTGCGCCCAACTGGGAGAGCATCTCGATGCCGGTGTGCAGAAGCTGGGGAAGGGCGGAGCTCAGGCTGTTCACCAGTGCGCCGACGATGGAAGCGCCGGTGGTCAGCATCTCCGGTGTAGCTGCTACGAGGCTCTGCGCTAAGTAGGCGATGATGTTCACGCCAGCAGAGACCATCCCGGGCAGCTGCTCCACGATGCCTGCGGCCAAAGCAGAGAGGATGCCGCCCGCTGCGGACAGCATCGCTTCGGGGCCGCCGTTGCTGAGAGCGTCGGTCAGGTTGCGGATGCACTCGACGCCCCAGCTGCCCGCGTCCGTCAGTGCAGGCTCCAGCCGCTCGTATACGGCCAGCTGCAAGCCCTCAAAGGCGGAGCTCATGGACGTCATGACGCCCTGCAGGTTGTCCTGCTGGGTCTCGGCCATCTGCGCCATCGCTCCGCCCGCCGCGTCGATCTGTGCGGCGAGAGCATCCCACTGCTCGCCCTGCGCGGCCAGCAGGCCGTTGACGGCGGCGAGGTCGGTTTTATTGAACAGCCGATTGATGATGCTGTCCTTCTGACCCTGCGTCATGCCGACCATGCGGGTGTTCAGGTCGCCCAGTATCTCGTCGAGGCCCCGCATATTGCCCTGCGCGTCGTAGACTTGCAGACCCAGCTGCTGTATGAGCTTCGCGGCGTCATCGGTGGGGGATTGCAGCGACAGGATGATGTTGCGCAGGTGGGTGCCGCCCTCCGCGCCCTTGATGCCTACGTTTGCCAGCAGGCCGAGGGCGGTGGTCAGCTCGGTGGTGCCGTTCTTGAGGTTAGCAGCAGTGCCGCCGACCGTCAGGATGGCCTCGCCCAGCTGGGAGACGTTGGCGTTGGCTTTGCTGGCGGCCATGGCCAGCTTGTTGCCGAAGTCGTCTACATTGTTCTTGTTGGCCTCGATGTTCAGGGAGGCCATCGCGTCCGTGACGAGGTCAGAAGCATAGGCGAGGTCCATGCCGCCTGCGGCAGCCAGATTCAGTACCGAGGGCAGCACCTCGGCGGCCTTGTCGGCATCGTAACCGGCAAGGGCCAGATAATTCAGGGCGTCCGCAGCCTGTGTGGCCGAGAACTTCGTGGAGCTGCCCATCTCTTTGGCGACTCGGGTCAGGCTCTCGATCTCATCGGCACTTTTGCCCATGGTGGCGGCCACCTGAGACATGGACGCCTCAAAGCTCATGCCCACGCTGACCGAGGACTTGGCCAGCCCGGCCATCTTGCTGGTGGCGGTGGAGACCAGACCCGAGATCAGGTTGCCCGCCGCCACGGTCATGGAGCTGATGCCCTTGGTAAAGCCGCTGGTGTCAAGCCGGGTGTCGCCGGTGACGGTATAATCTGCCAATGTGTCCACCTCTCATTCGGGAGCGCAGGCACAAAGGCACAGACTCAGATTCTGATTTCTATCTCCCGCTTACAGGCGGGGTTCTTGCATTTGACCCACAGCCCCCGGGCGTGGGCCTCGGACGTGGCCCAGACGGCCAGCGGATGGCCGCACAGGGGGCAGCGGACAGGGGCGCGGGTGTTATCCTTCCCGAGGCCGGAAGCGGTCGAGGAAGGCCTCGTTGTGGTCTTCGACACTGCGGACGCGTTTCCCTCCTTCCAGCCCGGCGGGCAGGGCATAAATGTCTTTGAGGCGGGCATACCGCTCCCGCTCGGCTCCCTCGAGCCTCGACAGGTCGACGGCGCGATAGCTCATGATCTGGAACATCCGGGTATCCTCCGGCAGGGCGGCAAACAGCGCCTTGAAGCGCCACCAGTGGAGCTTCGTGGTAGTGAGGTCGATGCCGTATGCCTGCTGGAACGCGGCGACGATGTAGGGGGCGTCGCAGTGGAAGTCATATGTCAGATCGCCGCTGCCATCCTCATCGCCGGAGCCCGTACCCAGCTCGCTGGGGATGCCCGCATAGAAGCGGCAGAGGCTCTGGTAAGCGCTCTCGAGGTCGGAGATACTATCTGGCGGCTCCCGGTAAAAGCGCCCGAAGGCCTCCCGCAGGAAGTCCCATGTGGCAATCTCCTCGACCCTGCGCTGGATGCGGTTGCTGAGCCAGAGCATGTGCCGGAAGTCCGGGTCGATGGCCCGCCCCTCCCAGACGGTGGGCAGCTCGTCCAACAGCAGGTCAGCCATTGTCGGGGGCCTTATAGGATGCCACGAAGCTGTGCATCAGCTTTGCGCCCTCCGGGGTGGAGAGAAACTCCATCACCTGCGGCAGTGCCGCCTTGACCTGCTCGGCAGTTGCTTCGGGCTGCGCCGTGGGCAGGACGACGGGCGGCCGGGGGACGACCTTGCCGGAAGTGACCTTCTGGGCTGCTGCACGGCGTTCGGCACGGTTGCGGGGCGGCTCCAAAGATGCGGAGAGCTGGCCGTTGATGGCGGCTTTCTCTGCGGCAATGGCCTGCTTGAAGCTCTCACAGACCTTCAGCACCGCTCCGAAGTCGCCTCCGTCCAGATGCAGACGCTCCGAGGCACCTTCGCCCAGGACCTCGTCCAGATAGCTCATCATCATCCGGCACTGGCTGCGCAGGATGCCGGGGTAAGAGACGCACTCCTCCGTGTAGCGCTTCTGCTCAGCCTCGGCGGCTGCCTGTTGGTGCTTCTGTGCTGCTTCCATCCGCTCCACGTCGTTGGCGTTGAGGGCGGAGAATGCGAATTCCTGACCACAAATAATCATTTTAGCCTCCTATAAAATTCGCCCCTGCCAATGGGTGACAGGGGCGGTATTGCATTGCGAGAATTTACGCCTTGGCAGCCTTTTCGCTAGCCTCGTTGAGGTAGTCGAACTCCTCCGGGGTCTCGATGCCCTTGGCATCGCAGGCGAAGGTAGCTGCCGCACCGGCGCTGCCGCCCGCGTCCGAGGTGACGATAAGGACACATTCGCCGACTTCGCCCTTGCCGGTGCGGGCGCTGAAATAGATATACGGCACCACCACGTCCGAGCCGGAGCCAAACACGATCTTATGGCTCAGAAGAAAATCCTGAAATGCATCACCCACGCAGCGGTTGCCGTTGATGGAGAAGGTGCGCTGGGTGGTGCCCTTGGTAGTGGCGGAGGCGCGGATGAAGTTGACGTCCTCGGTGGAGGCGTTGAGAGAGCCGGAGTGCTCTTTCACGCGCTCGGCGGCGACGACCCACTGGCTTTTCTTGGTCTGAGTGGTGCTGTCGGTCTGGATGGCAAAGATGAAGTCGTTGGCGTCCTCAGTACCCTTATACTCGGCGCTGGGCTCAAAGCCAAACTTCTTCTTGATGCCCGCCAGCGTTTCTGCTACGGTCATAGGCTTATCATCCTTCCTGATAATATTGAAGCTGAAGCTGCATCTGGGTGCGGCAGGTGTTGGCGTCCTGCCCGATGATATACCCGGGGGAGAGGCATACCACCTTCTCGGCTTTTTTGCCGGGGCCGAGAATGGGCAGCTCGCCCCGGCGGGACTGGGTGGAAACCCAGTCGCTGAACTCTTCCCAGAAGCCGCTGTTTGCGGCCTGCTGGGCTTCGTCCTGCGAGTAGATCATCCGGGAGGCCAGCACGAAGTTCCGCGCCCGGAGGCTGCCGGAGATGTACTGTTCCAGAATGGGAGCAGTGGGCGAGACCTCCAGTGAGAACTGCGCCGGTTCTGCGCCCAGATATTCGATAGAAAAAGCGACGTCACCGCCGTTGTAGCTGCTGACCAAAGGGCAGGAGGCCAGCCAGTCCAGCATGGCTTTCACGATGGGGGTCTGGCTCATTTCGTTACCTCCCCGGCGCGCTTTTTCACAAAGCTGCCGAAATCCTCCCGATGGTCGTTGGCGCAGCGCTCGCCCCAGTGCGGCCCGCGCCCGTCCTCACGGACACCCTGCCCGAGGGGTAGGCGGTAATACTGGGCGGCGGCATAGGGCGTGGCCTGCACGATGTGACCGCTGCCCAGTACAGTGTGGGTGTCGGTACTGCCCACCAGAGCGCCGGTGCGCTTCGGGATATAGGGCTTTACCAGACGCACCCACTCGGCGTCGGCCTCCTTTTGGAGTCGGGCGAAGGCAGCGTCGTACCGCTGCTCGAAGTCCGGCCCCAGCTGGACGTGGAGAGAGATGGGGTCGCTCATCAGCTCACCTCCACGTACCAGTGCGGGCATCGTCCGCTGCGGTTGTCCTGAATGCTGGTGACGGTACCTGTTCGTCCGCTGGGCAGCAGGACTTTATCTTCCAGCGCCAGCGTCCAGCCAGCGGCCCGGACAGCCTCGTCTGCGGCTCTGAAAGCCTCCGGGGTGAGAAACTGCCCGGCGGCGTCTGCGGCCTGCTCCGGGGCTTCTGCGGGGGCTGCTTTGCTCCACCCGACAAAAATACAGATTCCGGTAGCGCCGATGCGTCCCGCCGAATGCGCAAAGCCCGGGTACGAAGGGGATACACTGTCTACCTCGCGGCAGCTCACCTGCGAGAGAACGACGGTGTAGCTGTTGGTGACAGTACCCCTGCGCACCGTGTGCGTCAGCCGGATGCTCTGACCAGCATGGAGAGGAGAGCGCATATCACACCTCCTACCTGCGGCGGGGCGGTCGGCTGACGCCGCTGCCCGCGTAGAGCATCCAGCGGGTGGCCGGAGCACTGAGCGTCCGGTGGACGATGGCCAGCTGCCGCTCGCCGAGGTAGCGCTGGACATCCATGCCGGAGGCATAGCTTTCGGTGTACCCGTGATTGTTCACGCTGGTCACGCCGTCCCATCCGGTCTCGACGCCGGCGGCCAGCTCGACGAGCTGGGCCTGACAGGTACTCAGCAGGGCTTTCTCCCCGTCAGTCTGGGCGAGGGAAGCGCACCAACGGGTAGCGTTCTCGATGAAGAGCGCAGCGTCCCGGGCCAGCAGCTCAAACTGCGCCTCCGTCAGCGAGGCGTCCGGGTGCTGGGCCTGATAGTCGGCAAAAGTCAGCCAGCTCTCCATGGCTTACTCCTCGGCAAAGTTTGCCTTGGGGATGGTGATCTTGCCCATGCGCACGTTCTTGTGATCGAACTTCAGCGCCCAGTTTGCCTTGTTGGTGAACTCGTCATCCGTCGGGGTGGGCTTGTTGATCTTATCGCTGTCAAAGGAGACACCGTTCGGATGCAGAATGAAGGAGCGGTTGTTGTACAGGATGTCGGTGCCGCCTGCCTTGGCCGCATCATACTCGGTGTAGTCCGGGGTGATGACCTTAGGATCGGCAGTCAGGACGGAACCCTGACCCAGCAGGAAGCTGTTGTAGTTGGTGCCGTCGTCGGTGCCGCGGTCATTCTCGACCACGACCAGACCATTGATGGTGGGCAGGCTGACTTCCTTCTGCAGCACGTTGGTGATTACGTACTTGTTGTAGTTCAGCAGGCCCAGCTTCTTGTATTCGGCCAGGATCTTGGAGTGTACCACCAGCAGACCGAACTTGCCGGAGAAATCGCCCAGGGCGGACTGCTGCACATCGATCAGCTGGTTGGCGGTGACGCCGCCGGTCTTGACGGTCAGGCTATGGTTCGCCAGCCCGGACAGGCCCAGAACGGAATCCACCAGCTTGACCAGCAGGCTCTGCTTGTACATGCGCCAGTAGCGTCCGGTGTTGCGGGCAACAGCGGCCATGGGGTCGGCTGCAGTCAGCTCACGGGTCAGCTCGGTGGCCTTCCATGCCTTCATACGGTCGATGCGGATCCAGCTCTGCTTGCCGCCGGAGATCTCGGTGGGCACGTTGTCATTGGTGCCATCACGGACCAGCGGGGCATCGGTGTCAGGGTCCAGCGGGTTATAGAAACGGATGGTGCCCATCGTGCCGCCGTTATCCAGAGAAGCGGCCAGGCTCTGGTCGCTTGCCAGAATGCCGGAGGCAAGGATGGAATCGGAGAAGGTGGCCTCCTGGTCCACGAAGCCCTGATAGACCTCGGGGTCAAACGGAAAACCGCCAAAAGTGCCGGGAATAGGCATAGTTCAGTTACCTCGTTAGTGTCGTGCAGCTCTCACCAAAGCAGAGAGCTGCTGGAAAAGTGCCGGATTGCGGGTGCGCAAGGCCATGCGTTCCGCGCCGGTCATGTTCAGGAACTCGGCCAGTGTAGGTTGTGCGCTGCCGCCCTGCGCACGGGGCTTGGGGATGACGATGGGGTTTGCCTCCGCCGCGCCCTGCTGCGGCTGTCCGCCCTCGGGGGCGGGGGATACGGCGAACAGATAGGGCTTGTGGGTCTTGAGAGCTGCAAAGGCGGCCATGACGTCCTCGGTCTGGTTCTTGCTGGCCTGCAGCACCGTCTTGTCCGGCAGCAGAGCAATCACGTCCGCTTCGTCCAGCGCACCGGCCTCCCGGGCTGCGCTGCGGAGCACGTCGTTGAAGGCGTACTCTGCCGCCTGCGTCTGCATCTGGGCGGTGAGGCTGGTGATCTGGCTGCGCAGGTCATTGACGTCTACGCCATCAAAGGCGGCGAGGCTCTGCTGCACACTGGTCAGCTGCGCCTGCAGCCCCTGCACCGTGGTGTTGTGGGCCGCTTCGTCCTGTCCGTGCAGCCGCATGACGGCCTCTACCTGTTCCTCGGTCATGCCCTCGATGGCTCTCAGATCCTCTCGTCTCATCTGTTCCTCCTGTGGGGGCCTACGGCGGTTTCTGACACGCTGCCGTGCGTGATGCCCCTGCACCTCTCTGACACCGGGTGCGCGGTGTATTCTGCCTGCTATCGTACCACACTCCGGCGGGTAAAAACGTTATGACTTGAGCGCTTGCATACCTGAAACAAAGCATACCAAAATCCCTATAAGCCCTACGCGTGCGGGCATCAAGCGCGTTCTCGCGTGCGTATACTCTTCTTTTCTTCTGATAAGGGTCAGGATAAGAGTTTGAGTATGTCTCTGTATGTTTTGCCCCAAAACCCGCATGAACACTCACCTTTTTGTGTCTACAAACTTTGTATGCAATCTTTTGTTGCAACTGACAGGATTTTTGTTGCAACTGTATGCAAGCAAAACGCCCCGCGCCGGGAGGACCTGCCGGAACCGACCCGGCTGAGCGCCGAGGGTCAGTATCAAGGGATGATCTTCACCCTCTGCGCTCTGGGTGGAGACTGGCTGCGGGACTCCGGAGGTAAACACCGGGTGTTCCTGATGGGGGAGTCCAGCCGGGATACCGATGAGTACATCAACAAGGAGGACTGAACTATGCGTGATCTGAGCATCGAAGAGATCAAGACCGCCGCCGATCCGGTGGCTGCCTGCAAGGAGCAGATTCGTCGCTGGAAGATTTCTTATTCCCGCTACTGCGGCTCCCGCCGCGGCGGTCTGTATTATGAGGAGCATATCGCAGCACTGGAAAAGTTGCTGCACGAGCTGAAGGAGGACTGATCCATGAAATTCTATTACAAAGGCCAGCTGGTGCGCACCAGCAAGACGCACGATTACAACTGGGCGATCATCGATGAGCTGAAAGATGGCACGCTGGTGGTCTGGGGCTGTCGGGCTGATCGTAAGGCAGCGGATGCCGAGGCTGCCTACTTGCTGAAGCGAGGGCATCTGGGCATCCGGGTCGTCCCTCTGGACACCGAGCCGAACCCTCCGGCACTGACCTTCGACCAGTTCATGGCTCTGGCCCGTGAGAACTACGGTAAGGGCGGCGACGGCTATGTCGAGTGCTGGGACGACCGCACCTTCGCCTACTTCGTGAAGGAGTTCGGGCCCATCACGAGGGCCAGCGCGCTGGATGCCTTTGCGCAGGCGCTGGATCAGGAGAACGAAGAGCGGGCAATCCGTGAGGCCGCTGAGAAAGGAGAGTGGTAACGATGAAGACGGTCAACTGGAAGGTCTACGGTGAGGCGCTGGACGCGCTTCAGGCGCAGTTCTCTGCGGAGGACGGCATCCAGATCCACAACTGCAACTTTGCCCGGCAGGGTACTCCGGTGAAGATGGGTGTCCAGTGGGCGTCTTTTGGGACGAAGCCTCCGGAGGATACTATTCTGTTCGCAACTCGACTTGCACAGGCAGCGCTGGCGGCTGTGACCTTCGAGTACAACGGCTATGTGGTGGACTACGGCGGGGGTGATCAGTGATGCGTGGATTCCGTGCGGAGATGGGCGGTCAGTTCTGGCACGAGGGCCAGACCGAACGGAACGGGTACGTGTTCCGGTGGGAGGCCAAGGTCTACCCCGAGGGCAGCACATGCGGCATCAATGGCGGGAGGGTCTCGAAGCTCTGGATTGCTGAACTGCCTCCCGGTGAGGTCCGGTACTGGCAGGAAGCAGCCTATTACGACCGGGGGTGGTGCACACTGCCGTCCACGCAGGAGGCGATGGACTTCGTGGATGAACTGCTGGGTCGCTTCAAGTGAATTACCCCAATAAGAAAAGCCCTGAAGGTGCATTCCTTCAGGGCTTTTGTCTTGTCTATTTCTCAGCTAACCTTTTCAACTTCGCCGGTTTCTACGTCTACAAAGTATTCTGCCAGTGTAGCACCGTTGCCCAGCGTCTTGGCATCAAACTCTTCATCCTTGACGTGTTCCTTCACAAGAACGTCAATATTTCCGAACATATAGGCGAGTTTGGTGGTCGTTCCGCTATTATCGTCGATGATAAAATGAATCTCACTGTCGCTGCCGAAGCACTGCTTATAATACTCCACCGCGTACTGGGTCATGTCGACGCCCTCCGAAACCGTGGCAAAGCGCCAGTTTCCGGTAACGTCGTTTGGGACATCGCCCACGATGAAGGTGACACCATCGATAACGTAGGACTGGAGGCCGGTTTCACTCTCGGATGCTGCTTCAGAAACGGCGCTACTCTCGGACTCCACCACGCTGGCGGCGCTCACGGCGCTTTCCGCAGCCGGGGCTGCACTGGACGCAGGCGTGCTGGAAGAGCTGCCGCCGCAGGCGGTCAGCAAAGCCGCCAGCGCGAGGGAGGCAGCACCAAGACGAAGCTTGCTCTTTTTCATGATACATACCTCACTTTCCATAGTGAGCCGATTGTATCATGTCTCTAGCTAAAAGTACAGGGCATAAAAGCGTCAAAAAGCGTCAGAAGACCCCTTATCTCCTAGCCTGTGCCGCTGCGCTTGCGGCCTCGCTCCGCCCAAAGCCGGGAACCGACTCCCGCAGCTGGTAGGAGTGGAGGCCAGTCTGATGGCAGAAGTCCTTCAGCTTCGCACGAGAGGCCGCCAGCTTTGCCGCTGCGGCCTTTTCGGCATCCTTCTGGCCGCTTTCCTTTGCCACAAGAAACGCCCGCTTGTCGGCCCTGATCTGGCGCTCCTGAGCGCGCTGCATCTGGGTGGCCTTATACCGGTCAATACCCTTACCGTTGTAGGTTACAGTAGCGGCATTGATTGCAGCCAACCGTTCGGGGGTGTAGCTGCGAACACTTGCGCCCTCCCAGTACATTGCCCAGTTATGGGCACAGTTGGCCCCCATGAAGCCGCGCACGTCGCCGTAGCCGATATCGTCCAGCGAGAGATAGCCGTGCCGACCGCTGCGGCTGACGATCTGGCCCTGCCACCAGCTGTGGTTGGTCAGGTCCTGCCCACCGTCGCCGGTTCGGGCACCCACGTGGGCGTCCAGCTCCATGAGGTCGCATTCCAGCTGATCTGCATTAAAGCGGGTGATCTCTCCGGCAGTCTGGTTGATGCCGGTGCGGGTAGCCCGCAGCACCACCACGTCCAGCGTGTCCACGTGGCCGCTGGGGTAGGTGATAGCCCCGATGCCCTTTGCCGCCAGCGCGTTCAATGCCCGGCGGGCTGCGTCATCGGAGCTGAACGCGCCGCTGGCGGCATCCATGTGTGCCATGTCGAGGTAATACGCTAGCTGCCGCTGAGTGGTCTCCACCATGTTCTGGTTGCCCATCACAGCGCGGGTCTGGGTCAGGTTGTACAGGGTGTTCATGGTGCGCCGGTAGCCGCTCTCCAGCAGCTGCTGCGCTTCCTCACTCTCGCCCAGAGGAACCAGAGAGCGGCCTGCTGCGGCTGCATCCAGCACGTCCTTGGTGTATGCCTGTTTTATTGCCTGGGCAAACACAGCGGCTTCCTGGGGCCCCAGCTCCTGCACAATGGCCTGCATCTGCCGCAGAAGGTATGCCCGGCTCGCGCCCAGCGCCTGCGCCCGGAAGCTCTGCCACTCCGCTGTGGAGGTGATCTTGCCCGCCTTGACGATCCGGCGCACCATGTCCCGCAGGATACGCTCGTTCAACTCGTCCCACGGGGCCGCCATAAGCCCAGCGTAGCCGTTAACTTCGTCCGGGGTCAGCATGGCGTTACCCGGTGGTAGCGGCCGCCCTCCACCGTGACCTCAAAGCCCAGCAGCCGGACGACGCGCAGAGCTTCGTAGTATTTCTCCCACAGCGCAGGGCTGTGCAGAATGCGTGCGTTCGCCATCAGCCAGTCCAGCCGTTCTGCGGTCTGCTTCATCCGGGCGAATTTCGTTTTAGCCGTCGCCATTGTCGATCACTCCCTTCAGGATGTCATTGGCCCCAGCTTCCTGCTGAATGGCCTGCACTGCCCGTGTAGCGGTCTCTTCGTCCTCGCCAAAGAAGTGCATCCGGTACTCGGTCTTGCTGCGCAGGCCCATGCTGACCTCCTGCTGCCACTGGGCCATCTCGGACAGGCGGTCAAGGATGATGCTGTCATCCCACTTGAAGGAGATGTTCAGTTTGCCCTTGCCGGGTACACCGGGGGTGTGATCTGCCCAGTAGTCCAGCGCATCGATCAGACCGCGCAGAGCGTCCTCCAGTGCTGCCTGAAGGTCGGAGACCGTGGAGTACAGCTTCTGCTTGCTGCTGACGATCTCGGTGGCGGTCTTTTCCACGTCTGCCACCTGAGACAGCACACCGAAGCTCAGGCCCGCGTGGCTTTCCACATTGCGCAGATACTGGTTCAGACCGGATAGGTAGCTGCCGTCCCGCAGGGCGGGGGAGAACACCTGATAAAACGGGGTACTGTCGGTGATACCGGTGTTGACGTTGATGCCGTGGAACAGCCGTTCTCTGTGGTGCGGTGCCGTGCTGTCGATGGCTTCCGGCGGCACGCCGTATTCCCTGAGCGCCTGCGCTTTGGACAACTGCTGCCCGGCGGCGCTGGGCTTGAGAAATTTCTCATCCGTGTCTACCGCCAGCTCTCCGCCCTCGTACTCCCAGTCCAGCCGTGTGTACTGTTCGTCGGCATCGATGATCTGCTTGCGGGCGGGTTCAAACATAGCCGCGCCCAGCTCACTGTCCGGATCGACGCTGTTAACAATAGGCGTAACAAAATATCCCACCGGGAGCTTTTCCAGCCCGGTGAGGTACGCTACCGGCTGGATGTCGTCCCACTCCGGGCGGATACTCAGATCCTCCGGGCTGCCGAGACTGTCCTGTGTTGCGCTGCGGAAGGCCAGGTTGACCACTTTGGTGCAGGGAAACTGTGTGGGCGCTGCAAGGTCGTAATCTTCCAGCTGCGCCAGCTCTTCATCCCGCAGGTCTGCGCGGCTTTCCAGCACGTGCATCCACTCCATGCGGTGGTAGTAGTTATCGTCATCCTGAATGCTGTCGATGAACACGCTCTCGGTCAGGCTGCCCTCCGCGTCGTGGGCCACGGGGAAGTACCGGGCCGCGTTGCAGAAGGAAATACCCAGCTTTTTGCCGCTCTGGTAGGGCTTCCAAATGCCGCTGCCAAGGGCCAGCGCCACCGTGAAGATGCGCCGTCTGCGGGGCGTGAGCACCCGCTGCAGCTGGGCGTTGATCCAGTCGGCACGGTCGCTGCCCTCCACCGTGGCTTCCAGCTCCAGCGTGGTCAGCCGTGCCAGCTCTGCGCAGATCAGCGCGGGTAGGTCGAGGGTCAGGGTCTCCGGATTCTTGTCCAGCGGCAGGCCGTTGATGGCTGCATCGTACCAGTCCTCAATGGCCCGCTGCATCCGGCTGGTGACAAGGGTCTTGCAGCCGATGATGTTCTCAATGTCGGCGTGGTTTATCATGCGTTCTGTACACCTCTCTTTTGCCAAACGTCCTCAAGGGCGTATCTGGTCATGTCGATGCTGTGGTTTGCCGCATCGACAAAGCCCGGCATCACTTCGCCGGTCTTTTTGTCGAGGGCGTACTCATACTCTGAAAATTCTCGGGCCGTCCATGGGCAGCGCTGGGGGTCAATGATGATCTTTGCGCGGCTCTGCAGCCACTTCATGCCGTCGGTGACGGATGTGCCGCCGTGGGCGGCGTACTTCCGGCAGCCGCGCAGGCGGCTGAATCCCAGATCCCGCAGTGTAGCGATCGACCGGTTGGCCGCGCTGTCCGCGATGATCTCATCGTGCAGGTGCCGCTTGAGCACCTCGGCCAGCTGGGCATCGGTCTCTTTCTGGGCCCGGTGCTCCTCGTAGATGTAGACAGTCTGCCGGGCGTGGTCGTAGCTCATGCCGCCGAAATGGTTCGGGTCGGGGTACCAGCCGAAGTCCAGACCGTAATAGCGGCGGTCAAACCCGGCGATCTCCTCGCTGGTGATGGACCGCAGCTCCAGATTCTCAAACACGGCGGTGCCGCAGCCCACCACCTCGCCCAGATACTCGTGGGCGTAGGCCACCGGGTCACGCTGCTTCAGGGTCTCGGCGTCGTCGAAGAAGCGGGGGCCCAGCCATTCGGGCGGGGTGGTCAGGTAGGTGGTGTGATGCCGGAACTGCTTGGGCTTTGCCTCCCGCTTGTACCGGTTGACCCAATGCCGCGCCATGGCGGGGGAGTTGAAGGTCTTGAAGGAAAAGCTGAAGGGGCCGCCACGAAACACCGACTGTTCCACGTTTCGCACCTCTTCGGGGCCGTCGTACTGGTCGAACTCCTCGAAGTGCATGACACCGAAGTAGCCGAAGGGTACGGCGATGGATTTCAGCTTGCCCGGGTCGTCCAGACCGTAGAACTGGATGGTCTGCCCGGTGGGGATATAGGTCAGGGTATAGGGCTTCTTGGTCTGCTTCCACAAATGCCGGATGCCCATGCGGTCGATGACGCGGTTGTACTCCGGCCAGACACTGGTGGCGAGGGTGTTGCCAACCTTGCGCAGCACCACGGCGTGGATGTTCGGCACCCGCATCACCAGCAGCACCACCTCGGTGGCGGCAAACGTCGATTTGAGAGAGCCGCGCCCTCCGTCGCCCAGATACTCGTTATACTCACCCGACCAGATGGCGGTGTGGGCGGCGTAGTATTCAGGGATGATCAGGCTGCTTAGTTTCAGTTGCTGCTTCAGCAGGTTTGGGGGCTGCCGTCTTTGGTATGTCATCCACAAACACCACCTTTCCGTCGTAACCTCTCAGCTCCGGGTGCTCACTCCAGTGCTCCGGGTCTCGGTTTTTCAAAAAGAAGCACATCGCGCCCAGATCGCCGCTCTGGGCCTTTTTGAACAGGGCGTTCTCCACGCTGGCCAGTGCCGCCTCCGCGCCTACGCTGAGGGCCTGCTTGATGCGCGGGTCCTGCGTACACCAGCGCCGGAAGGTGCGCGCCGGCACACCAATCTGTTCGCAGATCTCTGCCTGCGTCAGACCGTGCATAGCCAGCCGCTGCAGTCGCAGCAGGCCACTGGGGCTGTTCCACTTGCTGATTTGGGATTCTCGTGCCAAGGTTTCACCTCCGTATGAGAAAACGGCACGCACCGGCTCTGCTTCCAGAGCCCTGCGGGCGGAGGATGACCCGTGTGCGTGCCGTTTTGGCTATGAAAAATGCCGGGGCGGGAAAGGAGTAAAAACCTGCCCCGGCGGGGAATGGTTATTTCAGGCGGACGGCCTTTTCACCGGTGAAGTCCTCCCAGCGCTGGACGATCACGTCCACATAGCGTGGGTCATACTCCATGGTGTAGCACTTCCGGCTCAGTTGCTCGCAGGCGATCAGCGTAGAGCCGCTGCCGCCGAACAGGTCCAGCACGGCCTGGCCGGGCAGGGAGCTGTTCTTGATGAGCCTGCCGCACAGCACCACCGGCTTCATGGTGGGGTGCTCCGCGTTGCGGGGTGGCTTGTCGCAGCGGATCACGCTGCTTGGCGTCTGTGTGAGCAGGGCCTGCGCCTTGATGGCCCAGTCCAGCAGTTGGTCTTTCTTCATGTGCCGCAGGTCGTCCGGCTTCGCGTCGTCGATGACGGTGGTCTGGCTGCGGTCGTTGATGAAGTAGTGGTTGGCCCCGGGCTTCCAGCCGTACAGGCAGGGTTCGTGCTGCCATTGGTAGTCGCTGCGGCCCAGCACAAGGCTGTTCTTGACCCAGACGAGGCAACCATGCAGCCCCCAGCCAGCCTCCCGGAACATGGCCCGGAAGGCCTCGCCCTCGGTGTCGGCGTGGAAGATATACGCGCTGGCCCCGGTTCGGCAGGCGTCGAAGGCCCGGCTGTATGCCTTGAGCAGGAACTGCCGGAACTCGCTTTCTGCCATGTTGTCGTTCTCGATCTTCTTGCCGTTGCTGCCCTCGTAGTTGACGTTGTAGGGCGGGTCGGTGAGCAGCAGGTCAGCCAGCTGGCCGTCCATGAGCTGCTCCACATCCTGCGGGCTGGTGCTGTCGCCGCACATGACCCGGTGGTCGCCCAGCAGCCAGATGTCGCCGCGCTGGGTGATGGGCTGCTCCGGGGGCTCTGCGGTGAAGTCGTCCTCCTTGACCTCCTCGTCGATCTTGATCTGGAGGTTCAGACCAAAGTCGGTCATGTCGTAGTCGATGCCTGTCAGCTCCTGCACCAGAAGCTGCAGGTCCCACTCGGCAACTTCGCCGGTGGAGTTGTCTGCGATGCACAGGGCCTTGACCTTTTCCGGGTCGAGCTCTGCCGCTACGATCACCGGCACTTCCTGCAACTTGAGCCTCCGGGCGGCCTTGTACCGGGTGTGTCCGGCGATGATCACGCCGTCCCTGTCCACGATGATGGGGGACTGAAAGCCAAACTCTTTGATGCTGTTGGCGACGGCTTTTGAGGCCTCGTCATTGCGCCGGGGGTTATTGTCATAGGGGCGGATTTCGTCCAGCCGTTTGTACTCGATTTGGTGTTTCACGCTCTCCATGCAATCCCTCCGGGCAATAAAATAGGCTCTCTGGCAATTGTACCAGAGAGCCTAGGGTAAAAACGTTATGACTTACTTTTTGGCTTTCGCCTTGGTGGTCTTGGGCTTGGCCTTTGTGGTCTTGTCCAGCTTGGCGTAGGGGTCTTTCCAGCCCTTGGGTGCGGGCCATTCCCCGGTGTGGATTTTCCAGCTATCTACTGCGAATTTCCGGGCATCTCTGCCGTACTTTGTGCCCTCTCCGTTTTCGACCTGCGAAATCAGTTTTTCAGCGTCCTTAGAAATTGCCATGGTATTTCCTCCTTACCAGTTCTGCATGGTCGATGTTGCATTCTTGATGGTTTTCTTGGACATCGTCAGAACACCGCGAGTTAGCGTGACCATATAGCAGCCAGTGTATTTTGTTGAGCTGTTCTGAATGACATTGTATCCGTGGGTGGCGGCCAGAAAAGAGTACAAGGTCTCGTCTGAACCGCCATAGCCCGCCCGGGCTTTTGCCAACTTGGCATAGGTTCTCGGGTGGCTGGCGCTGAACTTGCGGCCCAATTGACTGAGCTGGCCGCAGGTCACTACGCGGGCTTTGGAGTTCAGAAAGCCCTTGCACTGATAGCGGCCATAGCCACCAGACTCCGAGGCAGAATCCCAGGCCCAGTATGTGCCCGCGCCAAAGATGCCGTTGGCAGAGTACATCGTATCACCCGACATAAGCTGCTGGTTGTAGTGGTCACCTGTCTTGCCGCCGAAGTTGCGATCAGCATGATACAGAGATGCTTCGCCCGCTTTTCTGCGGGCTTTCTCGTATGCGGTCTCACTCAGTAGCTGGGGCGTGTCATCGGTAAAACCTACGGCATTCAGATAGCGCTGGATGAACGTGTCGTTCTGTGTGCCATCAGTTCGGATACTCTGCTTTGCAATGGCATCCACGGTATCTGCGGCATCCTGATCGCTCATCTGCATCAGGGCTGCGGGGTTGCCCTTGATCTGTGCCAGCAGCTGCTGCTCCCGGGTCTGGGATGCTGCCGGTGCCGCTGCTTTCGCTGCACCTCCTGCACCGCCGCCTCCGCCCATGCCGTGGCTGCCGCCCATGCTTCCACCTCTGCCGCCCATGTGAATCCTCCCTTGGCCGTGAATTTCTCGGTCAAGGGTAACATGAAAAGCGGGGGCAAAACGTTATGATTTACTTTTTCTTGGGCTTCGCCTTGGTGGTTTTCTTCTTGCTGGCGGGCTTCTCCATACCCAGATTAGGGAAGGGGTAGGGGGAAGCCGGAGTGTCGAGGGGCCGGAATTTCTGCTCTGCCGCTTCGATCTCTTTCAGCTTCTTTGCGGAAACCTTTGCTTTTGCCATAGTGAGATACCTCCAGATTGATTTTACCACACTTCGATTTCCAGTTCAATCACGCGCTTGCCGGAACCGTAGGTGCGGGACGGGCCGGTGTGGGTAGAACGGACACCGGTGATCTTGTGATGAGTGCCAACGGCAAGAACGGCCTCCGACTGACTGGGCTGGATGAATGCCGCCCGGGTGCTCTTGGCGGTGTGATACCGGATCAGCACCTCACGGTTGCCGGAAACGGAGCCGCCCTGCCCATGCTTGCCTGCACTGCGGCTGCCGCCGGGCTGCGGCCAGAAGGGGTTGTCACGGCTGTCGTAGGCGGTGGATTCCAGGCAGTCGTTCGTCCAGGTCTTACCCACCAGCGCCTTGCGCAGCTGGCTGTCGCTCATGCTCTGGTAGTTGTTGACCTTCAGGCGCTTCAGGAAGTCGTCGTGGTCGGCGCGGTACAGGGTGGTCTCCTGCCCGATGGGCTTTGCCAGCTTGTCCACTGCGTCCATCATGGCCTGCTGCCGTGCGGTCAATGGCAGCTTATTGGCGGCTGCCCAGTTGGCGTTCTGGCTCAGGGCCTTGCCATTGCTCTGCATGACCGGGTTGATGTAGTCGGTCACGCCTGCGGCCAGCGCCGGGTCGCGCATCATCTGCCGCTGCGCGGCGCTCTCCATCGCGGAGACCTGCTGCGGTGTCAGGTGGCCGAAGCCGTTTGCACCGGTGGGCGGGCCTGCCTGCTGGGGCGCTGCCTGAACTGCCGGTGCTGCCTGAACAGCAGGTGCCGCCTGAATCGCGGGCATTGCCTGTGCGGCTGCTGCGGGCACTCCTGCGCCGCCTCCCATGCCCTGGGAACCTCTCATGCTGCTGCCTCTGCCGCCCATCACTGCGCCTCCTCTCTGGACCTTACGCGGGTCGCCATGTTGTGCGGGAATGCCTGCCACGGGATGCTGTGCTCCCGCAGCAGTGCTGCCATTGCAGGCGGCGTTTTGCCGTAGACCAGAATCTCGGATGGCTCGGTCTGCCGGATCAGCTCTTTCAGCCCTTCCATCAGACCATCGGATGAATCTTTGTGGACGAGGCAGCCCACCGTGCTCACTGCCACCGCGCCGCCTTTGCTGATGCCGTCGAAGCACCAGCGGAAGCTGCCCTCGTCCGACCAGCTTGCTGCCGGAATGGTGCAGACCCCGTTGTGCTGAAGCCATGCGGTCAGCAGCTGGTTCCGGTAGTGGTTCCAGTGCTGGATGGGCGCGGGGAAGTCGGTGTAAAGCGAGAAGTCCGGGCCGAGCACCAGCGGGTATTTTGCCAGTGCGTCGAGGTACCGCTGCGGCTGCCGCCAGAAGCGCTCGAACTGGTAGTCATCGAGGAAGAAGTGCACACCTGCGTTCTCCGGGTGCTTGCAGGTCAGAAGCTCGTTGAAGCCAATCAGGTGATCGACCCCAAAGGGCAGCGGCAGGGCCTTGGTGACGGGGTTGCCCGCCGGGGTCAGCTCGAGGCCGTCCAGCAGAAACCAGTTCACCAGCTGGCCCGTCCTCATCCGCTCGTTAGAAAAACCCATGCCCTGTCCTCCTGTGTGTTATCCAGAAGAGCATAGCATGGGTTTCTTGGTGAAAACGTTATGACTTGCGCACAGCCGCCGCTGCGGGCCTCCATGGCGGGTTTTTGTGAATCGGGCGGGAACTTTACCGCCTGCGCTGCTGCGGCGCTCACGGCGGCGTTCTGCGGTTCATGCGCGTTGCAGCTCCTGCCACACCCAGACCCGCAGGGTCTCAGGGGAAATGCCGCCGCCGTAGAGCAGCGCTGCCTTGCGCCAGCTGACCCTGCCCGGCCCGAGAAAAACGATCTCGAAGGCACGGCGGGTCAGCGGGTCCTCGATGGTGTTGATAAAGCCGCGACGCTCTGCGCGGGAAAGCCTGCGGAATGCTCGGGTGCTCACTTGTTGTCTCCCTTCTTCGCTGCCTGAATGTGGGTCTTTACCGCCTGCATCAGGCTGTTCTGGTCGGTGTCCTTGCGGTTCAGCGCCTTGACCACCATCTCGTCGGCACCACCCTTGACGATCAGCCGGTGGACGATGACACTCTGGGTCTGGCCCTGACGGTAGAGCCGTGCTTCGCCCTGGGCGTAAAGCTCCAGACTCCACGGCAGGCTGTACCAGATCAGGTGATGCCCGCCCTGCTGGAGGTTCAGCCCGTAGGCGCAGCTGGCAGGCTGGGCCAGCAGAACGTCCAGCTCTCCCGTGTTCCATGCGGCTACGTCGTGCTCATTGTCCAGCACGGCGAATCTGAGGCCCCTGTGGCGTGTTTTCAGTGTTTCGGTGAGCTGCTCCTCGTCGAAGCGGAAGCCGTAAAACACGAGGGCTTTCTGGCCGTCCAGCGCGTCGATCAGTTCATCAAAGGCATCCAGCTTGCACCGGTGGATCTGGTGCACCGTGCCGCTCTCGTCGTAGATGCTGCCGTTGCACAGCTGCAGAAGCTTGCCGGTCAGGGCTGCCGCCTGCTGGGCGGTGATGGTCTCGCCGTCCACATCCAGCAGGTAGTCCTTCTCCAGCTTCTTGTAGGCCGCCTTGGCAGGCTTGTCCAGCACTACCGGGATGTCGTCGATGATCTTCTCCGGCAGGGTCAGGTGGTCGGCGGCTTTGAAGCTCAGGACGATGTCCCTGATGCGGCTCTCCACCGCTTCGGCGGCACCGTCCTTTGGTTCGTAGCTGTACTCGGTGGGCCAGAAGTAGTCCTTGCGGTAGTGGGTGATGTACCGGCCCAGCCGCTCGCCCTGATCCAGCAGCCAGACCTGCGCCCAGAGGTCCAGCAGGCCGTTGGGGCTGGGCGTCCCGGTCAGCTCCACCAGCTTGTGGATGCGGGGGCGCACGGCTTTGAGGGCTTTGAATCGCTGGGCTGCATGGTTCTTGAAGCTGGATGCCTCATCCAGCACCACCATGTCAAAATCCCACTTCCGGCCCAGTGTCTGCACCAGCCACGCCGTGTTCTCCCGGTTGATGATGTAAATGTCCGCTGGGGCAGCCAGAGCGGCGAGGCGCTGCTTCTCGCTGCCCAGCACGGTGGAGAGGCGCAGATGCCGCAGGTGCTCCCACTTGGCTGCCTCGTCCTGCCACGTCGCTTCGGCCACCTTCCGGGGCGCGATGATGAGCACCCGGCGGATCTCCAGCCGGTCGTAGAGGAGCTGGTCGATGGCGGTCAGGGTCACAACGGTCTTGCCGAGTCCCATCTCCATCCAGAGGGCCACTCCGGGCTTTTCCAGAATGGCCTCGATGCCCGCCTGCTGATACGGGTGCGGGTGAAATTGCTGCATTGCTTTGACCTCCGTTTCTTTTAGGGCTGCGCGTCAGTCGGCATCGTCTTGCGTGGTTTGAATGAAGCTCCTAGTGCTCAGGAAGTCCGCCAGGTGTTGGGCGTCCCCTGCGGTGCTGATTTCATAGCAGGGGAACCCGAAGCTCAGAATCTTCATCCTCCACCACTCCTGCAGTCCTCCCACCTTGACCTTTGCCCCGGGGCGCTTGAGCTCCACAAAGGCGATGATGCCGCCGGGGAAGAGGATCATCCGGTCAGGTACACCCCTGTGCCCGGGGCACACCCACTTCAGGCACAAACCTCCTTCGGCCTCCACGGCCTTGCGCAGGACGTTTTCGATGCTCTTTTCGAGGGGCTTATTTGTCGGCATTTTAGTTTCTCCTTTCGTGCTTGGGCTGAACATACAAACATACTCAAATCCTATAAAACCCTCATGCGAAGAATATAAGCCTCGCATGTATATGCGCGTGCGCTCTTATTTCCCTTGATTTTTCCCTTTAAGGAGAAAAAGTGCGTATGTTGAGTATGTTTTGGCCTGAAAACCCGCATGGATGCTCACTTTTTCGTGCATACAAACTTTTTGGCCTTTGTATGTTTGCTGTATGTTGTGTATGTTTTGACCGCTGCTGCGGCTCTTATTTTCTTCGGTTCTCTTAATGTTTGCCGAGTTCTTTGTATGCTCGGTTTCGCCGACCTGCTCTGTATGCTCAGTATGTTTCTCAAAGCGGTTTCGGCGGGTTCTGTATGCTCGTTTTTGGGCGGGTAATTACTCCGATTTTCTGCGCCAGATACGCTGCATTCCGTAGGGCCCGCAGCGCTGGGGGTACTTGCCCGGAGCCCACCCCGGGAGGCTATTCAGCACGGCTGCAATGCGCTTGGACTGCTGCCGGTCGGGGGCCTTTCCGGTGCTGTCGAACACCTCCCGCCAGACCTCGTTGACGCACACAGTGGTGCGTTTCTGGGTGGGGGCCTCCAGGTCCGTAGGGCCGTTCTCCCACCAGCAGACCCGCTCGTCGATGGTGCGCTTGGCCCAGTCCAGAGGGAGGGTCTTGTCCAGAAAATCGAGAATGCTGCCCTCCCAGGGGTCGCGCTCGGTGTGCGCCTGCTGCTCTGCCAGAGCAGCCTTTTGCAGCTCGTCCCGGAGGATCAGCTCCTCTCCGGCGTTGAACCGGGCCACCGCTTCGGCCCACAGCTGACCCACTTCTGCAGGGGTCAGCTCATCGTGAACGACCCGTGTGCGGCGCTCAAAGCTGCAATCTATGGGCCAGTATCGGCGGTTTCCGGTGGCATCGCGGAGAAAATCGGAGCTGTTGGAGGTGCCGAAGAACACGCATCGGCGGGGATATTGCACCGTTCTCCGGCCATAAGCGGCCCGGTATCTGTCCTCCGTCTGGCTCAGGAACTGCTTGGCCGCCTCGCTCTCGGAGCGGCTGAAAGCCGTCATTTCGCCCAGCTCTACGATCCAGACACCCCGCAGGTTCTCCCGGGCCTCCTTGCCGTCGAAGCTGGTGATACTGTCGTTGAACCACTCCTTGCCCATCCGACTGAGGAGCAGGCTCTTGCCGATGCCCTGCTTGCCGCTGAGGATGCAGATCTGGTCGAACTTGCAGCCTGGGCGGAAGCACCGGGCCACCGCAGCAACGAACATCTTCCTGGTGACCGCGCGAGTGTAGCTGCTGTCCTCCGCGCCTAAGTAGTCGATGAACAGAGTGTCCAGCCGCTCGGTGCCATCCCATGTAAGCCCGCTCAGGTACTCCCGCACCGGGTCTTTGGCGTGGCGGCCTCCGGTCAGCGCCACCGCGTCGGCGGCTTTATTGACCCCACTGAAGTGGTAGGCTGTCTCCAGATACCAGCGCACGCCAGCGTCGTCCTCATCGCTCCAGTCCCGCTCCTGGGTCTTGTCGCTCCAGGGGAATGGGCCCTTGCACCGCAGCCGCTCCGAGAAGGTATCCGACCAGATCCGGCCTTTGAGCACCGGGTCGTGCTCGAGGATGAGCCACGCGTTCTGGATGGTGCAGGCGATCGCGCCCTTCTGGGTGCGGTCGAGCTTTTCCTGCCACTTGTCCGGGTCAGTGTCCTCCTCAGGCAGCGGCTCGAAGCCCTCCATCGCGTGGTCTACGGTCTCCTGCCGCAGCAGGGCCGCTGTGGGGCCGTCGTTCTCGGCCAGGGCTCGCATCTGCTGCCAGCTGGGGAGGGATGCTGCGGGTGTGCCCGGCGCGGCATCGGTATCCAGCTGACCGAAGCGGTGGATCCGCACCAAATCCCAGGCATTCAGCAGCTTGCCGCCTGCGGGGTCGGTGCTGTGGTGGCTGTAGATGAAGGTGTCGTTGTCGTAAAGCACCGCGCCCGCCGTGGTGCTGCCTGCGGCGTAAGTCAGGCGATCCTGCCCGGCATCGACGTACTCCCCGGGCAGAAACTTTGCGATTGCTGCTCGGATGTCGTAAGTCCGGCAGAAAGCGCCCACCACGCCCTGCTTGGCGGTGGGGTCGGCCTGCTTGCCGCCGGGCAGCTTGACCGCCTCAGCGGGGCAGGCGGGCCATTGCCGCACGTCGTGCCAGTCCTCGTAAAGCCAGAGGGTGTCGTCCACGCTGATCCGGTCACCGTCCTCGGTGGCCTCGCAGACCCACTGGCTGTCGCTGCTGCGGCTGGGCCAGTACATCAGGCGCTCGGCTTCAAAGGTGGTCTTGTCGAACACCTGCATGGTGGGGTCGAGCATCTGGGCCACCATCCGGGCGCAGGGCTGGTACTCCTCCGGCTGCATCATGCGATCTGTGGGAAAGATTGCCCGCAGCCGGGGGTGCTCCGGGTCGTGTTTCCGGGTGGAGTAGACCGCTGCCGTGCCCATGCCCCTGATGACCTGCACCCATTTGGCGGTGCTGCCGGGCTCGCAGTTGTCCATGTCCAGCGTGATGAGGCTGCGCCCGGTGCAGCAGCCGCGGCGGCGCAGGCCATCCCGTAAGGTGCCGCCCATGAAGCCGCCCACGTCCTTACGCCTGTCCCGCTCAGCCTTGGGCAGGGCCATGTACTCCGCGTGGGTCTCGGTGCCGCAGTTGTTCTGCATGGCGTTCTGCAGAACGTCGGTGAAGTCCTCCCAGGTCATAAGATACTGCGCCCAGCTGGATGCCCATCGGCTGCCGCCCATGCTGATCTCAATTGGTGTAGCGCTCATTTGTCCTCCTCCTTCAGCGGGCCATAGCGGAAGCGGTGCGCGTTCCATCTGGTCTTTGCGTCAATTTGCGTGCTGCCGCGCTCGCCGACCCTGCCGCAGCGGGTGCAGACCACCGACCAGCCGCCGTCGCTGGCGTACCTGCTGCTCTTGCGGTACTTGGTCAGCCCGACCGTCCCGTCAGTCCTCACCCCGACACTGTGGGGCAGGGCCCCGCAGGTGCAGGGGCGCACATCTGAGTTGTCAGGTGGGTAAGTCTTTCTCATCGTCCTCAGTCCTTTGTAAAGAAGTCACCGTGCCAGCCTGCGGCGCTCAGGGGCAGCCCCTCGGCCCAGGGCGGCACACGGCTCATAATGCGTATCACGTCCTCAAGTGCGGCCTCCGCGTCCTGCGTGTTCGGCAGCTCAATGACTACCTCGTCGTGGACGTGGAACACCACCTGGTACCCAGCCCGTCGGAGGTTATCCAGCGCGAAAGCCAGGCAATCCCGGCCCACAGCTTGGGTGAGGTTCTCGGTCAACTTACCGCCGTAGGTCTCGGCTTCCCGCCAGCTGCCCGTGTCCCACTCCTTATAAGTAATGCGGTCATCCGGCGTGGTGCCGGGGTCGGCGTAGAAGAGCTTGCGCCCGCTGGGCAGCTGCATCGTCAGAAACGGGAAGGGGAACCCCCAGGCCACCTCTTTGCGGAGCGTCACCCCTACTCGGGGAACCGTAGTCCTGCCGGTGCGAATGGTGTGCACCGCTGCGTCCTGCATCCTGCGCCAGAGCTTGCAGATGCAGGGGTTCTGCCTGCGCCAGCGGTTCACGATGTCCTGCAGGCCCTCGTCGTCCAGGCCCAGCTGATCGCCGCCCATGCGCTTCATCGCACCTACGCCGCCCTGATAGCCCAGAGCCAGCGTTGCCACCTTGCCGCGCTGCCGGTATTTGTAGTTGGGGTTGCCCTTGACGATGCTCTCGAACGGCACCCCGAAGATGCGGGCGGCGGTGGCTTCGTAGATCTTGCCGGTGGTGCGGAACACGTCCAGCACCCACTCCTCACCGGCCAGCCACGCGATCAGCCGGGCTTCGATGGCTGAGAAATCTGCATCCACGAAGGTGCACCCTTTGCCCGGCACCAGCGCCGTGCGGATCAGCTGGCTCAGGGTGTCCGATATATTGTCGGTCAGCAGCGCCAGCGCTTCAGGGTCGTGTAGCTTGACGATCTCTCGCCACTCAGCTTGATGGTCGAGGTAAGTGCGGGGCAGGTTCTGCACCTGAAGCAGCCGCCCGGCCCAGCGCCCTGTCCGGCTGGCCCCGTAGAATTGCAGGGTTCCTCGTACCCGGTGGTCTGGGCCTGCGCTGGCTGCGATGGTTTCATACTTGGTGTTGCTGGTCTTGCCCAGCTGCTGCCGGAGCTCCAGTACTCTGCGCACGTCGCTGGGCAGTTCTCCGGCCAGCGCATGGGTCACATCCTCTTTTGTCAGCCCCGGCAGCTCTACGCCCCGGTTGTGGAGCCAGTCGAGGAGCTGGGCACGGCTGCCGGGGTTGGCCAGACCGGTCAGCGTCTTGCTCTCGGCGGTCTGCTCATCCGTGATCAGCGCGGAGCAGGCGAGGGCCCCCTTTACCAGGGCCATATCTACGGCCACGCCCCGGGCGTTCATCTCCACATCCTCCCGCCACTGCTGCATGATGCTCTCGGGAACCGGCCAGGGAGCCAGCTTCCGGTCGTTGGCCCGCTCTGCGATGACGTCCAGGCCGTTGTACTTGCAGAACAGATGCCATTTGGCGGGGTCGTGGCGGGGCAGGTTGCGGGTGCGGCCTCCGTTGGCCTTGGTGGGCTTGCAGGGCTGGCAGAAATATTTGATGAGCGCTTTGCCTTCCTTCATCTTGAGGGCATCTTCCGGCTGCTGCAGAACCTGACCCAGTGCGCCCAGCTGGGCGGGCAGTCCGCAGTAGAGGGCGTGGATCATGCTGCACTCCCACTGCTGCAGCCAGAGCACCCGCTGTTCCCAGCTCAGCTCCATGTACTCGGACAGACACCACCACTCGAAGGCGGCGTTGTGCGCTCGCTTGATGACCTGCGGGTCAAACATCCACGGCATACTCACATAAAGGCAGCACCGTGGGTCTGGTTCCAACGTCAGGTCAAGCACCGTCACTTTGTCAGTGTCTTCGAGGGCAAAGCCCAGCAGCAGGATCTGAAAGTCTGGGTCCTGTGCGTACCGGTAGGCCCCCACCTTGGTGATGTCCTGCGGCGAGTAGGTCTCGATGTCTACGGTGATAAATCTCACATGGTACTCCTTTCAAAAAGGCCGGAGGCCCGATGTGCGGGTCTCCGGCGTATCGATCAATCCAGCAGGTCGTTGTCTTCGTCGGTCAATACCTCGAAGCCCTCGAGGCTGCTGCCGCCGGACAGGCGCTCGCCGTCGCGCACCTTCTGGATGACCTCGAGGCCCGCGCCGATGCCCTTGTTGCCGCTGGCGCTGTAGGCAAAGAGGCCGACCTTGACGTTGGCGTAGCAACCGCTGTAGACCTCCTCCTGATCCAGCACCTCACTGCAGGCCCGGTCGATGATGCGGGGGCGGCGGTTCTCGGCGGCGTTGGCGTTCAGAAAAAAGCAGCCGAGGTAGTTTTCGTCGTCCTTCTCCTCGTCGCCGTCCCGCAGGGGGCTTTTCAGGTTCTTGGGGACACTGCCGCCCCACTTGGCCAGTGCTTTGGGATCCTTCTTGACCACCTCGATGGCGGCCTTGAGCTTGGCGATGGCTGCCGTGTCGCTTTTCTTGATGAGCAGGCAGCAGCTGTACTTGGGGTCGCCGGTGCCGTTCACCTGCTTAGGCTCCCAGATGTTGGCGTAGGAAAGGCGGCAGGGGATGATAACTTCGTTCGTGTTCATATTAATCCTCCTCGGGCGTGAAGCCCTCTAATGCGTTGTATTCCGGGCGGGGGTCGCTGGCGGCGGCCAGCTTGGGTGCTCCCGGGGCTTTGGTGATAAAGGCCGACATCAGCTCGGCGAACTTCTTCTTGCCGATCATCTTCTCGGCCACGGTCAGGGAGATGGGGGTGCGGGTGTACAGCAGGGCCTCGTCGATGCCGCTGCGCTCCATCCGCTGGAAGGCCGCGTCCTGATCGGTCCATTTGCGGGTGCTGCGGCCCTGCACCAGCTTCCAGCCGGGCAGGCTGCGCCCGGCCAGAAGGGCGTCGTGGGCGTAGTCCTCGAGATCTTTGGCGTAGGCGGCGAGGCCCTGCACCTTGGCCAGCCACGCGCCCAGCTCCTCGTCGCTCAGCGTAGCGGGCTCCGGCAGCGGCTCGAAGCCGGCCAGTGGGCCGTATTTATCCTGCCATGCCCGGCAGTTGGGGTAAGCCTTGCAGAAGGTCTTCTTGCAGTGGTCGCCGGGGCAGAAGCCGCCCTCGCCCTTCCACGCCATCTCGGCCCGGGGCCGCAGCACCTCTCTGGCCCAGCTCAGAAGGTCGGCGAGGGGCAGCTGCCATGTCTCCGGCTCGGTCTGAACTCGGGGCTGCACGATGCTCATGCAGACGGTATCGATGTCGTCGATGTCCCGGAACAGCTCGTAGGCCCCGAGAGCGTAGTACATGAGCTGCGGGTTGCGCACCGGGCTGACCGGAACGCCCTGTCCGTACTTGAAGTCTACGATGTGGAGCAGCCCGCCGCCGATGAGCAGGCAGTCGCAGGTGCCGAAGCCGCCGGGTACCCACTCGCTGACGTCCACCTCCTGCTCGATAAAGACGCCCGGGTGGCGGGGAAAGCCGACCCACAGCTCGTGGATGAAGCGGGTGTACTGGTTGGCGGCATTAAACATCTCTGTCGGCATTGACTGCTGCGCCCAGTCGGACAGCAGGTCAAAGGGTTTTCCGTCCTCCCACTTTGCCAGCTTGCGCCGGAGGGCGGTCTCGCACATCTCATGCGCCCGGGTACCCTCGGCGGCATACGGGGTCTCGTCGTCCGGCAGACCCTCGGTGGCCCGGGCCGAGGCGGGGCAGGCCAGCCACCGCGCTGCGCTGGACGCGCCCAGCAGGGCGTGTTTAACCGGCGGCATCTGCGTCCACCTCGTCTTTCAGCTTGAGCAGCTGCTCCCACACTGCGGTGTAGCTCTCCGGCGGCAGCTTGGAGATGGCGGCAGCGCCGGCACTCTTGATGGCCTGCCGGACGCCGTCCCGCTTGCCCTGTACGATGAGGCTGCGGGCGAGGTCGCGGATCTTGTCCAGCACGGCGGGGTCAACCTTGGGCTCGGGCGAGGTGGTCGAGGACGCCGGTGCGGTATCCGCCTGCGCAGGAGAAGCCGGGGCTTCGGCTGCATTAGGGTCTGCCTGCGCCTCCGCAGAGGCCGCTGCGGGCTTCTGTGCGGCCTTTTTAGACTTGGCGGGTGCCGGGGCTTTGGACTTGTCCGGCTGCGTCACAGCTTCGTTCTGGGGCTGCGCAGGATGCGGGGTGCTGGGGGTGTGTTCGATGGTGAGTCCACCCGGCAGGTCTGCCAGCGCGTTGATGAGCGCCCGCAGCTCGGCGGGGGAGTCGCCGTAAAGAGTCAGATTGAAAGTCATTGTAAATCGCTCCTTTTATAAAAAGATTCTGTTGAATCTACGCTTTGCAGTTCGGAGCTGTTCTGTCCTGTGCCATTGCTCTGCCTCTCCATGCTTCCCAATGCTATGCCGTTGCCTCTCCTAGCGTCCCAATGCTATGCCGTTGCAACGCCGCGCAGAGCCTCGCTTTGCCTTTGCGATGCGTATCAACGCTTGGCCATGACGTGCTTTGCCTTTGCGGTGCTGTGCTTATCAAAGCCAGACTTTGCCGTCGCTTGGCTAAACCTAGCCCTGATCAGCATAGCCGTCGCAATGCATAGCGGGTCTATCCAATGCCGCTGCATAGCACTCATTGCGCTGCTTCCCTTTGCCACTGCGTAGCTGGGCCATCCTGTGTCCTCGCAGACCGTGGCTGTACTATCCGCTGCCCCCGCGGGTCAAAGCGAGGCTGTCCTGAGCAAAGCCATTGCTATGCTTCACGGGGCCTAGCCATTGCCAGACGAAGCGGAGCAATGCCCTTGCGCTCAGCCCAGAAGGGTGTAGCGGAACCGGCCCTTGCCGCTGTTGCGCCACTGGCCGAGGCCCCGGAGCTGGCCGTAGTCCAGCCACTCCATCACCGCAGCCGCGTGGGCGTCGTCCATGCAGAGCACTTCGAACTCGCAGGTGCTGCCTGCGGGGATCTGCTCGCTGTTGGCGAGGCTCACCCGCTCGCCCTGGGCCGTCTGGGCGCGGAGAGGGCGCTGGCACTCGTTCATCTCGCCGAGAATCGTCAGGGGGATCTGGCGGGGGCTGACGAAGATGAGGCCGTCGATGATCTTCTTGTAGGCGGTGAGCTTCCCGCTCTCGTTGATGGCTCGCTTCTTGCCCTTCTCGTCTTTGCCGCCGATGCGGCCCAGCATCCCGCAGGCGTCCTTGAAGAAGCCCTTGATCTGGTAGTCGTAGAGGATGGGCTGGCCCTCGGCGCTGCGGGGGAACACGGTCATCGCCTTGTCGGCTGCGGCCTCTGCGCCCAGCGCGGCTACCTCGTCCTCGATGCTGCCGGCGTCCGGCGACTTGCTGGCGATGTACTCCCGGGCCACATTGGGGTTGGCAGGCCAGGTGCCCAGCAGCGGCTCAAGGAAGGTCAGTCTGACTTTGATGGTTTTCATGGTAGTTCGCTCCTTTTGATTCGTTCCGTAACGACGATGTATTTCGGGTATTGCTCCGGCTGGTGCCGGGCGTGGCTCACGATGCTGTGGAAGACATGGATGCTGGACAACCCCAGCGCCCGGACGCAGTCCTCGGCGGTGCCGCAGGCTGCTATCTCGTCGGAGGCGGCGAGGTAGATGGTGTACCACGCGACGGTGGGGCAGCTCATACGTCCCGGTGCTCCGGCGCTTCGGCGCAGCGGCCGTCGTCATCGTACAGCCCCTGCAGGAAAATGATAAGCCCGCCGGCTGCTGCCGCGAGGATGACCGGTGCCGCCTGCGTGGCCTCTGCGATGTCCCAGCCGCCCCAGCGGGCCAGCGCGAGGGCGGTGAGTGCGCAGGCGGTCTGGGCTACCTTGACGGCCCCGATGAGGGCCAGCAGGGCCACCACACCGGTGACGGCGATGTTATCATGCTTCTTCATCGGTGGCCTCCTCCATGCTATCCATAAGGTCTGCGGCGGCAGTAACTATGCTGAGCAATGCTGCCGGGTTACTTTGACTCATGCAAACCCCGGCAATCAGCGCGGCGCAAAGGGCTTTCTGTTCCATCTCAGTGCCGCAGATGTAAATCTTAGGGTTTCCATCCTCTCCCATTTGGATTTGCAGCTGAGCGTTCGGGCTAATTTTCATTTGTGATTCCTCCTCAGTAACAGTTGAATTCCTGATCCAGCAGGGTGTCCAGCCGGATGGTCTTGCCCCGGCCTCGCCCACTCCAACCGTCCGGGTACTGCTGGGTGACGCGCTTCGCGGTGGTGCCCATCTGGGCGGCGGCCTGCTCCACCGTCAGGCGGATGCAGCCGAGGTTGCCGTAGATGGCTCTGTAGGCGTCATGCCATGCTTCCGGACGCTTCATGGGTGGGTCACTCCTTTACTTGCGCTGTCCTCCAATTTCGATGTTGTTAAATCACAACTTTTTCGGCAAAAAGAAATACTGACCGATGTCCGTGGGCTGGATGCTCAACAGGGCGCAAATGCGGTCGATTTCATCCTGTCGGAAGACATAGTTCCCGGCCAACTTCTGACAGAACTGTCCCTCGCTGATTCCGGCTTTTTCCGCCAGCTCTTTTTGAGTCAGCCCGCAGTCCCGGATGCGTCCTCGCAGCAGGGTATAATCCATGTCGGGCATATGTTTCACCTCCTGTTTGAAATGTTGTGGATTCGCAACCACGGCCTCAGTGTATCACCCCGGTTCCTGATTGTCAACACAAAAATAGAGATTTCACAATTTTTATCGCAAACGGTATTGATTTTTCGCAACTGATAAATTATACTTACAATAGACCGAAAAGAAAGGGGTTATCCTTATGGCAAAAAAGACAGCAACTTTCGCTCAACGCCTACGGGAGGGCTTGACGATGCGGGGGATGAAGCAGATTGAGCTGGCTACGCTTTCTGGCATCTCGAAGTACAGCATCTCTCACTACCTCAAGGGAGATTGGGAAGGGAAACAGGACGCAGTGTATGAACTGGCCCGGGTACTGGACGTATCGGAAGCATGGCTCATGGGGTATGCTGTCCCGCCTGAGAGAAAGACAGTGGCAAAAGGTGCTCCTGCAATCCCTCCCGGCTTTATCCCGCTGCCCAAGATGAAGAAGGTGCCGCTCATCGGTGCCATCGCCTGCGTCGACCCCATCACCGCCCTCCAGAACCGGGAAGGGGAGGTGGACGCCCCGGAGGATATGCGCTGTGATTTCGCCCTCAAGTGCCACGGCGACAGCATGACCGGCGCGGGCATCCACGACGGGGACACCGTGTTCATCCGCATCCAGCCCGAAGTGGAGAACGGCGAGATCGCTGCGGTACGAATCGGCGAGGAAGCTACACTGAAACGGGTCTACCTCCACACGGACTATATCGAGCTGCGGCCCGAGAACTCGGCCTTTGAGTCCATCATCCGCCGCAAAGAGGACATGAACGACGTGCAGATCGAGGGCAAGGCCGTCGGCTGGCTGCACTGGGTCTGACCTCCCGGGAAAGCGTTCTGACTACAGGACTACAAAACTACGTCAATCCCTATAAATCCCTCACGGGAAGGCTATAAGGCTATATATACGCGTGTATATTCTTATTTTCTTCTATTTAGGGTCTGTATAAGGATTACGGTAGACAACGTATGCAAAACCCCAAAAAACCGCATGAACACTCACTTTTTTCTGACTACAAGCGTTGCGCAGGTTTGTAGTCGCCTGAAAGAGGTCTTTGTAGACAAAAAAAACGCCCCGGTGTTGGCGCACCGAAGCGTTTTGATAGACTGGCTTACCCGATGGAGGTACAACACAGAGCTACACGACTGTATTGTACCACCATCGGGCAGGCTTGTCAAAGTGTACCCTGATGGAGGTAGTAAAAATATGGGAACGACAAAAAAGAAACCCGTCCGCCGGGTGAGCATCAACCGCCGGGTCGGCCTGCCGAAGCCCCGCGTCTTCTATGGAAAGACCAAAGCCGAGGCAGAACGCAAGTATCAGCAGGCGGTGCAGGACTACCAGCTGGAATGCTTGTCGCCAAAAGAAAGGCGCTACACCTACCGGCAGATAGCCACAGCCTACGAGGATTATATTACCGGGCCGCTGCACCCCATCCGCAGGGGGACCATCAATGCCTACCGTCTTCACATCAAGCCTACCCGGGAGTATTTCGGCGATACCGTGATGAACGACATCGACGCACAGGCGGTGCGCGGGTATCTGGAAAAGATGAAGGTAGCAGGGAAGAGCAAGCATACCATCGCAAATGCGCGGGGCGTCATCTCCTGCATCTTTTCCTATTGGTGCGCGGAGTACCACGGCACCAACAATCCGGCGCTGCTGGCCAAGCTGCCCTCCGGGATGCAGTATGGCCGCCGGAAAGAACCCACCGAAGAACAGCGCATGCTCATCAACACCCACCCCGAGGGCTGCGGCTTCTGGGCGTGGCTGTTCGAGTATACGGGGCTGCGGATGGGCGAGGCCAACGGCCTGCGCTGGCAGGATGTGGACCTGGCTGCGGGTACGATCACCCCGATGCAGGCGATGCCTTGGTATAAGAACCAGCCCTATAAAGAAAAACTGAAAACGGAAAATGCCTACCGGAGCATCCCCATCCTGTCGCCGCTACGGCCCCTGCTTGAGGCAGGCAAGGCAGCACACCGCCCCGAGGACTATGTCATGTCCGGTGCGGATACGCCGCTCACCCAGTGCCAGTACCGTCGGCGATGGATCATGTACTGCCGTCAGCTGGGTCTCTGTGAGAGCTACATGGCGAAATATAAAGTGCCGGCCACCTCGCTGACGCCTGCCCATACCGCCGAGCGCTTGGAGTACAAGCCGCTGGTGACAGCCCACCAGTTCCGGCACCTGTTCGCCACGAACCTGTTTTACGCTGGCGTCCCGGACATGGTGGCCCAGCGGCTTCTGGGTCACGCTGACATCATGACCACCCGGCGGGTCTACCAGCATATCCGGGAGGCCGAGGACGCCAAATATACGGCCCAGCTGGACGCGTATGTGAGCGGTGTACACTGAGCTGCACCCTGCAAAATCATAGCATAACAAAGCCCCTGTCGCGGAGAACATCCGAGGCAGGGGCTTTTTTCATACGCAGCGCTCCACGGAAGGTGCTTTTTTCCTTGGACTGGTGACTACTTTTTGCATACGTTTATCATACGCAACCGGGCAGAATCCCGCAGTATCTGGCAGTATTCGACATTCCGTAAAAAGAAAAAATCCACGATGCTTCGATTTTTTATCGGCTCATCGTGGATTCTTCATCATGCGGGAGAAGGGGGTCGAACCCTCACTCCGTTGGAACTGGTGCCTAAAACCAGCGCGTCTGCCATTCCGCCACTCCCGCACGGAAACTTTATTTATAGTAGCAAGATTCGCCGCAAAAGTCAACTGCCGAAGGATAATTCCCTCTTTGCGTCCGCATAATAACCCCAAAAAACAGCGAGGGAGGCCATGGGCGTGAAGAGAATGCAGCGGGCAAAGCTTGCGGCGGCATATCTGCTGCTGGCTCTTGCGGCAGCTTTGGGCTGGCTGTACAGCTGTCTGCCGGACCGGGTCTATCTGGAGCCGGGACAAGCCTTATATCTTCCCCGCTTTGCATGGGTCGAGCCGCAGCGCGGCCATGGGAGCCGGAATGTTGCCAGTACCCGGGCGGTGGGCAGCTACCAGACGACGCTGACGCTGGGTGGGTGGCTCCCCATCAAGACCATCCGGGCGGTGGTGACAGAGCGGCCCAGAGTGACCGTCTGCGGTGCACCGTTCGGCGTCAAGATGTTCTCCGAAGGAGCGCTCATCGTGGGATTTTCGGAGATCGGGCAGGCTGGCGGCGGGACATCGAACCCCGCCAAGGAGGCCGGGCTTCGCCTCGGCGACCGGGTCATCTGCATCGGGCAGACCCGCACCGAGAGCAATGACGCCGTAAAGGAAGCCCTGGACGCTGCCGAGGGGCAGTCCGTGGAGGTCGTGTATATCCGCAGCGGTGAGCAGAAGCTGACTGCCCTGACCCCAGTGTGGGACGATGCTGCCGGGCAGTGGCGGGCCGGAATGTGGGTGCGGGACTCCTCCGCCGGTGTGGGTACACTGACCTTCGCCGACGAGGAGCTCGGCGTATTTGCGGGACTGGGCCACCCCATCAGCGACAGTGACACCGGCGAAAGCGTCGCCCTGCGCAGCGGCGAGATCGTTCCCTGCGAGATAACCGGCTGCAGTGCCGGAACGGCCGGAAGCCCCGGTGAGTTAAAGGGCCATTTCCTGAGCGCCCACGCCATCGGCACCATCCGCATCAACGGCGAGAACGGCGTCTACGGTACGACACGCACCCACCTCTCGGGCCAGCTGCGGGAGATCGCGTTCGCGCAGGAAGTCGTCACCGGCCCCGCTGAGATATGGGCCACCATCGAGGGGGAAACGCCCCGCGCTTACCGCATCCAGATCGAGCGGGTCAGCGACGCCGACCCTCGCCGGAATCTGGTCATCCGGGTGACCGACCCTTCGCTTCTGTCTGCGACCGGCGGCATCGTGCAGGGCATGAGCGGAAGTCCCATCCTCCAAAATGGGCGCCTCGTGGGTGCTGTGACCCATGTTCTGGTCAATGACCCCACTCGAGGCTATGGGATTTTCGCCCAGACGATGCTCGAACAGGCAAAAAACGCCGTTCAAAACGGTGCCGAAGCGCAGACCGCAGAATGAACAAGAAGATTTTTGTGAAAATTCCAGAAAATGTAAAAATTTCCTGTTGCAATCCATGGTAAATTATGGTAAAATCTAGACTGTAAAGGGAACTGCACACATTGGAGGATAGTACGATGGATAAAGTAAGATTTTTGATGTCGGATACCAGCGCGGATGTTACGGCAGCCTGCCGAGAGGCACTGGAGCAAAAAGGCGTAGAAGTGACCGTCGTGGAAAAAGACGGCCTTCAGATCTTGCAGAAGATGCTTGTGGTGCGGCCGCAGGTGGTTTTGCTGGATGCTCTGGCCGTCAAGCAGAAATATGTCGCCGCCGGCGAAACGCACACCACGTTTTTCGTCACCGGCGCCTTCCAAAGCGAGGAAATGGTCCAGGAGCTGCTGGATGAGGGCTTCGCCTACTACTTTGTCAAACCCTTCGACGAGAATGTCCTTGCCAGCCGGGTGCTCAAGGTCGCCCACGGCCACCAGAAGCGGCTCATCACGGCCAGCGTGGACAGCGACGAGCTGAAGGTCACGGACATTCTGCATCAGATCGGCGTCCCTGCCCACATCAAAGGCTACCAGTTCCTGCGGGATGCCATCCTGCTCACCATGAACGAGCCGGAGTACATCAACGCCGTCACCAAGCGCCTGTACCCGGAGATCGCCAAGAAAAACGGCACCACCGCCAGCCGGGTAGAGCGGGCCATCCGCCACGCCATCGAGGTGGCATGGGACCGTGGCGATGTGGATACCCTGAACAGCTACTTCGGCTATACCATCCACAATCTGCGCGGCAAACCGACCAACTCGGAGTTCATCGCGATGATTGCGGATAAGATGCGGCTGGATAAGCGGCAGCAGGCGGGTTGAAAAGAATATTTTTCTGCGTCATTTTCCTGTGGTATTTTTCATTGATTGTCGGGTGCGAAATTATAAATTACGGTTCCCTCATAATATGGTAATAACAGGCCTCCTGCATCGATTTTCCAATGCAGGAGGCTCGTTTTCTGTGCAAAAGTGATCGTTGGCGGATCAGCACGGCCACCCGCAGGCGGCAAGCGATCAGCCAGGAGGACTGCCATCACAACTTGACGAAAAATGCAAGAATCTCTATACTATAGAAGAGAATAAACAAAGAAGGAAATGGATAGATCCCCTTATGCTGAAGATCGCATTTTGTGACGACGAGACCCAGGAGACCAGACGGCTGGAAGCTCTGCTGGAAGAATATGCGGCTGACCGCGGGCAGGACTTTGCCCATACGTCTTATCAAAGCCCGGTCGAGCTGATGGCGGAGGTGGAGAAGGGAACGCGCTTCGACATCATCCTGCTGGATGTCCTGATGCCGGGCGAAAACGGGATGGCTGCGGCCCGGGAGATACGGGAATATGACTCGAATGTGAAGATCATCTTCCTTACTTCAAGCACGGAGTTTGCGGTGGAATCCTACGCGGTGGATGCATGGTATTACCAGCTCAAGCCCATCCGGAGAGAGGACTTTTTCCGCCTGATGGACTCGGCCTGTGCGGCCTGCACCAGGGAGCAGAAGCACAGCCTCATCCTCCGGAGCAAGAGCGGCATCGTCCGCCTGGAGCTGGAAGAGCTGGTCTACTGCGAGGTGATGGGGCGGACGCTCACGTTTCACCTGAACAACGGCGTCGTGCTGGAAAGCATGGGCCGGCTGGACGACCTCTGCGACCAGCTCGTGGAATACCCGAATTTCCTCCGTCCCCACCGCTCCTTCCTGATCAATATGGAGTATATCGCCAACATCGCAGCCCGCTCCATCACGATGCAGGACGGAGCCGTGGTGCCGCTGCCCCACGGGAAGTATTCGGAAACGAAGGACCGCTACCTGAGCTATATTTTTGACCGAAAGCAGGTGGTCATGGAGTGAACGCTCTTACTGTACCAAACGGTGTTGCCGTGGCGCTCTTTGGCATCGCACTCTCGGCGGCGTTCTGTGACATCAGCTGGACGAAGAAGAACTGCATCATATTGGCGGTCGGCTCAGCAGCCATGCTCTTGATGCAGGCGCTCATTACTTATATGGATAGCTGGACGGCGATGCAGGAGGCGTATCCGCTTATCACCCATCTGCCGCTTGCCATCATCCTCAGCGTCCTCAGCGGAAAATGGCTCTGGCCCACCATCTCGGTGCTGGCGGCATATCTGTGCTGTCAGCTCCGGCGCTGGGTGGCACTGCTGGTCATTGCGATGGTGCCGGGCATCGACTGGCTGCAGCCCGCCGTCGAGATTGTGGTCACGCTGCCGCTGCTGGCAGTATTGCTGCGCTATGTTGCCCCGGCGGCCCGCAGCTTTGCCCGGTATCCGCGCTCGATGCAGCTTCTGTTCGGCGTAGTGCCGCTGGCAGGCTACCTTTTCGATTATGTGACCCTTATCTACACCGACCTTCTCGCCCAGGGCAATCAGGCGGCGGTGGAATTCATGCCCTTCGTGTGCAGCGTGGCGTATATCGTCTTTGTCCTCCGGGTCTCGGCAGAGGAGCGCACCCGCAGCCAGCTGGAACAGACCCGGAACAACCTCAAATTGCAGGTCGGCCAGGCGGTGCGGGAGATCGAGGCCCTGCGCACCTCCCAGCAGCAGACCCGCGCCTACCGCCACGACCTGCGCCACCATCTGCAATACATCTCCGCCTGCATCGAGAACGGCAGGGGAGAGCAGGCGCAGGAGTACATCCAGAGCATCTGCTCCGAGATAGAGGCCAGCAAGGTGACGACCTACTGCGAGAACGAGGCTGCGAACCTCATCTTCTCGTCCTTTGCAGGCCGGGCGGAGAGCTGCGGTGTGCCGCTCAACATTCAGGCTCATATCCCGCAGCTTATCTCGGTGACCGAGACAGACCTCTGCGTGCTGCTCTCCAATGCGCTGGAAAATGCGCTCCGGGCCTGCCGCAGGATGAAAGCGGAGAGTGGCCCTGCATACATTGAAGTTACTGCCCGGGAAAAGAACGGGCATCTCTTTTTGCAGTTCGTCAATCCCTGTCCGGAGGGGATACAGTTTGAAAACGGCCTGCCGGTGACCCACACCGAAGGACACGGCATCGGTGTGCGCAGCATCTGCGCGATCGTGGAAAAATATAAAGGGCTTTCGGATTTCTCGGTGCAGGACGGCAGATTCATCCTCCGCGTTTCCCTGTGAGCCGGGTCGATTGAGCGCAGTTTCGGGGCGAATCGTGTCAAACTGCCCGCCGCAGGGGCAGAAAAGAGTATACTGGAACCAGACAAAATGTGCTCTCCGAATATCGCACAAGGAGGAAAAGTTTTATGAAACGTATCACTTCTCTTGCACTCAGCGCGGCACTTCTGGCCTCGCTTTCGACACCGGTGCTGGCCGCGCCGGCCATCTCTGTGGATGCGGTCCCTACGGCAGCTGTGCTGGAAGAGGAAAACTCTTTGTGGGAGCTTCCGCAGGCAGACACGCCGGACATGAGCAACACGGTCTGGTCGTTTGCCGGCGGCTACATCGACGGCGGTGAGATGACTCAGGCCGAGATGGACGAGTCTCTGGCGGCATACGGCGGTACGCTGCAGTTCACCTTTGACGCCGCAGGCGGCGCAAAGATGATCCAGGGCGGCGGCACGCTGAACGGCACTTACCAGTATCTCGACGACGGCAGCGTGGGCGTCATCTTCGACTACAACGGCGAGGAGCTGCGCTACGCCTGCATCTTTACCTGGACGGACGAGGGCGAGCTGCTCATGGTCGCCATCTCGGATGTGGAGGGTGCCGACGGCATTTACTTTGTCCAGTAAATTCGTTTCATCGTGTCTTTCGGATGCGATGCAGATAAGCCTTGTCCTGGAACTCTGGCTCTGACAGCTGCTTTTGCGGAAAGCAGCTGTCCTGCGGGAGCCGGAACGCCCATTCCCAGGTGAGGCTGGAGGAATCAGTAACGGCCCGGCAGAGTTTTCTGCCGGGTTTGTTCGTTCTCTGGGGCGGAGAGAAGGACTTTCCAGAAAAAAGTGCAAAAAAGTCAAAATATCCTCTTGCAATTTTTCCGGAGAGTGATATAATATTAAGGCAATCGTTTCCAAGGCCGCTCGAGGGGGTAGCCGATATTGAAGGTTGTGATGGGCACATACATTAAATATGGCCCCAATAAGTCAGAACCAGAAATGAGGTGAAAAGAATGAAACAGGGTATCCATCCGAACTACGTTGACTGCACCATCACCTGCGCATGCGGCAACGTCATCAAGACTCGTTCCACCAAGCCCGAGATCCACGTCGAAGTTTGCTCCAAGTGCCATCCTTTCTACACTGGTAAGCAGAAGCTGGTCGACACCGGCGGACGTGTTGAGCGCTTCAACAAGCGTTTCGGCCGTAAGTAATTGCAACAATTACAAGGCTTCCAAGAGCGTCGTTCCCTTTGCGGGGAGCGGCGCTCTTTTTGCGTCCGGCCGCGAAAACTGCCGCATCAGCGCAAAAGAAACAATATTTGGAAACGCACACAGGTTTATCTTATTTCTGACACATTTTCGGGCTAAAATGATGCAGATATTCCCGGGGACACCCGCAGAGAAGGAGCGTTTTTTGTGATAGAAGTATCCCACCTCACCAAGAAATACGGCAGCCGCCTTGCAGTGGACGACATCTCTTTCACGGTGGAGGACGGCGTCATCTACGGCCTGCTGGGGCCGAACGGTGCCGGTAAGTCCACCATCATGAACATCCTCACCGGCTACCTCGCCGCCACGGAGGGGCAGGTGACGGTGGCGGGCCATCCGCTGCCCGAGGAAGCCGACGCCGCCAAGGCCTGCGTGGGCTATCTGCCGGAACAGCCGCCCCTTTACCCGGAGATGACGGTGGCCGAGTACCTCGACTTTGCCGCTGAACTGAAAGGCGTCAAGAAAGCCGACCGCCCGGCACAGGTGCAGTCTGCCGCCCGCCGTACCGGTCTGGAAGATGTCCTGCCCCGGCTCATCCGCAGCCTCTCGAAGGGCTACCGCCAGCGGGTGGGCGTGGCGCAGGCGCTGCTGGGCAGTCCGCAGCTCATCATTCTGGACGAACCCACCGTGGGCCTCGACCCGGCGCAGGTCATCGAGCTGCGCCGCCTCATCCGGGAGCTGGGCCGCACCCACACGGTCATCCTGTCCAGCCACATCCTCAGTGAGGTGAAGGCCGTCTGCGACAAGGCACTCATCCTGTCGCAGGGGCACCTGGCCGCCGTCGTGGACCTTGCCGCCGAAGAGCGCGATTTGGAAGAGCTCTTCCTTGAGCTGACGGCTCCGGAAGAGACTTCGGATAAAAAGGAGGACTGATTCGATGCTTGCCATCTACAAGCGGGAGCTGCGCAGCTTTTTTCACGGCATGATGGGCTATCTGCTCACGGCCTTTCTGCTGGCGGCTTCCGGCATCTATTTTCTGGCCCTGAACCTCGGCTACGGCCTGACGGATTTTGGCTACTATACGCTCTATCGCACGATCTTCATGCTGCTGCTCTATTTCCCGGTGCTGGCCATGCGTTCGCTGGCCGAAGAGCGCCGCGCCCGCACCGACCAGCTGCTTCTCACCAGCCCGGTGTCCGTGTGGGGCATCGTGGTGGGCAAGTATCTGGCCCTCTGCACCGTGTTTGCACTGCCCTGTCTGGCCGACGGCATCATGATCGTCGTGCTCTGGCTGCTGGGCGGCACGGCCTCGGCCTGCGGGGCAAATTTCGCCGCGCTGCTGTGCTATTTCCTGCTGGGCTGTGCGGCCATTGCCGTCTGCGAGTTCTGCTCCGGCCTCACGGAGAACCAGATCATCGCGGCAGTCATGGGCTTTTCGGCTCTGCTGCTGGCCTATATGATGCCCAGCCTCCGCAGTATGTTCAACGCCGGAAGTGCCGTGGCGCTGGTGGTCTTTACGGCTCTGTCGGCGGGAGCCTCCCTTGCGGTGGGCCTGCGCACCCGGAGCTTCACGCTGGGCTGCTTCTGCTTTGCGGCCCTCTGCGCCGGGCTGAGCGCTCTGTTCCTGCTGCGCAGCGCATGGCTCACCGAAGCGTTCAGTGCTGTCTTGAGCGCCCTCTGCCTGTTTGCGCCCTTTGAGGAGTTCGTCAACAACAGCTTTTCCATCCCGACGCTGGTTTATTATCTGACGGTGACGGTGCTCTTCCTCTTCTTTACGGCGCAGGGCATCGAGAAGCGCCGCTGGAACTGAGAGGGGGCAGACTATGAAGAAATTTGAGAAAAAGAGCGCAGGCCCGCTGGAACGTCTGCGGCTGCGCAGCGGCATCTATGCCTCGGCGGTCACGGTGCTGGTGGTCGTGCTGGCCGTCCTGCTCAACCTCATCGTCCGGACCGTCCCGACGAAGTACACCGAGTTCGACCTCTCGGAGGCCGGGCTCTACACCCTCAGCGGCAGCTCCAAGGACATCGCTCACGCTCTGACGCAGGATGTCACCATCTACTATCTGGCCGAGACGGGCAGCGAGGACGCCATCATCACAAAGCTGCTGGACCGCTACGCCTCCGAGAGCAGCCACATCAAGTGGGAGACGAAAGACCCCGCCGTCTACCCGACCTTCGCCGCCCAGTACGGCGTGCAGTCGGCTGAGAACGGCAGTCTCGTCCTCGTCTCGGGGGAGAAGAGCGCCGTGCTGGCGGCGTCCGACCTCTACGATTATGACTACTCCGACTACTACACCACCGGCAGCTACAGCGTGACCTTTGGCGGCGAAAATAAGCTCACCGCTGCCATCTACCGCATCACCAGCGGCGAAGAGCTCCACGCCTACTACACGACGAACCACGGCGAACAGCGCCTCACCGACACCCTGACCGATGCGCTGGAAGGCCAGAACCTCTCCGTCAGCCCCCTCGACCTGCTGACGGACACCATCCCGGACGACTGCGACCTGCTCATCATCCATGACCCGCAGCAGGACGTTGCATCGGCAGGCGGCCTCGTGGATGAGATGTCGGCCCTGCGCGCCTACCTGAAAAATGGCGGACATCTGATGCTCACCACCGACAGCTATTACTCCACCCCGAACCTTGACGCCCTGATGGCCGAGTTTGGCCTGACCCGCACGGCCGGCCTTGTGGTGGAAGGGGACAGCGGCCATTACCTGAACGGTTACCCCTACTATCTGCTGCCGGATTACGCCACCGACACCGAGAGCGGTACACTGGACGGCATCGACACCAGCCGCCGCGTCCTGCTGCAGATGGCGCAGGGCATCACCATCACCGAGACGGAGGGCATCGCCTCGGAAGCTCTGCTGGTCAGCACCGAGAGCTCCTACAGCAAGGCGGCGGGCTATGAGATGACCACCGCCGAGCAGGAGGACGGCGACCCCGACGGCCCCTTTGCGCTGGCAGCCTATGCTTCCGATAACAGCACCGGCGCAGAGGTCATCTGGGTCAACTGCGGCAACATGGACAACGAGGCCGTCTACCAGACTGTTCCCGGCAACGTGACCTTCCTGCAGGGCTGCGCTGCCTCTCTGGCCGGGCAGGAGGGGACCACCCTCGTGGAGTCCAAGGCGCTGGAAGCTGCGCCCATCACCATCTCGGGCCACACCGCCGCTGTGCTGGGTCTGGTGTTCGTCCTCATCCTCCCGGCGGCTGTGCTGGCCGTGGGCGCAGTGGTGGTGCTGCTGCGACGCCGCAAGTAAGGAGGCACGCCATGAAAACAAAACGGCGTACCCTCATCGTTTTGCTGGTGTTCGTCCTTGCCGCCGGGGCGGCGCTGGCCCTGCTGACCCACGCGAACCAGAAGGCCGAACAGGCCGCCAGCGAGGCCGAGGACGGCAGCATCCCGCTGCTGGATGGGACCGCCGCTACGCTGGAAAGTGTCTCCATCCAGTATGGCGGTGAGACGCTGACGCTCCGGCCCTCTGACGACGGCTGGACGCTGACCGAGGACCCGGCTTACCATCTGGATGATTCGGCCTGCAGCACCATCCGCACCGCGCTGGCAGGCACGAAGGCCAAGCGCCAGCTCGAGGCGCAGCCCGGCGAGGACTACGGTTTCGACGCGCCTCAGCTTGTCGTAAATGTTTCGGCGGCGGGGGAGAGCACCACCCTCACCGTGGGGGCGGAGAACCCCGTCACCGGGGATGTGTACGTCCGGCGGGAGGGCGGCGACGCTGTCTATACCGTGGACGCGGCCAGGTTCCGCTGCATGGAGCAGACGAAGGCGGAGCTCTTTGGGGCGTTCAGCCCGGCGGGCATCACAGTCTCGGACATCGAGGCTGTGCGCTACACCCTCCAAAGCGGCGAGACGATCAAGCTGCAATCTGTATCCCAGCCCACGGAGGCCGACAGCACCACCTATCAGACCGTCTGGCAGCTCACCGACGAGCCGGACGACGCACTGGACACCGACAAGACGGACGCTCTGCTGGCCGCACTGGCCAGCTATGTCACCGGGCAGGACACTGCCGCCGACCTTTCCGCCTGCGGCTTCGACGCCCCGCTGGTGACAGCAGAGGTGACGACAGCTGACGGCACTGTCACCCTGACGTATGCCATCGGCACCGACGGCTATTATATGATGGTGTCGGGCGACAGCTCTGTCTACACCGTGGACGGCCAGACCGTGCAGGCCCTCTGCCTGACGGCCCGGCAGCTGAAAGCCGACACCTGAGAATTTATCCCAAAAGCACCCGCAGTTCTGCACTGCAGGTGCTTTTATGCTGTGTAAGGAAACGCTACCTTCCATTCACTTGCAGTTTGTTCGAATAGGACGGAGTTCATCTTTTTGCCGGCTGCTGTTGCGTCAAGAAGGGATTGAACGACACTTTGAATTTCATCTTTAATATCAGTTGTTCTTAAAACAATACGTTGTGATGACTTGTCTAAAGAAGCTAATTGGGCAGCATAATTTTGAAGATTTGAATCTTTATCATCTTTTCTGAAATTAGTCGCATCAACTTTTTTCGCCAATCCTGTCTTAAAGTCTCCAGCGAGTATAAATTCTTGTACAGGTTTCCATTTGCCAGAAAGAAGTTTGGACGACTCAATGGCTTTTTCTAATGTGCCGTCGAACCCCTCACCAAGCTGTTACATTGACTTGCTGATTGTCAAAGTGTATAATAATTCTAGTGGTCAAGAAGAATTATTTGTCAATGAGGTGAATGTATGCAAATCGGTGAAGTGAAATGTGATATCGATCTTTTTCATGGAAAAGCAAAAAATTTTTTAGGAATTTATACTGAATCAGCAATAACCAAAGAAGGAAAGAGACTTTTAAAAAAAAAATATCCAAACTATCAATATCTTGATGAAGATCCATGGTTAAAAAACGAAACTGATTTTTATAAATCAGTTGTATATGCTTATATGGTGGATCAAATTCTAAAGGAACATCCTGAATTCAAAAATAGATATGACGAAGAAATTGTTACTCAAAAAAGAACTGCGGCGTGGATAGGACTAGAAAAATTCGAAGGGAAAGAACATTTAGTATACTCGATGATCAACGGATCATTCCTCGATTGGTATCAAGACTATCTTCGTGAGCAAGCTGATCCGGGTGTTTCAGAGCGTGAACGTCAAGAATGGAATCGAAAGCAGCAAGAGCTAAAGATAGACCAGAAGATACGCAAAGTCCATGAACGAGTCCAACTTGAGCAAGACCTCGCCAGCGGTAAGCGTGTCGTCTGTCCCTACTGCAAGTCCACCAACACCGAGAAGATCAGCACCGTGAGCCGCGCCGTGTCTGTGTCTCTCGTGGGCGCTGCCAGCGGGAAAATCGGCAAACAGTGGCACTGCAAGCAGTGCGGGAGTAATTTTTAACGCTACGCGGAGGTAAATGGTATAATGACAAAAAATGAAAATACCGCATGGCTTATCAGTTGGCTCGAAAGCGAAATATCAGAATATACCTATTATAGACCACATCACAAATGGATTAGGTATCCCGTTCAAATGAAAAAAGATGGCGGAGATAAATATCAAGAAAGACGAGACTCTGCTGTAACAACAAATTATGAAGATGCAAAATCTAAATGTTACGAATTTGGATACAACGAATTTTATATTGGACAAGCAATCGAGAAAATCTTAGATGCTTTAGAAACACGTTACGATTTTGATTTTAGTGAACTAGAACAGGATTGTTATCTTCCTCAATATGGACTAGATGACGATGACGAGTAAAATAAAAACCTCCCGATTTCTCGGACGGCAAAATAAGTTCGTTGGTTAGTGGGGATAAAACTTTTTCTTCATTTTATCATTATCTTCGTAGGATATCTCAAACCTTTCGATCTTAGATGTTGGAACGCAAAGAATCTGGTAGTAAACATCTTTTTGTTCTTGCTCGCTTTTTTGTTCGTTTTTGTTTTTAGAATCATTGTAAACATCGTAAGACTTTAAGATTATCCAGTTAGAATCGACTGAGTATACAATGCCATAATATTCTTTTCCATCTGAAAGGTGAAGCCAAATGTAATTATCTTTTTCAAAGTCAATAGTTCTCAACCAGATGTTTTCTGTATCATTCAGTCTCGTCTTTTTAGAGAACCAACTTAAAACGCCGACTCGATTTAATGCGAACCAGATCAGCGGGAGAAAAACACAAAACAAAATATGTGCAACAGAAGTAAATTGTTCCGGAACAATCGCCTCGGAAATAATTTTGGTTAAGTAACTGATGATTATACCCCAAAACAGTAACTCTGTATGTTCAATCTTTTTCAAAAATAGAAAATTATAAATTAAAATTGAGACTGCACCGGGGATAAAATAAGATAATAGATCTGGCAATACTTCAATTGTTGATTTAAAATCCATTGAAACACCTCACTTTACTTTGATTTGAATTTTGTCTTTACCGTTGATGGGGATTTTGTTGTTTCTGGTTTTGGCTGATAACTAAAAGTCCCATCATTCCGTTGACTTCTGTTATTGTTTTGATTCGGATTGTGCGGGACAACATATCCGCTTCTATTTTTTTCTGCCATAATTCAACACTCCTTTTATAAGAGTGTATCATAGGCTGTCGTAAAAAGCAACGCAAATAGTAACGCCCGGCCTCCCAGCAGTAGGAAAGTCGGGCTTGTTTACACGCCGCAGCGTAGTAGTTATTTCAAAAGTTCCATGATCTCTTCAGCAGTAGTGCCTTCAGCGAGAACTTTCTTTAACATTCTCAGCCGTGTCCACTTGGCAAGCGTATAGTTGGCGATTTTAACAGCGTCTTTTCTATCCGTCTTGACATGTCTTAAACTGTCGTTGTCGTAGTCATGAATCAGAACGGGATTGACTACGGAAACGAATAAGCCCGCATCGTGTAAAACGAAAGCAACTGGTTTGTGGTAATTCCCGGTGGCTTCCAAAACGACACGGGTTTCTCCGTCCAGAGCTTTGAGCTTCCCAGCTAAATCGTTCAGATTCTGGGCGGTATGTAAAACTTCAAAGGGTTCGAGTACCACTTCTCCGAAGGAGCGCATAAAACAAACCATGCTCTTTACTTTGGAAACGTCAATGCCTACTGCGTTCATGATTTTTCCTCCATTAGTTTGTATTTGCAACTGGAATCCATCTTTTACTCGTTGCCGATTCAATCTATTGGGTGACACGAGCGCTCCCTTGGCGGTGGCTCAACCTGCTTAAAACGAATGCCATAACAAGAAAGATGGCTATATGCAAAATTGATGTAAAACCCGGGTGGGAAAAGCCCCCTCGGAGTCAAAGTTTCGGCAAACATCAGCAGAGTGATTGACATTTTGACAAAGATTGTTTAAGATAGACAAGACAGGGCAGAATAACTGCGCAATGTTACGGTCGTCATGGATGTTGTGCGGGGATGAGTCTGCTCCCACAGCCAGCACAGATTGGATGGGCGAGGGAGCAGACTCAAAGTCACCCTAATGCGATGGAAGGATGGGGGAGTAAACCCCTGTCTTTTTTCGTGTCTGAGTTACAAGGAGGATATAGGAAAGAAATGAACAACTCGGTGATCGTTTCGCTGCGAGACATCGTAGTGGAATTTGATGGTCAGCGCATCCTGGATGGGCTGAACCTCGACATCCATGACAAAGAGTTTGTGACGCTGCTGGGATCCTCCGGCTGCGGCAAAACCACCACCCTCCGCCTCATCGCGGGCTTTCTGGAACCGACGTCCGGCAAAGTGCTGCTGAAAGGAGAGGACATCACAGGCGTACCGCCCTACAAGCGTCCGGTGAACACCGTGTTCCAGAAATACGCGCTGTTCCCCCACCTGAACGTCTTTGAGAATGTGGCCTTCGGCCTTCGCCTCAAGAAGATGGACGAAGAGACCATCCGCCGCAAGGTGCGGGATATGCTGGAAGTCGTGGGCCTGAAGGGTTTCGAGCGCCGCAGCATCGGCCAGATGTCCGGCGGCCAGCAGCAGCGCGTGGCCATCGCCCGCAGCCTGGTCAATGAGCCGGAGATCCTGCTTCTCGACGAGCCTCTGGGCGCTCTGGACCTCAAGCTGCGCAAAGAGATGCAGCTGGAACTCAAGCGCCTGCAGCGCGAGATGAACATCACCTTCATCTACGTCACCCACGACCAGGAAGAGGCCCTGACCATGTCCGACACCGTCGTCGTCATGAACGGCGGCAAGGTGCAGCAGATCGGCACCCCCGAGGACATCTACAACGAACCCAAGAACGCCTTTGTGGCCGACTTCATCGGCGACTCCAACATCGTGGACGGCGTGATGCACCGCGATTTCCTCGTCTCCTTCTCGGGCGTCGAGTTCCCCTGCGTGGACCGCGGCTTTGCCCGGGAGGAGAGTGTACAGGTGGTCGTCCGCCCCGAAGATATTGAAGTGGTCTCTCCGGTGGAAGGCCAGCTGGTGGGCGTCGTCAATGACGTCATCTTCAAGGGCGTCCACTTCGAGATGCATGTGGAGTGCGAGGGCCGCGAGTGGCTCATCCATTCCACCCGCGCCTGCACGCCCGGTGAGACCATCGGTATGCGCATCGGCCCCAACGAGATCCATATCATGTCGCGTTCGGAGGGGTGAGGCCGCATGAAGATTTACGATAAGAAACTGGCCTATCCGTACTTTGTATGGATGGTGCTGTTCACGGTGGTGCCGTTGTTCATTGTGGTGTATTACGCCTTCACCGACTCCGCCGGCAGCTTTACGCTGGACAATCTGGTGACCGTCAGCGGCTATGGCTCGGTGTTCGCCCGCAGCCTGCTGCTGGCCCTCATCTCCACCGTCGTCTGCCTCATTATCGCGTTTCCGGTGGGCTATTTCCTCTCCCGGCTGCGCGTCAACAAGCAGCACATCATGCTGATGCTGGTGATGCTGCCCATGTGGATGAACTTCCTGCTCCGTACCTACGCATGGATGGGTCTGCTGAGCGTCAACGGCCCTGTGAACGCCGTTCTGGGCGTCTTCGGCCTTGGACCCTACAACATGCTGAATACCTCCGGCGCTGTGGTGCTGGGCATGGTGTACAACTATGTGCCGTATATGATCCTGCCCCTCTACACCAGCATGACCAAAATCGACCAGAGCATCGTGGAGGCGGCGCAGGACCTGGGCGCTTCCACCACCAAGACTCTGTTCCGGGTGCTCATCCCCATGAGCATCCCCGGCATCAGCACCGGCATCACGATGGTGTTCGTCCCGGCGGTGTCCACCTTTGTCATCAGCCGTATGCTGGGCGGCGGTTCCAACCTGCTCATCGGCGATCTGATCGAGATGCAGTTCCTCGGCAACAGCTACAACCTCAATGTCGGCTCTGCCATGAGCCTTGTGCTGATGGTCATTGTGCTGCTCTGCATGAGCTTTACGTCCAGCTTCGACGAGGATGAGATGGAGGGTGTGTCCTGATGAAAACGAAACATCTGCGTCTGATGCAGCGCGCCTACGTCATCCTGTTCTTCTGCTTCATGTACCTGCCCATCGCGTACATGGTCGTGTTCAGCTTCAACCAGAGCAAGGGCTACGCCCTCTTTACCGGATTTACCTTTAAGTGGTACACCAGCCTGCTCCACAACGAGTCCATCCTGCACGCGCTGTGGGTGTCGCTGTATCTGGCACTGTTCTCGGCAGTCATCGCCACGGTGCTGGGGACTGCGGCGTCTCTGGGCATCGCCTCCATGGGGCGCAAGAGCCGCCTGCTGGTGACGAATATCACCTATATCACCACGGTCAACCCCGAGATCATCACCGGTATCTCCCTGATGATGCTCTTTGTGGCATACCAGCGCTTTGCGTCTGAGCTGGACTTCCTGCCCGGCAACATCATGGGTTTCCCCACGCTGCTCATTGCCCATATCGCATTCAACGTGCCGTATGTCATCTTCAATGTCACGCCCAAGCTCAAACAGCTGGACATCAAGCTGTTTGAGGCGGCGCTGGACCTCGGCTGTGACCCCCGGCAGGCATTTTTCAAGGTCATCCTGCCCGAGATCAGCCCGGCCATCCTGTCGGGCTTCCTCATCAGCCTGACCTACTCCATCGACGACTTCATGATCTCCTACTTCAACTGCGGTACGGTGGAGACGCTGCCCATCGCCATCTACTCCATGACCCGCAAGAAGGTCAGCCCGGAGATCTACGCGCTGTCCACCATCATGTTCGTGGTCATCCTGAGCATCATCCTCATCTCCAACGCCATGGAGAGCCGCGGTTACCGCCGCGACCAGCGTGCACTGAGAGGGGGAGATGTCAAATGAAGCGTTTCGTCATTCTTCTGCTGACGGCTGTGCTGGCGCTGACCATGCCGCTGTCGGCTCTGGCCGCGGGACAGATCGAGGTCACAGAGGACATTTCTGTTTCGGATGACTACGACTGGACCCGCTTCAAGGGCCAGAATGTCACCCTGAACGTCTACAACTGGGGCGAGTATATCTCCAACGGTTCCGACGACAGCGTGGACGTGGTGGCGGCCTTTGAAAAGCTGACCGGCATCAAGGTCAACTATACCACCTTCGATTCCAACGAGTCCCTCTACGCCAAGCTCAAGTCCGGCGCGGCCAACTACGATGTCATCATCCCGTCGGACTACATGGTCGCCAAGATGATAAGCGAAGGGATGCTGATGCCGCTGGACTACAGCAACATCCCGAACTTCCAGAACATCGACGAGGAGTACCGCAACGGGGACTATGACCCCGAGAATGCCTACACCGTGCCTTACACCCTCTGCACCACTGGCATCATCTACAATACAAAGATGGTAGATGAGGCCCCCACCAGCTGGGCAGACCTGTGGGACGAGAAGTATGCAGGCAACATCCTGATGTTCAACAACAGCCGCGACGCCTACGCCATCGGTGCGTTCAAGAGCGGCAGCAGCGTCAACCCCCAGACCACGGAGGAGGTGGATGCTGTGGTGGACGAGCTGAAAGCCCAGAAGCCTCTGGTGCAGGCCTATGTCATGGACGAGATCTTCGATAAGATGATCGGCAGCGAGGCGGCCGTCGGCGTCTACTACTCCGGCGACGCCATCACCATGATCGACGACAACCCCGACCTGGCCTGGGTGTTCCCTGAGGAGGGAACGGTGCTGTCGGTGGACAGCATGGCCATCCCCGCCACCAGCGAGCACGAGGAAGCTGCAGAGATGTTCATCAACTTCATGTGTGAACCGGACGTCGGCAAGGCCAATATCGAGTATATCGGCTACACCACCCCCATGCACTGTGTATGGGAGATTCTGGATGAAGACCTCAAGTACAGCGAGATCGCGTACCCCTCTGAGGACATTGCGGCCAAGGAAGAGGTGTTCACTGCCCTGAGCGATGAGGTCAACAGCGAGCTGGACGTGAAGTGGAGCGAGATGAAGAGCTACGACGAGGGCGGCAGCGGGTATCTGTTCCTGATGCTGCTGGCGGCGATGCTGGCTCTGGCCTGCTTCAATATCTGGCGCAAGGTGCGCAGGAAAACGCGCAATATGTATTGAACCTGAGGGGGCTGTGCGGAGGCGTACAGCCCCTTTTTATAAGGAAAGGGAAAGAATATGAGTGAATACAGAAGCTATACGGAGCAGATGACCGTGCTGGACGGCGACAGCGACTTCCGCCGCTGCCTGAAGCCCAGCGCCCTGTTCCGGTATGTGGAGCAGGTGTCGGCAGACCATGCCCGGGCTTACGGCATGGACCACGCCTTTTTCAGGGAGCGCCGCAGCGCATTCCTCGTGGGCAAGCAGGCCCTCAGGGTCTGGCGGATGCCGGGCCGTGCGGAGAAGATCGACCTGACCACGGCCTGTGAGGCGTTCAAGAAAGGCACGATGAAGCGGCTGACCACCATCACCAGCGAAACAGGGGAGAAGCTGGCCCTCGTGGACTGCCGCTGGATGATCGTGGACACTGAGACAGGGCGCATCCTGCGCACCCCCGGCTGGACGATGCCGGACTTCCAGAACGACGACCTGCCCGAAGAACTGCCCCAGATCGTCCACAAGAGCCAGCCGCTGACGGCGGCAGGGGAGCGCCGCGCCAGCTACTCCATGTGTGACCTCAACGGCCATATCAACAACTCCCTCTATCTGGACATCGCCTGTGACGCCCTGCCGCAGGAGGTCGTGGAGGCTGCGCCGCTGTCCTTCGCTTCCATCAAGTACCACCGTGAAGTGCCGATGGGCCAGACCGTGCAGGTGTTCTATGCCCCCTCAGGAAACGGCTGGTATCTGCTGGGCCGGAGGGAGGAGCACGCAGCCTTTGAGTGCTATCTGGAATTCGGAAGCTCTGTCACAGAATCTTTACAAAAATAATTACAAAGAAATTACAAAAAACTATTGCAAAAGTCCTTCAAAAGAGTTACAATATGGTTACAGAAAGGGCAAGACCCTTCTGGATCATGAAATCTTTTTCTTCTTGTTTTTTGGAATATCGGGTGTCCGCCATCCTCCTCCGGCTGTTCTCCTTCGCAGCTGCCGGCCGACACCGCACAGGCGATATTCCGCTTCGTGTGCAAAAGAGTCCGTCTGGTTTCAGACGGGCTTTTTTGCGTCCGAAAATCCGGAGAAATCGGCCCACAGCGAGGGAAAGTATGACCTTGCGCCGATTTGGTGGTCAATTTGCCTGTTTTTCTGCAAAGGACATTTATAAAGTTTGGCGGGGCAGGGGTTTGTATTCCGCGTGGGTTTGTGGTAAAGTATATACAATCAATTCCTAAGCCAAAAACATGAAATTGTTTTGATGTTGTTTGATATGATCCGCTGCGGATGCGTTAAGAGAAAAGGAGTTTGAATATGGCTTATTTTTACGAAGAACCCTCCCGTACCTTTGGCGAGTACCTGCTGGTGCCGGGCTACTCTTCTGCTGAGAATGTCCCTACGGCTGTCAGCCTCAAGACCCCGCTGGTCAAGTACCGCAAGGGCGAGGAGAACTGCCCGCTGGAAATGAATATCCCTATGATCAGCGCCATCATGCAGTCTGTCTCCGGCGATAAGCTGGCCATCGCGCTGGCCCGTCAGGGCGGCGTCTCCTTCATCTACGGCTCCCAGAGCATCGAGAACGAGGCTGCTATGGTCCGCCGCGTCAAGAGCTTCAAGGCCGGTTACGTCGTTTCCGACTCCAACCTGGCCCCCACTGCCACCCTGCACGATGTGCTGGAGCTGAAAGCCCGCACCGGCCACTCCACCATCGCCATCACCGCCGACGGCACTCCTAACGGCAAGCTTCTGGGCATCGTGGCCTCCCGCGATTACCGCGTCAACCATACCCCCGATGACGCTCCTGTCACCACCTTCATGACCCCCATCGAGAAGCTGGTCACTGCCCCGGAGAACACCTCCCTGCACGACTGCAACAACATCATCTGGGACAACAAGATCAACACCCTGCCTCTGGTGGATGCCGAGGGCAACCTGAAGTATATCGTCTTCCGCAAGGACTACGATTCCCACAAGAAGAATGCCAACGAGCTGCTGGACAAGAACAAGAGCTACGTCGTCGGTGCCGGCATCAACACCCGCGACTACGCCCAGCGTGTGCCTGCTCTGGTGGAGGCCGGTGTGGATGTCCTCTGCATCGACTCCTCTGAGGGATACTCCGAGTGGCAGAGCCGCACCATCGGCTGGATCCGTGAGCACTACGGCGACACCGTGAAGGTGGGCGCAGGTAATGTCGTGGATGCCGAGGGCTTCCGCTTCCTCGCAAAGGCTGGTGCAGACTTCGTGAAGATCGGCATCGGCGGCGGCTCTATCTGCATCACCCGTGAGACCAAGGGCATCGGCCGTGGTCAGGCTACTGCCGTCATCGAGGTCGCCAAGGCCCGTGACGAGTACTTCAAGGAGACCGGCATCTATGTGCCTATCTGCTCTGACGGCGGCATCGTCCACGACTACCACATCACCCTTGCACTGGCCATGGGCGCGGACTTCGTCATGCTGGGCCGCTACTTCGCCCGCTTCGACGAGAGCCCCACGAACAAGGTCCGCATCAATGGCCAGTATATGAAGGAGTACTGGGGCGAAGGCTCCAACCGCGCCCGCAACTGGCAGCGCTACGACCTCGGCGGCTCCACCAAGCTGAGCTTCGAGGAAGGCGTGGACAGCTATGTTCCTTACGCCGGTCCGCTGGCCGACGGCGTCCAGACCACCCTGTACAAGGTCAAGAGCACCATGTGCAACTGCGGCGCACTCTCCATCCCCGAACTGCAGCAGAAAGCCAAGCTGACCGTCGTTTCCTCCACCTCCATCGTGGAGGGCGGCAGCCACGACGTCGTGCTGAAGAATGCGACCCCGAACATCATCAACGGCTGAATCTGAAATATCAAAGCACCCGCAGCACGGAAAGGCGCTGCGGGTGCTTTTTGCATATCCGGACGGCATCGATGCCCGTGATTCATCCAAGGACAGAAGAGTACTGCCGGAGGTGCTGGTAAAGATTTCGTAAAAAACATTTTTTCTTTCTGTCGTCATTTTTTGCCAAAACCTCTTGCGTCTGCCCGCCAAAGATGCTATAGTGGTACAAACATCCTGTCATGACAGGACGAAACGCGCGGCAGCGCAGAGTTTGTTTGGCTGCACCCGCCGCAGGGGTGCGCGGAAAAAGAGAGGAAACTTTTCATGAGCGAGATCAAAGTTGTGCCGTATATCCCGGATGAGGACTACGACAATCCGGCAATGGTCGTTGATTTTTACGAATTCACTATGGCCAACTGCCTGTTTCTGAACGGCTTTAAGGATACGACCCTTGTGTTTGATATGTTCTTCCGCAAGAACCCGGATAACCAGGGCTACTCCATCAGCGCCGGCCAGCGCAAGCTGACCCGTTTCCTGCTGAACTACCACTTCAATGAGCAGGATGTCCACTGGCTGCGCACCAAGGGCATGAGTGAGGAGTTCTGCGAGTATCTGCGCACTTACCGCTGGAAGGGCGATATGTACGCTCTGCCCGAAGGTACGGTCTGCTACCCCCATGTGCAGATGGTGCGCATCGAGTGCGACCTCGTAGGAGCTATCCTCATCGAGACCTACCTGCTCCAGACCATGAACTTCCACAGCCTCATCGCCACCAAGGCCACCCGCATCACCGGCCTCAACACTCACACCCCCCGCAGCGTCATGGAGTTCGGCACCCGCCGCGCACAGGGCGAGAGCGCAGGCAACGACGGCGCTTATGCTGCCGTTCTGGGCGGCTGCATCGGCACGGCCAACTGTCTGGCCGAGATGAAGTACGGCTCTGAGGTCAAGGCTGTGGGTACTGTGGCCCACAGCTTCATCGAGTTCTTCCCGACCGAGTTCGATGCCTTCAAGGCATTCGCCGATACCTACCCGGATTCCGTCAGCCTGCTGCTGGATACCTACAACATCATGGAGAGCGGCCTGCCTAACCTCATCAAGCTGGACGACTACCTGATCGAGAAGTACCCCAATGACCCCAACCGCCGCGTCAAGAGCGCCCGCATCGATTCCGGCGACCTGGCCCGCGGCTCCAAGCGCCTGCGCAAGGCACTGGATGCAGCAGGGAAGTCCTACATCAAGCTGGTGGCCTCCAACGGTCTGGACGAGAAGAAGATCGCCAACATGGAGCTGTACGAGCACGCACACTTCGACTCCTACGGCGTGGGCGAGAACCTCATCACCTCGGCCTCGGACCCTGTATTCGGCGGCGTGTACAAGCTGGTGGCGGTCAAGCGCCCCGACGGCAGCTATCAGCCCAAGATGAAGTGCTCCGACTCCGCCAGCAAGGCCATCATCCCCGGCAAGAAGATGCCGTGGCGTCTCTACGATGAGAACGGCCAGGCGCAGTGCGACCTCATCGCCATGGACGGCGAGGTCATCGAGGCAGGCAAGCCGGTCACGATGGTCAACCTCGACTCCGATGCCATCGAGCGCACCGTCACCATCGTTCCCACCCGCGTCAAGCAGCTGCTGGTGCCGCATATCCTGAACGGTGAGCTGGCCATCGAGCTGCCCTCCATTGCGGAGAAAAAAGCCTATATCGTCAAGCAGCTCACCGAGGAGACCTGGGAGAGCGAGCTGCGCATCGAGATGCCCCACAAGCACTACGTCAATATGACCCCTGCTGTGGCTGAGTGCCGCTCCAAGATGTACGCAGAGCTGCATGGCGGCAAAGTGTAAACTTGACAAAACAGCATTTCTATTGTATTATATGAGCTGCCGCTCGCAGGATCGTGAGCGGCAGCTCATTCAGAAGCCACTGTGGTGAAATTGGCAGACACGAGGGACTTAAAATCCCTTTCTGGAGACAGAGTGCGGGTTCAAGCCCCGCCGGTGGCATGGAAAAGCCCCGGTAAGTGCAGAAATGCATTTACCGGGGCTTTTTTGTGTATTAAAAAGGGAAGGGAATTATACCGCTGACCGGTATATGACTCATCCAAGGGGGTATTTTATTACTCTTCGTTGAACGCTTCTTCCTGCGCATGGAACCGCTCGAGGAAGCTGTGCTCCACACCCTCGGACTTGTAGCCGGGCATGGTATCCAGCGCCACTGCGTGGATGCTGCGGAAGATGCTGTTCTCAATGTTGGGGTTATCCCGCTTGAGGCGGCGGAGCAGAATTTTCGTCTCCTGCCGCTTGGAGCCACCGCCGCCGTTGTCGCACATGGTGCAGTTCTCGGTAAAGCGGCAGGCGCACTGGATGAATTCCAGCTCATTGTAGCGCTTCCACGCCAGAATATCTTCCTCGCGGATGCAGTACATCGGGCGGATGAGGGTCATGCCGGGGAAGCTGGTGCTGTGGAGCATGGGCGGCATGGCCTGCAGCTGGGAGCCGTAGAACATACTCATAACGGTCGTCTCGATGACGTCGTTGAAGTGATGGCCCAGTGCGATTTTATTGCAGCCCAGCTCCTTGGCCTTGCTGTAGAGGTGGCCGCGGCGCATCCGGGCGCAGAGATAGCAGGGGTTCTTGTCGGTGTTGTTGGCCACAGAGAAGATGTTGCTCTCGAAGATGGTCACAGGGATGTGGAGCAGTTCAGCGTTGGACTCGATCTTCTGGCGGTTTATCTCGTTGTAGCCGGGGTCCATCACCAGAAAGACCAGTTCAAACGGCACATCGCTGTGGCGCTGAAGCTCCTGCATCAGCTTTGCCATCAGCATCGAGTCTTTGCCGCCCGAGATGCAGACGGCGATCTTGTCACCGGCCTTGATGAGCTCGTAGCGCTTCACCGCTACGATGAAGGGAGTCCACAACTCCTTGCGGTATTTTTTGATGATGCTCCGCTCAATGAGCTGGTAAGGTTCCATTTCGCGTTTCATGGCTCTGTCCTTTCTTTTTTCTCACAGCTGGGTCAGCCGGGTGTAGCAGGCGTCAAAGGCGCGGAGAAAGCCATCCAGCTCCTCCTGCGTGGTCAGGTGGCTCAGACTGATGCGCCACGAGGAGAGGGCATTCTTCCGGTCACGGCTGACGGCGAACACCGCCCGGGAGGGCAGGCCGTCCGACGAGCAGGCCGACTTGACCGAGACACAGACGCCCTCCGCGTCCAGCTCCCGCTGGAACACGGTGCCTTTGACGTTCTCAACGCTCAGGTTCAGGATGTGGGGGATGGCACTCTCCGGGCTGTTGATGCGGACTTTTGGGTACTTGCTCAGAGCAGTGCGGAGATACAGGTTTGCCTCTTTCACCCGGGCAGAACGCTCCGGCAGCTCATTTACCGCAGAGTTCAGAGCCGTCTCGAGGGAAGCCGCCAGAGCCACTGTAGGGGTGCCGCTGCGGTAGATGGTGGTGCTTTCGCCGCCGTGGATGAGAGGCTCGAGAGCCAGCCGCCGCCGCTTGAGCAGCAGGCCGATGCCGTTCAGGCCGTAGAACTTGTGGGCCGTCAGGCTCATGGTGTCCACGCCCTCAAAGGAGACGGGGATCTTGCCCACGGCCTGGGTGGCGTCTACGTGCAGATGGCAGTTGGGCCAAGCCTGCAAAATTTCCGAAATTCCTTTCACCGGCTGCACGACGCCCAGCTCACTGTCCACCAGCGTCACCGCTACAGCGATGGTGTCGGGGCGGAGAAGCTCTTTCAGGTGCTCGAGGTCGATGGTGCCGTCCCGCCTGATGTCCACGAGGTCGATTTCATAGCCCTGCTCCTGCAGAGCGGTCAGGGTGCCGCTGACGGAGGAGTGTTCCAGCGGGGTGGAGATGATGTGCTTGCCCAGATGGCGGGAGAGTTTTGCCAGCCCCTTGAGAGCAAAGTTGTTGGCCTCGCTGGCTCCCGAGGTATAGATGACCTCGGCGGGCTGTGCGCTCAGCAGCCCCGCGATGCTCTGGGTGGCGTGGTCAATGACCAGTTTTGCGTCCCGGCCTGCCTGATGGCGGGAGTTCGCGTTGCCGGGGCAGCTGCGCTCTACCTCACAAAAACGCTCCAGCACCCGGGAGTCTGCGGGGGTGTTGGCCGAATAATCCAGATATATCATAAGTGTCCTTCTATAATAAATGGTACAACTGCTGTCGTTTCGGATGCCGTCGGCCCAGTGACCAACTGCGGCAATAGGTTATATTATAGTGCGGAATGCGGCATATTTCAAGGCCGTACGGCCTCCGCCGACAGAAAATCGCCGCAAAATACAGAAAAAAGGTTGTCAGCGTCCTTCTTTTATGCTATACTATGCCGAAGAATGAAAGGAAAGGGGAGAGCGAGATGCTGAAAAAGAAATCGTCTTTTGCATGCATCGGCTGTATTTTCCGTTTCCGATTTGGTCCCGATTTTTGAGGCATTGCCGCTTTCCCGCGGTAGTGCCTCTTTTTTTGGGCCGCAGATAGAAGGAGGAAATAATGAGTCAGAATATTGATTACTCCAAGGGCATTTACGATGCCCGCCAGCTGGGTGCCGGACGGATGCTGATCCTGGGCGTCCAGCATATGTTCGCCATGTTTGGTGCCACCGTGCTGGTCCCCCTGCTCACCGGTCTGAGCGTTTCGACCACCCTGCTCTGCGCAGGTCTGGGTACGCTGCTGTTCCACTTTATCACCAAGGGCAAGGTCCCGGCCTTCCTCGGCTCGTCCTTTGCTTATCTGGGCGGCTTCTCCATCGTGGCCCCCATGCTGGCTGACGCCGACGGCAATCTGACCATCGCCAACACCCAGATGCTGCCCTACGCCTGCGCAGGCGTGGCCTTCTCGGGCCTGGTCTATCTGGCCGTCAGCCTGCTCATCTCCACCTTCGGCATCCGGCGCATCATGCGCTTCTTCCCGCCGGTGGTCACAGGCCCCATCATCATCGCCATCGGCCTCATCCTCGCCCCCTCGGCCATCAGCAACTGTCAGGCAAACTGGCTGCTGGCCTTTGTGGCTCTGGGTACGGTCATCGTCTGCAACATCTGGGGCAAGGGCATGGTCAAGATCCTGCCCATCCTGATCGGCGTTCTCGTCTCCTACGCAGTGGCCCTTGTGACCGGTGCCGTGGACTTTGAGCGCATTGCCTCCGCCGCGTGGTTCGGCATTCCTCTCCACAAGGAAGCCATGGGCCTCTTTGCCATCGACGGCAGCCCCGAGTTCATCAGCGCCCTGTTCACCATCATCCCCATCGCTCTGGCTACCATGATGGAGCACGTCGGTGATATCGCCGCCATCAGCGCCACCGTCGGCCACAACTACATCAACGACCCCGGCCTGAATCGGACCCTGATGGGCGACGGCCTTGCCACCACTCTGGCCGGCCTGCTGGGCGGCCCGGCCAACACCACCTACGGTGAGAACACCGGCGTCCTCGCACTGAGCAAAATTTACGACCCCCTCGTCATCCGCATTGCCGCTGTGCTGGCCATCATCCTGAGCTTCAGCCCCAAGTTTGAGGCTGTCATCAACACCATCCCCACCGGCATCATCGGCGGTATCAGCTTCGTGCTCTACGGCATGATCTCCGCCATCGGTGTCCGCAACGTGGTCGAGAACCGGGTGGACTTCACCAACAGCCGCAACCTCATCATCGCCGCTGTCATTCTGGTGTCTGCTCTGGGCTTCAACTCGGTGGGCGGCCTGACCTTCGCGGTCGCCGGTGTGTCCATCAACCTGTCCGGTCTGGCCATCGCTGCTATCGTGGGCATCCTGCTCAACGCCATCCTCCCCGGCAACGATTACGAGTTCGACTCTGCCGATGGTGCCGACGCTCCTTCCAGTGGCAACCTGCAGGTCTGACCTCGACAGGGAAGCCCCTTCTTCGGCAGAAGTGACAGCTTTTTGGAATGCTCTTTGGGCAATGTGCGAGACTTCAAAATAAATGAGAATAATTCTTAAAATAAGCCTTGACTAACTAGGAACCATTCGCTATAATAGAGTCAGAAACAAGGTCTGCTGTACCAGAGCAGACCCCTAAAAAAGAACAAACCAAATGGAGGATAAATCTTATGAAAAAGTACGTTTGCACCGTCTGTGGCTACATCGCTGAAGGCACCATCCCCGAGCAGTGCCCCGTCTGCAAGGCTCCCGCTTCCGCATTCGTCGAGAAGACCGGCAACACCTACGTCACCGAGCACGTTGTGGGCATCGGCAAGGCTGAGGGCGTTCCTCAGGAGATCGTCGATGGTCTGCGCGCCAACTTCGAGGGCGAGTGCAGCGAGGTCGGCATGTACCTGGCAATGGCCCGTGTGGCCGAGCGTGAGGGCTACCCCGAGATCGCCGAGGCTTACAAGCGCTATGCCTACGAGGAGGCAGACCATGCTTCCCGTTTCGCCGAGCTGCTGGGCGAGGTCGTCACCGACAGCACCAAGAAGAACCTGATGATGCGTGCAGAGGCCGAGTGCGGCGCCTGCTCCGGCAAGATGGACCTGGCCAAGAAGGCTAAGGCTCTGAACCTCGACGCTATCCACGACACCGTCCACGAGATGGCAAAGGATGAGGCCCGTCATGGCCGCGGCTTCGAGGGCCTGCTGAAGCGCTACTTCAACACGGAAGTCTGAGCAAGGGTACTCCAGTCATTGTAATACGCCGCCCCGGCGTGCAGTTTGCAGCTGCTGCCGGGGCGGCTTTTTTGTGGTAAAGTGTTTACAAAAGTTTTCGCAGTCGTTCCAGCTCTTCTGCGGTATCTGCATCTTCCAGCTCTTCCTGCCGTGCCGCATATACCGCCCGCACAGACTCCGGATGCCGGCGGATGACCACGCCGCCGCCCTTGCCCTCGGGCAGGGAACACAGAGCGCCGAAATAACTGCTTCCGAACAGAACGGGACTTCCCAGCCGCTCCGTGCCGTCCTCGGCACGAAAGCCCAGCCGGAGGATGGCCCGTTCTTTTTCGTCCAGCGCTGAGAGATCGCGCACCATCGCCTCGAGGCTTTCTTTCCGCAAGAGCGGCTGATCGCCGGGCAGGAAGATGCATCCCGCAAGGCCGGGCAGCTCTGAAAGCAGCGCTTCGAGGCCGAGGCGCACCGTGTCGTTCCGGCCCGGCAGGCTGTGAAGGATGGCTTTCACGCCCGCCTTACAAGCGAGTTCAGCCACTTCCGACGAGCGGGTCACCACCACCCGGGCCGCGAGGGCGGGCGTCTCTGCTGCGTCCAGCGCCCGGACGATGAGGGGCGCGCTGCCGAAGTCGGCCAGCAGCTTATTGGAGCCGAACCGCACCGCCCGCCCCGACGCCATGATGACGCAGCCCACCGCCGCGTTTTCTGTGTGCTCCATCCCGCAGACCTCCCGAAATTTCCGTTGTTGTTCGTTGCCGAATTGATGCTTTCTGACGGTAGTATTATAGCGGATTTTATGATAAAATAAAAGAAAAAGGTCACAGGAAAAAGAGAGGATACTGCATATGATGACCATTCGGGAATACAAGCGGGCTGAAAGCCTCGAGGAGGCTTGGCAGCTCAACCAGAAGCGCCCCAACCGTGTCCTCGGCGGCATGATATGGCTCAAGATGGAGAATATCAATGTCGGCACGGCCATCGACCTGTCGGGCCTCGGCCTCGACACCATCGAGGAGACGAACGAGGGCTTTTCCATCGGAGCGATGGTGACGCTGCGCCAGCTCGAGCTGCACCCCGGCCTCGCCGCCTATACGGACGGTGCCGTGCGGGAGTCGGTGCGCCACATCGTGGGCGTCCAGCTGCGCAACCTCGCCACCGTGGGCGGCAGCATTTACAGCCGCTTCGGTTTCTCCGACGTACTCACCATGTTCCTCGCGCTGAACGCTTCCGTAGAGCTTTATAAGGGCGGCGTCGTGCCGCTTGCTGAGTACGCCCAGCGCCCCTACGACCGGGACATCCTCGTGCGTGTCCTCGTGCCGAAGGAAAACGCCCGCTTTGTCTACCAGTCGGTGCGCAACAGCCAGACGGACTTCCCAGTGCTGACCTGCGCCGCCGCAAAATTGGCGGACGGCAGCATCCGCGCCGCCATCGGTGCGCGTCCGGGCAAGGCTGTGCTCTACACCGCAGCGCCTGAGGCGGGGGAGACCGCCGAGGAATTTGCTGCCCGCTTTGCCGCCGAGGTAAAGGCCGACATCAAGACCGAAAGCAATCTTCGCGGCGGCGCCGAATACCGCCGCCATCTGGCCGGCGTGCTGACGAAACGCGCCGTCTGTCGTCTGGAAGGCTGAGGAGGACACCATGCAGATAACACTTACATTGAACGATAAAAAGCTTACCGCCGACGTGGCCCCCGACACTCTGCTCATCGACTTCGTGCGCAGCCACGGCTGTCTGAGCGTCAAGCGGGGCTGTGAGACGTCCAACTGCGGCCTCTGCACGGTCTTTCTCGACGACAAGCCGGTGCTGTCCTGCTCCGTTCTCGCGGCCCGCGCGGATGGCCATAAAGTGACCACGCTGGAGGGTCTGCAGGACGAAGCCGCCGAGTTCGGGGCCTTCATCGCGGATCAGGGCGCAGAGCAGTGCGGCTTCTGCAACCCGGGCTTCATCATGAACGCCCTCGCCCTCTTCCGGGAAAAGGAGTACCCCACCGACGAGGAAATAAAAGAGTATCTTTCCGGCAATCTCTGCCGCTGCTCTGGTTATGAGGGTCAGCTGCGGGGCATCCAGAACTTCCTCGCGTGGAAAAAGGCGAAAAAGGAGGCGGCAGAATGAACACAGTCAACAAACCCTTCCGCAAGAAGGATGCCATGCAGCTGGTGACGGGTCAGCCCGTCTATATGGACGACCTCGTCCCCGCCGACTGCCTCATCGTGAAGCTCCTGCGCTCTCCCCACGCCAACGCCATCGTGAAGAGCATCAACACCGCTGCGGCGAAGAAGGTGCCGGGCATTGAGGCCATCTTCACCTGGGAGGACGTGCCGCAGGATGCCCGCCGCTACACCCAGGCCGGCCAGACCTACCCCGAGGCCAGCCCCTATGACCGCCTCCTCATCGACCGCCACGTCCGCTTTGTGGGCGACGTGGTGGCCATCGTGGCAGGCAAAGACGATAAATGCGTCGATAAAGCGCTGAAAATGATAAAGGTCGAGTATGAGGTGCTGGAACCTGTGCTGGACTACCACACCGCAAAGGATAACCCCATCCTCGTCCATCCGGAAGACAACTGGGAGAGCCTCTGCCCTGTGGGGGGCGACAACAAGCGCAACCTCTGCGCCCACGACGAGTGCGGCAGCGGCGACATCGACGCCGTGCTGGCCGACTGCGATGTGGTCATCGACCATGTCTACCATACCAAAGCCTGCCAGCAGGCCATGATGGAGACCTTCCGCACCTATTGCAGCATCGACCTCTATGGCCGGCTGAACGTCCTGAGCTCGACACAGATCGTCTTCCACGCCCGCCGCATCATTGCAAACGCGCTTCACATCCCGAAATCCATGGTGCGTGTGACGAAGCCCCGCATCGGCGGCGGCTTCGGCGCGAAGCAGACGGCTGTCTGCGAGGTCTACCCGGCCTTCGTGACCTGGAAGACCAGGAAGCCCTCGAAGCTCATCTTCACCCGGGAGGAGAGCCAGATCGCCTCCACGCCCCGCCATGAGATGGAGATCCATCTTCGCCTCGGCGCCAACAAGGATGGCCGCATCCGAGGCCTCGACCTCTACACCCTCTCCAACACCGGCGCTTATGGCGAGCACGGCCCCACGACGGTGGGACTTTCGGGACATAAATCCATCCCGCTCTATAGCAACGCGGAGGCTTTCCGCTTTACCTATGATGTGGTCTATACCAACCATATGTCGGCGGGCGCATACCGAGGCTACGGCGCGACCCAGGGCTTGTTCGCGGTGGAATCCGCCGTCAACGAGCTGGCCGCGAAGCTCCATATGGACCCCTTCAAGATCCGAGAAATGAACATCGTCCACGAGGGGGACGTCATGCCCGCCTACTACGGTGCGGTGAACACCAGCTGCACCCTCGACCGCTGCCTTGCAAAGGTCCACGAGATGATAAACTGGGACGAAAAGTACCCCCGCCGCGACATGGGCAACGGGAAGATCCGTGCCGTCGGCATGGGCATGGCGATGCAGGGCTCCGGCATCTCGGGCATGGACGTGGGCAGCGCGACCCTGAAAGTCAACGACGAGGGCTTCTACACCCTGCTCATCGGTGCCGCTGATATGGGTACCGGCTGCGACACCACGCTGGCTCAAATTGCTGCCGAGGTGCTGGAATGTGACCTCGACAATATCACGGTCTTCGGTGCGGACACCGACACCTCGCCCTACGACTCCGGCTCCTACGCGTCCAGCACCACCTACATCACCGGCAAAGCCGTCGAGAAGTGCGCGCTGAAGCTGCGGAGCCAGATCTGCAAGCTGGGCGCACAGCTGCTCGATTGCAGCGAAAATGACGTAGAATTTGACGGTAAAACGGTATTTGCCTCGGCTGACCCGTCTAAATCTGTCTCGCTGAGTGATATTGCCACGGCCTCCATGTTCGGCCACGACATCCCGCTGGAAGTCACCGAGACCCACATGTCGCCCCTGTCGCCTCCGCCCTACATGGTGGGCGCTGCCGAGGTGGAGGTGGACACCGAGACCGGCGAAGTGAAGCTGCTGGAATTTGACGCCTGCGTGGACTGCGGCACCCCCATCAACCCGAACCTCACCCGGGTGCAGGCCGAGGGCGGCATTTTGCAGGGCATCGGCATGACCCTCACCGAGAACGTCACCTACGACCAGCGCGGCTGGCCCATGGAGAATTCGTTCATGCAGTATAAGATCCCCACCCGTGTGGACGTCGGCAAGATCCGGGTCGAGTTCGAGAACAGCTATGAGCCCAACGGCCCGTTTGGTGCGAAATCCATCGGTGAAGTGGTCATCAACACGCCGCTTCCCGCCATCTCGGACGCCATCTGCAACGCCATCGGCACCCGCTTCTACGAGCTGCCCATCACGCCCGAAAAAATCGCAATGGCAGTGGCCGAAACAGAGGGCGCGGTCGGATGACCGGCCTCGAGGCTCTGCCATTCCTCGGAGAAACGGGACACGTTATTTCTCTGGTGGGGGGCGGAGGGAAGACAACATTGCTCTATGCGCTGGCCCGCCATTATTCGGCGCAGGGGCAGCGGGTGCTCGTCTCCACCACGACCCACATCCGGCGTCCGGACGCAAACTACGCCCCCGATGAGGCGGCGCGGGACGCCCTCTGGCAGACTGGCACCTACGCCGTGGCGGGGGTGCCTGCCGAAGGTGGGAAGCTGACCATGCCGCCCTATCTGGACGACTGGATGGCCGAGGCCGACACTGTTTTGCTCGAGGCTGACGGCGCGAAGCGCCATCCCTGCAAGGCCCCGGCCGCTCATGAGCCGGTGCTCCTGCGGTCAAGCGACATCGTGCTGGCGGCAGCCGGGCTGTCGGCGATGGGACAACCACTGCAAGACGTCTGCTTCCGCCTTGAAGCGGGCTGCACCCTGCTGGCCGTGCCGCCCGAGACGCCCCTGACGCCCGCTCTGCTGGCAAAACTGCTGGCAAGTGAAGCGGGTGGAAGAAAGTGCGTCGGCACGCGGAAATTCTACGCCGTCCTCAACCAGGCCGACGACGAGGCCCGCCGTGCAGCAGGGGAACAGACACTTGCCATCTTGAAAGAAACTTACGATGTAACAGGATATTTGACACACTTCGAGGAAGGGGAGAGAGCCTGATGGCAAAAGAGGAGAAAATCGTCTTCTGCACGGGCGGCGGCTGTACCGCCAAGCTCGGCGCGGGAGTGCTAAGCCATATTCTGGAAAAGCTGCCCCGGGGTGAGAAAGACCCCGACCTTCTCGTGGGCTACGACAGCCGGGACGATGCGGCTGTCTACCGCATCACCGACGACATCGCGCTGGTGCAGACGGTGGACTTCTTCCCGCCGATGGTGGACGACCCCTACACCTTCGGCCAGATCGCGGCGGCAAACGCTCTCAGCGACGTTTACGCCATGGGCGGCGAGGTGAAGACTGCACTGAACCTCGTCTGCTTCCCTGAGAGCATGGATCTGAACGTCCTCGGTGAGATCTTACGCGGCGGCGCAGAAAAAGTGGCCGAGGCGGGGGGCATCCTCGCGGGAGGACACTCCATCGCCGACACCGGTGTGAAGTACGGCCTGTCCGTCACCGGTCTCGTGGACCCCCGCCGCCTCACTGCCAATGATACGGGAAAGCCCGGCGACAAGCTCATCCTCACCAAGGCGCTGGGGGTGGGCCTCATCTGCACGGCCAACCGCGTGGGCGAAGCTGCCCCCGGCGCCATGGATGCCGCCGTGGCCTCCATGACGACCCTGAACAAGTCTGCCGCCGAGATAAGCCGAAGCTATGATGTTCACGCGGCCACGGATGTGACCGGGTTCAGCTTTCTCGGCCACCTCCACGAGATGATGGGCGGGCGGCTGTCCTGTCGTATCGACGGCAGCGCTGTGCCAGTCTTGCCGGGTGCGTGGCAGGCCGCTGACGACTGCCTTTATACCGCCGCCGGTCAGCGCAACCGCAACCACACCGGGCCTTTCGTCCGGTTCGAAAATGTGCCGTTTGCCATGCAGGAAATTTTGTTCGACCCCCAGACTTCGGGCGGACTGCTGCTTGCCGTGGCTCCGGAAGAGGCTGAAAACCTCCGGGACGAGCTGCAAAAAGCCGGCCTCCCCGCACAAATCGTGGGAGAAATCACAGAGAAGCGGGACGCCGAAATCGTTGTGTCCTATCCTGAATAAAACATACGATAGAGAGGGAAAACTATGCTGAAAGTTGATGCCAGAGGGGACGCCTGTCCGCTGCCTGTAGTGAAGGCAAAGAAAGCGATTTCTGAACTGAATGGCGCAGGCGAAGTCGAAGTGCTGGTGGACAACGAGATCGCCGTCCAGAACCTCACCAAAATGGCTCAGCAGAAGGGCTACCAGTCTGCCGCCGAAAAGCTGGCCGAGCGGGAATACCGCGTCCTGTTCACCGTGGGTGAGTCTGCGGCAGAAGAAGAGGAAGCTCCGGTCTGCACCCCTGACGCCCGCACCGATACGGTGGTGGTCATCGCGTCCGACAAGATGGGCGAGGGTGCTGAGGAGCTGGGCAAGACCCTGCTGAAGGCTTTTATCTTCTCGCTGACCCAGCAGGACAAGCTGCCCAAGACCATCCTCCTCTATAACGGCGGTGCGCACCTCACCTGCGAGGGTTCGCCCATGCTGGACGACTTCAAGGCGCTGGAGGCTGAGGGCGTTGAGATCCTCACCTGCGGCACCTGCCTGAACTTCTACGGCCTGACCGAGAAGCTGGCCGTGGGCGGCGTGACGAATATGTACGTTATCGCCGAGAAGATGCTGAACGCCGGGAACGTGGTCAAGCCGTGATCTACCTCGACAACGCCGCTACCACCCTGCAAAAGCCGCCCTGTGTGGGGCAAGCCATGCTGGATGCGCTGGAACATGCGGGCAATCCGGGCCGCGGGGCGCATGAACCGACCCTTCACGCGGCCCGCATCGTCTACCATGCCCGTGAGACGCTTGCAACACTTCTCCATGCAGAAGGTCCGGACTGCATTGCTTTCACGGCCAACGTGACCCAGGCGCTCAACACAGCGCTCTGCGGCCTCGTCCGCCCCGGCGACCATGTTATCACGACGGTCTGCGAGCACAACTCGGTGCTGCGGCCGCTCTATCGCCTGCGGGAGCAGGGGGCAGAAGTGAATTTTGTGGAGGCGGACGACACCGGGCGGCTGCGGTATGAGCAGTTCGAAAAATTTCTCCGCCCCAATACCCGTCTTGTCGTGGTGACGCACGCTTCCAACGTCACAGGCAATCTTACAGACCTTGCGTTCGTCTCCGCTTTTGCGGAAAAACACGGTCTTACGCTTGTCGTGGACGCGGCCCAGACTGCGGGCGCACGGCCCATCGACGTGCAGGCGCTGGGGGTGGATGTTCTCTGTTTCACCGGACACAAGGCGCTGCTGGGTCCGCAGGGGACCGGCGGGCTGTATGTCCGCCCCGGGCTGACCATGGCCCCCCTTGTGGTGGGTGGCAGCGGTATTCACAGTTTTGATGAAACACACCCCTCTCAGATGCCCACAGCGCTGGAAGCGGGGACGCTGAATGTTCCCGGCCTCGCGGGCCTCGGGGCAGGCGTGGAGTGGATACTTTCGCAGGGCGTCGAGGCTCTGCACGAAAAAGAAACGGCTCTGACACATCTGTTTTATGAGAAAATCGTCCGTGCTCCCGGTGTGAAAATCTACGGCAGTTTCGACGAAACAGACCGTGCGCCCATCGTCTCCCTGAACTTCGGGGATGAGGACGCAGCCCGTGCCGCCGACATCCTCTGGGAGGACTACGGCATCTGTGTCCGGGCGGGCGCTCATTGTGCGCCCCTCATCCACAAAGCCCTCGGCACCGTGGAGCAGGGGATGGTGCGGTTCAGCTTCTCCCACCAGAACACAGAGGCCGAGGTGCTCAGAGCCGCCGAGGCGGTCTGTGAGCTGGCCGAGGAGGGCTGATATGCGCCGCAAAAGACAATACATCGTTCTTTCATTTGCTTCTACGGCCCGCGCGATGGGCTGGGAGAAAGAGTGCGCCGCCCGGGGGATCCCGGGGCGGCTCATCCCGCTGCCCAGTGAGATCACGGCAGGCTGCGGGCTCGGCTGGCGGATGCTGCCCGAGGACTGGCAGGCGTGGCAGTCTCAGTTGAACGATGCGGGCTACGATGCTGCCACACCGGTGGAGCAATAAACCATAATGGAGAAATTCTATGTCGATTCGTGAGTTTTTGGACGCTTTGCGCAGCACACAGGGGCAGCATACGCTGGCCTCCGTACTGGAAGGGCCGGAAAGCGGAGAGCGGCTTCTTCTTTGTGAAGGCGTACCCGTCTGGCCCGCAAGGCCGGAGGGGCTGCTGGCCCGGAATTTCCCGGCGCTGGCCGGGTGTGGTGCAAGCGGCATCCTGACTCTGGAAAATAAACGTGTATTCGTCGAGAAATTCGGAGGCGCGCCCCGGCTCGTCATCTGCGGCGGAGGCCATGTGGCCGAGTCCGTCGTCCGGCTGGCCGTTATGCTGGGCCTGCCCGTCACCGGTCTCGAGGAGCGGCCGGATTACGCTGACGCCCTTCGCCGCGCCGGGGCAGAAAAGGTCCTCTGCGGTCCTTATGCCGAAAATCTCACCCAGGTGGAGGGCAGTGCGGAGACCTACTTTGTTGTCGCCACCCGCGCCCACTCCTTCGACGTGGAATGCCTTACCGAAATATACAAGAAACGATTTGCCTACGTTGGTATGCTGGGCAGCCGAAGCCGGTCGGCCCTTGTCCGCCGCCAGCTCATCGAGGCCGGAACTGCCCCGGAAAAAGCTGAGTCACTCCACGCTCCCATTGGCCTCGCCATCAAGGCGCAGACAGCGCAGGAAATTGCACTATCTATCCTCGCGGAGATCGTTGAGGTGAAAAATGGCCGTCAGCAAACGGAAGGCTTCCCGCCCGAGCTGCTGAATGCGCTGGATGCCTGCACGGGACAGGGGAAGGCTCCTGTCCTCGTGACCATCGTTTCCCGCCACGGTTCGACCCCCCGGGAGGTGGGCGCAAAGATGCTGGTGCTGCCGGACGGCAGATCCGTGGGCAGTGTGGGCGGCGGCATTATGGAATACCGTGTGCAGCAGCTTGCATCAAGAATGCAGGCAGGCGAGGCAGCACCCTGTCAGCTGGCAGAGTATTCGGCCAGCGCAAAAGAGGACGATGCGGCGCTGGCTGCCTGCGGCGGCTCGATGAACGTGTTCCTGCAGCTGCTCAAGGAGGAGGAAAACAATGAAGCGTGACGACGTCATCCTGGTGCGCGGCGGCGGCGACCTCGCCACCGGCACCATCCATCGGCTGTGGTCGGCGGGATTGAAAGTGCTCGTGCTCGAGGCAGAGCATCCTGCCGCCATCCGCCGCCAGGTCTCGGTAAGTGAGGCCGTGTATGAGGGCGGGGCTGTCGTGGAGGGAATGCGCGCTGCCCTTGTAAAAACGCTGGATGAGGCCGTTGTGGTCTGGCAGCGCGGCGATGTGCCGGTGATGGTGGACCCGAAAGGGGAGCTCATCCCGCAGGTGCGGCCTGCCGCGCTCGTTGACGCCATCCTTGCAAAGAAAAACCTCGGAACGACGCGGGATATGGCTCCGCTGACCATCGCGCTCGGCCCGGGTTTTACCGCCGGGGTGGATGTCGATCTCGTGGTGGAGACCAAGCGCGGCCACCGTCTGGGCCGTATCATCCGGGAGGGTGCGGCCATCCCCAACACGGGCGTCCCCGGAGTCATCGGCGGCTATGGCGCTGAGCGTGTCATCCACGCAGAAAAGACCGGTATCTTCCGGAATGTGTGTGCCATCGGAGATCTTGTGTCGGCGGGTGAAACGATCGCGGAAATCGAAACGCCGGACGGCATCCGCACTCCGGTGACGACCCGCATTGAGGGCATCCTGCGCGGCCTGCTGCGGGATGGCTACCCCGTCACGCCCGGCTTCAAGGTGGCTGACGTGGACCCCCGCCGGGAGGAACTGGAAAACTGCTTCCTCATCTCCGATAAGGCGCGCTGCATCGCGGGAAGTGTGCTGGAGCTGATCGCGGCAAATCTGTGGAAATAATAAAAAGGGAAGAGGCTGCCTTGGGCAGTCCCTTCCCTTTTTTACATCAAATATCCAAGCCGGTAATCCCCGAGACACACCCGAAGTGCGCCCCACGTCGAGGAGAACTCGATGCCGTAAGCCCGGAGCTTCCCGGTATCCATCGCGAGGTTGCGGGTGAGATCGGATTCCTCGATCTTTACATCCACCTGCAGTAAATTGGCGAAGCATCGCGCAGTCTCGACCATGTCTCCGTCGCACTCGCTGCCGAAGTTGTAGACGCCGCCGGGCAGCTCCATCGCAGGGACGAGGTTCTCGATGACCTCCCGCACATAGCCCACGCCCCGGTAGTCATTGCGCGAAAAGCGCAGCACTTCACCGGTCTTTGCCGCTCTCAGGATGTTCAGCGGCAGGTTGCCCCGGATGGGCAGATGATAGCCCGGGAGGTCGTACATCCAGGGCAGACGGAGCGCCACAGCGCCCGGGCAGCGGGCCAGCACCCGGGCCTCGGCCTCGAGCTTGTGCTGCCCGTAGACGTTGGAAGGGGAGAGGGGCAGTGTCTCCGCCAGCGCCCCCCGCTGCGTCACGCCCGCATACACCTGGTCGGAGCTGTAGGAGAGCAGCTTTGCGCCCACCTCCTCCGCTCCCTTCGCCACCCACTCGGGCAGCAGGACGTTGGCGCGGAAGGAGTCCTCCGGCTCCTGCTGGCAGTACTGGGTGTTGGAGAGAGCCGCCGTGTGGACGATGACGTCCGGGTGCTCCTTCAAAATGAAGCGCAGCACCGCGTTTTCGTCGGCAGTGCGCAGGGTGTCGGACGGGAAGGCGCAGAGCGCAAACTGCCCCCGCCACATATCGAGGATGCGCGCGCCCACAAAGCCGCCTGCACCGGTCACAAGAATCTTTTTCATCGTATCGCTCCCTCAGTGAACGAGCACCAGCTCCAGCACAAAGACGACGGCGCAGCAGGCCACCGACACCTGGAACAGGCTGGCTCCGAACCATGCCGCCGCGATGCCCACCACCAGCGCCACCGCACCAGCTGCCGGACTCTGGGTGGCGTTGACGATGGCCGGGAAGGTCATGACCGCCAGAGTGACGTAAGGGACGTAGTACAAGAACGACTGGATGAACTGGTTTTTGATGGGCTTCCGGATGAGGGTCAGCGGCAGGATGCGGATGGTGTAGGATACGGCGAACATCACTGCGATGTAAAGCCAGTTGCTGCGGATCATTGTTCAGCCTCCTCACTCTGATTGACGGGGAATAACAGCGCACCTGCGCAGGAAATGGCCACTGTCAGGATGATGGTGCGGGTGCCGTCCGACAGGGCGGAGATGCCCGGCAGATAGGTGCAGGCAAAGCTCAGTGCAAAGCTGATGGCCACCAGCGCGGCCACGATCTTATCTTTCCGGGCCGGAGGAATGATGATGGCGAGGAACATACCGTAGAGCGCCACGCTCAGTGCGCTGACGGCCCGCAGGGGCAGCAGGTTGCCCGCGATGATGCCCAGCGCCGTACCCGAAGCCCACGCCGGCGCGGCCAGCGCGATGGCGCCGTAGGTGTAGAAGGGGTTCAGGTAGCCCGGCCGGGCGATGGTGATGCCGAACAGCTCGTCAGTGACGTCATAGCCGATGATAAGCCGGTGGAAAAACGGTGTGCCGGGGGCGAACCGCTGGGCCAGTGCACAGCTCATCAGCAGATAGCGGGCGTTGGCGATGAGGGTGATGATGGCGACCTCGAGATAGGTCGCGCCGCTGGCAATGAGGGCAAAGGCGGCGTACTCGCCCGCCGAAGCATTGTTGAGCAGGCTGGCCACGAAGCCCTGCAAAGGTGTAAAACCCGCCGTCCGGGCCGCGATGCCCAGCGAGAACGACACCGCAAAATACCCCAGCGCGATCGGCACGCCGTCCCGCATCCCCTCGCAGAACACCTTGCGGCTGAAAGCGTAGGGTTTGGCGGGCTGTGCGGAGCGGAGAGTCTGTTTCGACGACTCATGCGTAATTTCCATGAGAAAAGCTCCTTTCCAATTTCAGACACGAACCTTATTATAGCATAGTTTGAGAGAAAAAGACATCGGGCAGAAACGAAAAAACCACAGCTTTCACCCCTGAAAGCTGTGGTTTTTTCAAGATGGACTGCTTACTTGAACAGCTTGCGGCCAGCCCAGATGCAGACACAGGCGCCGATGACCGAGACGATGATCTCACCCACAAGGCCGGTAGCGGACAGGCCCACGAGGCCGAAGAGGATGCCGCCCACAAAGCTGCCCAGGATGCCCAGCACGATGTTGCGCAGGGCGCTGGTCTCACTGCCCATGATGCGGCCTGCGATGGAACCGGCCAGCGCACCGATGAGAAGGCTGAAGATAAAACCAAACATAAGAAAAACCTCCTGAAATATGTAAAATCAGACGTTGGATGCTTCCTCCCGCGCGTAGCGGCAGATGTCCGAAAGACAGCATTTTTCGCACTCCGGCTTCCGGGCATTGCAGACGGCCCGGCCATGCATCACGAAACGATGGCACAGATCACTGCCCTCTTCGGGCGGGACGATCTTCCAGAGCGCCATCTCCACCTTCTGCGGTTCCTTGATGCCGTCCACAAGGCCGATCTTGTTGCACAGGCGGATGCAGTGGGTGTCGGTGACGATGGCGGGCTTGCCGAACACGTCGCCCATGATGAGATTTGCACTCTTGCGGCCCACGCCGGGCAGTGCCAGCAGTTCCTCAAAGGTCGTAGGTACCTTGCAGTCGTACTTGTCCCGCAGCATCCGCATACAGGCCGAGATGTCCCGGGCCTTGCTGCGGCCCAGCCCGCAGGGTTTGACGATGGCTTCAATGTCCTCGGGCTCTGCCTCGGCCAGCGCGGCCACCGACGGATATTTTGCAAACAGGTCCTGCACCACGATATTCACCCGGGCGTCGGTACACTGGGCCGCCAGCCGGACGCTCACCAGCAGCTGCCAGGCGTGGTCGTAGTCCAGCGTGCAGCCTGCGTCGGGATACTCTGCCTTGAGCCGCCGGATGACCTCCAGAGCCAGCTCTTTTTTGGCCGTCAGGTCTTCGGCGGAGATGTTCTTTCCGCGCATACATTTCCCCTCGTTTCTTGATTGGAATGGCACAAGCATATCATGTTTTGCGAAATTTGTAAATGCTTTGTCGTTTATCTGAGAATCATTTTCATTATTTCTCTTGCCGCGGCGTGCAAAATGCGCTATACTATAAAAGAGAAGGATTCTCATGATCATTTTTGGAGGGAAGACCTATGAACGAACCGCTGGCGCAGCGTCTGCGCCCCAAAACGCTGGCCGATGTCTGCGGCCAGCAGCATCTTCTGGCCGAGGGACAGGTGTTCCGCCGCACCATCGAGAGCGGACGTATCCCCAACATGATCTTCTACGGCCCCTCCGGCACGGGCAAGACCACTGTTGCCCGCATCATCGCCGAGAACAGCGGCATGACCCTCCACAAGCTCAACGGCACTTCCTGCGGCACCGGCGACATCAAAGCAGTGCTGAAGGACATCGGCACGCTGGCCGGGGCAGGGGGCATCCTGCTCTACCTCGACGAGATACAGTACCTCAACAAAAAGCAGCAGCAGAGCCTTCTGGAGTGCATTGAGGACGGTTCTGTCACCCTCATTGCCTCCACCACCGAGAACCCTTACTTTTACATCTATAATGCACTGCTGTCCCGCTGTACGGTGTTCGAGTTCAAGTCCCTCTCCGCCGCCGATGTGGAGCGGGGCATCCGCAACGCCCTGAAAAAGCTCTCGGAGTCGGAATCACAGCCTGTCGTGATGGACGAGGACGCCTGCGCCTACCTCGCCGAGAGTGCGGGCGGCGACCTGCGCAAGGCGCTGGGCTGTCTCGATTTCGTGGTGACGGCGGCCCCCGTGGACGAAACCGGAAAGCACATCACCCTCGAGATGATACAGCAGGTCACCCGCCGCACGGCCATGCGGTACGACCGGGACGGCGACGACCACTACGACATCGTGTCGGCCTACCAGAAGTCCATGCGCGGTTCCGACCCCGACGCCGCCCTCCACTATCTGGCCCGTCTGCTGGAAGCGGGCGACCTGCCCTCGGCCTGCCGCCGGTTGATGGTCTGCGCCTGTGAGGACGTGGGCCTTGCATACCCGCAGATCATCCCCATCGTCAAGGCGGCAGTGGACGCAGCCAACATGGTGGGTCTGCCGGAAGCCCGGCTCCCGCTGGCCGATGCCGTCATTCTCGTGGCAACCAGCCCGAAATCCAACAGCGCCCACGACGCCATCAATGCGGCCATCGCCGATGTGCAGGCGGGGCGCACCGGCCCCATCCCGCGCCAGCTGCAGAACAAGCACTTCGACGGCGAGGATGCTGCCGTCAAGGGCCAGAACTACAAGTACGCCCACGACTATGAGAATCACTGGGTGGACCAGCAATATCTGCCAGACCTGCTCAAGGACGTGAAATACTATACGTTCGGCGACAACCGCACCGAACAGGCCGCCCGGGCCTACTGGGCGAAGATCAAGGGGGAAGACAAGCTCTGAACCCGGCCTTTATCCCGATACACACCCCATCAGAAAAAGGAGAAAGACCATGCGTTATTCCAAACAGCGCGAGCTGGTACTGCAGAAAGTGGAGCAGCTCTGCGACCACCCTACTGCCGAGGAGATTTTCGACCTCGCAGCCAGGGAATGTCCCGGCCTGAGCCTTGGCACCGTCTACCGCAACCTCAACAGCCTCGTAGATGCAGGCCGCGTCCGCCGCGTCTCCATCCCGGGCAAGGCTGACCGTTTCGACCACACTCTGGGCTGGCACAGCCACCTCTACTGCAACTGCTGCGGCGGCGTCGTGGACGCCGACGTGGACGAAAAGCAGGTGATGAAGCTGGTGCGCAGCCAGAAGGGCGTCGTGCAGGACTGCGCCGTGGTGCTGTTCGGCCTGTGCGAGGCGTGCGCCGGCAAGCAGGCTCAGTAAAAATAAACTCTTGCCCTCCAAGGCCAAAAAGGGTATACTATAAAGAGCTTTCTTTATAGTATCAGTATGTCTGCTGCCGGAGGTGTGTCCCCAGCGGCAGAGAAGGATGGTTTCATTGGAGTACATAGCATTTGAACATAACAACGCGGCGGCAGAGCTGGTCAAGCTGGCCTATGACACCCCGCCGCTGGCCTTCGTCCACAGCTACGGCTGCCAGCAGAATGTCAACGACGGCGAGCGCATCAAGGGCGTGTTGATGGACATCGGCTACGGCCTGTGTGACAAGCCTGAGGACGCCGACCTCATCCTTTTCAACACCTGCGCCGTCCGTGAGCACGCCGAGCAGCGTGTCTTCGGTAACGTGGGCGCTCTCAAGGGCCTGAAAGAGAAGAAGCACGGCCTCATCATCGGCCTCTGCGGCTGCATGGCCAACCAGAAGCACGTTGTGGAAAAGCTGCGACAGAGCTACCCCTACGTGGACCTCGTGTTCGGCGTGGACGGCATCGACACGCTGCCCCAGCTCATCGCTCAGAAATTGCAGAAGCACAAGCGGGTGCTCATGGAGCCGGCTCAGCGCCCCGTCATCGTGGAGAATATCCCCATCCGCCGTGAGAGCGAGTTCCGTGCCTGGCTGCCCATCATGTATGGCTGTGACAACTTCTGCACCTATTGCATCGTGCCTTATGTCCGCGGCCGCGAAAAGAGCCGCAAGCCCGGCGACATCCTCGCCGAGTTCAAGAGTCTCGTGGAGGCAGGATATAAGGAGATCACCCTTCTGGGCCAGAATGTCAACAGCTACGGCAAGGGCCTCGAGGAGCAGGTGGATTTCTCCGACCTGCTCAACCTGCTCTGCACCGTCCCGGGCGACTACCACATCCGTTTCATGACCAGCCACCCGAAGGACGCCAGCTTCAAGCTCATCGACACCATCGCGGCCCAGCCGAAGATCTGTAAGCATCTGCATCTGCCGGTGCAGTGCGGCTCTGACCGTCTGCTTGTCCAGATGAACCGTCACTATACCGTGGAGCACTACCTCGAACTCATCGAGTATGCCCGGAAGAAGATCCCCGGCATCACTTTCTCCAGCGACATCATCGTGGGCTTCCCCGGCGAGACCGAAGAGGACTTCCAGAAGACCCTTGAGCTGGTGCAGAAGGTGGGCTATATGCAGCTGTTCACCTTCATCTACTCCAAGCGCACGGGTACCAAGGCGGCAGATATGCCCGACCCCACCCCCCGCAAGGAGAAGACCGACCGTATGACCCGCCTGCTCAAAGTTCAGGACGACATCGCAATGGCTCTCGTGAAGGCTCAGGTGGGCCAGACCGTCCGCGTCCTCGTGGAGGGCTATGGCCGCAATGAAGGCACCCTCTCGGGCCGTCTGGACAACAACCTTACCGTCGAGTTCAAGGCTGATCCCGCCCTCATGGGTAGCTATGCGATGGTGCGCCTCACGGGCGCCCGTGCCACCGTCCTGCTGGGCGAACTTTCGGAATAATATTGATATTCTGGATACACTATCCTAATATATAACACAGGAACGATAAAAGGAGACTACTACAATGGATTGCATCGACCTTTTCAAGCGTGCCGCCATGGCACTTCAGACCGACTCCCGCTATCTGGCTATGGACCAGGCCCGCAAGATGAACGACAAGGACGAGGAACTGCAGAACCTCATCGGCGAGTTCAATCTGGCCCGCATGGACCTGAACAACGAGATCGGCAAGCCCGAGCGCAGCGATGAGCGCATCGCCGAGCTGAACCAGAAGGTGAACGACCTCTACGGCAAGATCATGGCCGATGACGGCATGGTGGCCTACAACGAGGCAAAGCGCGACTGCGAGGCCCTCGTGAACTATATCGACGCCATCATCAACACTGCAATGAACGGCGGCGACCCCATGACCGTGCAGGAGCCTTCCGCTTCCTGCACCGGCAGCTGCTCCACCTGCGGCGGCTGCCACTAAGGCTTAAACCATGAAACACAAAACGCGGCTGTGCAATGCAGGGCCGCGTTTTGCTTGCAACAGGCGGTTTTGGATGGCAAACCGACAACTAGGGGAGGAAGGTGAACGGTCATGGCAGAGCTTTCGCCCATGATGCAGCAATATCTGGAGATCAAAAAACAACATAAAGATGAGATTCTTTTCTACCGCATCGGTGACTTCTACGAGATGTTCTTCGACGATGCGCTCACAGTCTCGCGGGAGTTGGATCTGACCCTCACGGGCAAGCAGTGCGGCCTCGAAGAGCGCGCGCCCATGTGCGGCGTACCGTTCCACAGCTATGAGGGCTATGTGGCCCGCCTCATCTCGAAGGGCTACAAGGTCGCCATCTGTGAGCAGATGGAAGACCCGGCCAAGGCCAAGGGTCTTGTGAAACGCGACATCATCCGCGTGGTCACGCCCGGCACCGTCATCGAGAGCAGTATGCTTCAGGATGACAAAAACAACTACATTGCGAGTATTTTTCTGAAAGGCGGCGCAGCGGGCCTTTGCTTTGCAGATGTCTCCACCGGCACGGCCCATATCACAGAGCTCAAGCGGGAAAAAATCGCCCCGGCGGTCATTGCGGAACTCTGCCGCTACCACCCCAGCGAGGTGCTGATGAACCCGGGTCTGCTGGACTGCCGGGAGATCACTGCCTACATCAAAAAGAATATGAACTGCGCCGTCGAGCTGGTGGAAGAGGAGCGGTACGCCCCGGGCCTCGTGGCCATCTCCCTCGAGAACCAGTTTGGCCGCGACTGGGCCGCAAAGACCGGCATCGCAGAAGACGGCCTTGTCCGCCTGGCAATGGCCGCTCTGCTGGAATATCTCCATGATACGCAAATTAAAGGCGTCGAGCGCCTGAAAACGGTCATCACATATAATGAAGCTCAGTTCATGAGCCTGTCGCCGGTCACCCGGGCAAATCTCGAGCTGACCGAGACGCTGCGGGGCCGCGAAAAGCGGGGAACGCTGCTCTGGGTGCTGGACAAGACCAGCACCGCCATGGGCAAGCGGATGCTCCGCAGCTGGATCGAGCAGCCGCTCATTTCCAGTGCCGCCATCAACCGCCGCCTCAACGCGGTGGAAAGCCTTGTGAACCAGACCATGCAGCGGGGCGATTTGATCGAACAGCTCCACTACATCGCCGACCTCGAGCGCCTGATGACCCGCGCGGTCTACGGTTCCGCCACCCCCAAGGAGATCTACACGATGGCCCAGACCTGTGAGCGCCTGCCGGAACTGCGGGCGCAGGCCGAGAGCTGCAGCTGCCCGGAGCTGACTGCGCTTGCAGGACAAATCGACCTGCTGGACGATGTGAAGACGGCCATCCTCGCCGCCATCGACCCGGAAGCGCCCTCCACCCTCAAGGACGGCGGCGTCATCGCCAAAGGCTACCACTCCGAGGTAGACGAGCTGCGCTCCATCCGGGACAACACCAAGGGCGTCCTCGCCCAGCTGGAAACGCGCCTGCGGCAGGAGACCGGCATCCCCAAGCTGAAGATCGGCTACAATCACGTCTTCGGCTACTACATCGAGGTCAGCAACTCCTATAAATCCATGGTCCCTGAGACCTACATCCGCAAGCAGACCCTCACCTCCGGCGAGCGCTATATCACCCAGGAGCTGAAAGAGCTGGAAAGCAAGATCTTAGGTGCGCATGAGCGTCTCATTGCGCTGGAGCACCGGCTCTTCTCGGAACTGCTGGAAACGATCGGCGGTCAGCTCGACCGCATCCAGCGGACGGCAAATGCTGTGGCCGAGCTGGACGTGCTGGCGGCGCTGGCGCAGGTAGCCGCTGAAAACAACTACTGCCGCCCTGTGGTGGATGACAGCGACGAGCTGACCATCACCGAGGGCCGCCACCCGGTGGTCGAGCAGATGCTGAAAGGCAGCCTCTTCGTCCCCAACGATACCAAACTCAACTGCACCACCGACCGCTGTCTCATCATCACCGGTCCGAATATGGCAGGTAAATCGACGTATATGCGCCAGAACGCCCTTATCGCTCTGATGGCGCAGATCGGCTCCTTCGTCCCGGCGTCCAGCTGTCATGTGGGCGTTGTGGATGCCATCTTTACCCGCATTGGCGCATCGGACGACCTTGCCGCCGGCCAGTCCACCTTCATGGTCGAGATGACCGAGGTGGCCGAAATTCTCAAGAACGCTACCCCCAAGAGCCTCGTCGTGCTGGACGAAATTGGCCGCGGCACCTCTACTTTCGACGGCATGAGCATCGCCCGGGCTGTCGTGGAGCACATCTCCGACCCGGCCAAGGGTCTCGGCTGCAAGACCCTCTTCGCCACCCATTACCACGAGCTGACGGACCTGGAAGGGGCCATCGAGGGCGTCAAAAACTACAACATCGCAGTCAAGAAGCGGGGAGAGGACATCACTTTCCTCCGCCGCATCATCCGCGGCCCCGCCGACGACAGCTACGGCATCGAGGTGGCGAAGCTGGCCGGTCTGCCCGGCACCGTGACCCGCCGCGCCCATGAGGTGCTGCGCACGTTGGAAGCTTCTGCCCCGAAGAACAAGGTGGAGCAGATGGATTTCGACGCTCTGCAGGAGTATTCTTCGCCTGCCGTCCCCAGCGAGATGATGGAAAAGCTCGAGGCACTGGACGTTGAGACCCTGACTCCCATCGAGGCGCTGAACTTCCTGTATGAGCTGAAAAAGACCCTGAGCGGCAGCCTGAATGGCTGATTTTATTTGAAACGGAGGGAAACGAATGGCAGAGATACACGTTCTCGACAAGCATACGGCAGAACTTATCGCCGCCGGTGAGGTGGTCGAGCGGCCCGCATCGGTCGTCAAGGAGCTTCTGGAAAACTCCATCGACGCCGGTGCGTCTCAAATCACCGTCTCGATCGAGTCGGGCGGTGTCCGTCTGATTGAGATCAGCGACAACGGCACCGGCATCGAGGCAAAATACATCCCCACGGCTTTCATCCGCCATGCCACCAGCAAGATCCGGACGGAAGACGACCTCACCAGCATCCACACGCTGGGCTTCCGCGGCGAAGCGTTGGCCTCTATCGCCAGCGTGGCCCGCGTCGAAGTGCTCACCCGCACCGAGGCCGACGAGTGCGCTTCCCTCTACCGGATCGAAGGCGGGGAAGAGCAGCCCATCGAGCCGGGTGCGCGAGGCGTCGGCACCACCATCCGGGTCTGTGACCTCTTTTTCAACACGCCTGCCCGGATGAAATTCCTCAAAAAGGATTCCAGCGAAGGTACTTTCGTGGCCGACATCGTGGGCCATGTGGCCCTGAGCCACCCCGAGGTGAGCTTCAAGTTCATCCGCGAAGGCAAACTGCAGTATGTCACCCCCGGTGACGGCCAGCTCCGCAGCGCAGCTTACGCCGTGCTGGGCCGGGAGTTCAGCCGTGACCTCGTGGAGGTGGATAACCGCGAGGGTGTTTACCGCGTCTGGGGTCTCATCACCCAGCCCCGCAGCTGCCGCGCCAGCCGCAGTATGCAGTATTTCTATATCAATGGCCGCTATGTCCGCAACCGCACCATGATGGCGGGCATGGAGATGGCGTTCAAGGGTACCACGATGCAGGGCAAATTTCCTGGAGGGATCCTGCTTCTTGAGATGCCCGCCGACCTTGTGGATGTCAACGTCCATCCGGCAAAAACAGAAGTCCGCTTTGCCCGGGAAAACGACATCTTCGACCTCGTCTACCATGCCGTCAAGCTGGCACTGAGCCAGCCGGGTACAGGGGAGAGACAGTTCGTCTTTGACAGCGAGAAAGAGAACGATGTATCCAATGAATGTGAAAATAGCGGAGATAAAGAAAAAAATGCTGTAAAGAATAATAACTTTACGGGACTTTCGGCGGTGATTTCGGGCCAGGCAGAGCCGGGAAGCCTGCCGCACCCGGAGGAAAAACCTCTCCGCCCGGCGGCACCGGCAGCGTCTGTGACACCCCGCCCGACACAGCCCTCTGCCCCGGAGCGGGACATCCTCCCGCTGCCCGTAAAAGCCCCGGAAAAGGCTGCGCCGGCATCGGAACACACATGGACAACGGTTGCGGCCTCCGAGCCTCTTCCGATGAACGCTGCCCTCCACAGTCCTGAGCCGCCGCAGGAGGAAAGCGTCCTTGAGCCGCCGCCCTTCCGGGCTGCGTCCAGCGAGTCACAGCTGGACATCGAGGCAGACATCGACCTGCCGGATGTCACCCGCGACCACATGGCCGCGTGGGAGCCTGCCCCGGATGAACCGGAGCGTCTGCCGCTGCCGGAGGCTTCGGATGAACCGCAGCAGAGCGCAGCCCCGGAGCAGCTGGGCTTTGACGTTCAGGACGGCCCGGAGCCCCTGCGGTATGTGGGCGAGATCTTCCGCACCTATATCCTCGCGGAGCGGGGCGACGAGATCTGCATCATTGACAAGCACGCCGCCCATGAGCGCCAGCTCTTCGAGAAACTGGCCGCCCACTACGGCGATGTCCCCAGCCAGCTCCTCTTGGAGCCGCTGGTGGTGGAGCTCTCCGCCGAGGAAAAGACTGCTCTGCTGACCAACCTCGACCTGCTGGAAAGCGCCGGCCTCGAGGTGAGCGATTTTGGCGGCAGCTCGGTCTGCCTGCGCTCGGTCCCCGCTGATGTGGAGCAGGGCAGTGCCGAAGATCTGTTGGTCGAGCTGGCGGCAAAGCTGGCCCACGGCAGCCGCGACGCCCTGAACGAGCGGACAGAGTGGGTGCTCCACTCCATCTCCTGCCGCGCCGCCATCAAGGCGGGCGACCACACCTCGCCGCAGGAGCTGATGGCTCTGGCCGAAAAAATTCTCTCCGGCGAAGTGCCGCCCTTCTGCCCCCATGGGCGCCCCTGCGTCCTCAAACTCACCCGAAAGGAGCTGGAAAAGCAGTTTGGCCGAATCGTGTAACAAAAAGCACCCGGTGCTGGCCGTCGTCGGCCCCACTGCCACCGGCAAGACCGCTCTTGGCGTGGCGCTGGCCGAAGCTTTCGAGGGCGAAGTCATCAGTGCCGACTCGATGCAGATCTATAAAGGGTTAGATGTCGGTACGGCGAAGGTCGCGCCCGAAGAGACCCACGGCATCCCGCACCATGCGGTGGATATTCTGGAGCCGGACGAGCCCTTCAGCGTGGCGGATTTCGTCGCACTGGCCGGAACGCTCGAGGCGGACATTTCCGCCCGGGGCCGTCTGCCCATCCTCGTGGGAGGCACGGGCCTCTATGTCCAGAGCTTTTTGTACGGTGTCCGCTTCGCCGCCGAGAAGACGCCGGACGGCCTGCGGGAACAGCTGGCCGCAGAGATGGCGGAAAAAGGCCCGGAGGCCATGTACAAAGAGCTGCAGACTGCCGACCCGGAAGCCGCCGCCGCCATCCATCCGAACAATCAGGTGCGGGTCCTGCGGGCGCTGGAACATTTCCGGGCCACCGGCAAGCGTCTGAGCGAGCAGAAAGCCCAGTCCCTCCCGCCGGAGCGGCCCTATCGTTCGCTGGTGCTGGGGCTGGACTTTCCCGACCGCGCTCAGCTCTACCACCGCATCGACCGGCGGGTGGACAAGATGCTGGACGCCAGTCTTCTGGACGAGGCAAAGCTGGTCTATGACCACCGCCAGACCTACCGCACGGCAGCGCAGGCCATCGGCTACAAGGAGTTCTTCCCCTATTTTGAGGGGACGGCCCCGCTGGATGCCTGCACCGAAAAGCTCAAGCAGGCCTCCCGCAACTACGCCAAGCGCCAGGTGACCTGGTTCCGCCATATGGACGGCGTGGTCTGGCTGGACGCCTCTGCGCCGGACGTTACAGCCCGGGCCGTGCAGCTGACCCGAGAATTTTTAGCGAAAGGGTGACCTTTTATGATGGATAGACCACGCTCGGATTCCGGCGCGTCCGGCGCTTTGGGCAAGCTGGCAGGCTTCGTTATCACTGTCGTGGTGTTGGCGGGCATCTATGTGGGCTATCAGGCCCTGCAGGTGCTCTTCCCGCCCAACACCTACGAGACGGCGCTTCTTGCCACTGTGGCGGATACGGTGGACGCCGACGGCGTTCTCCTCTTCGATGAGGTCTATGTTCCCGGCGGCGGAACGCTGGGCTATCTCGCGGCCGACGGCGAGCGCGTCTCGGCGGGGGCTGCGGTAGCGGAGATCTACAGCAGCCCGGAACAGGCAGGCCTCCGCCAGCAGCTCACGAGCCTGAACGACCAGATCGAGCTTCTACAGCGCTCTCAGAATACCACCGCCACCCAGCTGGATTCCCTGAAAAAAGAGCGGGCTTCCGCGCTTTATGATATGATGGATGCGCTGGACAGCTCTGCCTACGACGAGACAGCCCAGGGCGAAGAAAACTACATCCTCGCTCAGAACAAGCTCTGGGTCATCACCGGTGAAGTCTCGGACTTCTCGGCCCAGATCGCCTCCCTCACCGAGCAGTCGGCGCAGGTGCAGGCCCAGCTGGGGGGGCCGACCCAGATCACCGCCCCTCAGACGGGTTACTTCATCCGCAGCTCTGCCAGCGGGCGGCTCAACGCCGGGGCAGACGACATCCTCGCGCTGAACACCACCGACCTGCAGGCGTATCTGAACTCTGACCCTGAGCTGCCGCTGGACGGCTGCGCGGGCAAGATCGTCTCGGGCTTTGCGTGGCGGTACGTCGGCCTCTGTTCGGCTAAGGAAGGGGAGAAGCTGCTGGGCGACAACGGCAAGCCCCTGACCCGCTCGGTGAAGATAAAGTTCCCCGGCCAGATGGAGACGCCCCTCAAGGCCTCCGTCTCCGAGGTGACCATCGACGAAGCGACCGGACTGGCCCGCTTTGTCATCACCTGCGAGATCATCAACGGCGATGTGCTGCGGCTCAACCGGGCCAGCGCCCAGATCATCGTGGGCGAGACCACCGGCCTGCGTGTTCCCATCGACGCGATCCATTATCTGAAAGAGGACGGCACCGAGTCTGAGACGCAGGGCGAGAACTACATCCCGGGCGTCTATGTCAAATACGGCAATCTTGCCCGCTTCTGCAAGATCGACCCCGTGGATAATGACCATCCGCTGGTGACGGACGGCGAGTACCGCATCGTCATGCCCAGCAGCTCGGATAAGACAAAAACCGTCAGCGAAGTCCGCCTTTACGATGAGATCATCGTCTCCGGACAAAATTTGTATGATGGAAAGCTTTTGTAGTTATTGACATCTGACGCAAAAAATCAGATAATAGAAAAAGCTATTAGCAACTCTTTTTCACAAAGGGGTGCCAGGCAGCGTGAGCTGCCCGAATGAAAGGAGCAAGTTTCTATGTCTTTTGTGGACAGCCTGAAAAAAGGGCTTTTCGGCAGTGAGGACGATTACGACGATCAGTACATGGACGACGGTCCTCAGATGGTGAATAACAACAACGGTCTCGGCGTCGCAGGCAACGAGGAAGAGGACGAGCCCGAAGAGGGTGCAGCCCCCAAGCGGAACGGCAAGGTGGTCAACATCCATGCTACCACCCAGCTCAAGGTCGTTCTGGTCAAGCCTGAGCACTTCGAGGATGCCAGCACCATTGCAGACCACCTGAACAACAAGCGCACCGTCGTGCTGAATCTGGAATCCACCAACAAGGAAGTTTCCCGCCGTCTGGTGGACTTCCTCTCCGGTGTAGCCTACGCCAACAACGGCCAGATCAAGCGGGTGGCCAACAGCACCTTCATCATTACTCCCTACAATGTAGACATCATGGGCGACCTGCTGGACGAGCTGGAGAACAATGGCGCGTTCTATTGATACCCAGCAAAGCGCCGTGCGGGGCTTCGTCCCGGCGCAGAACGATGAGGAACGCTTCCTCATGCGTCATGTCGAGGATCTGGCCCGCGCCGCCTTTGGTCGGGGCATCGCCCGTTATTCGGCGTTTCTGAGCGACAGAGAACAGCAGCTGGCACAGGCGGCACTCAACCGTGCCGGTGCGCCGGAGGAAAGCTGCCGCTTCGAGGGCGGCTGGCCCGACGCTGAGCGCCGGGTGCTCTGCCTCGAGCCGGAAGACTGTTACCCTGCAAACCCTGTCTGCTGCGTCCGGCTCAGGTGCCGCGCGCTGGCCGGGGCGCAGCTGCCCGTCCATAAGGATTATCTGGGCAGCCTGATGGGGCTCGAGCTTCGCCGCGAGGCGCTGGGCGACATTGTCCTGCCGCCGGAGGCGCCGGGTACCGCTTATCTGTTCGCGCTGGAGCCTGCTGCAGCCCTTATCTGTCAGGAGCTGCGCAGTGTGGGCCGCACCGAGGTGACGGCTCAGCAGCTGGCGCTGGACGAAGTACCGGAGTTTGCGCAGGCAGAGCGCCGGTTACAGACCGCGACCGTATCGTCGCTGCGTCTGGATGCCGTACTTGCCGCCATGCTGCGGTGCAGCCGGGGCATGGCCGCAGAGCTTGTGGCAGCGGGAAGGGTAGAGATCAACCATCTGCCCGTTTCCAGCGCCCATGCGTCGGTATACGAATCTGACGTGTTCACAGTGCGGGGCAAAGGGCGCTTCCGCCTCACAGCCCTGCCGGGCAAGAGCAAAAAAGACCGACAGATCATCGAGTTCTTCCAATATTGAGAAGGACGACTGGATAAAATGGAGGAGATCATTATGCTGACACCGCAGGACGTGCGCTCTGTCCAATTCGAAAAGAACCTCCGCGGCTACCGTACCGAGGATGTTGACCGCTTTCTGGATAAAGTAGAGCAGCAGCTCGAGCAGGATGCGGAGCAGATGGAGGCCCTGCGCAAGCAGGTGGCCGACCTGACTGCCGAGAACGAGACCCTGCGCCGCAATATGCAGAGCTATGAGGCCGACGGCGATATGCTCAAGAGCGCCCTCATCAACGCGCAGCGCATGGGCGAAAACGTCATCCGCGAGGCCAACCAGAAGGCCGAAGACATCCTGCACCGTGCAAATCTGCGCGGCGACGACATCATCCGGGATGCCAACGAGCTGCTGCAGAAGGCCAGCGACCGCGCCGACGAGATCATCAGCGAGGCCAACGACAAAAAGCTGGCCGAAGAGCGCGAGTATGACCGCGTTCGTCTCGAGGTCACCCGCTTCAAGTCCGACGTGCTGAACCTCTACCGCACCCATGTGGAGTCCCTGAGCCGTCTGCCGGAGTTCCAGCAGAAAGATGAGACCCCCGCACAGGATGCCGAGGCTGAGCTGCCCGAAACCGAGGATGCCGATACCACCGAGGAAGCAGCACCCGCTGCGGACGCTGCCGAGACGGAAGACGCCGCCCCCGAGAAGGCCGGCGAGGACTTCTGGGAGAAGGACGAATCTCAGCTCAAGCTCGACCCGCCCCCGGCAGACCCCAACGCTGTCTTTCAGGGCGTGAGCTTCAGCGAATAATTCCCCAAGCATCGACAGCAAGGCATCATTTGTGTGCTGTAAAGCTGTTTTGATAAAATAAGCGCATAGCTGCGCTGTTTGCGACTGCAAAACCAATAGAGGAGAGTGTAAAACCAGTGGCTAAGAATAAGTCTCAGTACGACAGTACTTTGAATCTGCCCAAGACCCTGTTTGAGATGCGCGCCGGCCTGCCCAAGAAGGAACCGGTCATGCTCAAGGATTGGGACGACAACGACCTGTACAACCAGCTCATGAAGCACAACGAGGGCAAACCTCAGTTCATCCTGCACGACGGCCCTCCGTATGCCAACGGCAATATCCACATGGGTACCGCGCTGAATAAGATCATCAAGGACATCATCATCCGCGAGAAGAACATGGAGGGCTTCCAGGCTCCCTATGTACCCGGCTTTGATACCCACGGCCTGCCCATTGAGCTGAAGGCCCTGTCCTCCGTCGGCGAGAAGAAGAAGGACATCTCCAAGCTCGAGCTGCGCCAGATCTGCGAGAAGTTCGCCACCGAGCACATCGACATCATGAGCGACCAGTTCAAGCGCCTGGGCGTTATCGGCGATTTTGAGCATCCCTATCTGACCCTCAAGCCCGAGTTTGAGGCCCGTCAGATCGAGATCTTCGGCGAGATGGCCAAGAAGGGCTATATCTACAAGGGTCTGAAGCCTGTCTACTGGTGCCCCGACTGCCGCACCGCTCTGGCTGAGGCCGAGATCGAGTACGGCGAGGACGAGTGCGACTCTATCTTCGTCCGCTTCCACGTCTCTCAGGACCCCAACGGCGTTCTGGCAAAGCACGGCATCCCGATGGAGAAGACCTACTTCGTCATCTGGACCACCACCACCTGGACCCTGCCCGCCAACGAGGCTATCTGCCTGAACGGCCAGTTCGAGTACTCCTTCGTCAAGATCGGCGACGAGTTCCACATCATGGCTACTGACCTCGTCAAGAGCGTCATGGATGCCTGCCACATCACCGAGTATGAGGTGGTGGGGGAGCCTGTCAGCGGTGCAGAGTTCGAGCTGATGCGCTATAACCACGTCTATCTGCCCAAGGAAGGCTGGGTCATCCTCGGCGACCACGTCACGCTGGAAAGCGGCTCTGGCTGTGTCCACACCGCCGGCGGCCACGGCGTCGATGACTTCAACGTCTGCCAGAAGTACCCCCAGATCCCCATCACCGTCCCTGTGGACGACGGCGGCTATCTGACCGAGCAGGCCGGCAAGTACGCAGGCCAGCGCGTCTGGGCTTCCAACAAGACCATTCTGGCCGATCTGACCGCCGCCGGCGCTGTCATGGGCCAGCTGCACATCAAGCATCAGTATCCGCACTGCTGGCGCTGCCATAATCCCATCATCTTCCGCGCTACCGAGCAGTGGTTCTGCTCCATCGCCAAGTTCCGTGAGGACGTCTACAAGGCCATCGACACCGTGACCTGGATGCCGGATTGGGGCCACGACCGTATGCACGGCATGGTGCGCGACCGCAACGACTGGTGCATCAGCCGTCAGCGCACCTGGGGTGTGCCTATCCCGGCCTTCTACTGCAAGAAGTGCGGCGCTTACCACATCACCGACGCCACCATCAAGGCCGTCAGCGACCTGTTCCGCAAGGAGGGCTCCGACGCCTGGTACAAGTATGACGCTGAGCAGATCATCCCCGCTGGTGAGGTCTGCGAGAAGTGCGGCGCTTCCGAGTGGACGAAGGACACCGACATCATGGACGTCTGGTTCGACTCCGGCTCCACCCATGCTGCCGTTCTGGAAGAGCGTCCCGAGCTGCGCTTCCCGGCCGATCTGTATATGGAGGGCGGCGACCAGTTCCGCGGCTGGTTCCAGTCCAGCCTGCTGACCAGTGTGGCCAGCAAGGGCTGCGCACCCTATAAGTCCGTTCTGTGCCACGGCTGGGTCGTGGACGAGCAGGGCAAGCAGATGCACAAGAGCGCCGGCAACGGCGTCGAGCCCAGCGAGATCATCAAGGATTACGGCGCAGACATCATCCGCCTGTGGGTGGCTTCTTCCGATTATACCGTCGATGTGCGTGCCGGCAAGAACATCTTCAAACAGCTGAGCGAGGCCTACCGCAAGATCCGCAACACCGCCCGCTTCATTCTGGGCAACCTCGACGGCTTCGACCCCAACACCGACTGTGTGGCTGACGACCAGCTGCAGGACATCGACCGCTGGGCTCTGGCTGCGCTGGATGACCTCATCGTCAACACCAACGCCGGTTATGCTGTGTATGACTTCAACAAGGTCTACCACGCTGTCTACAACTTCTGCGTCGTGGCTATGTCCAACTTCTATCTGGACGTCACCAAGGATCGCCTGTACTGCACCAACGGCACTGGCCGCAAGGCTGCGCAGACCGCGATGTACAAGATCCTCGTCGCTCTGGACAAGATCATCGCTCCCATCCTCTGCTTCACCAGTCAGGAGATCTGGGACTTCCTGCCCAAGACCGAGGCTATGAACAAGTACGTCGTCTTCGAGGATATGCCGAAGGCTGGCCAGTACGCAGCTGACGATGCCTTCAAGGCCAAGTGGGCGCAGCTCATCGCTGTCCGCGACGAGGTCAAGAAGGTCCTCGAGCAGGCCCGTGCAGATAAGCAGATCGGCGCTTCTCTCGAGGCTTCCGTCACCCTGTACTGCAATGACGCCGTCTACGACCTGCTCAACAGCATCCCGATGGACGAGCTGGCCGACCTGATGATCGTCTCCCATGTGGAGCTGGTCAAGGGCGAAGGCGGCGCAGCCAGCGCTGTCGAGGGCCTGGGCGTTGCTGCTGCACACGCCACCGGCGACAAGTGCGAGCGCTGCTGGAAGTACTCCGCAGACATCGGCACCCACGCTGCTCATCCCACTCTGTGCGCACGCTGCGCCGCTGTTGTGGAGGGCTAAACCATTTCGTATCTCTGGCGGCGCACCCGGCGCAAAAGGGGGCGCCGCCTTTTTCAAAAAATCAGGAGAAACTATGGCATATGTCATTCTGAATCTGGTCTGTGTGGCCGCGCTGGTGGGCATCGACCAGGCCATCAAGCTCTGGGCTACCCAGTATCTGGCCCCTGTGGAGGCCATCACCGTCATCCCGCATGTGGTGGAGCTGCGCTTCGTGCTCAATCAGGGCATGGCGTTCAGCCTGCTGAGCGGAAAGCAGCTCTTCCTTATCCTCGCCACCAGCGCTGCGCTGCTGCTCGTAGCCTATCTGCTGTTCTTCCGCAGCCGCGGCAAGCTCCTGCAGCAGATCGCCTTCATCCTCGTGCTGGCCGGCGGCATCGGCAACCTCATCGACCGTGTGCTGAACGGTGAGGTCGTGGACTACATCAACCCGCTGTTCATCGACTTTGCAGTCTTCAACTTCGCCGACATCCTCGTCTGCGTCGGTGTGGCGCTCTGGGTGCTGGTCATCCTGCTGGAAGAAGTGGAAGATAAGCCCTCGAAGGAGCAGTAAACCATGGAACAGCGTGAATTTATCGTGGAGGCGGAGGCCGCAGGCCAGCGCATCGACCGCTTCCTCAGCGGGGAGGACACCGGCCTTTCCCGCAGTGCGCTGCAAGGCCTTGTGGCGGAGGGTCATGTGCTCTGCAACGGCAAAAGCATCGCCAAGAGCCTCAAGCTCAAGGCGGGGGACACCATCCTGCTGGAAATTCCTGACGCAAAGCCTATCGAGGCTGTGCCGCAGGACATCCCGCTGGACATTGTGTATGAGGACGACCACCTTCTGGTGGTGAACAAGCCCAAGGGCATGGTCGTCCACCCGGCTCCGGGCAACCCGGACGGCACGCTGGTGAACGCCCTGCTCTGGCACTGCAAGGGCAGCCTCTCGGGCATCGGCGGTGAGATACGCCCCGGCATCGTCCACCGCATCGACAAGGACACCAGCGGCCTGCTGGTGGTGGCGAAAGATGACGCCACCCACATCGGCCTGTCCCAGCAGATGGCGGTCCACAGCGTGGAGCGCGCCTACCAGACCGTCGTCTACGGCGGTTTTGCGCAGGACGAGGGCTTCGTGGAGGCAAATCTGGGCCGCTCCAAGACCGACCGCAAGAAGATGGCGGTCTACCCGGCCAGCGAGCCCCACACCAAGTATGCCTACACCGGCTATAAGGTGCTGGAGCGCTTCGGCGGCTTTACCTTGCTGGAATGCCGCCTCAAGACGGGCCGCACCCATCAGATCCGTGTCCACATGGCGTCCATCCAGCATCCCGTGGCGGGCGACCCGGTGTATGGCCCCCACAACTGCATCACCAGGCTCCACGGCCAGTGCCTCCACGCAAAGACATTGGGCTTCATCCACCCCATCACGGGGGAACATCTCCGCTTCGACTCGGAGCTGCCGGAGTATTTCGTCCACTTTATTGCATCGCTCAGGAGGGGGACTGTATGACGAAACTTCTCGATTCTACGCTCGTACTCTGCGATCTGGACCATCTCCTTTTGGCCGGTGACGGCAATATGCCGCAGGTCGTGCGGGATGTGCTCCAGCTATTTTCCAGCCGGGGCGGCAGGCTGACGGTCTTCAGCCAGCGTTCGCCCCGGGCCGTCCGCGCCGTGCTGGGTGGGCTGCGCCTTGCTGCGCCCGCGCTCACCTGCGGCGGTACGCTGGCCTACCGGTTCTCGGAGGGCAGCGGCCAGCCGCTGTGCAGCTTCGCGGGCTGTGAGGAATCCATCTTCAAAAAGCTGCCCGCAGCTGTGGGCCTCGGCATTGCGTTACAGATGGCCGACGGCTCTACCCGTGTGCTGCGGATGAGCACCGCCCTCGAGCGCCATCTGCGCCGGGAGTTCACCCCCTTTACGCTGTGCAGCCCCGCCGACGTCAAGGGCGAGGACGTGCTGCGCATCCTGCTCTATCAGGACCGTCAGCAGTTGCCCATTCAGGCCCTTCTGGAAAAGGCACTGGGGGACAATGCCGCCATGCTGCGCTCGGAGCGCACCGGTATGGACGTCATGGTGCTGACACCGGGTGCTGTCTCAGCGGAAGCGATGCTGGGCGCAGTCTGCCTGCCCGTCAACTGCACGGCTGACCAGCTCACCGTCGCCGCCGGGTGCAGCCAGATGCTCGAGCTGGTCCGTCAGGCCAAGCAGAGCGTCGTTCCGGCTGATGCTCCGGTGGAGCTGCGCCTTGCCGCCAGCCAGACGACCCTGACCGACCACGACACCGGCGCCGCCGCAGAGTTTTTCTATGGCCTTGTGCGAAGTGCCGAAGCTGCATCGTAAAAAATTGTGTAAAGTCTCCTGCAAATTTTCCGCAGGAGACTTTCTTTTTGGAAGGATTTCGAGTACAATGAGAGAAACTATGTTAAGCCCTGGTGAGCGCCGCTTTCTGGCACTGGCGGCAGCAGCGGCGGTCTGCATTGTCAGTCTGGCGTTCTGGTATGCCGTGCCGCCATCCCCGGCGCAGGCTTCGTCAGCGGCAGTCGAGCCTCTGCGGGAGTCCTTCCGCGTGGACCTCAACACCGCCGGGGTGGACGCTATGACCACACTGCCCGGCCTCGGGGAGAAGAAGGCGAGAGCCATTCTGGAATATCGTCTTGCCCATGGCCGATTCCAGAGCCTCGGTGAGGTGGCACAGGTGTCGGGCGTTACGCAGGATATGATAGACGAATGGCAGGGCCTCGCCTATGTGAGCTGAGAGGGGAGACCTTCTCGGGAAAAAGGAGTTATCATGAGTGAAGAGAGCATTTTTATCAACCGGGAATTGAGCTGGCTGGACTTCAACCGCCGCGTGCTGGTGCTGGGCAAGGATAAAAATGTCCCGCTGGCCGAACAGCTCAAGTTTCTGGCCATCTACGGCTCCAATCTGGACGAGTTCTTCATGGTGCGCGTCGGCTCGCTCCAGGAGCGCGCCAACCTCATGCGCGGCAAGAAGGAAAAGCGGGAAAACAAGACGAACATGACGGCGGAAGAGCAGCTTGCCGCCATCATGCCCAAGACCGCTCAGCTCCAGGAGGACTGCGACAAATACTACGCCAAAGCGCTGGAAAATCTGGCCGCCTGCGGCTACCGCAAGGTGGATTTCGACAAGCTGAGCAAAGAGGACGAGCACTTCTGGAAAAAGTATTTCCAGAGCGAGCTTTTCCCCATCCTCAGCCCCCAGATCGTGGACAGCCGCCACCCGTTCCCGTTCCTGCGCAATAAGGAGATCTATCTCGGCGTCCTCCTTCACGAAAAGCACACCTCGGAGCACACCCTCGGCATCGTACCCATCTCAAGCCAGATGGAGCGGATGCATTTCGTCCGGAAGGACAATGAGACCTGCTTTGCCCTGACGGAAGAGCTGGTGCTCCATTATGCAGCCCTCATCTTCGGCAAGGAAAATGTGCAGGAAAAGTGCCTCTTCCGGGTCACCCGCAACGCCGACATCGACGTGAAAGAGGGCATGATGGACCATGACATCGACTACCGCGAGATCATGGCCGATCTGCTCAAGCGACGCCGCAAGCTGGCCGCCGTCCGTCTGCAGGTCATCCCCGCCGCACCGCAGGTCGCTCAGCTGCTCTGCAGCCGCCTCGAGCTGACCCACAAGCGGGTCTTCGTCCAGAAGAGTCCTCTTGACCTGAGCTTCTTCTACAAGCTCACCTCCCGCATGGAGTCCGACGGACACCCCGAGCTGTTCTATATGCCTGCCCGGCCTATGCTGCCCCCGCAGGACTACGACCTTGCCGCCGAGGTGGAAAAGCACGATGTGTTGTTGAGCTACCCGTACCAGTCCATCCGCCCCTTTATTGCGATGCTGAAAAAGGCCGCGCAGGACCCCGACGTCATCTCCATCAAGATGACGCTCTACCGCATGGCCCGCGAGTCTCAAATCGTACAGGCCCTCGTGGAAGCCGCCGAGAACGGCAAGGAAGTCGTGGCGCTGGTGGAACTGCGCGCCCGCTTTGACGAACAGAACAACATCGACTGGTCGAAGCACCTTGAAGAGGCCGGATGTACGGTCATCTATGGCTTTGACGACTACAAAGTCCACTCCAAGCTGACCCTCATCACCAAAAAGAGCGCCCACGGCTACTCCTACATCACCCAGATCGGTACCGGCAACTACAACGAGAAGACCAGTGAGCTTTATACCGACTACTCCTTCATCACCGCCGACCTCGGCATCGGCGAGGAAGCGTCCAACGTCTTCCAGAACCTTGCCGTGCAGAAACTGACGGAAGAGAGCGAAAAAATGCTGGTGGCACCCCTCCGCTTCAAGAGCGTGCTGCTGGATGAGATGGACCGGGTCATCAACGCTGCCCGTCTGGGCCGCCCGGCTTCCATGATTTTGAAGAACAACTCCATCTCCGATAGAGATATTATCCTCAAGCTCGAGGAAGCCAGCTGTGCCGGTGTCCGCATCGACATGATCGTCCGCGGCATCTGCTGCGTCCGCGCCGGTGTGCCGGGCAAGACCGAAAACCTCCACATCCGCAGCCTCGTGGGCCGCTACCTCGAGCATGGCCGAATCTATAGCTTCTATGACGGCGTCAACACCCGCATCTATATCGCATCCGGCGACTTTCTCACCCGCAACACCGAGTGCCGCGTGGAAGTCGGCGTCCGGGTGGAAGACCCCGTCCTGAAGGAGAAGCTGGACAGTATCCTCCGCCTCCAGCTCAGCGACAACGTCAACGCCCGCGAGATGCAGCCGGACGGCAGCTACCAGAAAGTCAAGCCCGCCCCCGGCGAGCCGCTGGTGAACAGCCAGATGGGGATGTACGACCTTCTCCGCGACGACTGGACGGCCCGCGACAAAGCGCCTGCACCGGCTTCTGTCGCTGAGACGCCGAAGCCCCAGCCCGTCAAGGCTCCGGAAAAGCCTGCCGCACCGGCAAAGGCGGCACCTCAGCCCGTAGAACCGGAAAAACAGCCAGCACAGCCGGAAAAGGCCGCTCCCGCCCCGATGCCCATTGTCGTCACCGAGAGCCGCCCCCGACGCACCGGTCTGCTGAGCCGCCTGCTCGAGCACTTCCTGAAATGATCCCCGATGCCGCTGGCCCGCAAAGCCGGCGGCATTTTATATTGTCCTGCCGCATACAGTACAGGAAACAGGAGGGACGCCGATGGGGACAAGACAGCATAAAACAAAAGGGTGGGTGATTTTTGCGGTGTTCTGCGCTGTCCTGTTCTGCATGGCCGCTCTGCGGGCCTGTGCCGCAAAAGCCGCGCCCGAGGGCTGTTCGCTGAAACGGGTGAGGCCCGCGCAGACGGCCTGCTTCCCGCTGGGTACGACGGCATGGCGGGTCTCGGACGCCTACGGCTGGCGCACCGACCCCATCACCGGCGAAGAGACGTTCCATCGCGGCACGGACCTTGCCTGTTCGGAAGGTACGCTGGTGCTGGCCGCGATGGATGGCGTCGTCATTGCCGCCCGGCGGAGCGCGACCTACGGCAACTACCTCTGCCTGAGCCACAGCGGCGGGCAGGAGACGCTTTACGCCCATCTGCAATACCTCTTCGTTCGGGCCGGAGAGGTGGTGCAGGCAGGTCAGCCGCTGGGGACAGCGGGGGAGACGGGCCGCTCCACCGGGGTACACCTTCACTTTGAGCTTCTGGAACAGGGCGTCCGCTATGATGCGGGGGCTCTGCTGGGCCTGCCATGAGGCGGCTCGTCCGGCTGGGGCCGCTGGCGTTCCGTGACCCGCTGCTGCTCTGCGGGGCGCTGTATCTGCTGCTCTGGTTCGACGCCAGCGGCTTCCTGCGCATCGGTCTGTGCGCCGCCATCCTCCACGAAGTGGGTCATATCTTCGTCTATCTGCTCCTGTTCCGGCGCTTTCCCGTCATCGAAGTGACTATGACCGGTTTCTGTATGCGGACGCGGGTTCAGACCCTCACCCGGGGGCAGACCTTTCTGCTCGCTGCCGCCGGGCCGGGGATGAATGCGCTCCTTGCCGCCATCTGGGCAATGAGGATGGAGCAGTGTGCAACCATCCGGGGCAGTGCATTCCTTACGGCCAATCTGCTCACCGGGGCGTTCAACCTTCTGCCTGTCCCACCGCTGGATGGAGCTCAAATGCTGCGATGTCTGTTGCAATCTTCGCCCAAATAGGGTAAAATATATAAATATGCAATCCGTGTTGTTAAATGGAGGAACTTGATGTTTGATCCGAAACTGAAAGAAGCGCTGTCCCGGGTGCAGAAGCCGGGCCGTTACACCGGCGGCGAACCGGGCAGCGTCTATAAAAATAAAGACGAGGTAGACGTCCGCTTCGCGTTCTGCTTCCCGGACACCTACGAAGTGGGTATGTCCTTTCTGGGCGAAAAAATCCTCTACGAGCTGCTGAACAGCCACGAAAACTGGTGGTGTGAGCGCGCCTTTATGCCGTGGCTGGATATGAAGGCTGAGATGGAGCGCCTGAGCCTGCCCCTCTACACGATGGAGAGCAAAGACCCCCTCACGGCTTTCGACGCTGTGGGCTTCACGCTCCAATATGAGCTGTCCTACACCAACATCCTCGCCATGCTGGATCTGGCGGGCATCCCGTTCTATTCGAAAGACCGCGACGAGAGCTGGCCCCTCATCGTGGCAGGCGGCCCCTGTGCCTGCAACTCCGAGCCCATCGCCGACTTCTTCGACGTCGTCCAGCTGGGCGAGGGCGAAAACCAGCTGCCCGGCATCTGCGCCGAAATCGAAAAGGCCAAGAAAGAGGGCGGCGTCTCCAAGAAAGAGCTGCTGCTCCGCATCGCCAGGATCCCCGGCGTCTATATCCCGGCTTTCTACGACATCGAATACTACGAAGATGGCCGCGTCAAGTCCATCACCCCCAACGAGCCGGGCATCCCGGCGGTCATCACCAAGGCCATCATCAAGAACCTGAACGACTTTGCGCCCCCGACCAACTTCGTCGTCCCGATGGTGGGTGCCATCCAGGACCGCGCCAGCGTCGAGGTGCTGCGCGGCTGTGTGCGCGGCTGTCGGTTCTGTCAGGCAGGCTTCCTCTACCGCCCCATGCGCCAGCGCGACGCCAGCCTGCTGAACAAGGCCGCACAGGACCTCTGCGCCAACACCGGCTACGAGGAGCTGAGTCTTTCCAGCCTGTCCACCTCTGACCACAGCCAGCTCGAAGAGCTGCTGGACGACTTGAACGAGTGGGCGCCGAAAGAGCACGTCAGCCTGTCGCTGCCCTCTCTGCGGATGGACAACTTCTCCCAGAGCCTCATTGAAAAAACCACCAAGGTGCGTAAGAGCGGCCTGACCTTTGCCGCTGAGGCCGGGACCCAGCGCCTGCGCGACGTCATCAATAAGAACGTCACCTGGGACGAGATCGAAAAGACCTGCTCGCTGGCCTTCGCCAACGGCTACACCTCCGTCAAGCTCTACTTCATGATGGGCCTTCCCACCGAGACGATGGAGGACATCGAGGGCATCGCCGAGACCGCTCAGAAAGTGGTCGATTTGTTCTACTCCAATCCCAAGCACGCCAAGGGCCGCGGCGTTCAGGTGACCATCAGCTGCGCCTGCTTCGTGCCGAAGCCCCACACCCCTTTCCAGTTCGTCCCGATGGATACCGAAGAGATGCTGCAGGCCAAGCAGAAACACCTGCTCGAAAGCGTCCACAGCCGCAAGATCAAGGTCAACTACCACGACAGCACCACCAGCTTCCTCGAGGGCGTCTTTGCCAAGGGCGACCGCCGCCTGGCTCCCGTCATCCTCGAGGCCTACAAGCGCGGCTGCTATTTCGACGGCTGGGAAGAGTGCTTCCAGTACGACACCTGGATGCAGGTCTTCGAGGACATGGGCATTGACCCCAAGTTCTACTGCCAGCGCGCGATCGGTCTGGACGAAGTGACCCCGTGGAGCCACATGGACTACGGCGTCACCCACGAATATCTGGTGCGGGAGTACAACAAGGCCCTCGCGGCTCAGACCACTCAGCCCTGCAACCGTGCCTGCCACGGCTGCGGCGCAAACCATCTGTTAGGAGGACCGTGCTTTGATTACAGTAAGGATCTCGTTTAAAAAGATGAACGAAGCCTCCTACATCTCCCTGCTGGATATGCAGCGGGTGATGCAGCGGGTGCTCAAGCGCAGCGGCCTGCCGGTGTGGCATACGCTGGGCTTCAATCCCCACATCTATATGACCTTTGCCTGCCCGCTCTCGCTGGGGCAGGAGAGCCAGTGCGAGTGCGTGGATGTCAAGACCGAGGCCGAAAACCCCGATTTTGCCCAGTGGCAGACGGCGCTGAACGCCATCATGCCTACTGGCATCGAGGTCTACCGCGTGGAACCGGTGAAGATGAAGGCCGACGCCATCGCTTACGCCTGCTACTGCATCCGCTACCCGGCGGACGCCGCGGAAAAGCTTGCACAGTATAACGCCCTCGACAGCGTGCCGGTGGAGAAAAAGAGCAAGCGCGGCGTCAGGATGGTCGAGATGAAGGAATATGTCCCCACTCTCGAGCTTGAGACAGAAGGGGAGAGCGTGAGCTTTGCGGTCTGCCTGCCCGCCTCGCAGGACCTGAACCTGAACCCCTCGCTGCTGACGGTGGCGCTGGAAGCAAAATTCGGCGTCCCGGCGGCGAACGCCTCTATCCTGCGCACCGAATTTCTGACGGCAGATAAGCAGAAGTTCGAGTAAGAACGGTCTATCAGAGCCAGAGCGAAAATTTTTGCATAAATTTGCCCGAAACGCTTGCTTTTACGGGCGGTTTGTGCTATCCTATTAAGGCGTTAGTGTCCGCTGAGACCACAGCGGGGTTAATGACACATATCATTAAACGGGCGGTCCTCTGACGGCAGTTCGCCGTGTATGAACGTCTAAAAACAAATGGAGGAATTCAAAATGGACGCACTGAAGATTATTTCTGAAGGCAGCATCAAGGCTGAGAAGCCCCAGTTCAACGTCGGCGATACCGTCCGCGTTGATGTTCGTATCAAGGAAGGCGAGCGCGAGCGTATCCAGGCTTTCGAGGGTACCGTCATTGCTAAGAAGCACGGCGGCGTCGCAGAGACCTTTACCGTTCGCCGCGTTTCCTACGGCGTCGGCATCGAGCGTGTCTTCCCCATCAACAGCCCCTTCGTCGAGAAGGTCACTGTTGTCCGTAAGGGCAAGGTCCGCCGCGCAAAGCTGTTCTACCTGCGTGGTCGTACCGGCAAGGCTGCCAAGGTCAAGAGCGATATTTGATGATTCCCCGTTTCAAAGCGGGAGAAAAGGGGACAACTCGTTTGTCCCCTTTTTTCTGTTATACGGCGCTTTTGGAGCAGAGACAGAGAAAATAAAAACGGGCAGAAGCCCGGATAAAGAGGTGCATCGGATATGGAACAGTCACAGCCTGCTGTCCGTGGGCAGGGCCTGCTGGAATGGTACGAAGCGCTTATTTCGGCGGCGCTGGTGCTGGTGCTGGTGTTTTCCTTTTTCTTCCGCATCATTCAGGTGGACGGCGAGTCGATGGTGCCTACGCTGGAAAACGGCGATAAGCTCGTCGTCTGGGGCGCAGGCTATGAGCCTCAGCGGGGCGATGTGGTCATCGTGGACAGCTACACCAGCTATGGCCGCCCTCTGGTCAAGCGCGTCATCGCCAAAGGCGGCGACACCATCTCCATCGACTATGCCACCGGAACGGTAGAGGTCAATGGAAAGGTGCTGGAAGAGGATTACATCGCAGAGCCGACCTATCTGGGCTATGATGTGGAGTTCCCGTACACTGTGCCTGAGGGGACGGTGTTCGTGATGGGCGACAACCGCAACGCCTCGCTGGACAGCCGCTCGAGCTATGTCGGCTGCATCGACGAACAGGATATACTGGGCAAAGTGCTGCTCTGCTTTTTGCCCTTTTCGGATTTTGGAGTAGTAAAATGAACAATCAGGACACCCGGTTTGCAAACCAATATGCCATCCAGTGGTTCCCGGGCCATATGGCCAAGACGCTGCGGATGATGGAGCAGGAGATCCAGCACGTTGACGCAAGCCTTGTACTGCTGGACGCCCGCATCCCGCTGTCCAGCCTCAACCCGGAGATCGAGCGCATCACGGCCCGCAAGCCCAAGCTCTATGCGCTGAACAAAGCGGACCTCGCCGACCCCGCCGTGACGGAAGAGTGGATACGCTACTTCCACGAGGCGGATGCGGGCTGTGTCGCCATCAGCGCCAAGCAGAAAGGCGGCGCGAACGCCGTCAAGGCCGCGATCGAAAAGGAACTGTCCGGCCTGCTGGCACGCCGCCAGAACCGCGGCATGGCCGGTGCCAAGACGCAGGTCATGCTCTGCGGCATCCCCAATGTGGGCAAATCCACCTTCATCAATACCTTTGCAGGCTCTGCCCGCGCCAAGGCGGCTGACCGTCCCGGCGTGACCAAGGGTAAGCAGTGGGTCAGCACCGAAAAGTTCGACCTGCTGGATATGCCCGGTGTGCTCTGGAAGAAGTTTGATTCCAAGACCATCGCCTCGAATCTGGCCTTCATCGGCTCCATCAAGGATGACATCCTTGATGTCGAGGAGCTGGCCATGAACCTTCTGGATGAGGTGCGCCGCAACTATCCCGACCTCGTGGCCCAGCGCTACAAGCTGGATGCCGAGACGCTGGCTCTGCCTCCCTACGAGCTGATGGAAGCCATCGGCCGCAAGCGTGGTCTGCTGGTGCGGGGCGGCGAGGTGAACACCGAGCGCTGTGCCGTGATGCTGGTGGATGAGTTCCGCGCCTGCAAGTGGGGCCGCATCTCCCTTGAGCGCCCGCCCCAGCGGGACGACATGGCCGACTTTGCCGAGGAGGACGAGGAATGAAGCGCCGGACGGATGAGGAGATCTCCGCGCCGCTCTACGCCTACGATGCCGACATCCGGGCACAGTACGGCTGCTTTGCGGGCGTAGACGAGGCAGGCCGCGGCCCGCTGTGCGGCCCGGTCTGCGTGGCCGCCTGCATCCTTGACCCCGAGGCTCCGGTCTACGGCATCAACGACTCCAAGAAGCTGAGCGAGAAAAAGCGGGAAGCTCTTTTCGACCAAATCGTTGAAAAGGCATTGGCTTACAAGATCGTCTTCGTCGACCCCGACATCATCGACCGCGACAATATCCTGAATGCCACCATGGGCGGGATGTGTCAGGCCGTGGAGGGGCTGGACATCGTGCCGAACCTCGTCCTTGTGGACGGCAACCGCATCCCGGCCGGGCTGACCATGCCCGCACAGCCGGTGGTCAAGGGCGACGCCACCAGCGCCAGCATCGGCGCAGCGTCCATTCTGGCCAAAGTCAGCCGTGACCGCTATATGCTGGAGCTGGACAAGCAGTACCCCCAGTATCAGCTGGCAAAGCACAAGGGCTACGGCACCAAGCTCCACTACGAGCTCATTGCCCAGTACGGCATTCAGCCGTTCTACCGCCGCAGCTTCCTCAAAAAGCAGGGCTACTGGCCCGAGGGCAAGTGATGGACCGGGCCGGGACAGGCCGCAGGGGAGAGGCAGCCGCCGCGCGTTTCTACGAGAAACAGGGCGCGGCCCTCGTTACCCACAATTATCACACCCGGATGGGGGAGATAGACCTCATCCTGCGGGAACCGGACGGAACACTGGTGTTCTGCGAGGTAAAGACCCGCGCCAAAGACTCTCTGGATACCCCCGCTGCGGCGGTCAACGCCGCCAAGCAGCGCCGTATCATCGCATCCGCCGCATGGTATCTCCAAAGCACCCATCAGAGCGACGAGCCGGTGCGTTTCGACGTGGCCGAAGTCGTTCCTCTTGACAGCGGGCGCTGGATGGTACATATTATAAAGGGTGCTTTTTGCGCGAAATAGCAGGAAGTGCCGGTGGGAAAAGGCAGAAAACGGCTCTGGGCCGCTGCCGCACGACGAGGCCAAGTGATGGGCCTTCTGGCAAAAAGGAGCGATAACGATGAAATTTTTCAGCACGAGAGACCATTCCCGCATTGTGACCGCCTCTCAGGCAATCGCACAGGGCCTGTCGGATGAGGGCGGCCTGTTCGTCCCGGAAAGCTTTCCGCAGGTGGATGTGGAGGCATTGTGCCAGCTGGATTATCCGGAGCTGGCCGCTGCCGTCGTCAGCGAATATCTGACCGACTACTCGAAAGACTTCCTCGCTGAGGCTGCTCGCACGACTTATGGTGAGGCCTTCGGCGGCAAGGCTGGTCATCTGGCCCCGGTGGAGGGCGATACCTATGCCCTTGAGCTGTGGCACGGCCCGACCTGCGCCTTCAAGGATTATGCCCTTCAGCTGATGCCGAAACTCCTCGTGGAGGCAAAGAAGAACCTCTCCCGCACCGAAAAGACCCTCATTCTCGTGGCGACCAGCGGCGACACCGGCAAGGCCGCGCTGGACGGCTACCACGACATCCCGGGCGTCGAGATCGCCGTGTTCTACCCCACGGGCGGCACCAGCGAGATCCAGCGTCTGCAGATGGCCACGCAGGAGGGTGCAAATGTCGCCGTTTATGCCGTGCGCGGCAACTTCGACGACGCCCAGACTGGCGTGAAGAAGGTCTTCGGGGATAAAGCCATCGCGGCCAGACTGGCCGAGCGGAACATCCGCCTTTCCAGCGCCAATTCCATCAACTGGGGCCGCCTCGTGCCGCAGATCGTCTATTACTTCGCCGCTTATGCCCAGCTGCTCAAGGCGGGAAAGATCGCCTTCGGCGACAAGGTCGATTTCTGCGTCCCCACCGGAAACTTCGGCGACATTCTGGCCGGTTATTACGCCAAGCAGATGGGCCTGCCCGTCGGCAAGCTGGTCTGCGCCTCCAACCAGAACAACGTCCTGACTGACTTCCTTTCCACCGGCACTTACACCGCAAAGCGGGAGTTCTATAAGACTACTTCGCCCAGCATGGACATCCTCGTGTCCTCGAACCTCGAGCGTCTGCTCTACCACGTCACCGGCAGCGATGCCGAAGTGGCCGGCCTGATGAAGAGCCTGAACGAGACGGGCCGCTACACCGTCCGTCCCGAGACGCTGAAGGCCATTCAGGAGAGCTTCGACTGCGGCTGGAGCAGTGAGGAACAGGTGGCAGGGGAGATCCGCGCCCGCTACGAGAAGGACGGCTACCTCTGCGACACCCATACGGCGGTGGCTTTCCATGTTGCCGCCCAGAAGAAGCGGGACGGCGTGCCGATGGTGGTGCTTTCCACCGCCTCGCCCTTCAAGTTCCCGCGCAGCGTGCTGGAAGCTCTGGGCCACACTGCCCCCGAGAACGACTTCGAGGCCATGCAGGCGCTGGAAGAGGCTACCGGCCACACCGCTCCCGCAAGTCTCGCCGTCCTGCGCCAGAAGGCCGAGCGGTTCAGCACCGTCATCGACCCGGCTCAGATCGCGGAGGTGGCACTGGGCTGTCAGGCTTGACGAAAACCAGAACAGGAGTAAATAAACTATGGCACTTTTTGTGCTTGGCGATACCCACCTTTCCCTGGGCGGCTCCAAGCCGATGGACGTTTTCCCCGGCTGGAACGGCTATGTGGAGCGGCTGGAGGCCAACTGGCGCAAGCTCGTAAAACCTGAGGACACCATCGTTCTCGCAGGCGACATCAGCTGGGCTATGCGTCTCACCGATACCCGCAGGGATTTCGAATTTCTGCAGCAGCTGCCCGGCCAGAAGCTCATCATGAAGGGCAATCACGACTATTGGTGGACCACCGCCAACAAGATGAACGCCTACCTGAAAGCCGAGGGCTTCGATACGCTCCACATCCTGCACAACAACTCCTACTCCGTGGAGGGCTACGCCATCTGCGGCACCCGGGGCTGGCTGTTCGATGTGGGGGAGCCTCACGACGAAAAGGTGATGAACCGGGAGATAGGCCGCTTGAAGATGAGCCTCGACGCCGCAGAACCCGGGCTGGAAAAGCTGGTGTTCCTGCATTACCCGCCGGTCTACACCGGCACCAGCGCCCCCGAGATCGTGGCAACACTGAAAGCCTACGGCATCAGGACCTGCTACTACGGCCATCTGCACGGCAATGCCATCCGCTATGCGGTGCAGGGTGATGTGGACGGCATCCGCTACAAGCTTGTCAGCGCTGATGGTCTGCGGTTCTGCCCCTACCGCATCAACTGAGGCAGAGACCAGAACAGCAGAAATGACAAAAAGTCAAAATTTGGGGTGGCAATTCTATCACGACCGTGCTATAATAAGTTGTGACGCGATTGTTGCACCCAATTTGAGCGCGCGCGTCCCCGCATTTCGCAAACAGCAAGGACGCGGTGCGCGGTTGCAGGCGGCAGTTTTCCCGCTGCCCCAACGCAATAGAATATTTGAGTGGAGGATACACAAATGAATTTCATCAAGTGCGAAAAGCTCGAGAAGAGCATGGCAGAGCTGCAGTTCTCCATCGACGCTGAGGCTTTCAAGGCTGCAGTTGCCGATGTTTTCAAGAAGGAGGGCAAGAAGTACCCTGTTCAGGGCTTCCGCAAGGGCAAGGCTCCCAAGGCTCTCATCGAGAAGATGTACGGCGCTGATGTCTTTACCTACGACGCCATCAACGAGCTGTTCCCCGCAGCTTACGAAGAGGCTGTCAAGGCTGCCGGCATCGAGCCGGTCGGCCGTCCTGAGGTCAGCGTTGACTCCGCCAGCGAGGCTGAGGGCGCTACCCTGACCGTCAAGGTCGCTGTCAAGCCCGAAGTCAAGATCGGCGCATACAATGGTCTGACCGTTGAGAAGACTGTCCATACTGTTTCTGACGAGGCTGTCGAGGCCGAGCTGAAGCGTGTGCAGGAGCGCAATGCCCGTGAGCTGACCCGCGAGGGTGCTGCTGAGAACGGCGACATCGTGGACATCGACTTCGAGGGCTTTGTGGATGGCGTCGCATTCGAGGGCGGCAAGGCTGAGCACTACAGCCTGACCCTGGGCAGCGGCAGCTTCATCCCCGGCTTCGAGGACCAGATCGTCGGCCACGCTGCTGGCGAGGAGTTCGACGTCAATGTCACCTTCCCCGAGCAGTACCAGGCTGCTGAGCTGGCTGGCAAGCCCGCTGTCTTCAAGATCAAGCTGCACGAGGTCAAGTACAAGGAGCTGCCCGCTCTGGATGACGAGCTGGCTAAGGACTGCTCCGAGTACGACACTCTGGACGAGTTCAAGGCTTCCATCCGCAAGAACAATCAGGAGCAGCTGGACAAGCAGGATGACCTGGCTGTCGAGAACGCTCTGGTCGATCAGGTCATCGACGGCATGGAGGCTGAGATCCCCCAGGCCATGTACGATGTCCGCATGGACGAGCTGGTCAACGACTTTGCTTTCCGCATGGAGCAGCAGGGCCTGCGCCTCGAGGACTACCTGAAGTATATGGGCCAGTCCGTTGACCAGTTCCGTGCTTCCTTCATGCCTCAGGCTGAGAAGCAGGTCAAGATCCGTCTGGCTCTGGAGGCTGTCGCAGCTGCCGAGAACATCGAGGCTTCTGAGGACGAGCTGAACGCAGAGGTCAAGCGCATCGCTGACCAGTACAAGATGGAAGAGGACAAGGTCCGCGAGCTCATCAATGTCGATGAGGTGAAGCACGACCTGGCCATCAACAAGGCGATCGACTTCATCAAGAGCCACGCTAACGTCGTGGAGAAGGCCGCTGAGGCCGAGAAGACCGAGGACGCTCAGTAATTCTGGCGCACAAGGTCACACAGGGCAGGGAGTGATCCCGGCTCTGTAAGCTAAGGTTGTTGAAATTGACCGATACGGCTACGGCCCATGTGCGCTTGCCGTATCGGTCAATTTTGCAAATACAATAATTTTCATTCAGGAGGCGAACCCTATGAGTTTTGTTCCTTACGTTGTCGAGCAGTCGGCGCACGGGGAGCGTTCCTACGATATTTTCTCCCGTCTGCTGAACGACCGCATCATTGTGCTGAGCGAGGATGTCAACGACACCTCTGCCAGCCTTGTCGTGGCACAGCTGCTGTATCTGGAAGGGCAGGACCCCGATAAGGACATCAGCCTGTATATCAACAGCCCCGGCGGCTCCATCAGCGCGGGTATGGCCATCCACGATACCATCCAGTATATCAAGTGCGATGTCTCCACCATCTGCATGGGCATGGCTGCCTCCATGGGCGCATTCCTGCTGGCCAGCGGCACCAAGGGCAAGCGGTTCGCTCTGCCCAACGCTGAGATCATGATCCACCAGCCGCTGATCGCAGGCGGTCAGGGCGGCGGTCTGTCCGGACAGGCTACCGACATCAAGATCCACGCGGACCACATCATCCGCACCCGCGCCAAGATGAACCGGCTGCTCAGCGAGTACACCGGCCAGCCGCTGGAAAAGGTGGAGCAGGATACCGAGCGCGACAACTTCCTTTCTGCGCAGGAGGCCAAGGAATACGGCCTCATTGATGAGGTCATCACCCACCGCTGAGCGGCAGAAAGCAATACACCCAGGATAAGGAAAAACGGTTATGGCTAATAACAATTCCGGCAGAGATAAAAACGAAAAGGATCTGGTCTGCAGCTTCTGCGGCAAACATCAGGACGAAGTGGAGCGGATGATCATCGGCCCCGGCGTGAACATCTGCAGCGAATGCATCGGCCTCTGCGCCGACCTGCTCTCGGACAAGCCGGATCATCCGGGCAGCAACAGCTCCCGCCCCAGCCGCGGCAGCGCCAGCCGGGCGCGTATCCAGCCCGCAGATGATCTCGCCATCAACATCAAGACCCCCGCAGAGATCAAGGAGGGTCTGGACCAGTATGTCATCGGTCAGGACGAGGCCAAGCGTGTGCTGGCCGTCTCGGTCTACAACCACTATAAGCGCATCCTGAGCGGCAAGGGCGCAGACGTTGAACTGCAGAAGTCCAACGTCCTGCTGCTGGGACCCTCCGGTGTCGGCAAGACCCTGCTGGCCCAGACGCTGGCCAAGATGCTGGGCGTTCCCTTCGCCATCGCAGACGCCACCACCCTGACGGAGGCCGGCTATGTGGGCGAGGACGTCGAGAACATCCTGCTCAAGCTCATTCAGGCCGCAGACTTCGACGTCCAGAAAGCTCAGATCGGCATCATCTATATCGATGAGATCGACAAGATCACCCGCAAGAGTGAGAATCCCTCCATCACCCGCGACGTGGGCGGTGAAGGTGTGCAGCAGGCTCTGCTGAAGATCTTGGAAGGCACCGTCAGCAATGTCCCCCCGCAGGGCGGCCGCAAGCACCCCCAGCAGGAGTTCATCCAGATCGACACCACCAACATCCTCTTCATCTGCGGCGGTGCGTTCGACGGTCTGGACAAGTATATCCTCCGCCGCACCGACAAGTCTGCACTGGGCTTCGGCAGTGCGCTGAAGGATAACTCCAGCGAGGCTGAAAAGGCCCTGCTGCGGAAGGTCGAACCCCACGACCTCGTCAAGTTCGGCCTCATCCCCGAGTTGATCGGCCGTCTGCCGGTCATCACCGTGCTGGACGACCTGGACGAGGATGCGCTGGTGCGTGTGCTGAAAGAGCCCCGCAACAGTCTGGTCAAGCAGTATAAAGAACTGCTGTCGATGGACAACGTGGAGCTGGACATCACCGACGAGGCTCTCCATGCCATCGCCCGCAAGACCATCGAGCGCAAGACCGGCGCCCGCGGTCTGCGCAGCGTGATGGAGAACATCCTCATGCCCATCATGTACGATGTGCCGAACGACCCCACCATCATCCGCGTCACCATCGACGAGGACACCGTGGAGGGCGGCGAAGCGCACATGGAGTACGGTGCGGTGCGCAAGCGCTATAAGAGCCAGACTTCCCTGAGCTGAGCGTCAGCGCACAGCAGGGAAGAGCAGCCCCGCTGAAAGCTTTTTGCTTTTTGGCGGGGCTTTTTTGTGCCATCTGACTTGTTTCCGAGACCAAATTGTAGTAAACTATAAAAGTCTGGAACTGCAAGGGGAATACCGGGACGGCCCACTGGCATGGGACTGCTCTGCGGATGGAAGCGCCGGACATTTTGTGGGAAACAGAAAGTACGATAAAGGAGTGTGTGTTATGGCAAATTATTTTGAGATGACCCGCGACGAACTGACTGCTGAGAAGGCAGCTCTGGAAGAAAACTACAAGAAATTTCAGGCAATGGGCCTGAAGCTGAATATGGCCCGCGGCAAGCCCGGCCCTCACCAGATGGACCTGGCAATGGGGCTGCTGCAGATGACCGATTACACCACCGACGCCGGCACCGATGCCCGCAACTACGGCGACCTTGAGGGCCTGCACGAGGCCCGTGAGCTGTTCGGCGACGTGATGGGCGTCAAGCCTGAGGAAGTCTTTGTGGGCGGTAACTCCAGCCTGCAGATCATGTACAACCTCATTTCCATGGGCTACTGCTTCGGCTTCCCCGAGTCTCCCTGCCCCTGGTCGCAGGTGGAGAAGCGCAAGTTCCTCTGCCCGGTACCCGGCTATGACCGCCACTTCGCCATCACCGAGGAGTTCGGCTTTGAGCTCATCAGCGTTCCCATGACTCCGACCGGCCCGGATATGGACGTTGTTGAGAAGCTGGTGGCTGAGGATGATACCATCAAGGGCATCTGGTGTGTGCCTCAGTATTCCAACCCCGACGGCTACACCTACAGTGACGAGACCATCGACCGGTTCGCCAAGATGAAGACCGCTGCTCCTGATTTCAAGATCTTCTGGGATGAGGCTTACATCGTCCACCACCTGACGGACGAGATCATCGAGACTCCTGTCCTGCTGAACGAGTGCAAGAAGTACGGCACTGAGGACCGCGTCTTCATGTTCACCTCTACCAGCAAGATCACCTTCCCGGGCGCAGGCGTCTCTGCACTGGCCTGCAGCGAAGCCATGATGAAGTACATCTGCAAGCGCTTCTCGGTCATGATCATCAGCTATGATAAGATGAACCAGCTGCGTCACGTCCGCTTCCTCAAGAACAAGGAAGGCGTTCTGGCCCACATGGCAAAGCACCGCCGCCGTCTGGTACCCTGCTTTGATGCCGTCAAGACGGCCTTCAACGAGGAGCTGACTCCCTGCGGCGACATCGCCCACTGGACGAACCCCAAGGGCGGCTACTTCATCAGCCTCTACGTCATGCCCGGCTGTGCCAAGCGTGTGGCCCAGCTGTGCAAGGACTGCGGCCTGACCCTCACCGGCGCAGGCTCCGCTTACCCCTACCACAAGGACCCGGACGATGCCCATCTGCGCATCGCGCCCACTTATCCCAGCCTGGACGAAGTGGAGACTGCGTCCGACCTGCTCTGTGTCTGCGTCCGTCTGGCCGCAGTCGAGAAGCTGCTGGCTGAGAAAGCCTGATTCATCGCACAAGATCCCCGCTGTGCTGCCGCTCTGACGGCGCAGCGGGGATTTGGAAGTTGTTTTCATAGCCAGAGTGCGCCAAAAGGCAGTTCAGGCGGTGTGCAATGGTTATGAAAACAGCTTCTTATTATATTTGGAGGTTTCCCGATTCATATGAAAACTAAAGGCAAAGCATGGCAACTTGTCCTCACTGTGCTTTTGATCGCGGCGTTCGTCTATACGGCATTCTTTGGCGTCGCAGTCAAGTACGGTGATGTGACCACAACCTACATCAAGGGCGCGAAAGACATCCGCTTTGGTGTGGACATCAAGGGCGGCGTCAACGTCACCTTCGTCCCTTCCAACGGCTATGACGCCACCGACGACCAGCTCGAGGCTGCTCAGCTGGTCATCGAGAACCGTCTGGTCGCCCTCAACGTGACCGACTATGAGCTGTATGTGGACAACAACTCCGACAGCCTCATCCTCGAGTTCCCGTGGCAGTCGGGCGAGACGGAGTTCGACCCCGAGGCCGCCATTGAGGAGATCGGCACCACCGCCTATCTGACCTTCCGCGAGGGGAGCAGCGCAGACGGAGAGCTCGTCCTCGACGGTTCGATGGTGGAGAGTGCAGCTGCCCAGTACGGTCCCGTCAACGGCAGCAGCTCCGAGTACTATGTGGCGCTCAAGTTTACCGATGAGGGCGCCAAGGCATTCGGCGACGCGACCACCCGCCTGTATCAGACCGGCGGCACCATCAGCATCTGGCTGGACGACGAGAACGTCAGCACCGCCAGCGTCAACGCCGCCATCACCGACGGCTCTGCCATCATCACCAGTTCTGCGTCGAGCCCCTTCACGCAGGAGGACGTCGTCAAGATGGCCCGCCAGATCAACTCCGGTTCTCTGCCCTTTGCGCTGACGGTGGACAGCTACTCCACCATCAGCCCGAGTCTGGGCGAGAACAGCCTGAGCGCCATGGTGCTGGCCGGCGTCATCGCCTTCGCCCTCATCGTGGTGCTGATGACGGCTCTGTACCGTCTGCCCGGCTTCCTGGCCTGCATCGCTCTGGCCGGTCAGGTGGCGGCTACGCTGGCCTTCGTCTCCGGCTACTTCCCGGTGTTTGAGAGCTTCACCCTGACCCTGCCCGGCATTGCCGGCATCATCCTTGCCATCGGCATGGGTGTTGACGCCAACGTCATCACTGCCGAGCGCATCAAGGAAGAGCTGCGCAGCGGCAAGAGCCTCGACGGCGCCCTCAAGAGCGGCTTTGCCCGCGGCCTGACTCCCATCATCGACGGCAACGTGACCATCGTCATCGTCGCCATCGTGCTGATGGGTGCCTTCGGCCCGTCTGACGGCTTCTTCGCCAAGGCCCTGCACTTCGTCTTCTTCGCCTTCGGCCCCTCGACCGCAGGCACCATCTACGCCTTCGGTTACACGCTGCTCACCGGCGTGCTGCTCAACTTCGTGTTCGGCATCTTCGCTACCCGTACCATGATCCGGGGCGCTGCCTCTATCAAGGCTCTGCGTGACCCCCGCCTCTACGGTGCCGATGCTCCCGGCAAGACCCCGGCAGAGAAGAAGCAGGTCAACTTCGTCGGCCTGCGCAAGCGCTTCCTGACCTTCTCCGCCTGCCTGATGGCAGCTATCGTCCTCTGCGCTGTGGTGCTGGGCGTCCATCTGGACACCGAGTTCACCGGCGGTGCGATGATCACCCTGAGCTACGAGAACAGCTTTGAGATGTCTGCCGTCCAGAAGACCGCCTCCGAGGCACTGGGCAGCAACGGCCTGACTCTGCAGACCGGCGAGAACGTCGCGACAGGGGAGCAGACTCTGAAAATCTCGATGCCCGGCACCGAGACTGTCACCACCGACGAAGTGCAGACCCTGCTGGACTCCCTGAATGAGAGCTACCCGGATAACTCCTTTGCACAGCTCTCTCTGAGCAATGTCAGCGCCGCAATGGGTACCAAGTTCCTTCAGAAGAGTCTGGTGGCCGTGGTGTTCGCACTGGTGCTCATCCTCGCCTACATCGCCTACCGCTTCAAGAAGATCGGCGGCCTCACCGGCGGCATGATGGCTGTTCTGGCCCTGCTCAATGACCTGATGGTGGTGTTCGGCACCTTCGTGCTGCTGCGCGCCCCGCTGGACGGCAATTTCATCGCCGCTATGCTCACCATCCTCGGCTACTCCATCAACGATACCGTCGTCGTCTACGACCGTATCCGTGAGAACCGCGGCCTGCTGGGCAAGAAGGCCAGCTTCGAAGAGCTGGTCAACCATTCCGTCAACCAGTCTGCCCGCCGTACCATCATCACCACCGTCACCACAGTGATGGCTCTGGGTGTGATGTGCATCGTCTCCAAGCTGTACGGTCTGGACAGCATCTTCACCTTTGCCTTCCCCCTGATGATGGGCATGCTCAGCGGCGTGTACACTTCGCTGTGTGTCTCCACTTCCGCATGGGTGGCTTGGAGCGAGCGCAAAAACGCAAAGAAAAACTGAGCTTCTATCCTGACGCAAATCTGTCCTGAATCTAGGAGGAACGACCATGAAATGCCCCTATTGTGGCGCTGAGGAATCCAAAGTCATCGACTCCCGCCCTACCGAAGACAGCGAGCGCATCCGCCGCCGCCGGGAGTGCCTGAACTGCCATATGCGGTTCACGACCTACGAGGTCGTGGAAACGGTGCCGCTCATCGTCATCAAAAAGGATAACTCCCGTGAGCCGTTCGACCGGCAGAAGCTGCTCAACGCGATGCTTCGGGCCTGCGCCAAGCGTCCGGTGAGCTACGAGTCTCTGGAACGCGCCGTCAGCAGCATCGAGCAGACCCTGATGAGCACCTACGACCGCGAGGTGACGAGTGTGCGCATCGGTGAGCTGACCATGCAGGAGCTGAAGAAAATCGATGAGGTGGCCTATGTCCGCTTTGCCTCGGTCTATCAGCAGTTTGCGGACGTCGAAAGCTTCTTCAATGAGCTGAAAAAGCTGATGGGCGACCGTAAGAAGTAAAGTGTAAAAAAGCACGAGCGCCCCATTCTCTGCCGCAGGGCAGGGGATGGGGCGCTTTTTGCGCCTCTTGGCCACGGGAAAAGAGCTTTTTCTATAAGGTCTGCATCTTTCGGAAGATACGCTGAAAGATTGGATATATAAAAATCCATATAGCTGGAGGCACTTAATAACAACCTATTATAAATTGAATTACTACGGAGCAAAATAACGATAGCACAATGAAAGTTCCGGATGGCCTTGCTGATAAAATCCGCTTTATAAGACCAATTTCATGCTGAAGCGAGACGATATGATTTCGAATAATATAGATTACACGAAATATAACCGAGTCCAAATGATTTAATTACACAAGTCTACGCGACAGCCATTCCAGCGTCTCCACCTGAACCTGCGCTCGGCGCAGTTCACCAAATGCTTCCTCGGGGGCGTTCAGTTCGAGATGTCCGTCCGCAGCGCGAAGGGCAGCTTCCAGTTCTGTGAAGTCCTGCGTGCGGAGCAGGTGATTCATCCCTTCCCGCATTTTGTCGCAGAGTTCAGCGCCCTCGGCCAGTGCCTGCCGCGCGGAAGGGAGGTCCTCGTCCCGGATGGCCTCCATGGCGTCGTCGATGTCGTCCGAAATATCCTCAGCAAACTTCTGCACCCGCCAACTGCTGTAAAAGGCGACACCCAGCAGAACTGCTACGATGCACAGACACGCATAAATTCGCTTCATCCCACACCTCTCACCGGGAGCTGCCCTTGCGGCGGCTCTCTTTTTTCAGCAGAAAATAGTCCTCCGTCTCGTTGCCCACTAAAAGCAGGATTTCTTCCGGCAGCAGGGTATTGGCCTGCGCTGTCCGCTCGAGCCAGTCCCGGTCTTTGCCACACCAGTGCAGATTTTCCTCGAGCACCTGTCCGTCCAGCACGAAGGGGATAGTCGCGTGGCTGTGCTCCACTTTCAGCTGCAAGTCAGCGAGGGTAGCGGTCTCTTTCTCAGGGCGCAGTGCCGCCGAGAGACTGCCGTTCGTCTCCACCACGGCGTAGGAGACATCCCGTGGATCAAAGATGTTTTTGCCGCGCAGCGCTTCCATCAAATCAGCAGTCGTCAGCCGGAGAGTGCGCAGAGCGTTCTGGTCGATTTGTCCGTCCAGGATGACCGTCTTGGGGCGGCCCGACATCAGATTGAAAAATTTCTGGCTGCGGAAGCTCAGCGCCGACCCCAGCAGCTCCAAAGCCGCGATGAGAAAAAGGGGAATGAGGCTGGCCGTCACCGGCACTTCTTCCGACTCGATGGAGATGGACGCCAGATTTGAGATGAGGATAGTGGATACCAGCTCTTCGGGCTGCAGTTCGCCCAGCTGACGCTTGCCCATCAGCCGCATGGCGAACAGAACGCAGAGATAGATGAGCAGAGTACGGAAAATCAGAAGCTTCACGAGAAGGCCCTCCTTGTGGGTTGAATAAGCACCGTTGGTGGGGGAATACTGGCAGGCAAAGGGGGGATACCGTATGCTGCAGCTTTCCTCGTCGCTGGAAGAAAATCTGGCGGCGCTCAACGCTAGGTTTGGCGCTTCGGCGGATTTTTATGCCAAGCGCATCGAGCTTTATCACTGCCCGGGGGCCATCGTCCTTTTCGACAATATGGCCAGCCTCGAGTCACTCTGGTCGCTTTTACTGGACGCCGCCACCCGTCACACGCCCAGCCTCCAGCCGGAGCGGATGCCTCACACCGGCACGCAGGTGTATGATTTGCTGATGAACCACTCCGGTCTGCCCGCCGAGGACGGCCCGGTCAAGGACATGGACGACCTCATCCGCCGCATGACCGCCGGCATGGCCGTGCTTCTGCTGGACGGGTGCAAAAAGGGGCTTGTCTTCTCGGTGCAGGGGCTGAAATCGCGCTCGGTGGAAGAGCCCTCCGGGGAAGGAAACCTTCGCGGCTCCCGGGAGGGCTTTGCCGATCTGCTGCGGGTCAACCTGAGTTTACTGCGCCGCCTCATCCGCACCGATACCCTCGTGATGGAGACCGCACAGGCCGACTGTTCCATGAAGACCGAATACGCTATCTGCTACTGCAAAGACAAGGCCGGCAAGACGGCAGTGGCGCGGGTGCGCCGGACGCTCCAGGAGGCAAAGCCGGAGGTCCTGCTGGATTCCAGCTACTTTGTACCGTGGCTTTTCCCGGCCAGGTGGCGGCTGTTTGCCCCGGTGAGCTATACCGAGCGCCCGGCTTCCGCCGCCGCAAAGCTCTGTGAGGGGAAAATCATCATCTTTGTCAACGGCAGCCCCTCGGCGTTGGTGCTGCCGTCCCTTTTCTGCGAGAACTTCGACTGCCTCGACGACTACGCCACTACGGCAGTTTTTTCGTCGTTCCTGCGTGTCCTGAAGTATGGCTCGTTTTATCTCAGCATCTTTCTGCCGGGCGTTTTTGTCTGTCTGGCGGTCTATCTGCCCGAGCTCATCCCACCGCAGTTATTATTCAAAATCGCGGCGGCAGAAAAGGCGACGCCTCTGCCGCTCTTTGCCGAGATGCTGCTGGTCATCATCTTATTGGAGATCATCCGGGAGGCCGGGCTTCGGATGCCCCAGACGCTGGGCCACTCGGTGAGCCTTGTGGCAGCGCTCATCATCGGTGACGCCGCCATCGGGGCTGGACTGCTGAGCACGCCGGTCATCCTCGTAGCCAGCATCACGGCCATCTCAGTCTTTGTGACGCCCTCGCTGTACGAACCGGCCACATTGCTGCGATTGGGCGTTACGCTGGCCGCCGGTCTGGCCGGGCCGGTAGGTCTGGTGTGCGCGGCCTTGGGCGTGTTGGCCACACTGACGTCCATCTCCGCGATGGGGGTACCCTATCTTTCGGGCGCAGTCTTTTCGGGTGACGGCGTCGTCCGCCGCAACTATCGGGCGCTGTCCCGCCGCCCATTCACCATCTGGCAAAGGAGGGGGTCCTGAATGCAGCAAAAACAGACATTCTCGGCCCAGACACTGGCACTCAGCGTCACGGCAGCAGAACTGGGCCGCGCCATCTTCGGGGCAGGGCAGACCGGCTCCGTCCGCGCCGTCCTGCTGAGCAATGTACTGGCGGCAGCGGCCTTCGTGCTCCTTGCCGCGCTCGTCTCGGTCAACGCCTCCCGTCTGAACCGCCCGGGCTTTGCAGGAAAGTGCATCTGTGCCGTCTTTCTGCTCTGGTATCTCTTCGAACTTGTCCGGACGGCTGCAATGCTCCAACAAGCCTGCTGGGAACAGTTTGCGTCTATGGCCTTCATCGGTCTGCTGCCGTTCTTTCTCTGGGCAGGGTGGAGCCTCGGCTGTGAGCTGTATGACCGGATGGCCTCCGTCCTCGGGTGGCTCGTAGTGCTGGGCATCGTGTTCTGTGTGCTGGGGCTGGCCGGACAGCTGCAATGGCAGGTGCTCGTGACAGGTGAGACGGCACATTCGTTTGTTCTTCCGGATGCCTCTTTTTACCCGGAATATTTCTCCTTTCCGCTTCTCTGTAGGAGCAAAAATAATGCGAAAATCAGTAAAAAGCCTGTCGTATGGCTTCCGATCATCGCTGCCGTCATTTCCTCAGGTTATGCGCTGGGGCTGGCCCTTCTTTTCGGCGCACCGCAGGCTTACCCGGGCTATGAGCTGCTGCGGGCGTGGAGCTTCGGCGGCATCTCCCGCTTTGATGCCGCGTTCCTGCTCCTCTGGCTGGCGGCGGCGATCTTCCGCTTCGGCTTTATCGTCCGTGCCGTCCGGCTGCTCTGTGAGCGCCTTGCCGAAGGGCCTGTAAATGCGGAGGCTGCACGATGACCCGCCGGGGCTGGCTGCGGCTGATGGCTACAGGCGTCCTCGTCGTCTGGCTCTGCCTCTTTTTGCATTGGGACAACACCGAAAAAAGCATGATACGCGCCCTTCTCGTCGAGACGAACGGAGACAGCTGGACAGTGGGTCTGCTGTACCAGTTCCCGGAAGCCTCCGCCGATTCCTCCGAGGCCAAAGCCGCCATCCGTCTCTGTATTGGCCGGGGCCCCGAGCTTTCTTCTGCCATTTCTGCCGCTGAGGAAGCCCTGCCCCAGCGGGCGGACTGGCGGCTCTGCGAATATCTTCTGGCCGGGCAGGATTCGGTACGGCAAACGCTGTCTGCCTGTGAAGAACTGTTTCTCCATCGACCCTACGGGCGGCTGGCGTCCCGGGTATTCGGGAGAAGCTTTTCGGTAGAGATACTGAAAGAGCGGGCCGATGGATCAGACGTCCTGCCAGAAAATCTCCTGCAATGCATCAAAAACGCTGCCCCGGCCGCGCCCCGGCTCTATGAGCAGAGCAGCGGCTTCATCCTGCCTGTCGTGGAGCTGGAAGACGAGGATGCACATTACAGGCCCGAAGCCCTCGTTGTTACCCCTGAACAGACCGGCCAGCTGACCGAGTCCCAGACGGAAATGGCACTCTTATTGCAAGGCAAAAGCTGGACGGATACAGGGGAGCATCGTTTCTTTCTGGGATCTGGGCCGCTCCGCCTGCGCCGGGCTTTCTGCGGCGTGGAGCGGGAAGGGGAGAGCTTTCTTCTTCGGGTGAATGCGCTCTCACGCAATAATGCCCTGCCCGCCGACGCCGAAGCAGAACTGGAAGCTCTCTGTGCGGACACCGTCCGCCGCTGCTGGACGCTGGGGCTGGACATCTCCGGACTCGGTGCGCATCAGGCACTGCGTGACGGTCACTTTGCGCTTACAACAAAAAACGTCTGCCCGGAAATTCGGGCAGACGTGAAACTCATGAAATGTTAAGAAGCCGTTTCGAAGATCACGGTGATGGTGGTACCCTCGTCCACAACGCTGTCCAGCTTGATGCGGGCGTTGTGGATGCGGGCAATGTGTTTGACGATAGCCAGACCCAGACCGGTGCCGCCGGTGGCTTTGCTGCGGCTCTTGTCCACCCGGTAGAAGCGCTCGAACACGCTGGTCTGCGCCTCTTTCGGGATACCGATGCCGTTGTCCTTCACGGTCAGGGTGCAGTGACCGTCCCGGGTGCAGGCCGTGATGATCTGGACTTTTCCACCGGGGCGGTTGTAGCGGATGGCGTTGTCGCAGAGGTTCTGGCACAGCTCATCCAGCAGACTGCGGCTGCCTGCCACAGGGGCGCTCTCGCCAAGGTAGGTCAGGGAGATATAGGAGTGCCGGGCGTTGACCTTCTGGCGCTCCACGCACTCTCGGGCCACATCCAGCAGATCGACCGTTTCCATTGCAGGCGCAGCACCCGTCTCGCTCACATTGTCGAGGTGGGAGAGCTGCAGAATATCGTTGACCAGCTGTATCATCCGGCTGGCCTCTACATGGATCTTGCGGGCAAAATCCGGCGTATCCGCGGGTTTTGCAATTCCGGTCTCGATGAGCTCTGCATAACCGGAGATGCTGGTCAGAGGCGTTTTCAGCTCGTGGCTGACATTGGCCGTGAACTCCTGCCGCATTTTCTCGTTATTTTCCCGCAGCATCCGGTCGGAGTGGATGCTCTCGGCAAAGGGGATAAGCTCCTTGTAGGGGACATTCTCCTGAATGTGATCGAGGTCATCGGTCATCTTGAGCACAGGCTGGACAAGGCTCTTGGTCAGAAGTCCGGCAATGATGGCGGCTGCGCCCATCATCAGGAAACAGCTCAGCACGATAGCAGGCAGAGCGGCGTCATAAATGGACCAGATCGTCTCAGAGTCCTGCGCCACCCGGAGGATGTCTCCGTTCGTCAGCAGCATGGCGTAATAATAAGTCTCATAGCCCAGCGTCTGGGAGTCGCGGCAGTCGCGGCCCACACCGCTTTTCATGGCCTGCTGTATCTCGGGGCGGCTCAGATGGTTCTCCATCGGCTGGTTGGTGGCCGACTCAAAGAGCACACTGCCGTCCGAGGCGATGAGAGTGATGCGCAGCGAGCCGTCCACATAAGTTTCCAGCTGGCTGGGGGCGTCCACCTGCGCACAGCCGGCAGCCACAAGGTCGGCTTCCCGCTCAAGGGCTGTCCAGGCCTGCTCCCGGAACGCCTTGTGGAACACAAAGATGCAGAGCGCAGCGGTACACGCCAGCCCCGCAAAGCCCATCAGAAACAGCAGATAGCTTATTTTTTCTTCCATGCTGCGTGGTTTCATTGCTCGAGCTCCTCCTCGCTGTCCGTCAGCTTGTAGCCCACCTTCCGCACTGTGCAGATGTACTTTCCGGCCTCGCCCAGCTTTTTGCGCAGGGTGCGGATGTGCATATCCACGGTCCGGCTCTCCACCGAGATGTCAGTACCCCACACCACCTGCAAAATGGTCTCGCGGGTGACGACAAGATTGGTGTTTTCCAGCAGCAGGCGGAGCAGGCTGTATTCTTTGTAGGTCAGCTCCACCGGTGCGCCGCTGACAGTGACGCTGTGGCGGGCATTGTCCAGCAGGATCTCCCGGAAGCTGTAGACGTTGGGCCGAGCCTCGGGCTCTGCCCGGCGGAGGGCCGCCCGCACCCGGCTCAGAAACTCCATGATGCCGAAAGGTTTGGTGATGTAGTCGTCTGCGCCGCAGTCGAGGCCGCGCACGGTGTCCAGCTCGCTGGACTTGGCCGTTATCATGATGATGGGCAGACGCCGCAGGGAAGGGGCGGCGCGGAGCTTTTTCAGGATGGAAAAGCCGTCCTCACCGGGGAGCATCACGTCCAGGATGACCAGTTCCGGCGGCGCGGTGTGGACGGCCTGCCAGAACGGCTCCGAGGACTCGAAGCCCACGGCCTCGTAGCCGTTGGACTGTAATGCATACTGCTCTAATTCACGGATGGCTGAATCGTCTTCTACGATATAGATCATGCCTGTTTGTCCTCCGTTTCGGTGACGTTTTCGTCGGGGAAGAGATAGCGCTCACGGTAGCGGTTCAGGCGGCGCTGGAACTGTTCGCTCTCCTTGGTGGAGGCATGGCCGCTGCGCAGGTCGTTGAGGTAGGCGTGGGTGTCGAAGCTGTCCTGTGCAACCTCGATCTGGGCAACTGCCACGTTGCTGCAGTGGTCGCAGACGCGCTCGTAGTTGGTCAGCAGGTCTTCCAGCACGAAGCCATACTCGATGGAACAGCTGCCGGCCTGCAGGCGGGCGACGTGCCGTGCCTTGATGGCACGCACCAGCTCGTCCACGACGGTCTCCAGAGGTTCGACCTTGCTTGCCAGATGCAGGTCATCCTTGCGGAAGGCGTCAGTGGTGCGGTTCAGCACGTCCTGCACGGCGTCCTCAAGCACCTGCAGCTCTTCGCGGGCGTCGGTGGAGAAGTTGATCTCCTTGGTGTGCATCTCCTGTGCGGATTCCAGAAGGTTCACGGAATGGTCGCTGATGCGCTCGAAATCGCTGATGGTGTGGAGCAGAGTATTCACGCTCTGGCTGTCCGCATGGTTCAGCTCACGGCTGGACAGCTTGACCAGATAGGTGCCGAGAGCATCTTCGTACTGGTCAACTTTGCTCTCCTCGTCCCGGACTTTCTGGGCCAGCGTATCATCCCAGGTGTGGGTCAGGCTCATAGCCTGCATGACGCCCACACGGGCCAGCTCGGCCATGTCAGCAGTAGCAGAGTGGGCGCGGGCTACGGCCACAGCCGGGGTGTTCAGCAGACGCTCATCCAGCAGAGCAAAGCTCTCTTTTTCGGCGTCGTCGGGGATGGTGAGGATGGCCAGCTTTTCCAGACCGTTTGCGAAGGGGAGAAGGATGAGGGTGGCCGCGATATTGAAGGCGGAGTGGACCACGGCAATGCCCCAGGCGGCGATGGTCTCGTTCACAAAATCAAAGTGGACCACGGCGTTCAGACCGTAGAAACCGGCCAGAAAGACCGTGACACCGATGATGTTGAAGTAGAGGTGGACCATGGCGGCACGGCGGGCATTCTTATTTGCGCCCACAGAAGAGATCAGCGCGGTGACACAGGTGCCGATATTCTGACCCATGATGATGGGGATAGCGCTGCCGTAGGTGATGACGCCGGTAGCGCTCAGTGCCTGCAGGATGCCGACGCTGGCGCTGGAACTCTGGATGATGCCGGTGACCAGTGCGCCCACCAGAACGCCGAGGATGGGATTGGAGAAGCGGACGAAGAGGTTGGTGAACCATGCCTCACCCTGCAGGGGCTCGACGGCATTGGACATGGTAGTCATGCCGGTCATCAGGATGGCAAAGCCGATGAGGATGGTGCCGATGCCCTTTTTCTTCTCATTCTTGCCCATATAGAGCAGGATGCCGATGAAGGCGAGAATGGGGCTGAAGGAGGTGGGCTTGAGCATCTGGATCCAGATGCTGTCGCCCTGCAGGCCGGAAAGGCTCAGCAGCCAGCTGGTGACAGTGGTACCCACATTGCTGCCCATAATGATGCCGATGGCCTGATGCAGCTCCATGATGCCGCTGTTGACGAAGCCGACCACCATGACGGTGGTAGCACTGGAACTCTGGATGATGGCGGTCACGCACAGACCGAGGAAGAAGCCCTTGAGGGGGTTATCCGTCAGCTTGCTCAGGATCTTCTGCAGATGGCCGCCGGCCTGTTTCTCAAGGGCTTTGCCCATGATGTCCATGCCGAACAGGAACAGAGCCAGACCGCCCAGCAGAGAAAAGACATTGAATAGAGTCATGTTTTACTCCTCACTTGTTGAAGCTTGCGTTTGTACATCGACAGCGGCCGTAGAGGACCCGTGCAGGAGCATGTCTCAGCTTTTTACACGACCTGCACTGGATTTCACCGGTCCTATCCCTGATTATGAGTATACGAGTGGAATGTAAAATCGGAAACCGGCGAAATGTAAAACTCATGTAAAGTAAACTCTATCCCTGCCTCCTATTATATGGTTTTGGCCCTCAGATGCAAGCGCTGGCGCAAAACCAGAAAAGATTCCTGAAAGAATTGTTGTTTTTGCTGTCCGTCTCGATTATAATATAAGGAAGGATAAACTGTGCTGCCTTTTGGTATGACAGAGCACAGAGGATGCAGGAGGAAAAACGAATGGGGAATTTCGCTGTTTCGCTCAAGCGGCTGGTCGAGAAGGTCAGCCTCGAGGTTATCTATACGCCCTGCGATTTGGACAAGATCAGCGTCGAGATCGCAGAGGTCAACCGTCCCGGTCTGTTTCTGGCCGGTTACTACGATTATTTCGATAAGCTGCGCTTACAGATCATGGGCCTTGCGGAGATGAACTTTCTGGCAGGTCTTACGCCGGAAAAGCGCCGTGAGCGCCTCGACCAGCTGTTCCGCCAGCAGCCTCCGGCCGTCATCCTCTGCCGCAACGAGGAGCTGGAACCCTTCCCGGAGATGCAGGAGCTTGCAAAGCAGCACGGTGTAGCCCTGCTGCGCTCCAACGAGACGACCTGCACCATGATGGGCAGCCTCATCAGTGTGCTGAACCTTGAACTGGCTCCCCGCATCACCCGCCACGGCGTGCTGGTGGAAGTTTACGGTGAAGGTATCCTCATTCTCGGCGACAGCGGCATCGGCAAGAGCGAGCTGGCCATTGAGCTGGTCAAGCGCGGCCACCGCCTCGTTGCCGACGATGCCGTGGAGCTGCGCAAGGTCTCCAACCGTCAGATCATGGGTACTGCGCCGGAAAACATCCGCCACTTCATTGAGCTGCGCGGCATCGGCATCGTCAACGTGGCCCGCGTGTTCGGCGTGGGCGCGGTCAAGGTGAGTGAAAGCCTCGACCTCGTCGTCCAGCTGGAAGCATGGGACCCCACCAAAAACTATCAGCGCACCGGCCTGGAAAGCGAGTATTATGACATTCTGGGCGTCAACATCCCCAGCACCATCATCCCCGTTTCGCCCGGACGCAACCTTGCAGTCGTGCTGGAAACGGCGGCTATCAATAACCGCCAGAAGAAGATGGGCTATAACGCCGCCAAGGAGCTGCTCATCCGTCTGGGCCTGAACGATACGATGGACTGATTTTCTACCGATAGAGGGAGAACGAATGGAACGATTGAAACAGGCTTTGTCCGCTGCGGGCATTGCATACAAAGAAAATGAGCCGCTCAGCGCGCACTGCACTTTCCGCATCGGCGGCCCGGCAGATGTCTTTATCCTGCCGGAAAATGAGGCGCAGCTCTGCGCCGCCATCAAGCTGGCGAAGGAAGCGAATGTCAAATATTATCTGCTGGGCAACGGCAGCAACATCCTGTTTGAGGATGCGGGCTACCGGGGAGCTGTCATCAATGTATCGGCCATGAAGAGCGCGATCGGCATTCTTGAAAACATCTGTTTCCCGGGTAAAGACCCGTCCCTGACTTACGATGCTGTCGTTGTCGGTGCAGATAAGATGCTCTCGTCGCTCTGCATGACGGCGCTGGAAAACAGCCTCACCGGTCTTGAGTTTGCCTACGGCATCCCGGGTACGGTGGGCGGTGCTGTCTACATGAACGCCGGAGCTTACGGCGGCGAGATGAAGGACGTGCTGGTCTCCGTGCGGTATCTGACCGCAGAAGGGGAGATCGTTGAGGTGCCGGCAGAACAGCTCGACCTCAGCTACCGCCACAGCATTTTCGAAGAAAACGGCGGCTGCATCCTCTCGGCAAAGTTCCACCTCGCAAGAGGCAATGCCGCCGACATCCGCGCCAGGATGGACGACCTGATGGCCCGTCGCAAAGACAAACAGCCTCTCGACAAGCCCAGCGCCGGCAGCACCTTCAAGCGGCCGGTGGGCGCATTTGCGGCAGCCCTCATCGACCAGTGCGGTCTGCGGGGCTACCGCCATGGCGGCGCAGCCGTCAGTGACAAGCACTGCGGCTTTGTGGTCAATCTGGGTGGAGCGACCTGTGCAGATGTGCTGGCTCTGTGCGATGAGGTGCGTGCCATCGTGAAAGAAAAGACCGGCTACGACCTCGAAAAAGAAATTCGTGTGGTGGAAGCATAAAAGAAAGAGGCGTGCAAAATGAATCTTCTCATCGTCAGCGGCCTTTCCGGTGCAGGCAAATCTGTCGCCATGAATGCACTGGAAGACATCGGCTTTTTCTGCATTGATAATATCCCGGCGGCACTGCTGCCCAGCATCACGGCGTTTTCGAAAGCGGGTGACAACCAGCTCAAGCGGGTGGCTCTCTGTATGGACATCCGCGGCTGCCGCACGCCGGAAGAGATCGAAGAAGCTCTTTCTCAGTTGGACGCGCAGGGGATAGAATATGAGATCTTGTTCCTTGATGCCCCGGACGATGTGCTGATGCGTCGCTACAGTGAGACGCGCCGCCGCCATCCGATGAGCATTTCCGACGGCCTTTCCACCCGGGAAGCCTTCCGCAGGGAGCGCGGGATCTTGCAACCCCTCAAAGACCGGGCGGACTACACCATCAATACCGGATTGCTCTCGACTTCTCAGAACAAAGAGCGCATCTGCGACCTATTCAACCAGAACGGCGGCGCGAAGAGCGCCATGAGACTGACGGTCATGTCCTTCGGCTTCAAGTTCGGCATCCCACCGGAGGCGGATCTTGTTTTGGATGTCCGCTGTCTGCCCAACCCTTTTTATGTCCCGGAACTGAAGCATAAAACGGGTCTTGATGAAGAGGTCGTCGATTTTGTCATGAGCCACCCGGAGGCGCAGGAGCTTTTGAAGCGCTATGAGTCGTTTCTGGAATATGCTCTTCCGCTCTACGTCAAGGAAGGCAAAAGCCAGCTCACCATCGCAGTGGGCTGCACCGGCGGCAAGCATCGCTCCATCACATTTGCGCGGAAGATCGCGGAATACTGCGAAAAGCTTGGCTATAAGCCCGGCATCCAGCACCGCGATTCTGTCCGTTGAAAGGATAAACATATCATGAGTTTTGCATCCCAGGCAAGGGAGGAGATCGCCCGGCGCAGTCTGCAGAAGGACTGCTGCGTCCGCGCTGCTGCCTATGGAATTGCCTGCTTCGCCAAGTACTTCGACGCCAGCGGGCTGGTGCTGCAGACGGAACAGGAGCTGACGACGCAGGTGGCTTCCCAGCTGTTTGCGCGCTGCGGCGTACAGGGCGACATCATCGAGAAGCAGCGTCCCAGCGGGGTGGTCTATGAGTTCAGCATCCGCGCACCGGAGCAGGTGGCGCGGATGCACGAGCTTTTCGGCACCACCGGTACCGAGACGAGCCTGCAGATAGACCCCAGACTGATTCGCTGCCAGACGTGCGTCAGCGCGTACATCGGGGCAGCTTTTTTGTGCAGCGGCACGGTCACTGACCCGCAAAAGGAGTATAACATCGAGTTTCTCACCAGCCGCACGAACCTTGCGCGCGACTTCGAAGCCCTGCTGGCGGAGCACGAGTTTGCGCCCCACCGCACCCGCCGCAACGGCGTGAACCTTGTTTACGTCAAAAGCTGCGACAATGTGGAGCGCATCCTTTCCTTTATGGGAGCGGCGGAGGCATCGGCCCAGCTCAGCGCCCAGAAGGCTGTCAAGCAGATGCGCAACCAGATCAACCGCCACACAAACTGCGATACCGCAAACCTGGGCAAGACGGCCCGTGCCAACGCCCAGACTCTCAAAGCCATCCGCTTTCTGGAAGAGCAGGGGGCGCTGAAAACGCTGCCCGAGGCGCTGCAGCAGGCAGCAGCCCGGCGGCTGGAATATCCTGATTTATCGCTGACGGCGCTCTGCGGATGCTTTGACCCGCCCATGAGCAAATCGGGCCTTTCCCACCGGATGAAAAAGCTGGAAGCGCTGGCCGACGCCCTGCGTCAGCGGCTCGAAGAACACACTGAAACAGAGGAGGCAGGAGCATGAGCGATGTGACCGAAGGGAACCGTCAGGGGAGAGACTTCGTTCATCTCCACATCCATACCGAATACAGCCTGCTGGATGGTGCCTGTCGTATCGACCAGCTCATGGACCGCGTCAAGGAGTGTGGCCAGAGCGCCATCGCCATCACGGACCACGGCGTCATGTACGGCTGTGTCCAGTTCTATAAGGCCGCAAAAAAGGCAGGCATCAAGCCCATCATCGGCTGTGAGGTTTATGTGGCCACCCGCACCCGCTTCGATAAAGTCAACAAAATCGACGGCAACAACCATCTTATCCTGCTCTGCAAGAATGAGACAGGCTATAAGAACCTCATCAAGATGGTGTCCGCTGCCTTCGTGGAGGGCTTTTATTCCAAGCCCCGTGTAGACAAGCAGCTTCTTGAGCAGTATCATGAGGGGCTTATCTGTCTGTCTGCCTGCCTCGCAGGCGAGATCCCGCAAGCCATTCTGGCGGGAGACTACGAGCGGGCAAAGTCCACGGCCCTGTGGTATCAGGAGCTGTTCGGCAAGGGCAATTACTACATTGAACTGCAGGACCACGGCCTCGAAGAGGATACGATCGTCCTGCCCCAGCTCATCAAACTGGCGCGGGAGACCGGCATCCCGATGGCGGCCACCAACGACTCCCACTATCTGCGGAAGGATGACGCCAAGATGCAGAGCATCCTGCTCTGCATCCAGACCGGCAAGACCATTCAGGACGCTGACCGGATGGAGTTCCAGACCGACGAATTCTACGTCAAAACGACGGATGAAATGTATGATTTGTTCGCAATGGTGCCGGAAGCCTGTGCCAACACCCAGAAAATTGCGGACCAGTGCAATTTCGACTTCGACTTTGGACACACCAAAATTCCATATTACAAAGCCCCGAACGGGATGGACAATCAGGAGTTTTTCGAAAAGCTCTGCTGGAACGGCCTCGAGCGCCGCTACGGCTCGGACGTCCCACAGTCCAATAAGGACCGCCTGACCTATGAGATCGGCGTGGTCAAGTCGATGGGCTATACCAACTACTACCTCATTGTCTGGGATTATATCAACTACGCCAAGAGCCAGGGCATTCCGGTAGGCCCGGGCCGTGGCTCGGGCGCGGGCAGCATCGCGGCTTACTGTGTAGGCATCACTGACATCGACCCCATCCGCTACAACCTCATCTTCGAGCGATTCCTGAACCCCGAGCGCGTCAGTATGCCCGATTTTGACGTCGATTTCTGCTACGAGCGCCGTCAGGAGGTCATTGACTACGTCAACCGGAAGTACGGCGCAGACCATGTGGCCCAGATTGTCACCTTCGGCACCATGGCCGCCCGCAACGCCATCCGCGATGTGGGCCGCGTGATGGGTATGCCCTATCAGAGCGTGGATGTGGTGGCAAAGCAGGTGCCGATGGAGCTGAAAATGACGCTGAAACGCGCCTTGGAGGTCTCGCCGGAGCTGAAGCGGATGTACGACAGCGACCCGCAGGTCACAGAACTTATCGACACTGCGCTGAAGGTTGAAGGAATGCCCCGCCACGCCTCCACCCATGCGGCCGGCGTCGTCATTACCCCGGAACCGACAGACTATTATCTGCCCCTGGCCACCAACGACGGCCTGCCTGTCACCCAGTTCAATATGACCGAGATCGAAGAGCTGGGTCTGCTGAAAATGGACTTCCTCGGCCTGCGCACCCTGACGGTCATCCGGGATGCGGAGGCGGCCATCCAGAAAAAAGACCCGTCCTTCTCCATCCAGAAGCTGGATTATGACGATGCAGCGACTTATAAGATGCTGGGTCAGGGTGAAACAGAGGGCGTGTTCCAGCTCGAATCCTCGGGTATGAAACAGGTCCTCGTGGGTCTGCAGCCGCAGAACCTTGAAGATGTCATCGCTCTTATCAGTCTTTACCGCCCCGGCCCGATGGACTCCATCCCGACCTACCTGCGCAACCGCCACGAGCCGGATAAGATCAGCTACAAGACCCCTCAGCTGGCCCACATCCTCGACGTCACCAACGGCTGTATCGTCTACCAGGAACAGGTCATGCAGATATTCCGTGAGCTGGCTGGTTTCTCGTTCGGACAGGCAGATAACGTCCGCCGTGCCATGAGTAAAAAGAAGCACGCGGTGATGGAGGCAGAACGCGAGCATTTTGTCCATGGCTGCACCGAGCCGGGCCACGAATGCCCGGGCTGTGTCGCCAATGGCATCTCCGAGGAAGTCGCCAACGAGATCTACGATGAAATGTCGAGTTTTGCGTCCTACGCCTTCAATAAAAGCCATGCTGCCTGCTACGCTTACGTCGCATTCCAGACGGCTTATCTCAAGTGTCATTACCCCAGCGAGTTTATGGCCGCATTGCTCACCAGTGTGCTTGACAATACCGACAAAGTCATCGAGTATTCGGGCGAGTGCGCCCGCCTGAGCATCAAGGTGCTTCCGCCGGACGTCAATATCTCGAACGGCGGCTTCACAGCGGACAACGGCAAGATCCGTTTCGGCCTGAATGCGGTCAAGAATGTGGGCCGCAACCTCATCGAGCGAGTCGTCGAAGAGAGAAAAGAGAAGCCGTATTCGAGCCTCTATGATTTCTGTAAGCGGATGCACGGCACTGAGCTGAACCGCCGGGCTGTGGAATGCCTGATCAAGGCGGGTGCCTTCGACAGTATGGGCGTCAACCGCCACAGCCTTGTGGAAGCCGTGGACGGAATCATCAAGAGCGTGGAGAGTGACTCCCGCCGCAATCTCGAGGGACAACTGGACCTGTTCTCGGTGATGAGCGGCGAACCTCAGACCTCCGACACCGACAGCTACGAGATAAAGCCCTTCCCGGAGTACAGCCACACCGAACTGCTCCAGCAGGAGAAAGAGGTCAGCGGCCTCTATCTGTCCGGCCACCCGCTGGACGCCTATCGGGAACAGTCGGCACGCTTTGCGTCCAACAGCATCAAGGAGCTCACCGGCGAGGATGCCCACAAGCTGGACGGCAATCATGTCCGTATCGTGTGTACCATCGTCAAAAACCGGATGATGACCACCAAGTCCAACACGATGATGGCCTTCACCAGCGTGGAGGACCTGACCGGTACGATGGAGGTCATCGTCTTCCCACGGGTACTGGATACTTTCCGCGATGCGCTCAAGGAGAATGCCGTCGTGGTCATCGAGGGACGCCTCTCTGTGCGTGAAGATGAGCCTTCCAAGCTGATGGCTGAGAGCATCTCGCCCATCGAGGGCTATGACCCCAAACGCCCGCAGGCCAACCGCCCCAACCTCATGCGGGATGCCGCCCAGCGGCTCTATGTCCGCCTGCCATCCCGCAGCTGCCCCGAGTATGCAAAGGTCATCAATCTTCTTGAGATATTCGACGGCGATATGCCCGTCATTTTCTATCTCGAGGATGTCAAGCAGAAGCTCGCCGCGCCCCGGAGACTCTATGCTTCGGGCCATCCACTGCTGCTCCAGGAGCTGAAACGTCTGCTTGGTGAACGCAATGTCGCAACAAAATGACATTTCTGTGCATCAATCATTATTCCCGCGCTGTTTTCAAATGAACAACTTTGTGATATACTTGTCTAAGGCAAGCCATAGCAAATATGTTGCATCGAGTCGGGCCGCATCTGTGGAAGAAGGGGATGCGCGCGCCCCGAGTGGTATGTGAAGAAACAAATTGGAGGGAATCTCTCTATGGAAAAGCAAATCAAGACGATCGGTGTTCTCACCAGCGGCGGCGACGCCCCCGGCATGAACGCAGCTGTCCGTGCCGTGGTCCGTACCGGCCTGCACAAGGGCTTCCGCATGATCGGCATCCAGCGCGGCTATAACGGTCTGCTGAACGGCGAGTGCTTCGAAATGAACCTGCGCAGTGTCTCGAACATCATCTCTGCCGGCGGCACCATCCTCTACACCGCACGCTGCCTTGAGTTCAAGACCAAAGAGGGCCAGGATAAGGGCGCAGCCAAGTGCCGTGAGCTTGGCATTGACGCGCTGGTGGTCATCGGCGGCGACGGTTCTTACCGCGGCGCCCGTGAGCTGGCACACCGCGGCATCCCGATGATCGGCCTGCCCGGCACCATCGACAACGATATTGCCTGCACCGACTACACCATCGGTTACGATACCGCTATGAACACTGCTTTGGAGATGATCGACAAGCTGCGCGACACCACCCAGAGCCATGACCGCTGCAGCGTCGTCGAGGTCATGGGCCGCAACGCTGGTTACATTGCTCTGAACGTCGCCATCGCCTCCGGCGCTATGGCCGTGCTGCTGCCCGAGAAGGAATTCGATATGCAGCGCGACATCCTTGATAAGATCGTCGAGACCCAGCGCACCGGCAAGCGTCACTTCATCGTCATCGTGGCCGAGGGCATCGGCCACTCCCAGGAGATCGCCAACGAGATCCAGGCCCGCACCGGCATCGACACCCGTGCCACCATTCTGGGCCATGTCCAGCGCGGCGGCTCTCCCACGCTGCGTGACCGTGTGAACGCTTCTGCTATGGGCTACCACGCCGTCTGCCTGCTCGAGCAGGGCAAGTATAACCGCATCGTCGGCATGAAGGGTGAGAATCTGGTGGATTACCCCGTAGATGAGGCCCTCGAGATGACCAAGAGCATCGACCCGGTCCTCGTGGACGTATGCAATACGATCTCGATTTGAGTTTTTGAACATAGCGCAGAGCTGTATTTCTCAGTAAAAGGGGGAAAGCAGCTCTGCTTTTTTGTTTACGAAAAACACCGTTTTGTGGTATACTATCGCAAGAGAATCAAGACGCGGCGCTCTGTCCCGCGTCAGGCAGGAGAGTGGAACTGTGGAACTGGAACAAGCCAAGAAGCGCGTAGAGGAACTGCGCGCTGTGATCGAGAAGAATAACCGCCTTTATTACGACCAGGACGCCCCCGAACTCGAGGACTTTGAATACGACGCCCTGACGCGGGAATTGAAGGAGCTGGAGGCGCAGTACCCGGAGCTGGTCACTCCGGCTTCGCCCACCCAGCATGTCGGCGGCACCCCCAGTGGGCGCTTCGCAAAAGTGACACATGCCGTCAAGATGGAAAGTTTGCTGGATGCGTTTTCCTACGATGAATTGCGTGATTTCGACCGCAGAGTGCGTGACGCGGGTATCGAGCCGGAGTATGTCGTCGAAATCAAGATCGACGGTCTTTCTTGCAGCCTTGAGTACGAGAACGGTAAACTGGTCCGTGCTTCTACCCGCGGCGACGGTGTCGTGGGCGAGGACGTCACCGCCAATGTCCGGGCTATCAAAAAGATACCGAAGAAGCTGAAGAATGCCCCTGAGTTTCTCGAGGTGCGCGGCGAGGTTTATATGCCCCATGAGGCGTTCCAGCACCTCTGCGCCGAGCAGGAGTTGCAGGGCGCGGCACCCTTCAAGAACCCCCGCAATGCCGCCGCCGGTTCGCTGCGCCAGAAGGACGCCAAGATCACCGGGAGCCGCGGCCTTTCGATTTTTGTTTTCAACGTCCAGCAGGTGCGTGGCAAGGAGCTGACTACCCACGCGGAAAGCCTCGATTACCTCAAAAGTCTCGGCCTGCCGGTCTCGCCCCGCTACCACATCGTCCACGACATTGAGGACGCGATCAAGGAAATCGAGCAGATCGGGCAGAACCGCTCAAAGCTCGATTTCGACATGGACGGCGCGGTCATCAAGGTCAATCACTTCGCCCAGCGCGACCTGATGGGCTCTACCAACAAGTTCCCCCGCTGGGCCATCGCGTTCAAGTATCCGCCTGAAGTCAAGGAGACGACCTTGCGCAGCATCGAGGTCGCTGTGGGGCGCACAGGCGTATTGACCCCGACCGCCTGCTTCGACCCGGTCTTCCTCGCCGGTACGACGGTGGCCCGCGCGACGCTCCACAACGAGGATTTCATCCGCCAGTTCGGCCTCTGCATCGGCGATACCATTCAGGTGCGGAAAGCCGGCGACATCATCCCGGAGGTCATCGGCGTCGTCCATCACCCGGAGAACGCAGAGCCTTACCAGATGCCGACAGTCTGTCCGTCCTGCGGCGCACCGGTCGTCCATCTCGAGGATGAAGCTGCCCTGCGCTGTGTCAACCCGGAATGTCCGGCCCAGTCTCTGCGCAACATCATCCATTTTGCCTCCCGTGATGCGATGGACATCGACGGCTTGGGAACTGCCGTAGCGACACAGCTGGTGGAAAAGGACCTCGTCCACTCGGCGGCAGACCTTTACGATTTGACGCTCGAGCAGCTGCTGACACTGGAAAAATTCAAGGAGAAGAGCGCAACGAATCTCCTCCACGCCATCGAAAATTCCAAGCAGAACAACCTCGACAAGCTGCTGTTCGGCTTCGGCATCCGCAACATCGGCGACAAGGCCGCTGCATTGCTGGCTGAGCATTTCGGAACACTGGAAGCCATCCGGGAGGCAGATATTGAAAAAATCAGCGAGATCGACGGTTTCGGAGGCGTGATGGGCCAGAGCGTGGTAGAGTTCTTCGCCAAGGACGGCACCACAGACCTTATCCATCGTCTGGCCGACGCCGGGGTGAACATGACCTGGAAGGGCGAACCGAAGGGTGACAAGCTGGCGGGAATGACGCTGGTCGTCACCGGCACCCTCGAGACGCTCTCCCGCAATGAGGCAGAGGCTCTCATCGTCAAAAACGGCGGCAAAGCCAGCGGCTCAGTCTCCAAAAAGACGGCTTACGTTGTGGCCGGCACAGCGGCAGGCTCCAAGCTGACCAAGGCACAGGCCCTCGGCGTACCTGTGCTGACGGAGGAAGAATTCCTTGCCATGCTGCGGGATGAACCGGAAGCTTAAATAGAATAGACTCAAAAGGCTCATGCAGTGGGTGTCCCCGCTGCGTGGGCCTTTTTTGCGTTCTAAAAACTCTGCCGCCGCATACAGTAGGAGCAGGAAGCCAAAATGACGAGACAGAAGGAGAAACAGGATGGACGAGTATTACCGCGCTGTTCGGGCTCTGCCTGCATGGCTGGCGCGGCCTTTGAGCGCCCTGCCGCCGGACACTGCAGAACAGGTACATGAGATACGCCTCCGGGTCGGCTGTGGAGTACAGTTGACCATCGGCGGAAAGCCCTGCTGCCCGGCGGAGCTGCCTGCTTTGCAGAAGCTCCGGCTGACGCCCTTGCAGATGGAAGAGATATTCGTCACCCTCTGCGGCGGGTCAGTACACAGCCACGAGACAGAAATTGCGGCGGGCTATGTTACGCTCAGCTGCGGGTGCCGCGCCGGGCTGGCCGGACAGTTTTACTGCGCACCGGGGCAGAGCGCCGTCTTGCAGGAGCTGCGCTCGGTGAATATCCGCGTTGCCCGGAACCGGGAATTTCCTCTGCCACAGAAACTCCGGGATATTCTGCAGCAGCGATTTATCGGGATGCTCCTGATGGGGGAACCCGACAGCGGCAAAACGACCCTTCTGCGAGGTGTCGCCCGGGAACTTGCAAAACAGAACAGGGCTGTGGCCGTCATCGACGAGCGGAGAGAGATATTCCCCTCGGAGGAAAGCGCGGCGCTTCCGCTCGACATCCTCAGCGGCATACCCAAGGGACAGGCGGTGCAGATGGCTCTGCGTACCCTCTCGCCGCAGATCATCTTGTTGGACGAGCTGGGCGGGATGGACGAGCTTTATGCGCTGGAGCAGGGACTTTTCAGCGGGGTGGAATTTATCGCTACACTTCATGCCGCCAGCTGGGAAGAAGCTGCCCGCCGTCCGCAGGTGCAGTATCTGCAAACGTGCGGTGCGCTCCATGTGGCAGTGCTTCTGAAAGGCCGCACTGCGCCGGGGCAGCTGAAAGAGGTGCGTGTTTCGTGAAAACGCTTCGAGTCGTCTGTGCGCTGTTCTGGCTGGGCTGCGGCTGGTGCGCAGGGGATGCGGCCTGCCAGAATACGCGGCGGCATCTGGCGGCGCTGGAAAAGACGCTTTTGCTTTTGCAGCGTGTCCGGCAGGAGATCAGCTATCGTCACACGGACCTCACTCTGCTTTTCCGCAGGCTGAAACAGGAGGGGCTTGCCGCAGGCGAAAGTTTCCGGGGCCTTTGTCCGCCGCCCGGTCTGACGCGCCCGGAACGCGATTGTTTCATCGAGTGCTTCTCGGACCTTGGCCGCACGGAGGCAGAGCAGGAGTGCCAGCGGCTGGCATTTTATCAGGAGCGTTTCACGCTGTTTTTACAGCAGGCGCAGGAACACGCCCGCCCGCAGCTGGAATTGAGTCACAAGCTGGGATTTGCTGCCGGACTGGCGGCGGCCATCCTCTGCCTCTGATGAAAGATAGGGGGGAATGTGTATGGACATCGACCTGATTTTCAAGATCGCGGCCATCGGCATCATCGTGGCGGTGCTCAACCAGCTGCTCATCCGCTCAGGCCGGGAAGACCAGGCCATGATGACCACATTGGCGGGGCTGGTGGTGGTGCTGTCCATCCTGGTCAAGCAGATCAGTGTTCTTTTCGTCACCATCAAGTCCCTCTTTGCGCTATGAGCGCCCTCACGATGCTGGGACTTGCGGTGATGGGGGCTGTGCTGTACACCCTGTTCCAGAAAAGCGCCCCGGCTTTCGGGCTGTTCGTCTCGATGGGAACCGCTATCCTCGTACTATGGAAAATCAGCACGGCGGCGCAGACCGTGCTTTCCGGGCTGACAAAACTGGAACAGCGGGCAGGCGGCGACGCCTTTTCCTGTCTGCTGCGGTGTACAGGTGTCATCCTGCTGGCCGATTACGCCCACTCGCTCTGCGAAGAGGCGGGGGCTGAATCGCTGGCGTGGTGTACGGCACTGGCCGGACGGGTGCTGGTGCTTGCGGCAGCGTGGCCCCTGCTGGAAGAGATCGGCCAGAAGATAGGGAGCATCGCAGGATGAAAAGAGACAAGCTTTTCCGTTTGAGTCTGGCAATACTGTTCTTGTGGACGAGCCTTGCACTCGCGGCCCCGGCGGCGCTGGCCGCTTCGAGCAGGGCTCTGCCGGGCAGTTCTCTCTGGGAGCCCTATTTGCAGCAGAGCCGCATCGACCTCGAAAAGGCGGCATCCTCACCGTGGGAAACACTGAAAAGTTTTCTGCCTCAGTCCTTCGGCGCACTGGTGCGCCAGACGGCAAGTCGCTATACGTCAGTGCTCCTGTTCCTGACGCTGACAGCGGTGCTGGGGCTTCTTGCCGGGGAATGCACCGATGGGGCCTTGCTGGATCTGGTGGCGGCAGGCGGCTGCGGCGTCCTGCTCTGGGGGAACCTGCTGGAAGAAGCCCAGAAACTTTGTGAGCAGGTGGGGAGCTGGCGCAGCTTTCTGTTGGGGTTCCTTCCCGTCTATGCCGGTGTCCTCACGATGGGAGGGGAAGGAGCAGCAGGCAGTGCGGCCAGTGGAGCGCTGCTGACGGCACTCTGCTTTCTGGCTCAGCTGGCAGCGGCCTTCGTTCAGCCGCTGCTCCACTGCTATCTGATGCTCAGCATGGCCTGCTGCGTCAGCTCTGAACCAGCCCTCGGCGTTTTCTGCAAGGGCGTCGGCAGTGCGCTCCGTCAGGCGCTGGGCTGGGCCGGAAAAATTCTGGTGGCTCTGCTGGGCCTGCAGAGGGCTGCGGCATTCCAGCTGGACCGCTTTTCGCTCCGTACCGGCCAGCTTTTGGCAGGGAGCGTCCCCATCATCGGGCAGACTCTCAGCAGTGCATCGGAATCCATCCTCGCGGGGATACAGCTCCTCAAGAGCGGGCTGGGGCTGGCAGCTCTGTCGGTGCTGGGTGCGGAGTTCGTGCCGCTCTATCTGGGGCTGATGATACAGCTGGCTCTTCTGATGGGCTGCAGCCTGCTCTGCAGTCTCACTGGCATCTCCCGCTGCCGCGCATTATTCGACTGTTTTGCCGAGGCAGTGCGCTGTATGGCAGCGGTGGTGGCGCTTTTCTTCGGGCTGGCGGCGGCAGGGGTGGCCCTGCTGTTCATCGTAGGAGGTGGTTCATGATGCAGGCACTGGAACGGGCAGCGGCAGTCTTCTGTACGGCCTGTATCTGCGCCGAGCTGCTCTCCCGCTTTGTCGGGCAGGGCTGGGGGCAGAAGTGCATAAAAGCGGTGGCGGGGCTATATATTCTAGTAGTCTTTGCGGATGCTCTGCCCGGCGCAAAGGCACAGTTTACCGCATTGGAACTGCCGCAGGTGCCGGCGGTCTCGGTAGGCAGTCTGGAGGATGCTGTTCTGGCACAGACGGCAGAAGAACTCTCCCGTACTCTCGAAGAACGCTGTCTCAGCGAGGCGGGCGTTTCGCTCAGGCTGAATATCAGTCTGAGCCGGACCGCTGAGGGCGTGGAAGCGGCTGAGGTACAGATCGTCCCTCGGGACGCCGTCACTGCCTCGCAGAAGCGGGCAATAGAAGCGCTGCTGGAAGGACAGCTTCAGCTGGGACCGGAATGCATCAAATGGAACAGCCCCAGCGGGGAGGATGTGCCATGAACAACAAGCTTTTTTTGCGGCTGAAGGACCTCGCGCAGAAGGAAAACCGCGCCCGGCTGGCGGTTTTGCTGGGCGCGGCGGCCATGCTGCTCATCCTGCTGTCGGAGTTGTTCACCCCTTCAGGGAAGACCGCCGCAGCAAGCGCCGCCCCGGCGGATGACAACATCTACCGCCAGCAGCTCGAGCAGCAGCTTTCCGACCTCATCACGCAGGTAGAGGGCGCAGGAAAGACTACCGTGATGGTAACACTGGAAAGCGGAGAGGAGACCATCTATGCTCTGGACACGCTCTCGGGACAGACCCAGGAACAACAGACCCATGTGCTGCTGGATGACGGGACCGCGCTGGCACAAACGGTCTGCACCCCCAGAGTGTGCGGGGTGGCCGTGGTGTGCGAGGGCGGGGGAGATGTCCGGATCGCCGCCCGCATCACCGAGCTGGTGGGGGCGCTGCTGGATGTCCCGTCCAACCGCATCTGCGTAGAGCAGCGCCGGGAATGATTTTTTGCAGCGATGAAATATAAGTTATGCAAGGAGGAGACACAAATGAGAGCTATTACCAAAAACACACGCAGGGTCACAGCGCTGACCCTTGCGGCCGCGCTGGTCGTGGCGGTATACCTTAACTGGCAGTATGCCCGCACCGGCATCGGTGTGGATGAAGAGGCTGTCAATGTCTCGGCGGTGGCTGTGGAGGGTGAACCTGTGGCGGCACCCGTTACCGACGGGCTGATGACGGAGGCTGAAGCGGTATCCAGTGCCAACAAGAATTATGGGGAGGCCCAGCTCGTCAGCGTGGCCAACGATGCAGGAGCGAAATTCTTTGAGGAAGCCCGTCTCAAGCGCCAGAAAGCTCACGATGAAGCGATGGACACGATCCAGAAGACCCTCAAGACCTCGGGCCTTTCCGCCGAGGAGAAAAAAGGTTATACCCAGCAGCTGACTTCCAACCTCGAAGACCTCAACGCAGAAAATGAGATAGAAACGCTGGTCAAGGCGAAAGGCTTTGCCGACTGCCTCTGCTTTTTGCAGTCCGGCCGGGCTGACCTGACCGTGATGACCTCCGGCGACGCGCTGACGGCAGCACAGGTGGCCCAGATACGGGACATCGTGCTCAGCAAGAGCGAGGTGACTGCGCAGAATATTACTGTGGTGGAAGTGAAGTAAGGTGTTGTATAAAACCGGAGAAAATGGTATAATGACATCAAAGGTTTTGCAAAGGGATCCTCTCTTTGCATAGAACGCATAAAATAAAATGGGTATTCGCTCATTTTGGATGGAGGGCCATAGAATGGATTTACAGAACATGGATCTTAAAGGCGGCAGTCTGCAGATCTCCACAGAGGTCATCGGCAAGATCGCCCGCTGTGCAGCGCTGGAGATCGAGGGCGTGGCAGAAGTGTCCTGCGGCAAGCAGAACCGGAAGGTGAAAGACCTTCTCGAGCGCGCCAACGTCCAGTCGCCCGTCACCGTAGAGATGCGGGACGGCACGGCAGAGATCACTCTGGAAATTGTAGCAGCCTTTGGCGCACGCATCCCGGCTGTGGCCGAAAAGGTGCAGGAAAACGTCAAGTCTGCCGTCCAGAACATGACCAATGTCACGGTCAGCCGCGTTGACCTCGTCATTGCCGGTCTGGCCCCGGTGGCTGAGCCGCAGGCCTGAGCCGAGAAACAAAACGTAAAAGAAAATTGCGGCCGGCCTTCCCGCAAAAGGGAGGGCCTTGCCGCTGTGAGAGGAACATTATGGAAAATATTCTGCCCCGTCGTGAAGCACGCGAAAATGCATTTCTGCTGGCATTTTCTCAGACCTTTGGTGACATTCCCCTGCAGGAGGCTCTGGACAACCACCACGAGTGCGATGAAGAGCATCCGGTGGATGTCTTTGGCCAGCGGCTGCTGCGGGCTTATTATGAGCATTCCGCAGAGGTGGACGACCTCATCAGCGCCCATCTGCGCAACTGGACGATGGAGCGTCTGCCCCGCGTGAGCCTGACGGTGCTCCGTCTGGGTCTGGCCGAGATGCTGTACGGCGACGAGAAAAAGCCTGGTGTCGTCATCAATGAGGCAGTCGAGCTGACCAAAAAGTATGGCGCAGACGAGGATTATCAGTTCGTCAACGGCCTGCTGGGTACGGTGGCACGCGAGCAGGGTCTGGACGCAGAGCCTGAACAGCTGTGAGCAGCTATACGCTGGGCATCGACACCAGCAATTATGCAACCTCTCTGGCCGTCTTTAATACAGCCGGAGAGGTTGTTTGCGCAAAAAAGCGTTTCCTTCCGGTGAAGGAGGGCCAGCTGGGCCTGCGCCAGAGCGACGCCCTTTTTCACCACACAGTCGCTCTGCCCGAGATGCTGAAAGAACTGGGCAGTGAATTTGATTTGACCCAGATCAGCGCCGTAGGTGTGTCGGAAAAGCCGCGCCCGGTAGAGGGCAGTTATATGCCCTGTTTTCTGGCGGGCGTCAGCGCTGCCGAGGCGTTCGCGCTGGCCCGGGGCATCCCGCTCATCCGCACGACCCATCAACAGGGCCATGCGGCGGCGGCACTGTTTGCCGCTAAAGGAGAAGAACTCTTCCGTGAAAAGACGCTGCTTTTCCACATTTCCGGCGGCACGACCGACCTGCTTCTTTGCGATGAAGTGAAGCATATCGAGACGCTGGGGACCAGCTCCGACCTTTACGCCGGACAGGCTGTGGACCGTGTGGGTGTCAAGCTGGGCTTTGGATTCCCGGCTGGCGTCGAAGTCTCCCGTCTTGCCGCGGAATGTGATGAGACGATAAAACCGAGATCCAGCGTTCGCGGCATGGAATGCAGCCTTTCCGGGCTGGAAAACCAGTGCAATGCTTTGTTGACAGCTGGCAAAAGCCCTGCCTATGTCTGCAAGTACTGCCTGCTCTGCGTGGCAGATACCGTGGTCAAGATGACCAAAGCGGCTCAGAAGGAATATCCCGGGCTTGCTGTGGTCTGTGCAGGCGGCGTGATGAGCAGTGACATCATTCGCAGCTGGGTGCAGCAGCGCCTCCCGCAGGTGTATTTCGTACCCGGCCAGTATTCCAGTGACAACGCCATCGGCGTGTCTATCCTCGCCGCACGGGAGGCCGGGCTATGGCTGAAGTGATCACTGTCTCGGCCCTGAACCAGTATGTCAAGACGCTGCTGGATGCAAATGACATCCTGTTCGATTTGGCACTGCGGGGCGAGATCGCAAACTTCGTACAGAACGCCCGCAGCGGCCACTGTTATTTCTCTCTCCGGGACGCCAGCGCCAGTGTCAAAGCGGTGATGTTCCGCTCGGATGCGCGGCGGCTGGGCTTCCGCCCGGAAGAGGGCATGAAGGTAGTCGTGCGATGTCGTGCTACTCTCTATGAGCGGGACGGCGCATTCCAGATCTATGTCAACGAAATGTTCCCGGACGGCATCGGTGCGGCGCAGCTTGCTTTTGAGCAGCTGAAAGCCAAACTCGAGCAGGAGGGACTTTTTGCGGCAGAGCACAAAAAGCCGCTGCCCGCGTATCCCAAATGCATCGGCGTCGTCACCAGCAAGACCGGCGCGGCATTGCAGGACATTCGCAATGTCATTGGTCGGCGCTGGCCTGCGGCAAAACTCCTGCTCTGCCCGGTCAATGTGCAGGGCTTTGAAGCAGCGCAGCAGATTGCAGATGCCATTGGAAAGCTGGACAAAAGCGGCCGGGCAGACGAAATTATCGTAGCCCGGGGCGGCGGCAGCAGGGAAGACCTCTGGGTCTTCAACGCCGAGGTCATCGCCCGGGCAGCCTACCGCTGCAAAGTGCCGCTCATCAGCGCCATCGGGCATGAGATAGACTTTACCATTTTGGACTTTGTGGCGGACCGTCGCGCGCCGACCCCGTCGGCTGCGGCAGAACTAGCCGTGCCGGACCGTGCAGAGCTTCTGCGGGTGCTGTCCCAGCTGGAACAGAGCTGCCAGAATGCGATGCAGGACCATCTGGATGCAGCGTCTGGTCGTCTGATGATGGCTGAGCAGCAGCTTTCCTATGACATGACCCGCCGGAAACTGACCGGTGGGCAGGCAGAGCTTGCCTCAGTGCAGAAAGGACTTAAGGCCGCAGCACAGAGTTGCATTCAGCAGCGGCAGGCGCAGCTGCGCCACGCCGCTGCGCTGGCCGACTCGCTCAGCCCCTACCGGGTACTGGGGCGCGGCTATGCGATGGTATACGACAGCAAAGGCAGGCTGTGCAGTACAGACGCTCTTGCAGCCGGTGATAAGCTCACCCTGCGCGGTGCAGTACACACAGCAGAATGTACGGTCATGTCCGTGGAGGAACTGAATGAGAGCACCCAAAAGCTTTGAAGACGGCATGACCCGTCTGGAAACGATCCTGAGCCAGATGCAGAGCGAAGAGACGACCCTTTCCGAGTCGGTCAAACTCTACGCAGAAGCGGCTTCGCTGATGGAATACTGCCATGCTGCGCTGGAAAAAGCGTCTCTCCAAATGGAGGAGATCGACGCCGCCCGCAGCGAAAAGGCAGACCCCGAAACAGAAGAATAAAAGCAACCAGCTTGCAGGGAGGAACCATTATGGAGAGCGCAGAGTATAAAAAACAGTATGACGAATATCTGGCCCGTGCAGAAAAGGCATTGAGTCAGGCGTGCGAGCGCTATCTTCCTGAGGGATCTGACGTCTGCCGCGCAGCACGCTACAGCCTGCTGGGCGGCGGCAAGCGCATTCGTGCTGTGCTGGTGCTGGCCGTGTGTGATATGCTCCACGGCAATGCCGAGGCAGCTGAGCGGTTTGCAGCCGCAGTCGAGATGCTGCACTGCTATTCGCTCATCCACGATGATCTGCCCTGCATGGATAACGACGATATGCGCCGCGGCAAGCCCTCCTGCCACAAGGCATTCGGCGAATCCACCGCGATGCTGGCCGGTGACGTCCTGCTGACCGAGGCTTTCGAGGCAGTCGCCGGTGCGCCTGCTCCCGCTTCTGTCTGTGTCCACGCGGCACAGGCGCTGGGCGCAGGTGCAGGCAGCCGAGGCATGGTGTACGGTCAGGAACTCGATTTGAAATATGAGGCGCTTGCCGCTGCCGAAGAACAGCTCCGTCTCATCCACCGCCACAAGACCGGCGCACTCATCAATGCAGCCATCCAGATGGGCGGTGCTGCAGCACAGGCCGATGAGGTCCAGCGTAAGGCGCTGGAAGCATACGCTTATGGCATCGGTCTCGTGTTCCAGGTCGTGGACGATGTGCTGGACGTGACCGGGACCGCCGAGCAGCTGGGCAAACCCATTGGCAGCGACAGCGAAAACGGCAAAACGACTTTTGTCACCCTGTTCGGCGTTGACGGTGCCATGCAGCTGGCGGAAAAGCTGAATGACGAGACCTGCACAGCGTTGCGCGACGCATTCGGCGAAAAGAGTGCGTTTTTGGAGCAGCTGGCCCGCACACTGCTGAACCGCCGCAGCTGAGCCGACCGCATTCTGCGCCGAAGTCGTCTCAGAGATCACACAGGACTACTTGTCGCAAATGCGCTGCTTTTTGAGACGATGGCTGTGGGATTGCGATAAAATTCAAGAAGGTGAACAAACTATGCAATTTATCAAAGAATTGTTCTCGGTCAACGAGATATTGACCGTTTCCATCGTGAGCTGGTTCGTTGCACAGGTACTCAAGACCATCATCAACTTTATCCTGCTGGGCAAGCTCCAGCTCGAGCGGATGTGGGGCGACGGCGGTATGCCCAGTGCCCACAGCGCGACAGTCTGTGCGATGGTCATTGCCGCAGCCCGCAGCGAGGGAGTCAGCTCGGCTATTTTTGCCGTGGCCAGTGTGGTCGCCATCATCACCATGCACGACGCAATGGGCGTACGCCACGAGACGGGCGAGCAGGCCAAGGTGCTCAACCAGATGATCGAAGAGTGGATCGACATCAGCGAAAAGAACTCTCCGTTTTTGCAGAATATGCATCTGAAGGAGATGGTCGGCCATACGCCCCTGCAGGTCATGGCCGGCATGGTCGTCGGCATCGTGGTCGGCTGCCTGTATCCCATGCACCTTCTCTAAGCAAAAAACATCCGGAATTTGAAATGTGAGGAGGATAGTCATTTTATGCATCCTTCATTGCTTCAGAATATATCACAGCCTCGTGACCTGAAGCGCTTGAGCAGCGCGCAGATCCAGCAGCTCTGCGGCGAGATCCGTCAGTTTCTGCTGGACAGCGTATCCAAAACAGGAGGTCATCTTGCTTCCAATCTCGGTGCGGTCGAGTTGACGGTAGCACTCCACCGTGTCTTTGAGACTCCTCAGGATGCTTTCGTGTTTGACGTAGGACATCAGTGCTACACCCATAAGCTCCTGACCGGGCGGTATCAGCGCTTTGGCACCTTGCGGAAGCTGGACGGCCTTTCGGGCTTTCCGAATCCCAATGAGAGCGTCCATGATGCTTTTATCGCCGGACACGGCAATACGGCCCTTTCTGTTGCCATCGGCATCGCATGGGCCAAAAAGCTGAAAGGGGAGCCGGGCCATGTGGTGGCCATCATCGGCGACGGTGCATTCACCGGCGGCATGGTCTACGAGGGAATGAACAATATCGGAAAGCTGGACAATCTTCTGGTCATCCTCAACGACAATAAAATGTCCATTTCCCACAATGTCGGTGCGCTGGCAGGCTATCTGGGCCATCTGCGCACCACGAACGGCTATTTTACGGCCAAGGAAAATGTCAGCAGCTTCCTGAACGGTGTGCCTGTCATCGGAGCGCCCATCAAAAGTGCTCTTCAGAACAGCAAAAAAGCGATCCGCCGGGCTCTGTGCCATTCCACGATGTTCGAGGATATGGGTTTTCACTATTTTGGCCTCATCGACGGCCACGACGAGCCGGAACTGGAGCGTATTTTCCAGACCGTTTGTGCTCAGCCCGGGCCGACGCTGCTCCATGTCGTGACGAAGAAAGGCAAGGGCTATGCGCCTGCTGAGTCGAACCCCGGCAATTACCATGGCGTTTCCAGGTTCGACCCGACCAGCATCCCCGACCCCGAGGTCGCTCCGGCAGAGTCGTTCTCGAGTGCCTTTGGCCGGACGCTCAGCGCCGCCGGAAACACCGACAAGACCCTCTGTGCCATTACTGCCGCCATGAAATACGGCACAGGTCTGCAGTTTTTCAGTCATGCCCATCCGGAGCGCTTCTTCGATGTCGGCATGGCCGAACAGCATGCCGTGACCTTTGCAGCCGGTCTGGCCAGCAAGGGGATGCTGCCGGTGGTCTGCATTTATTCGACCTTCCTGCAGCGCAGCTACGACCAGATCATCCATGACGTCAACCTTCTGCATGAAAATGTCGTCTTCGCGGTGGACCGTGCGGGTTTCGTCCCCGAAGACGGGGAGACACACCAGGGAATTTATGACCCCGCTTTTCTCAGCCAGACCGGAATGCCCATCTATTCGCCTTCAAACTACGAAGAACTGCGGCATTGGCTTCCCATCCTGCTGAGCCATGAGATGCAGGGTCCCCGGGCCATCCGTTACCCCCGCGGCGGAGAGAGCAAAGCTCTGGCAAAATACGGCTGCTCCGGCAAGGAATACGATAAACTCATTTTCACACCGGGTGCAAAAGCCGCACTGGTGAGCTACGCCGACGAGGTAGAAGATGTTCTTGCAGCAGCAGAGATGCTGGCCAAAGAGGGCATCCCCTGCGATGTTTATAAGCTGGTGCGCATCTTCCCGTTTGAGGAAGAACTGATCCGTGACCTTTCTTCCTATCCCGTCGTTCTGATGGCCGAAGAGTGTGTGGCTTGCGGCGGCATCGGCGAACATCTTGCCCGCGCCCTGCAGGATGCTGGCTGGCAGGGCCGGTATATCCACCGTGCCGTGAGGGAGCTGTGTCTGCCTCATGCGACGGTGCCTCAAATCAAACAGGCGACCGGTCTGGATGCCGCACATCTGGCCGAGGCCGTGCGGGAAGCAGACCCGAAAGGAGAGAAAACACTTTGAAAATTCGTTTGGACCAATATCTGGTGCAGCACGGCATGATCCAGAGCCGTGAGCGCGCCAAAGCCCTCATCATGGCCGGTGTCGTTTTTGTCAACGAGCAGAAGGTGGACAAGGCTGGTGAGATGATAAAGGAAGACGCCAAGGTCGAGGTGCGCGGCCACGACATCGGCTATGTCAGCCGCGGCGGCCTCAAGCTGGAAAAGGCAATGCAGTGCTTTCCTCTGACGCCGAACGGAAAGGTCTGTATGGACATTGGTGCGTCCACCGGCGGCTTTACCGATTGTATGCTACAGAACGGCGCGGTCAAGGTCTATGCCGTGGACGTCGGTTACGGTCAGCTGGCATGGAGCCTGCGCACCGACGAGCGCGTCGTCAACATGGAGCGCACCAACATCCGCAATGTCACGCTGGATATGCTGGCAGAGCCTATTGAGTTTTTCAGCGTAGATGTGTCGTTTATCTCACTGCATCATATCTTCCCGGTGGCGCAGGCTATCACGACGCCCGACGCAATGGGCGTCTGCCTCGTCAAGCCTCAGTTCGAGGCTGGCCGCGAGAAGGTGGGCAAAAACGGTGTCGTCCGCGACCCTGCCACCCACCGCGAAGTTCTCCACAATGCGATGGGCTATGCCGCTGCAAACGGTTTCGTCGTGCGCGGACTGGATTTCAGCCCCGTCAAAGGCCCTGAGGGCAACATTGAGTACCTGATGTTCGTCCAGAAGAGCGAACAGCCCGGTGTGCTGGATGACTCTGTCGCCGAGCAGGTCGTAGCGGCAAGCCACAGTTCTCTGGACAAGTAAATCTGCTGGGAGACGGAGGAATAAACCGCCCTATGACCGTTTACATTTCGCCAAACCCCGGAAAGGAACAGGCTGCCGATACTGCCCGCCGGGCAGCGCAGCTCCTGCTGATGCAGGGGGCTGTCGTCCTAATGCAGGATGACCTGAAAGAGTCCTGCTACGTGGAAGGTGTACAGTACCTTCCTTTGGAAGAATGCCTTCCGCGCACCGATGTCATCCTGACCATCGGTGGTGATGGTACCATCCTGCATGAGGCAAATTTTACGCTGCAATATCAAAAACCCATCCTTGGCATTAACATCGGACGCTGCGGCTTCCTCGCTACCTGTGAGGTGGATGAAATGGAAGAAAAACTCGCCGCTCTGGTGCGGGGAGAGTATCTTCTGGACAACCGGATGCTGCTCTATGTGCGGGTGCTGGGCGAGGATGGCTGGGAAGGCCATGCCCTCAATGATGTGGTCGTGACGAAAGGCCGTCTGCAGCAGGCCATCGACTTCAGCATCTACTGCGACGACATCCTTGTAGAGCATTACCGTGGTGACGGCGTCATCGTGGCGACCCCCACAGGCTCTACAGCCTATTCGCTGGCGGCCGGCGGGCCGATCTTGGACTCGCAGACCAAGGGTATCGTCGTCACGCCCATCTGTCCCCACAGTCTGACTAGCCCCGCAATGGTCTTTGCGCAGGAGCGCAAAATAAATATCTGTGTGGGGCAGGTCATCGACAACGAAGTGTTCCTGAGCTGCGACGGCGCAGCGGAATATCCGCTCAGTGCCGGCTCGACGGCGGAGATACGCCTCTCTGACCAGATCGTACAGCTCGTCACCTTCAGCAGGGCAGACCAGTTTCAGGCCATCGACCAGAAGCTGCGCAGCCGGAGATAATAACAAGAGGAGGCAAGGAATATGGGCCGAAACAATCCAGCTGAGGCAAAAGGCAAGACGGAACGTCAGCAGACGATCCTCCGCCTCATTCAGGAGCATCCCATCAGCCGACAGGAGGTACTTCTCGAGCATCTGCGCCAGGAGGGCTTCGAGGTGACACAGGCCACCATTTCCCGGGACATCCGGGAGCTGTGCCTCGTCAAAGCTGCCACCGCCGACGGCTATCGCTATGTTTCCAGCCACAACGAAAGCCTCAACCCCAAGATGCAGGGCCGGTTCGAGACGATATTCCACGAGTCGGTGCTGGGGGTGGATTTTGCCGGACATGTCGTGCTGGTGAAGTGTTACTCCGGCATGGCGAACGCTGCCTGTGGGGTGTTCGACGCCTTGAAATGGAAGAATGTCGTCGGTACGCTTTCCGGCGACGATACATTCCTTATCGTGGCCCGTTCGGAGCGGGACGCAAAGACCATCTGTTCGGAACTGACCCGTCATATCGGGCAGAAATAAACGCGGGAGTGAAACTATGCTGAGCAGCCTGCAAATCGAAAATGTTGCAGTTATCCAGAAAGCAAACGTCCATTTCGAAAAGGGCCTCAACGTCCTGACCGGTGAGACGGGCGCAGGCAAATCCATCCTCATCGACTCCATCAACGCCATTCTGGGCAACCGCACTTCCAAGGATCTTGTGCGCACCGGCGCGGCCAAGGCCGTCATCCGGGCCGCGTTCGAGGACGTGCCGCCTGCTGTTCTCGACAGCCTCGAAAAGGCAGGCTATGAGCGCTCGGAGGCCCTGCTGCTCAGCCGTGAGATCACCGCCGAGGGCAAGAGCACCTGCCGTATCAACGGGATGCCGGCTACTGCCGCCGTCCTGCGGGAGCTTTGCGGGGGGCTTATCAACATCAACGGTCAGCACGACTCCGTGGGCCTGCTGAACCCGGCCCGTCATGAGGGCATTCTGGATGCTTACGCCCAGAACAGTGCTGAATATCAGGCGTATTATGCTATCTACCGGGAACTGGTCGGCGTCAAAAAGACGCTGGACGCCATGATAACCGACGAGAGCGAAAAGCAGCGCCGTATCGACCTGCTGAGCTATCAGGTGCAGGAGATCGACGATGCCGGCCTGACGGCAGGGGAGGAGCAGACGCTGGAAAGCCGCCGCAAAGTGCTGGCGAATGCTTCCACCATCCGGGACCGTATCGCACAGTGTTATGCGTTGCTCTCCGGCGGCGACGAGGCCCCGGGGGCTGTTGACCTTCTGGGCGAAGCCTCCAACGCTGTGGACGCAGCGGCACAGCTCGACGGAGAGCTGTCTGCCGGTGCGGGCCAGCTGCTCGACCTTTATTACACCGCGAAGGACGTCGCCGCAGACCTCATTGGCCGTCTGGATGCCTACGACACCAACGACGCAGAGCTGGACGAGATCGAGCAGCGCATCGACCTTATCTATAAGCTCCGGCGGAAGTATGGCGACACCGTAGAGGACATCCTTGCCTTTGGCGAACGGGCGCGAAAAGAACTTGAGATGATACAGTCCTCGCAGGAGAGGGTAGAGCACTTGCAGAAAGAGCAGCGCCGCCTTTACACCCTCGCGCGGGAAAAGGCCGAAGCTCTGACACAGACCCGTCTGAAAGCTTTTGATGAGCTGAACAAGCGCATCTCTGGTACGCTGGACTTCCTGAACATGCCGGGTGTGCGGATGACGCTTCGCCATTCGCGCGGCCCGCTGGCCAGCCATGGACAGGACAGCATCGAGTTCTATATCTCCACAAACCCCGGCGAAGCTCCAAAGCCTCTGGCAAAGATCGCCTCGGGCGGTGAGTTGAGCCGTATTACCCTTGCCATTAAAAGCGCAATGGCTGATAAGGATGCCGTGCCGACCGTTATTTACGACGAGATCGACAGCGGCGTATCGGGCAAAGCAGCCAGCCGTATCGGCGAGGTATTGCGTCAGAGCGCCGAGGGCCATCAGATCCTCTGCATCACTCATACGGCGCAGATCGCTGCTCTGGCCGACTGCCATCTGCTCATTCAGAAAAATATCACGAACGAGCGTACCTATACTGAGATACACCCGCTGGACGAGAATGGCCGTGTAGAGGCGCTGGCCCGCCTCATCTCCGGCGACCATGTCACAGAGCTTTCGCTGGCCAATGCCCGGGAAATGCTGGGCCGGAACGCAGAAAAATAAGAAAAAAGCCAGTGCTTGACATTCCGGCAGGGATGTGCTAAACTGAATCTCGTTGAAAGGCGAAGATGGGAACCGAGTACCCTGATGCGCTCTGCCCAGAGAGGCCCCGGCTGGTGAAAGGGGCTGCGGAGACGCAGGCGAAATACGTCCCTGAGCCGCAGGCTGAACGAATAGTAGGCTGTGCCGCATGCGAGCGTTACAAACGCAGGAGTGTCACTCTACTCTGGGGTGCGCACTCGTGAGGCCGTCTCTGTGAAGAGGCGGCAAACAGAGGTGGTACCGCGAATTTTATCGCCCTCTGCCAAATTTATTTTGGCAGAGGGCGTTTTATTTTCCCTCTGCCCGACAAACAGGAGGAAATATTTATGACTCTGTACGAAGAACTCAAGGCCCGCGGCCTCGTGGCTCAGATCACCGATGACGAGATCATCGACCTCATCAACAACGGCAAGGCCACCTTCTACATCGGCTTTGACTGCACCGCCGACAGTCTGACTGCCGGCCACTTCATGGCCCTGACCCTGATGAAGCGTCTGCAGATGGCAGGCAACAAGCCCATCGCCCTCATCGGCGGCGGCACCACCATGATCGGCGACCCCTCCGGCCGCACCGATATGCGCAAGATGCTGACCAAGGAGGACATCGCCCACAACGCCGCCTGCTTCAAGAAGCAGATGGAGAAGTTCATCGATTTCTCCGACGGCAAGGCTCTGATGCTGAACAACGCCGACTGGCTGCTGAACCTGAACTACGTCGAGCTGCTGCGCGACGTGGGCGCCTGCTTCTCCGTCAACAACATGCTGCGCGCCAAGTGCTATGAGCAGCGCATGGAGAAGGGCCTGTCCTTCCTCGAGTTCAACTACATGATCATGCAGAGCTACGACTTCTACTACATGTTCCAGCACTACGGTTGCAACATGCAGTTCGGCGGCGACGACCAGTGGAGCAACATGCTGGGCGGCACCGAGCTGATCCGCCGTAAGCTGGGCAAGGACGCTTATGCTATGACCATCACCCTGCTGACCGACTCTCAGGGCAAGAAGATGGGCAAGACCGCCGGCAACGCCGTCTGGCTCGACCCCAACAAGACCAGCCCCTTCGAGTTCTATCAGTACTGGCGCAACGTCGGCGATTCGGATGTCATGAAGTGCATCCGTATGCTGACCTTCCTGCCGCTGGAGCAGATCGACGAGATGAGCACCTGGAAGGACCAGCGCCTCAACGAGGCCAAGGAGATCCTCGCCTTCGAGCTGACCAAGATGGTCCACGGCGAAGAGGAGGCCACCAAGGCCCAGAATGCAGCCCGCGCCCTGTTCAGCGGTGCTGCCGGTGATGCTGAGCATATGCCCAACACTCAGCTGACCGAGGCTGACCTGACCGACGGCTCCATCGGCATCCTGACCCTGATGGTCAAGGCTGGTCTGGCTGCTTCCAACGGTGAGGCCCGCCGTCTCGTCGTGCAGGGCGGTGTTCTGGTGGACGGCGAGAAGGTCGCTGCTCCCACGGTCAGCTTCACTGCTGAGCAGCTGTCCAAGGGCATCGTCATCAAGAAGGGCAAGAAGGTCTACCACAAGGTGAGCCTGTAAATCTTCTGATAAAATAAAAAGACCCGGCTGGTTCCTCTCCGCAGAGGGGAGACCCGCCGGGTCTTTTGCTGCAACAGCACCCATGCCTGTTTTATCTAGACACGGGTGCTGTTTATACCGTTATTACAGCTCGTAAGCCTTTTTCAGGGCCTCATAGGCTGCGTCCTCGTTCTCCGAACGGACCAGAAGGGAAATGTCCAAATCGCTGGTGGTGATGAGCAGAACTTCGATGCCTGCCATCGCCAGAGCATTCAGGGCGCGGGCGGCGACGCCGCAGCTGGTGACCATCTCCTCGCCGAAGAGATTCAGCTTGGAGTAGCCCACACTGATGAGGGGAGAAGCCTTGGCGTCCTTGTCCAGATTTGCCGCAGAGATGGCCTTCATGACCAGCGGCAGGTCGCTGCTGGATGCTGTGAAGCTGAAGTCCATGCTGGTGCCGTGGGGAGCGCTCTGGCTGATCATATCCACCACGACGCCAGTGTCGGCGAAGATCTGCAGATAACGTGCCATCGTGTTGCCCTTGAACTCGGCATCCTGCACACAGATCATCATCAGGCTCGGCTCAATATTGATTTTGGATACACCGTACATAGTAAACACTCCATTCTGCCCATCGGGCGTTCTGATACAAGCTTTATGCAAGCTCCAAAAATTCGCTGTTGATGTAGGTCTGTGCCGTCTGGCGGATGTAATCGTACCCAAAAGAAGGATACGCGGCGCGGACGCCATGGGCCTGTGCAAGCTCCGGCGTGTAATCCCGGAACAGATACGTGCGGACGTTAGACTTTCCGGCGTCATAGTGGGTCACGGTCACATGGAGCTTCGGGCCGCGCACCGCGCAATGGACGCTGCCGTCCGGCTCAGTGGTCTGCTCCAGTTCCAGCGTCAGGACCGCGCCGATGAGCTGGTCAGGCTTGCTTTGGGTGCTCAGGAAATTTCCCAGCGAATAGGCCACAAATACGTTCCGCCCATCGGCTGCGGTGCGCCATTCGGCGTCCTGCAGGACGTGCGGGTGGGTTCCGATGATCACATCCGCGCCCCAGTCGGCCAGAGATTGAGCTAAGGTGCGCTGCGCCTGTGTGATGTTGTGGCTGTCCTCGACGCCCCAGTGTACGCCGACTACCACAAAATCGGCCTCCTGCCGGGCCGCCCGCACCTGCTGCTCCATGACATCCTGCTGGCTGGTGTAGATGATGTTTGCGGTCATCTTGCTGTTCCGGGGGATGCCGTTGGTGTGCTCGGTGTAGGAAAGGTACGCGATCTTTACGCCGTCTACTGTCTGGATGGGGATGCGGCCATAGTCCGCCTCGCCCTTCCACAGGCCGGTGGTGATCACATCCTCGGGCATCGTCTCCCAGAATCGGAGGGTGGCGGCAATGCCCGCAGCTCCCTTATCGTAGGTGTGATTGTTCGAGAGACTGAACACCCGGAAGCCCGCCCGGTAAAGCGCTTCGGCGCACTCGCCGGGGGTCGAGAAGCAGGGATAGGTAGAGGGCGCAAGCTCTTTGCTGCAGAGCGTCTCCTGATTGATCCAGTTGATGTCCTGCTGTGCATAGAAATCGAGCAGATTCATATAGCAGTAATCAAAGCTGTATCCTTCGCCCTCTGCAGCCCGCCGGGCGGCCTGCGAATAGATGGGTGAATGGATGAGGTTGTCCCCTGTAGCCGAGAAGCGCAGTGTCGTGACGACAGGCTGCGGCTCAGGCACAGCAAGCTCCTCCGAAACAGCAGGGGACTCCACCTCCACTGCCGGAGGAACTGTATCCACGCTGCGGCGGGGCCAGAAGCGCAGAGAGAGCAGCGCCGATACAGCCACCAGCAGGACCCCCAGTGTGTACAGGGTGACTTCCTTATGCGAGGTGTGCTTTTGCGCGGAACGCCGACGGCGGGGAGGGGCTGCGTGCTTTGCGTGCTTGGCCATAGGCTCGTCTCCTGACGCACGATACCGTGCCTTATGATGCCATGCGCAGAAAAGCTTACATCTCTGCGATCATGTTACTCATATTGTACAGGCCGGGCTCCTTTTTTGCAAGATAAACGGCGGCATTTATTGCGCCATTTGCAAAAATATTGCGGGAATATGCCGTATGGCGGAGGGTGATGACCTCGTCCGGGCCGCAGAACAGCACCTCATGGTCGCCCACGATGCTGCCGCCGCGCACGGCGCTGATGCCGATCTCCTTGGGGTCGCGCTTCTGGCGGACGGAGGAGCGGTCATAGACGTAATGGTATGCGCCGTCGTTTTCTTCGTTGATGGCGTCAGCCAGCATCAGAGCCGTGCCGCTGGGAGCGTCCAGTTTGTTGTGATGGTGCTGCTCAACGATCTCGATGTCGTAGTTTGAGCCCAGAATGGCCGATGCACGCTTGCACAGCTCGGACAGGACGTTGATGCCCATGGACATATTGGCGCTCTTGAACACCGGGATGCTGCGGGAGAGCTGGACGATCTTCAGCTGCAGTTCCTCGGAAAGGCCGGTGGTGCAGACCACGATGGGCAGCTTGTGAGCCTCACAGTAGGGCAGAGCCTTCTCGACCGCTGCCGGAGCGCTGAAGTCGATGACGACGTCGCCCTTGCCGTCCAGCTTGTCCAGACTGTCGTACACGGGAATGCCGTTCATCTCGCCGTCCTTCATGTCGATGCCGGCCACGACGCGGCAATCCTCACGCTGGGCGATCATCTCGCACAGCACATGGCCCATCCGGCCGCCGATGCCCTGAATGATAATATCCGTCATTGTTATGATCCTCTTTTTTATCATACGGCAAATGCCCGGAGATCTGTCTCGCCGGGCATTTGCACATAAAATCGTTTATTCCTTGATAAGACCTGCAGCCTGCAGAGCCTGCTCGATCTGCTCCTTGTGGGCGTCGCCGGGCTCCACGAGGGGCAGTCGGCACTCACCGGCCTCCCAGCCCAGCACATTCATGGCGTACTTGACCGGGATGGGGTTGACCTCGCAGAAGAGCGCATCGCACAGGGGCAGCATCTCCAGCTGCAGCTCGCGGGCCTTGGCGGTATCACCGTCGAACCATGCCTTGCAGCAGTTGTGAACAAGCTCAGGCTTGACATTGGAGACGACGCTGATGACGCCCTTGCCGCCCAGGGACAGCAGGGGGACCACCTGGTCATCGTTGCCGGAGTAGATGTTCAGCTCGTCGCCGCAGAGGGCCGCAATCTTTGCCACCTGACCGATATTGCCGGAGGCTTCCTTGATGCCGTTGATAAGCGGGTGCCTGCTCAGCTCCCTGGCCGTCTCGGGGGCGATGTTCAGGCCGGTGCGGGAAGGCACGTTATACAGGATGACCGGAATGCCGCCGGCCTCTGCCATTGCGGTAAAGTGGGCGACAAGGCCAGCCTGAGAGGTCTTGTTGTAGTAGGGGGTCACCAGCAGCAGGGCGTCTGCGCCGCAGGCGGCAGACTTTGCAGCCAGAGCACAGCCGTGGTCGGTGTCGTTGGAACCGGCACCGGCGATGACAGGCACACGATGGTTCACGAGGTCCACGGTATACTTGATGGCGGCCAGCTGCTCCTCGTCGGTCATGGTAGAGCACTCGCCGGTGGTGCCGCAGATGACGATGGCGTCGGTGCCGCGGGCGATCTGATCCTCAACGATGCGGCCCAGCTCATCGAAATTGATGCTGCCGTCCTCGTACATCGGGGTGATGATGGCAACACCCGCACCAGTAAAAACAGGATTCTTCATAGCAAAAACTCCTTTGCAGCGCGTTGAAGTTCAAAAAGCGCGCAGATCAGTCAAAATAGCCCTTGGCTGCCAGCAGCTCAGCCAGCAGCACTGCGCCGCCGGCAGCGCCGCGCAGGGTGTTGTGGCTCATGCAGGCGAACTTGTAATCAAACAGGGTGTCCTCACGCAGACGGCCGATGCAGACGGCCATGCCGTGCTCGGTGTTGCGGTCCAGCTTGGGCTGGGGACGGTCGTTTTCCTCGAAGTAGTGGAGGAACTGCTTGGGTGCGCTGGGCAGGTCCAGCTCCTGTGCGGGGCCGCGGAACTCGGCCCAGGCCTTGAGGATCTCTTCCTTGCTGGGCTTCTTATCAAAGCTCACGAAGACAGCGGCGGTGTGGCCGTCAGAGACAGGCACACGGAAGCACTGAGCGGTAATGACAGGCTTCTCGGCGTTGACGATGTGGTCGCCCTCGATGTGACCCCACAGCTTGAGAGGCTCACGCTCACTCTTTTCTTCCTCGCCGCCGATGTAGGGGATGACGTTGTCGATGATCTCAGGCATCCGGTCGAAGGTCTTGCCGGCACCGGAAATGGCCTGATAGGTGCAGACCAGAGCCTTGCTGACGCCGAAATCCTTCATCAGGGGGTGCAGGGCAGGGACATAGCTCTGCAGGCTGCAGTTGGACTTGACGGCGATGAAGCCGCGCTTGGTACCCAGGCGCTTGCGCTGAGCGGGGATGATGTCGATGTGGTCGGCGTTGATCTCAGGCACGACCATCGGCACATCCGGAGTGAAGCGGTTTGCGCTGTTGTTGGAGACGACGGGGCATTCTGCCTTGGCGTAAGCCTCTTCCAGAGCCTTGATCTCGTCCTTCGGCATATTGACGGCGCAGAAGATAAAGTCCACCTGAGAGGCGACCTCCTCCACCTTGGATGCATCCAGCACCACCATCTTCTTGACGCTCTCCGGCATCGGGGTGGTCATGGCCCAGCGGGAACCGACAGCCTCCTCATAGGTCTTGCCAGCGCTCCGGCCGGAAGCGGCCAGAGTCGTCAGCTTGAACCAGGGATGATTTTCGAGCAGAGTAACAAAACGCTGGCCTACCATACCGGTGGCGCCGACGACGCCCACTTTATACTGTTTATCCATTTCCAGCACCTTTCCTTTCAAAAAAGCCAATTCGCATAAGACTCCGCTTGCAAAGCAGACGTCTATGCAATATAATAGATACCGCTATATAGAATTTATGATAACATTGATACGGCATTCGTGTCAATCATCGGAAAGGCAAATGCTAACTATGTTAAAAAAAGATTTTTGGTATGATTTACCCAAAGAGCTTATTGCACAGGAGCCTGCGTCCCCCCGTGATGCGGCCCGCCTGATGGTCCTGAGCCAGAAAGACGACAGCATCCAGCACCGTATCTTCCACGACCTGCCCGAATACCTCGAACCGGGCGACCTGCTGGTGGTCAACAACTCCAAAGTCCTGCCCGCCCGCATCGTGGGCATCAAGCAGCCCACGGGCGCTGTCTGCGAGCTGCTGCTCCTGCGGCAGGTGAAGGGCGACCAGTGGGAGTGCCTTGCAAAGCCCGGCAAGCGGATGCAGCCCGGTACCAAGGTCAGCTTTGGCGACGGCAGCCTGACGGCCATCGTGGACGAGACGCTGGAAGACGGCAACAAGTTCGTCACCTTCTACTATGACACTGAGACCCTCTACGAGAAGCTGGACGAGTTCGGCAAGATGCCTCTGCCGCCCTATATCACCAAGCAGCTGGACGACCAGAGCCAGTATCAGACCGTCTACGCCAAGGAGCTGGGCAGCGCTGCCGCTCCCACAGCCGGCCTCCACTTCACGCCAGAGCTGATGGATACCATCCGCGCCAAGGGCGTCAACATCACCGAGGTGACGCTCCATGTCGGCCTCGGCACCTTCCGTCCCGTGCAGGAAGACGAGATCGCCGACCACAAGATGCACAGCGAGTGGTACTCCGTCAGCGAGGAGACTGCAAAGCTCATCCATGACACCAAGGCCGCAGGCCATCGTGTCATCGCTGTAGGCACCACCAGCTGCCGCACGCTGGAAGCCGTCGCCGCCAAGTACGGCGAGATCAAAGCCTGCAGCGGCAACACCGACATCTTCCTCTATCCCGGTGTCAAGTTCAACTGCATCGACGGCCTTATCACCAACTTCCATCTGCCCGAAAGCACCCTCATCATGCTGGTGTCGGCGCTGTATGGCTACGAAAAGACGATGGCCGCCTATAAGGTGGCTGTCGAGCAGAAATATCGGTTCTTCAGCTTTGGCGATGCGATGCTGATCTTGTAACTATTATATAACTATTATAGCGCTTCGCCGCTGTAATATCCCGACTCTGTATCCGCAGCGAGAGCATACGCCCCCTGCGGCAGGATGCACGGCTGTTTTCCGTGCGCAGAAAGGAAAAATATTATGCCTTCTTTGACGACCTACAAGCTGCTCAAGCAGGAGCACAACGCCCGGCGGGGCGAGTTCAAGACCGTACACGGCACGGTGCAGACCCCCGCATTCCAGAATGTTGCCACCGCCGGCGCCATCAAGGGCGGCCTGTCTGCCCATGACCTGAAGGACATCGGTGCGCAGGTCATGCTCTGCAACACCTACCATCTGCATCTGCGTCCCGGCGACAAGCTGGTGGCAGAGATGGGCGGTCTGCACAAGTTCACCCGCTGGAACGGCCCCATCCTCACCGACAGCGGCGGATTTCAGGTGTTCAGCCTCGCAAAGCTGCGCAAGATCACCGAGGAGGGCGTGACCTTTGCCTCTCACCTCGACGGCCACCGCATCTTCATGGGTCCTGAGGAAAGTATGCAGATCCAGGCAAACCTTGGCTCTACCATCGCCATGGCCTTTGACGAGTGTGTCGAGAACCCCGCCCAGCACGATTACTCCAAAGCCAGCTGCGAGCGCACCACCCGCTGGCTCAAGCGCTGCAAGGATGAGATGGCCCGCCTGAAGCATGAAGGCATCTCCGTCAACCCCGACCAGCTGCTCTTCGGCATCAATCAGGGCTGCACCTTCGCCGACCTGCGCGTGGAGCACATGAAGCAGATCGCTGACCTGGACCTGGACGGCTACGCCATCGGCGGCCTCGCTGTGGGTGAGCCCACTGAGGTGATGTACGAGATGATCAGCGCAGTCGAGCCCTATATGCCCAAGGATAAGATCCGTTACCTGATGGGCGTAGGCACTCCCGGCAACATCATCGAGGCCGTCTCCCGCGGCGTGGACCTCTTCGATTGCGTCATGCCCAGCCGCAACGCCCGCCACGGCCACCTGAACACCTGGGGCGGCATCATCAACATCAAGAACGCCAAGTACGAGCGCGACGAGCGCCCCATCGACCCCGCCTGCGGCTGCCCGGCCTGCCGGAACTACTCCCGCGCCTATATCCGCCACCTGTTCAAGGCAGAGGAACTGCTGGGTATGCGTCTGGCCGTCATGCATAACCTCTGGTTCTACAATCACCTGATGGAGCGCATCCGCGATGAGCTGGATGCAGGCACCTTTACCGCCTTCCATGACCGCTATGTCAAGCTGCTCGACACACGAATTTGAGATTTAGCCTTGAAACATGCCGGATAAGCGCGTATAATAAGGTCATATGAATTTGAGAGGAGATTTTGCCCCATGCAATTTCTGACTACGACCGAAAGCTACATCAGCCTTTTCTTTACTCTGGCTCTGATGCTGGTGATGCTCTACTTCATGATCTACCGTCCCCAGAAGAAGCAGGAGAAGAAGGACGCTGCAATGCGCTCTTCTCTGGAGATCGGCGATCAGGTCACCACCATCGGCGGCGTCATCGGCCGTGTGGTCGCCATCAAGGACGACACCTTCGTGCTGGAGACTGGCGCTGACCGTGTGAAGATCCGCTTCACCAAGAACGCCATCAGCTCTGTCGAGAAGCTGAACATGGACAACGCCCCCAAGAAGTAATAATTTTCCGGATCCGTGCTTTGAACGCGTCTCCCTGCATACAGTAGGTGCAGGGAGGCGCGTTTTTATGTCTGATACCAAGAAGTTCCCGGCGATAGGGTTGCTGGTCGTTTTCGGAGTGGGCAGTGCGGCAGCAGCCGTGAGCCTGGCAGGGTTCGGCTGGCTGATGGTCAAACAGGGCCTGACGCAGGAGGCCGCTGCCCCGCTGGCCACGGCGGCAGTCTGTCTCGGCAGCTTTCTCAGCGGTCTGCTGATGGCCATTCTGCAAAAGGGCAAAGGGCTCGTCTGGGGCGCAGCGGAAGGAGTTCTCTTTACAGGGCTGCTTTTTATTCTGGGTACACTGTACCAGAGCGAGTGGGAAACGATGCAGTTCGTCCGGGCAGGGCTTGTCCTGCTGATGGGGGTTCTGGGCGGGGTCCTCGGAATGCTGCGCGCGGAGCGAAAGCGGCGCTGAATGCTCAGTCCACGCTACAGCGGCCATACACAACAAAAGCAGGAGGGAAAAAGCACGATGTGGGTCTATCAGGGAACGAAAACAAATGCAGCGGCGCTTGTGCCGACGCTGCCGGAAGATACAGCGGGCGAGTCTCTGGCAGAAAAAGAAGCCATGACGCCTGCTTCCGGGCGGCTGACGGAAATGCCGCCTCAGAAAGCTCCCCGGCGGAAGCCCTTCCAGGCCAGCCGGGACTGCATCCTTCTGGCGGCGGCCTATCTCTTCGGTACGCTGATGGCGGGCGTCCTGCAGGCGCTGTGCGACGCTGAAGAGATGGAGACGCTGGCCTATTATCTGGACTGCTGGCGCGGAGTGTTCGCGGCGTCCAGTACAGCACAGGCGGTGGGACTGTTCGGGGCAGAGCTGGCTGTCGTCCTCGGGGCGGCGGCAGTGTTCCTCCTGCTGGGGCTCTCGGCAGTGGGGCCGCTGCCCATCTTTCTGTTTGCGATGTTATACGGGACAGGCTCCGGCCTGCTCTCGGCGCAGCTTCTGAATAGCCTCGGGGCAAAACAGCTCGTTCTCTTTTTACTCACCGCCAGCCTGCCGACGGCACTGGCGGCGGGTGCGCTCTGTTTGTTCGGTGCCTCGGCTCTGCAGGTCAGCAGCCGGATCCACGCCTTCTCTTTCGGCAGAGGGGATAAGGGAAGCCATCCGGCAGGAGCACGGCTCCTGGTGGGGCAATTCGCCTTACTGGCGGTCTGTCTCTGCCCGCTCTGCGGTGCGGCCACCGGCCTTGTATGTCTTGCAAATCGTCTGATGCAGGCCGGATAAGCGCCCGGCTTTCTTGCGGCCTCGGGCCGGATGTGGTATGATAAAGAAAATGATTTTCATGAAATGAAAACAGGGAGTCCAGAATGAAAGAACCGAAGCTGAAAACCGTATACGTCTGCTCCAACTGCGGAGAGACAAGCCCCCGCTGGATGGGCCGCTGCCCCAGCTGCGGCAGTTGGAACACCATGAATGAGGATGTGGTCGCCGAAGCGCCCAAGGCCGGGCTTTCCGGCGGCAAAGCCGCTGCGCCTGTCCGACAGGAGGGTGTCACCTCGCTGACGGCAAGGCGTCTGGCCGACATCAGCACGACCGAGGAAAAGAGCCGCATCCTGACTGGCATTTCCGAGCTTGACCGCGTATTGGGCGGCGGCATCGTGTTGGGCGGCGTCGTACTGCTGAGCGGTGAGCCGGGCGTGGGCAAATCCACGATGCTGTTGCAGCTCTGCGGTGCCATCTCCAACCAGCACACGGTGCTGTATATCACGGGCGAAGAGTCCGTCCGTCAGGTCAAGCTGCGTGCGGCCCGCCTGAAAGTCCCGCAGGACAACATCTATCTGGCGGCAGAAAATGATGTAGACGAGATCTGCGGCCTCATCGAGAAAGAAAAGCCGGAACTGGTCGTCATCGACTCCATCCAGACCATGCGGTGTATGGACATCTCGTCTTCGTCCGGCACGGTCAGTCAGGTGAAAGAGAGTGCAGCCCGCCTGCTGGCCGTCGCCAAGAAGCAGGAGATCCCGATGTTTATCGTGGGCCATGTCAACAAGGACGGTGCTATCGCAGGCCCGAAGGTCATGGAGCATATCGTGGATACGGTTCTTTACTTTGAGGGAGACAAAATGCTGCCATACCGCATCCTGCGGGCGGCTAAGAACCGCTATGGCTCCACCAACGAGCTTGGTATGTTTGATATGACAGGGCAGGGCCTTGAGGAAATCGAAAATCCGTCCCAGATGCTTCTGGAAGGCCGTCCGCTGGGCGTTTCCGGGAACTGCGTCGCCTGTACTATGGAAGGCAGCCGCCCCATTCTCAGCGAGATACAGGCCCTTGCGACCAAGACGAATTTCCCGGCACCCCGGCGGGCTTGCAGCGGTTACGACTACAACCGCATGAACCTGCTCATCGCCGTGCTGGAAAAGCGTGCAGGTTATTTCTTCGGCAATCTGGACGTGTATATCAACATCGTCAGCGGCATCACCCTGCGGGATACCGCCTGCGACCTTGCCGTCTGTCTGAGCATGGTGTCTTCGCTTCTGGACTGCCCCGTGAGCGATAAGCTCATCGCCATTGGTGAAGTCGGCCTTGGCGGCGAGGTGCGCAGTGTACCGAATCTGGAGCAGCGTCTGCGGGAAGCGGAACGTATCGGCTTTGAGCGTGCCGTCGTACCCAAGCACAGCCTTGCACATCTGAGCGCCGCCGATTATCCCGGCATGAAGCTTGTCGGTGCCGCCTATATCTCGGACGCCATCCATGCCCTGAAATCCGACCGTCTGTGACCATAAAAAGAGGAAACCATGTCGATTTATCTGGACGAGAAAAATCCCGAAAAACATAAGCCTTTTGATGATGCCTCGCCGGACATCGTCGCGTATGTGCGCTATCTGGAAGTCATCGCAGGCAAAAGCCCCAACACGGCCTTCAGCTATTACTGCGACCTGCGCAATTTCAGCCGCTTTATGAAGCGCCGACGCGGCCTTGTAACAGACGATACCGAGATAAAGGACATCGACCCCAAGGGGCTCGATACGGCTTTCTGGGGCAGTGTGACCAAGGAAGACGTTTATGAGTATCTGTACTTTCTGAACAGCGAGTGCGGCAACAAAAAGTCTTCGACGGCCCGGCGGCTGGCCAGTCTCCACGGCTTTTATGATTATCTGGTCAATCAGGTAGATTTGCTCAAAGAGAATCCGACGGCATCCATCAAGCCGCCCAAGCAGGATAAAGTCCTTCCCAAGTACCTGACGGCAGAGCAATCCATGGACCTTCTGGAAAGCACCCAGACCCAGAGCGATTTCCCGGAGCGGGATTACTGCATGGTGGTGCTGTTTTTGAACTGCGGGATGCGTCTTTCGGAGCTTGTCGGCATGGACCTCGGCGACATCGACATGGAACAGCGGCAGATCCGTTTGTTCGGCAAAGGCCATAAAGAGCGGATGGTCTACCTGAATGATGCCTGCATGGAGGCATTGCAGATCTATCTGAACAAGCGCAACACGATGGAGGGTCTAAACCCCAAAGAGAGAGCTGTCTTTATCACCCGGCGGCGCAAGGAGCGAATCTCAAACCGCAGGGTAGAGCAGCTGGTCACCGGCGCCATGAAAGCAGCGGGTCTGCGCGGTTTTTCCACCCATAAGCTCCGCCATACTGCCGCGACGCTGATGTATCAGACTGGCAACGTGGATATTCTGACCCTCAAACAGCTTTTGGGCCACAGCAGCGTCGGCACGACACAAATTTATACACACCTGCAGGAATTTCAGGTGCGTGCAGCGATTGAGCAGAATCCGCTGGGTGAAGTTAAGAAGGCAAGCTTGGATACAACGCCAAAGGAGACAGGGGAGAGCAAGGGGGAATTTGCCGATCCTTCATCGGATGAGCCTGAAAATGATGCACCGGACGGCCCGATGGAGGCCTTTGAGGGTGCCGCACAGGAAGGTTTCCGGGTGGATGTTTCGAGCCTTGCCGATACAGAGAACGTCGACAAATGATGACATGGATACAAATGCAGAAGCTTCGGCGTGATGAGGCCGCGCTGATGACAGAATGGCAGACACGCCGGGCGCAGTCTGCCTGTTTTAACGCCGACGGTGTTGTGGACTATGAGCGCTGGTCAGCACTTCCGGACAAAAAACATATCGTTGTACTGTTAAAAGAAACGAATGGGCTGCACGGAAGCCTCGTGGAGTTTCTTTATCATGGAGGCAGCGAAACCTACTACAGGACGTGGAATAATGTCGCACGCTGGGCAAATATGATTTTGAACGGCACATACTGGAAATTTGTTCCAAAATCTTCGCTGGACGATATGGTGCGGAATATCGCTGTGGTAAACCTGAAAAAGTGTCCGGGCGGTGCCATCGCAAGCTCAAAAGCGGTACGGCAGGCCGCCCGGCAAGATGCGGACCTGTTAAAGTGTCAGATACAGCTTTATGAGCCGGATATTATCCTGACCGGCGGCTGGGGGCTGGTATCGAACATTTTACATGATGAGATATTTGCAGATGATGCTGAATGGATCAGACCCCATGAAGAGACTGCATTAGAGACTGCATTGTGGTATTACAAAAGCAGTTTGGTCTGCACAGGTAAAGAAACGCTTGTTGTAAGTATGCCGCACCCGAATCGAGCGGCAAAGAACTGGACATTAGAGTTAGAAAAGGTTTTACGAGCAACCGGACGATTGTAAAACAAAAAAAGCTGACAAAAACATACAAAGTAATGCATTCAAATAACACAACTGTACAAAACCCGAAAAAACGGCCCAGCCAGCCCAAAAGGCTCAGGAGCCGCCGGAAAGGCCCGAAACCCGAAAAAGAGGGCTTTTTCACTCCCCTATATTTCGTATAACCTGCATTATACGAAATATTATAAAAATCAAAAGCAGAGGCCCCCTTCTCCTGCGTTCCGTCATCGGTGCAGGTTTTGGGAGCCTCTGCTGTTCTTTTATATCATTTCGTTTGGGACGCGTGGATCGCCTGCCAAGCAGGCATCATAAAATACAGCTGGACAAAACCGCTTTCATGCGAGCGTCCATTGCATCAGACTTTACAGTGGTGTATCCAGCGGCTGTGTTCCGAAGTACGCGCAGATCGCTTCATAGTAAGCGCGCGCCACTGTCTTACAGCCTTCTTCGCTGCCAAACTGTGCAACGTCCTCTTCGCTGGTCACAAAGCACTGTTCTGCCAGAACCGCCGGACAGTTTACATCTTCCAACAAGGTAAAGCTTCGCTCGTCCCTTACTTCGGTATGGGTGCTCTCTACGAGCTGCTTTACCTCGCCCTGATAATAAATGTACCGGATACCGCCGTGGCCGCGAAGCTTTGCGCCTGCGGCCTGCATTCCCTGCGCCAGCTGCTGCGCGAAGTAATAGCTCTCCTGATGCCATGTACGGCCCGGAACGGACGGATAACACTCAAAGCCCGACGCGGCAGAACCCTCCGGCGCGGAGTTGCCGTGGATGGACAGCAGCAGCTGCGGGCTCTGGGCATTGATGGCTTCCGCCCGCTCGCTGGGCTTTGCGGTGGCATCATAGCTTTCACGGGAACGCAGAGGGATGTAATTAGGGTCGGCCTCCAGCAGCGCAAGCAGAGCCTCGGAGGTCTGGGCCGTCATCTCTTTTTCTTCGACGACTCCCCTTGCGCCCGGGTCGCTTCCGCCGTGGCCGGCATCAATGCAGACCCGGTAGGGCGGGTCGCCCACCACAGGCCGGAAAGGTTCTTCCCCGCTCTCATTTCGCCCGGAGCCGAACAGCGCTGCTTTCCAAAGGAAAAATGCTGCACTGAAGCAGACGACGCACACCAAAAGGCCGATGACCGTCGCAGTGGACAGGCCGCCCTGTCTTCTCCGGCGTGCGTGTCTCGGATTTGAACGTCCTGCCATCGGCTTACTTCAGCTCGACGACGGTCACGCCACTCTCGCCCTCGCCGTAACGGCCCAGACGGAAGCTCTTGACCATTCGGTTTCCCCGCAGATGCTTATGAATCGCAGTGCGCAGTGCGCCGGTACCATTGCCGTGGATGAGATATACCACAGTCTGGCCGTTCAAAATCGCACGGTCGATGAAGGAATCCACCTCCGGCAGCGCCTCGTCTACGGTAAGACCCAGCAGGTTGCATTCCATCTTTGCGGTGCGCTGTACGCGCTCTACCCTGCCATTGGGCCGGTTAGCATCGCCGGTCAGGCGGGAGTAACGCTGCTGGGCTTTGGTCTGGGGTTTCGTCTCCTTGACCAGCTTTTCCGGCTGCTTGAGGCCCTTGAGCGGCACTTTCGTCTTGATGATGCCGGCCCGTACGAGAACATCGCCGTTTTTATCCGGCAGAGAGAGCACGGTAGCCAGCTGGTTCAGCTCTGCGATGCAGACCTCCTGCCCTACCTTGACTTCCTTCAGCGGCACGAACTCCTTGACCGGATTGTGTACCACTTCAGTCCCCATAAAGAGCTTTTCGGACTCTTTCTTGGCGATCTCACGGGCGCGCTGGGCCTTCTGCTGGGTGCTCATCCGCTCGTCTTTCTGGATCTGGCGCAGCTCATCCGTCAGAGCGTAGGCCTTGCTCTCGACCTCCTGCGCCAGTGCGCGGGCCTTGGCGCGGGCAGCTTCCAGCTCATTCTCGCCCTGCTGGATAAGCTCATCGCGCTTCTGACGGGCTGCATCCAGCTGGTGGGCGGCCTCGTTTTTCAGGCCCTCCACCTCGTCCTGACTGGCTTTGAGCTGGAGCTTCAAATCATCCAGCTGGCCCAGAACGGCGTCCAGGCGCTTGTCTTCTGCGGACAGATGCTGCTGTGCCGCCTCAATGACCCGCTCCGGGATGCCGAGCTTTTCGCTGATAAGGAAAGCGTTGGACTTGCCCGGAACGCCGACGCTGAGCTTATAGGTGGGGCGCAGCGTCTCCAAATCGAACTCGCAGCTGGCGTTGACGACGCCCTTTGTCTCGAGGGCGAACACCTTCAATTCTGCATAGTGCGTTGTGGCCATCAGGAGCACACCGCGGCGGCGCAGCTCTTCGATGATGGCAACAGCCAGTGCCGCACCTTCCGCCGGGTCGGTACCGGCACCAAGCTCGTCCAGAAGCACCAGCGTGTGGGGCATGGCAAGCTCAAGGATGCCGGTGATCTTCTTCATATGACCGGAGAAGGTGGACAGGCTCTGCTCGATGCTCTGCTCATCGCCGATGTCCACGAGGAATTCGTCGAAGACACAGATCTCACTGCGCTCATCCGCCGGGATGAGGAAGCCGCACTGTGCCATCGCGCAAAGCAGACCGGCCGTTTTCAGAGTGACGGTCTTACCGCCGGTGTTGGGGCCGGTGATGATGAGCGAATCATATTCCCTGCCCAGCGAAATATCGACAGGAACGCACTTCTTTGCGTCGATGAGCGGATGACGCGCCCGGATGAGCGAGAACGACGTATCCGTCCGGACAGTGGGTTTGAACGCCTTCATATCCAGTGCAAGGCGGGCTTTTGCAAGCAGGACGTCGATTTCCAGCATGGCCTTATAGCTGTACTGGAACTGCGGCTCAATGGCTGCGACCTGACCGGTAAATGCTACCAGGATACGCTCGATCTCCTGGGCTTCCTGTGCGCGGTACTGAAGGATGCGTGCGTTTGCCTCCACAACAGCCTGAGGCTCGACGAAGACCGTCGCACCGGTAGACGAGACGTCATGGATGACACCGCTCACCTCTCCGCGATACTCGCTTTTGACAGGAACGACATACCGGCCATTTCGGATGGAGACGACGCTCTCCTGTAAGTACTTGGAGGTGTCCATATTCCGGACCATGCTTTCCAGACGGTCGCGGATGCTGTTTTCAGTCGCACGGATCTTCTTGCGCAGGTCGTTCAGGGTGTACGATGCCGTATCTGCCATTGCATCCGGTGCAAGGATGGCACTCGAAATTTGCTGCTCAAGGCCCGGCTGAGGAGCCAGCGCATAGAATAAGTCGTCCGTCGGAAGTGCATCGTGTTCCGAAGAGCCATACCAGCTGACGAGGTTCTGAAAGTTGCGAAGCGCACCGGCCACCATCAGCAGTTCACCCATTGAGAGGACACCGCCCTTGACGGCGCGGGCGGCCAGCTGACTGACGCCCTCTACTCCACCGAAGCGGGGCGAGCCGTTCTTGATGAGCAGTGAATTGATGGCATCGGTCTGTTCCAGCGCATACCGCACTTCATCAGGGTCGCACTGAGGCTCGATGGCAAGGAGCTTTTCGCGGGACTCCTTGCACACACAGCCCTCCGCCGCCCGGGCAATGATCTTGTCCAGTTCCAGCGTTTTCAAATAACTTGTTTCCATAGTAATTCCTTATATCAAATCGATTTCAAATGGTTATGGCAGGACGGATCTCAAAAAGGCGTAGCTTTTCAACGGCTTGTCCAGATGGGTCAGCGCATATTGCTCTGCTGCTGTAGAAAGCTTTGCCAGACTGCCGACGGAAATACGGAAGCCGAATATCTTTTTATCTTCTACCAGACAGATATGTCGCAGCGCAAACAGCGCCCCGGCGTCCAGATTGCACTTCTTCCCCGCCTTTTGGGCGCAGGATTCGCAGAGCAGACAGCCCTCCGCCGGGTCGAGATAAAAGGCCGGGCCGTCGTAGGTGCCGCAGTCGCGGCAGTAGACCAGCTGCGGCAGAAAACCGCACTCACTCATGGTACGCAGCTCAAATACAGCCTTGATGACCCGGAGGTCGGCCTTTTTCTCGCTTATCATGTAAAAACAATTCAGGAGAAGCCTCAATTCTTTTGCGGCTTCGTCTCCTGTGGGCGAAAGCGCCGAGGCCATTTCCGCCATATACATGGCAAGGCTCATCCCTTCGATAGAGGACGAGATGCCATGGAAGACGTTTTTGACATCCGCCTCTCGCACTGTATACATATTCCGTCCGGGGACAAGCACGAACTCCGAGTAACAAAAAAGCCCGCAGGCGCTGAACAGTTTGCTTTTCAGCCGCAGGCTGCTCTGCGCAGAGGCCGAGATGACTCCCAGCCCCGGCGTCAGAAGCGTGATAATCCGGTCTGATTCTTTATACCGGGTCTCTTTCAGGACAAGGCCCGGGGTCACAATGGTATCCATCTGTTTTTTCTCCTGCCGGGGCGGTGAGCCGCTGCTGAGCGAGCTGCCGCCTGTAGTCCAGATAACACAGAATATCACCGGTGCAGGCAAACGTCTGCCAGCTGAGTTCCACATCCATCGGACAACGCTCCCTTCTTTAAGGTATAGTGTCACCTCTATGGTACTGCGCTATCCCCGGGAAATCTGTCCTGTTATGAGGCTCAGCGGTTGGGCTGCTGCTTGAAGCCGAAATTGTTGAGCATGAACTCGTTATCGCGCCAGTCGGCTTTGACCTTCACCCAGCACTGTAAGTTGACGCGGCAGCCGAGAAACTCTTCGCAGTCGGTGCGGGCTGCGCTGGCGATCTTCTTCAGCATCGCGCCGCCCTTGCCGATGACCATGCCCTTGTGACTCTCCCGCTCACAGTAGATGTTCACGTCGATGTCTACGAGGTCCGTGCCGGGGCGCTCCTTGAAGCGCTCGACCACGACCGCAATGCCGTGCGGGATCTCATCCCTCATATAGAGCAGAGCCTTTTCACGGATGACTTCCGCTACAAGCTCCTTCTCAGGCATATCGGTGTAGGCATCATCGTCAAAATAATGCGGACCTTCCACGGCATAGCGGCTCAGTGCATCGAACAGTTCCTCGCAGTGGTCATTGTCGCGGACACTGACGGTATAGACATCATCAAAGACGCCCAGGGCCTTCAGCTCCGCCTTGCGGGCCTCGAGGTCCGCCGGGTCCTTGACGAGGTCGGTCTTGTTGATGACCGCGATGGCCGGGCCGCCCTTTTTCAGAGCCTCGACCAGAACCATCTCCGATTCATTCAGCGCGCCGTAGGGCTCGAACAGCATCATGGACACATCGACGTCAGCAATGGAGTCGCTGGCCGTCTTGTCCATCCGCTTGCCCAGCTTATTGTGGGGCTTATGCACGCCGGGAGTGTCCAGCAGAACGTACTGCAGAGGCCCCCGGGTGATGACGCCAGTAATGCGGGTACGGGTGGTCTGGGGCTTGGAGGTGACGATAGCCACCTTCTCCCCCACCAGCAGATTCGTCAGGCTGGACTTGCCCACGTTCGGGCGGCCAATGACCGCCACGAACACAGAGGATGTATCATAATGGCCCTGGATCGGTGTTTCGTTTTTCAAAATAGAACTCCTGTCTTTTTATTCCGTGTAGCTCACCGTGCGGGGCAGGCCCAGCTGGATGAGGACAGCTTCTTCCTTTTCACGCATCCGCATGGCTTCCAGACCGCCGTTCTCGTGGTCATAGCCCAGCAGATGGAGCATGGAGTGGACCGTCAGGAAAGCGACCTCTCTCTGCAGCGGATGGCCGTAGAGAGTCGCCTGCTCCTGTGCGCGCTCCATGCTGATGACGATGTCGCCCAGCATCTTGCAGCCGTTGTTCTCGTCCACATCATAGATGCCGTTCTCCCCCAGAGGGAAGCTCAGCACATCCGTGGGCATCGGCTTGTTGCGGTACTGGTTGTTCAGCTCAGCAATGGCTGCGTTGTCCACGAAGGTCACGCTGATCTCCGCCGGGTCGTCAAAATGCTCATATTCCAGCACAGCGTTGCAGGCGCGGCGGATGAGGATGCGAAGGCCCGAAGGGACCTTGATCGCTTTCTGCGAGTTGGTGATCAAAACTTTATTGGACATAAATCGTCCGCTCCTTTCGTTTCTACATTCTATTGAACGAATGCCCCGGTTTCTGTGGTATGCCGCCGGGGTTGTTTTTTTCAGTGCTTAGCCGGGTGGGCAGCGGCCTCGTAGGCTTTGATGATCTCCTGCACCAGACGGTGACGCACCACGTCTTTTTCGGTGAAGTAGCACTGCGCGATGCCGTTCACGCCTTTGAGGACCTGAAGTGCATCCACAAGGCCGCTGCGGGTGCGGTCGGGCAGGTCGATCTGAGTGACGTCGCCGGTAACGACCACTTTAGAGCCGACGCCCATGCGGGTGAGGAACATCTTCATCTGCTCCGGGGTGGTGTTCTGCGCTTCGTCGAGGATGATGAAGGAATCGTCCAGCGTCCGGCCGCGCATATAGGCCAGCGGTGCAACCTCGATGATCTGCTTTTCCACCAGACGCTCATAGGTCTCTGCGCCCAGCATATCGAACAGGCCGTCGTACAGAGGCCGCAGATAGGGGTCTACCTTCTGCTGCAGGTCACCCGGCAGAAAGCCCAGCTTCTCGCCTGCCTCCACCGCCGGGCGGGTCAGCACGATGCGGGAGACATCTTTGGCCTTGAACGCCTTGACAGCCATTGCCACAGCAAGGTAGGTCTTGCCGGTACCCGCCGGGCCGACGCCAAAGGTGATGGCGTTGTTCCGGATGGAGTTGAGGTACTCTTTCTGGCCCAGGGTCTTGGGACGGATGGGCCGGCCTTTGACCGTCACCGTCACGAAGTCTTCGGTCAGCTCCCGGACGCGCTTTTCCTCGCCGTCATGCGCAAGGCTCAGGCAGTAGCGCACCGTCTGGTCTTCCAGCGGCGTATGGTTCTCGATAAGGAGAAGCATCCCCTCCACAGCACGGGCCGCAGCTGCAACATTGGCCGGCTCGCCCGAAATGCGCAGCATCGTACCGCGGCACACCGCCGTCACCGAAAATTCTTTCTCCAGCATACGGATGTTCCAGTCACAGTTCCCGAATACGGCGGCTGCGATCTCTACGCTGTCTAATTCAATGCTCTTTTCTGCCATGCGGCTCCTCCTGAATGTCACTAGATTCTGCTTCTATTGTACCACCAAAACAGCGCGAAGAAAACTATGAAAATTGCACAAAATTTTTCAACCGCATATGGCGGTTTGGCGGAGCACTCGAAACCTGCTCTATCAGCCTTTTCAAAGTCGTCTTTAGGACAGCTGCTTCGTTTGCATTGCTTTCCCCGGAGGCTTGTGCTATACTATTTTTAGAAAGTGGCTTAGGGGCTTCACCGCCCTGCTCGGTTTTGAGTACCGAGGTAAGGCCGCTTTCTTCTTTTGTCGAAGCTCTTTCAGTTTCCAGCTCAATGAACTTCACACCTTCCAGTTTGACGCCCTGTCCCTCGTATGCTATACTGCCTATAGAGCCATAGCGCTGTAATCCAACAGGCACCTTGAAGCCTAGCGATTGCATCAGCGCTGTGGTTCTTTTTTGTCTGCGGAAACATACAACACCTCACTTCGAAAGGCATTTTCCAAGCCAAACAAAAATCCCAGAAAAGCCAGGCGCGAAGCCACTTTTCTGGGATTTTTGTTGTTTTATATTCTGTTACTCCTGCATATAAGCCAGTGCCTTATCGAACAGCGGCAGATATTGGCTTTCGATACGATCAAAAATCGCTCTTGCAGTCGCCTCATCATAAACATGGCTGGTCAAATTGCGGTCGTTCAGCAGCTCCAGCCACACTTTCGAATCCTCTATCATGCCGAAAGCAAAAGCCTGCTTGATGACCTCTTTCGGGCTGTTGATATTGGTATATCCCTGGTCGAGCAGATATTCCCTCATGGTTTTCCATGCAAGTTCCGTGCAAAACTCAAAGCGCTGGATGGCACCATCCCGCACAGAATCCAGCGGGTATTTCTTATAATCATCCAATGCCTCATGCAGCCGCTTCACAGCTTCCTTAAGATAGTTATATTTTTCATGCAGCTTATCCATCAGCTCTACACCATCCTTTTCAATGTTTGCAACAAAGGCGGGATTCATCCCGTCCTGCATATGGACAATATCAAATTTCAGCAGCGTGGGCAGGTCTTCGCATTCCATCCAAAATTCTGCTCGGTTGTCTGGCGGCATCCCGTACACGGCCAGATCCATGTCGCTGTTGGGGCGGTTGTCCCCTCTGGCCCGTGAGCCAAACAGCACGAGCCGCTTTGCCCCGAATCGCCGGGCCAGTGCAGCCAGCCGCAAATACAATTCATCCATATTCCCTGCTCCTTTTATACCTGATATGGTCCAGCTGATAATGCAAGCTTTAATTACTGAAGTCCTGAGGCTCATCTGAATTGCGGTGAGAAGGCAATCATTCTACTTTAGAGGGAGCCTTTTGGGAAACTGCCTCTTTTTTACGTTGTCAGCTTTTCTGCTATACGCTCGAGTAGTTCCCAGTCCTTCGGCTCTAAGTCGGCCAACATGACAACCAATCGCTTACGAAATTCTTTGTCGTCATTACGTGCAATCTCTGCAGCAAAGTCCATAATTTTATCGCTGGCGGCAGTTGGCGCTGCGAACATTTCACCTTCTCCGGTGCGCAGCCATGATTCATTGACGCCAAATTCGCGGCAGATGTCACTAATTGTACGTTCACTGGGAGATTTAGCACCAGAACAAAGTTCGGATGCAAACGGCTGTGAAATGTGCAACCTGTTTGCAAAGTCGATTCTTTTTAATCCAAGCTCTTCAAGAATTTTTTTAATACGTTCGTTCATCGGTTTTCGCCCCCCTTACAATCTGCATTGTATCACGCAGGTAAAGCCATGTCAACAAAAGAGTATAGCTCGGCTATGATTTTGTTCTTATCGATGCCACTTGGCTATTCCGTAGTTACTTACAGATAAAGCCAAACAAAAATCCCCGAAAAGCCAGGCGCGAAGCCACTTTTCGGGGATTTTACTTTGGAGCTACTGATCCGATTCGAACGGACGACCTGCTCATTACGAGCTATAAAAGGGACTTCTAACGTGTTGTGTCATGTTGTTTCATTGTCAAATAAATTGCGTGATGCAATCATTTTATTTGTCTGATGCTGTATCGTGCAATCTCGTTAATTGCTTCGATTTTTCGAGGATGTTGCGGTTTTTGTTGCGGTCAAGTTGCGTTTTTTTTTTAGCATCCTGTTTATAGGATGAATACGAGTCATCAAGAGACACGACGAAACAGAATCAAATTCAAGCTTTTCTCTTTTTTGGCTGCTTCAAGGCCTCTCTTACGGTCTGACCGACCCGGCGGATGCTGTCCTCGTTGGCATGAGCGTACATCCGCAGCGTGGTGCTGCTGTCAGAGTGTCCCAGCCGTGCGGCGACGCTTACCACGTCGGCACCGTTGGTGATGGCAAGGCTGGCGGACGTGTGGCGTAGCTTGTGCGGGTGGAAGTGCTCTATCCCATACCGTTTGCCAAATCGCTGGAAGTAACGAGTTGGAGTGTCTGGGTGCATAGGCTCCGGGCTGTCGTCCTGCGTAAACACCCAGCGCACCGTTACCAGCTGACTCTGCCGCAGCTCCTGCAAAAGCGCGGCCACGTCAGACGAGATGTCTACAACGCGGGTCTTGCCGTTTTTGGGCAGGGTCTCGTACACGCCCCGCTCGGAGGTGTACTGTAGATTCCTCTCGATGGTGATCGTGTTGGTATCAAAATCCACCGACTGCCATTGCAGCCCGCAGGCCTCGCCCCGGCGGCAGCCCGTATCGATAAGCAGCAGGATAAACGCCCGCCACTTGAGCGGCTCACCATCCAGACAGCGCAGAATATACCGCGTCTCCTCCGCGGTAAAAGCCTTGTGCTCTGTAGGAAGGCCCGCATCCTTCGACTTCCGGGGGCGCGGAACCTTGTCCATTGGATTCCGGTCTATCGTATCATCCAGCAAGGCAGCCTTAAACAGGTTATGTAGTACAGCATACACCTTTGTCACGCTGGCGAAGGCAAGCTCCTCTGACAGACTGGAAAGTAACGCCTTTATCATGGCCGGGGTGATCTCCGGCAGCAGCACATGGCCCAGAGCCGGAAAGACATGCTGCTCCAACAGCTGGGTATAACTGGCCCGGGTCTTTTCCGCCAGCGTGGCGGCTTTCTCTGGCAGATAGACGGCTTCAGCATATTGCCGGAAGGTTTTGATTTTGGCCGCCTCTACGGCTTCCGCAGCGGCCTTTTGCGCAGTCTCTTCACGGGTCAGCACTTCCCCATCCGCCAACTGCTGCTCCAATTCAGCGGCGAATTTCTGTAGCTCCCGCTGAATGGTGCGCTTGCTCCATGTCGGCTCTGGGCGGAAGGTGCGCCAGACACGCCGCCCTCGCCCATTGCTGGCCTGCACCTCGTAAATGCGGTTTCCGTTTTTGTCAAGTTTCTCCTTGAAACTCGCCATAAAAATACACCTCCATATGGGTACACTTTGACAAGCCCGCCCAAAAGAGGTATAATCGCAATGTCGAGTGTGCGATGACCCCGTAAGGGTGAGCCGCTTATCTTACTCCCTCGGTGTTCCAGCACCGGGGGAGTTTTTCATTGCTGCCCGCCCATGTTCCAGCATGGGTGGGCTTTTTTACTGTTTCGCCTTTTCAATAGCGCTGATAATTTTTCTCAAGATAAAAATTATCAGTGAAATCGGAACAAATATCATCAAAAAAACAATAACAACCGAAACAAACAAAATAGCGCCACTTGCCATATTCTCAGAAATACCAACATACATCGTCAGAATTGCGAATGCAGCTGCCGGAATAAACGCAAACCAATATGGACTAACTGCTTTATGGCTTGTTTTTTCTCCGGTTTGCAATTCCATATTGTAAGTTTTTTTATCTTTCATATCCATCCTCAAAAATCGTTCAATTCACTTGATGTTTTGCCTGTTCTTTGAGTTTCAGGGATTCACGATACTGTTCCGCCGGGGCGAGCTCTACGAACTCAACCGACTTATCATAGTTATCCTTAATCACCTGTTTGATTTCGTCCAAAGAGACGTTGAAGAACTCGCGGCGCTGGTTAACAAAATTCAATTTACGATCAGCAAAGGCGTTGTGAAGCGCAGCTTCCAGTTTGGGGGCATCGTTGGAGAAGATCATCGCATGTACATCGAAGTTAAACGGCACTGATGCATCACCCAGTTCATCCACACGATCCTGCGGGTCAAGGCGGCGTGTCATGCCAATTTTGTAGACATTTTCGCCAAAGGCACCAATGTTGGAAATGACATACACATAACCGGCACGCTGGTTTGCTTCGCGGTAATCAACATCCGCAAATTCCTTATCAATCTTATCAAGCTGCGCCATGAGCTCTGCCTTTTTCTCCTCAATGGCCGCGCGATCAACATCCGATGCCGCTTCAAGCTGTGCATTGATACGCTGCAATGCATTCTGGTAATGCTGCTGTTCTTTTTCCAGCTTTTTGCGTTCCTCCTCAATTTCCTTTGCCAGTTTGGCTTCCTCGCGCATTCTGGCACGTGCTTCCTTCTGCTCTTCCTTTTCCTGCTGCTTTTTCTGGGCATATTCAAAAGCAAGATGAAGTTCCTCGATTTTTAGACGGTAGTATTGCGGCTGGATGCTGACTTCCATAATGGTCCCCAGCTTGGAAATTGCTTCCCTAGAGGCAGTAATACGCTTTTCACTGGCTTCGATATTATTGTATTTGACGTGTTCAATTACATCATCGCATTCAGAATTGAATGCACGAAGGAGAAGTTTCTGCATATCAGAGACCATCTTCTTGCCTTTGGACGCATTTCCATTGACTGTCCAGTTCATATTTCCGCTGACAGCCGTTTTCGCTTTGATCATATCTTTCTGTTTGGCACGAATTTCCAAAAGGTGCGCCTTATACTCGTCTGCATTCATAAAAGCATACCGAGGGGTATAAAGGCCAAAACTCTGCATCAGAACTTCTTCATTCGTTTCAATGAGCTGGTCTTTTGCCTGTTGAAGTTCTTCCAAGGCATCTTTCAACTCGCTGTTGCGGCTTTCAAGGTTTTCTTGGACACGAGCGAGTTCTTCACGCGAAGCTTTGATTTCACGATTGATGTCGTCCAGTGTGCGGCTCTCGGATGGCATTGCGTCCCGCAGACTCTGCATTTCCGCATTCAGCCGCGCAATTTCTTCTTTTTCCTTTTTGCCAAATAAAGACATTTTACAATTCCTCCTCGTCATTTTATCGGAACACCTTCCGGCACTCCACAACCAATCCTGCAATTCGCACCGGCGAGCGATTTTTTCACCCCACCCAGTGCGTCCAGCCCACGGCCTTGCCCTCAATGTGCACCTCTTCCAGCTGGGAGCCGGTGTAGACCATGGGCGCATAAGCCGGGTTTGCGGGCATCAGGGTCAGCGTTCCGGGGTTGTAATATACCCGCTTGAGGGTGGCTTCGCCATCAATGCGCACCGCCGCGATCTCTCCGTTCTCTACCACCGGCTGTATACGGATATACACCACATCTTTATCGTGGATACCGGCATCCACCATGCTGTCACCGTGGCAGGTCAGGGAAAAGTCGCACCGGATGTTCTCCGGCACGTCCACCATCTTTTCAATGTTCTGCTCTGCTGTAATGGGGTCGCCGCAGGCTATGCTGCCGATCAGGGGGATCTTCTTCATCTTCGGCATCGGCTCAAAGCCCGGCGGGATGGGGGTGGGAGAGGCAGAGTGCTTCGGCGTCACTGGATCAGCTATTTTTATATCTGTTCGGCCATACAAATAGTTCATATCAACATTAAATAAGTCGGCGATTGTCTCCATCGTTTCAAACCCCGGCTCACGTTCACCACGTTCATACATGTTGACACTGCTCTTTGACAACTTCAGCTCATCAGCCAATCGCTGCTGCGACCATCCAGCTTCGCGCCGCAATGACTTCAGCCGTTCTGCAAAGGTTGCCACTGAATCACCTCCTATTATTATGGTTTAATAATAGCACAGAACGTGCACAAGTGCAAGCACAAAAAGTGCACTATCGTTGTAAGCACATTTTGTGCACAATGCGAATGGATTTTCCTTTGTGTTTCGAGTACAATAAGTGCACAGAAAGGAGGTGGCTTTCCAAATGGATAACAAAGCTATCGGCCAGAAGCTTCGTGCTTTACGCGGCACCTTGGATGCAAAATCCGTTGCAGACGCGCTTGAAATTAGCACGTCTGCGCTCTTTATGTATGAGCGCGGCGAACGCATTCCCCGAGATCAGGTCAAAAAGCGCATTGCCCACTACTTCGGCAAAACCGTCGAAGAAATTTTTTTCGCCGAATGAGCACATATTGTGCTTGAACAACATTTTCAAAGGAGGTGAAGAAGATGAAACAGCCTAATTTTCAGGAAACAAAATCCGCCAGAGTGATTCAAGTCATTGAGACTGTCTCTCTGGCGGGAGATGGCACGGATACGAATCCGGTCTATGAAGTTCATCAGTACTGGACTCTGGACGGCGATCTGCTGGCAAAGAATGACCCGTTCAGTCAGGATGACGTTCATCCTGCTTCTTCTCGTCAATAACGAGGATTTCCCGGTACAGTTCTTCACGCTCGTGTCGGGCAATGTACCAGTCTTTCAGAAGCAGTTCCAGTAGTCTGACCAGTTTTTGTGCTTCGCCCGGGTCAATATCGACGATCATGTTCACATCCTTTTCCATGTGAGCGCCGATATTTCCTAAGCGTCTGACCCCATTGAGTACCTTATACTGGTCGGCGGGAATCTTGTCCTTGATAAGGTCGATTTCACTCGCAAGGTTTCCGGCTTTGACATTCCAGAAGTCCCGAATCATACCTTGCAGGCACCGCCGTGCCAATGTAGCCGATGCTTTTGGACTTGCATCCAGAATTGAGCAGGCTTCCACATAATCTCTTCTGATTGCTTCTGGAATATAGTCCGGCAATACCATTCCGGTATACGGTGGATAGTTGAACAAAAAAAGTCCCTTGCTGCTGGCAAGCTGTACGGAATATTCGTGACAGGATGGACAGTAGTGGTAGGTCACCGCAATGTCTGCGCTGATGCAGGAATAGTCGCACACCTTTTCGAAATCCTCTTGGTCATGCCAAAAACTTATTTTCCGTTCTTTGGTATTGTCTGACGTTTGGTAGAATGAGACACCGCAATGCGGACATTTGTATTTTTTAGACACCTTATAAACATCTCCCTTCCGCCCAAGTATACCGCAGAAGGAGGCCAGCCACAAGGAGGCACAAAACCACATGAACGACTTACAGATCTTCTCTAACCCCGAGTTCGGGCAGGTGCGCACCGTCGAGCTTGACGGCCGCATTGACCAGTTGAAAATCGTCGCCTTTGGCCTGCCCGCGTTCGACCAGATCATGGCCGACATCTTCACCACCGAGAAAAAGGAGTGACCACTATGAGGAAGCATACTCCTCCCGTCCCTTCTACCCCATTCATGAATGTCCGTGATGCTGCCCGGGCCACCGGGCTTTCGGAATACTACCTGCGCAAAGAGCTTGCTAAAGGCACCATTCCTCACCTCAAGAGTGGCCGGTGCATCATGATCAACGTCCCCGCCCTGCTGGTGCAGCTGGGTGTGCCGCAGAAATAAAAAGGAGGCATCCGCATGAGAATCAAATCTGGCGTCTGGTACTGGCTGGCGGTGGCCAGCGGTGCCGTCGGGATGCTGTATGCCCTGGGCTTTGCAGGCAGTATCGAGGCCCTCGGTGTCATCTCCGACACCGACTTCATCACCGCGATGGTGCTGCTGTTGCTGGCGCTGTTCTTTGCCCGGCTGGGCGACCATGCCGCAGAGCGCGAGGTGCAGCGCCGCAGGTACATCGACCGCAGCCACGCCCGCACCGAAGGGCCGGAGTACCGGCAGAACCGGAGGGACGCATGAAGACCAAGCGCATGAAAAAGCTCCTGATGGGCATGGGCCTGTCCCGCAATCAGGTGAACCACATGGTCAAAGAGCAGCGGTTGAAAGGCTCTTCCAAACTCAGCAATGCAGCCTATTACTACGCTGTCAACCGCAGTCTTTCCAAGCCATGCTGGCGTGACTGGCTGCCGTATGTCAAGAGCCTTGTGCTGGAGTGAAGCACATGACGAGTAAACAAAAAGCCCGTCCGCGCTACCAACACGGACGAGCCTGCAAAGGGATGATGAGTTTGAACCCCCATCACCCCGAAGGATAACACACTTTGGAGGTTTTTACAAGAGATGAAAGGTATTCTTATCGAGCCGGACAAAGACCCGGTCGTGACCACCCTGCCGGACACGCTGCAGGGCATGGAAGCACTTTTGCAGTGTCCCTGCGAACAGAAAGTTCTGCCCCGCACCCCGGCGGTGCTGGTGTACGCCATCTACGGCAAGGGCCTGAACCGTACTTATCGCGGCCAGCCCATCTATGGCACCATCCTCTGCTACGGCTGGCGAAATAACCGCTTCCAGCCCCTGAGCCCCGCATTGCAGACCGAGATGCTGGACCGCCTGAAGGACACGGAGGTGAGAGTGTGACTACCTATATCTGCAAATGCGGACGGCGAGTGAAGAAATCCACCGATGCCAGTACCACTGGCAACCGCCTATCCGGCTATGCACCCGGCCATGAGTGCTGGGGATGCCCCTACGCCATGCCATACGGAAACTATCAATGGGATGAAAGTGCTAGAACTGTCAGCCGGGAGACTCAGGGCTACGAATGCCGGATGAGTAAGACCCTCACCTATGCGTCAGAGTTCGCTGGCTCTATCAAGGATAAATGCACTTGTCGAGTGCATAGTCTGGACTTCGACTTTCTGTCTCAGGTCTCCTCCTGGATCAAAGACACTTATCCAGACAGAGAGATTTTTGGCTCGTTTTCCAAAGATATTCGTGCATCGGACTATGGATCTGATGGCCGTTACTGCCTGACTATCACCTGCACCCAGAATCTGAAAGGCGTTGCCGCAAAAAGAGAGCTGCTTGATCAGTTCTTTACTCCGAATGGTAGCCGCAAGGACATGACACCGCAGCAGGAAATGGAAAAGATTCTTGCTGACATCAAAAAAGCAAAGGAGATTTTCTCATGTACACCTGCCCAGAATGCGGATGCTGCTGCGACCATGACAAGCCCTGCTGCCAGCAGTTCGGCGGCGGCAATACCGACCACCTCGGAGAGCGGGGCGGATGCAAACGGCTTGACCCCCGCGCTATCCCCGCAGAGCAGCGCATCGGCCCCTGTTGTTCCTGCGGAGACTTCTTTTGCATCCGCAGCTGTCCCCACCTTTGACTTCTCGGCTCTGGGCGATTTATCCCAGCAGGCCGCAGACGCCGACCAGCAGTTTGATCTGCACTATGGTGCGGCTCAGGACGAGTATCTGATCTCCTGCATCTACCTCGCCCGCATCCACACTCTGACTGCCAAGGCGGGCCGGTATGGCGGCGGTACATGGACAAAGTGGTATGAGAGCAAGGGGTTAGGCGAAGGAAGCGTCCGGCGGATGATTCAGAACGGCGAAGCTTTTAATTCCGCCAACTTGGCGGAATTAAAACAACTGCCCGAACTAACTCGCAGAGACCTGAACCTCATCGCCCGCAGCGGGTGTGCTGGGCAGCTGGTCGAAGCCGCCGGAGACAGCCAGCGGGTGCAGGAGCTTTTAGCCCAGCTCAAGGCCGAGAAAGACCGTGCCGACACCGCCGAGAAGTCCGCTCAGAACGCCCGCAAGGAAAATGCCTATTTCAAGGAGCTGGTGAAAAGCGCCGAAGCCCAGACCTCTAAGGACGCGGAAAAGCGGGAGGAAGCAGAAAGCCGCTATGAATCCGCTCTTGCCGACATCAGCGGCCTGAAAGAGCAGAACGCCCAGCTGAAAGAGCGCGCCGACTCTGCCGAAGCCCGGGAAGAGGAAGCATGGAAGATGCAGAGCAAGGCCGAAGCCCGCGCCAAGGACGCCGAGAGCCAGCTGGAAGCCGCCCACGCCGACATTGATGGGTTACAAGAGCAGTACGCTCAGATGTCGCAGCGGGCAAACGACGCAGAAGAGGCCCTGAAGCACCAGCCCATCGTGGGCGTCATCGACGAAGAAGAAGTTGACCGTCGCGCAGCAGAAAAGGCTTGGGGTCTTGCAGATGCCCGGAATGCCGAACTGGCCAAGGACAACGCCAGCCTGAAAAAGCAGCTTGCCGCCCTTCGGGCCAAAGTCAGTGACGATGCACAGGCCGATTTTGAGACCGCCAACTTCTGCGTCAATTCCATCCGGGCCGCATGGGACACCAGCAGAGCCAGCTACGCCCGCTTGGTCGGCGAGGATCTGGAAGGGACGTTCCAGTCTCTGTGCGGTGTGCTGAACAGCATCATGGAGGAAGCGGCCCGCCTCTGCCGCCAGCCGCCGGATTATGACGGAGGTGATGGCGATGAATGAGATGTACAGCTTGGACTTTGACCGCTACGGCCCGCCCTTGGAGCCGCCGGACGACTACTATTTTCTGCCGCGTGACGCAGAACAGGAGGATGAGAACGACCATGACGAATGAACTTACCGTCCGGGTGCAGAACTCGGTGATCCCGGCCATGAGCTGGAACAAGGACGAGGTGCAGCAGAACCTTGACGAGCTGCTTGCAGCCTATACAGGCCTCGTCTATACTCCGGAGAGCATCAAGGGCGCCAAGGACGACCGGGCCAAAATCAACAGCTGGGATAAGCAGCTGGGTGCAGCCGTCACCGCCGCAAGGAAGCTCTACCTGAAGCCGTTGGAGGACTTTCAGGCCGACATCAAGACCATGCGGGAGCAGTGCAAAAAGGTCTCCGGCGCGATCGACGCGCAGGTTAAGGCTGTCGAACAGGCCGAAAAAGATGAAAAGGCGTCTACGTTGAAGCTGGTCTACCGGGACTGCATCGGGGAGCTGGAGCAGCTTGTACCGTTCGAGACGCTGCTGGTTCCCCAGTGGCTCAACAAGACCTTCGACCTTGCTCAGGCCGAAAAGGAGCTGCGCAAAGCTGTGGAGACCCGGCGGGAGGAACTGCGCCTCATCCGAGAGACCTGCGGCGAGGATGCAGAACCTTGCATCACCGAATACCTGAGGTCTCTGAGCGTCAACGATGCCCTGCATGAGCACAGCCGCAGAGAACGCGCCCGTGTGGCTCAGGCCGAGGCGGAAGCCAATCGGCAGGCCGCAGAGCGGGCCAGAGCCGCAGCGCCGGTCATCATCCCGCCCACAGAGGAAGAGCGTCAGCTGAAAGAAGAAGCTGCTCGGGAGGCCCGAAGTAACGCTTTTATAACGGCCTCCGGACGGCTGGATTGTGAAGTTCTGCAGCAGTTTGCCACCCCGGCGGTCCCGGCCCGCAAACGCTACCGCTTCTGGGTGGATTTCACCCCGGAAGACATCGAATGGTTCAAAGCCGAAGCTCAGAAGCGCGGCTTTGCGTATGGTTCTGTGAAATAATCGGAGGTAACTACTTATGGCTTTTTCCCGTTCCGGCGCACCTGCGCCCACCATGTCCGCAAACACCACTGATACCACGACTGCCCGGATGACCGCGATGCAGCAGCGTGCAGTCCAGAGCAACGCTCTTCAGGCTGCCAGCCCGGCCAAACCTGTGGAGATCACCTCTGCCGACGGCCAGCACATGATTGTCAGCTTCTCGGACGTCCGCAACTTTATCTGCGCCAAGGCCACAGATGCCGAGTGCAAGATCTTCCTCGAGACCTGCAAGCAGTATCGGCTGAATCCTTTCACGAAGGAAGCCTACCTCATCCACTACGACAACAACAGCGAAGAGACCCCCAGCACCATCGTTCTGGGCAAGAACTGTTATCTTCAGATGGCCGAACGTCATCCCAGCTATGACGGATTCGAGGCCGGCGTCATCATCTTTGACAAGGTGGCTGGAGATTGCCAAAAGCGGGAGGGTTCCATCGTTTACGAGGACGAGGAGCTTCTGGGCGGCTGGGCCAAGGTCTACCGCAAAGACCGCACCCGTCCCAGCTACGAGGAAGTGAAGTTGACCGAGTACGACACCGGGAAATCCCTGTGGAAGGGCAAAAAGGCCACCATGATCCGCAAGGTCGCCCTTGTCCATGCGCTGCGGGAAGCCTTCCCCTCCACATTCGGTTCTCTCTGCGATGAAAGCGAAGTCCATGTGGATGCAGAGTCCACCGCCGTGGAGCTGGACGATGCCGGACAGGCCCCGGCTCCCCGCTGGGCCCGCATCAAGGAAGCTGCCGAGCAGGCCGATGCCCTGACCGTCGAAGAGGCTGAGTGTTCTGTGGATGACCCCTTTGCCGGAGGTGACCGATCGTGATCCTGACGCACAAGACCGGCGTACTGCTCCACGGGACCCTTGCCAAAGACCCGGTGTTCAAGGATGTGGGCCAGAAGCAGGTGCTCAAGTTCGACGTGAAGGCCCACAGTGTCAAGACCGACACGGGCAGCTGGGAGAGCCTGTACGTACAGGTCAATGTCTGGCACGGGCTGGACAAGTGGGACGGGATGTTACTGAAAGGCGATGCCGTCACGGTTTTTGCCCGGGAACTCAAGACCCGGGAATACAACGGCAAGACCTATTACAGTGTGGATGCCGACGACATTCAGCCCGGCGGACTGGTGCTCTTCCGGTGGATGCAGAATCTCATTGACCTCTGTACCGAACCTCCTGCATCGCCCGAACAGACCAGCCTTTCCGGCGGGCAGATATACCCCGGCGAGAAACTGACCGACTACGCGCCCCGAACCCCGCAGGCGGCAGCTCCCACAGGTCCCGCCGTCGGCACCCCGGAGGCTGACGCCCTCATCGACGACAGTGCCAATGACCTGCCCTTCTGAGCCTGAACGCTGTGCTATCTGGCGATACGGGCATTTCATTCGAAAGGAGGTCAGGCCGTGGGCATTGACTCTTCTCGCGGCTTTGTTGCCATCCCGCGCGGCCTGACCGACTGGGAGTGGTACTCAGAGCCAAACACCGCCCGGCTGTTCATCCATCTGCTGCTCACGGCCAACTGGAGCCAAAAGCAGTGGCAGGGTATCACGATCCATCCCGGTGAGCTGGTCACGAGCCAATCTCAGCTGGCAAAAAAGCTCAATTTGAGCATTATGCAGGTGCGAACAGCCCTGAAACACCTCGAATCAACAGGATACATAACAGTCAAAACCGGGTCGAAATACAGCCTTATCACGTTGAATAATTACGATTTGATTGAGGCCGGTAACAGGCAGATAACAGGCAAGCAACAGGCAGATAACAACAACTTAACCATAAATAACATAAAAAACATAAATAAGTCGTCGTCTGCGTGCGCGACGCCCGAGCCGACTCCGACGAGGACGACCTCCCCCATCGCGGAGGATTTTGAGCAGCGTATCTGCAAGCTGAGCATCCAAGGAAAAGCCCAGCTGGCTGGATACGCCGACCGACTGGGAGAGGAACTGGTGTCGGAGATCGTCAGCAGGTGCGCCGACCTTGGGGCTTACAGTTGGCCGTATGTCCGCAAAGCGCTGGCAGAGGCTGAGGCTCAGGGATGCAAGTCTGTGGAGGAGTACCGCAGGCTTCACCCCATCGGTAGCGGACGGAATCTCCGGGTTGACCGTACCGAGCCGAGCGGGCATGATTTCCTGAAGGCTGCCGCCCGGCGCAGACGATTGACAAAAAAGGAGGGACTCGATGTATCGGAATCCTGAATACTACCCCGACCCGACAGTCGGCCGGGCACTGGAGGACCTCCGCAGAAAGGAGACTCGATTGAACACTGGAAAGCAATTTGAAGCCGACTGGAAAAGTTCCATGCCGAAGGATGCATGGTGCTACCGGCTCAAGGACAGTGCAGCCGCCTATTACGGCGGAAATGAGAGCCTGAGCTTTTCCATCGATAACATCTGTGACTTTGACGTCTACCGCTACCCCATGCACCACTACTTCGAACTCAAGACCATCGACACCCCCAGCATCCCGCTAGAAAAGATCCTTGGTCGATTCGACCGGGAGAAGCAGAAGTATCACAAGCTCAAGCATATCACCGACATGGCCCATGCAGCTGAGTTTCACGGCCAGACCGCTCATGTGGTCATCAATTACCGGGGCAAGGTCAACCGCACCTTCGCCATCTCGGCCAGTGCTGTGCTGGAGTACATGAACACCCAGACCCGCAAAAGCATCCCATGGCAGTGGGCCGCCCTGAACGGCATCGAGGTGGAGCAGCGTCTGCTTCGTGTCCATTGGCGGTATGATGTGGAAGGGCTGCTGAAGCGGTTGGAAGGGGGTGAAGCCGTTTGACCTACGAGGAAAAGAAAGATTGGCTCCGTCAGTACGAACGCGCCAAAAAGAAAGAGCTGCACCTGACGCATGAGCTTCAGGAAGCAGAGTGTGACTATGGCCATATGACACAGGCGCTTTCCTCGGTGCCGGGAGGTAGCGGCGATGGACAGGCGCTTCCTCGTGCTGTGGAACGAGTAGAAAAAGCAAAGCAGGCTTTGGACGCACAAATCTTGTTTTGCGACGATCTCCATGCCGAAATCACGGCAGTGCTTCTCAGCTTGGAAGACCCCGACGATTACGAGATTTTGAAGCTGAGGTATCTTCACTTCAAGACATGGGAAAGCATTGCAGCTGAAATAAAGCTCTGCCTCCGTCAAATCTACCGCCGCCATCATCGCGCCATTGATGCGCTGAATCTATAATGTCAGTCAATGTCACCTAGAAGTCATTTTATGTCACTCCACGTTATGCTAAAATAGTACCATCGGCAGAGCCGGAAAGGCCCACCGATACACGCAGCCTCCCCGCCGTGTCCTCCCTGTTTGACCGCATGGTGTGCGGGCTGCTTCTATTATGCCGCCTGAGCGCAATTTGGTGCGCGGCGCGTGTGACCAGACACGGCCGGTTCGATTCCAAGGGCGGCACCATGACGCTGCGCCCCGCCGCAGCAACAGCCTGACGCATGGCCTGCGAAACCGCTTGGGGCTGGCGTGCCGGATGGGAGTCCCTCCTTCTCCCCGTGAGAGTCCGGCACACCACCGGAGGCCCCGGAATCCGCAGTGGGTTCAAGGATACCCCACCGGATGTGCGTCAATCACCCTGCACAGAAATGTGCGGGGATTTTTTATGCAGCTTCTGCCGTTCGGAAACCCCGGGCGGTTTTACTTTTGCACCGGAGAGGTGGTGACGTGTCGCGTGAAGATGGATACAAAAATCTGGTGCCGATGGACCAGCGAAGCAAGGACGAAGCCAGGTCGTTGGGACAGCAAGGCGGCATCGCCTCGGGCGCGGCACGCCGCCGTAAGCGCTCCATGCGGGAGGCAGCCGACTACTACCTGAGTCTGCCCGAAACTGACCGCCGCCGGGTGAACGCCATGCTGCGGGACGCCATCGACCCGGAGGACATCGATAACCAGATGGCCGTGGTCATGGGCATCGCCGAGCAGGCCAAGCGGGGTGACGCCCGGGCCGCGAACGTCCTGCTCAAGATGCTGGGAGAGGATGCCGTGCAGGACGACCCCGCCGCAGATGCTCTGGCAAAGGCGAAGGAGCTGCTGGGAGGTGTAGACAGTGCCATTGACTGAGTTTCAGCAGGAGTACCTGCGCAACTGTTCCCACCGCTGGAACGTCAAGACCGGAGCCACCCGCTCCGGAAAGACCTATCTTGACTGCGCCGTCACCATCCCGAAGCGCATCTGTGCGGCCCGGGGCGAGGGCCTGCTGGTCATGCTGGGCAATACCCTCGGCACACTGGAACGCAACGTGCTGGAGCCTATGCGCGGTCTCTGGGGGCCGGAGCTGGTGGGCGTCGTCCGCACCTCGGCCTCCGGCAACATCGTGCAGCTCTTCGGCCACAAGGTCTATGTCCTCGGTGCCGACAACAAAAAGCACATTGCCCGGATTCAGGGCGCGGCTTTCGAGTACGCCTACGGCGACGAGATCACCACCTGGGACGAGGGCGTGTTCCAGATGCTCAAGAGCCGCCTGTCCTGTCCGCACAGTCATTTCGACGGCACCTGCAACCCGGAAAGCCCTTCCCACTGGTTCAAGAAATTCCTCGACAGCGATGCCGACATCTACTGTCAGGCCTACACCATCGACGACAACCCGACGCTTCCGGCCCAGTTCGTGGCCGACCTGAAAAAAGAGTATACCGGCACCGTCTACTATAACCGCTTCATCCTCGGGCAGTGGATGGCCGCGAACGGCGTTATCTACCGCCTGTTGGCCGACAGCCTCGCCGCCGGGGATGGGCGTTTTTTCTGGCCCGCCGAGAAGCAGCTGCACCCGTGGCGAATCCGCATTGGCGTGGACTTTGGCGGCAATGGCTCAAAACACGCCTTCGTGGCGACCGCCATTCTGCCGGGCTGGTCCGGCGTTGTGGGGCTGGCGTCCCAGCGCATCGACCCGGTGGCGCAGGATGCCGACTTTCTGGCCGACAAGCTCATCGAGTTCTGCATCGCGGTCTTTGCCCGCTGGGGTGAGATCCAGTACATCTTCTGCGACAGCGCTGAGCAGACCCTGATAAACCATATCCGCGCCCGCCTGCGCCGCTGCAAGCTGAGCTGGCTTGCCGACCGGGTGGAGAACAGCGCTAAGATAAAGATCACCGACCGCATCCGGCTCACCTGCATCCTGATGGGCGGCGGGCGGTTCTGGCTCATGCCGGAAGCTGCCACCCTGCGGGAGGCCCTCGCTACGGCCCTTTACAGCGGCAAGCATCCCGGCGTAGATGAGCGCCTCGACGACGGCAGCACCGACATCGACACACTGGACGCCTATGAGTACACCATCGAGCGCGATTTCAAGAGGTTGACGAACACATGAACATCACCGATTTTCTGGACTATCTGCATAAGACGCGCGGGTGGCAGCTGGATGCCGATTACTACAGCCAGATCGAGACATGGCGGCAATGGTGGAAAGGCAACGTACCCGGCGTTCATACCCGCGCCGCCGAGTATGCCGACGGCACTAAAAAGCGCACCATTGCCTCCCTGCGGATGCCCAAGCGGGTCTGCGAGGACTGGGCGAATCTGCTGCTGAACGACCGCACCACGTTTCAAATCACGGACGCAGCCACCGCCCGGTATCTTCTGGGCGACGATGAGCAGCAGGTGGGCGGTCTGCTCCGCGACCTGCATTTCTGGACGAACGCCAACGCGCTGGTCGAGAAAGCGTTCTGGTCCGGCACAGGCGCTTTTGTTTTGAGCGTCGAAAATATGACCGTCGTGAACGGCAAGGCAGTCCCCAGCCCGGACGTCCGGCTCAGGCTGGACTACGACCCGGCCCCCTGCATTCTCCCCCTGCGGGTGGAGCGGGGCGTCGTGACCGAAGCGGCCTTTGTCTCCGAGTGTCTGATGGACGGCAAGCCTGCCATTTACTTACAGACTCACACCGGCAACGAAAAGAAGCGCACCATCCGAAACGAATGGTTCCGCGTCACTGACTCCATGTCCGGCTCACCGGTGTTTTCTCCGGTCGAGAAGCCTCCGGAAGGCACGGTAGAAAGCGTCACGGTAGAGGACTCCCCGCCCTGGTTTGCACTGTTCAGCCCGGGAGCTGTCAAGAACATCGATGGCGGCAGTGGGCTGGGCATGAGCGTCTTTGCCGAGGCGCTGGAAGAGGCGCAGGGCGTGGACCTTGCCTTTGACAACTACCGCGAGGACATCCGCCTCGGCCACAAGAAAATATTCTACAGTGCCGACATCTGCCGCAAGGTGGTGGACGATAAGGGCGTGGAGCACTCCATTCCGCCGGACGACGATGTCGTGAGCCAGTTTGTGCATCTGCCCGGCAAGGAAAGCAGTCTCGACCAGTCCAACGAGTACCACGAGTACAACCCCGACCTCCGCGTGGAGCAAAACCACCGGGCGGTGCAGGATATGCTCAACCTGTTTTCCTTCAAGTGCGGGCTGGGCTGTCACCGGTACGATTTCGAGAATGGCAAAGTTACCACAGCCACCGAGTACAACGGCAGCCGTCAGGATCTCGTAGCCAGCGCCAACAAAAACCAGATACCCATTGAAGGTGCGCTGATCTCCATCATCCGGGCCATCCTCTGGGCCGCGAAGGACCTGCAGAAGGCCGCAGTCGTCCCCGACACTCCCATCTCGGTGAACTGGGACGACAGCTATATCACCGACGCCGAGACCCGCATGACCCAGATGAGAGATGATGCCATCAGCGGCTTGCTCCCCCGCTACAAGTATCTTTCGGCCCGGTACGGCATCTCCGAAGAGGATGCCCGCAGGCTGGCGCAGGAAGCCAAAGACGAAAACCGCCAGCCTGAGCTGACCTTCGGCGGGGGTGCCTGATGCTGGCCCCGGACTACCTCGACCACGCCCCGGACGCCCTCGTGGCCCTCTGGCAGGAGGTGGAGGATACGATTCTCCGGGACGTGGCCAGGCACATCGGCAAGATGGACGCCCTGACACCGACGGCGAACTGGCAGCTCTGGCGCTACCAGCAGACCGAGGCCGTCCGCAAGGATGTGGTGAAGCTGCTGGCCCGGTATACCGGCAAGAGCGAGGCCGAGATCCGCCGCCTGATGAAGGAGGCCGCGACCGCCGCACTGGAAGCCGAGGACGAGATCTATTACCATTACGGAAAAGAGCCAACGCCCTTCGAAGAATCGACACCGCTCCAAAACCTGCTCAACGCGGGCTATCGGCAGACGGCAGGCAGCTTCTCCAATCTCACCGCCACCACGGCCAACACCGTCTCCGGGGCTTTCGAACAGGCGCTGGACAGGGCGTGGCTGCAGGTGAGCAGCGGTGCGTTCGACTACAAGACCGCCGTCAAGCGTGCTGTGGACGGCCTTGCCGACTCTATGCCCTACGTCACCTACCCCAGCGGCCACAGAAACACGCTGGAGGTGGCCTGCCGCCGTGCCGTGCTCACCGGTGTGAATCAGACCGGCGCAAAGCTGCAGGAGGCCCGGATGGACGAGATGGGGGCCAGCTTCGTCGAGGTAACGGCCCACGGCGGGGCGCGCCCCAGTCATGCCGTGTGGCAGGGCAGGCGCTACCACCGGGGCGGCGCAGTGGACTATCTGGGTCAGCACTACGAGGATTTCGAGTCGGCCACCGGCTACGGCACCGGCGCAGGGCTTTGCGGCTGGAACTGCCGCCACACCTTCTTCGTGGTGTTCCCCGAGCTGAGCAGCCCGCCCGCATGGACGCAGGAGAGCCTTGAGCAGCTCAACGCCCGGAACATCGAGTACGAAGGCAGGCTTTACACCCGCTATGAGATCAGCCAGATGCAGCGCGCCCGGGAGCGGGCCGTCCGCAAGTACAAGCGCCGGTATCTGGCCGAAGACGCCGCCGGGGCTGATACCACCGCCAGCGCGGTCAAGCTCCGTGCTGCCCGGGTAGAGCTGGCCGACTTTGTTTCCCGCACCGCTGGCCGCGTGGACAGCGCCCGGACAAGCGTGCATGGGTTCGGGCGGAGCGAGGCAAGCAGGGCCAGCTATGCAGCCCGGAAACAGGAGCGGTTCAATGCTGCAAATACTGAGTTGCAGCAAATGCGGGAAGCTGGTACAATAAAGGCGAAAGGTCGGCTCATTGAATCCCCGTCTGCTCCAAATGAGATAAATTTTGCAAGCGACCACGTCTTGCAGCGCTGGGCTGAACGCGGTATGGGGCCAATGGATGCCGAACGCATCATCCGCTCCTCTAAGGTCGCAATGTCCCAGCGAAACGGTACACAGACCTGTTATTACTCTGAGCTGGGCTTTGTCGCCATCGGACAAGATGGCAATGTATCCAGCATCGGCCCGCTGGATGAGGGCGGAAAGAAATTGATGGAGGTGGTCAAAAAGCATGGAATTCCGCATTAGTGATGATGTGAAGCTTGAAGAATGGTTTTGTCCCATTTACAACCGAAAAATCGACTGCGGCTTGTGCTTCGACATTTCCAACATCGGCGATGATATTCTTTGCCTGAAGGGCGACGATAAGCCGCCTTGCAGCTGGGATGAAGCCCACAAAAGCTGTCTCAAGTGTCAGCACTATGCTGACTGGGACTAACAGCCAAATACCGCGAGCGTCTTTGCCCATCCGGGCAGGGGCGCTTTTTTCATGCCGTTTTAGCTCATATTGGTCAGAGCAGCTGCCTCGTAAGCAGCGGGCCGCCGGTTCGATTCCGGCAGACGGCACCATCGCGGCGGGCAGCGCGTACCCTGCCCTGGATCCATGCGGAAGGCGAACCGCGTCAACAAACCGTAGTTTCACCCAAAGAAAGGGGTTTATTTATGAAGCGTGAAGACGTAAAGGCAAAGCTCCCCGGCATCACCGATGAACAGTTGAACTGGCTGATGAGCGAAAACGGCGCTGACATCAACCGCGAGAAGACCGTCGCCGAACAGTTCAAGACCCAGTTCGAAAACGCACAGGCCCAGCTCAAGACTGCGCAGGACGGCCTCGCCAAGTTCGACGGCAAGAAGACCCCGGACGAGTACGAGGCCGAGCTGACGAAGCTCCGGGGAGATATGCAGGCACAGGCGGACGGCTTCGCCTTCGACTCTGCCCTGAACACCGCCATCATGGGCAAGAAGGGCCGCAGCGTCAAGGCCGTCCGCGCCCTGCTGGACATGGAGGCCCTCAAATCCTCCAAAGACCGCACCACCGACATCGACAAGGCTCTGGAAGAAGCTGCAAAGGCCAACCCTTGGGCTTTCGGCGAGGCCGCAGAGGGCGGCAGTGTCCACGTTTCCAGCGGTGCAGAGCACGGCACTCCGCCCATCGGCGACACCGATGCTGTCACCGCAGCCTTCAAGGCAATGAACCCCGGCATCAAGATCGACTGATAGAAAGGAAATATTATGGCACACGAAGCACAGGTTCGTTATTCCAAGCTGGTTGACCTCAAGCTCCGGGCAACGCTGGTCAAGAAGGTCGGCGTTATCTGCAACAGCCGCTATGAGGGCAGCCCCAAGGCCGGTTCCGTCAAAGTCCCTGTCCGCGACACCGAAGTTGCCGTGAACGACTACGACAAGCAGACCGGCGCAGAGCTGACCGGCGGCGACACCACCTATCTCACCGTCAACATCGACAAGGACAAGGCCGTCAATGAGATCATCGACGGGTTCGACGCCGTCAGTGTTCCCGATGATCTGGTGGCCGACCGTCTGGACAGTGCCGGTTATTCTCTGGCGCTGCAGGTGGATTCCGACGGCTCTGTGGAGCTGACCACCGCAGGCACGGCTTTCGGCACCACCACCGCCCTGACCGAGAAGACCATCTACGGCAACGTCGTGGACGCCCGCACCAAGCTCTCCACCGTCCATGTCCCCACCGAGGGCCGCTGGCTGCTGGTCTCCCCCGAGATCTATGGTCTTCTGCTGAAGAGCCCCGAGTTCATCAAGGCATCTGACCTTGGCGATGCTGTCGTCCAGACCGGCGCTGTGGGCCGCATCGCTGGCTTCACCGTCTTTGAGGATTCCACCCTCGGCGAAAACGTGGAGTACATTGCTGGCCACCCCAACTGGTTTGCATTCATCGACGAGTGGGCCGTCCCCGTCCATGTGCAGGATCTCAATGGTTCCAGCAAGTACATCGGCGCGTCCGCAGTCAAGGGCCGCAAGGTCTACGCCTTCAAAGTCACCAAGCCCCAGACCATCCTCATCAAGAAGAAAGCGTGACCGAACCTCTCAGTCTGCCTGCGGCAGCCAGCTCCCCTAACAGGGGAGCCTAAAAGGAGCTGATTTTTTGAATTACTGCACCTATGACCAGTATGCAGCCGCTGGCGGCACGCTGGACGAAGCCGCCTTTGCCCCTTTGGCCGCACGGGCGTCCCGGCTCATCGACCGGATGACCTTTGGCCGGGCCGAGCGTCACGCGGCAGTGTGCGAAGGCTGTGCAGAGGCGCTGGCGGACGCCTGCATCCAGATTATCGACGCAGCGAACGCTGTGCAGAGCGCCTGCACGCCGCCCGGCGCGTCCAGCGTCTCCAACGATGGCGTGTCCATGACCTTCACCTCCGGCGTACTGGCCGAACGGCTGGCGGCAGAGGCACAGGGCATCCTCGCCAACACACTGGGCAGTGACCCCCACGGCCTGCTGTATCGGGGGTGTTTCTGATGCAGACGCCCGTCACGGTCGTCATGCTGCTGCACGACACGGCCACCGAAGCCGACCAGCCGGTCTGCAAGGTTCTCACGGGGTGCAGCTGGCGGGAGACCCGCCGCACCTCGGCCTCCGGCGACCCCCAGAGGGTGGTGCATATCCGCCTCCCGCCTGCGCCGGGCTATCTGCCCTATCCCCAGTGGGCGCGTCTGCCCCCGGCAGAGAAAGCCGCACACTGGACGCTCAAGCGGGGCAGCAAGCTCCTCTGCGGCACTGTCCGCAGCCTTACCGAGGCCGAGTATGCCGCTCTCGAGAAAACGCACATCTGCTGTACGGTGGCGGACGTCTCAGACAACCGGGGCGTCCCGCTGCCGCATTTTCATGTGGAAGGGAGCTGACACCTCATGTCCAAGCCCATTTTGGCCCAGCCCTACGGCCTGAAATATCAGGTGGACGGCATCAGGATGGAGCTGAGCTGGCGTCCCGACTTCGGCGCAGAAAAGACCGCCGCCCTGCAAAAGGCCCAGTTCGCCCTTGCGCAGGAAGCCGCGCGGCTCATCGACAGCTATGTGCCATTCGACACTGGTTCTTTGAAAAACAGCGTCAATCAGGCCAGTAAATACGATGAAGGACTTCTGGTCTACAATACCCCTTATGCCCGCAAGCAGTATTATCTGCACCCCGAGGGCGAAGCACTACACGGAGACACCGGTCTGCGCGGCTCCTACTGGGGTCAGCGAGCCATTGCCGACTATGGCGAGGCACTGGCCCTTACCGCTGCCAAGGCCGTCAAGACCTTCTGGGGAGGGATGGGCCACTTATGAGCGAGAAAGCCACCATCACGGCCATGCGGGAGTGGCTCAAGACCTGCCCCCTCATCGCCGAGGAGCAGAGCGAAAACGGCGCGGCCTTCCGCATTTCCGGCCTCTCGCCGGAGCCTGTGGCCGAGTTTTCCATCGAGGACAGCCCCACCGACCCGGTGACGGCTGTTTTCTTTTCCGGCCGCAACCTCGCCAAGAGCTACATCTTCGTCAGCCGCCGCGACTATAGCGAGGCCCAGAGCGTCCAGATCGCGAACAGCGGCTTTTTTGAGCAGCTGACCGAATGGGTGCTGTCCCAGAACGACCGGCATCATCTGCCCCGGCTGGATGGCCGCAAGGAAGCGTTGCGCGTTTCAGTGACGTCCAGCGGCTACATCGTCACGGCCGAGTCGGGCAGCTGTAAGATGCAGATGCAGCTCCGGCTCGAATATTACCAGCCCAAGGGCTGAAACGAAAGGAGTTTTTCCTATGACTGTCACCGAAGCCGTCAAGCTGTCGGGCCTGACCCCCAACGCCGACTATACCGGCGTGGAGACCACCGACGACTTCCTGCTGGCTGTCCAGACCGAGGCCAGCCAGACCGACGTAAAAAACTGGGTGGTCTGCGCTGACCATGTGAGGGAGCACAGCGGCGCACTGAACGCCACCACCACAGACAACACCTACATCCGCACCGGCCCTGTCACCACCAAGGGCAGCACCCAGCGCACTCTCTCCATTCAGGGCGACCGCTGTGTGGGCGACGCCTTTCAGGACTTTCTGCTCTCCCACAAGATCGCGTTCGGATCCGGCCAGAGCGTGGTGGTGCCTTATGTTTACTTCTCTCTCCGCACCGGCAAGGGCGAGAAGGGCGAAGGCGCGCTCATCCTGACCAGCGATGTGGGCGGCAGCGCCGGCGCGAATGCCACCTTTGCCGCCGATTTCAAGGGCATCGGCACCCCGGCTGAGTTCGACTATAACACCGCCGTCGCGGGCTGAGAGAAAGGAGTACCGATAAATGCTGATCCATGGACAGGAATTTGATTTTTCGCTTCTGAACGCCAACGACCTCGACCGTCTGGAGGACGCACTGGACGAGATGACCCGGGAGGGTGAGGCCGAGACAGCCCGGTGCGAACGGGAGAATGTCCGCCTGGGCGACCGCCTCCGCGCACAGGCCCGCGTTTCCATGCGCGGCCTCGACAAGATCTTGGGCGCAGGGGCATCCGCCCGTCTGGGGCTGAACGAAAACGATGTCAGCCGTCTGTACGACGTCCTCGACGAGATCACACAGGCAGCCGCTGCTGAGAAGGCTCGTTATTCCCGCCCGGCGGCCGTCCCCCAGAACCGCGCCCAGCGCCGGGCTGAGAAGCGCCAGAAGGACAAGCACAAGCCGCCCGTGAGTTATCCGGCCCAGCCTGCCGCCGCCCAGATGGTGGAGCGGGTGGATAAGGCCGCCCGCCGCAGGCAGCTTCTGACCGAGCTGGCGGCTCTGGAAAATGGCTGACATCCTGCTGGACAAGCTGCCCCTCACGTGGGCAGGCAGGCCCATCGACTGGGATTTCCGGCCTATGGTCTGGTTCAACGGGCAGTATCTCCGCCTTCCGGAGGACGAAAAGGGCCTGCCTGAGCTGGCCCGGGAAACCATGCGCCGGTTTTACCGCGTGGCCGTCCCGCCGGAGGAAGAGGTGGACGCTTTCAAGGCTCTGGTAGAGTTCTACACCGCAGGCCCGCAGGAGGTGGCCGACCGCCCCGGCAGCAGCCGCACCGAGGAGCTGGCGCTGGACTACGTCACCGACGGCCCCGCCATCGTGGCCGCGTTCCAGCAGGCTTACTGCATCGACCTCACCCGGGCAAGGCTCCACTGGTGGCGGTTCAAGGCCCTCATGTCGAACCTGCCCGAGGAGACCCAGCTGGTGAAGATCATCGGGTTCCGGACGGCTGACCTCACGCAGTTTCAGGGCGAAGAGCGGGAGCGGCGTGCCGAGCTGAAAGAACGCTTCGCTCTGCCCGCCGCCCTGCGGAAAGGAGGCGGTCGCATTGTCACCCTGCAAGACCGCAACGAAGCCTTTGCGGCCCGCTTCCGGCGCTGACCGCGCCCCGGTGCTCTGCCCCCTGTGCGGCCGGCCTCTGCCGGTCTGGGCCATCCCGGAAGCCAGCGCCCGGGGCATCTGGGTCAAATGCAAGAACCCGGCCTGCCGCAAAGAAATCGAAATAAAACTCTAAGCCTGTGCCACTGTGCCTGCGCTCTTTTTCGTAAAGAGAGGTGGACACATTGGCCGCAGATTTTTCCATCACCGGCGAAGTAAAGCTCAACAGTGACCCGGCTGAGAAAGCCACGAGCAAGTGGACAGTGGCCGCAGGCCAGCTCATCGCGGACTTTGCCAAGAAAGCTGCATCCAGCCTGCAAAGCGTGGTCAAGAGCGGTCTGGACTACAACCGCAGCATGGAAAGTTATCTGACCAACTTCAAGGTCATGCTGGGCGACGAACAGCTTGCCGCCGAGAAGCTGGAAGAGATACGCCGGATGGCCGCAAGCACGCCCTTCTCCCTGTCCGACCTGACCGAAGGCACCCAGACCCTCTTACAGTTCGGCGTCGCGGCGGACGACACCACCGGCGTACTGAAACGTCTGGGTGATATTTCGCTGGGCAACGCGGACAAGCTCCAGACCCTCGTGCGGGCCTACGGCAAGATGTCCTCGGCCCAGAAGGTCACGCTGGAAAACGTCAACATGATGATCGACGCGGGCTTCAACCCGCTCAATCAGATCTGCGACGCCACTGGCGAAAGCATGAGCGCCCTCTACAAGCGCATCTCGGACGGCAAGGTCAGCTTCAATGAGCTGGAAGCCGCCGTGGCTGCTGCCACCAGTGAGGGCGGGCAGTTCTACAACGGTATGCTGGAGGCCAGCCAGACCTTCAACGGCAGGCTGTCCACCCTGAAGGACAACGTGGCCGCGCTGACCGGTGAACTGACCAGCGGGCTTTTCTCGGCGCTCGGGGACATCATCGTCAAGGCAAACGAGCTGGTCGTCTCCATCACCGAGGACGACTCCAAAATGGCCGCGCTCAAGGAGACCATCGGCGTCCTGACGGCCGCGGTCGTGGCCGTCACGGCGGCAGTCCTGAGCTATAAAGCCACCGTGGCAGCGACTACGGCCATCACGGCGCTGCAAACCGCTGCCACCACCGCGATGGCTGCGGCCCATAAAGCTGCCGCCGCAGGAGCTACCGGTCTGCAAGTGGCACAGGCGGCATTGAATACCGTGCTTTCGGCCAATCCCATCGGGCTTGTGGTGGCCGCTCTGGCAGCTCTGGCGGCGGGGCTGGTGACAGCCTACCACACCAGCGAGACCTTCCGCAACATCGTGAATGGGGCGTTTCAGGCCGTCGCCAGAATTGCCCAGAGCACCATCGGTGCGGCCATCGGCTGGCTGGATAAGCTGAGCTACAAGCTGAACAGCTTCCTTGGCAAAGACGGGTATACAGGCTTCGACGGCTACGACGACTACAAGGCCAGCAAAACGCCCGCCAAGACCAACACCACCACGGATGCAGACCGCCAGCGCCGCCAGCAGTTGCACGATAGCCGTGTAGCGCAGGCTCAGGCTGACCGGGCAGGCAGCTCTTCCGGTACCTCTGACGCGGCGTCTGCCGCTTCTGCCGCCGCAAGCGCCGCCCAGAAAGCCGCCAGCAGCACAAAGCAGGCGTCGGCGGAGATCGTCAAGTCCATCTCTGACACCACCACGGCGGTCATGGACGGCGTGACAAAGACCACCGAGACCGTCACGGAAACCCTCTCCAACGGCACGACCCAGCAGAAGCAGACCATCACCTCCACCAGCCGTCAGATGGTGGACGGTGTGCTCAAGGACATCAAGACCGTGGAGACCATCGCGGCGGACGGCAAGCGGACGGTCAGCCAGACCATGGAGACGGTGCGGGATTTGGTCAGCACGGTCAAGGACACCTCCACGGCCATCGTGGACGGGGTCAAGACCACCACCCAGACCGTGACCAAGACCCTCGCGGACGGCACCACCGAACAGCAGCAGGTCATCACCCAGACGCAGGACAAGGTCATCGACGGGGCGCTCCGCACGGTGGAGACCGTCAAGACTATCGCCGCCGACGGCACCGAACAGGTGGCCGAGACCATCAAGGACAGCGCCGCCGACACCCTCGACGGCCTGTGGAGCGAGATAAAAGACCGGGCCAGCGAGGGCGTGCTGGGCACCGTCGATACCCTGTGGAGCGCCGTCAAATCCGGCGACTGGGTGGGCATCGGCAAGTGGGCGGCATCCGCCCTCTACAGCGGCCTGACCAGTAAGCAGAAACAGCAGCTCACCGACTATGCCCTCTCGCTGGTGGACGGCCTGAACGGCGTTCTCGGCGACGCGGCGGGCAGTCTGGCGCAGACGGCGTGGAGCATCGGGCAGACGCTCTTCGAGGGTATCACCGGCAAGTTCGGCGACATCTCCTCCATGGCCGTCAAGATGGGCGGCACCCTGAAAAGCGTGTTCGGCGCACTCAAGGTCCCGCTGGCCGCTGCGGCCAAAGCCATCAGCGCCGGCCTCTCTGGCGGCCTCCTGAGTATGTTTCCCGCCATCTATGCGGGCTTCGCCGGCATGATCGGCACCATCGGCGCAGCCGTCGAAGGGATGC
>ENA-ORUO01000020-ORUO01000020.1-human-gut-metagenome-genome-assembly--contig:-NODE-20-length-199624-cov-6.928686_pt1 | contig 199624 bp, 173 predicted proteins | sample MGYA00242082_ERZ509215 | MGnify/ENA primary metagenome ERZ509215 (study PRJEB26280, sample SAMEA2338829) | human gut metagenome | biome: human gut; feature: human-associated habitat; material: faeces... | reverse complement strand
AACCGCTGACCTCTTGCATGCCATGCAAGCGCTCTCCCAGCTGAGCTATACCCCCGAAAGAAGTGCGATATTACGGGACATTTTTGATCTTGTCAACTCTATCCCCGAAAATCGCATTCTAAAAAGTAAAAATTAGTTTCCGGCTCTCTGAGCGGCCCACTTCTCCATACCTTCGTTGAGGCGGGTAAGAACGCGCTCTTGACCGTACAGTTCAAGGGTTGCGTCGATGGACGGTGTCTTTTCAGCGCCTGTCACCAAAACGCGCAGAGGAATTGCAAGGTGCAAAACTTTGACGCCCTGCTCATCCATGATTTCTTTCATTAAGCCATAAATGTTCTCTTTCTTCCATTCGATGGAAGGAGCTTTACGGACGAAAGCAGCCATCGCTTCGAAAGAAGCGTCTTCCTTGTCCTTGAGCTGCGCAGGCAGAGAAGAAGAATCAACCGGATTGTTATGGCAGAACAGCATTGCTGCCTTTGCAAGAGCCTGCAGGGTCGGTTCGCGGCTCTTCAGAAGAGCCATAACGCCGGGAAGGTCCTTGACCAGGCTCAGATCGCCGCCGAGTTTTTCAATTCTCGGTTTGACAAGTTCTGCAAGCTTCTTGTCGTCATATCCTTTGATGTATTCGTGGTTCAGCCAGTCCAGTTTCTTCATACTGAAGCGGGCCGGAGAACGGCTGCAGTCGGAAAGCTCAAACCATTCGGCCAGCTGTTCGCGAGTGAATTTTTCGTCGTCTTTGTGGCCCCAGCCCAAGCGAGCGAGATAGTTGAACAAGGCTTCCGGGAGGTAGCCTTCTTCGTCGTACTGCAGAACGCTGACGGTACCGTTGCGCTTAGAAAGCTTCTGGCCGTCTTCACCGTGGATCAAGGGCAGATGTGCGAACGTCGGCAGAGGTGCGCCGATAGCGTTGTAAAGGTTGATCTGACGCGGAGTGTTGTTGATATGGTCAGCACCGCGAATGACGTGGCTGATCTGCATATCCCAGTCGTCAACAACAACGGCAAAGTTGTAAGTCGGGATGCCGTCGCCTCTCATAATCACGAGGTCGTCTAATTCAGAATTTGCAACGGTAATTTCGCCGTAAACTCCGTCTTCCCATGTCACAACGCCGTCGTCCGGGTTGCGGAAACGGATAACCGGAGTGACGCCTTCGGGAATAGGTTTGCCGACACAGTTTTCAGGACGCCAGCGGCCGTCATAGCGAGGTTTCTCTCCGCGGGCTTTCTGTGCTTCACGCATCTCATCGAGCTCTTCCTTTGTGGCATAGCACTTGTAGGCCAAGCCTTTAGCCAAGAGCTGATCCACTACTTCTTTGTAACGAGGAAGACGGTTCATCTGATAGACCACTTCCTTGTTGTCATAGTCGAGGTTGAGCCACTTCATTGCGTCCAGAATCACTTGAGTTGCTTCAGGAGTGGAGCGCTCGCGGTCGGTATCTTCAATACGGAGAAGGAATTCACCGCCGAAATGACGGGCAACGGCCCAACAATAAATCGCAGTACGAGCGGTTCCCAAATGCATCATTCCTGTAGGACTCGGAGCAATGCGAGTACGGACTTTTGTAAACATGGTTCTAAACTAATCCCGTGAATATTAAATTTCCCGCAAATAAGCGGGGCGAGCATAAGTTTTGATTTTACCGCGTTAGGCCTTGACTGGACACGGACCTTTCCGTGCAATCAAGAAGCAAAAATAAAGGCCGGCCAAAATCGACCGACCTGGGTTCAGCAAATGAGCCTTTTAACTGACGTACTGCCAGAGGATGAGCAATACAAACTGGCCTGAAAGAATTCTCAGAAACATCGCCAAAGGATAAACCGTGGAGTATGCAACTGCAGAAACATTCTTTTCCGTCAGTGTGCTGGCATAGGCCAGCGTGGGTGGATCGGTCGTCGCGCCGGCAATCATGCCCACGATGCTGTGGTAGTTCATCTTATAGACCTTGCGGGCGATACTTCCGATGACCACTAAGGGAATAATCGTGATAAACAAACCGAGGAAGGCATAGAGGAGCCCGTTGCCTTCGAGGATTGCGTCGACGAAAGGACGGCCGGCTGCCAGACCCACACTTGCAAGGAACAATGCGATGCCCATTTCTCGAAGCATCAGGTTGGCTGATGCCGTGGTGTAAGTAATGAGCTTGAAATTCGGACCGTAGTAGCCCAGCAAAATCGCAACAATCAGCGGACCGCCTGCCAAGCCTAATTTCAGAGGAACCGGCATTCCTGGGATAGCGATCGGAAGGCTGCCGAAAAGAATGCCTACTGCGATACCGAGGAAAATAGAAATCAGGTTCGGATGGTCCAGTTTCTTTTCCTGATTGCCGAGTTTGTCGGCCAAACGGCGAATTGAGCGTTCCGGACCAACGCAGTAGACCACGTCACCGATCTGAAAACGAAGATGCGGATACGGAAAAAGCGTCATACCAGCGCGGAAAATACGCGTGATATTGACACCGTCGTAGCGACTTAAGTGCAGGTCATGAACAGTCAAGCCGTTCATGGCGCTTCGGGTCACACGAATATTGCGCGCTGTAATCGGAGAACTTTCCGTTGCCAAGTCGACATCTTTATCTTCAGAACCGCAAAAAACCGTAATGGCATCTTTGTTTTCAGCGGAAGCAACAATACGCATCACGTCGCCGACGTGGACCGTGTCCTTAGCATGAGGACTAATAATCGTTCCGTCATGCAGCAATCGAGAGCAGATAAAGGGACGGCCGATAAAGTTGCGGAGCTGCTCCAGCTGTTTGCCTTCTAAAGCCGCATTTGTGACTTTGACGTGGAAGAAGATAGGGGCTTCGTTGTTTTCTTTTTCCGATTCTTCCCACATGCGGTCTTCTTCCTTGAGATCAATACGGAAGATAAAGCGCAGGCAGATAGACGTTGCGATGATGGCCACAACGGCGAGCGGATAGGCGCATGCATAGGCGACGGCAATATCTTCGCCTTTGTAATCCAGCATGTTTAATGCTTCCTGCGTGGCACCGAGACCCGGTGTATTTGTCACGGCACCGAAGTAAACGCCGAGCATCTGCGGCAGCGAAACAGTGTCCGAAAATGCGAAATAAAGACCGACCGTTACAGCCAAGCTCAGAAATACTGCTAAAAGCGTAAGCAGATTCAGCTGAACACCGCCGCTTCGGAAGGATGAAAAGAACGATGGTCCGACTTGAAGGCCGATAAAGAAAACAAAAAGAATCAGGCCGAAGTCACGAAGAAAATGAAGAACCGTCAAAGCCGAAGTAACCAGCCGCTAAACCGGCAAAGAGCACAAAAGTGACGCCGAGCGAGATTCCGAAAATTTTGATTCGTCCGAGCAGCAAACCGACCGTGATGACGATCGCATAAACCAAAAGAATATGCCCGACCGAATTTGAATCGCTCCACAAAGAAACGAGCCAATCCATAGTTTGAACCTTGGGAAGAAATATTCAATAAATCGAGAGCGTTACCAATAGTGATAAGTGCTCTCATAATGTGGAATAAATTTTAATTAGTTCTCGGAAAGAGAACCTTTATTTCCGAGGAAACATCCTATTGTTTTCCCTAGCAAACTTTAGACTTTCGATGGTCTGCACTCGTTTTCACTTAAGCCGGATTCATGATTTTGTTTTCAGTAATCTCAGTTTAGTTGCAGAAGACACCACGACGCAGAGAAAGTTAGCGACCGGTTTCAGTTCTGACTTAGGCTATGACAATGGAAAAGTTCCTAACCTGGGTCTTTACTCGCAGACTCAGCCGATAAATTATTATTTAGAATGCTATATATTTACGGCTGTGACGGACAAACAGAAGCCCGATGATTATTGGCATCGGGCTGGAATTATGGTTGGTGCACGATACTGGTTTCGAACCAGTGACCCCTGCCGTGTGAAGGCAGTGCTCTACCCCTGAGCTAACCGTGCTTTCCAATAAAGCGAGATTCTACACGATTTTTTAATCCTTTTTCTTGCTCTGCTCGAGAGTCTTCTCAACCCCTAGATTTGCAAGGAAATCTGCGCGTTCATTACCTTCGATTCCATCGTGGCCTTTTACCCAAACCCAATCAACCTCATGCGGCTTTGATGCTTCGTACAGTTTTTTCCAAAGCTCGGCATTTTTTACGGGTGAGCCGTCAGCCGTCTTCCAGCCTTTTTTAATCCAGCCGTAGATCCACGCTGTCATTCCTTGTTGAACATACTTACTATCGGTATGAAGAATTACTTTGCAAGGCTCTTTTAGGCGGCATAAAGCTTCCGTTGGAGCCGTTAATTCCATCTGGTTGTTGGTTGTGCTCAAGGCTCCGCCGCAAAGCTCAAGGACATGGCCTTTATATTTCATCCATGCGCCCCATCCGCCGGGACCCGGGTTGCCTTTGCTAGCCCCGTCAGTCCAAATTTCTACTTCTTTCATCTCTAATCTGATCACATTGAATCGGTTTTATACTCATTCGCTCTTAGGAGCAGGCCGGCGCCCCAAGAAGAAAAATTTCTTGTTCACAGCGCGTCCGACAAGCTTAAAGCCTGGCACTTCTTTGGTAGCACTGATCGCAAAAATTGCGCCGCACTGCGGCCACCAACGATCGCCAGCCTTTTCAATCCAGGAGTCTTCCTTAATCTGAGCGGAAGAAAACGTGAGACCGTAGCATCCGAAAGCCCCTCTGTCTACATGAAATGAGAGCAAGTGAAGCCAGTCGCGAATTTGGAAAACCGACATAAACTGTTTGCCGGGAAGAAAAGTCTTCGCCCCGAAGCGCTGCATTTTAAAACGCAGCCCCCATAAGCTCATTAAATTAAATCCCGTCAGAATAACCCTTCCGCCCGGAATCAATATTCGGTATACCTCTCTCAACAAAGCGTGTGGATCCTCAGAGACCTCCAATGCATGAGGCATAACGACTAAATCTATGCTTTCACTCTCAAAAGGCATTGCTTCAAACAGCATCTGCAAGGGCGTCCTGTCATCCGTTTCTAAAAGCTGAGTCAAAGGCCGCAAGGTCGGCTCCGCGGCAACCTTAAGCCCGATCCGATTGTTCTTTAAAAAATCGATCCCGGTCGCCCCAAGCTGCACCGCGTTATATCCGAAACAATCGGATACCAATTTGTCGTATTGGTTCTGCTCCCACCGCCGGGCATATTGGCCCAGCGATGAAGAGTAAAATTTTTCGAGTGTTATTGTTTCGGCCATAAATGACTGACATTGCGGGCGATGATATTTGAAACACAATCTCATCGATCCGGAATGATTTTCCTTTAAATTGCCTAATAATTGTATCTTTATCCTGACTTCTGAGCACCACTCCGATGTTTTTGAAAACCTCTCTCCGTACGTTGGCTTTGTCTTTAGCATTAGCGCTTCCGTTGTCTCCTTACGCTTCCGAGCCTCCGGGCGAAATTGAAGAAATCGTGACCCCAGGTGCTGATGACGACGAAATCTATACGGTTTGGACACGCGTACGAGACGGCTTCAAGATCCCGAACATGGAGAATTCTGTCGTGGATGAAAACCTCGCTAAATACTCCAAACGTCCGGATTACTTACAACGCATGGCCAACCGCTCTCAGAAGTACCTTTACCACATCATTGAAGAAGTCACCGCACGCGGAATGCCGACCGAAATTGCCCTTCTGCCATTCGTGGAAAGTGCTTTTGTCACAAACGCTAAGTCTCGAGTAAAGGCTGCCGGTCTTTGGCAATTCATGCCGGCTACCGGTAAGCACTATGAACTCGACCAAACAATGTGGAAAGATGAGCGCTACGACGTACTGCAGAGTACGGCTGCCGCCCTCACCTACTTACAGAGACTGCACGACGAATTCGATGATTGGCCGCTTGCCTTTGCAGCATACAATTGGGGAGAAGGCAATGTACGACGCGCGATTAAGCGTAATCAATCATTAGGGCTTCCAACCGATTACATGTCGCTCAAGATGCCTGCAGAAACCCGGAACTACTACCCCAAGCTTCAGGCGATTAAGAATATCGTTCAGAATCCAAACGATTACGGCATCAAACTTCCTACGATCTACAATGAACCTTTTTTCGTTCAAATCTTTAAAGACCAAGATATCGACGTCAAACGTGCCGCAAAACTTGCCGGTATGAGTCATGAAGAATTCAGTACGCTCAATCCTTCTTTCAATCGTCCTGTTATTGTTGCTTCCCACAATCATTCGATGCTAATGCCGACAGATAAGCTCGACCAATTTATCGAAAACTTGGTCGCTTATCGCACCAGCGGAAAACCGCTCTCCAGCTGGACTACCTACCGAGTGCAGCCTGAGGATACCGTTGCTTCGATCGCGCGCAAGGCCCACATGACAGAAGCTGCGCTGCGAGAGGCCAACCAGATTCCCGCAGGCAGAAGAATCAAACCAGGATCCCTAGTTCTCGTCAGCAAATCCAGCGGATTAGGAAACGCTGAGGATATTTCTTCCGATACGATTGATGCCTCTTTCGCTTTAGCGCAAGACTACCGCCGCGTGACTTATCGCGTACGCCGCGGAGACAACATGAGAAGCGTGGCACGCCGCCTGGGTGTCTCTCCGGCAACAATAATGAAGAGCAACGGCTTGCGTTCCCAACGGCTGCGCGTCGGTCAGACACTTCGAGTCAATGTGCCCATCGTCACTCGCCAGACAACGACCTCCCGCCCGACTACGACAAGGAGCACGCCCGATACACCAGTCGCCTCCACCAAGTTCTATGTGGTTCGAAAAGGCGATACGCTCTACAGCATCGCTAACCGCTACGGCATCACAGCGTCTGCATTGAGAAATGCCAACAACATTTCGGGCAATAATATTTCCGTCGGTCAGCGCCTGACCATCAATGCTTCCGGTACGCCGACCAAACGGCATGTAGTGCTGGAAGAGGTTCCGGAAAGAGTGCAGAAGCAGGTCAGCAAGCGTCCCTTAGCTAAAAAGAAAACCTACAAAGTCAGGAAAGGCGACACGCTTTTCTCTATTGCATCTTCAGCCAACATGTCGGTCAACCAATTGAAAAAGTTAAACGGCATCCGTAATAACAACCTCAAGGTCGGACAAACATTAAAACTGTCTCAATAAGTCCAATTCTTTCTTAATTGAAGCGCAGCGTGCTTTTTGGTCACTGCGCTTTTTTGCGTTTTCGCTATGGTTGATGACTTAATTCTGAATTACGTACTTTTCTGCATCTCCTTTAATTGTTTTTTGCAATTCGCACTGAATTCGGCAAGATTTGAACTTTTGTTCACAAAGTCGCTTAATATTCCATGAGTTTAGAAATTCCTCTGGAAGGACAAGGAAGAACAATGAGTTTGCTCAAAGACAAAAAAATCTTGCTAACGGGTGTGTTATCCAACCGTTCAATCGCCTATGGCATTGCCAAAGCCTGTCATCGTGAAGGCGCTCAGCTCGCTTTCACTTACCAGAATGAAAGATTCTTGGACCGTATTACAGGCTTTGCTAAAGAATTTGACAGCGAAATCGTCCTTCCGCTAGATGTGGCAGATGACGCTCAGATTTTTGCTCTAGCCGAGACTCTCAAGACAACATGGGGAGGCTTAGACGGTGTGGTTCACTCTATCGGTTTCGCTCCGCGCGAAGCCATTCAAGGAGACTTCTTGGAGGGCTTATCTCGGGATGCCTTCAAGACGGCTCTGGACATTTCTGCCTATTCTTTCCCGGCACTGATCAAAGCGCTTGTTCCTCTAATGGAGGGTCACCTTTCATCGGTGCTGACGCTCACTTATTTAGGCAGTGAGCGCGTTGTGCCGAACTACAACACCATGGGTGTCGCCAAGGCCGCTCTTGAAGCTTCTGTTCGCTATCTTGCCAACAGCCTCGGACCCAAAGGCATTCGGGCAAATGCAATTTCCTCCGGTCCGATCAAGACTCTAGCTGCAAGCGGTATCAAAGACTTCTCCAAAATCTTAAAGTACATGGAAACGGCTGCTCCACTCAGACGCACAGTCACAATTGATGAAGTCGGCAACACGGCAGCCTTCCTGCTCTCTGACTACGCTTCCGGCATTACGGGCGATAATGTATATGTTGACGCCGGCTTCCACGCCGTTGCCGTCCCTGATATTTTGGAATAAGGATTCAATATGCATTTTTGGGCTTTCATCGGAAGTCTTCTGCTTGCTTCCGGCGTTGCTATGGGCGCCTACGGTGCGCATGGGTTGCGGGCCATTGTGGATGTGCCTCGTTCCATCGAAGCCTTTGAATACGCCGTTCAGTACCAACTGATCAGTGCTTTGGGTTTCTTTGCGATCGCTTGGGCAACCAACCATTTCAAAGCCGGCTTGGTTAACTTGGCCGGTCTTCTGCTTCTAATCGGCTCGATCGGCTTTTCACTGAGCATTTACTTGCTGGTCCTTGCTCAGTGGAGACCGTGGCCCCTCGTCACCCCGATCTCCGGCGGATTTATGATCGCCGCGTGGATAGTTATGGCTCTGGCCTGCCTGACCTCTAAGCCGAAGCACAGCTCTTTCTATTAACTTGTTTTGTTCCTGAAGATCGATGCTCTCTTCTCTGCCTTATCCGCTTTTATTTGTGTCCGACTGCTCAGAGCGGCCGCCGCAAAAGTACATCGACAGGTATTTGAGCCCGGCGCTGCTGAAATACGCAGCTGATCATCCTCTGGAACAAAACGCTGTCCTCTGGAGCCGCTTGCTCCTTCTCTCCATTCCCTATCAGCAATATCCGGATGATCCCCCTTTGATGATTGTCTCGGATCGTTTTACCAAAAGTCTGACGCTCGGAGGAGATTCCTATCATTACTGCAAGACCGACTGGCAAGGAAACAATCTGGCATTGGTTGTCTCCGATCTTCCCGTTTTTCTGTCCTTTCGATCATTTGACTCCGTCAATGACCATCTGAAAGAAATTGCCAGACTTCGTTTCCCAGCGATCATTAACAATTGGATTGACCGTCAGGAGAACCCGGAACTCGCCTTTTACCAATACTGGACGCTGAGCGAATGCCTGAAGGACCGAAACGACCCCACGGTTCGAATCAAAATTGACGACGACGATTGTTTAACCGTCAGAGGCTCGAGCGTACTCCTGCGTGAGACCTTCCAATTTTGGACATCTGAAGATTGGATCTGTACGGTTCAGGGACCGGCCTTAACAAATTTACTATACGAAGTTCGAAAACCGGAAAAAACCCTTCAGCTGCTTGATGAAGCATTCGAAAAATTTGGTACGGAGTAAAGAGTAGACAATGACAAAAGAATTCAGCACCGTCGGAGTTTTCGGAAAACGAGACTCTCTCGATTATGAACCTCTGCGCATTATTGCCGAGCTTCTTATTAAATCCGGACGCCAAGTTCTGTTGGAGAAAAAGCCGGCGGAAGCACTTTCGCTCGGAGAAGGTTTCTCCCGTGACGAAATCGGCAAAAAATCCGACCTCATTATCATTTACGGCGGCGATGGAACCTTCTTAGGCGTTTCCCGCCGCATGGCGCACTACGATGTACCCTTCATCGGTATTAACGCCGGTCGTCTCGGTTTTGTGACCGACATTCCGTCAGACAAAATGGTCGAAGAAATTTCCGAAATCCTGAGCGGCCACTATTACACCGACACCCGGTGCCTCCTTGAAGGAATTCAGATTCGCGACGGCAAAGAGATTTACCGCAATGTCGCAGTCAACGAAATCTGCGTTTCCCGAGGCAACTCCGGCGGCATGATTGAAGTGTCGGTCTCGGTTAATAAACTTCCGATGAGCCGCCAAAGAGCAGACGGTTTAATTGTTTCCACGCCGACCGGTTCGACGGCCTATGCACTAAGCGTCGGCGGTCCGATGATTTATCCCTCGGTTGCTTGCACACTTCTCATTCCGGTTGCGCCGCATTCCTTAGCGAATCGTCCGATCGTGATTCCGGAGAACTCTCTGATCGAAATTACCGTGACAGATATGAGAGATGCCACTCTTTATTTCGATATGCAGGATAATTCCGAGGTTTTAGTAGGTGATATCATTAAGGCCTCCCCCTACCCGCATCGCGTTAAAATTCTCCATCCAAGTCGACACAACTACTTCGATACGTTGTGCAAAAAGTTACATTGGAACTACCTTCCCACGGACCGATAATCTCTCATGCTCTGTTCACTGAACATTCGCGACTTTGTCATCGTTGACAAACTTGATTTGGAATTTTCAGACGGTTTTACTGCACTGACCGGTGAGACCGGCGCAGGCAAATCGATCCTTATTGACGCACTTCAGCTCCTTTTCGGCGCTCGCTCCGATCCGGAAGTTATTCGCTCCGGCGCCCAGAAGTCTGACCTTACGGCCAGCTTTACGATCAACGACAAGATCAAAACCTGGCTTGAAGAGCGAGAGCTTTCCGGCCTCAACGGAGAGCTGGTTTTAAGAAGAACTTTGGACATCAAAGGCCGAAGCCGTTCTTGGATCAACGGCACGACCTGCTCTTTGTCTCAGTTAAAAGAACTCAGCCATATGCTGGTTGTGGTTCATGGTCAGCATGCCCACCAATCTCTGCTTCGCAAAGGCTCTCAGCTTGAAATGCTGGATGCTTACTCCGGTTTGCGTCCTCAGGTTGATGCGGTTCGTTCCGCCTGGACGCAATGGCGTGAAGCACAAAAAACGTTGGAAGAGGCTCGTGAAAGACAGGCCTTCAATCAGGCTGAGCTTGAACGCATGAAATGGTTCTTGGAAGACATGAAGGAGCTTTATCCGGTTAAAGGAGAATGGGCTCGTATCAACGAAGAACACACACGTCTTTCTCGTTACAACGACATAATTGATTCCTGTCAGAAGGCTCGTGAGGCCCTCACGGAAGCAGACTACAGTGCATTAGAGCTGGTCGACTCTGCCATCAGTGCGATCGGCGACGTGTCGGACGTCGATGCGAAACTCGAGAAGATCTACACGCAGCTCAACGATGCACGTGAAATCATTGACTCTGCCTCCGATGATGTCGAACACTATTTAGACCGCACGGATTTTGACGAAGGCCGTTTCGAAGAACTCGATCAAAGAATCAACCTTTATCTCGAATTGGCTCGCAAATATCATGTCGAGCCGGAAGAGCTTTACGCAGAGATGCAGAAAGTCTCCGAGAAGGCAGCTGAGATGGAAGGGCTGAGTGATCTGACGGCGCTCTTTAATAAAGCGCACAAGGCAAAGACGCAGTACGACAAACTTGCCGGAGAACTCTCGAAAGAGCGAAAAAAAGGCGCGTTGAAGATGCAGAAGAGCATCACAGACGTCATGCAGACTCTGGCGATGGCCGGCGGTTCTTTTGAAGTTGCGGTGACACCTGCCGAAGCACCTTCTTCTGTAGGTATTGATCACTGTGAATTTTTGGTTGCAGGCCACGCCGGCGTTCCTCGCCGGTCTCTATCCAAGGTTGCGTCCGGCGGTGAACTGGCTCGTATCAGTCTTGCGATCGCCGTAACCGACACAATGACTGCTACCGTCGATACGTTGATCTTTGACGAAGTGGATTCCGGCATAGGGGGCGCCGTTGCAGAAACAGTCGGTCGTCTTCTTGCTCAGCTCGGCGAACACCAGCAAGTTCTCTGCGTTACTCACCTTCCCCAAGTCGCTAGCTGCGCCTCTCAACACTTCAAGATTGAGAAAAAATCGACAGGAGAAGGCGAGGCGCCGGTTTCCAATGTTTATCCGCTTACCGATGACCAGAGAGTCCAAGAAATCGCCCGCATGCTCGGCGGCCTGACGATCACTCAGAAAACTCTAGATCACGCTAGGGAGATGCTTCGGCGCTAATCACTCAGAAAAAGAAAGGATCCAAAACTGCGGATCCTTTCTTTTTTGCCATAGTGAAAACCGTTGTCTGTTACTTCTGTTCTGCCTTGTGTTTTCTGCATTCCGGGCAAACGCCGTAAAGTGCCATCGAGTGATCCACCAGCTCATAGCCGTGTTTCGCTGCAACTTCGGCTTGGCGTTTTTCGACTTCTTCATCGACAAATTCGACGACCTTGCCGCACATCACGCAAATCAGATGATCATGGTGGTGTCCGTCGTCCAGCTCAAAAACTGCTGTGCCGTGTTCAAAATTTCTGCGTGTCAGAATCCCGGCAGAAGCAAACTGGGCCAAGACGCGGTAAACCGTGGCTAATCCGACGTCTTCTCCCACGTTGACGAGCTCTTTATAAACTTCTTCAGCGCTCAGATGACGGTCTTCTCCGGCTTTAGCTCGCTCCTGAAAAATTTCGAGAATCTTGAGACGAGGCCCTGTAGCTTTTAAGCCGAGGTTTTTTAAATTTTTGGCATTTTCTTGTTGTGTATCTGGCATGTTTTATTCCAACCTCGAGATTTACAAGTTCGATGGTTCTTAGATTTAATCTTATCGATTATCATACAGGCTTGATAATATTTCTACACCCTCTTTCCGGAAATGAAACGGTTTATTTTTTGCGCTCTTATCCCTTTAACACTTTTATCGGGCTGCTCATCCGTTGGAGACCATATCCCCGGATGGCTCAAGCCTTATACCCCTGATGTTCATCAGGGCAACGTCGTTACCTCCGAAATGGTCGACGCGCTCCATGAAGGCATGACTAAAAACCAGGTTATCTTCCTGCTAGGCACTCCTGCGCTGCGCAACTTGTTCCATAAAGAACAGTGGAATTACGTTTACTTTCTTAAACCTCGTTTCGGAGAAACAAGCATTCGTAAGCTTGAAATTACTTTCGACGAGGATGGACGTGTAGAAAGTTTCAAATCCGACAGGATGCCGGATGAAACAAATGCCGACTTAGCGATCCTCGGTGAACGCGCCAGAGAAAGCACCCTGAAGCGTCAGGAAGAACTGGAAAAAGAAAAACAGGAAGCTCCGGTTACGGATGGAACTCAGCAACCTACAGAAACCGAGCAGGCTAAAGAAGAGACCGCTGAAACCCCGGCCGCACAGTAATCGGGAGCCCATACCAAACGCAGCTCACGGCACCGAAAAACGGTGCCGTTTATTTTTGTGAGATCTTAATCGGTCGGATTATCGGCAATTTTAGAGTACATTTAATAGTTAACTGCGGAGCGCCCCCGACGGTATGTGAAGAAATCTGCCTTCTTGCTGTCATGAGTGTTCCCGTTCCTAACTACAAATCAAACATCGGAGTATTTATGGTCAAAATCGCAGTCGCCGGCGCCAAAGGACACATGGGCAAAATGATTATTGATGCCGTTTGGAACACCGAAGGGGCCGAACTTGTCGCAGCACTCGCGCACAAAGGAACCGACAAATGGGAGGCCGATGAAGATGCCGGCGCCTCTTTGGGCTACAACACGGGCGTCAAAATTACGGACGACTACAATGTGCTTCGTACCTGCAGTGCACAAGTACTGATCGACTTTACTCGACCGGAAGGAACTAAGGAATTTTTGAAGATCTGTGCAGATGTCGGTATTGGTATGGTGATCGGAACGACTGGATTAGATGCGGAAGGCAAGGCTGCGATTGAAGAGTCAGCCAAAGTCATCCCTATTGTGTTCTCACCGAACATGAGCGCCGGTGTAAACGTTACCTACAAACTCCTCGAACTCGCCGCCAAATTGCTCAAAGACTATGACGCGGAAATCTTTGAAATGCATCATAGTCGTAAAGTGGATGCGCCCAGCGGAACCGCCATCGCCATGGGCAAAGCAATTGCCGAGGCTCGCGGACAAAAATTAGAAGACGTTGCCGTATGGGCTCGTGAGGGTCACACCGGTCCGAGAATCCCAGGTTCCATCGGTTTTGCCGCTCTGCGAGGCGGAGACGTGGTCGGAGACCATCAGGTAACTTTTGCCGGAAACGGAGAACGAATTGTGATTTCTCACTTGTCGAGCTCCCGTGCCGGCTATGCACAAGGCGCTGTCAAAGCCGCGATCTGGGAAGCAGGTAAAAAGCCGGGACTTTATTCCATGAGCGACGTTCTCAGTCTGTAACTTATGAACCGAGAAGAAGCTTTCAAAATTCTAGAGGCCAGAATCCTTGAGCTTCTGAGTCGCATCAGCCATCTTGAGGAGGAGAACGCACGTCTCCAAAAAGACCTCTCCTCGAAGGCTGCTCAGCTGCAGGCTGCGCAAGCAAAGGTCAATATTGCCGCCGAACAGCTCCATGTCGAACTCGAACGTCTTAAAGCCATTAAAGACCGATACCGGAACCCCTGATTTCTATGCTTTACACGATAGCGATTCAAAATTTAAGGCTACAAGTCTCCGTGCCGGACTCCACTGACACGGCGGCTCTCGATAAGGTCGTCCGAGAATTCAATGATCATCTCATGACATTTAACGGCGGCAGATCAGTGGAGCTGTTCGAAAGTAAGGAAGTGAAGCTTTTGATTTTTACGCTTATCTCTTTCATTCTCGGAATGCAAAGGAAGCAGGAACAAACGCACGAGACGGCAGCAGCTCTGGCAAAAGAGAATGAAAAAGTAAACATTCGTGACGACCAGGAAACCCTCGAGAAGATCAAAAAACTAATTTCCCTTTGCGACGGAGGACTTACGAAACATCCGTGATTTTGACAGAACCCGAATAGCGCAATTAGCTTTAATACGGACTTTAAAAATTTTTCGAGAAGGCTACAATACAAATCGTCCCCTGCGAAATTCGAGCATCGGCTGTTGTTCTTTGAACCAATACTCTAGTTTCGGGGGCTGTTTGTCAGCCATTAAGTTGAGCGGCACGCGTTGCTGCTCCTTGTGCCTGGCATAGGCCCCCACCCTGAACCCTCGGTTCAGGACTCAAGCCGGACGGTTTCGGCGGGAGACACAAAAACGCTCTCGGACTTCGAGAGCTTTTTTGTGCCCGAAAAACGCCGCTCTCCTCAGTAGCAACAAATCAAAACTAAAAAATTCAATACATTAACTTTAGTCTTACAATACCCGCAATATTGTCTTAAATGTCTCAAAAGACGAAACAAAACCATTGAGACTCAACCCTAACTTAAGAAGAAAAGAATTATGTCTTTTACGATCAAGCTAGCCGGGACCCCTTATGAATTCCAGGCTGAAGCCTCCGAAACTATCCTACAAGCCGGAGATAAAGCCGGTTTTCTGCTGCCGAGTGCCTGCCGCAGCGGAGCCTGTGGGGCCTGTAAAGCTCAAGTCCTTTCCGGCACCGTGGCACTAGGCCCGCATGAGCCGTTTGCGCTGACTGAAGCTGACCAAAAGCTCGGACTAACTCTGCTTTGCAGTGCCAAGGCAACATCCGACTGCGAAATTAAAGTCCGAGACGTCAAACTCGCTCAAAAGAAACCCGAAGGCGTTCAAGCTGAAATCGTTGAAAAAACGCTGCTTGATCCGTCCATCATGCGCTTAGTTTTGAAGCGTGCTGACGGCGCCCTCTTTGAATTCAAGGCCGGCCAGACCTATGCCGTAGAACTCCCCGGCAATCAGAAGCGCTATTACTCCGTGGCCAGCTCTCAGAACCAGAAAGAGACCGTCGAATTCCTGATTCGTAAAGTCACGAACGGCATGTTCACCGGCATGCTCTTCTCCGACATGATTCGCGTCGGCGACAAGATGCGCCTCAAAGGACCGGAAGGCACCAGCACTTTCCAGACACCGAAAGGCCGTAAAGCCGTCTTCCTAGCTACCGGAACCGGCATTGCTTCCGTCAAGAGCATCGTTTCTACACTGGTAGAGAACAACGACCTCGAAGGCCGTGAGCTCTTCATTTATTGGGGTGTTCGCACTTCTCAGGAACTCGTTGTCGGAGAAATCTTCGAAGAATGGGCTGCCGCTCATCCGCAGATTCATTACACCGGAGTGGTTTCTCGCGAAGACACCTGGCCCGGCGCCAAAGGTCACGTTCAGACATTTGCCGCTGCCGACAACGGCGATATGACCGACATGGATGCTTACCTCTGCGGCAGCAACTCCATGATTAAAGCCGCAGTGAACTATTTAACAGCTCGCTGCGGCCTTCGTGAAGATCACATCTTCATGGACAACTTCGGTTTCTAATCTTTCCGACGGCAGGCCCAAATCCAAAGGCCTGCCCCGATAATAATCATCGGAAGCGAAAGCCATTGGCCTCTGGAAAGATCCAAGGCCTGTAAGCCAAGATAGCTGTCAGGCTCGCGGAAGAATTCCACGACAAAACGAGCCAGCCCGTAACCGAATAAGAAGAGACCCGAGACTGCACCTGGGGGTCTCTTTTTTATTGAGTAAATCCAAACAACGAGGAACAGCACCAGTCCTTCCAATGTTGCTTCGTAGAGCTGAGAAGGATGACGCGGAACGCCGTCCCCGGCCTGCGGAAAAATCATGCTCCAGGGCAAGTCCACGGAAGCAACTCTTCCCCAGAGTTCACCATTAATGAAGTTTCCGAGTCGGCCGAAGAAAAATCCCAACGGCACGAGCGGAGCGACGAAATCACCGACGGTAAGAAGAGATTTCTTGTTTCTCCACGCAAAATAAAAGAGCGCAAGGATGACGCCGATAAACCCGCCGTGCGCACTCATTCCGCCCTGCCAGACAGAGAAGATTTCAAGCGGATGGCTCAGATAGTATTCAGGCTGATAAAGCAGCACAAAGCCCAAGCGGCCGCCGACGATCACGCCGACCATACCGACAAAGAGTAAATCTTCAAGATTTGCCTTGGTGATTCCTCTCCATTCCTGGCGGCAGCGGTAAAGGCCCAAAAGGTAGAAAAGCGTAAAACCGATCAGATACATCAGTCCGTACCAGTGCACGGCTAAAGGCCCGACCTGAACGGCAATCGGATCAAACTGAGGATGTACCAGCATTACTTAGGCCTCGTATTCCGAACGAAGGTTTTCGACGTAGCCTTCTACGTCTTCCAAGATTTCCAGACCGTGCTCATCAGCACCTGCTCGGACTTCTTCAAGCTCTTCGTAGAACTGAGTAAACGTTCTGGCTCCTCCTAAACCTTTGACAAGCTTGTTGTACTTGTGGAGACGCCAAAGTCTTTCCGTTTCCGGAGTGAGTGCATACTCAGGATAGTTGCGGCCCATGAAATACAGCGTAAGTTCGGCTAGGTCTTCTCGATCAAACTCAAGTCGATCGAAAGCATCTGCCATCTCTTCAGGGGGCAAGGCCCTAAAGGTCGCCATCTTGCGAGCGTCCGAGTTACTGGGGAAGCCCCCGCTGTAAAGTGCTTCTTCCGGAATGTCTTTGGCGTGCTCTTCGGCCTTTCTATCTGCCAGCGCCATAAAGAGCGACAGAAGTTCGGAAAGGCGATCTGCGGAAGCAAGAATCTTCGAAGCGTTTTCTGAGTAATAAGCGGCCGGGTGCTCAAATAAGCCTTGTCCGTTCTTAGTGATCCATACCGACATGCCTTTCATGAGGAAGGGCTGTTTTTTGGTCTTAATGCGCACGAACGGCAGCGGTTTAATGCCCTGCTCTTTTTGCTCGCGCGTCACGAAAGATCTTTCCTTCATGTCTTTTTCTGTAATAGCCCACATTTCGTTCGGATCGGCAGAAAGATCCCAGCAAATCCATTCGTTTCGAACAGAGGGGTTCTCAAACAGCGGCATCACCGGTCTTAAGCCTCTGCGGTGATGAAGACTGTAGCGATCGACATATAGAAGCGGTCGCTTTTCGTTCAGAAGCTCGACAATCTTGTCGGACTTGCTGATCGAGAGTGCGTACTCCCAAAGACGGGGATTCTTGCTTGCAATCAGTTTGGCAAGCTGCAAGGTGGCAAAGGCATCCGAGCTTGCATCGTGCGCATGGCGATGAGGCAGATTGTTTGCCGGAGTCAGGCGATCCAATTTGAAACAAACGGTGCCGTCTTCTTTTGTGGGCCAATTCAAAATTTGAGGTGCCACAGCATAAACGGCAATCACTAAGAGAAAAACGTCGAATCGTCCACGCCCTTCTCCATACTCGGTGTCGTATGCCGGCAGCAGATTGCGCCAGAACATGAAGCGCGTCATCTCATCGTCGTAATTGCGATTGTTGTAGCCGATTGTGATCGTGCCGGGTTTGCCCATTTCATCACGAATGACTTTGGCGAAATCAGCTTCGGCCAGCGCGTTTTCTTCATCCATGAGCGACATCGGCGTAATACCCGTCACCAGAGAAGATCCCGGGGACGGGATGTAGTCGTCTGCAAGCTGGGCATAAAGCACCATACTTTGTCCGATGATATTGAAGTTGGTATCGGTTCGAAACGATCCGTACTGCACAGGGCGGTCTTTGCGCGCTTCTGTTCCGAATGTTTCGTAGTCGTACCAAAGGTAACTTGTTGAATTGTTGACAGTATCGGTCATGGACTTTTCGCAAAATTAGGTAGGCCAATATTACAAGAAACCGCCGTTAACCAACACGTTCGCGGATGCTGAAAGCGTAAAAAGACGAAAGCCGGCGTTTCCGCCGGCTCATGCCCTAAATCTTACTCAGATTACATCGCCAAATAGGCTTGTCTGATCATGTAAAGGCAGACGAAGCACAGCAGGCAGGCAAAGATCTTCTTGAGCGGTTTTGTGTCGATAGAGTGAGCGACTTTTGCTCCGAGCGGTGCAAACAGCACACTGGTAATCGCAACGGAGAACAAGGCAGGAATACAAATGTAGCCCAGGTCAATCGGCCAGGGAGGCAGACCCGATACGTTCCAACCGCTGATGATGTAGCCGATGGTGCCGAAGAGCGCGATAGGGAAACCGAAAGCAGCACTGGTTGCCACGGCATTCTGCATTTTGACGTTGCACCAAATCATCCAAGGTACAGAGATAAAGCCGCCCCCTGCGCCGACTAAGGCCGAAAGAATACCGATTGCGATGCCCATGAAAAACTTACCGATCGTTCCCGGCAAGTTGCGGTCCGGACGCGGAGATTTGTTCAAAAACATCTTGAACGCGGAGAACCCGACGAAAGCCGCAAAAATCAAAGACAGCCAGAATGTCGGCAACCAGCCTGCGATCTGTGCACCGACAACCGCACCGACCAAAATGCCGGGAGCTACGGAAGCCACGACATTCCACAAAACAGCACCGCGTTTATGGTGTGCTCTGACGGAAGAAAGAGAAGTAAAAGCGATGGTTGCCAGCGATGTTGCAATGGCAACATGAACGATATGTTCATGGGGAATCAAACTCGACGGGATCAGCATAATCAGGAACGGTGTAATGATCATGCCGCCGCCGATACCCAAAAGGCCTGCCATAAATCCCGTAAAGCAGCCTAATAAAGCCATAAGGCCGATTGTTGTGAGTGCCACGTAATCCTCTTGTATGGTTTGAGAATTTGAAAATTTGAATAGGAAAAATCTTAGCGCTTATCTTCGTTTTTTAACGGCTTTTCGCTGGAAGTGGCGTAAATACTAGGTTTGCGAAATAAGATGCGGCTGAAGCGCTTTCCACTCGTCCTCATTCACAGGCGTGATCGACAGGCGGTTGCCCTTCTGAAGAACCCGCATTCCTTCACAACCCGGAATCGTTCTTAATTCAGCGATAGAAACGAGTTTGACTTTATGAAGAATATGCACATCGACTTGAACCCAGCGGGGCTTCGCCTGAGTACTCTTCGCGTCGAAATATTCTGAAGTTTCATCAAACTGCGTCGGATCCGGATAAGGTTCGGAGGCAATTTCACCAATACCGACGATGCCGGGCTGAGCACACGAAGAGTGGTAGAAAAGGACCGGATCTCCGATCTTGCAAAGATCGCGCATGAAATTGCGGGCCTGGTAATTACGCACGCCGAACCAACCAACCTTGCAGTCCTTCATGCCGAGGACATCGTCAACGGAAACTTCGCTTGGCTCCGACTTCATCAGCCATGCATAGTGCTCAAAACCTGCCATAATTTGTTTACCTCTATTTACTGAGAAGCTCCTTATATCATGTCTTCAGACTCAGTCCAACTTTGTTTGTCCCGCAAGACCGGAGAAATGCTTCACAGGCTCCGTGCCAACCGTCCTCTCGTTCACTGCATTACCAATGAAGTCGTGCAGGAATTTACGGCTAATGTTCTGCTTGCCGCAGGAGCCTCCCCCGCGATGGTTGTGGGCGAAGGCGAAGCCGAATATTTCGCCGGCATCGCCTCTGCACTCTCCGTAAACGTGGGAACCCCCTACGAAGCCCGCATCGAAACCATGAAGAAGGCCATTCGCGGAGCTCTTGCCGCAGGAAAACCATGGGTACTCGATCCTGTTGCAGCCGGCGGCATTCCCTGGCGCGACAAAGTCATTTTTGAACTCTTAGAAATGCAGCCGACGGCTGTCCGAGGCAACGCTTCCGAGATCCGCTTTTTAGCCGGAGTAGGTACGGGCGGGAAAGGCGTGGATAGTTTGGATGACTCTTCTTCTGCCATTGAAGCCGCTAAAACCTTAGCTCGAAAGTACAAAACATTTGTTGTCGTGACCGGATTGAAGGACTACGCAACAGACGGTGAACGCGTGCTTTGCGCCGTCGGGGGCAGTGAAATGATGACGTTGGTCGTCGGAACCGGCTGCTCACTTTCCGCACTGCTCGCCGCCTTCCTCGGGGGAGCTGAACGCTCGCTTGAAGCATGCATTGCATGCTGTGACTACGTAAACTACGCCAACGATACCGCTTCCACTCGCTCAAGCGGTCCGGGATCCTTCCATTTTCAATATTTGGATGCCCTCTATCAAATCCGTCCTGAGGACTTCAGAAAATGAAATCCGGCAAGAAATTGGATCTTTCTCTTTACCTTGTCCTGGATGCCAACCTTTGCAAAACGCCTGAAGGAATGGCTGAGACAGCAAGAAAGGCCGTAGAAGGCGGATGTACCGTTGTGCAACTTCGCGCGCCGGAGTGGAAAAAGAAAAAACAGCTTCGAGCTGCCTTTCTTCTCAAAGAGCTCCTCAAAGACACGGATGTGCTTTTCATTGTGGATGATCACATTGATATCGCTTTGCTCAGCGGTGCCGACGGTGTTCACGTCGGACAGGAAGACATCGATCCTAAGTACGTCAGACAGCTTTTAGGTCCTGATGCAGTGATCGGTTTATCTGTCGGCAGTATTAAAGAATTAAACACGATCGGACCTGATGTGGATTACATCGGAATCGGCCCGGTGTTCTCTACCAAAACGAAGGTCGATGCGGGCGCAGCTGTTGGCTTAGGCCTGCTTGAGTATATTTCTAAAGAAGCGGGGCTCCCAAACGTTGCCATCGGCGGCATCAATCAAAGCAATGCCGCAGACTGCATTCGTCACGGAGCCGACGGAGTCGCAGTCGTTTCAGCAATTTGCGGCGCGGAAGATCCGAAAGCTGCCGCAGCTGCCATCAAGAAAGCCGTTAACGACGCGCTTTCGATTTAGATTTTTCGGCCGTGCTCGCGGATTCGGGTGCGGCCTTTCTATTTGTCCATTTCATCAGCCCGAAGAGCGCGAGCAGGATCACAAGCCAAGCACCGATAAACATAAACACCATCTGCGTGCTGGCTTTTCTTGACTGGCCCTGAACAAATAAACCGTAGCTCTGTTTTGCCTCTTCCAATGAGGAAGCACAGATAAGGGGATTCTTAGCCGGTTCAAATACTTCTTTCGTCACGGTTTGGGGCGTCTTGCCGTCGCCGGTGACGCCGATCTTGGAGCAGTAGCCCGCCAGACTCTTATGGCCCGCCTTCTCGACATAAGTCCAGTCCGCATGCGCTAGCTTTTCTCCTCTGGAAAATGCAAAGGTCGTATCCCAAATGCAGTAGAAAGCGCAAACTAAAAGTGTGACCAGAAACCAAAGCTGCCAGCGGATTTTCATAGAAAAATTCAAACGGAAAAGAAGTGTTACTTGCTCATAACGGCTGCACAAGTCTAAGTCAAACCGTTCTTCTATGTACTATGCCGACAACATACGAAACAATTTCGGAGTACGAAATGACCGCAAAAATGAAGCACCTGATAACCGCTTTGATTGCCTCTGCTGCCGTCGGACAAGCCGCCCATGCGCAGGAAGCTCCGTCCGCCGTCGCTCAAGACACAAAGCAAGTAGAGCAAGCGGCTGACGGCATGGCGAACAAAGTCGCAGGCTGGCTCGATAAATTATCCGATTCCGTCAGAACCCTCGGCGAGAAAAGCGAAGAATGGTCCAAGGACGCAGGCACGTACAAGGATCAGCTGAAAGAACAGTGGCCCTCTATCAAAGAGCAATTTAACCAGAAGCTCAGCGAAGGCATGGAGAAAGGTCAGCAATCCAAAGAAGCTGTTTCAAAATGGCTGGATGACACTTTCTCTCAGGAGCGCATCAACAAAGCCGAAGAGTGGATGACCAACTTCAAAAACGGCGTAACGGATAATGTTGTCGACCCGTTGGTACCTTACCTTTTGGCCATGCGTTATCCCAATCCGATGGACGAATGGAACCAGGGCTATCGTCGTGAATATCCGGTCTCCATTAAAGGCATGGATCGTCCTCTTCAGGTCACATTGCCGCTCTCTTGGAATCTTTCTCAGAACCTGCAGCTCGGTCAGAATGAATTCATGAGCTGGCGCAGTGAATCCGGCACCGGCCAATATGTGGTCGCTTTAATTGAAACTCCGACCGGAGCAACCGTTGACAGCATTGTTGCGGGCCTTCAGAAAGCTCGTCCCGACGCCGTAACAGAAAAACTCCCGAATTCTCAGATCGTTCGCGTTTACTTCCCTGCTAAAACCGATGCAGAGAATGCCGTTTATTACTACGCCGTTCCGACAGGAGATCAGGTCTTCACAGTCTGCGGAGAAGTCTTGCGCAGCAAGGATGAAAAGACCGAAGCTCTGAATCAAAGACTTCAGGCAGAAAGCAATTTCTTTAACGCCGTGGCGTCCAATATCTTTGTGAAACCTGCGTCTTAATCAGAACGTATTTTTCTTCGAAAGCCTGAGACAAACCTCGGGCTTTTTCTTTTTTCTTTGCCGAATTTTCCTGGTTTTGTTCTCGTTGGAAGGACTTGCCTCGAATTAAAATGATGCCATTCCGAAATTCTCAATTCCTCACATACACACTCCTTCCTTCAGCGGGAATCAGTGTTCAGGAGAAAACATGGCTGAAATTGTTACGACGTCCATTAAGTCTCTTCCGCTTGTCTATCGCGGCAAAGTCCGTGACAGCTACGCTGTCGGCGATGACAAACTTCTTATTGTCGCTTCCGACCGTATCTCTGCTTTTGACGTCATCCTCGGCGATCCGATCCCCAAGAAAGGCAAAATTCTGACGGCTTTGACGGACTTCTGGTTCAAAGAACTCGACGGAATCGTCCCGAATCATCTGACGGGCATTGATCCCGAATCCGTAGTTGCTCCCGAAGAACGCGATCAGGTTAAGGGACGCGCCGTCGTTGCCAAACGCCTGAAACCGATTCTCGTCGAATGCGTAGCCCGCGGCTACCTCTCCGGCAGCGCCTGGAAGGAATATCAGACCACCGGCCAGATCTGCGGCGTCAAACTCCCCGCCGGTCTGAAACAGAGCGAAAAGCTGCCTGAACCGATCTTCACACCGGCCGGAAAAGCTGAAGCCGGCCATCACGACGAAAACATCACTTATGAAGATGTCGTCAAACAGTACGGCGAGGACACCGCTTCCAAGCTCCGTGACTACACACTGGCTCTTTACAAGAAAGCCGCTGAATATGCCGCCTCCAAGGGCATCATCATCGCCGACACCAAGTTTGAATTCGGTCTGGACGACAACGGCACAGTCGTTTTAATGGACGAAATCCTGACTCCGGACAGCTCTCGCTTCTGGCCTGCCGACGAATATAAAGTCGGTCAGTCGGAACCGAGCTTTGATAAACAATTCATCCGTGACTGGCTTGAAAGCCAGCCCTGGAACAAGAAAGCTCCGGCGCCCAAGATCCCGCAGGATGTGTTGGATAAGACCAGCAGCAAATACGAAGAAGCTCTGATCCGTCTGACAGGCAAAGGCGTTCCCGCCTAAAATTCCCCTAACGAAACACAGAACGCGCCGCTTGCGGCGCGTTTCGATTAACAGAAATCCAACAGGAATCTCAAGATGCAAGAAAATAAACCGGTTGTCGCCATTTTGATGGGATCCAATTCTGACTGGGACGTCATGAAAAACGCTGCTGAAATGCTCCAGTCTTTTGATGTTCCGTTCGAGGCCAAAGTCGTCTCCGCACACAGAATGCCGGACGAAATGTTCGAATACGCCGAAACTGCCCGCGACCGCGGCATCCGTGTGATTATTGCCGGCGCCGGCGGTGCTGCTCACCTTCCCGGCATGCTCGCTGCTAAGACAACGCTGCCCGTCTGCGGTGTTCCCGTCCCGAGCCGCTACCTGAAGGGCCAGGATTCTCTGTATTCCATCGTTCAGATGCCTAAAGGCGTCCCGGTCGCAACTTTTGCCATCGGAGAGGCCGGCGCTGCTAACGCTGCACTTTATGCCGTCCAGATTTTGGGTACGACGGATGCCGTTTTGGCAGATAAGCTTGCGGCTTTCCGCAAAGCTCAGAACGAAAAAGCCCGCAACATGACTCTTCCGCTTTAACAGATACATGATGAAAGACACACCGATTCTTCCCGGCAGCTGGCTCGGACTCATGGGGGGCGGTCAATTAGGCCGCATGTTTGCTCAAGCCGCCGCTACGATGGGCTACCGCGTCTGCGTATTGGAGCCTGATAAAAACGCCCCGGCCGCCATTGTTGCCGAAAAACACATCTGTGCTCCCTATACGGACGAAGCTGCACTGACCGAACTCGCCCCGCTCTGCAAGACCGTCACGACCGAGTTTGAAAACGTTCCTGCTGCCGCTCTGGAGTTCTTAGCATCTAAGGGCGTCGAAACATGCCCTGCTGCTAACGCTGTCCGTATCACGCAGGACCGATTCGATGAAAAGTCTTTCATCAAGTCTGCCGGCGCTCCCGTTGCCCCTCATTTGCTGATCGAATCCGACGAGGATCTCAAGAAGGCTTCTGCTCCCTATTTCCCCGCCATCTTAAAAACCGCCCGTTTGGGCTATGACGGCAAAGGCCAGATTACGGTGAATGACCGCCGCGAACTGGCAATGGCTTTTGAGAAGCTCGGTAAAGTTCGCTGTGTTTTAGAAAAGCGCCTGCCGCTCTTTAAAGAAGTCTCTGTCATCGCCGCCCGCAACAGCAAGGGTGAAGTGGCCGTTTTTCCGGTGTCTGAAAACTACCACCGCAACGGAATTCTGGCGGTTTCCGTCATGCCGGCTCGTTTAGACGAAGAGATCACCAACCGCGCCCGTGAAATCGCTTCCAAAATCATTGAGAAGCTCGATTATGTCGGCGTGCTCTGCACAGAACTCTTTGTACTTTCCGACGGACGTCTGGTCGTTAACGAATTGGCTCCGAGACCGCACAACTCCGGTCACGCCACGATCGATGCCTGCATCTGCAGCCAGTACGAACAGCAGGTTCGCGCCATGGCCAATCTGCCGCTCGGCGATACGACTCAGGTTTCTAAGTCCGTCATGCTCAACCTGCTCGGAGATCTTTGGTTCGATGAAAACGAAAACGTCCGTGAACCGGATTGGAGCCAAGTACTGGACATCCCGGGTCTCAAATTGCATCTTTACGGTAAGAAGCAGCCGAGGCATGCACGTAAAATGGGCCACATCACTTGTTTAGCCGCCACGGAAGAGGAAGCGATGTTTAAAGCCCAAATGGCGGCCCGCATTTTAGGTCTCGAACTTCCCGAATAACGTTATGCATTCTGATCTTGAGAAGGCCGTCAAAATTCTCGAAGCCGGCGGCTTGGTTGCTATTCCCACTGAAACGGTATACGGCTTAGCCGCCGACGCAGAGAACGAAGCGGCGGTTAAATCGATTTACGCCGCTAAAAACCGCCCGGCCACGCATCCGCTGATTGTGCATGTTGCCTCAGCAGAAGCTCTGCCCTACTGGGCCCGAGAGATTCCGGAAGATGCCAAAAAGCTGACTGAGGCGTTTTGGCCCGGTCCTCTGACGATCGTTTTAAAACGCTCCGCACACGCCAAAGACTTTGTGACCGGCGGACAGGACACGGTTGCGCTTCGCTGTCCGTCGCATCCTTTGGCTCACGAACTTTTAAAGCGTTTTGACGCGGGCAAAGGCCGCGGCTTAGCCGCACCGAGCGCCAACACCTTCGGCAAGATCAGTCCGACAACCGCTCAGCATGTGCGTGATGACCTCGGGGAGAAGCCCGACGGCAAAACCGACTTCATCCTTGACGGCGGAGAATGCACCGTCGGCATTGAATCGACGATTCTTGACCTCACGGGCGAAACACCGCGCATCCTTCGCGAAGGCGACGTCAGCGGCGAAATGATCTCTAAAGTGATCGGCAAACCCGTTGAACACGGTGCGGTTGGCGCTTCTCCGCGCGTCTCCGGCTCAATGAAGAGCCACTACGCGCCTGAGCACGTTTTAAAGATTGTCTCGGCAGACGACCTGCCGGGTGAGACACAGTTCTTAGCCCGTCACTTCAAAACCTTCTCTTTGATTGCGCCTGAAAAGATCGCGAAACGCTTCAGCACGGTCGCAGAAAAAGTTCGCGGCTACAAAGACGCCAAGGAACTCCAGGTCAACCTTTACAAGTGGCTGCACGAACTCGACCGTGACGGCGGGGATGTTATCTTTGCTGTCGAGCCGGAATTAACCGATTCTTCAGCCGGTGTTCTGGATCGACTGACCCGCGCTGCCGCTGAAAGACCCAACAAGGAAAGCAAATGAGCGATACACCCGCAGATCTCGTCCGCTTATCTAAGCGCATGAGCGAACTCGGTTTATGTTCACGACGAGAAGCCGATGAGTGGATCTCCAAAGGCTGGGTTAAAGTTGACGGTCAAGTCGTTAGCGAACTCGGCAGCAAAGTGCGCCCTGACCAAAAGATCACGATTGACCGGAAGGCTCAAGATCAGCAGAACGAGCGTGTGACCATTATTCTCAACAAGCCGCTCGGCTATGTCTCCGGACAGGCTGAGGACGGTCATGAACCGGCACGCATTTTGATTACGCCGAGAAACCGCTGGATCGATGATCCTTCTCCTCGCCGCTTTAATCCTTCTCAGTTAAAGAGCCTGGTTCCTGCCGGTCGTCTGGACATCAACTCCACCGGCCTTCTGGTTCTGACTCAGGACGGACGCATTGCCAAAACCATCATCGGTGAGAACAGCTCCGTCGAAAAAGAATACATCGTGCGTGTTGCGATGACCGACGGCCGCTCCAACAGCGAATTTCCTCCGGCGAAGCTTGCGCTTTTAAATCACGGGTTGGAACTGGACGGTAAGCCTTTGGAGAAGGCCGAAGTTTCCTGGCTCAACGAAGACCAATTAAAATTCGTCCTTCGTGAAGGCCGAAATCGTCAGATTCGCCGAATGTGTGATCTTGTCGGTCTGAAAGTCCTCGCACTTAAACGGGTCCGTGTCGGCAATGTCCGCCTCGGCAAGCTTCCGGTCGGTAAGTGGAGATATTTGGAAGACGGCGAAAGTTTTACCGGTCCCGCCCCTAAAAGAGCCTCTTCCAGCAGACCGGCTGCCGGTGCGCCGCGTCGCCCGAAAACCTTTAAACCTCGTAAACCGAACTTTAGAAAAACTCGAGACGAATGACGCCGAGTCGCTTTAACCTCAGCCCCGAGTGGGGCCTTGTGATGGTGACGGCCCTTTGGGGTTCTTCTTTTATTCTTTTGTCCCTGAGTCTTAAAGGACTCTCGCCGGGGCTGCTTGTTGCTTTACGTTTCGGGGGCGGTGCTGTTCTAATGGCGTGCCTCTTGAGATCGGCCCTTTTCAAACTCAAAAAAGTCGATTGGATTGCTGGCTGCGCCACGGGAACGTGTATTTTTCTGGGTTACTTCCTGCAGACGGTGGGCCTGCAGACGATTACGAGTTCGATTTCGGCCTTTCTGACGGCGCTTTACGTGCCGTTTGTACCGCTTTTCCAATGGATTATCTTTAGAAAACGCCCGACGCCCATTATTGCCGGAGGCATTTTATTTGCCTTCCTCGGCATGCTCCTCATCTTAGATCCCACCAAAATCTCTTTTAACGGGAACATCGGAGAGTGGCTGACGATTGCCAGTGCGGCTGCCTGCGCGATGGAAATCTTGGTTCTCGGGCGCTTCGCCAACTCTTGTGATCCGAAAGCTTTTTGCTTTACTCAGTTGGTTACCGTCACGTTTTGGAGCACGCTCTACTGCATTGTCTTTGAAGACGTTCGCTTTGATCCTACGCCCGTGACTTATGTCTGTATGGCCATTTTGATCGGCATGATTGTCTTTAACCAGGTTATGATGTGCTGGGCGCAGAAATTCGTCTCGCCGACACGTGCCGTTCTCATCTATACCCTTGAGCCTGTATTTGCCGGCATCATCGGTTACGCGATCGGAGAGCCGTTTACGAAGGGCGCGGTCGTCGGTGCCGTCATGGTGGTGCTGAGTATCCTCATCAGTTCCTGGCTGCCCGGCTACCTCAAGAACCGAGGCTACATCTCTAAGGAGGCGGTCCGTGAGTAACGCTCCCATCGGAATGTTTGATTCGGGGCTCGGCGGCCTGTCCGTCATGCACGCTGTTCGAGACGCCCTCCCCGGCGAAGACATCATTTATTACGGTGATTGTCTCTACGCACCGTACGGCGACAGAAACTCCGAGTACATAAAAGAACGGTGTCTCGCGATCGGACGCTTTCTGATTTCCAAAGGCGCTAAAGCGATCGTAGTTTCCTGCAATACCGCCACGGCAGAAGGCGTTAACACGATGCGGGATACGTTTGATATTCCGATCATCGGCATCGAGCCGGCAATCAAACCGGCAGCGGCGGCGACAAAGACCGGCGTAGTCGGCGTGATCGCCACGACCCGCACCATCACCAGCGAACGCTACCTGAGACTCGTTCGTGAATTTGCCGGAACCAAGGTCAAGGTCGTTTCGGTTCCGTGCCCGGGTCTCATGGAATGCGTCGAAAGCGGCGACTGGGACTCCTTCAAGACCCAAAATCTAATCGAAAAGTATCTGCACCCGATCAAGCGTGCAGGGGCCGATAAGCTCGTCCTCGGCTGCACGCATTATCCGTTCCTGTCTAACGTGTTGAAGCGTGAACTCGGCAGCGGAACCGAACTCATCGATCCAAGCGCAGCAGTTGCCAGAGAACTTAAACACCAGCTCTCCAAACGCGGCTTACTTTCGGATGGTGCAAAAGGCAAAGAAGTGTTTTATATCAGCGGAGATGCGGAGAAGCATCGCGCTGTCATCGAGCGTCTTTGGAACTCAGAAGAAGAACTTGATCTGCGTTCTGACCCTCCCGCAACGAAAGCAACTCTCTCTTGAGCCTTTTCGACCTTCAAATCATCCAATTTGAGCGAATTTAGACGCTGTCATTACGCCGGACTGCCATACTTTCAAGCAATTAAAGAAAGTACTTGGATTCAACTCAAATGCACGACTTTGTTCTTGAACGTGTTACGTTACGCCGCTCCCTCGGAGCAAAATACCTCACCACACCTGCCCCCTCTAAAGAAGACTATGCTGAAGCCCTCACATGGGCCATTGCAGCGCCTGATCACTGCCATCTGAGCCCTGCTCGTTTCGTGGTCATTGAAGAGCGTCAGAAATTTGCCGACTTTTTTGAAGCCGGCGCTCTGGCCGACGGAGCTGATCAAGAAGGCGCCCAGCTCGCCCGCAGCAAAGCTTTAAAGGCTCCGGCTATGGTCGCTGTGGTCGCCAAAATCGATGAACACAACGAAAGAGTTCCTACCTACGAGCAGTGGATGACCGTCGGCGCTGCTACCTCTAATTTCCTTGCCGCTCTTGAGCTCAAAGGCTTTGCAGGTAAAATCGTGAGCGGCTCGTCCACGCACTACCGCGACGCCGTCGATGCCCTTTGCAAGAAGGGCGAAGTCATCGCCTGCTGGATTATGCTCGGCACGGCAAAACCGGATGCCCCGGGCGCCGAAGTCCGTTCTATTTACGACGAACTGTTAACCTATTTTTCTTAAGAAGCAAACATTAAGAGGCCGTCATGAAACGCTTTTTCCTTATTCTTCTCGGCATGTTCATGTCCGCAACTATGCTGACCGGATGCGGGTACAACGAGATCCAGACGCTTGATGAGTCGACCAAGGCAGCTTGGAGCGAAGTTTTAAATCAGTATCAGCGCCGCAACGACCTTATTCCGAACGTGGTGAACTCCGTTAAGGGTGAAGCCGATTTCGAGAAATCCACGCTCACGCAGGTGATCAATGCCCGTGCTAAGGCCACGTCTATTCAGGCAACGCCTGAACTGATGGAAAATCCCGAAGCCTTCCAGAAATTCACGCAGGCTCAGGGCGAATTAAGCAGCGCGCTGTCCCGCCTGCTCGTCACTGTCGAACGCTACCCTGACTTGAAAGCCAACAAAGCCTTCCAGGACCTGCGTGTACAGCTTGAAGGCTGTGAAAACCGCATCGCGATTGCACGCAACCGCTACATTAAATCCGTTCAGCAGTACAACACGTACATCCGTCAATTCCCGCAGATGGTCTGGGTTTGGATCCTCGGATACAAACCTAAAGCTCAGTACGCGGTAGCCGACGAAGCTGCCATTACGACACCTCCTACGGTAGATTTCAATGGTTCAGCAGCTACAGCTCCGGCCAAACCTTAATCGTTTCGGCCTTCTCATCGGTGCGTTCTTCTTTTGGCTGAGCGCGCTTTTCTGCACGGTATCGGCGACTGACCTGCTTCCGATACCGGAAGTGGCTTATGTCACCGATACTGCACACCTTCTGACGGCCGAACAAAAACGTTCGCTTGAAGCCAAACTTGCGGGATTTGAGGAGAAGTACGGTTCTCAGATCGCCGTTATCATCGTTCCTTCCACGAACGGCGAGCCGATCGAAGACTACGCACATCGCGTCGGTGACAACTGGAAGCTGGGCCGAAAAGATGTCGGAGACGGTCTTCTCCTGATCGTTGCCGTCAATGACCACAGAATCCGTATTGATGTGATGAGAGCGCTTGAAGGCGCCATCCCGGATGTGGCTGCGTCCCGCATTATCACGGACGTGATGGCGCCGAACTTCCGTCAGAACAACTACTACCAAGGCATCAGTCAGGCCTTGGACAAAGTGTTTACGCTGATTGAAGATGCCAAACTTCCGGCGCCGCAGAAGAAACGTTCGGAAGCCAATATTCTTTACGATCCGGCCGAAGCTCTGTGGGACGAACCTTGGGTGGCTGTGCTCTTCATAGGATTTGTCATCACGATGATGCTGCGTGAGCTCATGGGCCGCAAGTCAGCCCCTCTTGCAGGTTTAGCCGTGGGCGGTTTAGCGGCGTTTATTATGCAGTCGCTGTTTGCAGGTATTGTGATCGCTCTGGTCGTAGTCGTGATTGCCATGTGTATTCCGACCGCCGTTCTTGAGGCCGGCGCCCGACGGACCACCAAGATGTACGGAACCGACCGCCGTTACCGCGGTAAACGCGGGGGTGGAGACGACGGCTTCGGAGGCTTCGGCGGATTTGGCGGGGGCGGCTTCGGAGGAGGCGGTTTCGGCGGCATGGGAGGCGGAGCCGGATCCGGCGGAGGCGGTGACGCAGCTGGCGGAGGCGCAAGCGGAGGCTGGTAAAAAATGTCTATTGGAAGAATTCTTAAACATTGGGTAATGTCGCCCGTCCCCGTCACAATGGCATTTCCTCAGTCCTCTTTGGATGCAGTGACGAAATGCATTGAAGAGTGCGAGCAGCAGACGAGCGCTGAGTTCCGACTCATCATAGAACGCAGTATTCCTTCTAAAGGACTTCGAGAGAACATCACGGACGCTCAAAGAGCCAAAGAGCTTTTCGGACGGTACGGTGTCTGGGACACGGAAGACAATAACGGCGTGTTGATTTATTTAAACCTTTCCGACCGTGCCATCGAAATTTATTTAGACCGAGGTGCAGCACGAGAGGTGAGGCAAACCCAGCTGGATGACATCGTCAAACAGATGGAAATCGCTTTTGCTGATAAGAAGTTCGAGGAAGGTGTTTGTCAGGCCTTCAGATCACTGGCCGCGATTTTGTCTAAGCCTTTCCCGAACAAACCCGTTCAAGATCCGGTGCCCAACACACCTGTCGTACTATAACTTTTTACTTTCTTGAAGGCCGCCCGAGTCTTTCTTCGGCGGCTTTTCTTTTGCCCGGCTCGTCATCCTCACAAAAGCTCATACTTAGCCGTTAAAAATTAGAACAATCCGTCGAGGAGCCAACACAAAAATGCTCATTCCAAGTTGCTAAAATGTTGACTCCTTTTTATTTCTCTATGAATTTCATCGTCATGGAACTGTCTGCTCTTACCGCAATCTCTCCCCTCGACGGCCGCTACGGACGCCAAACTGCCGAACTCCGCGACATCTTTTCCGAATTTGCACTGATGCGTGCTCGTGTCACGGTTGAAGTTGAATGGCTCATCGCCCTTTCCGAATTCAACCTGCCCGAACTTAAAGATCTTTCCGAAGAAGACAAACTCTATCTTCGCGGATTAGTCAGCAGCTTCTCCGTTGCCGACTGCCAAGCGATTAAAGACATCGAAAAAACTACCAACCATGACGTTAAAGCGGTTGAGTACTGGATCAAGAGCAAGATGACCGTCAATGAACATCTTGCTGCTGCCAGCGAATTTGTTCATTTCGGCTGCACCTCTGAAGACATCAACAACACTTCTCACGCTTTGATGCTTTCTTCCGGCCGTCAGCTCATCTGTTCTCACCTTCAGATGATCATCGACAAGCTCAAGGGTTTTGCTCATGAATGGGCCGGCGTTTCCATGCTGTCCCGCACTCACGGCCAGCATGCTTCTCCGACAACCGTCGGTAAAGAAATGGCCAACGTAGCCGCACGTCTCGAGTTTGCCGTACAGGCCATCGAAAAAGTTAAGCTGCTCGCCAAGATGAACGGTGCCGTCGGCAACTACAATGCTCACACGATCGCTTATCCGGACAAAGACTGGCCTGCTTTCGCACGCAATGTCGTGGAAAACCGTCTGCACCTGACATTCAATCCTTACACGATTCAGATCGAACCGCATGACTACATGGCTGAACTCTTCAATGCCATTACTCGTGCCAACACGATCCTGATCGACTTGGACCGCGATATCTGGGGCTACATCTCCCTGAACTACTTCAAGCAGCAGCTCAAAGAAGGCGAAGTCGGTTCTTCCACAATGCCGCATAAGGTCAACCCGATTGACTTCGAAAACTCCGAAGGCAACCTCGGCATGGCTGACGCCTTCTTTACCTTCCTTGCTCAGAAACTCCCGATTTCCCGCTGGCAGCGCGACCTGACCGACTCTACCGTCCTCAGAAACCTGGGCGTTGCTTTCGGCTACAGCATTGTCGGCTACACCTCTCTGGAACGCGGCATGAACAAGCTCCGTCTGAACGAAGAGGCCATTGCCGCTGACCTAGATCAGTCGTGGGAAGTTTTGGCGGAGGCCATTCAGACCGTGATGCGCCGTTACGGTGTTCCTCATCCGTACGAACAGCTCAAAGCCCTTACCCGCGGTAAAGGCATCAGCCCTGAAACCATCCACGAGTTCGTTGCAACGCTGGACATTCCTGAAGATGCCAAAGCCTCTCTGCAGAAACTCACCCCCGCCACTTATATCGGTTTAGCTAAAACCCTGGCCAAGGAAATCTAAGTTTTCCTCTTGTGAAAACGCCGGCTGTTCTTCTTGAGCAGCCGGCGTTTTTATTTATCGAAAAATTTTTTGAAAAACGATACTTAGAGAATAAAGTTCGTGAACAGTATCGTGCACCAAATGATTGCGCAGATCGTCAGAGCTAATAAAACGGCCGCGCTTCCTAAGTCTTTGGCTTTGCCTGACAGAGGATGAATTTCTCCGCCGAAACGATCCACCACTGCTTCGATCGCAGAATTCAGAATCTCAACGATAAGAACGATGAAAAGTCCCAAGATCAGCAGAAGTTTCTCAACAGTTGTCACCGGAAGAAGAACCGCGACAGGCAGCATGACGCAAGCCAAAATCGCCTCTTGGCGGAAAGCCTCTTCTGTCTGCCAAGCCCCCCGGAAGCCCTGAGCTGAATACTTGGCTGCATTCATCAGGCGGTGTAATCCGGTCTTGCCTTTGAGTTCGGAGGCGTCTTTCGGCTGGTGTTTTTCCATGTTGTTCTCTTCTCATTGATCGTGCCTGAAATCTTAGCAAGGATACAGGCACCAACAAAAAGACCGCCGAAGCGGTCCGTGAAAAAAGTCGAAATTAATCGTTTACTTTCTGTCTTAACACGCCTTCGCTGTAGAGGCGAGCCATTTCGGAAAGCGGGAGCGGCTTGATCTTGGAAGCCTGACCTTCGCAGCCGAAAGCAATGTAGCGAGACTTGCACATTTCGACAGAAGCGGCGCGAGCGGCCTTCAGGTAAGCACGCGGATCGAATGCTTCGGGATTTTCAACGAAGTACTTGCGGATAGCTGCTGTCATAGCCAGACGAATGTCGGTGTCGATATTGACCTTGCGGACGCCGTACTTTATGGCTTCAACGATTTCTTCAACAGGAACGCCGTAGGTCGTACGGAACTGACCGCCGTATTTACGGATTTCTTCGAGATATTCCTGAGGAACGGAAGAAGAACCGTGCATCACGAGGTGTGTATTCGGGATACGAGCATGAATCTCTTTCACGCGCTGAATCGAGAGGATGTCTCCTGTCGGCTTGCGAGTGAATTTGTAGGCACCGTGGCTGGTGCCGATGGCGATCGCCAAAGCGTCAACCTGAGTTTCTTCGACGAACTGAGCAGCTTGATCCGGGTCGGTCAGAAGCTGATCACGTGTCATTTCAGCATCGGTACCGTGGCCGTCTTCTTTGTCGCCCTTCATGGTTTCCAAAGAGCCGAGGCAGCCGAGTTCGCCTTCTACGGAAACGCCGACCTTATGAGCCATGTTGACGACTTCTTTGGTGACGTTGACGTTGTAGTCGAACGTAGAGATCGTCTTGCCGTCGCTCATCAGAGAGCCGTCCATCATCACAGAAGAGAATCCGAGGTTGATGGCGCCTTGGCAAACAGCCGGACTCTGGCCGTGGTCCTGATGCATACAGACCGGAATATGCGGATAGGATTCAATAGCAGCCTTAATCAGGTGCTCAAGGAAAACTTCACCGGCATACTTACGAGCGCCGGCAGAAGCCTGCATAATGACGGGCGCGTTTACTTCGTTCGCAGCCTGCATGATGGCCTGAACCTGTTCAAGATTATTAACGTTGAAAGCCGGAATACCGTAGTTATTTTCTGCTGCGTGATCAAGGAGTTGACGCAACGACACGAGAGCCATGTTTTGATCTCCGAATATTAATCCAAAGGGATTCTTGACCGAATCCGTAATCTGTTAATTCTAACCAAATACGATCGACCCCTTCAATAACAAAACCGAGCTGTAGCAATATTTTGCGTTTATTTTTCAGCTGACTTCGCCTTTAAAAGAACGAGAAAAATCTGCCATTGGAATTAGCCCAATCTTGATTTGTGACCGAAACCTTTCAGAATTCCGTTGCCGATGGCATAAGCCAGCTTGCGCTGAAAGGCTCTTGTACGAAGTTTCTTTTCTTCTTCGGGATGAGACAGGAAGGCGGTCTCCACAAGCACCGACGGAATATCCGGCGCCTTTAAGACCGCGAAGTTTGCCTGTTCGACCTTTCCGCGGTGCAGCTGATTGATTCTGGAGAGCTCATTCAGAATTCGGGCTCCATAAACCATACTGTCCGAAACCTGAGAGGTCATAGACATATCCATCAGGATGCGGGCAATCTGCTTGTCTTTATTGCTCAAGTTAACACCGCCGATCAAGTCGGCATCGTTCTGCTTGCGAGCGAGCCAGCGGTTTGCCGTAGAAACCTGACCTCTGGTATTCAGGACGTAAAGGGACGATCCTCTTGCGGTCGGCTTGACCCAAGCGTCAGCGTGAATTGAAACAAAGAAGTCTGCTTTTGCCGCACGCGCTTTTTGAACTCTTCTCTGCAGCGGAACGAAATAGTCTCCGTCTCTCGTGAGCAGCGCTTTAACGCCTTCAATCTCGTTGAGTTCCTGACGCAGGATACGGGCGACAGCCAGCACCACGTCTTTTTCTCTTGTTCGATGTCTTCTTCCGATAGCGCCCGGGTCCTCTCCGCCGTGTCCCGGGTCAATCATGATGACCAAAGTTCTGACTCTAGGGGAGCGTGCAGGTTTTGTCTTCTGAGGCTTTGTTTGGGCCAGCTGAGTTTCCGGTTTCTTTTGCGTGGGCCTTTTCTGCGCTGGTTTTGAAGACCCTTTCGGTTCTTCATCCGGGCGCATCGGAGCAAGCGAGCCGTCGGCAATGCCGGCCAAAATCTGGCCCAGCTGATCGACTTCTCCCGAATCCGCCCTGTTCTCCTCCATTCGCTTCTGACCCTCGGCCACTTGCGCCAACAAGCTCTTGATCGCGTCAGGCTCAGACTCTTCCTTTTGAATGATGGCCATCAAAGGATCTTTTTGAGTTGCCGGGTAGATGTCAAAAACCAAGCGATATCGGTATTGTCCGGCCGGTTTCAGAGAAAAAACCTGAGGATCAACATCCGTCTTGAAATCAATCGAGATACGAACCACGTTCGGTCTGTTCTGACCGACTCGAATTCTGGAAATGTAAGGGTCGTTGGGCTTAACTTTTTGAATGATCTGTTTGAGCTTATCGGTAAGAAGCAAACCGTCAATATCTACGGCCAATCTAACCGGATCAGAATTACGTAAAACAAAGTATTTGAACTTCATCGGCGCATCATGCTCGATCGTGATGCGGGTGTATTCCTCCGCCGGCCACGCACGAACGTCGACTACTTGGGCTCCGTACGCCGGAGACCAGGGAACAAAAGAGAGCAAAAGAGCGCCGCTCGCTCCTTCCAGAAACGACCTGCGAGTGTTCATTATTTTTTGAGTACTTCTAAAACTTGGTTGCCGAGAGCAGAATCTGCGGAAATATCACAGACGCGGCCGTCTCCCTCATTCTTAAGCGTAATGGTCAGATCCGGCTGAGGAACAAAAGGCTCTGCCTTGGATGTCCACTCGGACGCCACGACTCTGCCGGGCCCGTAGTTCTCACGGAAACCGGCTTCCTCAAACTCAACAGGGTCTTCAAAACGGTAGAAGTCAAAATGATTGACCGTAAAGCCGTCGACTTTATAGGTCTCCAATAAAGAGAAGGTAGGACTTTTTACTCGGCCCTCGAATCCGAGGGCGCGCAGTGCGGAACGCATCAGGTAGGTTTTACCGGCGCCTAAATCTCCGACTAACTTGATATTGAGTCCTTTTTCCAAGATTTCGGATTTAACGGAGTCCAAGGCTCGAGCCAGCCGAGCGCCCAATTCTGACGTTGCTTCTTCATCAGCGAGATGAAACTCTAAGGAATGTGCGTCTGTGTTCATTCATTTCTCGATAAGTCTTCTAAAGATACCACAGCATCGGGGATTTTAAATCAGGCAAGAGGGCCATCTCGGGTCAACTTTGCTTAAGTCCAATTTTGTCCGAGAAATCCTCAAAAATCATGAAGATTTCCGTCTCTCATTACTCTAAAAAAATCGATTTCCTCAGTATCATTCCATTCCGAATCGACAGCGGCAAGAGAGAAAATGGATATCAACTCGATAAGTATTAAGCAGCAGGAACCTCATGATCTCCCGGCGATATGCCGGTTGATTGAGGAGGCTTTTGCCACTGTGCAGGAAAGCGACCATCGCGAGCAGTTCTTAGTCAAACGTCTTCTTTCTTCTCCAGGCTTCATCCCTGGGCTATCTTTGACTGCGTGGATTGGCAGCGAACTCGTCGGATACATTCTGCTCACAGAGATTGAAATCCTCTCAAAGGCCGGTTCCATTCCGACTTTGAGTCTCGCACCGCTAGCAGTTCGTCCGGATTTTCAGAGACAGGGCATCGGAGCTGCGTTAATTAAAGAGGCTCACAAACGCGCCGCTGAACTTAATTACGAAACCGTCCTGGTTTTAGGCCACAAGGATTACTATCCCCGGTTCGGCTATAGAAGGGCCGAGGATTTCGGCATTATCTTTCCTTTTGAGGTTCCGCCGGAGTTTTGTATGGTGAAAGAGTTGACGCCGGGCGTAGCTTCACTAGCGGCAGGACAGGTTAAGTATCCGAAAGCTTTTTTCGAATATTGAAAATTCTCTTACTAAAAATCTTCACCGCTGCTTACTGCATCTCTGCCGCAATCCGTTTGACGTGTTTTGAGGCCGACTCTCCGAACAGGTTTCTAAACTCCCGGCTGAAATACGTTGGGCTGTCATATCCGACTCGATAGCAAGCTTGAGCAGCCTCAAGCTGTTCATCGATCATCAATCTCTTTGCTTCTGTGAGCCGTAGGTTTCTGACGAACTGACTCGGGGTACTTCCGACGATCTCTCTGAATCTTCTGTAATAAGAAGCTGTAGACATCCCGACTTTTTCTGCAACGGACGAATGATCAATCGTCTGACTGAAATGTGAAGAGAGCCAGTCCACAGCCCAATTCATTATGGATCCGAGAAGTTCTTTCATCACCGGTTCTGACTTTTTGATTGACGGGGGTGCTACGGCTTCCTATTTCTACGGTCCGCTACAGCCTAAGCACTGAGCTGTTCTTCAAAATCTGGCGCATTGCACAAAAAAATCTTTTTCTATATAATCGCATCTCCTGTGTGCCGGTATAGCTCAGTTGGTAGAGCAGCGCATTCGTAATGCGAAGGTCGGAGGTTCGACTCCTCTTACCGGCACCACAGAGAAAATGCCTAGGTGGTGAAATGGTAGACACAGGGGACTCAAAATCCCCCGCCTAATAAGCGTGAGAGTTCGAATCTCTCCCTAGGCACCAAGGATTTCGAAAAACCGAGCTAAAATGCTCGGTTTTTCATTTTAAAATGAATAAATTAGATCTATCGCAGATCTTTAGCTTGCTTCATTTATCCCTTCGTCTCTTCGGCAAAAGCACTCTTTCGGTTCTGGTCTGAAGCAGACTTCTAGTTTTCACTTACACAACAACTGCTCCTTCCTCTGACTTCGAGTGCTGTTTTAAAATGACTGCCATCAGAATAACAATCTCTGGGAGCAATCGTGAATCTCAAAACCGTTCAAACCCCGGCCCTTCTCCTGGACCTAGACAAGTTCGCTCGGAACTGTAATTGGATGAAGGAAAAAGCAGAACGTCTGAATGTAGCGCTCCGTCCTCACCTCAAAACCGGTAAATGCATTGAGTTTGCAAGAACTCAAATGACTTCCCCATCGGGACCTGCAACCGTTTCAACTTTATTGGAAGCGGAGTATTTCTTTAATCTCGGCGTGATCGATCTCATTTATGCCGTCGGCATCTCGCCGGGAAAATTCGAACGCGCCGTGAACTTAAGAGAAGCAGGCTGCGACTTGAAAGTTATCCTTGACAATAAAGAGGCCGCAGAACAATTCAGCGCTTATTGCGAAGAAAGAAAGATCCCTTGCCCTGTCCTGATTGAAATCGACGTCGACGGACACAGATCCGGCGTTAAGCCCGACTCTGACGATCTGATCGAGATTGCAAAAATTCTTCAAGGCAAAGCTTATTTTGCAGGCGTTCTTACGCACGCAGGCGATTCCTATAAATGTGTAGGACAGGCCGCTTGCCTCAAGGCTCAGGAAAACGAAAGAGATTCTCTTGTCCATTGTGCCAATCGCCTCCGTAAAGCCGGATTTGAACCGAAGATTATCTCTGCAGGTTCCACACCCACAGCCGTCTTTGCTGAATCTTGGGAAGGCGTTACTGAAGTCCGTTGCGGCGTTTACTGCCTCTTTGACCTCGTGATGGCAGGACTGAAAGTTTGTACGATTGATCAAATCGCTTTGTCGCTGCTAGTTGAAGTTACAGGACATCAAAAAGAAAAAGGCTGGGTCATCACCGACGGCGGCTGGATGGCTCTTTCCCGCGACCGCGGCACCGCTGCCCAGGCTGTCGATCAGGGATACGGTTTGGTTTGCGACATCGACGGCAACCCGATTGATGATCTTATCGTCGCTTCCGCTAACCAAGAACACGGAATCATTACGCACCGTGACGGCCGCTTAGTTGATCCGAAAGATTTCCCGATCGGAACTCGTCTCAGAATTCTTCCGAATCATGCTTGCGCCATGGCGGCTCAGCATCCTCAGTACTTCGTTGTCCGCAAAGGCAAGATTGTAGATATTTGGAACCGCATCTACGGCTGGCAGCCGAAAGGAGTTTCATTATGAGAGAGGTCATTCTCTCCCCTTTGCCGCCTCCCAACGGCCATTATTCGCATGCCGTTATCTTTAACGGCGCCGCTTATGTTTCCGGCGTTCTCCCGATGCGCGTGAAACCGGGCGCCAGCGTCAAGGAACAATTTGACGCCGTATTCGACGTCATTGAAGCAATCCTTAAAGAATGCGAAAGTTCTTTAGATAAAGTTGTGAACTGCCGCATTTACATTGCCGATCTTAATGATTGGCCCGAAATCAATCGTCTTTACAGCGAGCGATTCAAATCTGCTCGACCGGCTCGAGTCGTTGTTCCTGTCAAAGAGCTGCATTTCGGCTACCGACTTGAAGTGGAATTAATGGCTGCTGTCTGATAATTTCACTAAAGCTTCGGCCTGCTCTGAATCTTCTTTCCCGATTTAGAGCAGGCCTTTTATTTTTTATCGTGAGTTTGCATAAAGTAAATCCCAATCATCAAGAAAATACTATGCAGCTTAATAAACATATCGCAGCGCTTTGCATCGGAACCTTTTGTCTCGGCGTCGCTGAACTCGGAATCGTACCGGTTTTAACGGCAATCGCTAATGATTTCCACGTCACGATCCCTCAAGCCGGCCTTTACATCTCTGCTTATGCAGCAGGCGTCTGCGCAGGTATCGTCGGTCTCTTAGCATTCGGGCGCAACGCCAATCTCAAAACCACACTTCTAATTGCAGCCTGTCTGATCTTTTGCGGAAATTTAGGTGCTTCTCTTGCTCAGAACGACATCATGATGCTGGCGGCTCGCTTTGTGTCGGGCTCTCCTCATGGAATTTTCTTTGCTTTAAGTGCTGTCGTATGTGAACGCCTGGCCGATCCGGGCAAAGCCTCCTGTGACGTTACTTTAATGGTCTTAGGTCAAACCTCTGCCAACTTAGTCGGCGTCCCGCTCGGTTCTTTAATCGGTTTTGCTTTGAGCTGGAGATTGATATTCGGGTTTATTGCTGTCTTAGCATTACTTTTAATCTTAGCTTTAACTCGCTGGCTTCCCTCAATGCCTGTTGTTAAGAAGCCCCTCAGCAACGAGCTTTCAACGCTCAAAAGCTGGCATCCCTGGCTCATTCTTTCCGGAGTTGCTATCGGAAGCGCGGGCTTCTATGCCTACTACTCCTATGTTGACCCGATCATGGCAACGGTTGCTCACATGCCGGCTGCGTCCATGACCTTGATCATGTTCTTAGCAGGAGCTGCCATGTTTATCGGAAACATCGTTTCGGCTCCGCTGACAAAATATTATTCAGATGTTGCATTGGTCTGCGTCGGCCAAACGCTGATTGCCATCGCCGTCTTAGGCGCTCTCTTCTACTCCGACGTTGCTTGGATTGCACTAACTTCCATGGCGCTTGCCGCTTTCGGCTATTTCTTCATTGCCGGCCCAATGCAAGCACTGATTATTGCCGGAGCGGGAGACGCTAAGGTAATTCTTGCGGCCTTAGGGCAGATCGCCTACAACGGCGCTAATGCGATCGGTGCTTTCCTTGGCGGCGAAGCAATCAGGCATTACGGATTTGCAAATTTCAGCGCCCTTCCAGGAAGCGTTCTGAGCTTTATTTCCGCCATTGTCTTTATCAGCTTATTGCTTCGATATCCACGCCACTAAGCAAAAAATCCGGCTGTCGCCAGATTTTTTGTCGAGGAAAACAGTTGAAATTAGAAGCGATAGGTGACGGCAGCGCCGGCCATCCATGCATTCATCTTTTCAAACTTGCCAACCTTCACGTTGCTTTCAGCGCTTGCGTAAAGGTCTCTGTGTCCGATCCCGCGAATATGACCATAAGCCATATCAATCTGCCATTTAGGAGTAGGTTTCCAAGACAAGCCGCAAGTCAGCCACAAGCGTTTGGTGTCAGGAATCAAAGCCGTTCTGAGTTGTTGATGCTTAATCGGGTCCGTCTCCAGTGCAATACCGCCGCGAATCGTCCACTGATCAGTAATATCTAAGTCAGCGCCAAGAGAGAACAACCAGGCCGCCTTCCAATTGTTTTCGATGTTGACATTTCCTAATTTATGTTGGATTACTCCCATCGCGTAAGGCACCATCGGCTTTAACTTATCAGGGAGGCCTTGAACTAGGCCTGCAGACTCAGAAGATGGTTGGAGATTATTCAAGTTATCCATGCTGAAGCGCATGTTTTCAAATTTTTTCCAGTTTGCCCAGCGAGCTAAACCGGAGAGTCTCAACCTCTGAATTGGTTTCCAAGTGGCAGAAATATAAACGGTTTCTGGTGTCTGAAGACGACCTTTACCATCCCCCTCACCATTCATTAATGCATTGCCACGAATGTAGTAATCGCCGCGTGCAGTCACATGGGCAGAGGAACGGTAGGACACTCCGAAACGCAAATCTTCTGTCGGGCTCACCATCAATCCAAGGTTGTATGTAAACATCCAATCAGAGCCCTTGTACTCAAACTCTCCGCCCAATGGGACACCTACATTCCCAAGCTGATACCCCTTCGTGATTCCGCTCTTGATCTTGGAATGCGTCCAAAGAGCAGAAACACCACCGCCAATGCTTACGTACTCGTTTACTTTCCAAGCGATGCTCGGATTGATGTCAACTGTTGTCACAGAACCGCTGATTCCGCGTTCTCTTTGAGCCCAATCGTTGTTGTAACGAATGCGCATTCCATAAGGAGAAGTAATCGCTAAACCCAACCATAAAGAGTCGTTCACCTGATAGGAAAGATATGCGGCAGGAATACTGGCCGGCTTATCACGACCGTTTTCTGTTGCACCGTTCAACCCTTTGTAATCAATATCCAAGGAAACATACGTGCCTGCCACAGTCGTCTGAAGACCATGCAAAAGGGTCATGCCGGCAGGGTTGAAGTGAATCGCAGAAACGTCATCACCGATGATACCGGCGCCGGCGTGAGCACGACCCATACCTGCCACGCTTTGTTCGGTCAGCTGGAAGCCGGCGGCAGAAGCGGTTGATGCGCACATGATGGCAGAAGAACAAAGGGCTGCTGCAATAGTCAGCTTCCCAAAGACTGAGTTCTTAGTTGTCATAACGATATTTAATAAAACTAAATAAAAGCAAAAAGGAGAATGGCATCATTTTGAAGAGGAACCATACATAAAAACGAGTGATTTTTTAGGTGGTTTCCCTAGGAAATCAATCTCTTCGAAAGGAAACTTTCTGTTTTAAGAACTCTTCCGCTTGATTTTGAGACCTCCCTGTAATCTCAGAAAATCAAGCCCAGAATAAGAAATAACGCAGTTTTTTGATTAATTTTTAAACTCTTTTTACCTAAATAAAGGTACAATTCCTCCCGAAGACACGTCGCCGTCTATCTCTACGAAAGTTTTTATTAACGTTTCGATTTCCCGTTCGTCTTTCCTTTTTATTTAATCGAAAGCCGTTTTCCTAATGCTTATGGATAGAAAACTTCCCAATGACGGCAATACTTAAGAAACGCTGTTTATGGAACAAAAAAGAACACGTCGAACTTTTGATCCTTCATTTAAACATCATGCAGCTCTGCGAGTTGTAGAAGGCAAAGAAAAGGCGGCTGCCGTAGCTGCTGACTTAGGCATCAATATTGTTAGCCTATACAATTGGGTAAAAGATTACGAAAAGACAAAAACAACGGCGATCGCAAACGCTCAGTCCCAGGCTACACAAGCAGCTGAGACGGCTCCGACAACACAAACCCCTGTAGAAACTTCCTCTCCTATTGAATCTCCGGCCGCTGAAGCCCCTAGAAGACCGAAACTCCAATTAAAGAAACGTCCGCCTGAAACCGCAGAAGCTGCTGCTCCGTCACCTGTCACTCCTGCACTGGCCTCTCCGACACCAGCACCGGCGCCGACTTTCAATAACGAGCCGCGAGTCTTTAGTCCGACGCCCGAACCTGCCGTTCAGGAAACCCGTCCGGCTCCGGAAGTCAAAGAACCCGCGTTTGAAACGCCCGTTTCTCATTCCGAATTTTCTTCAAACAACAGCCGACGCGAAAACTTCCAGCAACGCGACAAAGGAAACCGCAGAAACTCTCTCTTCCAAAGAACGATGCGCGGCCGAAATGCAAGTAAGAATGAAAAGGCCCTGCACGACTCGTTTATTCAGAGCGCCGTAGACAACGCGGTTGTTTCTGCTCAGGCCCAAAAAGCGCAGGAAAACAGACCTCAGCCACCCAAACACAACCCGAATATTTATCAGGTTCCCGTCTACGACACGGAAAGTGAACTTCGGATGGATACGGCCTCTGAAGGCCAAGAACATGAAGAACCCAAATGGCCGATTCCATCCGCTTCTCAAGGTCGTTCTTGGAAAGTAATGCATGCTTTGGATCAGCGTCCGAATTACAAGGAAGAAAGCGCTAAGTTCGGCTATGTTGATGAGTTCGATCTGCCTGCAGAAAACCTTCCTGAAGTTTGGGCAATCCTCGATCTGATGCAGAAAAATGCAGACAAGCATGCTTTCGAGGAAATGGTTCATTCCAAAGATTTGAATGTTCCGCCCGAAGTTCTCGCCGATCCACGCACCATGGTTGTTTCCGGACCGAATGTCCCGAACAAGCCCTGGCTTCGCAAACCCCGTTTAAATCCGATCGCCGAGGATTTCTTCCAAACAACTCCGGATTATTCCAAGAGCGTTTACGAAACCTACGGCGGCATCACGCTTCGCCTCGCTAAGAACAGCACCGGTTCTCCGATTCTCCTCGTTGAACCCTCTCCGAACGGCGGCAAAGACGTCACAATCGACTTCTCCAAATTTGACCGCTTCGTAGACGACTTCTACGGCGACTTTGTGCGCGACTGCAAGACCGTCATGATGAAACAGAATCCTAAGGAATATCCGAGCTTAAATGCGTTCATCCGCATTCCTGACGAACCCATGTGGAATCCGAAGCTTTGGGCAGGCGTTCGTACTTTCAATTGGAGAGACGGAGAATCTCTCTCTGAAGCCTGGATCCGTTACGCATACGATCAAAGAAGAAACAGCCGTCATCAGAAATATTTCTATCGCACGGACCGCGAATAATTCTTCTTGAATCTTCAACAAAAATCCCGCTGCTGCAGCGGGTTTTTTGTTGTCTATTGGATCGGCGTTTTCTTTACCGAAATAATGCCGGCCTTCTCTCGCCAGGCTTCGATCCATCCGGTGAGCAAAACTGTATAGGCAACTTCTACTGTTAATTTAAACGTGCCGTCTCTTCTCTCTTCCAGCTTCTGCATCCGATTAAACGGTGTCTCTCTGAGAATCAAAGCGGTCTGACGGTTTTTAAATACCATCTCCAGCAATACCTTTTGTGCATTGCCGTAATTGAACGGACTTCTGTCGACGTACTGCTGCAAGTCGAAACCCTTCGGCTCTTCTGCAATGAAGGTGGTCAGCTCAACCTTTTTAATACGGTGCAGAGCAAGGTTTCTAATCTGCGTCGTGTCTTCATAACAGCAGACTAAATACAGCCGGACATCTTGCTGCACGAGGCCCAGCGGAGATACACGCAGCTGAACCTCTTCTTCGTTCTCGCTTTTGAAATAAACAATATCGAGTTTGACCTGCTTAAATAAGCCCTCAGAAACTTTATTAAATATCAAGGGACGAATCATCGGCGGACAAAGCGGCAGACTTCCGCTCACGAAGCGAACCTTGCTGAGCCAACGTTTTTCGGGTGACGATCCCGAAGCCGTATGCATATAGTTCTCCGCCGCATCAAAAAGATAGGACAGCGAATTTGTGAGGTCCGGCGGCATCTGATAGCGCAAGTGCTCTCGAGCAAGCAAAAGCAGGAGCGCGCCGTCAGCACCAAGCCCTACGCGATCCAAGTCATTGGAATTTAATAGACGCCGATAGCCGAAAGGTTTGGACTTATCGTCGCACTGTACGCCCATATCGCTTTCAGACAGAGCCTTCAAGTAGCGCTGAAGTGTTCTGCGGCTCAATTCGTAACCTGCCGCCGTGAGCTGCTGGTGCAGATCCGTCGTGGAAATTTTTCGGTTCAGAGGGATTCTCTTCAGAACCTCTAGGAGCATCTTTGCTTCCTGAAGCGATGAAGTGTCTCGAGTCATGTCTCTCTACTCCAAAAAAGCTCCCGAGTATCGAACCGCGGGAGCTTTGTGGTTAACGCATCAGAAGATTATTTCTTCATGAGATTTAATTTCTTCGCAATCTCTTCCTGGCTGTCGTACACCGTCTCATCCTTCTTAGGCTGCAACTTGGTGTAAGAACCGTCGGAGTTCATAACCCAGGCGTGAATGTTGTCCTTCAGCTGAGGAATCACGATCTGATTCATGACGTTATTGCGCAGGTTTTCCTGCAGGAGCGGCGTCAGCACTTCGATACGACCGTTCAGGTTACGCGTCATCAAGTCGGCACTGCCGAAGTACATCTCTTCATCCCCGTTATTGTGGAAATAGTAGATGCGGGCATGCTCCAAGAGACGTCCGACAATCGAGCGAACCGTGATCGTATCGGAAACGCCGGGCAAACCGGGACGCAGACTGCAGATACCGCGAACGATACATTCGATCTTCACACCGGCGCGGCTGGCTTCATAAAGAACCTTGACCATTTCATAGTCAACCAGCTGGTTGCACTTGATGATGATATGGCCGTTGCCGTGCTTCTTGTGCTGTTCGATTTCGCGGCGGATCAGCTTGGTAATGCCGGGGCGCAAGGTGTGCGGAGAAACCAGCAGCTTGCGATAGTGGTTGACTACGCCGTAGCCGGTCATCACATTAAACAGATCCTGGACGTCATCGTTGATATCCTTATTGGCCGTGAAGAGCCCCAAGTCGGTATAGATCTTGGCCGAAGCAGCGTTGTAGTTACCGGAACCGATGTGCGTGTAGCGCTCAAGTTTGCCTTTTTCTCGGCGAACAACGAAGCAGAGCTTGGCATGAATTTTGAGGCCGGCAAAACCGTACACAACGTTCACACCGTTGCGTTCCATTTCTTCAGCCCAGTTAATGTTCTGCTCTTCGTCGAACCGAGCCTTCAGCTCAACGACGGCGGTCACCTGTTTGCCGCGGCGACGAGCTTCAAGAAGAGCCTTAGCAACAGGAGAATCGCTGCCGCAGCGGTAAAGCGTCTGCTTAATAGCGACAACGTTCGGATCCAAAGCTGCCTGCTTCAAGAATTCCAACACGCAGTTAAACGAGTCATACGGGTGGTAGACAAGGATGTCGCGCTTGCGGATCTCGTCAAAGCAATTGCGGCCCTGTTCAAAAGCCTTCGGTGTCTTCGGATGATCGGACGGATACTTCAGAGACGGGCGGTCAATCTTCATCATGCGGCCGAATTCGGAGAAGGCCAGAGGAACACGACAGCGGTAGAACTGGTTCGGATGAAGATCTAAGTGTTCATACAGGAAGTCCTGCAGACGCTGCGGCATGCCCTTTTCAATCTCGACACGGACGATTGAACCGAAACGACGCTGTTCGACATAGTCACGAACGGCAGAGAGCAGATCGTCAGCTTCGTCTTCTTCGATCTCACCGTCCGTATTACGGGTAATACGGAAAAGACCCTGAGACTTAACCTTATATCCCGGGAAGAGCGTATTCAAACGGTTGCCGATCAGATCTTCAGTCAGAACAATCACACCTTCAGTGGTGGCGTAGGACAGATCCGGTGTAACGGTGTTGTCTTTATTGGAAACGAACAGGAAACGAGGAACGTTATTCGGGCACTTCAAACGAGCAAAACGGTTCTTAACCGAAATACCGCTTTCAATTGCTTCGAGCTCCATCACGAAATTCAGGCTGGTGTTGGAGATCATCGGGAACGGACGACCTTTGTCCACCGCCTGAGGCGTCAGAACCGGGAAAATATCTTCGTCGAAATAGCGGTTCATTTCCTTCTTCTGTGCTGCGTTCAGCGCAGAGTACTTAGAGAAACGAATGCCTTTATTCTCGAGCTCGGGTTTGAGCGTATCAATCCAGAGGTTTTCAGCTTCTTCGAGAATCTCGGTAACTTTACGACGGATTTCGGAAAGCTGACGAGCGGGCGGCATCTTATCCGGACCGGTCGGTTCGGCTCCACTTCTGGCCTGTCTCTGAACGTTCATCACGCGAACCATGAAGAATTCGTCGAGATTGTTGTAGAAGATGGACAAGAAGAGAACACGGTTGAGCAGCGGGATCTCGGGATCCATTGCTGTTTCAAGGACTTTACGGTCGAACTCAATCCAACTGATGTCGCGGTTAATGTACAGAGAAGGATCGTCTAAAGAAACCTCCTTCAGAGAAGTCTCTTTTGCTGCAGCGGCAGGGGCAGCAGCTTTAACTGCGGTGCGGCGTACAGCCGGTCTGCGGATCGTCGGAGCCTTAACGGTGCGAGGTTTTGCCGGTGCTTTAGCAGCGGGTTTTGCTTCTGCCGGAGCAGCCGCCTTGGTCGGTTCTGCTGCAGCAGGTTTTGCGGTTGATGTTGCGTTCGTTGTCTTGTTGTCGTCAGCCATGGAATCGTTCCTGATTATGTGATTTTCTGTGAAGAACTTTTAATTTCCTCAAACGGTTAATTTTGGTTTGGGGGGCAATTTTTGTCAATTCTCGTTTCTTGGGATACGGGGCTCAAAACCGGCTTTTTTCAGCCTCTTTTCCCACAGATAAAGTACGCCAAGACCGAGTGCGACCCACCCTGCCGCCATCAGCGTGTCCCAAATCCTCCAAATAAGGATGGAATAGTCTCCTCCGTATGCACGCATCAACCAGTCCAATACAAAAAGGATGTAGCAAGTGATAAAGAAAGTCATGCAGGTATAGTTCCCGCCGACAAATACCGGAATACCCGCGGAAGACGCCACGATCAGCGCACCAAGCACAAACTTATCGTCAATATACGGAAAGATAAGGATGACTAAGAAGTAAGCGAGCAGTGTTCCGAGAATTCTTTGGACCACTCGTTTATAGCCCGCAGCCACGTTGGAATTTAATAAATAAAGCGCCGTGATTCCGACCCATCCAGGTTCGGAAAAATCAAATAGGAATGAACAGCCCAAAGCACATATCAAGGTAGCAGTGGAAATGAGCGCATACGCATAAGAGTTGCGGTTGCCGCCTTCCACGAGCTTGAGCTGTGCCATCGGGCGGAGCGAGAGCTTCTCGTAGCGCCAAACGAAGTGATCGAGCACGATTGCCGCCATCGCAAGGCTGAAACCGATGAAGTAGCCGACGAAGGCCATCAAGTCCGGTGTGAAATCGAATATCGAAATCAGAAGAAAAACCAGAACATATTTTCCCCACAGCCACCAGAATTTCTCGGCAAAGGTCATCAGGCTTTGACCGAAACACACCAGTCCGATGACGAGCCATTTGCCATACTCCATATTCTTGAGCACGACACCGAGAAGTGCAGCGCACATAACGCCGATGAAGGTAATGGCAACACCGCCGAGACGCGAAATCAAGTCGCTTTCGGTATCACTGAGCAGAGCCATAAAAGCCCCCAAGGCGGCAAAACCACCTAATTGGGGGCTATCGAAAAGACCAGACAACAGGAGCGCTGCCGAAATCGTGATCACAAACCTAAATGCTGCGGTCAACCGCGATTTCGTTCCGATCTCTTGACGGAGCCCGGCGCCTGTCATTAAAAATCTCCGCAAAAAGGCCGTTTACAACGGACCCTTCTGCTTTCTAAAGTATTAACCTCCGGTAACCGGCGGGAAGAAGGCCACTTCGTCGCCGTCCTTCAAAACTGTCGATTCTTTGGCCATTTCTTGGTTCACGGCAAAGCGCAGACGAGGCATTTCTTCAAAAGCAGCCTTAAGCGCTGCGTCGTTCTCAGACAGATAGTTAATCAGATCTTCCACGGTTTTTACATCTTCAGGCACTTCAACCGTATCTTCGCCTTTCAGCAGACGTTCTTTCAAAGAAGCAAAATAAAGAACTTTAACTTTCATTGTTTATCTTCCCTGTGAGCAGCACGGACATTCATCATCGCGTCTGTATTTCATTTGACGCCATGTCATCGTGCGGGCATCCACCATTAACAGACGACCTGTTAAAGGCTCGCCGAACTTCCCGATAATTTTAAGAGCCTCGGCGGCCTGCATACACCCAAGCATGCCCACTAGGGGTGCAAAAACGCCTTTGGTGGAAGCCTTCTCGTCTTTGCCTTCATGGTTCGGAAAAAGACAGGCATAACAAGCCGACTCAGGATCTCTAAAGTCGAAGACCGTGATTTGACCGTCGAAAGCCACGACTCCGGCCGTAACGAGCGGTTTTTTGAAACGTCGGCAAACGTCATTGAAGATGTAGCGAGACTCGGTATTGTCGGTACAGTCCAAAGCGACATCGCATTCGGAAACAAGCTTCTCCAATTCTTCGAGAGTCGGTCTGTGATCTACCGGAACGATTTCAACCTCGGGGTTTATGGCTTCCAGAGAGACTTTTGCGCTTTCGGCTTTATTCATACCTAAGCGCTCCATATTGTGAATGACCTGGCGCTGCAGATTGGTTAAATCCACCGTATCGGAATCCACAATCGTGATTTTTTTTACACCTGAGGAAGCCAGATACAGAGAGGCTGGTGACCCTAGTCCGCCGGCGCCGATGATTAGCACACGGCCTTGCGAGATTCTTTTTTGGCCTTCGACTCCGACCTCTTTCAAGAGTTCGTGACGAGAGTATCGGTTTTCTTGCACGATGCTCATCCTTTCAAAACAAAAATTCGTTCTCAAGATTCTAAGTATCCGAGAGCAAATTTAGTTAGTCCCTGTGCTCAAATTTATTCGTCCACGATAGATCAGAAGTTTTCAGGAACTATAACCACAACATCGGAGGCGATCATGAATATTCGAACACTCGGCGTCATTTGCGGCATTTTGTCCGGTTTCTTTTGGGGAACTATGGACATCGCTGCTCAATACCTATTGCACACGGTCCGCATGGCGCCCGCGCAATTCATTTCTTTAACGATGGTCGTTACGACGGTTGCGCTTTTCGGTATTTCTCTTGCCACAAGACCGAAAGAAACCTTTCTTGTAGCAGCTGACAAACAAAACGTCTTTCAGTTCTTCCTATTTGGCGTTTTGGTCCTTCTCACGCAGGTCAGCTTCTATGTTTGTGTGAAGTACTCCAACGCAGAAACGGCAGCAGTTATCGCCGCTACGCGGCCTTTCTGCATCATGGGGCTCCTGCTGTTTGCAGCCGTGATGCCGACTGCTTCGCAGATCTTTTGCTGTGCTTTAGCGCTTATCGGCGTTTGTCTGATGATGACCAAAGGAAACTTCTCGACGCTGTCCTTCGGATGGCTGACGCTTTTGGTCGGCTTCGGCGCGCCGCTCTTTAGTGCGGCCTACACGATCCAGAGCCGCACTATTGTTCGGAAGGTCGGACCGCTCATCGCCATGACTTGGGCCATGCTGTTCACCACGATTCTCTGCAACCTCTACTATCCGTTTTGGAAAGTCAGCCTTGAATGGAACTTTCTGACTATCTTGAGCGTGCTATGGGTTGCGATCATGGGTCATATCGTTGCTTACACGCTTTACATCGTGAGCGCCTCCAAGATTCTTCCGACCATCACCGGTGTGCTTGAAACCGTTGAACCGTTAACGGCCATCGTGCTCTCATACTTTTTCTTCTCGCAAAAGATGAATGGTTTCATGCTCGCAGGTGCGGCGATGGTCCTTATCGCTGTCGTTCTTCTCGGCTTCAGCAGGCCTAAAGACAAAGCCAATTGAGGACTCAGGCAAACCCATGCTCCGATTTCTATAATCTGCAAACGCTTTAATTGATTTTTCTTTTTGCCAAATGCAGACACTAAGCCAGTTCTTTTCTCAGATTCCGGTTCTGTACAAAACAGCTGCCTTGCTTCTTCTCTCAAACTGTTTCATGACTTTTGCGTGGTACGCACATCTTAAAAATCTCGGAAATTCTCCGCTGTGGGTTGCGATTATCTCCAGCTGGCTTATCGCCTTCTTCGAATACTGCATCATGGTTCCGGCTAACCGCATCGGCTTCTCCGGCCTTTCCTTAGGCCAGCTCAAAATCCTTCAGGAAGTCATCTCATTGAGCATTTTTGTTCCGTTTGCCTTCCTGTACATGAAGCAGCCTCTGAAACTGGACTATCTGTGGGCTTCTTTGTGCATGCTCGGCGCCGCCTACTTCATGTTCCGCGACAAGCTTTAATCCACTGCCGACAACACAACCGATTCCAACGGGATACTGAAATACCGATACCAAAACATCCAGCTGTCGACCGTGTGCTTCTTGAAATTCTCAACAATGAGATCCGCCATTTCAGAAACTAACGGCGAATGATCCGAATCTCTTCTACAGACGCATATCTCCCAAGGACGGCGGTGCCAGCCGGGAAGCACCGGAACAATATCGCCTCGCATCAGCTCATCAGCGACAAAAGAAGGTACCAAATCTACCGATATGCCTTCTCCTGCAATCAAGTGCGTGCGGCAGGAATAAGCGTCCTCAAAATGCACTTTTTCATCGGATTCAATCTCAAAGACAGCGTCTCGATTTTCTAAGCGCCGACTAAACGAGCGATTGGAGGAGTTTCTCAACAGAAGGGTATGGTTTCGAAGTTCTTGGACGCTCTGCGGAGTTCCATTCCGGCGAAGGTAGCTGCGAGACGCCATGAGAAACGTAACGTTGTGTCCCGCTGGGATCCATGTGATGCCTTCTTTTGTAGGCCGATATCCGAAGTAAGCCACATCCGCCGCGCCGTTTAATAAACCATCCTCCCCGGCATCAATCAGCACTTCAACCCGCAGCCCCGAATGCTTGCGTTCGAAATTTGAAAACGCATTCAAGTAAGCACTGCGATCGATATTCGCCGGCAAGCTCACTTTCAAAATCCGCTTCGGCTTAATCGTGTCTTGGTGCTTGATGGACTCGGCGGTTTTCAGCAGACGCTGATATTGGCGCGCTATGCGGTCGGCTTCGGAAAACAGTTCCAGCGATTTCGTGACGATCTGCGCCGGTTTTCTTTTTCGATCGAGGATCTCGACTCCCAATTCTTTCTCTAACGAAGAGACCAAACGAGATGCCGCAGGAAGGTCCATATCTAAACGTTCTGCGGCTTGAGCCAGGCTTTTCGTTCTGCCTAATTCCGAGAGGAGGTTCCAGGTTTCGATTTTGAGGGAAGGTCGCATCGGTGCAACTTGTGAAATTCACAACTTAATCGGTACGCTCGCCATTATCCGCTTATTCTCAAGTCTTGAACGAGGACTTGGTTATGCAGAAGAAAACCGAAGGAATTTGTTTTGCGATCAGTGCAGGCATTTGCTGGGGTTCAATGGGTGTCGCAGCACAAGTGCTGATGGAAGATTCCGGCTTTGCCGTCGGCGATTTAGTCGCAGGGCGCCTTCTGGGTGCCGGGGCGCTCCTGCTGATGTTCGAACACTTCTTTATGCGCCGCTCGCTTCTGAAGTATTTCTCCCAACCCGGCGTAGCAAAAGACATCCTTCTTTATGGCGTGCTCGTACTGCTCACGCAGCTGACGTTTTTCCTGGCGATTCAGTGCAGCAATGCAGGCACCGCCGCCATCCTCGCGGCCACTATTCCGGTATTTACGACGATCTGGGACATTTTTGTAAAGCATCGCGCACCTCAGATTCGTGAAATGGCGTGCACGGCGCTGGCAATCATAGCGGTTGTATTGATTACCACCAAAGGAGATTTTGACTCCGTTTCACTCTCTCTAACGGGCGTCCTTTGGGGTCTTGCTTCCTCGGTTGCCGGCGCCGCCAGCAACATCCAGCCGAATGCCGTTCTTAAGAAAATCCCCGTTACCATTGTGGTCGGCGGCGGCATGACGGTCGGCGGCATTGTGATGAGTATCTTCTTTCCGCCGTGGACAATTGAAGAAGCCAATTGGACGACGCTGTCGGCGCTTTTCTACGCCTATATCGTTGTTGTCGGAACTTTGGTTTCTTTCCTGCTCTATGTATCGAGCCTCAAGATGATCTCAGCGACCTCGGCCAGCCTCTTGAGCTGCTTTGAGCCGATCACGGCTGTTGTCCTCTCCGTCGCTCTGCTCGGTGCTCCGCTCACTCCCGCTGAAGGTGTCGGAGGCGTGCTGGTATTTGCAGCGGTTTGGCTTCTCGCTTCACGTAAGGAAGCTCAGGCGTAAAAATAGCTCGGAATCATTTCGAGAGCGAGCTATTTGGAAAATTACGGATGAACTATTTCTGTTCTTCTGAGGCCGGAAGAACGCGCTTCAAGAAAGTACGAGTTCTTTCTTCCTTCGGATGCAGAAGAACATCTTCCGGCTTGCCTTGTTCGACGATCACGCCGCCGTCCATAAAGATCACGCGATCGGCCACTTCACGGGCAAAGCCCATTTCGTGCGTAACCACAACCATCGTCATACCGGATTTCGCCAGATCGGTCATCACCTTCAGCACTTCGCCCACGAGTTCCGGGTCAAGCGCAGATGTCGGTTCGTCAAACAGCAGAGCCTTCGGCCCCATTGCCAAGCCTCGAGCAATCGCAACACGCTGCTGCTGACCGCCGGAAAGGCTTGCGGGATAAGCGTTGGCTTTTTCAGCCAAACCGACGCGCTTGAGCATTTCCATGGCCTTCTTCTCGGCCTCGGCTTTGTTGACGCCGGAGACGAGTTTCGGTGCCAAGGCAACGTTCTCAAGAACGGTCTTGTGCGGCCAGAGATTAAAGCGCTGGAACACCATTCCGAGATGTTCACGAACTTTATTGATATCGGTCTTCGGAGAAGTGATGTCAACATCATTTACATAAATCTTGCCGCTGGTGGTTTCTTCCAATGCATTGATGCAGCGAAGCATTGTGGACTTGCCGGAGCCGGACGGTCCTAACACCACGACTTTTTCTCCGGGCATCACTTCGAGGTCAATACCGCGAAGGACTTGGTTATCTCCGAAATACTTGTGCAGATTTTCGATACGGATAACCGGTTTCTGTTCGGTCTTGTTGTCGCTCATCTGTTGTCGTCTCCTTTACCCAAGCGTTGTTCCATCTTCTTCACGAGGTAAGCCAGACCCAAAGTCATGACCCAGTACATCAAAGAAATCGTGATGTACGGTTCCCAGTAGCGGGCTGTTGCACCGGCAACGGTACGTGCGGCGTAAGCCAGTTCAGCCAAACCGATGGCAGAAACCAGAGAAGAGTCTTTCAAAATGGCAATCGCGTTGTTGCCCAACGGCGGAAGCATACGGCGGAAAGCCTGCGGCAGGATGATGTGGAACATGGCCTGCCAGTAAGTCATACCGACGGAGCGGGCAGCTTCCATCTGCCCTTTATCCAAAGACTGGATACCGGCACGGAAAACCTCGGAAAGGTAAGCACCGGCATTCAATGTAATGGCTACGATGCCGGCGAGCATCGCACCGTATGTGGAACGAATCTCACGGGCAAGGTCACCGGAAATTAAAAGGCCTTCGGTCGGATGAATAAAGAACGGAAGGATCGCGAACTGCATCAGCAGAATCTGAACGAAAAGAGGCGTTCCACGGAAGAAGCTCACGTAAACCGTCACCGGCCAGCGAACACAATATTTAAGAATCTGCTTCCAAGGGGAATGTCTTGCATCAGCCAGTCGGGCCATGCCTAAAGCCATACCCAAAATCACACCCAAGGTGACACAGATCACCGTAATTTGGATGGTCATCTTGGCGCCTTCTAAGAAGAGAGGCCAATATTCTGTAATTACTTCGTACCGAAATCCGCCCACGTTCGCTCCTTGGTATTAAAAAATTCCCGAGATTTTATTTAAAAATTACCCGACCATGTAGATCGGGCAATTTCATTGGTTAGTTCCTGTTACTGAGGAAGTTTCGGTGCATCAGTACCGAACCATTTGCGATAAATCTTGTTGTATTCACCGCTGGCGATCACTTTTTCGAGACCGGCGTTGATCTTATCGATCAGCTTCTGGTTACCTTTCTTAACAGCAATGCCGAAGTACTGTTCTTCGAAAGCAGGGTCACGAGTCATGTTGAAGTGCTTGTCGGGGTTGTTGCGGGCATAGAAAGCCAAAACACCGATATCACCGATTGCGGCGACCACACCGCCCTGATTTAGTTCTTCGAGAGCAAGCGGAGTGTTGTCAAAACGACGAATTCTTGTAGAAGCTTTGCCGAATGCCTTAGAGGCAGCAACGTCACCGGCAGAACCGCTCACAACAGCCACACTGCCTTTAGAGAGATCGGAAAGCTTGTTGATCTTGACGGACTTGTCGGTCAGGATCAGCTGATGAGCCAGGAAGTAGGGTTTGGAGAAATCAACAACCTGCTTGCGTTTGTCGGTAATCGTGATACCGGACATGATGATGTCGCGGTCGCCTTTATCGACAGTGGCGAAGATGCCTTCCCACGGTGTGTTGATGAACTTAACGTCAAAACCTTCAGCCTTGGCGATAGCACGCATCAAATCAACGTCGAAGCCGACGAGCTCTTTCTGCGGTGTTTCATATTCGAAAGGACGATAAGTCGCGCCTGTTCCAACGACATACTCTTCAGCATTAATTCCGGCGGAAGCAGTCAATGCGATTGCAGCGCACGCTGTCCAAAGCAGCTTTTTCATCAACATTTAATAGACTCCAATAGAAGAATTCGTCACCGCGTACACGTCGCGGCCATTCTGATCATCATGCCACAGTCGAACCCACATTGGGCGGCTTTTAAGCAGGAATCCTGTGAACCCCTAGGTAAATCCATTAGTTAACAATCAATTTCGTCTGTGAATTGTGAAATCAGGTTGTCTTCGGCTTTTGAAAGTTTAATTGCAGCCTGTGTTCGAAGCTCGATATTCCGAAGGCGTCATTTCGTGACGTTTTTTAAATGCAGTTGAGAAGTGCGCGGGCGTTTTAAAGCCAACAGAATATGAAATTTGCTTTATGGAGAGTTTATTTTCTTTCAATAAGTTTTCGGCCAGATCTAGACGTCTGGTCATTAGCCATTTAGCGGGAGACAACTCTGTGATTTTTAAAAAATCCCGCTTAAAAGTTGCTAGACTTCGGCCCGAGTAAGAGGCAAACTCACTTAAAGAAAGATTTTCTGTAAAGTGATCCTCCATGAACTCCTTTAAATCTACATTCCAATCTCGATAAAAATCAAAAAGCGTCGGGAAAAAGCGAATATTGGTCTGAAGCAAATCAAGAATTAATTCCTCTACCTTTAATTCTGTCATCTTCTGGCCAGGGTCTTGGCCTTCTTCAACGAACAGAATGATGGAAGACAATAATCCTTGCAGGCACAGTGTCCTGTTCAATCTCATGAAGCAATTGGACAACCCGGTAAAATCTTGCGAGAACTCATTATTCTTCAAATGTCTCTGAAAATAGTCTTCTAGTATGTTTTGAGGAAGACGGATATTGAGGCCTTCGTAATTTTTCCCAGCAAAAGAAGCTTTAACAAGCCTAACACTGCAGTCCTTCTTTAAAAAAACACAAGACCCAGCCGGAATTTCCTCTGTCCTTCCCTTATCTGAAATCAAAAGTTTTCCCTGCCGAACAAATACCACACAGTGATCGGTAACCCGATGCTCCATGTGCCACTGGCTCGGCACGGAGCAGGAGAAAATTAAGTTAGAAAAATTAGAAGTAATGTAATTACTCATGAGCAGAGAGCTTCTTAAATATCAAAGGCATTGCCTGTTCATCAAGGGGTGTCATATCCACTAAATCTAATTTTTTGACCATGGATAATGTAGAGGTTTTGTATTTTAAAAAATGGGGCGTTTGCAGATGAGCCTTATATGCCTCCTCATTCTTATAAATTTCCACAATTCGGATTTGTTCCGGGTTTCGCTTCTCTACCATCGGAAAAATCGCGATCACACCCGGCTCTTTCGACACGGACTCTGCTCCGACGGTTCTTGCCTGCTTGAGGTATTCCTCTAGCTGGGACCGATCTACTTGAATTTCAGCAATTCGCACAATCATCTGTTCCTCCTTAGGAAGGTCCTTAGCAATTGCAGCCGAACCCGCGAGAATGGTGAACAAAACAAATACAAAACGCAACAACCAATTACTCATATGCTCTCCTTAGCTTAGATTAAAACCAAATTGATAGGCCAGCTTCGGATATTCCGTTTTCTGGATATCAGTTTTTGTCGGATATCCCCTTGCTTCAATTCTGCCGATATCCTTCCATCCGAGATATCTGCTTAAGGAGTCAAAGTGGGCATTAATAGAATCAAAACTCCATTCAAACTTACCGCCGCAAACTGCAATAAGCCCCATCTTTTTGGGCATCTTCATGAAGTCAGTCCTCCGTGAGGTAAATCGCTCCAAAAGTGCTTTCAAAGACGAATGAATCGCGTAGTAATAGATCGGAGTTACAAAAATTACGACGTCAGCCTGCTCTATAAGGTGCAATATTGCAGGAACATCATCACGGATAAGACATTGGCCTGAGTTTTTGAGACAGAAAAAACAGCCTCGGCAAGCATTAATATCCTCAAAAGACGTATTAACATGACGGACTTCATGGCCTGCTTCCTTAGCACCCTTTACGAAATTAGTCGCCAGCAAATTAGTAGTCCCGTCTTTATGAGGACTTCCGGAAAGAACGAGAATTCTCAACTTTCCCGGGGAAATTACTTTAGAAAATTCTTGCGGCAAAGATTCTCTTTGGAAGAGAGGCGGTGTACTCGCGGCCGCGATCGAAACCCCGTTTACCGCCAGCGTGCTGCCGAGCGTACTCAACAACATTTTTCTCCTATTCATAGATCTCTCCTTCTTAGATCTAGAGATGATTTTTCTGCCAAAAAGTCTAAGGTGAGGATCTCGATGGAGAGATTATTTGAAGATTCGAAGGCTTTTCTCTACGGCTCAAAAGCTTTCTTAAGGGAGCCGGAACAATTATGCTGAAGCGCTCTCAGCTTTGATTTCGCTCAGCCTCTCAAAGGAAGGCTGAGCGAATTTACTCCCAATCAGAGTTTTGAAGGGAGCCGTGTCCCGGACGTTAAAAAACTTCGACGTTATCGATCAAACGTGTGGTGCCGATTTTTGCTGCCGCTAAAACAACTAACGGCGTTTTATTGATCAAGTCGTCTTTGGTGGGCGCAAGAAGGTCGCTTCTCCGAACAACAGCAACATAGTCAGGGATCCAGCCATGGCCGTCGAGCATCTTCATTGCTCTTTCTTCCAACACTTCCGGATCAGCCGTTTCTGCTTCAAGCGCGTCTTTGACGCCTTTAACCGTCTTGTAAAGCAGTGTGGCGTCTTGCAGTTCTTGTGCGCTCAAGTAACGGTTGCGGGAAGACAGAGCAAGACCCGTTTCTTGATTGCGCTGCAGTTCTGCAGGAATAATGCGAATCGGCATGCCGAACTGACGAACCATCTCTTTGATGATCGTCAGCTGCTGATAGTCTTTTTTACCGAAAACGGCAACATCGGGACGCACGATGCAGAAGAGCTTCATGACGACCGTGCAGACGCCTTCAAAAAATCCCGGACGATAGAACCCTTCAAGAATGTCGGCGAGTTTAGGGTCTGGCTTAACTCGGAAAGTCTGGGGCTGCGGATACATGTCTTTTTCGCTCGGCGCGAAGACATAATCAACGACACCCTGTTCTTCGAGCTTTTTGCAGTCCTCTTCCAGCGTTCTGGGGTACTGATCAAAGTCCTCATTGGGTCCGAACTGCAGACGATTAACAAAAATCGACGCTACCACCGTGTCGCCGTACTTGCCGGCTTCCTGCATCAGGTGCAGATGACCTTCATGAAGATTGCCCATGGTCGGAACCAGAGCGATGTTCTTCTTCCCCTTGAGCTCTTCCTGAAGAGCTTCGATTGTATGAACAACTTTCATTTTTTCTCAAAAAAATCAGAAGGAGTGCTCGGGCGCCGGAAATTTGCGGTTTTTAACAGCTTTCACGTAATTGGCCACGGCTTCTTTAATGCTTGCGGCTCCTTCCATAAAGTTTTTAGTAAATCTCGGTTTACGGCCGGGAAAGATTCCCAGCAGATCCTGTAATACTAAAACCTGACCGGAGCAATTTAGCCCTCCGCCGATACCAATTGTCGGAATGCTTAAAGCTTCTGTCACACGTTTGGCAACATCTGCGGGCACCATTTCCAGCACGATCATGGATGCACCGGCCTCCTGCAGAGCCAAGGTGTCGGCTAAAAGTTTCTCTTCTCCGGACTTAGTCTTGCCCTGAACAAAGTAGCCGCCGATAGCATTCACAGACTGAGGCGTAAATCCGACGTGTCCGCAAACGGGAATGCCCATGGCCGTTAAGCGGCGAGCCAAAGGACAAACCTCGACACCGCCTTCGAATTTAACCATATGGGCGCCGGCCTGCATAAGTTTGACGGCATTGGCTACCGCCTCGTCTTCATTGACGAGGTAGCTGCCGAAATTCATATCTGCTAAAACCAGTCCGTATTTATTGCCGCGGGCCACGCAGGCGGTGTGATAAACCATATCATCAATGGTCACGGGAAGCGTTGTCTCATGGCCCTGCATCACCATACCGAGAGAGTCTCCGATGAGTTTGATGTCTACACCGGCTTCATCTTCGACGGAAGAGAAAGTTGCGTCATAGCAGGTAAGCATCACAATCGGCTCCCCTGCTTCGTACATTTTCTTGATGGTGCTGAGTCTAACAGGCTTGCGTTCCGTTTTCTGATCCATTGCATTCTCCTAAATTGCCGAACCACTCCTCGGCAGATTTAAATCGGTTAATTCGCTGGTCAGCTGTTGCAGCCAAGAAGACATGAACCTGACCTTTTCCAGCAATATTAAACTGCGGCGCTATCTCTGCAAGAGGAACTAACACGAAGGCCCGCTCCGTCATGCGCGGATGAGGAAGGAGAACAAATGGATCGTCGGAGCGCTGCTCTCCGACGGTAAGAAGGTCTAAATCAATCGTCCGGGGCGCATTGTGGACGCCTGCCGGACGTACACGTCCCAGGTCGGATTCAATTGCTAGCAGTTGTGCCAGCAATGCGCGGGGAGATAATTCCGTCTTTATCTCAAGGACTGCATTGGTGTAATCGGGACCGCTCGAATCAATAGGCTCCGTTTTATAAAGAGAAGAGACTTGAACAAAGCGAACGCCCGGAATATCGGCAATTCGAAGCACTGCCTCCTTCAGAGTGGATTCGGGCTCGCCGAGATTTGCGCCGAGCCCGATAAATGCCTGCTGCAGCATGACCTACTTATCCGCCTTTTCTTTGTCAGAAGCAGCCTTCTGCGCCTTAGGAAACTTGCTTCTGTCGAAACGTTTCTTGCGTCTTCTGCGGCGTTTTTTCTTTTCTTTTTCCTCTCCGTCGGCTTCATCTTCATCCGACTTACCTTCAGCTGCTCTTTCCTGGCGCAGACGTTCGCGCTCTTTGCGGTCCTGCTGCTCGGCTTCTTTGCTCATTTCCAGACGTTCTTCGTCGGTTGCGCCTTCGTAGGCCGTCCACCAGTCTGCAAGCTCATGAGAGGCGTCGCCGCTGGAAGCGCGAAGCAAAAGGAAGTCGTAAGCAGCACGGAAACGCGGGTGCTGGAGAAGCTTCATCGCGGCGCGGCGGCTTCTGACTAAAAATCTCGGCTGAAGTTTCCAGATAATGGCCATGTCGCTGACGTAGCGCGACTGCAAGCCGTCCCAGCGATAGCTGTCGGCCACTTTCTTGGCGGCCTCTTCATAAATCTGTCCGGGCGTTTTACCGGTGGATTTGGCAACCTCTTCCTTCATTTCATGCCACAGGAGCACGGCGAAGAGGAAGCTCGTCGAAATCGATTTACCTAAAGCGACACGAGCGTCACAGCGTTCCAACCCCTTGCGAACAAAAGGTAGACCGAAGGTGCGCTTCAAAACATCAAAGAGCGGAATCGGAATGTTGATGTCATAGCGATTCATGAGTTCCATACAGGCAACGGCAGAACCGCTCAGCACCATCTTGGAGAATTCATCCGCCAGACGGGCGCTCGGAACGGAAAGCAGTAGCGTCTGCATGTAGTGCATCGGAGCGGCGGTTTTCTCGTCGATCGTAAAACCGAGTTTGGCAGCAATTCGTATCGCACGAAGGATGCGAACCGGATCTTCGCGGTAGCGAGTGGCCGGATCGCCGATCATGCGGATTTTTCTCTCGCGGATATCGTCTAATCCGTGGTGATAATCGTAAAGGTCGCCGCTGATCGGGTCGAAATACATCGCATTGACGGTAAAGTCTCTGCGGGCGGCATCTTCATACTGCTCGCCGAAAACGTTGTCGTTGGTAATGACGCCGTCCTCGTCTTTTGTCACGCCTTGCTTAGCAAAGCCGCGGAAAGTCGCCACTTCAATCGTCTCGGCGCCCTTGTTGACATGAACAAGGCGGAATCGTCTTCCGATAATGATGGCGCGCCTTGTGACTTTTTTGACTTCTTCCGGGGTCGCATCGGTGGCGACATCAAAGTCTTTCGGTTTGGCTCCGATCAGCAAATCTCGTACGGCGCCGCCGACAATAAAAGCTTTATATCCGGCGTCCTGAAGCTTTTGGCAGACGGATATTGCAAAAGGGCTCACGGCCAAGAGGTCAATTCCGTTTTCTTCTCTCGGAACAATATGAGCTTTCTTCCGAATTTTTGTCGGCACATTCGCTTTGAAGCCCTCTTCTTCTTTAACCAACTCTCGTACTCCGTACGGACAGAAGCTTTTAGAACAGCTTATGTTCGCTGAATAATTCCAGAATTTCCCAATGTCTCTCCTGAGCCGTACTTCTTAACCGGTCATCGGGATTCGTTGCTACTGCCTTTCCTCCGTGACGGGCCACATGATCAAGCAGCGGAAAATCATTCATAGAATCGGAAAAGAACGCCGATTCTTTCAGATCCGCTGCCGAGCCGCCGCACTTTTGTATAAAACGCTCGGCGTTGACAACCTTCTGCGTTGCAAAGTTTTCACTGATCCAGCGGCCTGTAAACTCTCCGTCGGGCTTTTCCTCCGGCTCGGCGCAGATCAGATCGCGGATACCGAAAAGCTCGGCAATCGGTTCCACCGCGTAACGGTATGAGGCAGTAATCATCACAACTCTAGCACCGGCCTCACGGTATTTTTTGACGAGATCCACTGCGATGGGCAGTACGTGCGGCATGATGTCCTGCTTTAGATACTGAACTCGGAGTTCATCGAGTTCGCGGCGCGGGAAACGCGCCAGCAGATTCATTTCAAAATCTTCGAATTTATTGATATCGAGGCAGCCGTTTTTATAGTCGATGTCGTATTGAATTCGTTCGGCGCGAAGCTGTTTTTCATCTTTGCCGACGTGGGAAAGCAAGGTTTCGGCCCACAGGATTGAGCTGTCGACGGGAATCAAGGTGCCGTCTAAATCAAAAAACGCGTATTTCACCGATCTTCCTTTGTATCTTGATTGCGTTCGAACCATTCTTTGATCAAGGGGATGGTCACGGCTCTCTTGGCTGACATGGCATAACGGTCCAAGCTGTGAAGCAGATTACTCATCGTGTGCATGTCGCGCGGAAAATTATTCTCGATCCAGTTCAGAACTTCCGGCGCCACTTTCAGGCCGGTCTGAGACGCCGCCTCCAAAATAACCTGGCGCTTTTGTTCGTCAGACAGCGGAGATAGCTCAAAAACAACGCCCCAGCTGAAGCGGCTGGTAAGGTCTTTACGGAAGCCCTGACGTTCAAAATCTTTCGGGCTGCGGTCTGCAGTCACGACAAGATGGGTTCCGGGATGCTCGCGCACGGTGTTGTAAAGAACAAACAGCTCCTGCTGTTGTTCCGGCGTCAGATCTTGAACATTGTCTACGGCGTAGATTGTGCGGTTTTCGTCGAAAGCAGGAACGCCCTCGCTTTGTTTGCCCAAAGCGCGTACGAGGTGTGTTTTGCCGACACCTTCATATCCCCAAAGGTAAGTAAACTGCGGTCCGCGTCCTTCCTTCAGCTCGGAAATCACGGCCACAGCTTCGCTGTTCGACCCCACAATAAAATTAGAGAGAGTCGGCTGTTTTTCAGGGAAAAAATCCAAAGGAAGCTGGCCCCTTATTTGTTCCTTCTTGTCTTTCTCGGATTCAACCAAATCGTTAACCTGCATCAGTCTGTTTGTTTACTTTTCGGATTCTAAAGGTTTCTCGATAAGACTGAGATCATTCTGCTTGCTACTCAAAACGAAACAGGTATACCCCGTCGCCTTTTCCTCGGGTTTATCCTAGGCCGTACTCGATCGGAGGAATTTCCATGACAATGACATTTAATGAATCACGATGGCCTAAAGAAAACGCAATCAAGGTAGTGAAAGGCAACGGTGTGAGTAAGCTCGCTGTTTTCATGGATCCGATGTGTGTTTACTGCAAACGGCTCAGCCGCGAAACGCTCGCCAATTTAATGAACGTCACCATCTACTGCTACATTTGGCCGTTCTTAAGCGAAGAATCCAAAGAAATCGCCGGGTGCATCTACTCCAGCGCCGACAAGGCTGACGCCTTGGTTCGCTGGATGAAATACGATCAGATGCCCACCGGAATGCCGAATGAATATTCGGAAGAGATGATTGAACAAAACATTGCGCTGGCCGATTATCTCGGACTGCAGGGGACGCCTGCAATCTTCTTATCCGACGGCCGCGGCCCGTTCGGTGCAATGAGCGCCAAAGCTCTTGCGCACAAGATCATTTCCGCTGAACATTACTAAACCATCCTTTTTAGCTTCAAAGAGCCGGCTTACTGCCGGCTTTTCGTTTGCGCGCTGTTACACAGTCTTTGAGAAAACGTCTTGTTAGCTGTTATCCTCATGCGCGGAATTGAAATGCCGTTCAGCGGCTTTTTCTCCTCTAGAATTGAGCAATTCCCAATCTTCAATCTCAAAGCTGTTAAAGATGACAAAACCTCTTTCCTATGCAGACTCCGGCGTTTCTATTGATGCCGGCGACGAGTTAGTTGAACGCATTAAACCCTTTGCCAAAAAGACCCTGATTCCCGGGGTACTCGGTTCCATCGGCGGCTTCGGTGCCTTGTTTGAAATTTCTAAAGATTACAAGGAACCTGTTCTCGTTACGGGAACGGACGGCGTGGGTACCAAACTCAAACTCGCTTTCCTGCTGAATCGTCACGACACCGTCGGCCAGGACTTGGTCGGCATGAGCGTCAATGACATCCTGGTTCAGGGCGCTAAGTCTTTATTCTTCCTTGACTACTTCGCCTGCGGTCATCTTAATGTCGACGTTGCCGAACGCGTTGTCAAAGGCGTCGCACACGGCTGCGAACTGGCCGGCTGCGCATTGATCGGCGGCGAAACGGCCGAAATGCCGGGCATGTATCCGGCCGGTGAATACGACCTTGCCGGCTTTGCCGTCGGTATTGTCGAAAAGAGCCAAATTATTGACGGCAGCCGCATCAAACCGGGCGACGTCGTTCTCGGACTGGCTTCGAGCGGTCCCCACTCCAACGGCTTTTCTTTAATCCGCAAAGTTGTTGAAGTTTCCGGCAAACCCTGGACAACCAAGCTTTCCGACGGAAAGACTCTGGCAGACGCCGTTATGGAACCGACACGCATCTACGTCAAGCCGGTTCTTGAAGCCATGAAGAGCGTGACCATTAAAGGCATGGCCCACATCACCGGCGGCGGACTGCTTGAGAATATTCCCCGCGTTCTGCCCGAAGGCACTCAGTGCGTGATCAAGGCAGGTTCCTGGAAGCGTCCGGCCGTTTTTGACTGGCTCCAGGAGGAAGGTCATATTGAAGACCACGAAATGTACCGTGTCTTCAATAACGGCATCGGCATGGCCGTCATCGTTGCCGCTGAAGATGCTGAAAAAGCTCAGAAAGCTTTGAAAGCTGCCGGTGAAACCGTCTATCGCATCGGTGTCATTGAAGCGCTGCCGGCCGGCGAAGCCCTCTGCGTTGTGCGCTAAGCATTAGTATTCTCGCTAATTGAGCCTCCTTCGGGAGGCTCAATTGTTTTTAATTTCATTACACTGAAAAGAAACAGAAACTGGTTTCAAGGATAAACATGAGCAAACCCATTACAGAGTCCATCTTGAGCAATGAGACCCGCGTTTTTCTCATGTGCTGTGATTTTCGAAGCTTCTCTGCCGTTGCCCACGCTCTCGGCATCACTCAATCGGCTGTTTCGAAGATCATTCGGAAGTTTGAGGATTCCATCGGCTTTGAATTGTTCATCCGCAACTCCCGGCCGCTGACACTCACCCCAGAAGCCCATCTGCTGCACCGACAGCTTCGGGGTCTCAAAGGCGAGATGACACGCTCTTTGTCCTCGCTGCAAAGCAAGAACTACATTAAGCCGATCCTGCGTATCGGGATCTTGGAAAGTCTTCATTTAAATCTGGGCGTGGCGATCCTCAAAAATCTTCTGCCCAACCTGTCTCAGGTCGTCATGCTGACGGCCAGCGCCAATGTCCTGATACAAAGACTGATTGAGCGAAAGCTCGATCTCATTATCACGAACGACGTTTCCACCGAGCCGTCGCATGTTTTCAGAAGGCTGCTGTTTCATGAACCTTCTGTGCTAATCCTTCCCAAATCTTTTGAAAAAGACCCTAATCAAAACTGGACTTGGCAGCGCCTTGCCGTCTGCGGACTGCCGCTCATTCGCTACTGGAACGAAAGCGGCGCCGGAGAAATCAATGAGATGTTCATGAAAACACACGGCCTCAGGTTTCCGGACAAAATCTCCGTCGACACCAATTCACTTCTAGTGACGCTCGTCTCCCAGGGCATCGGCTGGGGATTTTCTCGGCCGACTACCGTCCTGGAAAACATTCACATGCATCCTCATTTCATCGTCCGAGAAATGCAAAAACCCAGTTTTAGCCGAGAAGTGTATTTAATCGGCCGGGAACAGGAATTTGTCGTGGAATCCGAGATCATTGCCGACATTGCTAAGCAATTCGTTCAAGAAAACATTATTCCCGAAAGTCTCAAATTCGCACCTTGGGTCAAAGAAGGTTTTACGGTCGGATAGGGCAAATATCCTTTAATTTCATACAAATAAAAGACAATTACAAATCATAAAGTATTCCAACGCGGCATAGATCTTATTCTTCGGTTTCCGAAGCCTGATCCTAAAATATTGGTATAGCCTCAAACCACAAAGAGGTTTCCAACCAAAATTCCCATAAAAAGGAGAAAACTATGCCAATCACAGGCTGGATTGCCATCCTCGTCCTGATCGTCATGTGCTACATGCTGATCAAACAGTACGAAACCCGTATGGTGCTGTTCGGAGGCGGTTTCATTCTCTGCTGTATTTCCCTCGCCCCAATGGCCGGCTTAAACGCCTTTGCCAAAACCATGACCAACGGTGCTTTGATCACGGCCATCTGCTCGGCTACCGGATTTGCCTATTGCGTTACCTATACAGAGTGCGACCGTTCCTTAGTGCATTATCTGACGCGTCCGATCCGCAACGTCGGCATCCTGATGATTCCGATCACCTCGCTGCTTACCTTTGCGATCAACATCGCTATTCCCTCAGCTGCCGGTGTGGGCGCCGTTGTCGGTACGACCTTGATTCCTCTGCTGCTTAGAGCAGGCTTCAAACCGGCCGCCGCTGCAGCAGCCGTTCTGATGGGCACCACCGGTTCTCTGCTTTCTCCGGGCTTGTCTCACAACGCCTATGTTTCCGACATGGCTCATATGTCCATCATGGACCTGATCAGCTATCACGGCATCTACTCCCTGATGATCGGTGTGGTCGGCGCCGTCGGCCTGTGCATTGTCTGCTGGGTTTTGGGCGACAACAAAGGCGAAAAAATGGCGGAAGCCAACCCTGCCGCCGATGCAGAAACGTCCTCCTTTAAGCCGAGCCCCATCAAGGCTTTCGTTCCGCTAATCCCGATCATCCTCATGCTCGTGTTCACGTTCTGGATTCCCTCGGTCAAGATGGGCGTTGCACCGGCCATGCTGATCGGTACGATTGTCTGCCTGATCGTTGCTATGTGCGACCCGCAGCAGTTCTCCAAGCAGTTCTTCAAAGGTATGGGCGACTCCTACGGCAGCATCATGGGCATCATCATTGCCGCCGGCGTGCTGGCTGCGGGCTTAACCGCTTCCGGGTTAATTAAAGGCCTCATCGCTTTGATGGTTCAGTCCAAGGAAATTGCACAGTGGGGCGGCTCGATCGGACCATTCGTCCTCTCCGTTCTGATGGGCAGCGGCGACGCAGGCGCCATGGCCTTCAACAGTGCCGTCACTCCGCATGCTCAGGAATTCGGTATGCAGATCCACAGCCTCGGCTCTCTGGCTTTCTTAGCAGGCGCTGCCGGCCGCACGGCTTCCCCGATTGCCGGCATCACCATTCTTGTTGCCGGCTTGGCTAAGGCCAATCCTTTTGACGTTGCAAAGAGAACCTTCCTTCCGATGGTTGTTGCAGTTATTCTTCTTGCCATCTTTATGAGGTAAGAAGCTCTCCCCGGCGCGGGAAGGGCTTCCTTTCCGCGCTCTATTTTTCGGACATACGAGACCGCTATGAAAAAAACGAAAATCGCCGTCATCGGAACCGGAGGCACCATCGTCAGCAACGGTGCAAATGCAACGCAAATGACGGGCTACAGCATCACGGATGCCGACATTCATACAATTATGACGGCTCTGCCTGAGCTTAATGACATCGCTGAAATCGCTACTTTCTCTGTTTTCAATATCGGTTCGAGCAACATCAAGCTCTCCAACTGGCTGGAGCTCGTGTGTCTGATCAACAAACTTTCCAAGGAAAACTTTGACGGTTTTGTCGTAACACACGGCACCGACACGATGGAAGAAACCGCATTCTTTGCGAATCTGACATTAAAGACTGAGAAACCTGTTGTCTTTACCGGCTCCATGAAACCGGCTACAGCGGTTTCCGCCGACGGTCCTTTAAACCTTCTAAATGCCGTCCGTTTGGCGGGTTCTCCTAAAGCGGCCGGTAAAGGCGTTCTCGTTTCGCTTAACGGCACGATTCATGGAGCACGTGACGTCGTCAAAACCAACACCGTTGCCGTAGAAACCTTCAAGTCTCCGAACAGCGGCCCGCTCGGATACATCATCGGGGATCAGATTGATTTTCTGACCGAATCCGTCAAGCCGCATACACTGCGGTCCTGCTTCGAAGTCGGAGAAACAGACACCGCTGACGAATATCCGAGAGTCTGTGCACTTCTTTGCTGCGCCGACCAAAACCCGGACTTGCTCGAGGCGGCCGTTGACAAGGGCTTCCACGGTATTGTTTTGAGCTGCACGGGCAACGGTTCGGTTCCTTTGGTTTTCGAACCCGTGCTTCAGAAAGCTCATGATGTTGTGTGCGTCCGTTCCAGTCGTACCGGGAGCGGCCCTGTAACGGAGGGGATGACGCGCTGGCAAGTCAACGGTATGATTCCCTCAGGAACCTTAAATCCTCAAAAAGCAAGAATCCTGCTTCAGTTAAGCCTAAAGAAGTTCGGGCTTGACCTAGAAAAAATTAAAGAGATCTTCAAAACATATTGATCTTTCTTGGATCAATTAATCCTAAGGAGAAAACATGTACGACTTACTTCTCAAGAATGCTTGGGTCGTCGATCCGCTGAATTCTGTTAACGGCGTTGCCGATGTCGCCATCCAGGACAGCAAAATTGCCAAAGTCCAGCGCGACATCACGGAAGAAGCTAAAGAAGTCATCGACTTTACCGGCAAAACTCTTCAGCCCGGCATTATTGACAGCCACGTTCACCTCGGCGAAATGTGGGGCTCTCCCTTCGGCCCGAGAATGCTGGCAATGAACGGTGTCACGACTTGCCTGGATATGGCCGGTCCTCTGGAGAACATTCTTGACAACGTTCCTAAATACGGCGTCGGCATTAACATGGCGATCCTCCAGTTCGCCTCTCCTCCCTTCACCTTCAAGGATGCCAACCCTTCCCAGCAGGAAATGATCGACTTGATCGACAAATCCCTGGAAGAAGGCGCGCTCGGTGTCAAACTCCTCGGCGGCCACTATCCGCTTGAACCCGAAGTCTCTTCTCTGCTCATCCGCACCGCCTTGGAACGCAGAGCTTACGTTGCCTGGCATGCAGGAACGACTAAGAACGGCTCCAACATCAACGGCATGATTGAAGCCGTGAAGATGGCTGACGGCTATCCGATGCATTTAGCCCACATCAACGCCTACTGCCGCGGCGCCATCAAAGACGCTATGGAAGAAACGGCCATTGCGATCGATTTGCTCAAAGCCAATCCCAACATCTTCTGCGAAAGCTATGTCTCTCCGAAGAACGGTACACGTCTGACATGCGACAAGGACGGCAAGATTCAGTCCAAGGTGACGGGGAACTGCCTTAGAGCTTTCGGCTTTACCGAAGACAAAGACGGTGTGAGAGCTGCGTTGTTAGCCGGCAAGGCCTTCGTAGTTTACGATGCCGGCGGTTATTCTGATCTGATGACCGGTGAAGAAGCCCTTCGCCGCTGGGAAGCTGCTGACACGAACGTCGGCGGAAGCTTCAACATCAATCCTCCGCTGCCTCGTATCGCCTTGGCTCAGGCCAAACGCGATGACGGCTCCTTCGTCGTTGACGCAATTTCCACCGACGGCGGATGCATCCCCCGCAACGTCATCCTTTCTCAAGGACTGTCTCTCGTAAAACTGGACATCTTGAGTCTCAGCGAATTTGCACAGAAGACCTCTTTGAACCCGGCCCGTATGCTCCGTTTGGCAAACAAGGGTCACCTCTCCGTCGGCGCAGACGCAGATATCACTGTTTACGACTACGCTACTCAGATGCCTGTAGCTTCCTTCATCGAAGGCCGCAAAGTTCTCTTCAACGGAGAATTGGTTTCTAAGGGCGCAACCGTCATCTGTACCGAACACGGCAAAGACGCCATTGAAAAACGCGGCATGAAGGCAATTGTGGTTGATCCCGGCAAGCAGATCGAACGCATCACAGCCCTCTAAAACTTCTTGCCTGTAATACCGACCGAGCGGGGCGCCGAAAGGACTCCGCTCTTTTCCTTTGTTGTCCGGACGGGTGCTGTTAACTGAGAGCTTCTTAATTACCAAAGGATTTTCCGTGATTTATCTATTGTCGTTTCCCCACCTTCCCATAATTGCAACTTTCTGAAACAATTAAAGGTTAAGGGTGAACCAAGGCACCCTGCTTTTTATCGAACAACCTCAAAGGAAAGATATGACCGATCCGCGTCCCGTCTGCACAGAAAAAACTCAAGACATCATCAAGACTCTGCGCTCCAATGTCCAGGTCGAGGCTGCCCTCGAACTGGCCGTCAAACAGCAGGAAAAGCGCATTGCCGACCAAATCATTCTGACCGAAACTCCGGCTCCTCCCTTCCATGAAGAAGAAAGAGCCAAGGTTCTCCTCGGTATGTTCAAACAGTACGGTTTGACCGATGTCAAACAGGACGCCATCGGCAATGTTATCGGCCGCAGAAAAGGCACCGGCAACGGTCCCACACTCGTCGTCGGCGCTCACATCGACACCGTGTTCCCGGCCGGTACTGACTGCAAAGTTCACAGAGACGGCGACGTCTACAGCGCTCCTGGCATCTCCGATGACGCTGCCGGCTTGGCCTCCATGCTGCAGGTTATCCGCTGCCTGAACGAAAACAACATTGAAACCGTCGGCGACATCGTCTTCGTCGGAACATTGGGTGAAGAAGGCAACGGCGACTTACGCGGCTGCAAAGCGCTCTTCAAAGAAAAGAATGACTATGACGGCATGATCGCCATCGACTCCGCCAATGTTCACCGCATTCTGCGCGGTGCTGTCGGCTGCAAACGCTTCCGCATTATTTTCGAAGGCCCCGGCGGACACAGCCTCCACAAATTCGGCATTGTCGGTTCTGCTATTCACGGCCTGTCCCGCGCCATCGTCCGTGTTGACGAACTCAAGGTTCCGACCGATCCAAAGTGCACTTTCAACTTCGGTGTGATCAAAGGCGGTACCAGCGTAAACGCCATTGCTGCACGCGCTGAAGCCGAACTTGATATCCGAAGCTTCAATCAGCCTGCACTCGAAGCTTTCGTTAAGACCGTTCTTGAAACTATCGAAGCCGCCTGCGACGAGGAAAACATGCGCTGGGGCCTCGAAGGCGACGGCATGGTCTCTTTGAAGATCGAACAAATCGGAGACCGTCCTGCCGGCATGAACGCTGATGACGCTTCCGTCATTCAGGCTGCTTACGGCTCTCTCTTGTCTTTAGGCATTTCTCTGGACAAGTACACTCTGGCCGCAACCGACCAGAACGTGCCTTTGTTCTACGGTCTGCCTGCTACAACGCTCGGCGCCGGCGGCACGGAAGAAAACAACCACGCTTTATCCGAGCGTTGGAACGCCAAAGACGCTTTCCAAGGACCTCAGGTCGCCTTTCTCACCGCCCTCACTCTGGTCGGCATGAAGGGTGTTTCTGAACCGATCCTTGAGAAAGTGCAGCATTAATTTGTTGTAACATTTCGAAGCTGAATCCAATTCAACTCTTGACCGAAGCCGGGTCCGCCCGGCTTTTATTTTGTCCCTATAACGCAAAAAAACCGAGAAAATCGAGTTTTTTGCGGGATTTTTATTTGCAAAACTAAAAAAAAACTAATTTTTGTATCGTGAACTTGATTTAATTTGCGGTACCTTATTTTTTAGAAATAACTTTAAAGCCTTCGGAGTTTGGCCAAATGGAATCATTTATTAATACCGTCAACAGAATTGTCTGGTCACCGGCATTGGTTTACCTTTGCCTCGGCGCCGGTCTTTTCCTTTCTCTGCGCGGCGGTTTCTTACAGCTCAGACACCTTAAACATATGTGGCAGCTGCTCTTTCAGCCGAAAGACAACGTCACCGGTGTTTCCTCTTTTCAAGCCTTGTCTATGACTCTTGCAGGTCGTGTCGGTACCGGCAACATCGCCGGTGTGGCAACTGCAATTACTTTCGGCGGTCCCGGGGCCATCTTCTGGATGTGGATGGTTGCATTCCTCGGCGCCTCTTCTGCTTTCGTCGAATCCACACTCGGCCAGGTCTATAAAGAAAAAATCAACGGCGAATACCGCGGCGGCCCTGCTTTCTACATTGAACGCGGCTTGGGTGTCAAATGGTTCGCCTGGCTCTTTGCCATCGTCACCATCTTCTCCTGCGGTCTTTTCCTTCCCGGTGTGCAGGCAAACGCCATTGCCACCTCTATGGAAAACGCCTTCGGCATCGCTCCAGCAATTTCCGCCGGCTTCATCGCTGCTCTGCTCTCCTTCATTGTGTTCGGCGGCTTAAAGAGAATCGCAGCCTTCACGACGCTCGTCGTCCCGTTCATGGCCCAAGCCTATGTGATCTTCTCTTTGGTGATCGTGTTCATGCACGTTGATCTGCTGGACGACGTACTCGTCCTCATCGTCAAGAGCGCCTTCGGTGTTGACGCCGCTTTCGGCGCCATCATCGGTCTGGCTGTCTCCTGGGGTGTCAAACGCGGCATCTACTCTAACGAAGCAGGTCAAGGTACCGGTCCTCACGCTTCTTCCGCAGCTTCTGTCAGCCATCCGGCAAAACAAGGTTTGGTTCAGGCCTTCTCCGTCTACGTTGACACGCTGCTCGTTTGCTCTGCCACCGCTTTCATGATCCTCATCACCGGAAGCTATAACGTTGTCGGTCCTGACAATGCCCCGATGTTCATTGGTCTGAAAGATGTCGCTACAGGTCCTGCTTACACCCAGGCCGCTGTTGAAGGCTTAATGCCAGGATTCGGACAGGCATTCGTTGCCATCGCTCTGTTCTTCTTTGCCTTCACGACGATCCTTTCTTATTACTACATTTCAGAAACCAACGTTTCCTACATCAATAGAAAACTGCATCGTCCGTTCTTATTCTTTATCCTCAAGCTGTTTGTCATGGGCTCCTGCATCTTCGGCGCTGTTAAAACAGCCGACCTAGCATGGGCTGTGGGCGACATCGGCGTCGGTCTGATGGCTTGGCTCAACATCATCGCCATTTTGCTGCTGAACAAGAAAGCCTTCCTCTGCTTGCGCGACTACGAAAAGCAGCTTGCTATCGGCCTTGACCCGGTTTTCCATCCGGAAAAACTCGGCATCAAGAACGCCAACTACTGGGTCGGTGAACGTGCTGAAGAAATTCGCGACAAGGAACGCGCAAAACTCAACAGCGGCTCTCGACAAGACTTGGAAGGCAATGTTTTGAACGTGGCATCAGGTAATTAGCTCATTTGAGTGTTTGCTCTAAAAGCGTCGGTCATCCGGCGCTTTTTTCATATCAAACGAATTACAATAAGAAATAAATTGTTACAAACAATATCAAGGATGTTCATCGTGCTAAGAAGAAAATTTTTTGCATTCACTTCAGCCGTTGCCGCCTGTGCAGCCTTTTTCTGCCTTCCTGCAGCTGCGGCTGATTTCACCTGCCCCTACTTCTCTTTACCGCTGACCGGAGACTGGGCTCAGCAGAGAATGCAGCCGGGCTCGGTTCCTCCGAATACTTTCGCGACACTTTTTGCCAGCCGCAAGGCCGGTGAAGGCGTGCTCATTACCGTCATTCCTTCGGATAAAGCTCCAAAAGAAGCTGCTCAGATCATGGCAAATAACTACAAGCAGCAGGGAATGAGAGTGATCGGCAATCCGGTTCAGATTCCTGGGCAGAATGCTTATCGTTTCGCTTACGTCAGCGCCAATAACAAGATGCATGCCATTGTGTTCATCTCAGGCAACGGCAAACATCTCGCAAATGTTTCCGTCCTCGGCAGGCACGGAACAGGCGGCTTAGCCTTACTGAAAGGACTTTCTTCTAAAGAAGACAAGCTCTTCCCGAAGTTCTAAGAACTCAAAAATTATTGCTGCAGGCCGGACAAAATTTGTTCGGCTTCTTTTTTAAGCACGGCTAAAGAGGCAACCTTTTCATCAGGATTGAGCAGCAGTGTGCCCTGCATGGAGCGCATCCATGTCATTTGACGCTTTGCAAGCTGTCGGGTTGCAGCGATTCCGGCTTCTTTGAACGCATCAAACGTCGTCAAACCAGACAGATAATTCCACGCCTGGCGATACCCGACGGAACGCATGCTCGGAAGATCCGCATGCATGCCGGGCATTGCCATCAGCTTTTTCACTTCGTCTAAAAAGCCGTTTTTAATCATCAGCTCAAATCGTTCTGCGATCCTTGCGTGAAGCGCCGCTCGATCCGGAGGAAGCAATGCATAAGAGCTAAGTTTCAGGAGCGGCTCTCCTTTCTGAGCCGTAAGTTCCGAAATCGGTTTGCCCGTCATCTCAAAAACTTCCAGCGCTCTTGTAATGCGCTGAGTATCCGCCGGCGCCAGTCGATCCGCGGTCTTAGGATCGACCGACCTCAATCTTTCATAAAGTGCGGGGAGGCCTTTTTCATTCAGCTCTGCGCCGATCTTTTCACGCACCGCCGGATCGGTTGCCGGCAGCGGAGAAAGGCCTTCTCGGACGGCTTTTGCGTAAAGCATGGTTCCTCCTACAATCAGAGGCACTTTTCCGCGATTTCGTATTTCTGCAACAAGTCGTACGCAGTCCTGTGCAAAATCTGCAGCAGAGTAACTTTCCGTCGGTTCGATAATGTCGATGAGATGATGCGGAACTGCGGCCATTTCTTCTTTTGTCGGTTTGGCTGTACCGATGTCCATATGTCGATAGACCAAGGCGGAATCAATTGAAATAATCTCACTGGGAATTTCCTCGGCTAAGCGAAGCGCCAGTGCCGTCTTTCCGCTAGCGGTCGGCCCCAGCAGCAAAATGGCTTGTGAATCCGACATCATCACTTACCCCTCATGAAGAAACTGTCTAATTCTTTAGCACTCAGCTGAACCCAGGTCGGACGACCGTGATTGCACTCGTCCGCACGATCCGTCTGCTCCATTTGCCGCAAGATCGCGTCCATTTCCTCGATCGTCAGGATGCGGTTTACACGAACAGCTGCATGACAAGCCATTCTTGAAAGCACTTCGTTGCGCTTTTCCGTCATTGCCGTGCTCTTTCCGTACTGGCGGAAGTCATCGAGCACCTCGCGCACGATGGTCGGACCTGCCTGAGAAATTTGATTGATCATCAGCTGCGGAACACTCCGCAAGCTCAGCTGATTTGGCCCGACAGCACTCAATTCCAGTCCAAGCTGCTCTAGCTCTTCACGGGCATCTTCAAATGTCGCCATCTGCTCAGGAGTTACGGTAAAGACCAAAGGAATGAGCATCTCCTGCATCGGCATCTTGCGCTCATCAAAACTCTTTTTGAGACGCTCGTAAAGGATACGTTCATGCGCAGCATGCATATCAACTAAAACCATGCCGGCTGAGTTTTCAGCGATGATAAACGTTCCGCAAACTTGTCCGACAGCACGTCCGAGGGGCTGAGGTCTCTTCGGCGCTTCTACCGCTGGTTTCGGAGTGGCATGGTTTGCAGAGAGAGTCGCCGGATCTACTTTCATCGCCGCAATGGTTGTCGGGAAGGAGTTCTGAAAACTCTTTGGATGCGGAGATGAAAAATCCAAATATGCTTCCGTATTCGTCCTTGAAGGTTTAGGCTGGGCCGGCCTGAATGAGGACGGATTAACAGTCGGAGCCACCGGCGCTTCTGCAGGCGCCTGAGCAGAGGCATCACGAGGCGAAGACGGCAGCGCCGTGTCCATAATTTCTCCGCTTGAAGGATCCACAATCGTCGTCCTGGCTAAGGCGTCCTCAACTGCATGGAAGATGAACTGATGGACCGCCTGAGAATCTCTCATGCGCACTTCGCTCTTGGTCGGGTGTACGTTCACGTCCACCTTGTGCGGATCCATCTGGAGAAACAGGCAGTAGCTGGGTTGGCTCGACCCGTGAAGAACGTCTTGGTAAGCCATCCGAACGCCATGCGACAAAACCTTATCTCGAACAAATCGGCCGTTGACATAGAAATACTGACAATCCGCGCGGCTTCTCGCGGCAGTCGGAAGACACACCCAGCCGTAAAGACGCAGCGCCGGCGCCTTAATATCCAATGCTCTGTGAGCGTCTCTAAAATCTCGAGGCATCAGGCGCGTCAAACGTTCTTCAATGGAAGAGGCAGGAAGATTGATAATCGGTTTTCCGTTTGCGACAAACAAAAAGGCAACTTCCGGATAAGCCAGCGCAATACGTTCAATCACCGTTTGGCAATGAGCAGCTTCCGTGCCTTCGCTCTTCAAAAACTTGCGGCGTGCCGGAGTCTTGTAAAAGAGGTCCGCCACTTCAATGCGTGTGCCCTTATTTCCGGAGGCAGCGGATATCTCTCCGTCGGCAATGCTGAACGCATCTTCACCGGCAACTCTGGAAATCACTTTCATGTCGGAGACGCTCGCGATCGAGGCAAGAGCTTCGCCGCGGAACCCAAGCGAGCTCACACTTTCCAGTTCATCCAGGTTGGAAACCTTGCTCGTTGCATGGCGCTTTACAGCCAAAGCAAGCTGATCTTTGGGAATACCGCAGCCGTTATCTGAAACGACAATGCGCTTAATACCGCCGCCCTCAATTCGAACTTCAACAGAGTCAGCTCCGGCGTCAATGGCGTTTTCTACCAGCTCCTTAACAACGGACGCGGGTCGCTCAACCACTTCACCGGCTGCAATCTGACTAATCAGCTGATCCGAGAGTTCCTGAATTTTTCGTTCAGGACGCCTTGTTTCCAGTGTTGTTTCTTCCATGTAATTCGTCTCTTCACGAAGAGTGCATGTCCCCTTACCTTATCGCAGTCAGATGAAGCCTGCAAGGACAAGTTTCTCTACTCTTCGGACTACTTTGAGCATCAACAATATATTTAGCCTAAAGCCTTTTCTACAATCGAATGCGGCAATCAAGGATAACAAGGATAACAATGAACTTTTTTAGCGCATTCTTAGAAATGTTCCGCAACAGCGACCAATTCATAGCACACATGTCTGCGGAGTACGGCATCTATGTGTATTTATTTCTCTTTACGGTCTACTTTTTGGAAACCGGAATTGTGATTTGTGCCCTCCTGCCGGGTGACTCGCTTATCTTTGTCTCGGGTGCCGCAAGCGCAGCCGGCATCCTCAACCCGCTCGGAGCTTTCTTGGCTATAGCGCTCGGTGCTTGTTTCGGAAATACCGTTGCATACGGAATCGGTTACTTTCTCGGCAGCAAGATATACGACGGCTCCATTAAATGGATTGACCAACAGCAAATGGCAAAAACGCAGGCATTTTTTGCCAAACATGGGAAACTTACTATCGTCTTAGCTCGTTTCGTTCCGATTATTCGTTCCTTTGCTCCGCTAGTGGCCGGTGCAGCAAAAATGAGCCGACTTAATTTTGAAGTCAGCGGTACGGTCGGAGCCGTTCTTTGGGCAGGAATTATCCTTGCCGCCGGTCACTTTTTTGGGAATATTCCCTTCATTAAGAACAACCTTTCTCTCATTCTTGTCGGCGGAATCGTTCTTGGGTTGGCTCCTTTTGTTATCGGTTACATTGTCAAAAAGTGGAGACAACATCCGGATGAGAAATAGTTAGGAAATACACGGTATCCAACTTGCCTTTTCACATGTCTTTTTCAGCAATTCAGCTACAATTTCGGTCCATTGACTATACAAAAAGAAAATGGACTTCTTAACACTTACCTTAGAGCTGTTCCGCAATGCGGATCACTTCATCATGTACATTGCACAGACCTACGGATGGTGGGTCTACCTTGTGCTGTTCATGATTTTCTACAGTGAAACCGGGATTGTCATTTGCGCCTTCCTCCCGGGTGACTCTCTCCTTTTTATCGCCGGCGCCGCTGCCGCAGCAGGTGCTTTGAATCCTTGGCTCCTCATCGTCATTATTTCTCTGGGCGCGATCCTAGGAAATACAACGAATTTTTACATAGGCAATTGGCTTGGCAATAAGATCTATGACGGCTCAATCAGCTGGATTGATCAAGATGCTTTAAAGAAAACTCACGACTTCTACGAGAAGCACGGCGGAAAAACTATTGTCCTGGCCCGTTTTGTACCGATTGTTCGTTCATTTGCCCCATTAGTCGCAGGTGCCGCTAAAATGAACCCCCTCCGTTTTGAACTCTACAGCGGAGGAGGGGCCATTGTTTGGGTCGGCGGCATTGTCTTGGCTGGTTACTTATTCGGCAATATCCCTTTCATCAAAAACAATCTTTCTTTAATTTTGGTTGTTGGTATCCTTGCTGCCTTAGTTCCCTTTTCCTGCGCACTTCTTATCCAATTATGGAGAAAGTACATAATGAAACAGCGTTAGTTTGCTAAAACCAAAACCTTTCTTCGAAAGCCGCTCATTTCTATGGCGGCTTTTGTTTTGCCCCATTGTTATTAAAGAGCTTTTAAGAACATTCCCTATCTATTAAAAAATAGAGGTTATCGACAAACAATTAGTGGGATTATTCAGTAAGGATTTTGAGATTAGGGATCTCCTTAGGCGGGTAATTTTTTTGCTTTATTTCTGATATAAGAGAGGAGGTTTTCTTCGCCAAAGCTTTTTATACCTCAAGCTTAATCGTTAATTTTATCAACCCGAATACATCCAAGTAAAGATATTTATTTTTTACCTAGCAGGGGTTTCTATAATTTCTTTTATAAAAAAACGCTGACTCATCACTTGGTAAAGACGCGGTTAAAGCTCAGAATCTTACAAATGGGAGCATGATACTGCTGAACTTAGGGGGATTTTCGGACAAATAAAAATTATCCCCGTGCCAATAGGGGTGATAAAAATTATAAATAGCCCCGTATTTTCCCTTTGGTAATTTCGCTGATATAGCCGGGGGAAAAATGTTTCTAGACTGAATGAGTACTTCTATCGAGGCTCTTTTAGGCCCATTCAATCTTATATAACCACTTCTGCGAAGTTTTCAGTTTTTCGCAATTTAGTTCGAGATGACCTGACCAGCCCCGTTTGGTACGAATATAGATAACTAAGGGGAATTTAGATGACAAATCCACTACCGTATCTTGAGCAGCGAAAGCTGGTTAAGCGATGGTCAGGTCCCATCGCTCCTATCGCCAACCTCATCTTTACTCTGATTCTATTTGCCATTACCTGGTGGATCTTCCAAGATCCGCGCGGTGTAATGCGCTTCTACACTCCGTATGTCGGGTATAACTATTGCCGTTGGTGGTTAATTATCCTGATTTGGATGGCCTACATTTTTGATTTTTGGCCTTTCAAGCGGAAATGGCTGGAAACAGCGCATCCGCTCCAAAAAGGTCTCGTGCTGGCCCTAATATCAGTTGCCATCATGATTATGATGATTCACGGGTTTTTCCAGTCCGTTCTCGGCAACACTGCCTTTGCCTATTTCAACCCTCAACAGCTCCTTAAGCTCAAAGGTTTGACAGAGTTCTACGCAACCGAGTATGCAGCTCAGGCCTGCATGATGTTCGCCGTGATCGCTTCCTGGATCTCTCCGGCATGGGTCGTCGCTCTTGAAGGCCGTCCGTGGGAAAATTTAGCGCAGCCGGCAAAAGGTTTCTCTATTTGGCTTGGCACTTTCTGCCTGAGTTTCGTCATTTACTTTATGACGATGCACAACCATATGGGCATCCTTTACTATCCGTGGCAGTACTTCACTTCCATTGCTCCTCCGTATTGGGAAGAATTCGCACAGACCGTATCCGCCAACTTCCATGTAGCTTGGATTATGTGCTGTACCGTTGTGGTGTGGTTCATGGAAGGCATCTGGGAACGCTACCCGTTCACGATGATTAAGACTCCGTGGCTCCGCAGACTGGCTGTTTTCTTCGGCATTATTGTTATTTCCTGGGCTCTGTGCTTCTTCTTCTGGTACATGCAGGAATTAACATGGGGCGAAGCAATTCGCGGTCACAGACGCGACGCTGCTCCTGACTGGCGCTGGCTGCATGTCGGCGAAACCGCCATCTTCTTCCTCGTTCCGGCGCTCTTCCTGCAGTTCTACTGCGGCAATTGGCCCCGTAAGTTCAGCACTCCGGTTAACGTCTTAATCAGATCCACCATCGTTCTTCTGGGCGGCGTTGCGATCTACTGCTTGTATTACAAGTACGGTCATTTCTTCCTCGGAACTCAGAAGGGATTCTCTCATCCGCAGCAGTTCCCGATGATCCCGATGATTTGGTTAATCGACATTTGGCTGATTAACTGGTGGTTCATGGACGGATGGCCAGGCTGGAAACTGACGATGCGTACAGCCGAAGAAGTCGAAGCTGCAGAAAAAGAAGTTGAAGAACGAGCTGTTTGGCGCACAGACATGATACCGGGCTTGGTATGCGGAATCGCAGTCGGTATCGCCTTCTACTTCGCCGTCGTCTGGGTTCTCCCGATCTGCAGCAAACTGTTCACATTAGTCGATTAAAAGAAAGGAATAATTATGAAACGACGTAATTTCGTACAAGGTTTAGCACTTGGTGCCGGTGTTGGTACTCTCGGTGCAATGGGTGCCTATTCTTACTCACCCGCCCGCACGGCCTTTCTTCCTGACATTAAACGCGGAACAGCTGACATCGGCTTGTGCAAATCCGTCAAGATCACCAACATTTCCGAAACAAGCTGGTTTGACAACAGCATCTTTATGCAGGACGTCACGGCTTCCGGCGGTTTGTTGGTTGACCAGTACACCTATAACTGGGCGCCCTTCGGCAACGGTAAAGGCCCCGGCAAAGGAACTTATGAAGACGGTATGAAAAATATCGGACCGTACCTTTCTAAAAATCTGGAAAAAGCTTGGGAAATCACTCGTGAACTGAGTGAGCATGCCGACAACGCAGGCGGCTACTCCTGCCTCGTTGAAATCGAAGCTCTGGACGGCAAGAAAACGAAGTACTTGTTTGACTGCGGCTGGAACTACATGTGGATGGATCAATGCTTCAAGCGCGAAGGCATCGACAAAATGCTCGCCAACGGTGAGATAGCTGCCTTTATCTCCACGCATGAGCACATGGACCACTATTTCGGCTTCCCTGTCGTCGCCAAATACGGCCCCAACGTCACTGTCTACCGTCCATCCACTTTCTACCCTGCAGGTAAGGACTATATGGCGCGCTCCGGCCATGTCGGCAAGGTAATTGACGTCACGAAAGGACTCCATAAAATCCAGGAAGGTGTGGCACTGTACCAGTTCGAATGCCCGATTATTTTCAAGGTCTACGGAGAGATGTCTCTGTACTGCAACGTTAAAGACGTAGGTTTGGTTTCCATTACGGGCTGCTGCCATCAAGGCATCATCCTGTTTGCGGACACGGCTTACAAAGAAATCGCTTACGAAAACGATAAGTTCTACGGTCTTTACGGCGGCCTTCATATCTCCCCGTTTGACGACTGGGATCCGAAGTATGACGACTTGGTCATAGGCCTTAAGAAATGGGATCTTCAGAAGGTGGGCTGCAACCACTGCACAGGCTTAATCACAGCACAAAAATTCGTGGATGCAGGTTATCCGGTGGTACAGGGTACAGCTCGGTTCCGTTCGAAGACAACCAACTACTTAGGCAACGGTGATACGTTACTGTTCCCAAGTTAATTTAACCGCTATCGGCCCCGGGAAGCGGGGCCGGAAAGATTTTCCACCATGTTGCTCGATTGTTTAATTCCCCGAAGCCTTTCTCCTGAAACCGAAAACGAAGGCGTCACTCTTCTTCACAACCTCCTCATGCAGCTCCACTTAGACCGTAAGGTTGCACGAGGATTAGGGTGGAGGGGTTTTCTCCCTTCAAATAAGGGAAATTTCTCTTGGTCCACAAGACTGGCTAACAGCGACTTGGTATATGGAATCGTCTTCATGGGAGAAGAGCATGATGATCAGGCGATTGCCTCCTCGTTTGATCTCTACGCTTTTCCCGTGGAAGACGAATTAAAGACCCAAATGCCCGAGAGCATGCAGGGGTTATACAAAAAAGATAATCACATTCAAAAGATCAGGACTCTATCCGAACATTTCCAGGAACTGCAGGATTTTAAGATCGGTTCGATGGGACTCGTGTTTCGGTTAGATAAAAAAGGTCTTAATCTTTCGTTCCATACTCACAAAAGAGACGCCCGCTTTATCGGACGAGAGATGCGGCCGGCACGTGCCCTTATGCCGCTTTTTTCCGCCCTGATTCAATCATTTAAAACGTCTTTAAACACCACTCCGGCTCTTGGAGTACTGAAATCCGGCAATCTGCCCAGTGTAAATGACTTCTTTATAGAAGCAGAGTTCGGCTTGCCGGTCTTTGAAGACGATGAAGAAATGGACGCCGTTTATAAACTCTCTGCACCTCCTCTTTCATATATCCCGGATGAAGTTGACCTTAGTGACAAACCTCTCATTCACGTTCTTTGCGGTTTTTTAGGATCAGGAAAAACCACTTTTCTGCAAAATTGGCTCAATTTCCTTCACACACGAGAACGTTTTACCGGTGTCCTTCAGAACGAATTTGGTGAAATCGATTTAGACACGGCACTCATCGGAGATGAAACTTGTGTTGAGGCTCTCAACGATGGCTGCATTTGCTGTTCGCTCGCCGACAGCCTTCGTCCGGGGATTTTGCGGTTAATTCAGAACACTCCGGCCGATCAACTGATCTTGGAAACGACCGGTTTAGCAAATCCCGATAACGTGGTTCATTCTCTGGAAGAACTAAATGATATTTGCAAGATCGGTCTAGTCGTCTCTGTGGCCGATGCACCCAACCTTACCGAACATCCGGAATATCTCAATGAAAAACTAAGATTGGCCCAACTTACACGAGCAGACGTCATTGTCGTCAGTAAAGCGGATCTCGTCTGCGACGAAAGCATCGAGCGGCTCACGCAGTCACTACACGATCTTAATTCCAAAGCATTGATCATTCTTTCTGCCAACGGCGATGCAAACTTTGCCGTCCTTGATCACTTCTTCAACCACTGGATAGACAAAAAGTACGGTATGTTTACCTCTCGAAAACACACGCCGGGAGCAGACACGATGCTGCTGAACAACGCCGGGTTTTCCATGCGAGGCAATACCAGTCTATTCGAAACTTGTGCCGTCAAATTTTCTGAACCGCTTGAATTGGAACGAATTGAACCAATCATTCGAAACTCAGGAAAAAAGGTGCTTCGCGCCAAGGGAATTGTCGATATTGTCGGAAAAGGCTGCTGCGAGGTTCAATATACAGATGGAATGCTGAGCATCTCGCAGGCTCGTGATGACTTGCAAGCCTGCGATCGATGGCTGACAATCATTGGAAAAGGCCTCAGACCACAAACGGGCTCAACAACTATAAGGAAGTCAAGATGTCTCTGATTATCGCCGGCGGATGGGTAATGGTACCCTTACTATTGATCTCCATTATTGTCCTTGCTTTGATTATTGATCGGTCTTTAAGTTACATCTGGAATCCGCTTCCGGATGCGGATCAACAAAAGAATATTCTTGAAAAAATTCAAAAAGGCGAATTTGCAGCAGCTGAAACATATTTCTCCGAAACACCTTGGCTCAAAAATTATGCTTCCGCGCTCGGTTCCAGTGAGAAGATGCCTTTTTACGAAGGCGTATTAGCTGAAAATATCTCGTCCTTAGCCGCTATGATGGATAAACGCCTGCCTCTTTTAGCTACGCTGGGTAGGATTTCCCCCTTGCTCGGGTTGTTGGGAACGATCATCGGAATGATTCAGACTTTCGCAGTCATAGCACAATCTCGCAGCGGCATCGATATGGAACTATTAGCCGAAGGAATATGGCAGGCATTAATTACGACCGCAACCGGTCTAATCATCGCCATTCCTGCCGTTTTTTGCTACAGGATTTTCCTTTCGATCGAGAGTAACCGATTGGATTATTTAAACCGCGTGGCCAACAAGGCAGTTCTTTATAAACAGTCTCAGAATAACGCGGCCTAACCCATAGGAAGTCTAGTAACCCGGAGGGAGAGAATTATGATCAACATAAGAGCACGCGGGGAGCGAGAAGACTCTTCTGACCTGACTTCTCTCATTGACGTCGTCTTTATTCTTCTGATCTTCTTTATCCTAGCAGCTAGTTTTGCCGTCCATTCTATTGATTTTGACCTCCCTCCGGCAAAAACATCGAAAGCCTTGGCTGGCCATGTGGTTGAAATTCGCCTAAACAAAGACGGATCATTCCTCTGCGACGGCATCCCAACCAAAAAAGAAGAACTCGATGAACGTTTGGCTTCAGTAATTATCCAATTCAAGGCCAGACCGGGTCAGATTGTGTTGATGGCAGATCCTCAGGCGCCTGCCGGAGAGATGATTTATTTGGTCGATGCTGTTCGTCAACACGGAGGCGAGAAGCTTCATGTCGCTACCTCTCCGAGGGTCGAAAAATGAGCGAACTTTCCAATGACACACTCAAAATCGGCATCTCGCTAGCGATCTTGTGCCATTGTTTTGGTTTGATGTTTTTAACCGCACCTGCGCCGTCCGAAGAAGATTTTCCAATGACCGTCATCGTAAAACTGGACAGTGCACAAGCAGCTGTCTCAGAACAAGGACAATCTCTTGGGATGGAATCTGTTTCGGAAAATAGCCTCACTGAAAAAAAAGTCGCCGATAAAAAACGAGAGATTTACCTACAATACCTTGAAGATGTTTCGCTTTGCATTCACGCGCGGAGGTTCCTAGAGCCAAATTCTCACGGTCTGATCGGTATTGCTCTTTACAAAATCCGTGTCAATGCCGACGGAATTTTCACAGCAGCCGATCTTTACAAAAGTTCAGGAAATAAGCAATTAGATCGGGCAGGTCTGACAGCTGTCAGAGCATGCAGCGGCTTTGTTAAGCGTCCTCCTTCAACCGGCGTACAGCCAATGAATATCTACCAGGAGGTGAGATATCAGTATCGACTTCGATGAAACAATAAACAGGCCGTTTATTCAAGATATTTTGACTTTTCAGATCGTTAAATACGAATAGTTCAGACCTTTCGGATTTACGAGTCTGAAAAGTCTAAATTTTCTCCTCAACTCCTCTGGAAAGCAAAGAAATTTCCCGGTCAATAAAACAAAAACCTGCCGATTTGAGGTCGACAGGTTTCGTTATTTCAGAAAAGACTATTACTTAGTTCTTTCCTGAAGGGCTGCGATAGCAGGCAATGTCTTGCCTTCAAGGAATTCAAGGAAGGCACCGCCGCCTGTAGAGATATAAGAAACTTTATCTGCCACCTTAAAGGCTTTCGCCGCAGCAATCGTATCGCCGCCGCCGACAATCGTGAAAGCACCGTTAGCAGTAGCTTCGGCAACTTTTTCTGCGAGGTCGCGGGTACCTTCTTTGAAGTTGTCCATTTCGAAAACGCCGACCGGACCGTTCCAAATGATCGTCTTGGCGTCTTTCAGGTATTCAGCAAGCATTTTGCTGGTCTTCGGACCGATATCGAGAATCATTTCGTCTGCTTCGATATCGTCAAGATCACAGATTCTGAAGCCGGCGTCATATCCAATATGGTGGGCCACAACAACGTCAACCGGAAGAGGAAGATGACCACCTTTCTCTTTCATGATCTTCATGACTTCTTTGCATTCGCCGACAAGGGCAGGCTCAGCCAAAGAAGTACCGATGTGATGACCTTCAGCCAAAAGGAACGTGTTGGCAATACCGCCGCCGACAATCAAGGTATCAACCAGCGGAGCCAGATGCTTCAAAATGGTGAGCTTCGTGGAAACCTTGGAACCGCCGACGATAGCAACCAGCGGACGTTTGGCTTCGGCAACAGCCTTTGTCAGAGCCTTGATTTCTTTGGCAAGCAGAGGACCAGCGCAGGCGACTTCGGCTTCGCGGGCCAGACCGTCAGTGGTGGCCTGAGCGCGGTGAGCGGTTCCGAAAGCGTCGTTAACGTAGACATCGCAAAGCTTTGCCATCTTCTTAACGAGTTCGGGATCGTTTTTCTTCTCGCCGACATTGCCTCGGCAGTTTTCAAGAATCACGACTTCACCCGGCTTTACGTCAACGCCGTTGAGCCAGTCTTTTTCAAAACGGATCGGCATGCCGAGCATCTTGCCGAACGTTTCGGCAACTTTAGCCAGACTGTCCTGTTCTGTGAGTTCGCCTTCCTTAGGACGACCCAGGTGAGAGCAGACCATCACGCCGGCGCCGCCCTTCAGAGCCATCTTCACGGCAGGCATGGATTCTTTCAAGCGATGGTCATCAGTAACGTTGCCTTCTGCATCGCGGGGAACATTCATGTCGGCACGAATAAAAACACGCTTTCCTTCAAGCGCGCCTTCATTGACTAATTCTTCAAGTGTTTTGACTTTCATGGATCTTCTTTCCTGTTAAACCAAACCCCGACAATGCGGGGTTTGATCAAGTGATTTTAAGAATTACTTCGCGTTGTACATCGCAACAGCGGTGTCGAGCATTCTGCAGGAGAAGCCCCACTCGTTGTCATACCAAGCAACAGCTTTCACCAGCGTACCGTCGATGACCTTAGTCAGAGTGGCATCGAAAATGGAGGAGAAGGAAGTGTGGTTGAAGTCGGAAGAAACCAGCGGCAGTTCGTTGTAGCCGAGAATGCCTTTAAGTTCGGGACTTTCGGAGGCTTCCAGAATGATCTTGTTGACTTCTTCAACGGTTGTCGGACGCTTAGCGTTGAAGGTAAGGTCGGCAACGGAAACGTTCAGAGTCGGAACGCGCATGGCGTAACCGTCAAGCTTGCCCTTCAGTTCGGGGATCACGACACCGACGGCCTTGGCAGCACCGGTCTTCGTCGGGATGATGTTGTCGGCAGCGGCACGGGCGCGGCGCAGATCTTTGTGCTTAACGTCGGTCAGAACCTGGTCATTTGTGAAGGCGTGGATAGTAGTCATCATGCCGTCAACAATGCCGAGTTTATCCATCAAAGGCTTAACGAACGGGCACATGCAGTTGGTGGTGCAGGAAGCGTTGGAAACGACAACGTCGCTTGCCTTGAGAACGTCCTGGTTCACACCGTAGACAACAGTAGCGTCAACGTCTTTGCCCGGAGCGGAGATCAAAACTTTCTTAGCACCGGCTTCGATGTGCTGCATGGCGCCTTCTTTATCGCGGAATGCACCCGTGCATTCGAGAACGATATCGACGTCCAGATCTTTCCAAGGAAGCTTCTTCGGATCACGCTCGGAGCACATGAAAATGCGGTCTCCGTTCACGACCAGATGACCGTCGTCCCAGTAAACGTCGCCGTTGAACTTGCCGTGCGTTGTGTCGAACTTGGTCAGATGAACGGTGGCTTCGGGTTTAGCAGTATCGTTAATGGCAACGATCTTAACGTCCGGCCATTTCTTTTCTTCATAGAAAGCGCGGAGGACGTTGCGACCGATGCGGCCGTAACCGGTAATAGCAACTCGAATAGTCATGTTTATTTTCCTTGAGAAAGAACGTGCTGAACAGTTTCAACAACGTTATCGACGGTGAAACCAAAAAGTTTAAAGAGTTCGGATGCAGGAGCAGATTCGCCGAAACGATCCAGACCGATAACGGTACCGGCGCCGCGGATGTACTTCCACCAACCGTCCGTCCTGCCGGCCTCGATGGCGACAACGGGTCTGCCTTCGCCTAAGACGAAGTCGCGGTATTCCTTGTCCTGACGATCAAAGACTGTCGTGGAGGGCATGGAGACGAGACGTGTCTGGATGTTCATTGCCAAAAGCTGTTTGCGAGCCTCGGCAGCCAGTGCAACTTCGCTGCCGGTAGCCACCAAAGTCACTTCAACGGAAGATGGACCGTTCGGGGCTTCGAGCATGATGTAGCCGCCCTTTTCCATGTCATCGACATTGATCTCATCGCGTTCAACGAACGGAAGGTTCTGACGGCTGAAAATCAGGGAAGAAGGACCGTCCTGGCGGGAAATTGCGCAGGCCCAGGCGGTAAGCGTTTCACAGGTGTCGGCAGGACGCCAGACGTCCATGTTCGGGATGATGCGCAGGCTTTCTGTCTGTTCGATCGGCTGATGTGTCGGTCCGTCTTCGCCGACACCGATAGAGTCGTGTGTAAAGACGAAGATGGAGCGGAGTTTCATCAGCGCAGCCATTCTCAGAGCATTGCGGCCGTAGTCTGCGAACGTAAGGAATGTAGCGCCGTAGGGGATGAATCCGCCGTACAAAGCGATACCGTTCATGATGGCACACATGCCGAACTCGCGAACACCGTAGTTGATGTGGCGTCCGAGATAGGTATCCGGTCTCATGGCCTGAACACCTTCCCAGTTAGTCAGGTTGGAGCTTGTCAGGTCTGCAGAGCCGCCGAGCAGTTCAGGCAGATGTGGTGCGTAAGCATTCAAGGCCATCTGACTGGCTTTACGGGTTGCGACTGTCTTAGCTTCGCCGGCTGCGTTAACGATAGCCTCAAGGATGACGTCATCCCAGTTTTCGGGAAGCTGGCCCTTCATGCGGCGTTCTAATTCAGCTGCTTTAGCCGGGAAAGCTTCGGCATAACGGCGATATTTTTCAAGCCATACCTCTTCCATTTCGGCACCGGCCTTACGTGCATCGAATGCGTCGTAAATTTCCTGAGGAATTTCAAACGGTGCGTATTCCCAGCCCAGAGCCTTCTTGGCTTCGGCAAGCTCTTCGTCTCCGAGCGGAGAACCGTGAGCTTTGCTTGTGCCGGCGCGGTTGGGAGAACCGAAACCGATCACCGTCTTGCAGTCGATGAGTGTCGGCTTGTCAGATTTCTTAGCCTCTTCAATGGCTTCGGAAACTGCTTCGATATCGTGGCCGTCGATCGGGCCGATGACGTTCCAGTTATAGGATTCGAAACGTTCGCGAACGTTTTCGCCGAACCAGTTTTCGATCTTGCCGTCGATGGAAATACCGTTGTCATCGTACAGAGCGATGAGTTTGTTGAGTTTCCAAACACCGGCCAAAGAGCAGACTTCGTGAGAAATGCCTTCCATCAAGCAGCCGTCACCTAAGAATGCATAGGTGTAGTTATTGATGATGTCATAGCCCTCTTCGTTGAATTCGGCTGCCAGCATTTTTTCAGCCAAAGCCATACCGACAGCATTGGCAATTCCCTGTCCGAGCGGACCGGTGGATGTTTCAACGCCGGGAGTCACTCCGATTTCGGGGTGTCCCGGCGTCTTGCTGTGAAGTTGGCGGAAATTCTTCAGATCATCAATGGTGAGGTCGTAGCCCGCCAGATGCAGCAGTGCATACTGGAGCATGGAACCGTGGCCGTTGGAAAGAAGGAAACGGTCGCGGCCGAGCCATTTAGGATCAGAAGGATTGTGACGAAGGTGTTTAGTCCAAAGGGCGACAGCGATATCTGCCATACCCATCGGCATTCCGGGGTGACCGGAATTTGCTTTTTGGACTGCATCCATAGCCAGAGCGCGAACTGCGTTGGCCATTGTCTTACTGGAGACGGAAGAGGACATAGTCAATATGATCTAAATAAGAAAAATCCCGAGTTTCGGGCTTGAGAATACCTGTAATTCTACCAACTCTGAACCCTTATCGAAATCAGCCGTTTAGCCGAAAAACCCTCCTTATTTTCCTTAATAATCCGACAATTGCTTTATCATTTTGTTTTTCTCTGAAAGCACTTTTAACAAAACATGCCCCGCTTTTACTATTTTTTTGAATCCGCTGACACCGAAGCACCTCTTGTTCTGCCGCCGGAGGCCGTCCATCACGCAATGCGGGTTCTGCGCATGAGACAAGGTGACGCAGTCGAAGTGTTCAACGGAAAAGGCTGTGCTGTTAAAGGAACGATTCGTTTTGCAACGGATTTCGCAGAAGTGATTCCACAGGAAGTCATCATGCAGCCGAGAGGACTTAAGCTTGTTCTCATGCAGGCGTTGGTTGCCAACGAGAAAATGGATTGGATTATTGAAAAGGCTTGCGAGCTCGGTTATGCGGAGATCGCTGTTTTTCCGCCCGAGCGCGGCGAAGTGCGCTTGACCTGCGAAAAAGCAGTGAAGCGAGTTGAGCGTTGGAACAAAATTGCCGTCTCTGCGTGTCAACAATGCGGAGAAAACTATCTTCCGAATATTCGGTTCTGCAGCAGTTTGAAAGATGCCGCAGCTCACGCCGAAGGCTTGAAATTCGTCCTGAGCCCGATCGGAAAGACTTACGATTCTCCTGACACTCCGACAGCGGTCACATTCGCCGTGGGGCCTGAAGGCGGCTTATCTCCGAAAGAAATTAATACCCTAATAGAAAGCGGATTTTACAGCTGCAAACTCGGCAACAGAGTCCTAAGAACAGAAACGGCAGCTCTTGCTGCCGCTTCGTTTGCTCAAACTTTGTGGGGTGACTTTCGCTAAGCCGCCATGCGATTAGGCTGATCCGTTCCCGTCAGCGGAGCCGGAGGTCTGAGTCGTCTTGTACCCTTCAGTAATCGCACGGGCCAAATTGGCACCGTAAGTTGCAAAAACCGGACCATCTCTGTAGTTTTCAGGGAATTTGCTCGGTGCACGGGCCTGAATCTTTGCCGCTTCCACCTGACCGCTGGCAGCCAGACGAAGATGGTTTCTCATAGAGAGAACCTTGCGGCTGTACCCGCCGTCGTGAGAATGCTTAGCAGCACCGACGTAGTACTTCAATGCGCCCTTCAGAGAGCCGGTCTTATTCAGATATTCTTTAAGAATCTGGGTACCGACTTCAATTCCGGCTTCCACTTCATGAACGGCTTTAAGACCGCCGAACTCTTTGAAGCGTTTGGCATGCACTTTGGCGTGAACCTGCATCAGACCTTTCGCACCGACAGAGCTGCCGGCCTTCGGGTCAAAAGAGGATTCAGTCGCAATAACTGCCAAAATCAACAAAGGATCAACATCGTGATTTTTGCCAGAAATAAATGCTTGTTCAACAATTTCAGAAGCATCTTCGCGGTCAACGCGGTAATGCTCGGAAATAAAACGAGCGGCATTGGTTTCCATTCGATCAATGACCTGCTCCTCGGTTTCAAACGGCTTGGTCAAATCCTCGCGTTCGAAATTGGAGTAGCTCAAAGATTTAACCTTCAGCGGAGGCTCGGTCTGAGGACCTTTAGAATCAGCGGCTACCTTCGGAGAGGAAACTGCTAATGCACTTTGTGAGCCAAGAGAACCTAGACCCAATAAAACAACCAGGGCCAGCGTCAGGGACGCGGCAACCTTTTTGCCCTTGAAAACAGGTTCTTCCTTACAAGCGCGTAGGACGGAAAAAGCGCCTCTATGTGTTTGTTTTTTAAACTGCTGGTTTTTAGTCATCCCGTAATGGTGCCTTTGACAGAATCGTTTGTCCATCGTTTACTAGGTGTTAATACGTGACTGACTGTTAAAAACTTCTTGCCAGTGCAAAAATGATTATGCACCCATTAAGTACTTAAATATGCGACAAATTTTCAAAACCCACCCCTGGGTTCCGCCTAAAGAATTACCCGAGACCCAGGAATTATTCCGCAAATACGGGGTTCCCGGCTCTATTCGGCCGGGTCATCTGCTCAAGGGCAAAGGTGAGCCGTCAAAGCTCTACCTCATCACAAGAGGAGCCGCTGCTTACTATGTTGCAGATCGTTACAAAAGTCATCCGAGTGTTTTAAGCTTATTGATCCCCGGATGTTCAGCGTGCGACTTATCCGTCATCACCGGAGATCGGGTCAATGTTACTACCCGAGCCATTGGGCCTTGTGAGGTGCTCATCATGCAGCCGCATGTTCTAACCGATTTAATGAAAAACAACAGCGAATTTGCCGCCAAGGAGGCCGCGCACGTCACCCGGAAACAAGAGTGTTCTCTGGAAGCAATGGTCGCCAACTTCACACTGGAACCAACCGAACGTCTAAGGCGTTTCCTTAAAGTTCTGCTGATCAACTATGAAGTTCCGATCTCGGATACCGTGTGGAATCGAATTCCGCTGGATTTGACCAACGAACAATACGGAGCTGTGGTCAACCTGACTCGTGTTTCAGTCAGCCGAATCTTCTCCGACTGGATCAGCAAGGACCTCTTATATAAGAGCGGCCGCAACGTCTACGTTAAAGCCAAACTGTTTGAGAATATCTACGACTGGTGGACCGATTAGTCCGGGCCTACCGTTTCTTCTGCCTTAGATATCGAAAAGAGGAACGCGAACAGCACCATCAGGACCATGGCGATCACGGCACAGGCGCGCACAGCGACGACAGCCGTGAACTGCTCGGAGGCAAAACCTAAGATCAGCTGCCCGACGGGCACGAGTCCGAGCATGACCGCCAAATACATCGCCGAGAAACGTCCGCGGTAGATATCCGGCGCCTTGCACTGCACAAGATTATTTGCCGCCGCAAGCGCAAAGGTCAGTGAGCCTCCGGCTACCAGAGCACAGAGCCACTGTGAAGTCACAGTCTCCAGAGCAGGAAGAACCGCAAAAGCAATACACGTGACCCAACCGCCTGTCCAAACCGTCGTCACATGATGAATAATGCGGCGGTTTCTCTGCATCAAAACAGCAGCAGCCACCGCGCCGAAACCTAAACCTGAGGACATAGAACCGAAGCTCATCAATTCGCTGCCTTTCAGAGAAATCGCAGGCAGCAGAGCTACGGCAGGCATCACTAAGATAGAAAGGCACGCCACCTGCGGCAATACTTCTCGGAGAATAGGATAAGTCATGAAGAGCTGACGAGAAGTCACGCCCACACTCTCTTCTCTCTGCTCACTCGTAGTGCGGTTCGGTATTTTGACAACTGCCATCACGGCGATCATCGGGATGAAGCAGATCGCATTCATCGCGAAACACCAGGTAGCAGAAAAACTTTCAATAATGAAAACCGCTACCATCGGTGCAATCGATCGCGCCACATTCATCACTAAAGACTGCCGAGCCACAGCTTGAGAAACCGTCTCTCCGGTTTCCACCAGCATCGAGTGCATGGAGGGGCCGTCAATAGAAGTCACAATGCCGAAAATCAATGCCAGCACAGCTAAGTTGTACGGATTGAGATAGCCGAAAAAAGACAGGAACGCTGTAAGTGCCGCGATGACACAGCCGATTGTCTGTGTAATTAAAAGAATATGGTGGCGATGGAAACGATCCGCCATGGAACCCGCTACCGGCGCCAAAGGCAAAGAAGGCAGCGCAGATAATAGAGCAATAGCGCTCAGCCAGAGCGGGGAATGCGTTTGAGTCCACACAACCCACGACAACGCCATACCGTGAACAAATCGTCCGAGCGTGGAAAAGCTGTAAGCTCCCCAAAAATATCGTCTCGCGGCTATCAGTGGTGTCATGGTGTCCTCTTGTTATTACGAGGTCATTGTAATTTGCCATTCGAATGAAGTGTGAATAGTCAGGCTCCGAAGCGAGCTCGTCTTCCGCGGCGAAGTCGATGTGTTGAAGAACTTGAGGTTTAAAAGTAAAGTAGTCTGACTCATCGAACTCGTTTGAAAAGCCGGAACAACACACTTAAGATGCCCGCAGAAAAAGTCGAAATCCTCACAGATAACGGCACGACAGTGAAAGCAATCGCTCCGGTCATCATCTCTGCCAGCCGTTCAACGGACATCCCGGCTTACTTTCCGAAGTGGTTCGCAACACGATTCAACGGCGGCCGAGGCTACGTGAAGTGGTTCAATCCGTTCAACCAGAAACCGGTCTTTGTTTCTTTTGAAAAAACCAAAGTCATCGTTTTTTGGACCAAGAATCCGAAGCCTTTGATTCCGTATCTTCCGCAACTTGATGCCGCCGGTGTTCATTACTATTTTCATTTCACTCTGAATGACTATCAGCAGGAAAATCTTGAGCCGAACGTACCGTCACTAGAAAGCAGGATTCAAACCTTCAAGGAGCTCGCTTCCTTACTCGGTCCGGAAAGAATCGTCTGGCGTTTTGATCCAGTGCTATTTACTAAAACGCTCACGCCAAGAGAGCTCGCAACGAGGATTTTCAAGATCAGCAAAAAACTCAAAGGCTGTACTAACCGACTGGTGTTTAGTTTCATCGACATCAAGGTCTACAAAAAGGTTCAGAGAAATCTACTCAAGTACTCTGAGCACTTTGCCTCTCAATACGATTCAACCTCTATCTGTGAGGCTGAACCGTCAGCAGAACAAATCGAAGAGTTCGCCGGATACCTTTCGAAGATTCGCGCTTACTGGAAAGAGCGCGGATGGAACTTGGAGATCTGCGCTTGCGCAGAAAAATTCGATCTGTCTCACCACGGAATACTTCCGAGCAAGTGCATCGATGCTGAACTGATGCTCAAAGTTTTCGGCGAAAATCCCGCGCTCACAGACTATCTCACAAAGGCTCCGGCCAGAACTCCGTTTGAGCTTGATCACTTAGATCTGTTCAACGCAAATCGGGTTGAAATGAAAAAGATCGTCACGATCAAAAAAGATCCGGGACAGCGAGAAGAATGCGGGTGCGTTAAAAGCAAGGACATCGGAATGTACAACACGTGTCTCCACGGCTGTGTCTACTGCTATGCAAATGCGTCTCCGGAATTAACTCTCAAAAATTTTGAACGGAGAAAGAACCATCCTTTGGCCGAAAGTATCTTCATTCCAGATTTTCCTGAAGCCTAAGCGCAGAAAAGCCGCCCGAAGGCGGCTTTCTTACTAGTCCTTAGTACTGACTAAGGATTATTTTTTGCCAAGGTTGTGATCTTTAACGGCGCTTTCAGCAGCGATACGGCCGGAGTTAACTGCGAAACCAATTGTGGAGCCTGCCATTAGCAAGTCATAAGAGTCACCGTACATACCCCCGACATCGGAACCAGCTGCGTAGAGGTTCGGGATAGCCTTGTCTTTATCTGTGACAACCTGCAGACGGTCGTTAACCTTAATACCGCCCAGAGTTCCCAGAGAGGACGCTACACTCTTGATGGCGTAGTATGGGCCCTGTTTGACCGGGAAGATGTACTGCGGATCCTTAGCAAACAGAGCGTCATGGCGCTGTTCGGCAGCCTTGTTGTATTGTTCAACACTGGCTTTCAGGACGGCAGGATCCATACCTGTCTTTTTGGCGAGTTCGTCAAGCGTATTAGCTTTAACAGCCCAGCCTGCCTGTTCTGCTGCCGGCCATTCTTTTTCGAAGTTAGTCAGTTTTGCTCCGATCGGGACCATAACGCCGACACCTTGGACAATACCGTCGTGCTTCATAGAGTCAAGGTTCTTGTTGTCATAGACAACCCACATCTGACCGCCGATTCTTTCAAGAGCATTACCGGCAGCGGGCCAGTCGCCCATAATGGTTTCGTCGCAGAAACGTTCACCGTTCGGAGTCAGCCAAAGATGAGGCTGTTTGGCAGTAGCAGAAACATGGTTCGTTGTGGAAACTGCACGGGGGCCCGGACGATAGGACTGCTGAACTTCTAAGCCTTCTTTACCGCCGCCGGCAGACCAAGCCATCTGGATACCGACACCGTTCTTACCGGTCTGAGCAATACCGTCAGTGTTCGGGAAGCGTGTGTACTTCTTCATCATTTCGGGATTGTCAGCAAAACCGCCGGTAGCGATAATCACGGCTTTAGCGTGGATGTTGAGCGTATTGCCGTCTTTATCTTTAGCAACAACGCCGGCAACTTTGCCGTCTTTGCCGAAAATCAGTTTTTCAGCAGGAGTGTTCAGGAGAACCTGCATGCCGTATTCGTCTTTGCCCTTCTTCTGAAGGGCGTTAATCCAGCCAGCGCCGCGGCCCTGATAAATATGCCATGTGTAGAGGCCGCCCGGATAGTTGGTGGTCAGTTTTTCGAACTTAACTCCGTGTTTCTGCATCCATTCGACTGTATCGGCAGATTTATCGACGAAGGCACGAACCAGACGGGCATTGCTGCGCCAGTGACCATAGTTCATGATCTTCTTGAAAGCTTCGTCTTTGGTAAGAGGAATGTAGTAGTCGCGCTGCATCTTGGAACCTACAGCGAAAATACCTTCGGAGAAGTTACCCGTTCCACCGACCATGCCTTTCTTTTCAAGGCCGATGACTTTAGCGCCCTGTTCGGCTGCGGCGAATGCGGCGGCGGTACCGGCGGCACCCTGACCGACCACGACGACGTCTGTTGTGATGTCTTTTTCAGCTGCATAAGGAAGAGAAGAGAATGCAGCAAGCACTGCAACAGCAATCAGCTTTTTCATGTTTGTTTTCTCCGTGTTTTGAGTGTAGTGCCGCTATTTGCGGCGGTGTGTTTTTTGTTATCAAGTCCGTCTGAATCGTGGTTTAAGGCGGTCTTGTTAAGTGTTATTGTGCGGTAATTACACCTCGGCTGTCAGTATCATCCGATACACAAAAAATTCCTGAAATGTATCTCGTGATACATTTTCAGGAGTATTCCTAAGTTAAGTCAGCTGATTATTTTCGATTTTCGTACTTGTCGTCCGCTATACAGTTCGACTGAAGTCTGCGGCCATATGTCGTCTTCCATTCATCGAACTTCGTTCCGCGGGGAAGAATCTCGAAATCATCGGTTGGCTGAGTCACCCTCTCTGCATGAATTTGTTCGGGTGATAACGCCGAATAAAACACACGGATTTCCGGCTGTCCGTTAACGGACCATTTCTCAAAGGTCAGATAACCGCCCGGCGTATTTTCGTTCTGATCTCTTCCGGGAAGTTTCCAGTTCAAATCAAAAATTTCGCCGAGGTTAGCCAAGTTCGTGTCATGCCCGATAAGATAGGTGTATTTAGGACCGTGATCGAGGCTCTCAATAATCTTGTTCGCTAAAGCCGAACCTTTGTAACGAGCAACTTCCATGTCTCGATTAAGCGCAGAAAATACAGCAACGCGTATCGGCATGAGATGCAGAATTCCGTTCCAATCCAATTGGTCCCAAGCGACCTTCTTTTCAGGATTTTGGCCCCACTCCAAAGCAAAGATCTCGGTAATGCTCGAGCAATCGTACGGTGCTCCCTTAAAGCCAACTTTATATTTACTGACCTTTGCGCGCATCGGCCCGGTAAACTCATGTCCCGTTAGTTTCGAGATCTCAGCCATTTGAGCCGCAAACTTTTCGTTGATCCCGACAACTTTTTGAGTGAGTTTTTCTTCGAGCTCTTTGGGGTAGTCAATTCGACAGACTTTCGCCTTCAGCGGAGAAAAAATCGCTGAATGTTCGGAACTCGTGACCTTAACTTTATAACCACAGGTCGGATAGAGGCCTTCATTTAAAGCCTCGGCTGTTTTGCGTGTTCGTTCATCAACGTCTGCAATGATTTGAACGTCTTCCGGCTTCGGACAGACCCCGTAGGTAAAAGGAGCGCGACTGCGATTGAGTTTCCACGTGGCTTTGACAAGATAAAAACCGCGAGATGTGAGCAATCCAGGAGCAACGGGCCAAGCCGGCCACTTCTTATCCGACCAACCGTGCAGTTTTTCTGCAGATTGAGTCGGAGAACGCACACCGTGGCGTGAGACTACAACGACATTGAGAAGCTCTTCTGTATGGGGAATCGCTTGCAAAACGTCGGAGGGAGTTTCTGCATGCGCATTGGATAAAAGAACCGCAGCAGAAAGTAGACATAAAGAACCGCAGATTTTTGCTTTCATTCGGATTCTCAAAGTTGAGTCTTGATTATCCGAATATATAGGTTGCCAGGCCGAGGAAGATTAAGAAACCGCCTGAATCGGTAATAAATGTCAGGAGTACCGATCCGCCCATGGCCGGATCTCGGCCGAGTTTCTTAAGCGTAATCGGAACGAGGATAGCCACAATCGCGCCCATGAGCATATTCAGCATCATGGCCAAGAACATGGTAAAGCCGAGCTTCATGCCGTCCGGAGAGTCGTAGTAGAGCCCCCAGGTAAAGAGACCGGCAATAATGCCCCAAATAAAACCATTGACCAAAGCCACCAAGACTTCTTTTTTGACCACGTCGCTTTGGTTGGCTTCGGTAATCTGACCGGTAGCAAGGGAACGGACCAGCAGTGTCAGTGTCTGGTTGCCGGAGTTGCCAGCAATACCCGCGACAATCGGCATTAAGGCTGCCAATGCAACAACCTTTTCAATCGTTCCGTCGAATGCGGAAATTACGCGGGAAGCAAAGAAGGCCGTAAAGAGGTTCACACCGAGCCAGACCCAGCGGGCTTTCGCAGATGACCAAACCGAATCGAAAATATCCTGATCGTCATCCAAACCGACCGCACCGTAAGCCTCTTCATCGCTTTCTTCACGGATCACGTCCACCACTTCGTTCACGGTAAGACGTCCGACCAAACGTCCTGCCTCGTCAACAACCGGTGCGCTCACCAAGTCGTAACGTTCGAAGGCCTGTGCTGCGTCACTGACATCTTCCAGCGGAGACAGTCGTAAAACCTCCGTGAGCATGACGTCTTTAACGGCATCCTCCGGATAATGCGTCAGAATACGGTCAACAGGCAGCGTACCCATGAGACGTTCTTCTCGGTCAATCACAAATACCTGGTCGGTATGGTCGGGGAGTTTCTTTAAGCGGCGAAGATAACGAAGCACGATATCGAGCGTGACTTCCTGACGGATCGATACGATTTCGAAGTCCATACGGGCACCGACCGTATCTTCCGGATAGCTCATGGCCGCGCGCAGCTGAGCTCTTTCTTCGTGCGACAGACCTTCCTGAACTTCGGCCACAACGTCCGGCGGCAAGTCTTCGACTAAGTCGGCGATTTCGTCGGTGTCCAAGCTTTCGACAGCGTCCACCAACTCATCGCGGTTCATGGCGTCAATCAAGGTTTCTCGAACACCTTCATTGACTTCAACCAAAATTTCGCCGTCGCGTCCGGAGCGCACGCAGTCCCAAACGATGAGACGTTCATCGAGCGGAAGGGCTTCCAGAATGTAGGCGATATCGGCAGGGTGCAGTTCCGACAGAGTATCGCGAAGCTCTTTTTTGATCTCTTCGCCGACCTTTAGATCTTTGCGGTCAGCCGCATCTTCCCCTTCGTCAAGCAGCTGCTGCACAAGCGCCAGCCCCCGGGCTGCTGCCTCAGGGTCTCTTACTGCGACGTCATAATCAGGGTCGTGAAGCTGAGAAGAAGGATTGTTTGCGCTCAAGGTTTCACCTGTCGGGTTGCGCCCTTATTTTGCGCTTTTATCCAGAGTTTCGCGAAGTTTTGCGTAAACGTCTTGGGTACCCGGACGATGGCCCATCCAAATTTCGTAGGAATCGGCCGCCTGTTCAACCAGCATCCCGAGACCGTCGGAAGCGTGTCTTGCGCCGCCCTGTTTAGCCAGTTCCATGAACGGTGTGGGCTTAGCGGCGTAGACCAAGTCGTAGGCGAGTTCGCATCCGTCAAATGCGAACGGAGAAACCAAAGGAGCTTTATTCTGCAGGCTTGTCGGCGTGGCATTCACAATCAGGTCATAAGACTCGGAACCGGTCTCATCATAAAGGATGCTCTGAATCCCAAACTCGTCGCAGAGTTCCTGAGCACGAGCAACAGAACGGTTAGCCACGGTCACAGACTTGGGCATGCGTTCCATCAGGGCCGGGAGAATACCGCGAACACCACCGCCGGCGCCGAGGATAAGAATCTTTTTGTGCTCTACAAAGAACTTCAGACGCTCTTCCAAATCACGAATGAAACCCGTGCCGTCTGTGTTTTCACCGAGAATCTTGTTGTTTTGGAAAGTAAGCGTATTCACGGCACGTGACTGGCGAGCCTGAGAAGAACACTTTGTAGAACAGCGGAAAGCGTCTAACTTGAAAGGAATCGTGACATTGAGTCCGTGATAGCCCTCGTCGATCATTTCGCCGATGGCGCTCTCAAATTCGCCGAGCGGGATTTCAACTTTATCGTAGGAAATCTCGTCGCCGAACTGCTTGGCAAACATTAAATGGATTTCCGGAGAGAGACTATGTCCGATGGGATTACCCATAACTCCTAATTTGGTAACCTGCTTCATATTGATGAATCCTTTCAAGATTTCTTTTCTAAATCTTACCTCATGTCTTTACGGGATAGAAGAGAGGTTTTCTATCCATCACGCCGGCCCTTCGTTCCCAGGCTCAACCCCTTCAATCTGAGGCTCTTCCGGAGGCACAGCTTCCGGCGTCCCGACTTCAACTTCGATCTCTTCCTCTTCTAAATCTTCCTCATGGCTTTCGTTCAGCACTTTAATAAGACTGCATTCCATGACTAAAGACAGATAGTCGAGATTCAAAACCTTCATCAGGACGCTCTGACCGCGCGGAAGCTCAGGCAATCCGGGGACGCGCTGAGCCATCGGCAGGCCTTCAATCCTTACGAGGTCGCCCTTAACCACCGTAGCTTTGAGTTCGTTAATGCCTTCCTGTTCAATCCACCGCATCGACCAGTAGCGATCCATACGGGACTGGAAGTCGTTGAAAGCCGAGTAGTTGGAATCAAAAGTAGAAATGATCGAGAAGAGCTCGGAGTCATTATTGCGATACGGGGCTTTTTCGCCTTTAAGGGTCGCAATAATCTGACGCTGGTTGACCATGTCAACGTAACGGCGTAGCGGAGAAGTCGACCAAGCGTAATAAGGAACACCGATACCGTCATGCGGCCCCGGAACGCTTGTCATCTTGACGCGCCCCATTCGCTGGGAACGATAGATACCGGCCACATCTCTTTCTTCCAGCCATCCGCCCCAGGTCGAGTTCGCAAAAATCATCATTTCGGCCACGAGCAGATCCAGCGGATCTCCTCTTCGGCGTCCCTTCAATTCGATTTCCGCATTCTCGTCTTCGCCCTTCAGGCTGAAGTACCAGTCAATGCGTCCGACGGGTTCGGGTCTGCCGCGAACTTCTTCGCGATCTTTCAGAAGTTTCTTGGCGAACTTCCAAAGCCAAATGAGCTCGGGGCCATAAGGAACAGGAAGGTTGCCCTCTTGAATAGCTTCTTCCGTCACCTTATCGGCGATCAGGTCATAACGCAGATTCTTTTCGATTTTGATGCGTTCGAGGCGAGTATCAGTGGAGAGAACGGCAAGCGTTTCGTTATCGACAACGGCGTAAAGAGAAACGACAGGACAGATCAGTCCTTCGTCTAAAGAGAAGGCTGCTACCCAATCTTTCGGCAGCATCGTGGTCTTAAGTCCCGGTGCATAGACGGTCGACATTCTTTCCCGAGCGACCAAGTCGATGTCCGACCCAGGTTCAATGCCCAGGCCCGGTGCGGAAATATGAATACCAACGCGCGTTTTTCCGTCTTCCAACGGCGTTACCGACAAGGCATCATCAATTTCCGTGGTTTCCGAGTCGTCAATAGAGAATGCAACGGCATCTGATAAGGGAAGCTCGTCATGTGCTTCGCGATGAGGCTTGGAGAGGTTTTCCGGGAAATTCTTTCCTTTCGGAAAGTTAATCATGAAGAAGCTTTCGACGTGCCAGCGCCAAGCATTCGGAATCGCACCGACATCGAGCAGCAAACGCAGCGGCATACAGCTGAGTTTGTCGCTCGCTTCATTCAGAGCCTTCCACTCAATGGAGTTCTTATCGGGACGAACCAAAAGCTCAATAGCCTTATTGGCAATTTCGGCTGGGGCCTTATGTTCTTCGATGAGCATCTGAACATAAGCGTCCTTCTGCTCTTCCAGCTTTTTCTTTCGTTCAATCGCGGCAAGAGCCAGCTTCAGTGTCTCGGCCGGTGCCTTACGGTATTTGCCGCGGCCTTTTCGATAGAAATAAACCGGATTGGAATGCAGACGAAGAATCGTCGCCGCCTGCTGAATTGGGGTAACGCTGTCTCCGAAATACTCTGCCGCGATGGTTTTGAAATCGAACTCGTCATCCGGTGCAAATTCCCAGAGGATTTCCAGATCGATTTCTTCAGACTCCTGCTGGGCTCGAGCTAAAAATTCAGCCGGTGACGGACTGTTGTACGTCACGAAGATGTGAGAGCGCTTAACTTTTATTCTTTTTCCTGTCGGTAGTTCAACTTGGCAGGCCGAATCGGTGCCGGACATTTCTGTTCCGACTTTGAATGCTCCGTCTTCTTCAAAAAATAAATTCATTGCGTCCTTTCGTATTGACGTTATGACTGACTGGTATTACCTGTTCTCGGTAGAGTTTAAGCCTATCGTTTAAGGCTCAAACAAGAATTCTTAGGCGCCTATGGCCGGTTACCCGCCTTGGGAACAGGCGCCGCGATGATTTCTTCGCTAAAACGGCTATTCAGCAATAAAACTCATGATCTCTTCGACATGAGGCGCAAAGTCCGTAATTCTATGGTCTCCGTCCGGAATCTTCACAATCTTTGTATCTTTTAGAAAATCCAAAGTTTTCTGCGGATCTAAAACTTCGTCTTTCAAGCTGATGAGCGAAAGATAATCCTGTGGCTTCTTCAAATCCTTAACCAGCATCTTCTCAAGCTGGATCATGAATTCGGGACAAACATACATTTCACGATCAAGCCCGCTCACCTTATGCCAACCCGGCTGGAAATCTACCTTTCCCCAGTTGCCTAACGCAGGATTGAGCAATACAGCCTTTTCCACCGGAAGATGCTCTTTTGCCCACACTGCATAAAAGCCTCCGAGTGAAGAGCCGATCACATCGACCGGACCTCCTTTGAGATCCTCTTTAATCAGTTTGGACAGAAACTCGGCGACTTCTTCCGGGGACATATAGAGTTCCGGCGCAATGAAGGGCTTACCGATCTTTTCATGCGCTTCTTTGAGAAGCTTGGGCTTCGCAGAGTTTGGGTGGGACAAGAAACCGTGAAGATAAAGGGTAGGACGCATGCGTTTAGGCTCCGAACTTAGATTTCAATCCGTCCAGCAGTTTTTTGTGGACGCCGCCGAAGCCGCCGTTGCTCATCACTAAAATTGTATCGCCCTGCTCTGCCTGGCCCACGACATCTTCCACGAGGGCTTCCAGATCTTTGAACTCTTCAGCCTTTTCACCGAGCGGTGCCAAGGCAGCTGCCGTATCCCACTGAACAGCCGGTCCCTGATAACAGAACACTTTATCGGCTTGAATCAAACTTCCCAGAAGCTGGGCCTTCATCGTGCCGAGCTTCATCGTATTGGAGCGCGGTTCAAGAACGGCCAAGAGACGACCTGTCCGGTATTTGCTGCGAACGGCTTTAATCGTTTCTTCAATTGCCGTCGGATGATGGGCAAAATCGTCGATCACCTTGATGCCGGCAACTTCTCCTTTGACTTCCATGCGGCGTTTAACTCCTTCGAAGCGGGATAACGCGTCAACCGCTCTTTCCGCGCTGACGCCTACATTCACAGCAGCTACAACCGCTGCCGAGGCATTGAGCAGATTGTGTTCGCCCGGGAGAGACAGCTCGAAGCGTCCGACCTCTTTGCCGCCGGCAAACAATCGGGCACCTTCGTGTTCAACCAGCCGCCAATCACAGACCGAAGACGTTCCAAAACTTTCAGCCGGTGTCCACAAGCCCATCTTCAATACTCGATGAAGCGCTTCGGAGGCTTCGTTGAAAATAACTTTTCCATGGGACGGGATCGTGCGCACCAAATGATGGAACTGGCGCTCAATCGCTTCCAAATTCGGGAAAATATCGGCGTGATCGTATTCAAGGTTGTTCAGAATGACCGTGCGGGGACGATAGTGCACAAACTTGCTGCGCTTATCGAAGAAAGCCGTGTCATATTCATCGGCTTCGATCACGAAGTATTCCGATTCGGTCAAACGGGCCGAGTGTCCGAAATTCTGAGGAACACCGCCGATCAGAAAACTGGGATTCAATCCGCAGTCTTCCAAAATCCAGGCCAGCATTGAAGTCGTTGTGGTTTTACCGTGGGTACCGGCAACTGCCAGCACGTGGCGCCCGTTCAAAATGTTCTCTTGCAGCCACTGCGGGCCGGACGTGTAGGGCAAACCGCGGTTAAGAATTTCTTCAAGCAAAGGATTACCTCGGCTAATCGCATTACCGATGACATATAAGTCAGCACCGGTATCCAGCTGCTGAGGATCGTAGCCCTCTATTAAGTGAATTCCTGCCTGCTCAAGCTGATCAGACATCGGAGGATAGACGCCTGCGTCGCAGCCGCTGACCTCAATACCAAGACTTTTTGCAAGCTGGGCAATGCCGCCCATAAATGTGCCGCAAATACCGAGAATATGAATGTGCACGATAAAATCCTCGCTAAATTGATGTGTGGCATTGTGCCACGACTGATCGGAAGATTCCTGCCGATACTTAATTAATATGAGAAACAAAGACACCTGCGGATTGGCGGCAGAAGCAGCCGCAATCATTGCCGAAGGCGTACCTGACTGGAGTGAGGCCAGACGCAAACTCGCCGAAGAATACGAAATCACTTCCGGCGCCCAGCTGCCGGACGATGACGCGATTGAATCAGCGTTAAGAGAGCATTACGCGATTTTCGACCCGAACGGCCACGCCGAACGTCTTCTGGAACTTAGAAAGGCGGCTTTAATCGTCATGAGAGAAGTGAGTGATTGCAAACCGCTTCTGATCCGTGGCGTCTTGAACGGCTGCGCGGACAAGTATTCGGATATCTATATCGCGGTTGAATGCGACGACGCGAAATCTCTCGAAATCGTTCTAATCGACCGAGAAATTGAAATCGAAGTCTTTCCGAACGAACGGCCCGGAAAGAACGAACCCGTCGAAGAGATCGTTTTTGAGGCTCCGGTCATCAGAGGCGGCTATTTTGATCGCCAACACTTAACGGTTTGGGTTCGTTTGAAAGTTTTTGAGGATCATGCAAAGATTAAAAATCTGATAAAGAAAAATCCAGATCCTTGGCAAATCGAGGAAGAAACCGCAAAAACCGCCAATATCGAACAACTCGAAAGACTGATTTCGCTCACAGAACCGGAATAAGTATTTACCCTTAAATAGAGCTTATCTTCTTTTAATTTCGTGCAATTTCCGAACGGTTTTTCGGCGTAAATTGTAAGAAAACAGAAACAAGTTAGGCTAACTTATTGAAGATTTAGGCGCAAATAGCGTCTATACTAGGCGGAAAACCAATTTAGCCGCGATTTAGCCCGCGGCTTCGCCTATGAAAAAACTACTTTTGATAAATGGTCCAAACCTCAACCTTTTGGGAACCAGAGAGCCGGACAAATACGGTACGACGACGCTTGCCGAGATCGAAACCGATTTAAGAGCCTTCGTTGAATCCACCGGAGGAACACTTACAACCTACCAGAGTAATCACGAAGGTGATTTAGTCGATAGGATTCAGCAGGCAGCAAAAGAAGGTATCGAAGCAGTCATTATCAACCCCGGCGCTTACACACATACCAGCATCGCGATTCGCGATGCCTTTTTGTCTGTACAGATCCCGTTTATCGAAGTTCATTTATCCAACATTTTTAAGCGTGAGGAATTCAGACACCATTCTTACCTGTCTGACATTGCCGAAGGCTGCATCATCGGCCTCGGAGTCCACGGCTACTTCTCAGCCGCCGCCTATTTCCTTACCGCAGAATAATTTTCCCTAATTTATATATAGAAAGGCATTTCTATGGACTTGAGAAAACTTAAAACATTGATCGATTTAGTTCAGGCTTCCGGCATCGCCGAAATCGAAATCAATGAAGAAGGCGACCACGTCAGAATCGTGAACCGCCCTGCCCAAGCCGCTCAAGCCGCACCGGCGATTATCGAGATCCCGCAGGCAGCTCCGGCCCCGGCCGCTCCTGCACCCTCCGCAGCCCCTGCTGCTCCTTCTGCCGCTCCGGCCTCTAACTCCCCGAGCGGTACTCAGGTAACAAGCCCGATGGTCGGTACTTTCTATAGAGCTCCGAGCCCCGGCGCCGATCCTTTCGTAGAAGTCGGCACCCAGGTTAAGAAAGGCGACACGCTGTGCATCATTGAAGCCATGAAGCTTCTCAATGAAATTGAAGCCGAAGTCAGCGGCACAGTGAAAGAAATTCTTGTGGATAACGGTTCTCCGGTCGAATTCGGCCAGCCGCTTTTCGTCATCGAATAATCAGTGAGCCCCTATGTTCGGTAAGATTTTGATTGCCAACCGCGGAGAAATCGCACTTCGCATTCAGCGCGCCTGTAAGGAAATGGGCATTAAAACGGTGGTTGCCCACTCGCTTGCAGATACGGATGCCAAGTACGTTCGCCTCGCCGACGAGTCCGTTTGTATCGGACCTGCCCCTGTTCATCAAAGCTATTTGAACATGCCGGCTCTTATCAGTGCTGCGGAAGTCACTGATGCCGAAGCGATCCATCCCGGCTACGGTTTCCTTTCTGAAAACGCCGATTTCGCTGAACGCGTGGAGTCCAGCGGTTTCGTCTTTATCGGCCCGCGTCCCGAAACGATCCGCCTGATGGGCGACAAGGTATCTGCCAAACAAGCCATGATCGACGCGGGCGTGCCCTGCGTCCCCGGTTCCGGCGGCGCCCTGCCTGATGACCCTTCGGAAATCATCAAGATTGCCCGCTCTGTCGGCTACCCAGTCATCATTAAAGCCTCGGGTGGCGGCGGCGGACGCGGTATGAAAGTCGTTCATACCGAAGCTGCATTGATTAACGCCGTCAACACCACCAAGCAGGAAGCAAAAGCCGCTTTCGGCAACGACACGGTTTATCTGGAAAAATTCCTTGAAAACCCACGTCACATTGAGATTCAGGTTCTCGCCGACAACTTCCGCAATGCGATTTGGCTCGGTGAACGCGACTGTTCCATGCAGCGCCGCAACCAGAAAGTCATCGAAGAGTCTCCGGCCATCGACATTCCCCGCCGCGCGATTGAAAAGATCGGAGAGCGCTGTGCCGAAGGCTGCCGCAAGATCGGCTACCGCGGCGCAGGCACGTTTGAGTTCCTCTACGAAAACGGTGAGTTCTACTTCATTGAAATGAACACCCGTATTCAGGTGGAACACCCGGTCACAGAGTTCGTCACCGGTGTTGATCTGGTTCAGGAACAGATTCGCATTGCCGCAGGCGAAAAACTTCGTTATCGTCAGCGCGACATTCAGATCAAGGGTCACGCGATTGAGTGCCGTATCAACGCTGAAGATCCGTATCGCTTCATCCCCAGCCCCGGCCGCATCACCACACTGCATCAGCCCGGCGGCCCCGGTGTTCGTGTCGACTCTCACGTCTACCCCGGTTACTTCATTCCTCCTCATTACGACTCCATGATCGGCAAGCTCATCACTTACGGTGACACCCGTGACCAGGCTATCGCCAGAATGCGCACGGCACTTTCCGAAACCGTTATTGAAGGCATCTCGACCAACATTCCGCTGCACCGAGAAATGATGATCGATCAGAAGTTCCTTCAGGGCGGCGTGAGCATTCACTATCTGGAAGAGAAGCTGGCACACCGCGAATCTGTGAAGAAATAAGGCTGTTACTCATGCTATTCGAATACTCTCTGCTGACGGACAAAAAGGAAGTCGAGCCTTTGACCGACTTCTTAATGGATAAGGGCGCCTACTCGGTTTCTATCGAGGACGCGGACGCCGAAACCGAACGTGAAAAACCGATTTTCGGAGAACCGGGAATCGAGATTGATGATTTCGCTTGGGACAGCTCCCGTCTTAAAGTCCTCTGCGGAGACGACTTCGACATGGAAGGCGCATTAGAAGCTGCGCTCAAAGAACAAGGTCTTAAAAAACCAGTTCTCGAGGGCAGAACGGAAGTTCCGGACAATGACTGGGTTCGCATCACGCAGGCCCAGTTCACACCGACTCAGATTGCCGGCGATCTTTGGATCGTTCCGTCCTGGCATGAACCGCCCAATCCCGACGCCATCAATATCCGTCTGGATCCGGGCGTTGCTTTCGGTACCGGAACACATCCGACCACACGTCTGTGCCTGGAGTGGCTGCATGACCATAATTTGGAAGGAAAATCCGTTCTGGATTACGGCTGCGGATCCGGAATTTTGGCTGTTGCTGCCAAGAAACTCGGGGCTTCCAAAGTGCTCGGTACGGACATCGATCCTCAGGCCATCGAGGCCGCCGACTATAATGCAGAAGTGAACCGGGCAGACGCCAGCTTCTATCTGCCGAAGGATATGCCGGACGAAAAATTCGATGTCGTTGTGGCAAACATCCTCAGCAATCCGCTTCGACTCTTAGCGCCGGCACTTTTGGCGCGCGTGAAAAAAGGCGGTTATCTCGTTCTTTCCGGCATTTTGGAAAGACAGGCAGAAGAATTGATCGAGGTTTATGGCTCTTATCGTCCTGACTCTCCCCTTTCTGTTTGGAAGTCTATGGACGGCTGGATTTGTTTGGCCGGTCAGATTCACTAATTAGAAAAGAGGCGGCTATGGAACCTAAATTCGAGGGAGATTCGAATCACTACAACTTCCCGTCCGAACCTTCACTGGGCGGAAATCAGAAGCAGAGAGATATTCCGAAAATCGTCCCTGCTGACCTGAAAAAACTTCCCGAAGACTTTAAGCTTCCGACCGCTTCTGTTCGTCCGGGCGAACCCGCTCCGGCGGCTCAGCCTCCTCAGGAACGTCCGAAAGATCCGAAGGCATTGATGGCTTCGCTCTCAAAGGATATTTCTGAACTTTCCGCACCTTTGAAAAAAGAAGAGACTCCTAAAGAAACGAAGTCTGAGACGAAACCTGCTCCTGACCCTATTGAGAAGTTCGGCGTCAAAGGCAGTGACGGCGTTATCCTTCCGCCCGAAGATGACCTCGGAGATCCGACGGATCCGTCCCGCACTCCGGGAATCGTTCGCTCCATCATGCTTTTTATCTGCCTGTGCTTTGTGATTCTTGCCGCATGGCAGGTAACGCTGTTCCTGCAACCCGAAATCCTGAAAAAAGAGCCTCTGAATACACTTTCTCAGCAAAGCTGTGATTATCTCTACTGCCCGCCTCTGAGAACTCCGGTCGTCTTGTCCAACCAAGTCAATGCCATTTCTCCGGGACAGTGGGAGTTAAAGCTTCAGATCCAGAATCAGGATATGCGGAGTCAGAAGCTGCCCGTTATTCAGCTCACTCTTGAAGGCGCAGGCAACTCCAGAATACAAAAAATCTTCGAACCTGCCGAATACAAGACAGATCCGAAGGTTGATCTCATTACCGGCGGCGGTACCGCCAATATCACTATTCCGTTTAGTTTCGATGATGGCAGACCGACTTCTTACAAAGTGAAGGTCTTGGAAGACTAAACAGAAAGCAGCGCAACACTTTTGATGAGGAGCCAAATTTGGCTCCCTTCTTTTATGTCTAATTCGCTGAGCGCTTTGCGTGTTAATTTACCGACGATGATCTGTCTCGAGCAGTTTGCTCGTATCAGGGCACCCGAGGAATCCTTCTGCACCGAAATCTCTTCGACAACACCTTCGAAAGCATTCTGAACCGACAGACCGCTCGGCTTCTCTTTTGCAAATACCACCTCTCTGGCTAATATTCGCAACGACGCCGGACTTCCGATCGGCTGGCCGTTATCTCCGATATGCAGAGCGATGTTGCCGCAGTCAACAGTCATCAGTGACCATTCTTTGTCCTTGGAGACAATTTTGCCTTTTAGGAGAACACCTGTATCCTCACCGATTTTGATCGGCAAATCGATATTGGCAAGAACATCAGTCAAAGCTCCGGAAGTTTTGATCCTGCCGTCTTCCATCACGATGAGATTGTCGGCAAGATGCAGTACTTCTTCCGCAGAGTGCGTGACATAAAGCATCGGAATTTTGAGGTTGGTCTTGAGCTTCTCAAGCCAAGGCATAATCTCGGACTTCCTTTTGAAATCCAGCGCCGCCAGCGGCTCGTCAAAAAGCATGATTTTGGGCTCTGTTGCGACAGCACGCGCAATTGCCACACGCTGGCGCTCACCGCCCGAGAGCTGAGCAGGCTTTCGCCCGAGAAGGCCGCGAATGCCCAATAAATCAATCGCTTCTTCCATACGGGAGCGGGCATCCGTCGATTTGCTGCGCTTAACCGCAAATTCGATATTTTGCTTCGCAGTCAGATGAGGAAAAAGCGACGCCTCTTGAAACACATAGCCTAAAGGCCGCTCCCAAGTCGGTAGAAAAAGTTTTTGTTCGTCGTTTTGCCAATAAACGCCGTCGACCTTAACAAAACCCCTTGCCCGCTCCAATCCTGCAATACAGCGAAGAACCGTTGTTTTTCCGGAGCCGGACGCTCCGAAAAGAACTGTAATTCCGGAATTCGGGAACTCAAATGAACATTCCAGCCTGAAACCGTCTTCCCGAGGAAGCAGCAGAGAAGCGGAACTTAAAGAATCAGACATACAGATTAGAAGTCGAGAAAATTAAGGCATAACGCGCTCGTTGTGGCGATTCAAAAGCGTTAAGCCGAGCAAAACGAAGAAACTAAAGACCACCATGCCGCCGGCCAGCCAATGCGCTTTGCCGTACTCCATTGCCTCAACATAACTGTAAATTTCCGTCGAAACAACTTGTGTTTTACCGGGAACGTTGCCGCCGATCATCAAAACGACGCCGAACTCTCCGATGGTATGCGCAAATGTTAGAAGCGCTGCTGTCACAAAGCCGGGCTTAGCAAGCGGGAGAACGACGTTAAAAAAGGCGTCAAGCGGTTTGGCTCCCAAGGTAGCGGCAACCTCCAAAGGACGCTTGCCGATAGATTCAAAAGCCGCCTGTAGTGGCTGGACGGCAAACGGCATCGAATAAACAATACTTCCGATCACAAGACCGGGGAAAGTAAATGTCAGCAAGCCGATGCCCAAAGCCTCAGTGAGCTTGCCTAAAGGACCCGACGGTCCCATGGCAACGAGGAGATAGAAACCGAGCACGCTCGGCGGAAGAACCAATGGCAGCGTAACAATCGAACTGATCGGCGCTCTCCATTTTGATTTGGTGTGCGACAGCCACCATGCCAGCGGTGTTGCCACCAGCAGCAGGAAAACAGTCGTAATCAAAGCAAGCTCTAAGGTCAGCTTGATAGGGAGCAGTTCTTCCGCAGTAAACATGTCGGTCCTAATTCTTAGTTACTTGGTACTGTAGCCGTAGGAATCAATCACTTTCTGAACCTTCGGGCTTGTTGCCATAAATTTCATGAAGTCTGCCACGGCTTTGTTGTCTTTGCCAGGGTTCAGAATAACGGAATCCTGACGGATGGGCTTATAGCAGTCAGCCGGGATGATCCAGCCGGAGCCGGAAGTAAACTTGCCGTTTTTATAAACCTGAGACAACGCGACAAAACCTACTTGTGCATTTGCTGTCTTAGCGTACTGGAAAGTCTTTCCGATGTTGTCACCGGTGACGAATTTAGGTTCGACTTTCTTAAGATTGCCCCATTTTTCCATGGTCTGATAGGCGGCTTCACCGTAAGGCGCTAACTTCGGATTGGCAACCGCGATTTTCTTAACGGCGTCGGAGAGGATGAAGTTGGGATCTTGTTTGATGAAATTATCTGCTGAGCTCCAGAGAACCAGCTTTCCGAAGGCGTAGGGTTTAGCGTCGATACCGAGACCTTCGTCGACAATCTTCTTAGGTGTCTTTGCATCCGCGGCAAACAAAACCTGATACGGAGCACCATTTTTAATCTGAGCGTAGAAGGCACCGGTTGCACCGAAAGAGGCCAGAATCTTATTACCGCTTTCCTTTTCGTAAATAGCGGAGATTTCTTTTATCGGAGCCGTAAAGTTAGCTGCAACAGCAACGTTGATTTCTGCAGCCGAAACACCGGAAGCAGAAAAGGTTAAGAGTGTTGCAAGAGCGATCATTGTTTTCTTCATAACATCCTCATTGGCTATAATGTAAGCAAATATGGAACTTCTATGTCGTTATTCTAATCTTGAATATCGATAAAATAACAACATTCGTTTAAGTAAGGAATAAAGATGGCCTTAAATATTTCCGACGCCCTTTCACAGAATGTGGTGGATAAAAGAATAGATGTCCTCCAGCGCATCAAACAATACGGAAGTATTTCTGAAGCGGCCCGAAGCGCCGGCATTAGCTACAAAGCCGCATGGCAGGCAATCGAAACGCTTTCCGCTCTTGCCGGGGAACCGTTGGTCGAAAAAACCGTCGGCGGGAACTCAGGCGGAGGCGCTCGCATCACAGAAGCGGGCGAAGCCGTGCTGGAAGCTTCTGCCGCTTTGAATAAGGTAAGAAATCAAATCCTGACAGATATCCAAGGCGGTGAATCTCCGAAACTAGCCGCTTTGGCCTCGGTGGCTCTGCGTATGAGCATCCGCAACATTATTCCCTGCGTGATTGAAGACATTCACGGCGGAATGTCCATGTGCAAGGTCAAGATGAAAGTCTGCGAGGGCCAGTACCTCCGCTCCAGCGTTACGCTCGAAAGTCGTCAGTTGCTCGACCTCAAAGAAGGCAAAAGTGTCTTAGCCCTCTTCAAAGCTTCGGCCGCTACCGTCTCTAAAGAAAAACCGGACGACAGCAGCCGCTGCTTCCTCTTCGGACAAGTCTCCCGGTTACCTCAAAAAGAGAAAGGCGGAGAAGTAACCTTAAGGCTGCCTAACGGCTTAAATGTGGTCGGCTTCATTCGCGGAAATCACGGCTTGCAAATCGGATCTGAAGCTTATATTCAGATTCCTGAACAAAGTGTTGTCATAGCCTTATTAGGCTGATAGCCTAATTTGGTGGAAAGAATAACCCCTTGAATTTCCTGGACAAAAAACAACAGGAAAGTGTTTTGCTAAAGGTAAACCCTTAGGGGTATTTACCTAATCATAAGGTAGGTAGAAAAGCATTTTTCGTTTTCTTAAGATAATATTATGAATGTGAGAGCGGCGCTACACCGTCTCTACTTGATTCTTAAGTCCAATAACATGCTTTCTAATTTCACCCTGGAAAGCGAAAAAAGGGAGTACATAATGTCTCAAACCGGAAAATGGGGTACTTTTTGGATCCTCGTGATAGGCATCGTCGTCGGCATTCTGTGTACGGCAGGTCTCGTCGGTGTTGTTCAGTGGGCCGGTACCGATAAATTCTGCACAGGCTGGTGCCACTCTATGGACGGCGTTACCTATGCATGGAAACAAGGCCAGCACGCCAGAACCCCGTCAGGTTACACAGCCGGATGCTCCGACTGCCACCTCTTAAATGAAACAAATCGTCCGTTAACACCTGTTGCTTATGTTGAACTCCTGTTCGCAAAAGCAAAAGCCGGTTCTATTTCCGGTTTCGGCGAACTCCGCGGCACACTCAACACACCGCAGATGTGGCTGGAAAAACGTCCTGAACTTTCTAAGGCTGTAAACGACTGGATGGTCTCTTACAATTTCCGCAACTGCCGCGGTTGCCACAACTTAGCCGATATGTACAACGCTAAGAACCCGATGGTTGCCAAGATGCACGCCGGCTTCATCGACAAACCGACAAACTGCATCATGTGCCATAAGACCGCCGGTCACAACTACAAGATGGCTGACGAAATCATTAAAGCTACAGGCAAATGGCCTGATCCGGCCAAAGCTTGGGAACAGGCTGACGCCGCTGCTAAGAAATAATTCTTAGAACAAACGGAGCTCGAAAGTGAGCTCCGTTTTTTGTGCCCATAAAAAACGCCGCGAATCGCGGCGTTTTGTTTTAGCTACTCAAAAGACTTAGTCTTTCTTTGAACGATTGGCAAAGAAGTTAGCCTTCTGAATGTTTTCAGTAGCCAGCGTGAAGATCTGGTTGGTCAGGTCTTCAGCCAGGGCTTCGCATTCGGCCAGAAGCTCAAGGTTGGTCTTCTGCAGGAGAGCAGTGGCAGCTTTCTTGTCGGACTTGATGAGTTCGACGTACTGCTTTTCCATCTGTTCCTGCTTAGCCGTCATGGCGCGTTCCTGATCGCCGAAGGCTTTCTTCACGATCGGAGCATAAGTCGGATAGTCGGTCATGACAAGCGTCTGAAGTTTACGGAACTTCCAGTAAACAGAGACACTGTCAGCCTGGCAAGTACCGATACCGTAGTGGCCCGGAACCTGTTCGAGGCCCTGATAGAAAGGCATGAAGCAGGAAAGATCAGCCATACCGAAAGCGATGTAGATCACATCACCGATAGCTCTCGGCAGCCAGGGACGAACCTGCATAACGTGTGCTTCGTAAGTACGGAAGACACTAACGGGACGCCAGGGTTCATTGCCGTTAAGGCCGTGAGAGTACGGATCGTGCTCGCTGGCGTCGAAGTGGTCACGCATCACGCGCTTGGCATCTTCGAGGGAGAGTTTGCGTTCGGGCTTCATAAATACGCCGAATTCTCGGCCGTCTTCGACGGGCTGAATCACAGACGGATTGAAGAGCTTCTGGATCTGCCAAACGCGCGGATCGTTGTAAACACGGTCACGGTCGTCGTTGCGTGTGTAAGCAGCGGCGAAATCGAACGGACCTTTCTGCGGATCATAGAAGCCGTGTCTGATGGCAAAGTCGATCAGGTCGGGGCTGCCTTTGAACTCGGAAGCGTTCGGATCGTAAAGACGCAGACGGCCCTGATTGCCGGAACCGAAGTAAACATCTTCCGGAATTCTCTGAGCCATCCACTGATGACCGGTTCCGGTTTCCAGATACCAGATTTCGTTGTCGTCAACAAATGCAACGCCGAAACCTTCGCCTGCACCGTGTGTTTCGATTATCTTGCCTAAGAGCTCAACACCTTCTGCCGCGGTATGGCAGCGAGGAAGAATGATATCGATGATGTCGTCTTCAGTGATACCGGTTTCTTTGTTGTACGGATCGATGGCCAATGCGTCGTCACGGGCGAAAATGGACTCCGTGCCGGTCACGCCGAGGCCGGCTTCGTTAAAGCCGACGGCGCCGTGAAGTTTTGTCTGCCAGTTGGGAACCGAGGTGTAACGCATAGCGTGCACAGGCTGCGGATAGCTGAAATCGGTTGCGCCGTTGTGATCCTTGGTGCGATACATCGCGCCTTCAGGATAGTAGCAAGCAGGATGAATGATGAACAACTGAGCCTTGAGCGCAGAGCTATCGGCACTTCTCGCAACTAAGAAAGAACCGTCAACCGTAGCTTTGTCGCCGACGATAAAAGTAGTGCACATATGCAACTCCTTGGTTAAAAAGTGAACCCATTCTAATTGCTATCGCTCAGAGAGGCTTAAAAACAGTTTTTGCCGAGCGCAAAAATATGTGAAGAATTAAGACAATGCGTCAAACATCAGCGCCTTTTTCCTTGTAAAAATAGGTACCGCGCTAAAATGGTCGAATTCAAAAAAGCGAACATAAAGATGGCATCACAAAACGCATCAAATATTGTTTTTAGAAAAGACTACACGGCCCCCGATCATCAGATCGAGTCGATCGACCTTTCTTTCGATTTAATCCCTACCTGCACAGAAGTCACTTCCAAAATTATTGCTGTCCCGCAGGAAGACAGAAAAAGTGACGATCTGATTTTGGACGGAGACGACCTGACACTAGTCTCCATCAAGATCGCGGGCGAAGATTCCTTCCCCGGGCAATACGACATGCGTCCCGGAAAGCTCATTATTCACAACATTAAGGAACGCACGGAAATTGAAATCGTCACGAGAATCAATCCGCGCAACAACCTTGAGCTCTCCGGACTTTACATGAGTAAGAACAACTACATTACTCAGTGCGAGTCCGAAGGCTTCCGCCGCATTACCTACTTCCCCGATCGTCCCGACATTCTTGCCAAGTACAGAGTGGTCATTCGTGCGCCGAAAGACTACAAAGACCTTCTTTCCAATGGCAATCTTGTCGAACAGGGAGAACTGCTCGACGGACGCAACTATGCCATCTGGGAAGATCCGTTCCCGAAACCCTCTTACCTCTTTGCCTTGGTTGCCGGCAATTTCGTCGCTCAGGAGCAGAAAGTCACCTTGTCCGACGGCCGCGAAGCCTTGCTCCAAATTTGGACGGAACCGGCCAACAAAGGTAAAACAGAGTTTGCTATGCAAAGTCTGGTCAAAGCCATTAAGTGGGACGAAGAGCGTTTCGGTTTGGACCTGGACTTAGACCGCTTCATGATTGTGGCGACCGACGACTTCAACTTCGGCGCCATGGAAAACAAAGGCCTGAACATCTTTAACTCCAAATATGTTCTGGCTGATGAGAACGTCGCAACCGATCAGGACTTCGCCAATATTGAAGCCGTCATCGGACACGAATATTTCCATAACTGGACCGGCGATCGCGTCACCTGCCGAGATTGGTTCCAGCTGTCTCTGAAAGAAGGCCTTACCGTCTTCAGAGAGCAGGAATTCTCTGCCGATATGTTGGGCGACGAATCTTCCCGCGCGGTAAAACGTATCGATGACGTACGCGTACTGAGAAATTCTCAGTTCCCGGAAGACGCCGGCCCTATGGCTCATCCGATTCGTCCGGAGTCTTACCGCTCGATCAACAATTTCTACACCACTACGGTGTATGAAAAAGGCGCTGAAGTCGTCCGTATGTATCAGACACTGTTCGGCAAGGACGGCTTCCGCCGCGGCTTGCTTGAATACATCAATCGCTATGACGGCACCGCAGCAACTTGCGACGATTTCTTAAATGCCATGGCGGAATCGAATTATGAAGACTTGTCTCAGTTCGAACTCTGGTATTCACAGGCCGGTACTCCGCGCATCTCTGTCGAAACCAAATGGGACGAAATCGCCAAAACCTTTACTTTGACACTGCGTCAGAACAACCGAACCTTCCCGGGCAAACCGGCGCCGAAGCCGCTCATGATTCCCGTGAAGATCGGCATTCTGGACGACGCTGGAAACGATATTCCTCTGCAGCTTGAAGGTGAAGACTCCCCGGACGGCACGTCTCGTCTGCTGATTTTGGACGAGGCAGTCCAGAGCTGGACTTTCCGCAATGTCTCGACAAAACCACTGCTCTCCATCGGAAGAGGCTTCTCCGCTCCGGTCATCTTCAATACCGAATACACCCGCGAACAGTTGGCTTTCTTAGCCCGCCACGATTCCGATCTTTTCAACCGTGCCGATGCGTTTGAAAAGCTCACGCTCCAGATGGTCGATCAGTTCATCACGGACCTGAGCAGACGCGGAGCTCAGAACGCAATGCCGTCCGAGTCCTATCTTTTCGCCTTTGAGGACATCCTGAACGACGACTCTCTGTCTCCGGCTTACCGCGCCAAAGTTCTAGAAATGCCGAGCGAGAATTACATCGCCGAGAACCGTGTTCTGATCGAACCGGCGCTCATTCGCGAGGCCTGCGACTTGATCAAGCGCAGAATCGGTCAGCGCCTAAGAGGCTCTTTTGAAGACAAGATTAAAAACAACCAGACACCGGGTCTTTATCGACCGGATGCCGCGGACGCAGGTCGCCGTGCGCTTAAGCTGCTGTCCCTGAGCTACCTGGCTTATGCTCAGGATGCCAAGGCTATGCAGCAGGTTCGCAATCTCTATAAAAATGCAAACAACCTGACCGACCGATTAGGTGCCGTCAATATTGCCGTGCAGGCTTCCCTGCCGATCGGAGAAGAACTCTTGAGTAAGGCAGACGTTGAATGGAAGTCTGAACCGCTTCTGAACAACAAGTGGCTGGCGCTCAGCACTCAGCTCCGCACTCAGCGCGGCAAGCGTCCGACCGTGGATTTAATTCGTGCCCTGACTCAGCATCCGAAGTATCAGGATCACAACCCGAACAGCATTTACGCCCTCCTCGGCACATTCTTCCGTACAGGCGGTCCGGAATTCCATCGTCCTGACGGAATGGGTTATCAGCTTTGGGTTGACAGCGTTCTGTTCGTCGACAAATTCAACCCGCAAGTCGCAGCCCGCCTTGCTCGAGCTTTAGAAAACTGGCGCCGTTACGAGCCGACTTTGTCCAACCTCATGTACAAAGCGCTCAAATATGTCAGTGAAGAGAAGAATCTTTCTCCGAATGTTCGAGAAATTATTGAGCATGCCCTGACAGAACCCGTCTAGAATTTTTTTAGAATGCAGAACACAAACGATCTTTCAAAAGGAGATTTATAAAGTGGCCATCAACCTTCAGCAGTTTTTAGCGAAACAGTTAAGCGACGGCGTCATCGATCAGCAGCTTTGCGATCTTCTCAACGCGGTTGCAGACTTGAGTAAAGAAATCAACGATAAGGTGACCCACGGAGCTCTTGCCGGCGTTCTCGGCTTTGCCGGAACAGACAACGTTCAAGGCGAACACCAGAAAAAACTTGACGTCATCACAAATGAAATCTTTGTGGAAGGCGTCGAGTGGACCGGTGCCTTAGCCGGCATGGCCAGTGAAGAAATGGACCACTGCCTGCCTACTCCGGCAGCTTACAAACGCGGCAAATATCTCATCATGTTCGACCCCTTAGACGGTTCGAGCAATATCGATATCAACGCGCCGATTGGAACGATCTTCTCCATCACTAAGGCTCCCGAAGGAAAGATCGCCGATGAGAGCTTCCTCACGCCGGGCCGCAAGCAGATTGCTGCCGGCTATGTGATGTACTCGCCGCAAACCATCCTAACCTTAACGGTCGGAAACGGCGTTTTCATGTTCACGCTAAACCTCGGCACGGGCGAATACATCCTCACGAAGGAAAATATCCGTATTCCTGTTCAGACACAGGAATTTGCGATCAATATGTCGAACATGAGACATTGGGAAGCTCCTGTTCAGAAGTACGTTCAGGAACTTTTAGCCGGCGATACCGGTCCTTTGGGCAAGAATTTCAACATGCGCTGGGTGGCTGCCATGGTTGCTGAAGTTCATCGAGTTCTCTGCCGCGGCGGCATATTCATGTATCCGCGCGACAACCGCGATCCGTCTAAACCCGGCAAACTCCGTTTGATGTATGAAGCCAACCCGATGTCTTTCCTTATCGAACAGGCCGGCGGCAAAGCCACAAACGGATATCAGAATATTCTTGACCTGCAGCCCGAGAAGCTGCATCAGAGAGTGGCCGTATTCTTAGGGAGTGCCGAAGAAGTGGAACGTGTCACTTCTTATCACGAGTAATACGTTCTCTTCAGAAACAGAAAGCGGGCAGAAGCCCGCTTTCTTGTTATTGTCAGCGACTATTGCTGATCAGGATTTTTATTAGCAATCAAAATCTTTGTAATTTTGTCGTCCATCGTATCCAGCGTACCGGAAATAGAAGTATTCAATTCTTTATTGGCGGCAGCAATCTGATCTTCCGCACCCTTGAAAGCTTCAAGGATCTTGTTCTGGCGTTCGGTTAAGCGCTGTTCGGTCTGACTAAGAATCTGTTTTTGTTCTTCCATCCAGACTTGCCATTTCTTTTCAAAGTCAGCCTTAACATCGGTCAGTCGGGAAGCTTCCTGATCCGTTGCAAGCTTGCGCTGTTCCTGGAGTTCTTTTGTCAGGCGGCGCATTGTGGCAAACGATCCGGTTTGCTGGACAAACAAGATGTAAATCACGATCACGAAAAGCAAGCTGAACCAGAAAAGAAGCATCAGCGTAATCGGCGCCTTAGCTGTAGTAATCAAAAGATTGACTTCTGCGGGGGCGTTTACAGCCGGCCAATTAATAAAGACAAAACCGGCTCCGACTAATAAGACCAATAAGAGGACGATATAGCGCATAAAGGGACCTTATAAATTTTTAGAGAGGATTATGTCAGTTTAATAGATATGCGCACATATGCACAGAAGCTGTTACGTGCAACCTCTCAGATCTTCTCGTTTCCTTCAACTGCGATTTTTGTCTCCAGCCATTGAATGCCCTTGGCTTCTTCAAAACCTAGAGCCTGCCAAAACCGCATACCGGCTGCATTATTCGCGTCTACCGAGAGATAGGCTTTTCCGATTTTGTCTTTTTCTAATGCTCCTAGGACTGTCTTTATCAGCCGCGTGCCCACGCCCATATTGCGATATTCTTTCAAAACGACAGTGTGATAAATGATCGCCCGCCTAGTGTCTGAGCCGCACAGCACCCCACCGATTACAACTTCATCGCCTTTGGCGGTAAAACAATAATCAGGGTTGCGACAAAGGAAAAGATTCAGCTTTTCAAAAGAATCGTCCCTTTTGCGCAGGCTCACACCCGGAGTATTTTTCCAAATCTCTAGAAGTTTAGGAATATCATCCGATAACATCGGTTGAATAACTATTTCCTTATTCATTTCTTCAACTCCAACAAAACGGTTTGTTTCAAAGATTCATTGTCTATTCACTAAGAATTGCGTCACTGATTTTTCTAATATGAGACACGACCGGGTCTAAAGTTTTAAAGCTCAATTCTTCACCGGCCAGATAGGTCGGCAGATCGGTATTTGCCAAGACCACAGCCTCTGTGCACTCTCTCTGAGCTGCGTGTGAAATGAGTTCGATAAAGTGTCGGACATTTTCCTCAGTCTTTTGCCCAAACTCGATTTCTTCTTCTGTAATGTGCTGAATCTCATTTCTTTCTTGTTCGTTAGGGATCACGACTTCGATACCGGCGGCAAGAAATGGCTCAGCCGCAAATCCTCCGCACATTGTCTTATTGGATCCCACGAGAAGCAACTTTCTAAAGTTAAGCCGACGGCAATCTTCAATTACTCCGTCCATGATATGTACCAGCGAAATCGGACTTAAGGCGTGAACCTCTTTGAATACGCTGTGCGGAGTCATTCCCGTGAAGGCGGCTGCCTTCGCTCCTGCCTGATAAAGATTTTGTATCGTCTCTAATAGATAAGCAGAAAGACCTTTTTCATCTCCGGTTCGGACGAAATTAAAAATTCTCACCGGATCAACAGAGTCGATAACTAACCGAGGAAGGTGCTTATCTTCTTTGCGAGTTTGCAGGTGCTGAATGATATTGAGGTAATAATGCACAGTGGCCGCAGGACCGGTACCTCCGACAAGTCCGAATTTGAGCATAACATCTCCGAAAAAACGGGGCGGAAAGCACGTTCTGTTCCTTCCGACCCGGTGTTTTTGACTACTTATTCAAGATGAAATTGATCAGCGCCTGGATATGGATGTCCATCGTATCGAGACACGGGAAATTGACTGGCTGACCTTTGAAAAGAAGCGGGAGTTCCGTGCAGCCCAAAATAATTGCCTGAGCACTCTGTTCCTTCTGCAGCTTATCAATGATCTTCAGGAACTGTTCTCTGGTTTCGGGTTTAACCACACCGAGCTCTAATTCAGATCCGATTTTGTCATTGATGTAATCGCGAGCAGCCTGATCAGGGACGATCACCTCGATGCCTGCCTTTTCAAACGGCTCATGGAAGAATTTCGCGTTCATCGTCGAAATTGTTCCGAGAAGCGCGACTTTCTTGTAGTTTCGACGAGCAGCTTCGTCACAAGTTGTTTGAACGATACTGATAATCGGAACCGGGCATTTGGCCTGCAGGCTGTCCAAAATGACATGAGGTGTATTGCCGGTCATTGCCACGGCATCGGCGCGGGAGGCAACAAGATTGTTGATACCGTCCATTAAATAAGCTTCAAGTGCATCGTAATCTTTCTTCGAAGACAGGCTCAGCACATCGAAAACGTTCAAGCTTTCAACGGTAAGTTTCGGGAAAGCTTTGTTCGGCGATTGTTTCTGTACGCCGTAAACAATTCCATGGTAGTACGGGATCGTTGATTCGGGTCCGATACCCCCGATCAATCCGACTTTTCTCATTCCGTAATTAAAATCCTTGACAGGTGCGTCTCTTTTTTCAGCGGCTTTAACGAGTAACGGCGGGAAAACTGTGGCGATGAAGGGAGAAATCTTCAAGAGGCCTCTTCTTAGCATTTTTTTGCTCCTTGGTATTGTGAAAAGAAAACCTATGAAGGAAATGTTAAAAAGGTCTATAATTCTTGTCTATAGAATAATTTTGATCTTTACGTTCGATTTTATAGAATGATAGAAATCAGAGATTACACAGCTTTAGCGGCTGTTATTGAGACAGGAAGTGTCATTGAGGCATCCAAGGTCCTCAATCGCGTGCCGTCGGCTGTTTCCACTCGGATCCAAAATCTGGAAGATTCGTTAGGAGTTTCTTTGTTTCTTCGCGAGAACAAAAAGATGCTTCCTACTCCGGAAGCCATGGTTCTCTACGATTACGCAAAAAAGATCCTTGAGATCAATTCGGAAGCAGAGTATCTGATGAAGTCTCGCGAACCTGGCGGCCGCTTCCGGCTCGGAGCATTAGACAGCATGGCTGCAACCCGTCTGCCCAAAGCCCTCTCTGAACTCGTACATCACTATCCTTCTATAACCTTAGAACTCAAAACCGCAAACAGCGCGCCGTTATATAACTGGCTGCTTTCCGGAGAAGTCGACGCTGTTCTGGCCGCGGATATACCTGAAGACGAGCGTGTCGACAGGAAAGATATTTTTTGCGAAGAACTTGTCTTTATCACCGAATTTGATCACGGCGTCATTAATACCCCGGAGGATGTTCGTCATGACGTCATGCTCGCTTTCAGTGACGGATGTTCTTACCGTAGCCGTATGCTTTCCTGGTTCCACTTCTTTAATTCGCGCCCGTCAAGGATCATGGAAATGAATTCTTACCATGCTATTTTGGGAGCAGTATCCGCTGGAATGGGGGTCGGAATCATTCCACGAGTGCTTCTAAATAACTTCCCCTCCAAGAATCTCCTTAAGATTCATGAACTTCCTCCGGTGATCGGAGAAGTAAAAACACAACTCCTCTGGAGAAAGAATCTGCTCGTACCGAACATCCGAGCACTCATGGAGGTACTCCAATAGGCGCATAATGATGGGAATATTTAGGAGAAAATGAATGAAAACTGATCCGCGTTTCCCAAAACTTCATATCGTTGACCATCCGCTCGTGCAGCACAAGCTCAGCACCATGCGTGAAAAGAAGACCCCGTCTAATTCTTTCCGTCAACTGCTTCGCGAACTTACTTACCTGATCGGATATGAAGTGACACGCGATCTGCCGCTCGAAACTCGTACGATTGATACTCCGCTTTGCAAATGCAAAGGTAATTTCATCAAAGGTAAAAAGCTGGTAATCATTCCGATCCTGAGAGCTGGCTTAGGTATGTCAGAAGGACTACTGGACTTGATGCCGTCCGCCCGTGTGGGTCATATCGGCTTATACCGCGGCCCTGATCATAAACCGGTTGAATACCTTGTTAAGCTGCCCTCCAAACTCGAAGGCCGTCGCGTCATTCTGTGTGACCCGATGCTGGCTACCGGTAACTCTGCGGTCGCAGCTGTCGATACATTGCTTAAGCGCGGCGTAAAACCAAAAGACATTACTTTTGTCGCTCTGGTTTCTGCTCCGGAAGGTGTTGAAACATTCCAGAAAGCTCATCCCGAAATTGAACTCTACGTCGCCTCTTTAGACGAAAAGCTCGACAAGAACGCTTACATCCTTCCTGGTCTTGGCGATGCCGGAGATAGAGTTTTCGGCACCAAATAAGTGCATTCTTGAATAAAATTTAGGTGTAAACCCTCGTATTTTTATTAAAAATGAGGGTTTTGCTTTATCTTCTTCAGTCAAAGCTTGATTTTTAGAAGACAGGTCGTTCGTTCAAGCGCATTATTACGCTCAGTGTTAAACGCTAACTCATCCTATTTCTAAGGTTTATCATGGCTGATGATTTCAAAGACATCTCCCACCTCTACAAGGTGACACCTTCTGCCAAGACCATCATTGATGGCGAAGACTTGGTGGAAACAAAACAGAAATCCAAGGCTTATGCCTGGTGCGACGTTCTCCAGTCCGTTACCGGCTTGATCCTCGGTCTCTTCCTTTTCTGCCATATGGGCTTCACAAGCTCCATTCTTCTTGGCAAAGACACTTTCTGGTCTCTGGTTTCTTTGACCGGCGGCTACTTCATTGACGGTGTCGATCACCTCTGGATGCACTCCGTATTCGTCGGCGTGATCTTCGTCCTGGTTGTTATTCACGCGATTCTTGCTCTCCGCAAGTTCCCGAACAACTACAAAGCCTTCCGCATCATGCGCGGCCACTACAAACTGCTCCGTCACACCGACACAACAATGTGGTGGGTTCAGTTCATCACCGGTGTTATCCTCACCGCTCTGGTCTTCCCGCACATGCTCCCCATGCTGATGGATCCGGGCAGCATCGGACCTTACGGCAGCGGTCTCGAGGTTTATCACTCCTGGCTGTGGGTTGTCTTCCTGTTCCTCATCGTTACTGAACTTCACGGCATGATCGGTCTGTATCGTCTGTGCATGAAGTGGTGCGGTCCGTCGAACGCCACACGCAGCTTCCTCCGCAAGCTTACATATGTCCTCATCGTCGGTATGATCGCCATGGGTTCCTTCACGATCATGGGCTTCTACAACGCCGGTGAAGAAGCTGCCAAACTTGATCCCGAAGCTCACTACGTTCCGGGCTGGCTGCAGACTCCTCAGACAGCTCCTTACCCGAGCTGGTGGCCTGACCACCTCAAGAAGAACTAATCAGATTCTTCTGAGTACATAATTCAGACGGGCGCGTTAAGCGCCCGTTTTCTTTTGTCTGTTCAAAATCCTTTCTACGTCCTTCTGTGACGGGCTAAGAATTCACCATAATCACAAGCCCTGGATTGACCGATACTCTCAACCTGCGTCCTGTTTGGTTACAGGGAACTGGTTGTTTTACCATTGATCTCCGCGGCGCATTTAGGTCTGGTTACAGGCAAAATTTAGGCCCGGACTCTTTACGAGGCCGGACCTAAATAATTTCTATGTCTAAGTCTGATTAACCGTTCAGCTTCTTAGCCATTCCGGCATACATGTCAAAGGCCTGTTTGAATGCGCCTTCGTCAATGTCGAAAGATCCCTGGTGATGGCCTGCAGCTCTGTCAGCGCCGCAAATGAAGAATGCAGCTTTACCGCCGTGAGCCTGGACACGCTTACCGAGAACGGAAATGTCTTCGGAACCGCCGAAGTTTCCATCCGGACGGATCTTGTTGATTCCGGGAACAGTCTTGGCAACTTCGATCAACATTTCAGAAAGTTCTTTATCGTTGGTAAAGTCAACGGCAGCGCCCATCTGAGAAATTTCATAAGAGACGTCAAAGCCCTTGGCGATACCTTCAACAATGTTTCTGACGTTTTCGGCCATGTAATCATTGATGGAGCTGGTTTCACCGCGAACTTCTAAAGCCATGTGGGCAGAGCTCGGAATGACGTTGCGGCCTTCTCCGGCGCGCAGCGTGCCGACGTTAATACGAGTCATACCACCGCCGTGACGAGGAATACCCATCATCTGTACAACTGCGTTGCAGGCAGCTGCCAGAGCGTTGCGTCCGGCGTTCGGTTCTTTACCGGCGTGAGCGGGTTTGCCCTTGAAAGTTACGTCGTATTTGGAGGTGCAAAGTAAACCGTAGGGAGCGGCAACGATTTCACCGGTATCAGCCATGAAGGAAATGTGGCTGCCGAGGAAGTAGTCAGCATCGTCAACAATTCCGGAAGCAGCAATGGCGCTGGCGCCGCGAACACCTTCTTCAGCAGGCTGGAAGACGATCTTAAACTTGCCCTTCAGTTCATCTTTATGCTCGGCAATCCAATGAGCCAGAGTCAGACCGATAGAAATGTGGGAGTCATGACCGCAGGCGTGCATAAAGCCGGCGTGCTGGCTTCTGAAACCTTCTTTGTTCGGCTTATGTTCGGGATTGTCGGTTTCGTTCACGCAAACGCAGTCAATATCGAAACGGAAAGCAGTGGTCGGACCTTCTTTGCCGGTGTCAAGCAAAGCAACACAGCCTGTATAGCCTTCGGTTTCATCAATGAAAGACTGAGAAACTCCGCGGGTCAGGGCGTTCTTAATGCCTTCCTGAACGAGTTTTTCGTTGCGGCCGAAAACCTGTTCGGGGTTGATAATCTTGGTGCCGAGCAGGACTTCATAGCCCCAGGAGCGCAGCTTGGTGACGATGTAATTCGTGGTCCAGAATTCTGTCCAGCCTTCTTCCGGCCACTGATGAAGCTCACGTCTTTGTTCGACAAGCTGCTTGGTGTAATCAGTCATTTTTTCTCCTTTTGTTTTGTCAGTTCGTTATATATAACAGACTGATTTTAAACCAGTCGTAACGAAATGTGAACACTTTTTTAGTCATCAGTAAATCCTATGAATATTAAGCTCTTACCCGATTTACCCCGTAAAAACACAAACCGCCCGACCCACAGAGGGACCGAGCGGTTTTATTTGTTCAGCTAAGGCTGATTAAACCATAATCAAAGCCAAGGTAATCACGCCCACAATCATCGGGATTGCGGTACGTTTCACCAATTGGATCGGCGGAACCATTGCGAGACCGGAAATAAGAATCACAACACCGGCGATCGGAGACATCGTACGGCCGAGGGAGCCGGAGATGAGTGCCAGAGAACCGAGGTTAGGAACCTGCATTCCGAAGTCAAGTGCGTGCGGAGTAACCGCTTCGTTGAAAGCAAAGGTAGCAGCGTCGCCGGAACCGGTAATAACAGCCAGAACGAATGGTCCAAGAGAACCGCCCCAGCGAGCGAGTTCGTTGGAGGCCTTCAGAGCTGTAACGAAAGCATCGATCAGACCGGCACTGCGGAGACCGGCAGCGAACACACCGGCGGCAATGATGATACCCATAACGTCGCCGTAGCCGTTACCCATACCTCTGAAGAACTCTTTGGAGAACTTCTGAGGATCGCACCAGGAGACGAGCAGCGTGAAGATGGCGCCGAGGACCATAGCCTGAGCAACACCCATCTTAAGAACCGGAACGTACTTGTTGCCGAGAACGAGGATGATCAAGGGGATGAGCGGGGCAAGAGCTTTCAGGAAGTTGATCTTCTCGATCGGAGCACCGCCTTCCTTAGCAGAGTAAACAGCCAGTTCTTCAGCAGTAGGCTTGTTGTCACGAAGAACCAAGCAGACGATCGTAATACCAACCAAACCGATACCCATCATGATGAGCGAGAACGGAGTGTGGAGAGAGATCAAATCCATCACGTTCATCTTGGAGATGCCGGCAACGAAGTTGTTGTGGCTCATACCCGGAGAAAGAATGGAACCGTATGTACCCATCAAAATGGCAGCACCGGCTGCAGCGGGACGGATACCGGCGCGAATCATAACCGGAATGAACGTTGCACCCACAGCAGCAGCACAACCTGCGGCAGAAGGAATAGCAATGTTGACGAAGAAGGTCACGGCAGTAGCGGCCGGAATCAGCAGAATGCCCAATCTCTTGAGCGGAGCTGCAAGCAGGCTAACCAGATGACGATCGCAGGAAGTGTGCGTAACGACGTAAGCAAAGCCCATCGCACCGCAGATTGCCATGATCAAGCTGGCGTTCGTCATGCTCTTGGCAAACTGGTCTAAAGCTGCCATCGGTTTCATAGAGATGCAGCATAAGAACAAGCCGGCTGTGAACAACACCAAACGTGTCTCATAGCGCTTAATTAAGCAGTAAATCGTCACAATAATGACGAGCACTGCAATCCAGGCTGTAATTGACATTGAAATATACCTATTGATTTTTTGTGTACTGCTTTTTCCGAATCCGGAAAAAACTCTCCCCGGCTGAAATGGGAAAATTCACTATTTCGGCCTGCCGTGAGTGTTTCACATTTGTCACTTTTTTGTAATGTGGGTAACCCTTACATCTGCACATTTCTTTTACATTTAGACATAAAATTATTGATCCCGTTTATTTGTGACTTTTACTCATTTCTTCCCATCTTTTAGAGTCTGACTTAACGATTTAGACTCTCACAGATACTCAACATTCACACCAGGAGAACACATGACAACTGACTTCCAAAAAGATTCCCTAGTCTTTGCTCAAAAATGCTTTGATGACGTGCGCGCTATGTCCAAAGACACCACCGGCGTTTCCAGACAGGGTTACAGCCCTGTTGAAACAAAGGTTCTTGAGTACTTCAAAAAAATCGGCGTAGAACTCAATCTCGAAATCAGCACCGACAAGGCCGGCAACGTTTGGATGACCGTCCCCGGAAAAAATCGTGAACTTCCCGCGCTCGTGAGCGGCTCTCATGCCGACTCTGTTCCTCAGGGCGGAAACTATGACGGACTAGCCGGCATCGTCGCCGCTCTGACCGTCGCCCGATGGATGCGCGAAACGGGTTATCAGCCCGAACGCGACTATACGGTTCTGATGATGAGAATGGAAGAAAGCTCCTGGTTTGGCAAATGCTATGTGGGTTCTCTCGGTATGACCGGCCAGCTCACTGAAAAGGATTTAGCCCTCAAACATCGCAGCAACGGAAAAACACTTGCTGAGACCATCAAAGAATGCGGCTTTAATCCGGAAGATCTGACAACCGGCGAGCCTGTTGTCGATCTCGCCAAGATGGCTGCCTTTATCGAACTTCATATCGAACAGGGCCCGACCCTTGATTCTTCCGAAGAATACCGCGTCGGTATCGTCACCGGCATCCGCGGCAACCTTCGTCATAAGACGATTCGCTGCATCGGCCAGACCGCTCATTCCGGCGCCGTTGACAAACAATTCAGACACGACGCCGTGCTCGCTTTTGCCGAATTGGCCTATAGTATGGACTGCTTGTGGGATGAGTGGCTCAAAGCCGGACACGACCTGGTTTTCACGATCGGCGTCGTTCACACTGCCCCGACTTCTGCAATCGCGATCGTTCCGGGCGAAGTTACCTTCTGTTCCGACATTCGTTCTCTGTCTCAGGAGACACTCGACGGCTTCCATGCTTTGTTTGAAGAAGAAGCCCGTAAGATCGGAGAAAAACGCGGCGTTAAATTTGAATTTGACGGCATGATCAAGAGCCAGCCGCTCGCCATTCACAAAGAACTCAGCGAGCACTTGGCCAAGTCCGCCACTGAGGCAGGCCTCAAGGTTAAGAAGTTGCCGTCCGGCGCAGGTCACGATACGGTTATTTTCGGCAACCTCGGCATTCCAGCTGCGATGATCTTCGTTGCTAACCAGAAGGGTTCTCACAATCCGAACGAAGCCATGGAAATCACAGACTTCATTCAAGGTGCAGAAGCACTGTGGCACGCCGTCAAGGCTTTCCCGGTCGGAGGCATCCGCTAAACATTGATTAGCTTTCTATAGGCGTCCGATGCATTGGCTTCAGACGCCTTTTGTTTTGGCCTTTCGAAAAATAATCGAACAATGGTGTTCTCGTCATTAGAATGAACGGAAGTTGCAACGTTCATTCATTGGAGAAGCCGAAAGTGAACCTGAAAAAACTCCTTGTAACTTTCAGCCACTCGCTGTTTTGGCAGATCTCCTGCTTTTTGCTCGTCGTCACTGCCTTTGCCTTCGGAGCCCTCTTCCTCGTACTTCAAATCTCGGAAGATTCGACCGGAAAAGGCAGCGCAATTAATGTGTCGGGCTCTCTTCGTATGCAGAGTTATGTGCTGGCCTTGACAGTCGCACGCAGCTCGGAAGACACCGAGGTTGTTCGCAGTAAGGACATTAAGACTGCCATTGCAGAATTCGAAAGACGTTTAAACCTGCCGGGGCTAACTCAGGCTATTCCTGAGGAGTCAGACAATGAACTTCGCAAAAGCTACGACCTTATTTCTTCCGATTTCTATTCAAAAATAAAACCGATGGCGCTAGAAACCATTCAGCAGCCGCAAAAGATCCATGAGTTTTTAAATACGGTTCCTAAGTTCGTCTCTGTCATCGACACGTTTGTTTTTGACCTGGAACAGGATCTCGAATCAAAAAGCAATTTCATCCACGCCGGCCTCATTGCTTTCATGCTTTTGGCCTTCGTCCTTTACTTCGGTGTACGCTATTTCCTGCGTCACACGCTGTTTGAACCCTTAGAAGATTTGGCTAACCTTGCCTCTTCCGTCCGAAACGGCGATTTCACAAAGTCGAGTACTTATAGAAAGCACAATGAGATCGGAACACTTTCCGAAAGCATGAACTTCATGATCCGCGACTTATCGCGCATGTACTCATCCCTGGAAGAACAAGTTCGTGAAAAGACTGCTGACTTAAATCGCCAAAACAAAGCGCTCAACCTGCTCTACGGACTTAAGAACGTCCTCGGGGCCGAACTCAACCGATCGGTTTTAGAAAAAGCCCTGGACTTTTGCTCCGAAAATTTAGAAGCCTTGAGCTGCGCTGTTTACCTTCGCAACGACGGCGACAAGACGCTTCGTCTTGCCGCGCGATTCAGCCACCATCCGATTGACCCCGAAGAAATAAGAAAGTTTTTTGAAGGCCAAAACGTTTCCTTCGAGAAATACAATTTCTTCAAGAAAGAAGTCCTCGGAAAAGGCTGCACACTCGTTCTTGTCCCCGGAGCTGTCGGAACCACGAGGCTGTCTTTTGCTGCAATCTTTTGCGGTGAAGCTCCGGTGCACATTGATCGCGAACTGCTTCGAAGCATTGCACGAGAATTTGCTTTAGCGATCAACAACTCTGAGAAGAACGTGGAGTCTCGCCGTCTGATTCTTTTTGAAGAACGCTCGACTATCGCGCGCGAACTTCATGACTCGATCGCTCAGTCCCTCTCCTTCTCTCGAATTCAAATCACACGTCTGGACGCCGCGCTTAAAAACAAGTCCGACGAAGCTGAAGTCCGCAGCATTCTCGATGAGCTCAAGCTCGGCGTGATCACCGCTTATCAACAGCTCCGTTCAGTTTTGACAACCTTCCGTCTCAAGCCGAAATCTCCAGACCTTCGTGAGAACATTCTTTCCTCTCTGGATGAATTTAAGGAGCGTTCCGGCATCGACTATAGCGTCGAAAATCAGATTCAAAGTTTTGAGCTGGATGCTCAAAGCCATGTACATTTGCTCCACATCCTGCGTGAAGCTCTGACCAACGTCGAGAAGCATTCTCGGGCAAGCGCCGTAGAGGTCACCTTTAAACCGATAGGGGAATATTCCTTCGAAATGCGCGTCTCAGACAACGGGCAAGGATTTGATCTAAAAAGTAAGAAAGGTCATTACGGGTTGGAAATCATGCATGAGCGTGCTAAGGTATTGGGCGGGGAATTGCATGTTGAACCTGTCATCCCCCACGGAACTTCGGTTGTTCTTCGTTTTAACTCTCAGAAAAAGGCGGTTTCCTGATGGCTAGTGAACATGACATTATTGTTGTAGATGACCACCCGCTCTTTCGCCGCGGCGTCATCCAGTTATTAAAAATGGATCCGTCCTTTAACGTTGTCGCTGAAGCCGGCGATTTCGAAGCAGCAATGGTAGCTGTACGCGAAAGAGACCCCGATATCGTTCTTTTGGACTTGAACATGAAACACACGAGCGGCGTGGAGATCCTAACGGCAATCAAAACGTTTGACCCTTCGATCCGTGTCATCATGCTCACGGTTTCGGACTCTCCTTCCGACCTGCTCCAATGCTTCCAAAACGGCGCCGACGGCTACCTGCTCAAAGATCAGGAGCCGGAACAGATTCTTGAAGACATTCAGAAAGCCGCAAAAGGCCAAACAGTTCTCTCTGCGTCGATGAATCAGGCCTTAGCCGAGTGCTTAAGAGAAGAGTCCTTCAGCAAAGAGCGCCGCGTCTCCGAGCTTACAGAACGAGAAAAGAGCGTCTTGAAGCTCATTGCGCAGGGCAAGACCAACAAAGAAATCGGCAAAGCCCTTGAAATTTCTGACGGCACGGTCAAAGTGCACGTCAAACATGTGCTCCACAAGCTCTCCTTCCGCTCCAGAGTGGAAGCAGCGGTTTGGGCTAAAGAACAAAAGAATCTTTAGTTCTGCCAATACAAAAAAAGCGCACGACTGGAAATTCGGAAGTGCGCTTTTTTGTGTGGCTCTACGCTTTATTTTTGCGGCAGAACTTCAGCGTGGCAGAGCAGGCATTCGTAGCGGTTGGGATTGACCTTACCGTCGCTCACATGGCTGGGAGGCAGCGGTGTGGGAGAGCCTTTGGCTACTTTCATGCCCGGTTCGCCGGGGATGTGGCACATCACGCAGGCATTCTTTTCCGGAGTAATCGGAATGTAGGCTGCGATCGGATGCGGAATCATCGGGGGAGCAAACTTGGCGAGCTCAGAGGACTGAGCAGGCTGCTGTGCATACACGACAGGGGCAAAGACCAGTGCAGCAAGAGAAAGCATGAATAATTTTTTCATATGAACTCCTATTGAGTTTTCTTTGAATCTTTAATCGGGCGAATTCCGAAATTAAGGCTGTTTTCCGGGCAAATGCTCACGCATTTACCGCAGTTCGTGCATTCTCCGGAAGCGTACATACCGACTTCCGCCGCTTTCTTGAAGTTAATCACTTGCGGTTCGGGGCAGACTTTGATGCAGTCGCCGCAGCGGGTGCACGTATCATTGTCAAACTTGACTTTGGTCAGACCGATCTTTCCCCACAACGCCCAGAAGGCGCCTAAAGGACAGAGATGGCCGCACCAGCCGCGTTTTGTCACGGCAAGGTCAAGCGCAAAGATTCCGAAGACAGCACTCAACAGACCTAAGAATCCTCCGTAAACGATCTCACGCCACAGAATGCCTTGCGGGCTGATGGCTTCAAAAGCTGCCGTTCCCGTCACAATAGACAGAATCAGAGCAATCGCCAGAAGCACATAACGCGTACCGGAAGACAGAGACAGAACGTTCGTGTTGATGCCTAACTTCTTACGGCACCAGAAGGCAAAGTCCGTCACCAAGTTCATCGGGCACACCCAGGAGCAGAACGATCTGCCGCTTACAACCCAGTAAACGGCAAGGATGATTCCGGCTCCGATCATGGATTCCGGTGAAAGCCAATACTGAGCGACCAAGCGCTGCAGAGCGGCAAACGGATCAGCCAGTGGAACGGTGTCAAAGATTCGAGAAGAAGAAAGATCACCTGCAAGAATCGGATGACCGAGGACTTTCCAGCCGAAGCGGAATGTCCCGATGAAGGCGAGCAGAATGCAGAACTGAACAAAACGGCGCGCAATCGTAAAACGATAGCGATGCAGCCATTCTCCGAACGTGCGGGGCGCATCCAGATGACGAATTACTTTTTTGTTTTCCATCATGGCAGCTCCGAATTCAGGAAGTCGAGGCCTCCCGGAGGAAGCGGCTTCCCATCTTTACTCGTCATCGGTGCATCGGGCACAGCTCGAGCATCGAGTTTTTCCTTCCAGCCCAAACGATAGTGGTCGCCGATCTTACCGAGGAACGCATCCGGATCAACAATGTTGATGGAAGGTTTATCGGTCGGGCAGCTATGCACGCACAAACCGCATCCGGTGCACTTATCGGGATGAATTTCCGGTACGAACATCGCATGGTTACTGATCTGACGCGGCTGGCTCACGATCACGATCGCCTTGTTTTGTTCAGGGCAGTCGCGATAGCAGATTTCGCAGCGCAGACCTTGCCAGGACAAGCATGTGTAGTGGTCGATTGCGGCCACACCCATCTTTGCCTCGGTAATGTCGGTTAATTCGTGCGACAGCGCTCCGCTCGGACAGGCTTTCACGCAGGGAATGTCTCCGCACATGTAGCAGGGAATATCACGCGGCGTAAAGAACGGTGTTCCAGGGGCGGCGATATCGTTGAAACGGGCCAGTTTCAGCGTGTCGTAAGGACATGCTTCCACACACAGTCCGCATTTGGAACAGGCGGTTTCAAACTGATCAGGAGGCAGTGCTCCGGGCGGACGGGGAACAAACCCCTGGGCTTTGGCGGACTTCTGCAGGAATAAATCCCAAATCAGACCGGCGCCCACGCCGACGGCAGCGACTTGCAAACCTTTCTTCAAAACGTCTCTTCGGGTTTGATTCGTCATGGAGGGTACGGAGGGCCGTCCCGGCCCTCCCGTTCAAAAGTTACTGAGCCTTATAGACCTTGACGGCAGATTTCTTGAAATCCGGTTCTTCGGAAATCGGGTCTGTCGCGTCAATAACGACCTGGTTGGTCTGAACTTTTCTATCGAAGAAGGCCAGCCATGTCATTCCTCTCGGCATGAAGTTACGCTGGTTGGTCTGAACAATCGCCTTGACCTGACCGCGGCGGCTTTCGCAAACTGCGACGTCACCGTTCTTCAGGCCGCGTTTTTCAGCATCCTTCGGATTCATGTACAAGAAGGAGTTCGCCTGAGCACGTTCAAGTTCAGGCACTCTCATGGTCATACTGCCGGTATGCCAATGTTCAAGGATACGGCCGGTGCAGAGCCACAGGTCATATTCCTTATCCGGCTGTTCAACAGGAGCAGCGTACGGACGGAAGAAGATCTTAGCCTTGTTAGGCAGCGGAACCGGTTTCGGATCCGTGACACCGAACAAGTTGCCGGTCGGGATTGCCTTGAAGAGCTTACCGTAGAAAGCGTAACCGCCTTCCTTGACATACGGGTCATAGTCCTGGTTGAAGCGGTAGAGGGTTTCTTTACCGTTGACAACCGGCCAAATCAAACCGCGTGTTTCGGAGTTCATATAGGTTGTGAAGTCAGCCAGGTCATGGCCGTCGCCCAATGTGAACTTACGATATTCGTTGAACAGGGCCTTTTCAGGGAACCAGTTCAGGTTGCCCGGAGCGGTTGTGCTGTTGATCTTACTGACGAGGTCAGGATCAGGCCAAGCCACCTTCAGGTTATCAGGACGTGCAAAGAGAACGTCATAGAGCGTCATGTCGGGTTTGATGCCCATCTTCTCGGCTTCGTCGAGAACGCTCGGCAGTTTACCGTCGGTGTAGCCGTCAACCTTGAGGCCCGGAACCGGCTGTTCGCCCCAACAGTCTTTAACCTGCAGGCGTTTTGCAAATTCCATCATCATCCACAGATCGGTACGAGCTTCTCCGGGAGGATTGGCCATCTGCTGCCAGCCTTGTGTACGACGTTCGGCGTTGCCATAGAGACCCCATTTTTCGAAGATCATTGCTGCCGGCAGAATCAAGTCGGCGTACTGGCAGGAGAATGTCGGATAGGCATCGGCAACCACAACGAAGTTTTCGGGATGGCGAGCTGCCTTAAGCCAGTGATTGGAGTTCGGTGCAGCCTGGAAGGGGTTGACAACCTGTGTCCAAACGAAGTTGACAGAATTGTCTTCCATACCGCGGAGGATTTCCATGTAAGCACGGCCAACCTTCGGGTTAATCGTCTTTTCAGGGACACCCCAAATCTTTTCACTCTTCACACGAGCCGGTTTCTGAGCAACCAGCAGGTCGGACGGCAGACGGTGGCAGAAAGTACCGACTTCACGAGCAGAACCGCAAGCGGAAGGCTGACCGGTTAAGGAGAAGGCACCGTTGCCCGGACGAGCGTGTTTAGCAAGAAGGAGATGGACGGAGTAGATCAGTTCATTGACCCAAACGCCTCTCTGATGCTGGTTAAAGCCCATGCACCAGAAGCTGAGGATGTCGTTCTTCTTGTCGATGTAGATGTCAGCAAGGTTCTTAAGTTTCTTCTTGAAGTCTTCCAGGCTTTCGTCAGGGTCGCCCTTAGCGATTTGTGCCGTGAAGTCCAAGGTGTAGGGTTCAACGCCTTTTTTGAAGTCTTCAAACGAGATGCTCCAGTGAGCACCGGCTTTGCCGCCCTGCTGAGTCTGTTTGACTTCTTTGCCGGCTAATTCAGGACGGCTCTGAGCGATGGCTTCTTCCTTGCTCAGGATGATGGCGTTCTGTTTAGCCTGAATATCTTTTTCTTTCGGAAATGCAAACTTGTCGGTAGGACGCATACCGTAGCCGATATCCATTCCGCCTGCGGCGAAGATGCAGTGCTTGTTCACAAAGTCGTGATCAATTGCGTCACGGTGAACTATTTCTCTCAGGATATAGTTAAGGATAGCCAAGTCACCATTCGGAGCAAAGATGATCGTTTCATCGGCCATGTTAGAACTCATGTTCTTATAGGTCGTAAGATTGATGATCTTCGTCTCTTTGTGCGTCAGCTTGCGGTCGGCAACGCGAGACCAAAGAACCGGATGAGCCTCGGCCATGTTATTGCCCCACAAAACCATTGTGTTGCATTTTTCAATGTCGGAGTAGTTGTTAGCCGGCTCGTCGATACCAAATACCTGGTAAAAACCAACCACAGCGCTCGCCATACAGAGACGGGCATTCGGGTCAATGTTGTTAGAACGCCAACCGGCTTTTACGAGTTTGCTGGCTGCATAAGCTTCCGGAATGGTGTACTGACCGCTGCCCAGAATTGCAACGCCTGTCGGTCCTTTTTCCTTGTAAACACGTTTGAACTGATTCGCCATTTCGGTGAGAGCCTCGTCCCATGTCACCGCTTCAAACTTTCCGTTCTTATCGAACTTCCCGTTTGTACGGCGCATCAGAGGCTGTGTCAGGCGATCCTTTCCGTAAAGAATCTTGGCATTGAAATAACCTTTAATACAGTTCAAGCCCTTGTTAACGGGTGCATCCGGGTCGCCTTTTGTGGCAACAACACGGCCGTCCTTTACGCCGACCTGAAGCCCGCAGCCTGTCCCGCAGAAACGGCATACGCCTTTCGTCCAAACGATAGCGCCTTCGCTGCTCTGAATCGCAGCTTTAGCAACTTCGCTCAGAGGTATACCAACCGTCATCGCTGCAGATGCAGCCACTCCGGCTTTCAGTAAATCACGACGTTTAACTTGGGGATTATTAATCGTCATATTGTCTCCTGAACAAGAAATCTAATTGGGGAAAACTTAAGTATTAGAGGAACAAACTACTGCATCGTCCTCAAAGTTGTGAACAACAAGAGCCGCATCGGCAACACCAGAAAGAGTTGAAACGGCTTTAAAAAGGTCAACTTCCGCTGTGACATCCGGAGCTTCAATCACGATGATGCAGCGATTATGATCGGGGTCCTGTTGGTGGACTTCCACACCCTCTATGGTGTCGAGTTCACGGAGCATTTCGTCATAACGGCCGGGGAAGGCACTAACCAACACTCCGGAATAGTTCATAACAACTCCTTTAAATAATATGAGTGTCCTTTAAGAATCTACCAACACTTGAGCGACAAGCTCAAGCGAGTACTCCATGAGCATAAAACAAAACGAGGGAAAACACTAGGTGTTTTCCCTCGCCTCAAAAATCAGAGCTTTTCTAGAGTACTAAATCTTCTCTTAGATCCAGCCGCGAGCGATCGCCATAAAGTAACCGCAGATCGTGGCGGTGATCACACCGATCAAGCCAGGAAGGATGAAGGAGTGGTTGATCACGAACTTACCAATATGAGTTGTTCCGGAACGGTCGAACTCGATGGAAGCCAGGTCAGAAGGATATGTCGGGATGATGTAGTAGCCATAGCAAGCGGAGCAGCAGCCGACAACCACACCGGTCGGAGTACCGATGCTGATGGCAACCGGAACCACGATGGCGATAGCAGCAGCCTGAGAGTTAACGAGCTTGGAAACTAACAGGAGAACGACTGCGTATGCCCACGGATAGAGCTTGACGTATTCAACGAGGACTTCTTTCAGTTCATTGAGGTGAGCCTTGAAGATCGTATCGGAGAGCCATGCAACGCCGAACACGCAGACCACAGCAACCATACCGGAACGGAACACAGAGGTACCGCCGACGGACTTCGGAGGAGTCTTTGTGATCATGCAGATGAGAGCGCCGGCGCAGAGCATGAACATCTGAATAACCAGAGTCATGGAGAGAGGTTTCTTGCCGACCATCGGACGGAGTTCAGAGAAGGCACCAAGCAGAGCAACGACGAGAACAACAGCAAGGAAGATCCACATAGCTGTCCACTGTCTGGAAGGAAGCTTCTTGCCGAGGAGAGTCATGGAATCGCCGTAAACATAGCGCTTGGCTTCCGGATCAGCGATCAGAGCCTGGAACTGCGGGTCTTTGTCGAGGTCTTTGCCGCGGAAGTTGGAGTATGTAGCCATGACGAGCAAACCGATCAAACCGGCAGGGATGGTCAAACTGCAGAGTTCAACCAGGCCGACTTCAGTACCGTTTGCCATCGGATGGCCGGCGATCAAAGCGACCATAGAAACGCAGGCGACGGACACCGGAGAGCAGATCACACCCATCTGAGCAGCGATAGAGGAAGCTGCCATCGGACGTTCCGGACGGATACCGGTCTTGATTGCGACGTCATAAATAATAGGAAGGAGTGTGTAAACCGTATGGCCTGTACCGCAGAGGATCGTCAGTGTAAAGGTGCAAAGCGGAGCGAGGAAGGTCACAACTTTAGGACGTTTTCTCAGAATCTTTTCAGCGATCTGAAGCATGCAGTCCAAGCCGCCGGAAGCCTGCAGTGTAGAACCTGCTGCCACCACGGCGATGATGGTCAGAATAACGTCGACCGGCGGTTTACCCGGAGGAAGACCTAACCAAGGTTTCGGACCGAACATAATCACAATCAAACCGATGCCGGAGAACAAACCCAGGAACATACCGCCGCGCGGAGCGGAGATGAAGAGGAATGCAATCAGCAGGGCAAATTGGAACCAGAAATAAATACTCATGGCGAATTTCTCCTGTCTAAACTTTCAGAGATCTTTTTACAAATTGTTTCCATCTGAAACAAACGGAATAATCCGCCGATTTGTTTTTGTAAACAAGCGAAAAGTTCAGTTTGTACGCTACATTAGGGAAAGTACCTAAACCTTACGGATTAAATTTTGAGCTTAATTATTTGTTTTTAAATATTATTTTTGAAGAATGAGAAGGTTTTTCAATTTTATGCGAAACGTAATTTTATTAGGTGTTTCTACTTATATTTTGATGATCTAAACGCCTACAAATTAGCCTTTTTCCTAGACATATTTGTTTTCATTCTGGCTTTTCCGTCTTGTATTTTTGAAACATTTTGGTTTGAAGGCACGATGAGTTAGCCGCCTTTTTCAGGAATCGCGGCGAAAAAGTATTTCCGGCTTCTCAGAATGTCCATTCTCATGAATCAATTAGAGCCTTAATGGGGACCGTTAATTTATACCAAAGTTTTATGAAAAAGAATAAAAAATAAATATTGGACATGAAAAGGGGCCCACTGGTAAATTTTGTTTCATCAGCCACCTCTCTCTCCATAGGACCCACGATCATGTTGAAAAGAAGACAAGTTTTACTCGCGGTTGGCGCCTCCGTTTCCGGCCTCTCCCTCCCCGCTCTTGCTCAAACCGCCGACAGTTCTTTAAAAGGAACACCTATCGAAAACATCAAACTGACGCACCTAACAGTCAATAAGAATGCCCCGGTTGTCTTTTATTCTCCGAGCGTCTCGCCCCAAGCCGTTTTAGACATATTCAAAGCCGTCGGACTGCCCGTACAAGGCAAAGTCGGTTTGAAGGTTGTATTCGGAAATCAGCGTGACCGCGCCAAAATGATCGATCCGGCTCTCCTGAAGCCGATCGCTGATGAACTTCATGCAACGCTGATTGAGAGCAATTACATGGACAGTGCCCGCTCGAACGCTGCTGCTCATTTGGCAACCGCTAAATCCCTCGGTTATGACAAGGTCGCTCCGATCGATATTTTGGATGCCGAAAAAGAAATAGCAATTCCGGTGCACAACAGCTACCACCTAAAGAACTTCATTACCGGATCGCACCTGACTGATTACGACACGCTGGTTTCAATCGTTCGTTTCAAAGGACATAACTTACAGAGATACAGCGGAGCGACGAAAAACCTTTCCATCTGTCTGGGAACGGCCAGAGGTGCGTGCCAGGTACACAGTGCCGGCGAAGTCACGGACTACTACCATCCCTCTTCTCCCAAAGAGACTTCCGAATCTATGGCAGACGCCGTGAGCGCGGCCCTTGATTACAAGAAAGGACGCTGGGTGTTTATTAACATCATCAACGCCTTAAAACCGGTCGACGGCTGCATCGGAACGGCGGATCGTCCTGATCTCGGCATCGTTGCTTCCACGGATCCGATTGCTGCCGACCGAGCCGCGCTTGATATCGTCTATGGTCTTACCTCTGATCCGGAACTGCGCAAAGAATGGGAACGCGAACATTCCGTCGACGTTCTCGATTATGCCGAAAGGAAAGGACTCGGCTCTAAGGTCTACCGTCTGCAGAAAATTGACTGACAAGTACGGTCTTTGTCTGAATTTACGGCGCCGCCGCATCGAATAAAATGAGCGGATATCTCAGCACTTTCGGCTAAAGGAGACTCCTCGACGATGACAGAAAATCGCGTTCTTTTTGATTATGACCGTGCGGCCCGCACCTCGGTTCCCGAGGCGGTCTTCTGCCAAAGCAAGTCCCGTGAGGTCATCTACAGTCTCATGGAAGAGTTCTCCCAAGCGGATGCGCCGGCAATTCTTTTTACCCGGCTCAGTGAAGAGGTCTTCTCCTCCTGTCCCGCCGAAGTAAGCCGACATTATTCTTTTGACTCATTGGCCCGTATCGCCTTTTGCAAAAAGCTTGATCAAGAACACCAAGGAAGTGTCGCTGTCGTTTCCGCCGGAACCGCAGACGGCTTCGTCACCTGGGAAGCCGCGCGTACGCTGGAATTCATGAATATTCCCTTCCAAGTGTTCGAAGACTGCGGCGTAGCAGGCCTCTGGCGCCTGGAAAACAAAATCGAAGAGATCAACCGCCACCGCATCATTATTGCCGTGGCCGGCATGGAAGCCGCACTCGGCAGCGTTCTTGCGGGACTCACCTCCCGGCCCATCATCGGCGTCCCCACTTCTGTGGGATACGGCGTCTGTGACGGCGGAAAAACTGCCCTGAACAGTCTCTTAGCCTGCTGCTCTCCGGGACTTTCGGTCGTAAATATCGACAATGGTTTCGGCGCCGCCTGCACTGCCGCTAAAACTCTCAGCTCTTTCGGATGCTAATCAAATGACTCCTCATTCCCACGATATCGAATCTCTCCACGCTCACGATCACTGCGAAGAGCATGTTCACCATCATGACCATGCGGATCATGACCACGAAGACCATCATCACCATCACGAACACCACAGTCACGGAGCCGATCAAAAAATTCTCACGATTCGTCTCCATTCCGGCATCGCAGGAGATATGTTCCTGTGCGGCTTAATGTGCATGCTCGGCATGAACAATGAAGAAGCAGACTCCGTTTTGAACGGAATCTTTTCCGAGCTCAAAGGTTCGGTCCATCTTGAGGACAAATTTGTCGGCGGTATCCGCGGCTCCTTCTGCCGTGTAGAGCTACCTCACGAACATGAGCACCGTCGACTGTCCGATGTCCGCGCCATCATTGAAAAAGCCCGGATGAGCAACAAAGCCAAGGAACTCGCGCTTAAAACTTTCGGATTCGTTGCTGAAGCCGAGGGCAAAGTGCACGGCATGACACCCGAAGAAGTGACCTTCCACGAGGTCGGAGCATTAGACAGCATTTTGGATATCTGCTTTAACTGCGAGCTCTTCACTCGTTTGAATCCGGATCGTCTCATTGTCAGCCCGCTTCCGATCGCTGACGGACACATTCATTGCGCACACGGCGTAATCCCATCTCCGGCGCCGGCTGTTCAAGTGCTTTTAGTCGGTATTCCGGTTCGTCCTTTCGGTGCCGAAGGTGAAACCGTGACGCCGACCGGCATTGCCCTTCTTAAGGCTTTCGGCGCTGAGTTTGGTCCGTGGCCGCAAATGGTTATCGAAAAAATTGAAACCGTGTATGGGACGTATGTCTATGAAGGCGTACCTAACGGCGCTACCTTCGCATTAGGAAAAAGTTTTGAATAACGACCCTCGTTTGTCCCGACTTGAAAAGGTGCTTGCTGAGATTGCGCCTGATAAGCGGCTCGCGATCGCCTTTTCCGGCGGTTTGGACAGCCGTTTCCTGAGCTTTGCAGCCAAGTATCTGGGATACACCGTCAAACTTCTCACCGTTAGAGGTCCGCACATTTCTGCGGAAGAGACAGCGGAAGCCGTGCAGTGGGCGCAGGATAACGGCTTTGAGATGGAGCTTCTTGATCTCAATCCCCTGCAGATGAAAGCTGTTGAGTTTAATCACACTGACCGGTGCTACTTCTGCAAAAAGCATTTGTTCCTTGAGCTCAAAAGACGGGCAGCGGATCTTCCGCTCTGCGACGGTACCAACCATTCGGACTTATCTCATTACCGTCCCGGACTGAAGGCATTGAGCGAACTGAAAATCCACTCACCGCTGGCTGAGGCTAGTTTTTCAAAGCAGGACAATCGAGAAGTCGGCGCCTTGATCGGTTTGGATCACTGGGATCAAGCCGCGCGGCCCTGCATGCTGACGCGCCTGCCCTACAACCAAAAGGTCCTTGCCTCAGACCTCACGGCCGTTGGGGAAGCCGAAACAGCATTGAACCGCTACTTCGCCGGATTAAACAAGGGCGAGATCCGCTTCCGGCTTCGAAAGGTCAGCCCGGAAACCTTTGAAATGCACATTCAAAGGGAAGACTTTGAACGCCTTTCCAGGGAAGAGCGGGCTGATGCTGCGCACCTCTTGGCTTCCTTCCCGCTCTTTGCAGCGGCTCAATGGAAGCCGATGGATAAGCTCTCAGGGTACTTCGATCAGCTTCTCGAACAGCCGGCTCATTAATCGGCAAAGGACGCCGAGGCGTCCTTTGTATGGGTTGCACGCTAAGTTATTCTTCAACGCGAGGTACCGTGAGAGAACCTTCCGGCATCACGATAACGGATTCAACTTTACCGATTTCTTTTTCCGCAGCAGCCAGTGCTTCTTCGATCGTGTCATAAGCACCCGAGAAAAGCATATCGCGAGCCATCTTACGATCGAGCGCAGTCACCAAGTAATACTTGGCTTTTTCCATCAAGCGCGTTACGGCATAAGCCTTGTTTGCGCCGATACGGAAATCTTTCTCGAGTTCGGCTTTAATGGCCTGAGGAGAACCGAGACGGCGGCAAGCTTCTTCCAGTACCGCAGATCCGCTTCCTTCAACGCATTCGGCCACCATAATGACAGCACCGCCTTTGCGCACGGCACAAGCTGCGTTGTCCATTGTCTTCTGCATCTGATAAACGTTGATGTCTTTCGGATATCCGCCGCAGGAAGCAATCACCAGGTCGGCTTCTTTCGGAATGACGCTGCCGTAGACTTCATCAACAAACTTGCAGGCTTCCTTATGGGCCTGGATGTAATCACCGGCAAACATTTTGAGGAACTGATGCTTCGCATTCAGGATGGCGTTAAACAAGAAGAGAGAGCGTCCTTTTGCGAAGAGAGCGACACCTTCCATCTGGTCTTCATAGCAGGGGTTGCCCGTGGTCTTGCCGAGGCCGGCTGCCGGATCGAGCATGAAGCTGTGGTTAACGCGGACCGTTTCCATGGCAGCGCAGCCCGGGAGAATAGCCTTGCGACCGCCGCCGTAACCGCTAAAGTAATGATGAACGATCGTGCCCGTCAGAATGACATGGTCGACGTCGCAGAGGTGCTTATTGATCCAAACCGGTGTTCCGCGAGAAGTCGTACCGAAGTACTTGAAGTCTTCCTGCTCATTGCAGAGGCTGTTGTACATCTTCAGACGAGAAGCAACATCCTTGCCCACAGCTTCGACCATTTCTTCTTCGGTCATCGGGCGGTGCGTGCCGAGCGCGAAGACAATGTGCATATCTTCGTCTTTGACGCCGAGCTTATTCATCTCGTTGACGAGAACCGGCATAAAGTCGAAGCTGTTTGCGACGCGTGTCGGGTCATTGCAGATGAAGGCAACCTTCTGGCCCGGTTTGATGATTTCGTTGATCGGAGGACATCCGATCGGGTGGTAGATCGCCTCAAGAATTTCGTAGGGGATGTTTTTCATCGGCTCGAATTCTTTGGTACGAACTTCTTTCAAAACCAAAGTTTCGTCGAGCTCGATTTCTTTAGAGCCTTGTCCATAAGGCAAAACGTACTTCTTCATGGAGTCTCCTAATTTTTTGAACGTTAGAACCCGCCTGCCGTGCTGCATTAATAAAGATTTGTCTTGGGCGAGCTGATGATCAAATGAATTTGGCTCTCATCAGATCTTCAGGCCTCAATGTTAATACGTGTTACAAATCTTGTCTCTTGATTATGTAACCTGTCACCGCACCTAGAAGCGAAATGCCGCAGCCAACCAAATAGGCCAAGCTGAAACTTCCGCCGGCAGACAGTGTTTTGATGATCCAGGGACCTAAAACACCGGCAAAGGAGAAGCCGGCAAACATAATGCCGTAGTTGACGCTGTTGTGTTTTGCACCAAAAGCGGCTGCCGTAAATCCCGGGTAAATGCCCATAAAAGAGCCGAACGAGAAACCGACCAATGTCAGTGCAGCGAAGAACAAAGCCACTGAACCTTCACCGCATATGAGCAGCAAAGCCATCCCAAGTGCCGTAAGGACAGAGGACAAAATCAGCGTTTGGCAGGCTCCGAGTCGATCGGATAGGGTACCCGCGGCAACTCTGCCGAGAGTATTGATCAGGGCCAGGTAAGAGACTGCAGTGGCAGCCATTGCCGTCGTGAGTCCCACCTGTTTGCCCGCAATACCTGCCGAATGCGAGATGATCATCATTCCGGACACGGCTCCGCAGCACAAGAAAAACAGCATCTTCCAAAACTGCTTTGTCGCAATCATCTCCCGCCAGCTCAAGCCGGATGCTGCATGGTTTGCAGTGGGATTGGCCGAGGTTTTGCCGACAAAGATGAAGCTAAGCAGACCGCCTGCACAGATCACTGCACCACAGACAGCGCCGACAATTTCAAATGACTTTTGAATACCGAAATTCGTCGTCAGCAAGTGGGCAATCGGCGGAAGAACAACTGAACACAGTCCGTAAAAGGCGGTGGCCATGCCGCCTGCAAAGCCCCTTCTGTCAGGAAACAGTTTCACGCATGTGTTAATTGTGGCGCCGTAGGTCAGGCCGAGACCTAAACCGAACAGCAGCGAATAACTCAGGATTAAAGACCCCAAGTCCGAAGCGCTTCCTGCTAAAAACAGACCGCTTCCGATCAAGAGTCCTCCGATCGTCATCAGCCAGCCCGGCCCAAAGCGGTCGTTGATAAAGCCGCCAAAGATCATAGGCAGCGGTCCGACCGCGTTGGCCAAGCCAAACACGATCGCCAGATCTCCTGCGGTGTAGAGAACGTTATTGAGCTGGCTCATCTGCTCAGCTTTCGGACCGGCAAATACACTCCAGGCATAGATCGATCCGGTGCAGAAGTTCACCAGGCATGCCGTAAACAGGAACTTCCAGCGATTTGAGTTATTAGTCATTTCCGCCGCCTATTTCTTTTGCTGCCTGATCCAGAGTCTTCAAGAACGTTTCTTGGCTTTCTGTAAAACGCTGAACAAAACTTGCCGCATCTTCGATATGGTTTCTCTCAGTCTTAAGAAGTTTTCTCACTTCTTCAGCTGAGCAGCTTCCGGCAGTCTGGCGCCCTTCCACAATCGCTCGGGGATTCAGTGCGGCCTTGAACTCCTCTTCTGACAAAGGAAACGGCATCTCAGCTCTTTCTTTCTGGAAATCTTTCCAGATTTCGCAAACTTCCTCGTAAAGCGTCGTTTCCGGCGTTTTAGAGTGAGCTCGGGCCCAAGTGACAAGAGAGCTTGCAAAGCCGTGACCGGTGCGGAAATCAATTCCTTTCAATACGAATCTGTCGGCGATTTCCTGAGTACATGTCCAGTCAGAAGCAATTTCTTTTAAGGCATTTTCTTCTTTAACTCGCAGCCCGTTGACAACACGATCAAAGCGGCCGAGCACGCTTTTAACGTCCTTGAATAACTCATTAATTAGCGGTTCATCCCGTTCGTCCGGCATTCCTGTCGGCAGGTTCTGAAGTCGAAGGAGCCAGCTGATTGCCTCAGAGGTCACAAAGCTGCAGTCGCGTCTTAAGTCATTCACAAATCCGGGATTTCTCTTCTGCGGCATAGCGCTTGAAACGTAAGTACTTCCGGACAAGTCTAAGACGACCCAAGGATAAGAGTGATGGTATTGAGCAGAGAAATCCGCTAAAAATTCCGAAATCAGCGTCATCACAGAGACGACAATCTGGGAGAGTTCCAAAGGCAGTGTGTTGCCAGCAATTTGTCCGGCATCAAAAGAATTTTCGGACGGTGCCGCAAAGCCGAGGAGATCAGCGATACGTTTACGATTCAGCGGCCAAGCTGTTCCGTTTAGAACACCGGCGCCCATCGGGCAGACGTCGTATCTGCTAAAGCATTGAATGAAACGCTCGGTTTCTCTGCTGAAAGCTCGTGCAAAGGCCAAAATGTAGTGAGAGTAGCTTTCCGGCAGCGCTTGAACGCCGTTGGTATAAGCCGGTACCACTTTGCCGGATTCTCTTTCGGCGAGGTCGCACAGACTCTTTTGAATGCGGGCAATCTGCTCTACCGCAGCAGCGATTCTTTCTTTGTTCAGTCCGAACTCGACCGTCGCCAGGATGTCCTGGCTGCTGCGCCCGACATGCATCACGGAACAGTCCATGCCGGCACGCTTCAGGATCTCAGGTTCAAAATGAATGTAGGCGTTGAACTTCGGCAATTCGCCTTTTTCACTCGCATCTTCAACTGACCGCATCGCCTTAATAATGCGCACGGCTTTGTCTCGATCGATCAGATTCTCTTCCAAGTTACTGATCAGGCTGGCAAGATTGATACGGTGAAGCCACCAATTGGTATCGTGTTTTTGTAAACCGTCTGCCGCATCGCTCTTATCTCTTCCGGCGGATGTCATTTCAAAACCTAACATTTGTCTCTCCTCTCTTAATGAGGGACGGCATTAGCGCCGTCCCGGTCCTCCAAGTTAGAAGCGGTGCATTAAACCGACGATCAACTCACGAGATTTGATGTTTTTTTCCTGCCAATCCGCATGCTGGAGGAAGAAGCCGCCGATACCGTAAACAGAGGTTCTCTTGCTTAACGGATAGACATAACCTAAGCCGGCGTTAAAGCGGTAGAAGTCGTTGTTCTCCGTTATGTTCTGATTTTTACCGAAGGCCGTACCGGCAGAAACTTTTACCGTTCCGCCGAGGGCATTGAACTGAGTACCGAGGGAGAACGCCAGCGCTTTGAAGCCTTTGTTTTCGCCTACTTTGCCGTCAGCTGCCGAAGTGTTTTGCTCTGCCGTAACCGGAGCAAATTCTTTTGTCGCATAGCCGCCGATATAGGCGATGTTCTTCATGTACTGCACGGTGCCGTAAACCGTTGCCGGTTCAAACTTATAGTGACCGCCGAGCAAAACTTTGTAGGCATCTCTAAGTTTCCAGCCACCGACCTTCAGATCCGCGCTTTGAACGTTAAGCCAGTCGGCAGCCAAGGCAACAAAGTACTTCGGCTGGGTGTAGGTCACGCCGGCAGCCATGTAGCGGTTTGTCTTGGATGTGCCTTCGTTCTCATCGGAGGCGCCGTTGGAATACTGGTAATGGAATTCCAAGCCGCCGAAGGACGGAGAGCGGTAGTTGATCATGTTGTCATGACGAGCCGAGGCAAGCGTGCCGACAAACTTCCAGCCCCCAGTCATATTGCCCCAGCCGGCGCCGAAAGGATTAACTCGGCTGTTGAAAAGACCGGTTGTTCCGGAGCCCGTCAGCATGGCCGGCATGCGGCCCATCTTTAACGTACCCCAAGTCTTGGATTCAATACCAAGGCTGGATTCGCGCTCGAAGGCTTTGCCTTTGATGTATTCAGCGCCGTCATCGGCCAAGAAGCCCTGTTCTAAGTGAACAAGCACGGACCAATCGGAATTGAGTTCTTCTCTGGCTTTGATGCCCCATGTCGATACGTTGCCGGTACCTTCCATGTAGCGGCTAGTTGCGCCCTGACGAGCAACCTTCCCGTTCTTCAGAACATTAGGAGCTCTTTGTCCGACCGGCGCCATCATTCCTTTATTGGAATTTTCATGGATGAAGGTGAGGCCTTGATCTAAAAAGCCGAACACTTCAACTTTAGTTTCGGCAGAAGCGACAGAGGCAGCGGCTGCGAGAACTGCGAGGGTAATAAGTTTCTTCATTTTCTATTCCTTGGGATTGGGATTAATTGAGGCGATTGAGGGGTTCGAAAGAGGGATTAGCTTCACGGACGGGAATGCCCTGGCTGCTGTAGAAGGACAACCCTTTGCTTGTCGTAAAGGCCGTAGGCACACCGTTAAAAATCTTCCCGTTTTCAAAAACGGTGTTTCCGCCGGCGAGCACTCTGACAGGTGTCTTAGCAATCGGGTCTGCTACGCAGATGTCTGCGTCTGCACCTACAGACAGGTGACCTTTGGTGGGAAGGTTCAGGATCCTCGCGGGCATAAGGCAGGCTTTTTTCACAAACTCAAGCATCGTGAGGCCGTCTAAATCCACCAGTTCCAGTCCTGCTTTCAGCGTGACATTGCGGGGAATACATCCGCCGTCGGTGGAAAGCGCGTCTACCGTGAAGGCCTGTGATGTACCTCTCTTGGCCGTCGCACAGAGAACTCTGGAAGAAAGGGGATTCAGTCCGGAGAAGCTGCCGGAGACATTGGTGTTCTGATCCAGGAAGTAATCCGCGCCCTCTTTCCCGCTGATAAGAATGGTTTGGTCCTGCCCATCTTTCATTACCGCGAGGCGCCCGGAAAGAATGGCGTCCACAAGACCTTTTTTATCTGGAGAGAAGCCGAAATTAGCCAGACATTTCCTGGGGACCGCAGACTTAGGAATGCCGTTTTCGTCACACACTAAATTCGATCCATTTCGAGAGGACAGATAGCTTTCCGTGACGATGTTCGGATTGGCTTCCAGGATTTGAAGAACCACGATGCTGAGCGCAGCGGCTTTTTCAGGACATCCTCGACAATAAGCATTGATGTGAGGAAGGTGCAGGAAACCTCCGTTAGCGGCGGCCACGGCTTCTTTGACTCCGCTTAAATCGCTTCCGGTTTCCGTAGAACCGGCGTGCCACGCAATGTAAACACCGTTTTCCTGGCAGTAGCGGACAAGACGTTCATTCGCTTTCGGCGTCAGCGGGAAATGACCACCGAGGATTTTGACTCCGTAGCTTCCGTTGGCTAACGCCTTATTGACGAAAGCAGCGATTTCTTCGGTTGAAGGATCATTCGTCGGGACGTTCTTGCCCGGAAGAATCGCTTCCAATGTGCCGTAGTTGATAGCAGCCCCGTTGGTTTTTGCGATGCGGGCAAGATCATCGGACGTCCCGCTCATGTCCAGGCAAGTCGTTACACCGGCTGCTGCCACCATCTTGAAGCCGCAGGCGCTGATACCGAGATGAACATGGCTGTCGATCAAACCGGGGAGAAGCAGGAGGCCCTGGGCCTGCATGACTTCGGAAGCCTCAGAGGGAGCTAGGTTCGGAGCAACTGCGGCAATTTTCCCGCCCTTTATACCGACATCCGTAATTTCATCGCGGTGATTCTTGGCATCGACGACTCGGGCGCCTTTGATTAACAGGTCAAACGTACTCATGATTACACCAGAACAAGAGCTGCGACGATTAAGGAGATGAGCATGGAGAGTCCGACACGTTTGCTGATTTCAAACGGGCTGACTTTGGCAATACCGGCGACGATGATGATGCAGCCGGCCAGAGGGGAAGCCGTGCGGCCGAACTGTCCGGCCACTGCACAGAGCAGTCCCAGGGCTTCCGGGTTCATTCCGAAGCTAGCAGCCGATGGAGTAACCGCCTGATTGAAGGCCCAGATAGCGGCTTCGCCGGAACCGGTTAACACGGCAAGCAGGAAGGGACCGAAAGATGCACCCCAACGAGCGATTTCATTGGATTGTTTGAGCATGTCGATGAAAGCCGGGATCAGACCGATTTCTTTCATACCGACTGCGAATACGCCGGCGGCAACGATGAGGCCGATGACAGAACCGTAGCCCTGGCCCATACCCTTAAAGAATGCTTTAATCAGTTCGTTCGGGTTCTTCAGGCAGATCAGAGCGATGTAGACCCCACCGATAATCATCGAAGCTACTACGTCCAGACCGCTCTTGGGGAACCAGACGGAGCTGATGATGAGGAGGATCATCGGAATGACAGGAGCGATCGCCTTTAAGGGATTCACTTTAAATTCGGCACGGCTTTCTTCAGCCTGGAAACCGGCGAGGTCTTTGGCTTCAAGCTTCTGGTCTTTGAAGTAGAAGCACATAATCAGAGAAGAGAGAACAGCGGAAAGAAGGAAGAGACCGAAAATATACGGGGCGGCATAACTTACGAAGTCCATGATCGGAGAGTTGCCGAGCTTGGCGATAAAGATGTCGTGGGCACATCCGGGATTGACTAAGAGTCCCATCATCGTGCCGCCGCCGACGGCTGCTGCTGCGCCTGCGGGTTTGATGCCGGCTCTGATCATTAACGGAATCAGTGTGGCGCCGACCGTCGCAGCAGTTCCGGCCGCACTCATGATGGCGATGTTAATGAGGAAGGTCACGACGGTCGCGATCAGAATCAGCCAGCCGCCGATCTTTTTGAGCGGAGAAGCAAGAAGAACAACCAGATGTTCGTCGCACTTAGAGAAGGTTACGGCAGCCGCAAAACCCATTGCAGCGCAGATCGGCGGGACCAGGTTGATGTTGACCATGCCTTTAATAAAAGACTGGAAGGCCGCCATCGGGTGACCTGCAAGAACGCACATTGCGAAGCCTGCGAGCAGGAGCGTCATGCGGGTTTCGACTTTCTTAATGATGGCTACGATTGCCAGAATGATTAAGGCAATCGCGCTGATGATTTGCCAAGACATTTTTTTTTCCTTGAAGTTATGAGGTTTGGTGTTGACTTCATGTAGAAGTATTAATTTTTTATGTCTCTGCGTTAATACCAATCTAATGAATCATTAATTGCTAAAAATAGAATTAATTCCCGTAGAATCCTCTAGAACAATCCCTAACTTATTATTTTTTAAAGAATTTAAATTGCTAAAATTGCAATTAATCTCATCTCTTCGAGCAATTAGATATGACGGCGCGTACCAATGATCTCGAGTGCTGGAAACTTTTCTGCCTGGTTGTCGAAAAACAAGGATTAAACGCTGCGGCAGATTTTGCGGATATCGAACCTTCACGACTGAGCCGAGTAATCAACTCATTGGAAGCTGAGTTAGGCAGTCCGCTGCTGGTACACAATCGAAGGCCGCTGCAGACAACAAGTTTCGGGGATCAGGCCTATGCAATGGCCAAAGCACTTCTTGCTCAGCACGCACTGATGCTCGAAACTCTGAAAGGCGACAAAGATCGCATGGAAGGCTTGATCACGCTTGCCATCCCTGCTGGTATCGGACCTCTTTTTGTGACGCCTCAGCTTCTTGAATTCCAGCAGATCTTCCCGAAAATAGAATTTGAGCTCATCACACTCACATCTGAAGCCGAAGAAGTGTTCTACAACCATCCCGAAAAAGTCGTTCATGTTTCCATCGGCTACGGAGTTCCGGGAACCGGCGACATTGTTTCCCGCTACTCCGGAAAAATGGAATTCATACCCTGCTGCTCACCAAGTTATATTAAAAAGCACGGCCATATCGTCGATCCCTCCGAATGCGCTGTACATACGGGCCTCTCTTACACGGGCGGCACGCGAACAAAAACGCAGGAACTGCAGAACGGCGGTGTTGTAAAACAGCTGAAATGGAAGAAGAGTTTGTCGTTCCAGTCTCTAAGCGACCTCAAGAACGCCTGTCTGCTCGGCGCCGGCATTGCCGGGGACATTCCCTTGATTCACTGCATTGATGAACTGGAAGAAGGAAAACTTGTAAATGTGCTTCGCGGCTGGAAGCGGCCGGCCTCAGGCTGCTACCTTTATTCCACCAAGCATTTTGTTGAGTACCGGCGCGTCAAAACGTTCCTCGATTGGATGGCAGAAAAGCACCGAGAAATTCTCGAGCAAATCGACAATCGATTCGGACAGCTGGCCTAAAAACAGAGAAGCTCGTTAACTTCCAGGCGTTTTCCAGTACTCCGGCGACACTGGAAAAGCGTCTTTCTCAACTTCTCCCATTCAAAAATTTTGCCGAGGTTCTTCCAAAACTACGGACCTTTACTACCCTGCCAAAACCAAGCAAGTAATAGGCCTCCGTTTGGTAAAATTTGAGATTGTCTTTTTATAGCTTTAAGGACTCTTTTAAATGTCAGGACATTCCAAGTGGGCCAATATTCAACATAGAAAAGGCCGTCAGGATGCAAAGCGCTCCAATCTCTGGACCAAAGTCATTCGTGAAATCATCGTCGCAGCTCGTTTAGGCGGCGGAGACCCGGACATGAATCCGCGTCTGAGACTCTCTCTCTTGAAAGCACGGGCAGCCAACGTGCCTAAAGACACTGTTAAAAATGCCATTCTGAAAGGCACCGGTCAGCTTGAAGGCGCCAACTACGAAGAAATCCGTTATGAAGGCTACGGCGTCGGCGGCGCAGCTCTGATCATCGACTGCACCACGGACAACCGAACCCGTACTGTTGCAGACGTTCGCCATATCCTCTCCAAGAACGGCGGCAACCTCGGTACAGACGGCAGCGTTTCCTTCATGTTCAAGCACTGCGGCTATTTCCTCTTTGCTCCCGGACTGAAAGAAGACGACGTCATGGAAGTCGCTCTTGATAACGGCGCCGATGATGTGGTTACCGAAGAAGACGGCTCCATCGAAGTCACTTGCGATCCGGCCGCTTTCGAAGCTCTGCACAAAGCCTTCACGGACAAAGGCTGGGAACCCGAAGTTGCTGAAGTTACCTGGAAGAGCGACTCTGAAACCGTTCTTACCGGCGACGACGCAGAACGTATGCAGCGTCTCATCGACGCTCTGGAAGACCTCGATGACGTCTCTGAGGTTTACACCACCGCTGTCTTTGAATAATTACTCAATTCAACCTTAAAACTTAGAGAATTCCCATGAAGATTCTGGTTATCGGAAGCGGCGGCCGTGAGCACGCCCTGGCGTGGCGCTTAGCCCAATCTCCCCGAGTTGAAAAAGTCTACGTTGCTCCGGGTAATGCCGGAACGGCAAATACACCGAACCTTGAAAATTTGGCTATTTCCGACTTGAACGAACTCGCCGATTTCGCTGCTTCCAACGATATTGCTTTCACCGTCGTCGGCCCCGAAGCTCCGCTCGCCAAGGGTGTTGTCAACATCTTCCGCGACCGCGGCTTAAAGATCTTCGGGCCGACCAAAGAAGCTGCTCAGCTGGAATCTTCTAAGGACTTCGCTAAGGCCTTCATGAAGCGTCACGGTATCCCGACAGCCGAATACGAAACCTTTACGGATGCCGAAGCCGCTCATGCTTATGTCCGCCACAAAGGCGCTCCGATCGTCATCAAAGCCGACGGCTTAGCCGCCGGCAAAGGTGTCGTTGTTGCGATGACGGAAGAAGACGCGCACGAAGCCGTCGATTTCATGCTTCAGGACAACAAACTCGGTGACGCCGGCGCCCGCATCGTCATTGAGGATTATCTCGACGGCGAAGAAGCCAGTTTCATCGTTATGGTGGACGGCGAACACGTCCTTCCGATGGCCACCAGCCAAGATCACAAGAGACTTCTCGACAATGACGAAGGCCCCAACACCGGCGGCATGGGTGCTTACTCCCCGGCTCCGGTCGTAACGCCCGAAATCTATCAGATGGTCATGGATCAGATCATTTACCCGACGGTCAGAGGCATGAAGGAAGACGGCATCGTCTTCACCGGTTTCCTCTACGCCGGACTGATGATCAGCAAAGATGCCTCCGGGAAACCCACGGTTAAGACGCTGGAATTCAACTGTCGCTTCGGCGATCCGGAAACTCAGCCCATCATGTCTCGTTTGAAGAGCGATTTCTCCGAGCTCATCGAAGCCGGTATTGACGGCTCTTTAGACAAAGTCATTGCTGAGTGGGATCCTCGCTGTGCCCTTGGCGTCGTGTTGGCTTCCAAAGGTTACCCAACAGCCCCGAGAAAAGGCGACGTCATCTCCGGTGTTGAGCTCCAAGGCGACGACACTGTTACTTTCCACGCCGGTACTAAGTTCAACGATAAAGGCGAACTGGTCACCAGCGGCGGCCGCGTTCTCTGCGTCGTAGGACTCGGTGGCGATTTGCATCAGGCCCGTGACAAGGCTTACAAAGCTCTGGACAAAGTCCATTTTGACGGTATGCAGTACCGTAAAGATATCGGTCATAGAGCACTTTAATTATTACTTTATGCGCCACCCTAAACTTTTTTCGTTTATCGCAGCGCTCGGACTCGGGGCTTGTGTCAGTGCCTTCGCACAAACGACCTCGCCCCTGCCCGGTCCCTTCCCGGCCGATCCGACCCCGAAACCTTTTGACTACCCCCAAGGCTTATCTACTCCGCAGTTCACACTGGAACAGAACCCTGCTTCTGTCATTCAGTTCGGAGACTTTCCGATTGTGCTCGGTGTCACTCCGCTTTCTGTTGTGACAAAAGCGTTCGGAGGCAGCCTTCATCATTTACCCGATCGTACGGACTACCTTTGCTATTCCGCTCCGATCCAAGAAACCCCGAAGCCTAAGAAAAAGGCCAAGAAAAAGCCCGTTGAGGACGAAGTGCCTCCTCCCGAAGTCATCGGACAGAACATTTGGTTCATTATCGGTGAGCGCGGAGAAGTTTCTGAAGCAAAGGCAGAAGCCGTCACCACGGAAGGTGAACTCTGTCCCGCACTGCCGGAAGCTTTTTCTAGTGTTTCCTTCGGACCTTTCCGCATCGGCGTTAATTTGAAGCCCAAAGAAATCAAAAAACTTGAAATTCCTGAGCCCAGTGTTGCCGAGGAAGATTCTCCTTGGCGTTATTGGTTTGCGACCAATAAGGAATCTCATCCTATTCATTACGGCTTCTTTGCCGTCGAAGCGGATCCTGAGTTCGGACCGAAGAAAATGATTTCAACCGAACTTGAATTCAAAGGAGCCTCTCATTGAGAATCGGCGTTTTCGGCGGAACCTTTGATCCGGTACATGAGTCCCACATCCAAATGGGACTCGATGCGCTGGAGCAATGCCATCTGGATAAGGTGTTTTTTGTTCCGACACGTCCTTGGCAGAAAACCGCCCGCGCCTCAGAAGAAGATCGCGCAGCCATGCTGAGCATGGCGCTTACTTCTTATCAAGACAAACTTGTTGTCGATCGTAGGGAGTTAGAGCGTACCGGCGCTTCTTATTCCATCGACACACTCTATTCCTTCAGGCAAGAGTTCGGACCCGAGGCTCCTATTTATTTCATCATGGGCTCGGACCAGTGGAAGAACCTCAAGACTTGGGTTCTTTGGGAAAAATTCCCGCTTCTTTGCAATCTTTTAATTTTTACGCGTGACGGTGAATTAGGCGAGGATCCTTACGAAGGTAAATTCCCGCTGATTTCTGTTCAAGACCTCGGTTCGAATCCGACGCCAAACGGTCTTATCGTGCTCGCACAAAGCGAGCCGGCGCCCTACTCTTCAACTGCCATTCGCAAAGCTTTGTTTGAAGAGCCGGCCCGATCCCAAACGATTCCGGGCCTCACTTCCGACGTACATCAATACATTCTTTCTCACGGTCTGTACCTGCCGAGAGAGGGCGGCAAAGGAATTTAGTTCCGGTTCGCTTCGCTGCCGATTTGATTGCCTTTCCTATTCCAGCGTAATAAAGGTGATTTCTGACGGAACGCCCACGCGCATCGTAAAACCGTTCCAAAGTCCGGAGCCGTTTGTCACGTACACCTTTCTTTCGCCTCTATCGTAGAAACCGCTTACCAATCCATCATTAAAGTAGGCCAAAAGCGGATACATAAAGAAAATATGGCCTCCGTGTGTATGGCCGGAAAGCTGGAGATCAAATTTCTCTTTTGTCAGAGAACCGGTCTTGGGCTGGTGCGCCAAAAGAATCCTGAAATCCTCGGGGCTCGTTCCGGAAAACGTCCTTTCAACGTTCGGCGGCTCTTCTCCGAAACGTGACGCACCAAGGTCTGTCGTTCCGCCGACCACTAACGATGCACCGTCCTTAGTCAGTACATCACTGCCGTTGCGCAGGACTTTAATGCCGAGCGTCGGCAGCGCCGCCATCCATTCTCTATAAACGGAGTAGTACTCATGATTGCCGGGTACGGCATAGACACCGTACTTGGACTTTAAATGCTTCAAAGGCTCAAGCTCAGGAAGAAGTTTTTGTACCCGACCATCGATAAAGTCACCCGTGATCATCACGATGTCGGGATTTAAATCATTGGTCCTTTTCACGATCTCGGACAGCCATTCTTTGCGCTGAACAGGCCCGACGTGCAGGTCGCTCAGCAAGGCGATCGTTGTTCCTTTCCATTGAGCAGGAAGATTTTTAAAGACAATCGTTTCAGTCTTCACCTCAGGCACTTTGATGCCTTCATACATACCCCAAAAGCCGCCTGCAACAGAAACAATAAAAATCGGAACAATGAAGACGAGCCGATTGAAGCTAAAGCCGGTCTTTACGCCGAAAGTGCCGAGCAGCCAAAGTCCGAGAGAACAGATGTCTTTCAGCAAAAGCAAAAACGCCGCAAGAATAAGTGCTCCGTACAATGCCTCCCAAGTCAGCATCCATGCGCCCTTGACTGCGGGCTCAAAGAACGTACCGCCGTTCATGGTGTAGGCCATGTACTTCATGGAAATCAGAAAGATTACCGCTGCGGATAAAAGTTTCCAAAACCAATGAATCTTAAGCGGCAAAACACCGCTGCAAACCACATAAACTGCCAGAATGAGGCTCGGCCAAAACAGGAACATTTTCTCGTAGAGTTGTTAGTTCAAATCTTTTAAATTTTAAAAAACGATCCCTCAGAAAAAGAAAACTCAATCCACGGATATTTGCATAATTTTGTGTTTTCCAGCTAGAAAAGAAGACTTTCTGCTGTTGAAAAGAACGTGACTGAGTACAATTAACCGCTAACTAAACAAGAGAAAGTTTTATGGATATTCGTAAGTTACAGAGAGTGATCGTTAACGCCCTTGAAGACGTCAAGGCACAAGATATCAAGATTTTCAACACCTCTAAGCAGACCGCTTTGTTTGAGCGCGTCATTGTTGCAACCGCCAACTCTAATCGTCAGACTCGCGCTTTAGGCCACCATGTTTTCATGGAAGTTAAGGAAAACGGCGGAGACGCCGTCGGCATCGAAGGTCTGGAGACCGGCGAATGGGTTCTGGTCGACTGCGGAAGCGCCATCGTTCATATCATGCAGCCGGCTCTTCGTGCTTATTACAACCTTGAGGAACTCTGGGGCGGCCATCCCGTCCGTATGAAGCTTCTTGAGGATGAAAACAAAGAAGATTCTGAGTAATCAATTACTATGAAAATTTCCGTCGTTGCTGTCGGTCTTAAAATGCCCAAATGGGCTGATGAAGCATGCGAAGACTATCTGCATCGCTTTCCGTCGGATTGGAAGCTCGAATTAAAGACCGTCAAAGCCGAAGACAGGAACACGCGCACCATCCCGAAAGTGATGCAAGCCGAAGCTGAAAGGATTCGAGCCGCCCTGCCGAAGGATGCCATCAAGGTCATCATGGATGAGCGCGGCGCAGACCCGACCAGCACTAAGCTCGCCCAACAAATCAACCGCTGGGGCGACCAGGGACGCCCAATCGCCTTCATCATCGGGGGCGCCGACGGTATCGATCCGGGACTCAAAGCCGAGGCTGACTTTACGCTTCGCCTCTCTTCCCTGACCTTGCCGCACGCGATGGCTCGCGTTTTGCTCTTAGAGCAGATCTACCGCAGCTGGTCCCTTCTCCACAACCATCCCTATCATCGGGCTTAAGTTATGGCTTTCTATCTTGCATCCAAGTCGCCGCGCAGACGGGAGCTTTTGAAAGATGCGGGCTTTGACTTTGACATTCTTCTCAGCAAAACATCCGACTCCGTCAACGAAGACGTCCTGCCCGGCGAATCTCCCGAGGACTACGTGGCGCGCGTCACACGCGAAAAGGCCAAGTGGGGCCGCAAAGTGGCGGAAACCGAACGCGATCTGCTGCTTCCCGTCCTTGCCGCTGATACCACGGTTGCGTTAAACGGCAAGATTTACGGCAAGCCGGCAGACGAAAAGGAAGCCTTTGAGTTCCTCAAAGATTTCTCGGGTCAAACACACGAAGTTCTGACTGCAGTATGTTTGGTCGATAAGGGCGGAAAGCCAAGAGAAACTCTGACTAAGACGTTTGTCACCTTCCGCCCGCTCACCGACGAAGAAATCAACTCCTACATTACCTCCGGAGAACCTTTTGATAAGGCTGGCGGTTACGGGATCCAGGGATTAGCCGGTCAATTCGTCGAAAAAGTCGAAGGTTCTTACAGCGGCGTGATCGGTCTGCCCGTTGACGAAACCAAAGCCCTCCTTGCCGAAATCGGCATCCGGCCTCGTTAAATTCCTGCAAAAGAGGTTACAGCCTTTTTGACGCTTAGAATGGCTGAAAAAAGGCTGAATTCTTATGACCTCTACCGCGAAATATAAAACTTCCGCACCTAATAAACCAAAAAGCTGCTGGGATCTGTTTTGCTCTTTTACGCTGATGGCTATGCAGGCCTTCGGCGGTTCGACCGCTATCGCGCAGCAGTTCTTAGTCGACCAAAAGAAATGGCTCACGCAGTCCGAGTTTCTTGACCTCCTCACGGTTTCTCAAGTCCTTCCGGGACCCAACATCATGATTCTGACCATCATGGTGGGCGACCGACACTTCGGATGGAGGGGCGCGCTGGCTTCATTTCTCGGCATGATTACGCTTCCGGCGACGCTCATGCTCTCCGTCTTTGTCTTCTATCAACAGTACGCAGAGAACAAATGGGTATCCGATGCTCTTGTCGGTATGGCCGCATCTGCCTCAGGGATGGTGGCCGGCGCCGCAATGAAGCTGCTTTACAACTGCAAAGAAAACATCATCACGCCGCCGGTCTGGATTTTTGGTTTGGTCATCACATTCATCACCGTCGGCGTACTGAAGATTTCGATGGTCTACATTCTGCCGATTGTCGGTATTCCTCTCTCCTTCTGGGCGTGGTACCGATTCATTAAGGAAAGGAGCGCTCAGTCATGACACCTGCCTTATTTGCCGGACTATTCTTCCACTTCATGCTGCTTTCGCTGATCGCGATCGGCGGCTTCATGGCTACGCTCCCCGGCATGTACTCCTACCTTGTGGATACGGCAGGACTGCTGACTCCGGAGACCTTTGCCAAGACGGTTGCGTTCGGCCAGTCCCTGCCCGGCCCGAATGTACTGGTCGCGGCTGTGCTCGGTTGGGCGGCGGCCGGTCCTTTAGGTGCGCTTGCCACCTTCGGCGGCACATCCATTCCCTTTTCGCTGATTGCCGTGCTTGCGGGAAGATACATTCGTGAGCATGCTTCCTCAGTATTCGTTAAGTCCTACAAAGCCGGCATGGCGCCGGTTGCCGTAGGTCTTTTGTTTGCTACCGCCTATCTTCTTTTAGGAAACCAACTGGATAATTGGCGGGTTTGGGCCTGGGCCGGGGCTGTCACAATTATTGTTTGGAAAACTCATGTTCCCCTCATTCTTTTAATTATGATTGGGGGAGTTATGGGACTATTAGGCTGTTTTTAGGAGGATTCAATGTCTCGTTATGTGTTAACGATCCAATCTCACGTTGCATACGGTTTTGTCGGTAATTCTGCCGCCGTTTTCCCGCTGCAGCTTTTGGGCTTTAGTCCGATCGTTGTCAACACGGTTGAATTTTCTAATCACACAGGCCATCCGACGTTCCACGGTCAGGTTTTTACCGCCGAGCTCATCCGCGACATTATTCTCGGCATTCGGGAGCGCGGTCTCATGCCTAAGATTGAAGGGCTGCTTTCAGGATATTTGGGTGATGCCAGCATCGGCAAAATCGTCTTGGACTTGGCCACCGAAATCAAAGCCGCCAACCCCGATGCTATTTGGCTGTGCGACCCGGTGATGGGCGACACGGATACCGGCGTTTTTGTGCGTCCTGATATCCCGCAGTTCATGAAAGAACATTTCCTCAATGGTTTGGCTGACATGACCAAACCGAATCAGTTTGAACTGGAGCTACTAAGCGGACGGAAGATGAGAAGCCGCCAGGAAACGGTCGACACTGCGCGCGAGCTTTTTACTGACAAGGGTTGCCGTGTCACGTTCGTGACAAGCCTGCTGACACCGGACGTTCCCGAAGATACAGTCGAGACTTTAGCCATTACCAAGGATGATGCCTGGGTCGTCAGAACACCTCTTGTGGAACGAAAACCGACACCTAACGGACAAGGCGATACCTTCTCATCCGTCGCTTTAGGCACTTACCTCAAAACAAAGTCAGCCAAAGACGCTTTAGAAGCTGCCGTCAACACACTTTACGGATTAGTTTCTCATATGGACAGCGGTGCTCTTGATCTTCCTCTCATTGATGAGCAGCGTCAGATCCTCAGTCCTGAACATCGTTTCGAAGCTGTTCGCTGCTAGCTCAAAATTTTCATCGCTCTAAAAGCTTCCATCTCGGAGGCTTTTTCTTTGCGTCCGTTGTGAGGTTCTCACGCGCTAGTGAACATCGCCTCCTTCCTATAATCAAAACACTTTGTTTTGTGAGACGCATTATGTCTGTTGCTGTTTTTCCTCTCGGCCCCTTAGAAACCAATTGCTATATCGTTAGCAACGAAGGCCAAGCTGTTGCAATTGATGTCGGCGGAGACCCCGCTCCCGTGAGCAAATATCTCAAAGAACACGGGTTAGAGCTGAAAGCAATCTGCATCACGCATATGCACTTTGACCATCTTTATGGCGTTGCCGCTTTAGCTGCCGAAACGCACGCTACGGTCTATACGCCGGAAAAAGATAAAGTCATCGCTTCCACAGTTCTTGGGCAGGGCGGATCTTCCGGTTTTCCTGCTGTCCCTAAATTTGAATCCGTCAGCATTGAGCCGGGAAATAAGACAGAGTTTGCCGGACTCGAATGCAAAGTTTTGAGTGTTCCCGGACACACACCGGGCTCTGTGGCTTATTACTTCAAGAAAGAAAAATGCGTCTTTGTCGGCGACACGCTTTTCTTAGAATCCATCGGCAGAACGGACTTCCCGTTCTCCAGTCATGAACAGCTTGTGACATCGATCCGCTCCGAGCTCTTCTCTTTGCCGGATGACACAATTGTCTATCCGGGCCACGGACCTGAGACCTCCATCGGCTACGAGAAAGAGCACAACGCCTTCCTGTAATCGAAAAATTCTCGCCTGTCAGCAGACAGCTACTCTGCCGGCAGGCGTTTGTTTTTCCTAAGAGCCTACTTTTTCAAAATATATTCCAGAAGAATAGGTTGTCGCGTGCAACGTAACTTTTGGATTTTTGCTTGCTGAGACTCAGAAATACGCAGGCACAAAAAAACCGCTCAGACTTTCTCATCCAAGCGGCTTGTTGCAACCTTATCTAGCTTGCTACTTCACATCAGGTGCAGACACCGGAGTGATGACATCTTCTTCAAGCTGCCATTTGCCATTGTCTTTAACTCCGAGCAGCTGGATTTCAAAAATCAATGTTGCATTCGGAGGAATAACAGAACCGGCGCCTCTGTCACCGTAGGCTAACTGAGACGGAATAAACAAACGGCGAACACCGCCGACTTTCATACCGGCTACGCCGCGGTCCCAGCCCTGGATAACATATCCTGCACCGAGCGGGAATTCGAAGGGTTCGTTGCGGTCAACGCTGGAATCAAACTTTGTACCGTCTTCGAGCCAGCCTGTGTAATGAACACGAACGAGTTCACCGGGCTTTGCTTCAGCACCTGTTCCGACTTTGACGTCCACAATCTTTAAGTCTTGTATGTCTTGAGTGTCAATACCAAACATCGTTATCGCCTCCTATTGGCGCTTCACTAGTGATCCTTAGATTTTAGGCTCACTTGGTTCCCCCTATTGGTGTAATCCCTCAGATTGAGAACTGAATTGGCACTACACTGCAACGAATTCAAAGAGGACTCATTGAATGTCGAATTCTTTTAAGACACTTGGGTTTGCACCCCAATTAGAAAAGCTAATCGAAGTCAACGGTTTTACGTCGCCGACTCCGATTCAAATGAAAGCTATCCCGCTCGTTCGACAGGGATACGATCTTTTAGCAGCCGCTCAGACCGGAACAGGTAAAACGGCTGCTTTTGTTCTGCCGATGCTGCAGAAGATCATCGAAGAACCGACGCTTTATCAAAAGCGTGTTCCTCGTGTTTTAGTTCTGACTCCGACTCGAGAGCTTGCCGCACAAGTCGGAGAAACCATTCTTTCTCTCGGTAAAGACCTCGGTGTACGCTCTGCCGTCGTTTTCGGCGGCGTGGGCATCAATCCGCAAAAGGCTGCCATCGCCAAAGGGCTGGATTTCTTAGTGGCGACACCGGGGCGCCTGCTCGATCTCATGAACCAGGGTTTTGCAGATCTATCTAAGACGCACATCCTCATTCTGGACGAAGCCGACCGAATGCTGGATATGGGCTTCCTTCCGGACTTAAAGCGCATTCTGAAAGCGCTTCCTCCGGATCGTCAGACACTGCTCTTTTCCGCCACGTTCTCGCCGGAAATTAAAAAGCTAGCCTCCGAATTCCTGAACAAGCCTGAGTCCGTTGAAATCGAAAGAAATAAGGACTCTTCGCTGGTTCGCCAAATCCTTTACAGAGTTCCGAAAGCCGATAAGCACACCGTACTCCGCGATCTCATCGTCGATAACCAATGGGACCAGGTTTTGGTCTTTACCAGAACCAAATACGGCGCAGATAAGCTGGTTCGCCATCTGCTCAGAGACGGCCTGGTCGCCAAAGCCATTCACGGCGACAAATCTCAGAACGCCAGAACGACAGCGCTTAGAGAGTTCAAAGAGCACAAGCTGCCGATCTTGGTCGCCACCGACATCGCAGCCCGCGGCTTAGATATTGAAAAGCTTCCTCAGGTCGTCAACTACGAACTGCCTCAGCAGGCGGAAGACTACGTTCACCGTATCGGCAGAACGGGACGTGCCGGTGAAGCAGGCGAAGCCTATTCACTGGTTTCTCCGGAGGAATTGCCGCAGCTTGCCGCAATCGAAAAGTTCATCAAGAAGCCGCTGCCTTTGTCTGACTTCCCGGGACTGGATTACTCCGATTGGAAGGTTTCTGCTCCGACAAAGCCTCAGAACAAAAACCGCAGACCCGGACCAAGAAGAAACGGACCGGCCGGCTTCAAACGCTCCGACGGTAAACCGTCTGTCCGTCGCAGAACCGCCCGTGGGCAATAGCTATGCATTGCACGGCTTTTCCCGTTTGCTAGAGCAATAACTTTTAGGCGGCCTCGGGAGTTTTTCCTCGGTCGCCTTCTTATAATCGGACAAGGATACTTGTTTTGTTTATGACCGAAGCCTGACACTTGCGCCGCTTCGGCCGATTTTTTAATGTGGTTGTTTATGCAAACTCCGAAATTAAACGAAGTGAAGCAGCAAGCCGGTTTTTCTTTGGAAGACATCAATATTGAAGGTTTCGCGCCGATGCCTTCACCGGCTGAGATCAAAAAGATGGCGCCTCTTACCGAAGCTGCTGCCGAGAACGTCAACAAGAGCAGAAATCAAATCAAGCAGATTTTGACGGGAGAAGATAACCGTTTGATGGTCATTACCGGTCCCTGTTCCATTCACGACCCGAAGGCGGCCCTGGATTACGCTCAGCGTTTAGCCGAACTCTCAGAACACATCTCAGAGACAATCTTCCCGGTCATGCGCGTGTATTTCGAGAAGCCGAGAACGGTCGTCGGCTGGAAGGGGTACATCAACGACCCGGACATGAACAACTCTTTCAATATGGCAAAGGGTATGCTCAAGGCCCGTGAGCTCATGATCAAAATCAATGAGATGGGTCTGGCTGTTGCGACCGAAGCATTGGACCCGTTCGGTCCGCAGTACTTGGGCGAACTCGTCAGCTGGTATGCCATCGGTGCGCGCACAACCGAAAGTCAAACCCACAGAGAAATGGCGAGCGGTCTGTCCGCTCCGGTCGGTTTTAAGAACGGCACCGACGGCCTTCTGGACAGCTCGATTAACGCCGTCAAAGCCAGCCGCCAAAGCCACTACTTCTTAGGTATCTATGAAAACGGCCAAAGCTCCATCATCAAGACCAAAGGCAATCGCTACAGCCACCTAGTGCTCCGCGGAGGCGGCGGACGTCCGAACTTTGACACCGTGAGCGTGATGCTGGCCGAGAAAGCCCTCAAGGATGCCGGCGTCGACTCCCGCATCGTTGTCGACTGCTCGCACGCCAACAGCATGAAAAATCCCGACCTGCAGCCCTTCGTTTTGAACGACTGCATTACCCAGATTGTCAACGGCAACAAATCGATTTGCGGCGTCATGCTGGAGAGCAACATTAACGCTGGCAATCAAAAGATTCCTGCCGATCTGTCTCAGCTTAAATACGGTGTCTCCGTCACCGATGCCTGCATTGACTGGGAAACCACCGAACATGCGTTGCGCATGACCAATCGTCGCCTTTTGGATAAGAAATTAAATGGTGAGTAAACGCTTACTTTTGACTACTGCAGCGCTTGCTGCGTTGGCCTTAGCAGGATGTTCTTCCACGGGACCGCATTCTGCCTTTACTCCGCACGTCGATCGCGCCGGACTTGACCCGCTGCTGGATGCTCCTTTGCGTACAGAAACGGTATGCAAGGGTGCGGGACTTTTTACCGCCGGCACCAAACTCGGCGGATTCTCGTTTGAATGCCCCGACCTGGACGTCGTTGCAACGTTGAACGAACTGCGCGACGCCGGCTGGCGCGTTGAGAAGATGCACATCGGCCGCCAGACAATTGAAAACGACGAAAGCGGCACTCCGCTCTCGGCAACGATTCGCAAAGTTTATTAATTTTCCATTGCGGAGGCTTCAGTGAACTCCTCTATCAGCAGCAGAGTGTCTGCCTTACGTGTTTTTTTGAAAGATCACGGTCTCAACGGCTGGATCGTCCCGACGGCAGACCCTCATCTTTCCGAATACGTGGATGAACACTATGCCTTCCGCAAGTGGCTTTCGGGCTTCACGGGCTCTGCAGGATCTCTCTTAGTGACTCAGGACGCCGCAGCGCTTGTCACCGACTCCCGCTACTGGGTTCAGGCCGAGCAGCAGCTCGAGGGCTCCGGCATTGAACTCGTTAAACTCAACCAAGGCTACGCCGCGGAGTCTGCCGACTGGTTTGCCGCGCACTTGATGGCCAACGACTGTGTCGGCATCAACTCCGAATTGATTTCCGGCAAAGACGCCAAGAATTACGCCCGAGTTTTTGCCGAGAAACATCTTCATCTCTCGCTGGTTCGTCAGACGCCCGAAGAAACCATCTGGGAAGAAAGACCGGAACGCGCTGAAAAGCCGATCTTTGACCATACAGTTTCCCCGCGAAACCGAGAACAGAAACTTACCGCTCTGCGTGAGGTTCTCAAAAAAGAAGGTACGGACTATCTGCTTACTTCGAAGCTCGACGATATCGCATGGATTTTTAACCTCCGCGGATCCGACGTTCCGAACAATCCCGTCTTCTACGCCTACGCCTTGATTCCGTCCAAGGGCACTGCAACGCTTTTCATTAACGAAGAGAAAGTCCCTGCCAATCTGAGAGAGTTATTGTTTCGGGACGGTGTTGCTTTAGCTCCTTACCATTGTGTCGGCAAGACGCTCGCCTCTCTTTCCTCAGGAACGGTGCTGGCTGACCCGGAAGAAATCAATGCGTCTTTGCTGTCTCACCTGCCGGAGCAGATCACTCAGCTGGAATTGCCTAATCCTATTGAACGCATGAAAGCGCTCAAGACGCCCGAAGAGATCAATCTGATATCTGACGCCATGATCAAAGACGGTGTTGCCTTGGTGCGATTCTTTGCCTGGCTCGATCGCAATTTGGGCAAAGAAGAAATGACGGAGCAGTCCCTCGCCGACAAGCTCCTTTTCTTCAGAAAATCTCTTCCGGGATATATTTCTCTGAGCTTTGAAACCATCTCTGCATTCGGCTCCAACGCCGCACTCCCCCACTATCAACCCGATAAGTCCGGAGGCGCCCCGATTAAGGATAACGGCTTCCTTCTCATTGATTCCGGAGCTCAATTTCCCGAAGGTACGACCGACATCACCCGCACAAAATTGATCGGGAAAGCAACCGATCTGATGAAAGAAGATTACACCGCCGTATTACGGGCAAACATACGTCTTGCGATGGCCGTATTTCCCGACGGTATTTCTTCACAATTATTAGATCCCTTAGCGCGTGAACCGATCTGGCAACATTTTGCTAATTTTGGGCATGGAACGGGCCACGGCGTCGGATTTTTCCTTAATGTTCACGAAGGGCCGCAGAGGATTAGTTACCCGCGGATAAGCCCTCGTTCCGATGCGTTTATCTCGAAAGAGACAGCAATGTCCGAAGGCATGGTGACCAGTGATGAACCCGGTATTTATCGTCCCGGCCGCTGGGGTATCCGCATTGAAAATTTAGTGGCGACCGAATTCGCAGAAGAAAATGAATTCGGACGTTTCTTGAAATTCAAAACACTAACTCTTTGTCCGATAGACCTTTCTGCCGTCATTCCGGAAAGGCTGCAGCCCGACGAAAAGAAATGGCTGAACGAGTACCACACTCTTGTCCGTCAGAAGGTGCTCCCGCACATTCATGACGAGCGCACCATTGTGTGGCTCGTATGGAACACAAGAGAAATTTAAAACATGACCACAGAAAAAGTGAGTTTGAAACACTGGCTGGAAACGCGCTGGCGCGGAACGCTTATGGCCGTCATTATCGGCGCTGCCTCACTATTCGTCTCTGAGCACTACGGCGGTCCTGCTGTTTTGTTCGCTTTGTTAATCGGTATGGCTTTCCACTTCCTCTCAGAGGACCGGAGAACGCTTGCCGGTATTCATTTTTGCTCCACAACCGTTCTCCGATGGGGCGTAGGCCTGTTAGGTGCCAAAATCACCGCGAGCCAGCTGGGACTCCTGTCTCCGGCCCTGCTTGCCATGATTATCGGCGGTGTGTTTGCCACACTGCTCTTCGGCGCTTTCATTACCCGTTTTTCTAAGTGGCCGCTTACCGAAGGCACACTGGCTGCCGCCTCTACCGCTATTTGCGGTGCGTCTGCCGCTATTGCCTTAGCTGCCACATTCAACCATAAGCAGTTAAGAGAGCAGGCTCTGCTTGCTATCGTGGTCACGGTTACCGCTCTGTCCACCCTCGCTATGGTTCTTTATCCGTTCATCTCCGGATGGTGCGGCTTTGACCACATCGATGCCGGCATCTTCTTAGGCGGTACCATTCACGACGTTGCACAGGTCGTGGGCGCCGGCGCCATGATCGGGCCGGACGCACTGGAAATCGCGAGCTTGACGAAGATGATTCGTGTCGCTCTTCTGATCCCGATCCTCATCATCTTCATGTTTGTCTTTTCCTCTAAGGCACATCGCACTGAAGAAGAGAAAGCCAAGCCCTGGTACAAGAACATTCCGATGTTCCTGCTCGGCTTCATCGCTCTGGCCGCTTTGAACTGCACCGGAATTATTCCGACGAATGTCTCCAACACACTCGGCGAAATCTCCAGACTGTTCATTTTGATTTCCATTTCTGCCCTTGGTTTAAAGACCTCTCTGGGCAAACTGAAGGAAGTCGGCTGGACACCGATCGTGCTGATGAGCATTGATACAGTCTTCCTCCTGCTGTGGGTCATCATCGGTATCTTCCTGATCCGCGGTTAATTTGATGCTTTAGTTTCATCTTTCTTCTTAGGACTCGGTTCGCTAGAATCGAGTCCTTATTTTTTACCGATCCCTCTGCCGGCGCTTCCTTCTCCGAACTTTCCGCTCATGACCGTACTGAAAATCCTCTATCAAGACGAAGACCTTGTCGTTGTCTCCAAGCCGGAAAAGATGCTGACGCACCGAACGGAAATTGCCAACGGCGACACCGAGTTTGCACTGCAGTTGCTGCGAGATCAGATCGGCCGACGCGTGAGTCCGGTTTATCGTCTGGATCGAGGCACTTCTGGAATCCTGATGTTCGGGCTCAACAGGGAGATAGTTTCGGCACTGAGTCAGCAAACTCATGAGACCTTTCACAAGCGTTATTACGCGGTCGTCCGCGGCTGGGCACCAGAGGATATTGAGGTTCGCCATGCGCTGAAGCCTCCCGTCGATCCCTATCTACGTGTGCAAAAGACAGAAGCACAGGACGCGCTTTCTTACCTTCACAGATTGGCTGAATCAGAGGTTCCCGTTTCTTCCGGCAAGTTTGATACCACTCGCCTCTCTTTAGTCCTGCTTGAGCTTGCCACCGGCAGACGTCATCAGTTAAGACGCCACCTCAAACATCTCGCGCATCCCATTATCGGAGATGCGACTTACGGCAAAGGACCGCTTAACCGTGTCCTTGCCGAATATTTCGGCGGAGACCGCCTCCTTCTCCACTGCGGTCGAATCAGCTTCATTCATCCTCGTACTCAAAAACGTCTCACCATTGATGATCAGCCGAGCGGCCTTATGCGACAAGTCATCGAACGTCTTGAATGGGGTAATTATTTGCATGCTTCTTATTCAAGAGACTGGCATTTATTTGATTATTCAGATCTTTTGGTAAAATAACGTCTGAAAATTCCCATAATACTTTTTAGCCTTGAAACTAAAAGGCCTTGCGTTCCCATTCGTCGCAAATAAATCGGGAAATATTTGCGCGATCTTTCGAAAGAATGGGATTTGTTTTTGTTTTGCATGGTTTTGAGTCGTATACTGAATCGATCAAACCTCGTTTAGGAGAACTTATAAAAATGAAGCACGGAAAACTTGTCACTTCCATTTTGGTTTTATCCTTAGCTGCTGTGACTGCTGCATTTGCCAGCATGGCAGAGGCCCGCTCCTTAGAACAAATTAAGGCCTCCGGAGAACTCTTAGTCGGTTCTACCGGCGATTACAAGCCGATGAGCTACCTCAACAAAGAAACCGGGAAATACGAAGGCTTTGACGCAGAAATGGCACAGTCCCTGGCTAAGTACCTCGGCGTCAAACTCAAATATGTTCCGACAACTTGGAAGACCTTGCAGGCCGACACGATGACCGATAAGTTTGACGTTGCCATGAGCGGCATTACCGTCACAGACGCTCGTAAGAAAGTCATGACCATGTCCGACGGTTATCTCACCTTTGGCAAGACGATTCTCGTCACTAAGAACAAGGCCGGTCAGTTCAAAGAATTGAACGACGTCAACCAGCCGACTGTTCGTGTCATGTACAACCCGGGCGGCACAAACGAAAAGTTTGCCAAGGAAATGACTCCGAAAGCTCAGCTCATGATGCATGAGCACAACGCCGAGATTCCGGGCTTAGTCGGTGAAGGAAAAGCCGATGTCATGATCACCGAAACCATGGAAGCTCGCCGCTATGCTAAGGACAATCCTAAGGTTGCCGCTCCGTTGGTCGACAAACCTTTCACAGAAAACCACTTCGGCGTCCTGATGAAACAGGGTTACCCGAAGCTTGAAGCTGCCGTGAACGACTGGATGAAGACCATTAAAGGCAACGGCACAATGGCTAAATGGGAAGACCTATACATTAAGTAATCTTCACCTGACCTTTTAGTCAAAACAAGCCGCAGCCGGCTCCGATGATTTCGGATTTCGCTGCGGCTTTTCTTATTTACCATTGATTGGCTGCAGAAATTCCCAGCCAATAGCAAGAACGTCATTATTTTTGGATCTATTCCTCCTTTAAGAAACAAAAGAAAAGGCAAAGGTTTGGAAGCCCTCGGACATTCCAGCCTTTGCCAAAACCTCAAAGAATTTTTTAGGTTCAATGAGAGGACAACAAGAGGATTTAGAGAATTTATTATTTGTTATCAAAATAGTTGCGGTAGATGCTGACAGAGCAGTATGCGATAGTCAGTACCAGCATTGTGAGACAGTAAAGGACTGTCCCTGCTTTGCACAACCATAGGAAAACTGCGCTCATCTCGAACCTTTGATCTTTGGAAAGAGACCGTATTTCCTCTTTCCTTTTTCAGGTTATACGAATCCACACACTACGAATCCGAGGGCAACTGAGAAGAAAATTGCCAGAACGCCTGGGATAAAGAAAGAGTGATTGAAGACCCATTTACCGATACGAGTTGTACCCGTGTCGTCCATCTGTACTGCTCCGAGCAATGTCGGATAAGTCGGGAGAACAAACAGAGCAGACACAGCTGCGAAGCATGCGACAAGCATGTAAGAGTTGTCCGGATTGGCGGCTGTAATACCTAATGCTGCAACTACTGTCGGAGTGATTGCCTTAGCTGTAGCCGCCTGAGAATACAAAAGCATCGCTGCTAGAAAGAATACAACCGCAAGCAGTGCCGGATACTGGCTGATTGTTTGAGCTGCAAAATCTTTGATTTCCTTTGTATGGCCGGAGACGAAAGTGTCACCGAGCCAAGCAACACCAAGAACGCAGATGCAGGCCACCATACCGGACTTAAACACAGAAGTTCCGGCCACATCTCCGAGATTAACCTTGCATAAAACGGTAATAAGAGCACCGACAGCAAGCATCAAACTCATAATCGCCGCATCGCGAGGAACGATGACCGGTTTAATCAAGCCAACAGCCGGAGAAATAGCAGAAGCATAGAAGACGACGCACAAAACGCCGATCAAGAAGATCCAAACAGAAAGCTTGGCAGACGGAGTAATCGTCATATCTTTAAGGCCAACCGGAGGCTTGACCAAGCCTTCTTTCAAACGTTCCTGATAGATCGGATCGCTGGCAAGATCCATCTTAGAAATGTGAGTCATGATGAAGGCTGTAATCATGCAGCCTAAGAAGGTTGTCAAAAGCCAAACGCCGAGAAGAGCCGGATAGCTCCATCCGAATGGCTCTAACACGCCTGTCATGTAAATAACAGCCGCAGAAACCGGAGAAGCTGTAATTGCAATCTGAGAGGCAACCACTGCGATAGAGAGCGGAACAGAAGGACGAATATTTTCGCCTTTTGCTACTTCCACAATCACCGGAATCATTGAGAAGGCTGTGTGACCCGTACCGGCAAAGATTGTCAGGACATAAGTAACAATCGGTGCGAGGTAATTAATGTATTTCGGGTTCTTGTAGAGAATTTTCTCAGCAATGTAAACAAGATACTGAAGACCGCCTGCAAGCTGCATTGCAGAAATAGCAGCAATTACAGAAGCGATGATCAGGATCACGTCCCAAGGGATGTTGCCCGGCTTCATGCCCAGACAAAGACCGAGAACCAGCACGCCTGCGCCGCCCGCATAACCGATACCGATGCCGCCGAGCCGCACGCCGATGAAGATCGCGCCCAAGAGGACGATGATCTGAAGAATAACCATGATACTCATAAAATTTCCCCTATTAATTTGGGATCGAGGTTGGTGATGCAGCAGAGTGCGCTAGGTATGGAACGCACTCTGCCGCTAGGAGCTTCATTAGATGAAGCTCCTACCACCCAGGGAGAAAAATGATTGTTTAGAAAGCAAGTTTGAATGTCGCACCGACACCATTGGACTTAATCTTGCTGCCGTAAGCACCGTAGTAAGAAACGCCCAGGGAAGCTCTCTTGCCAAGCTGAGCTTCAAGGCCGACACCGACCGCTGCGACTGCAGAGAGTTTTTCACTCTTAATCGTTGCGGAGGCTCCGTTACCAAACTTAAGCGTAGACTTGCCGCGGGTGTCACCCATGTACTGTGTCCAATTCACGTCAGCGACAGCCTTGAACTTGGCCGGACCAACTTCAAACGGAACTTTGACGCGAGCGCCGAGGTTCGAGACAGCAAGGTTCTGACTATCAAACTTAGTGCTGACCTTTCCGCCGACGTAATCATTGCTGAAGTCGTCCGCAGAGAGATGCATCCAAGCTAAACCAACATACGGTTCAACATTGACAGTACCAAGGTTAAGTCCGGTGTATGCAACTTCGCCGAAGATCTGAGCAAGTTTGGCGTTGTAGCTTGGAGAAGCCGCGAAAGCTTGGTTCTTATAGAAGAGAGCGCTGTTTGCATCGCGATCCTGGTGCGTATAAGCGAAGCCATAGTTCAAACGCACCGGTTCAAACTTGGACTGACCGTAGATACCAAAATGGAGATCGTCAGAGTCAATCTTTCCGTCATGACCGCCTTTGAACTTTGTCTTACCTGCACCGAAGAAGACACCAACTTTATTATTGGCATTGATGTCAGCTTCTAATCCAACTAGACCGGTGTAGAAATCAGCCTTCAGCTTAGAGGCTCCGGCGCGATCCATCTTGGACCAATTGCCAACTGCAGAAAGCCACAAACGTGCACGTCCGCCGTCAACATCGGCTACATGAGCAGCACCGTCAATTCCGATTGCCTGATCCTTAATCGCCCGAACCAGCGACTGACCATTAGCAATGGTCATTGCATTGGCTGTGACGTGGATGTCATTACCCAAAGAGTTGAGCGTATTTCTTGCCTCATCCTTAGTTGCATCAGTCAAACCAGCCAGAAGCGCATCGTCGGCCATCAAAGCATTCGCTACTGCTACGCCATTGCTGTTAGCTGCGTAGTCAGCTAAAGTTTTATCATTCTTGGTCAGGATCCCTGTAAGAGTATTTCCGTCAAGCGTTACGGTATGGTCAACTAAGGCAAAGTCAGGAGTCACAACAGCGTTTTCGTTAAAGCCTTCAATCTTGTCTGCCGTAACCGTTCCGACTTGATCAATGCCGTCATAAGCCTTTTCAAACGCGTTATCGGTCAAAGATGTGACGGTAACCTTGGACCCGGGATTAAACGTTAGGTTGCCAACTTGTACATCCTGATCTGCAACAATTGCATAGGTACCCCCGTCGTTGACTACGACATTAGCCTTTTGGATCGGAGCTCTTGCGACCCCAACTAGAGAGTTAAGCTGGCCCTTCTGAGTAAAGTTGTCGTTGAAAGTAGCCAATATACCAAATGTACCTCCATTAACATTCACATCTGCAGAGCCGAAGGATTCCGTGAAACCAAATAATGAACCTTCTTTAACCTCTGTACCTCCGGTATAACTATTGTTACCCGTCATGACCAAAGTGCCCTGACCAGATTTAATCAAAGCGCCCTTGTAAAGGTTATTGTCGATTTTATTCTGGATATAAGCTGCTCTAGCAGCGTAATACTCTGCTCTCCATTTCTTTGCCTGCTCGGGGCTGACAGCGTTATCGTAGAAGTCGAGATTTCCGTCTAAAACAACGATATCATCCCCAAGCGTGTACTCTCCGCCTGCGTCGGGCTCTGTCCCATTCTTAGTCGCGGCCATCCAGGCTTTGTCTTCTTTTTCGCGCTGCTGGAGACCGGCTTCTGTGATGTCATTGCTCCAGACATCCAATGGTTCACTAAGACGATATTCAAAGTGATCTAAGAACTGGCCAGGACCGTACATTCCCTTGTCAAGGTCCGGCATACCCCATCCATAAATGACGTCAGGTGTGCCTTCAGCCGCAGTCCAATTCGTGAAAGGCTGACCATTTGCCCCAATATGGCTGGCAGTCGTATACATGACATCCTTAACTTGAATCGCTGTCATGCTGGGATAGCGGGACTGCAGAACTGTGAAGGCCCCTGAAATTTGAGGATCAGATGCAGACGTCCCATTGAATCTATTCGTTGTAACGCTTCCATTCTCTAGATTTGGCGTAACATACGTTGTTCCAATCCCAGGAACAGCGGTTGGACCTGACATTGACCACCACTTTGCCAACCCTGCTTTGCAATAGGAAGCCTGCATATATTGATCGTTGTTACCGCTAGTCTGTTGAACTCCAACAGCATTTAACCAATTTTTTTCTGCCTCAGGATGAAAATATGGATACAGACCCTTCAGATACGGAGTACCTCTGTCTTGGTTACCTGCTGCCCAAGAAAGAATGACATTCGTTCCTTTCACAGCATCGTAAGCGCCGTCAAGGAAACTTGGTTTATCCCCATATTTGAGTTTGAAATACATGTACTCCCACTCAAAGGCGGATGGTTTGGCAGAATACTGATCGGCTCCCGGAACATCGTTCAGACCCAAGAAGCTGTAATCGCCAGAAAATGTCACATAATAATTTGCCGACGCCGTCTCATAAGAACCGCTACCAGCAAGCAATGCAGACATTTCGTCGGGCGTGAGTCTGTGACCGTTATTTCCTCCAGAGCTATAAATCTTGGTGTTGGTACCGTAGGAATTATTAATCATGCCGCCACGATATTCTCCATTGCCGGCATTTACGGCATCTGCTAACGCCTTATATCCTTTGAAATAATAGTTGTAATCTTGGAAAGGGCCGTAATTATTATTGTCTGTTGCTCCTGTATTTCCGACGACCACATTTGCTTTAAATGCAACCCCGTGACCATATTCCCCATTTCGTTCTGCCCCGATCACTCCTGTAACTTGAGTTCCATGAGCATCATTTAATCCCAGGGTATAGTCTCCTTTCACATCGAACTCTTCACCCTCGGTAAAAGGCTGTCCTTCTGCTGCCGTGGGAGTAACTCCCTTTCGGATGGTTGCATATATGCTTTGAGGATAGCGATTTCCACTAGAACCGTAAACCCCTGTAACGTGAGTAGCCGTGATACGAGGGGTATTTAAATCTGGATTACCAAGCCACGCTCCTGAGTCCATCACTCCAGTCGTTGTATTTTGACCGTAAAATCCAAGGGCATACGCCGAAGAAGCATTCATTGCTCCCAGCCCCCAATTGTAGTTATACTCCGCCGTCTCCCAAGACGCTTTGTCACCTAACGTGCCTGTCTCTACGTATGCCGCAGAAACTAAACCGCTAGTAGCCAAAAGAACGGTTGCTACACTCAGACTCACGGAAGCCTTTGATCTTTTGCCGTGAGAAGATTGGATCTCACTGGTCGTGACAAAAGATTGGCGTACATCACTCCAAATAGCCTTAAAAGCTTTATTCATTACATTTCTCCTATGCTTCCCATAAAAATGGAATTTAAGGTCATACGCAAAAAAAAACATGCTCCTCATTTTTTGCGTACCGAGGTAAAACCTCTATTTTTAGTTTTTAACATTTTGTAAATAAAAACAATGGTAGAAATGCTTAATAAAGATATAAAAATAGCGGCTTATTTAAACTATTTTATTTACAGGTTTAAACCTTATTATTGAAAGATATTTCAAATACATAACTAATTGATTTTATTTAATTTTAATTGTTTGTGCGATTATTTTTTTTATATTTAAACATTTTACATGTAAATATTGTTGATTTATTATTAGTAACAAATATATTATTTTATTTATTTTCTTATAAATGATATTTACGATTTAATCAATCGTCATTGTTAACTATATAAATGTTAGATTCTAATTTACCTGTTTTTATTGCTGTTGCGGAATCAGGAAGTTTTTCTCAAGCCGCATTACGCCTTGGCAAAAGTCCACAGGCCGTTTTTAAACAAATTACGACTTATGAAGAAAAACTCGGAGTTAAATTATTTGATAGAAGCCCGACCGGTATGCGATTAACTCCCGCAGGGATATCTGTCTATAAAGACACTAAATTCCTTTTATCCTTTTCTAAAGAATCAATTAAAAGAGCAAAAGAAATCGAAAAAAATGAAGGAAATCTTGTTCGTGTCGCTTTATCGCCCCTAACACCTACGAAATTCCTAGGGCAAGTTTGGCCTATTGCGTCTAAACAATACCCTGATCTAAGGATTCAGCTTGTCCCTTTTGAAAATGAAAAAAACATCGTTTGGAACATGCTCTCACACTTAGGATCAGATGGCCAAGTCGACATTGTCGTTGCGACATATGATGAGGACTTTTTAGAGAGAAGAAATTGTACTGCCCTCAAACTAAGAGATTTACAACTCAGCATCTGCATGTCTTCAACTCATAAGCTCGCGCAAAAAGAGAAAATTTCAATAGAGGATCTAGTTGAAGCCACGCGCCGACGAGGGGGGGGGTAAGTTACTATTGAGAAGCGATGACTGGATGCGTGGCTACGATAACGTTAAGGAAATTTTCACGCATGACGAAAGAATCGAAAAAGAATTTTATGATTTTTTGACCATGGATATTCTTAATCGTTGTGGAAATTCAAATTATTTTCTTCTTGCGACAGAATCGTGGATATTCTCACACCCCTTAATCAAAGCCGTTCCACTAGATATCAACGCAACCTTACCTTTTGGTGCCATTCATTCAAAAAAGCCATCAGAACCAGTTAAAAAATTTTTAAGGATTGTTGACTTTGTTAATTTGGAGTACAAGAACTTTCAGCTTTGGTAGGAACTATTGGAAGAAATCCAGACGAGATTCGCATTCTTGTAGTTCCTTGCATAAAAGCACTATTAGTTAGTTCGGCATCAAAAGGTCGTCCGCATCGAACTGGACGACCGAATCACCTAACTCACCGACGAGTCTTTATCTTCTTAGACACAAACCACGTAAAGAAGACAGGAATAAAGAACGTCGTGATAAACGTGGCTGCCAGCATGCCGCCCAAAACGCCCGTACCCATGGACTGACGAGCTGCAGCACCGGCACCGGTTGCCGTGGCCAGAGGAATGACACCCAAGATGAAAGCCATAGAGGTCATCACGATCGGACGCAGACGAAGCTTCGCAGCTTCGAGCGCAGCTTGTCTGGCTTCGAGGCCCTCCTCCATCTTCTGAGCTGCGAACTCCACAATCAAAATGGCGTTCTTAGCTGTCAAACCAATCAGCACAAGCAACCCGATCTGGAAGTAAATATCGTTCGAGAAGCCGCGGAAATACGTCGCTACAAGTGCTCCTAAGACTGAGTAAGGCACTGCCATTACGACGGCAATCGGCAGCGACCAGCGTTCGAACTGCGCGGCCAGAATCAGGAACACGATGATCAAGCCGAAAGCAAACGCAGCGGCAGAAGAACTTCCGATACGTTTTTCGTGGAAAGCCTGACCCGTCCAATCCACATAATAGCCGCTCGGCAAATATTGGCTTTCGGCGTCCACAGTTCGAATGACGTCTCCGGTGGAATAGCCCTGCGCGGCATTAACGTTCATAGACGCAGCCAAGAAACCGTTTTCTCGTTTCAACGATTCCGGGCCTGAAGTGCGTTCCACATGAGCCAACGTCGAAAGAGGAACCATCTTTCCGGTATCAGAACGGACATAAAGCTCACCTAAGGATTCCGGTGTCATGCGGTATGGCGCATCAGCCTGGATGATCACGCGGAAGATTTTTCCGATACGCGTAAAGTCATTGACGTACTTGCCGCCCATGAAATATCCGAGGGTGTCATAAACGTCCGAAATCGCGACGCCCATAGCCAGTGCTTTCGCCTCGTCGACTGTGAGGTAAAGCTGAGGGGCGTCTGCCTGAATCATCGAGCGGGCCGAACTGATTTCAGGTTTTGCAACCAAACGCTGTCGGAAATCTTCGGCCACTTGCTGCAGTTCAAGCGGATTGTCCGATTCTCGGGATTGAATGTAGAAGTCCAAACCGCCGGCACGACCCAGGCCGCGGATCGGCGCCGGATTCACAGCCTGACCCACGGCATCCGTGCGTGCGTTCACCAGCGTTTGAAGCTGACGGCGAATCGTTTCTGCACTGCGCGTTCTCTGATCCCAGGGTTTTAACTGAACAATCAGGGAAGCGGCATTGGATTTCGTATCGTTTGCGATCGTATCGTTTGCCACCAATGCAGTAACGTTCTCAACTTCGGGGATCTTGCGGATTTCTCGACTCAAGTCTGTGACCACCACACCGGTACGGTTCAGAGTCGCGCCTTCCGGCAGCTGAATCGCCACGCGCAAAATGCCTTGGTCTTCGCGAGGAACGAAAGAAGTCGGAACGATCCGCAGGAACTCCCAGCATCCGACGGTGACAGCGACAAGAATCGCGGCCGTAAACCAGCGATGGCGAAGATTAAAGGACACACCCTTGATGTAGTTCAGCTTGAAGCGCTCAAAGCCGTCGTTAAAAAGTTGAAAAATCTTAAATGGCTTGCTCTTGTGCTTGAGCAAAATTGCGCACAAAGCCGGAGTCAGCGTTAAGGCTACAAAACCGGACAACACCACAGAAACACCAATGGTCACAGCAAACTGGCGATAGAGCTCTCCTGCAATACCGCCTAAGAAAGCCACCGGTGTAAACACTGTACTCAACACCAGCACAATGGCAACTAGAGCACCTGCCACCTCCTTCATAGCCTTCTGAGACGCCTGAAATGCATTGAGTTTTTCCGTCTCCATAATACGTTCAACGTTTTCCAGCACCACGATCGCATCGTCCACCACAATACCGATGGCCAGCGTCATCGCAAATAACGTCAAAGTATTAAGAGAGAAATTCAGAGCCCATAGACCTGCAAGGGTACCGATCAAGGAAACCGGCACAGCAAGCATCGGGATAAGGGTCGCGCGCCAATTTTGCAGGAAGAGATACACAACCAAAAGCACGAGAAGACCGGCTTCCAGTAAGGTTTGAACCACCTCGTTAAGGGCAGCCTCGACGAATCTTGAGTTATCGTCCGTAATCACATAAGCGATATCATCCGGGAAGTTCTTGGAGAGCTCCTGAAGCCGCTTTTTGACATCCACAGCCGTCTGCATGGCGTTAGCGCCTGTCTGCAGGTAAACAGCAAACGTAACGCTCGGAACATCGTTTAATTGGTTGTATGCCTCATAACTGCGGTTTCCGACTTCGACCCGGGCAATGTCGTGAATGCGGACAATACCGTCAGCACCGCGCGAACGGACAGTGATATTGCCGAACTCTTCCGGTGTCAGCAACTGACCTTTTGTGCGAATCGTATAAACCAGCTGCTGATCATCAGTCGTCGGAGACGTACCGACTTTACCGGCAGCGTACTGATTGTTCTGCTCTTCGATCGCTTTGCGCACATCGATGGCCGTAATGCCGAGCTGAGCCATTTTCTTCGGATTCAGCCAAATACGCATCGCGCTTTGTGCGTTACCGAAAACGTCTGCGTCACCGACGCCGGGGACGCGTTTGATTGCATCCACTACGTTCAGATTCACGTAGTCAGCGAGCTGAATCGGTTTTAGAGTGCCATTCGGAGAATAAAACGGCACGATCATCAGCGTTTCTTCGCTGCGCTTACGGACGTTCACGCCGTTCTGTCGAACGCTTTCCGGCAACCGTCTTTCTGCAGATCGCACGCGGTTATTGATCTCCAGCATCGCGTCGTTCGGATTTGTACCGACTTCGAACGTGCAGGTAATACGAACATTTCCGTTCGAACGGATGGAAGTTTCGTAATAAAGCAGGCCTTCAACACCGGAGAGCTGATCCTCGATTGGCGCAGCAACTGTCTTAGCCAATGTCTGTGCGTCTGCCCCTTCATAAGAAGTTGAAATAAAAACAACCGGCGGCGTGATGTCAGGATATTGGCCCATCGGCAGGACACGTCCTGCGAGCAGACCCGCAATCACGATCAAAATCGACATGACAGATGCGAAAATCGGCCGCCGAATACAGAATTGAGAAAGCATTTCGGTTCACCTATCGCAAGTTATTTTTCAGTCGGCTTTGAAGCGGTTCTCTTGTCTTGGTTTAAGGCCACCTTGGCCTTGTCTCTGAGTTTCTGGATCTGATCAATGATCACAAGATCTCCGGATTTGAGGCCGGAGGTGATAATCCAATCTTTGCCTGACCAGCGACCCACCGTCACAGACTGAGCCCTCGCGACACCGTCTTTGTATAAATAGACGCTATAAGTTCCGTCGGGCAGCTGGCGCACCGCCGATTGAGGAATCAGATAAACGCCCTTTTGTGTGCCGAGCGTCAAACGGATCGTCACGTATTGTCCCGGAAGCAGCTCAGCAGAACGTTCAATCTCCGCGCTTAGCGAACGGGTACCCGTCTGAGGATCGATTTGAGTAGCGGCAAAATTAATGCGCGCAGGAACTTCCACGCCTGTTTTCTCATGCACCACACTCACTGGAGAGTCTTCGGTGATCGTGAATCCGTGCAGATCATTATCGCTTAAAGAAAAGCGAGCCTTGAGTTGATCATCCTGTGTGATATCGGTTAAGGCCGAATTGTTAGCGGTTACCAGTGTTCCGGGATTGATTAAAGACCTGCCGGCAATTCCGCTCACAGGCGCTTTAACCGACGTGTAATCAAGTTGAATTTTGGTTTGCAGCGCTTTAGCCTTTGCTGCCGCTAGATTTGCCTTGCAGGACTCCAAGGCGCTGATGCGGTCTGAATATTCTTTTTCGCTTACAGCATTAACTTTGCGCAAAGCTGCAAATCGCGTGGCTTCTCTCTCCGCCTGTTTCAGTTCCACCTGCGCTTGAATAACCGACGCTTCTGCACTCTGATTAGCGGCATCGAAAGGTGCCGGATCAATCGTAAAGAGCACATCGCCTTGCTTGACGCTCTGTCCTTCAGCATAGTGCCGCTGCAGCACGGGACCAGTCACTTGAGGATAAACAATCACGGCTTTAGAACCTTCCGTCTGCCCGAACACTTCGGCCACATACGGCTGAGTGGTAGGTTCGGCTTTAAGCGTTGTTACTTGGATGGCTTGAACTTTCTGCTTGACTGCTTCTTTGTCATTACATGCGGTTAAACAGGATATGAGGCCTAAGATGCATATAAGGCTGAGAGTTGTTCGTTTCAGCATGATGTGTTATGTATTTTTTTTTCGTCGACAAATGTGAGAATACCTCAAACGAAGGCCTTCGCATAAGTAAACTCATGCTCCACAGTATTTGTCCTATAGTCTACAAAAGAGGGATAGTTGCCCTAATATCCCTCTTGGGACGGAAATCGATCAACGGAGGTTTTAGACACCTAACGCCTGATTTCACCCATGATTTCGGTGTTCTGAAGCGAATTTAGTCTGCAAATCTTTTTCACAAAATTTTTTTGATGATGAAAAAATCCCGACTTCAACGGTTAAGTCAAAATCGGGATTGAATTATTAATTCAGAGGCGAATTACTTGAAGAGCTTGCCGAGCTTTTCGAAGAAACTTTTTCTTTCCGGCGCGTGATGATCTTTCTTGCTGTGATTGATCGACGCATCGAACTGTCTCAGGATATCCTTCTGTTCAGTCGTCATATTTACCGGAATCTCCACAGTGGTATGAACGTACAGGTCGCCCTTCTCAGCATTGCGAACACTGCGGATGCCGTGGCCTCTCAAGCGGAAGGTCTTTCCGGACTGAGTCCCCTCGGGAATGCGCAATGTGGCTTTGCCCGTTAACGTCGGGACTTCGAGTTCACCTCCGAGCGCCGCCGTCACAAAACTCATGGGCATCTCCATGTGCAGATCCTGCCCGTCACGTTCAAAGATGTCATGGGGCTTGATGCGAATGCGAATGTAAAGATCGCCTGCGGGGCCGCCGTTTTGTCCGGGCGATCCGCGGTCGGGAATACGCATACGGTTGCCGTCATCCACACCGGCGGGAATCGTAATCTCGAGTTCTTTCTTCTCTTCCTGCATACCGGTGCCGTGGCACTTGTGGCAGGGATGAGGAATGTACTTGCCGGTTCCGTGGCAGCGCGGACAGGTCTGCTGAATCTGGAAGAAGCCGGCACCGGCGCGGACATAACCGCTGCCGTGACAGGTCGGGCAGGTTTCTACCTTCGTGCCCTTTTCTGCACCGGATCCGCCGCAGGCTGTGCACTTGCTCCAGGAAGGAACCTTAATCTTTGTCTTGTAGCCTTCTGCGGCTTGTTCAAGCGTGATATCGAGATCATAAATCAGATCTTCACCGCGGAACATCTGCTTATTCTGTCCGGAGCTGCGGGCGTGTCCTCCGCCGAAAATCTCGGAGAAAATATCGCCCATGTCGCCGAACTGAGAAGCATCAAAACCTCCGAACCCCCCGAATCCGCCGGCACCGGGGCCTCCGGCTCCGCCGTTGAACGCAGAACGGCCGTAACGGTCATAAGCCGCGCGCTTCTGCTCATCCTTCAGCACTTCATAGGCTTCGCCTACTTGTTTGAATTTTTCTTCGGCATGCTTGTCCCCTTTATTGCGGTCAGGGTGATACTTCATCGCCATACGGCGATAACCTTTCTTGATCTCTTCCTGAGTAGCAGTACGGGAGACTCCCAGTACCTCGTAATAATCAAAATCTACTTCGTCAGCCATTCTTTACGGAATTCGGTTATAGGGTAAAAACCCTTATTTTCGTCTCTTTATCTACGCCATGAGGCCGCAACCTTACGGAAGCGGCCTCATTGTCGTTAGCTACAGTCTAACAAGTTTCAGAATTAGACTTCTTTGAAGTCGGCATCGACGACATCGTCATCTTTCTTCTGAGACTTCGGAGCTTCCTGCTGAGCACCCGGCTGTGCCTGCTGCTGATTCAGCTTCTCGCCGATCTTCTGAGCAGCAGCCATCAAGGCGTCAGTACGTTTTGTGATCAGATCCTTGTCTTCGCCCTTAACGGCTTCTTCAAGGTCGTTAATCGCTGTTTCGCAGGCAGCGCGGTCAGCGCCGTCAACCTTTTCACCGAGGTCCTTCAGGGTCTTACGAACCTGATGGATGCTGGATTCGGCTGTGTTGCGAGCCTGAGCCAGTTCGGCACGGCGGCGGTCTTCTTCCTTGTTGGCTTCAGCATCGGCAACCATTCTTTCGACGTCGGCGTCGCTCAAACCGGAGTTAGCCTTAATCGTGATCTGGTTTTCCTTGCCTGTTGCCTTGTCCTTAGCAGAAACATGGAGAATACCGTTGGCGTCGATATCGAATGTCACTTCGATCTGCGGCAGTCCTCTCGGAGCCGGAGCGATGCCTTCAAGGTTGAATTCGCCAAGCAGTTTGTTGTCAGCTGCCATTTCACGTTCGCCCTGATAAACCTTAATGGTTACGGCAGGCTGATTGTCTTCGGCAGTAGAGAACACCTGAGAGTGCTTTGTCGGAATCGTGGTGTTGCGCTTGATCATCGGAGTCATCACGCCGCCCAGGGTTTCGATACCGAGGGTAAGCGGTGTAACGTCGAGAAGAAGAACGTCGCTGCGGTCACCGGACAGAACAGCACCCTGAATAGCAGCACCCATAGCAACTGCTTCATCCGGGTTCACGTCCTTACGCGGATCCTTCTTGAAGAAGTCCTTAACAGCTTCCTGAACAGCCGGCATACGTGTCTGACCGCCAACGAGGATGACGTCGGAGATATCTTCAACAGTAGCGTTGGCGTCCTTCAGGGCCTTGCGGCAAGGTTCGATCGTCCTTTCGATCAGATCTTCGCAGAGGCTTTCGAGCTTAGAACGTGTCAGTGTGATGTTCAGATGTTTCGGACCTGTTGCATCAGCAGTGATGTAAGGCAGGTTGATTTCTGTTTCCTGACGGCTGGACAGTTCGATCTTGGCCTTTTCAGCGGCGTCTTTCAAACGCTGCAGAGCCAAAACATCCTGGCTCAGGTCAATGCCTGTGTCTTTCTTGAATTCTTTGATGACGTAGTCAACGATTCTCTGGTCGAAGTCTTCGCCACCAAGGAATGTGTCACCGTTGGTAGACAGAACTTCAAACTGTTTTTCACCGTCAACATCGGCTAAGTCGATAATGGAGATATCGAATGTGCCGCCGCCCAAGTCATAGACAGCGATTTTACGGTCTCCCTTACCGCCTTTATCAAGACCGAAAGCCAAAGCAGCGGCTGTCGGTTCGTTAATGATACGGCGGACATCCAAACCGGCGATCTTACCGGCGTCCTTAGTAGCCTGACGCTGAGAGTCATTGAAATAAGCCGGAACAGTAATAACGGCTTCCTTAACTTCTTCACCGAGGTAGTCTTCGGCGGTCTTCTTCATCTTACGAAGAATTTCAGCAGAAACCTGCTGCGGAGCCAGATCCTTGTCGCCGAGAACCTGAACCCAGGCGTCGCCGTTGGCAGCCTTGATAATCTTGTAAGGCATCAGTTTGATGTCTTTCTGAACTTCCTTGTCGTCATAGCGACGGCCGATCAAACGCTTGATCGCGAAAAGTGTGTTAGCAGGATTTGTGACAGCCTGACGTTTTGCAGGAGCGCCAACAAGCACTTCTTTTTCAAGATATGCAACGACGGAAGGTGTGGTGCGGGCACCTTCGCTGTTTTCGATCACGCGGACCTTGTCACCTTCAACAACCGCAACAGCGGAGTTTGTTGTACCAAGGTCAATACCAATAATTTTTGCCATTTTTGAATTTCCTCACTTGCAAGCGGAAGGGCCGCTCGCTGTTAAGTTTCTATATTGAGTCGTTTCCTGAAAAAACAAGTCTTATTGAGCGACTGCCACCATCGCCGGACGAAGAACTCGATCGGCAATTTTCCATCCGCGCTGAAACACTGTTGCGACGCAGCCCGGCTGGACTGCAGGATCTTTCACCATGGTTATCGCTTGCATTGTGTTGGGATCAAATTTGAGACCCACAGGGTTTTCACACTTCATCCCGTTATGCTCCAGTGCGCTCAGCAGCTGACGGTAGGTAATCTCAAGGCCTTCTTTAAGGGGCCCTTTTTCATTTGCAGACGCTTCAAGCGCCTTTTCCATACTGTCTACGACCGGCAGCATGGATTCTGCAAATTTTTCAATGCCGAATTTACGGGCTTTAGCAACGTCTTCAGAGGCGCGGCGACGGGTGTTGTCTGCTTCGGCAACGGCTCTGACATAAAGGTCGTAGTTTTCCGCGGCCTTAGCCTGGGCTTTCGCTAATTCAGCAGACAAATCTAAGTCCGGGAGTTCCGGAGCATCTGCCGGAGCCTGCTGGGCTGCTTCGTCCTGAGGTGGGACGCTCTGTCCGTTCTTTAATTCGTTATCTTGCATTAACTGTCCTCAAGTTTTTTTCAGAAATCAGGATCCGATCTAACGGAGCCCTTTAATGGTTGATATGGGGTCGCCCGATCCTTTTTCAACCTTCGATGAACATCATTATGAGAACACCTCTCAGCTTCAAGAAGTAACGCCACCCGAATTAAGCAAATTAGGAAGTGAAGTTATGTAGCAAATTAAATGACCTAGCGGGAAAATACCCGCCTATTGGTTGAAATCTAAAGGGTTTTCCCTTATTCGCCAAACTTAACGAAAAAGGTAACAAATTTATTCCGGCCAATGAAGCAGTTCTTCTTCGACAATCTTCTCAACTAGGGAAACCGACGCCTCTGAATCATTCAAACAAGGGATGTAATGGAAGACTTTGCCTCCGGCTTTAAGCCAAGTCTCTTTGAGTTCCAGGCCGATCTCTTCAATCGTTTCCAAACAGTCGGTATGAAACCCCGGACAGATAACATCTAGCCGCTCCACGCCTTCTCGAGCTAAATGACGGGCCGTCTCATCGGAATAAGGTTTGAGCCATTCTTCCTTGCCAAAACGGGATTGGTAGGAAAGCACGACTTTAGAAGGATCTACGCCGAGCTCTTGAATCAGCAGATCGGTTGTCTCGCGAACTTGTTTCGGGTAAGGATCGCCTTCTTCGCAGTAGCGAACCGGCATGCCGTGGAAGGAGAGCATCAATCGGCCCTTCTTGCCAAGCGGGCCGACCTTTGCCCATTGATCGCGAATTTGATCGGCTAATGCCTTGATGTACAGCAGATGCGTGTGATAGTCGCGAATGAAGCGCACTTTTGGGTGGCTTTTCATTTGTTGCATTGCCTTTGAGACGGCATCGAAAACGGAAGCCGTCGTGGAAGACGAATACTGCGGATAGAGCGGAAGCACTAAGACACGGTCAAAACCGTGCTCATTGTGGATGGTTTTAAAGACTTCGACCTGTGAAGGATTGCCGTAACGCATGCCGACAAACACGTCTGCGTCGACGGCTTTTTGCTGAAAACGCTGCCGCAGCTTATCGGCAATGCGGTCGGTGTAGACCTTAAGAGGAGCGCCCTCTTTCATCCACACCTGAACGTAGCGCGCTGCGGACTTAGGACTGCGGCGAGGCAGGATGACCAAATTCAGCAGCGTCTGCCAAAAAATCGGATTTAAATCGACCACCCGTCGATCGGAAAGAAACTCCCGCAAGTAGGGTTTGAGCGCCGAAGCGGTCGGTTCGTCAGGGGAACCGAGGTTAATGAGGAGTACCGCAGTCTTCGGGCTCTTTTCTGTCATATCTACTTATCGGGAAAGAATTTCGTCTTGGACCGCTTTGGCGCGGCGGCTATGAAGATACCCGATAAGAAGCGCCACGGCAAGAGACATCCAGAACTTACCCAGAACCTGTCCGAAGATGAATTCAATAGAGCCGAATGCCAGAGAAAGGAAGATGGCGCTGTCGACCATGGAGCCGACCAAGCCGCTTGCCATAATGGCCCAAGCCGGCCATTTCTTACGCATCGGTGTGTAGACAACCAAGTCGGCCAGTTCGGAGAAGAAGAAGGCCATCACGGAAGCCAGGACCAGAGACGGTTCGGAGAAAAGTGCGGAAAGCGCTGCGCCGATGATGATGGCATACAGCGACCAGCGGACACCGAGTTTGGCCTGCAGTCCGTCACGAAGCACCAGAGCTACGCCGGCCATAAGCACGCCGCTCGGGGCCATGATACCGGGCCAGACAGGAATCAGACAGGGACCGTCAGCAGTACAAACCGTGCCGACATTCATCACCACCCAGTTCATCGCCGGGATGGTCAGAATAAAGAGGATAAAGTAGATGATTCCGACTGAATAGTCTTTGGTACTTCTTAAAGGCATTTCAACTCCGTTTCCGGCTGCACATACCGGGGGAAAATTAGAGACATCAGCGGCCGCGGAAACAGAAATCGAAGGTGCGTGTCGGCAGAAATCCGAGGCTTCCTTCGTTCGGTTTGCGAGGGAACCCGCAATGGCCGCCCTCAGCGGGATATTCTAACGTCACAAACTTGGAAACTTCTTGAATCATCGGTAAAACTTCGTTTCCCACGATCGGATCGTTCTTGGCATTAAGCACCAGTGTCGGCAATCGGATGCCGCCTAAATGGGGCTTGCTCGAGCATTTCGTCCAGTAGTCCATGTAGTCCTTGTAGCCGAAAATCGGTGCCGTAAAAAGATCGTCAAACTGCCAGAGCCAGCGAATCTTTTTGATTTTCTCGACATCTAACACGCCCGGGAAACGTTTGGCTTTTGCGAGTGCTTTTTTCTTCATCGTCGAGATGAAATTCAGGTCGTAAATCCGGCTGAATCCTTTGCGGATAACGTGGCTTGAACCCACCAAATCGAGGGGCGCGCAGACTGCAACGATGCCTGAAACCAGTTTTGCTGCGTCCTCGCCTCGGGTACCGGCCCAGAAGAGCAGATTGTTGGCGCCCAACGAGACGCCCATCGCATAGATCGGAGCTTCAGGGTAGAGCTCACGCAGCCGGGCAAACTCCCAGTCTAGCTCAGCCGCATCTGCGGCGTTATAGGCTCGAAGTTTTTTATTGGTGACACCGCCGCAGCCGCGGTAGTGAATCACCACGCCGCGCACACCCCCTTGGCCGCAGCGCGCCATCAGCGCACGGGCATAGTGACTGTTTGATGAGCCTTCCAATCCGTGGATGTGCACCATAATCGGCGCCTTCGGATCAATGGGTTCGGGCGTTGACCAGTCCACGGCAATGATGTCGTCATCCGGCGTATTCCAAATTTCACGGCGATAGATCACCTTGGCCTTCGGAAACAGTTCGGCAGGCACAATGGTTTGCAGGTGGCCGCCGGGCAGCCACCAAGGAGCACGGTATTCGGAAGCAGCGAGACTCATAGGCATAGCAGATTCAAACTGCTTTTTAGCTTAGGTCGCTTTTAGGCCCCCTGACCTTCGGACGGACCAAAAACGAGCGACCAGAGTGCGCGAACCTTTTGTGCCTCTTCCGCAAACTCTTCTTTGGGAACGCGGACCGGCACGCTCGGAGAGTTCAGGCGGAACTCGTGCTGAATACGGCGATATTTGCGATAAATCGCGGAGACCTCGAACGCCAGGTCTTTCGGGATCAAGTCGGCGTCAGAGGCCATCTCCAGCATCTTGATGTTGCCGAAGTTATTGACGAGCTGCGGGAATTTAGAGGAGTACTGAAGCACGAGATACTGAACAATGAACTCCACATCCACCATGCCGCCCTCGTCATGCTTCACATCAAAAAGCTCCGTTTTGTTGAGGTGACCGTCGTGCATACGCTGGCGCATTTTGAGCACCTCGGCCTTCGTTTCCCCGGCGTTTCTCTCGCGACGGAGTATTTCGATGCGAATTTTTTCGAATTTGTCACCGATATCTCGGTCGCCGGCCGCATAGCGGGCTCGCGTTAGCGCCTGATGCTCCCAAAGCCAGGCGCCCGTGCCGTCTTCGTTTTTCTGATATTTCTCAAAGCTGTCGACGGAAGAAACCAGCATGCCGGATTCCCCGTTCGGGCGCAGACGCATATCGACGTCGAACAGGACGCCGGAGCCGGTTGTCGCTGTCAGCCAATTGATCAGTCGACGCGCGAAACGCATGTAGATCTTTTCTGCATCCTGAGCGTCATCTTCAAACAAGAAGACCAAATCCAGATCGCTCGCGTAGGCGAGCTCCTTACCGCCCAATTTGCCGTAAGCCACGATGGCAAACTTCGGACGCTCAATGTGACGTCCGGGAACCGTCTTCCACACTTCTTCCATGACGATTTCAAGCGTAGCATCCGCCAGAGCCGAGAGCTGGTCGGCCAATCGTTCCACCGTCAAGCGTCCGGCCATATCCGCTAAGAACAGGCGGAACAAACGGGCATGATGAACTTCGCGAATGAGGTTCATACGGGTTTCCTGATCGTCTTCCGGAATATCCGCAAGTCGCGCACGCGTACGCTCGATATAGAAAGAGAAATCCACCGGCGTGTAATCGTCGATCTGACTCAGCCGCTCATCCCAAAGTTCATCTAAGAGCAGCGGGTGGCGGTTCAGATATTCGGCTGCCCACTTACCGCTGCCCAATACGTCGCCCAAACGCTTCGCTGCAAGCGGGTACTGCAAAAGCAGGGAAACATAAGTCGGACGACCGGCAATGACTTCGTAGAACTTGATGTAGCGGCGTAAGAGTTCTTCCCGAGAAATCAGTTTTAAGTGTTCCGGCTTGTTCTTACCCTCAACCGTATTTTTAACCAGCGTGATCATGCGCTGACGAGCCCCGGCGTTAATGAGCTTTAAAGCGCGCAGCGACATGAGATTAAGAATGAGCTGACCCAGCTCTTCGGTTTCTTTAAACCCGTTTCGCTCCAGCACTTTCGCCAAGCCGGGAAGCGCCCCCGGAGCTCCGTTCTCCCAACCGAGCGGCCAATCCTCTTCGCTTACCTCTTCTTTGGTCTGGAAAATCTCATCAAAGCGTGCAGCTACGTACTCCGTCGAGATCTCTAACTGCTTCTGCAGGTCTTCGACGGTAAAGCCCAGCATCTTCGCGATTCTTGTCCGATGCTCCGGATCGGCCGCAAAAAGCTGAGTCTGCTGATCATTTTCGTACTGGAGGGCGTGCTCCATGTTGCGCAGGAACACATAAATCTTGGAGAGCATCTCGGCTTTGTCCTTTACCAGGATGTTCTCGGAGGCGAGCGCCTGAAGCGCTCTCAGCGTGGAGCGCTCTCTTAAGAACGGGTTGCGGCCACCGCGGATCACCTGGAATGTCTGAGCAATGAACTCGATTTCGCGAATGCCGCCGCGTCCGAGTTTGATGTTCTGACCTTCTTTCAGGCTCTCTAAGGCGCGTTTCTGCGTAGATAAACGAATCTTGGCGTGAAGGTCGGTAAGCGAACTAATGGCGCCGAAGTCAAGATATTTACGGTAAACAAACGGACGAACGATATCGTTGATGTTCTTCTTTTGGATGTTGAAATCCTGTTCCGAAGCAAACACCGGGCCGTTGACGACACGACCCTTGAGCCATGCAAAGCGCTCCCAGTCGCGTCCCTGCGTCATCAGATATTCTTCAAGCATGTCGCTGGAGCCCACGATCGGTCCGGAATCCCCGTTGGGACGCAGGCGCATATCCACACGGAACACAAAGCCTTCCCAAGTAATCTCTGAAAGGGCCGGTATAACTTTCTTTGCCAGCCGCTCGTAGAATTCCTGGTTGCTGATGATTTTGCGGACATTCGGGTATTCTGCCGTAGGGCCGCACTCTCCGTCGCAGTCGTAGAAGAAAATAAGGTCGATATCGCTCGAGACATTCAGTTCACGACCTCCCAACTTGCCCATGCCGATCACAATCAGATCCTGGGGAACGCCGGTTTCTGAGCGCGGAACTCCGAATCGCTTAGCCAGCTCTTTGGCATAGACGGAAACCGTACGGTCGATCGCGATCTCTGCTAAATCAGACATCACGGTCACGACTTCTTCTAAATTCGCCAATCCGGAAATGTCGCGTGCGACAAGGCTCATCATCACGTCACGGCGCAGACGACGCATTGCGCTTTTGAGCTGCTCTCCGTCTTCGATTCCGGCCAAGCGCTCACGCATTTTTTCGGGCGTCCAGAACATCTGAGTAATTTCCTGAACATAAGACCGAACTTTATCTTCATCTTCTCCGAACATAGCTCGGAGCGTGTTTTTGAAATAAGCTGAGACTTCTGGGACTTCCGAGAGAGAAAGTCTGGGAACTTTAGGAAGGAGATCGGAGAATTGGAGTGCTGCAGACATATTGTTTTTGGAAGCTAAAAATGAGTCTATCTTCCAATATTAGAGTTTATTTATGGGAAATTGAGCGATACTTAGAAGATCAGAAAAAAGATTAAGGATCCGGGAAATGACGGACAATTCCGAACAACAGACGTCAACCACACCAACAAAACCTAAAAAAGGCTTTTTCGGCTATGCCTGGAGGACCATTCTTTGGTTCTTAGTCATCCTTTACTTTGCACTCGGCGCCGCATGGCTCGGAGCGCGCTACTGCCTTGCACCTTACCTGAACGACCATAAGTCCAAGATCGAGAATAAGATATCTCAAGTCTTGGACATCCCCGTTCAGTTCGGCTCTCTGGATACCGACTGGCAGGGACTTTCTCCGGAAATCACACTTAAAAACATCGAACTCGGCGAACCGGGCAAGGACCCGATTACGGCTGAATCTCTTACCGCAAAACTTTCGCTCAGTTCTTTAACAAACCTTACTCCGATCTTTGAATCCGTCACGTTAAACAACCCCAAAGTCGAAGTTCGCCGCCTGGCACCGATGTCCTTTTCCGTCTTGGGCAGGAAGGTCAACCTCAAAAAGCTCATGTCCGGTGAGACGGAGACTCAGGCGCTTACAACCAAACTGCCTTCCGATGTAATGGTTCTCCTAAAGCAGAAGTCTGTGGAAATTAAGGACGGCACGATTTTGGTTCATGATCAGAAAAGCGGCAAAACGCTTGAAGTTACTAACGTTAACGTCGGCTACAACGGCTCTTCAAGAAACAAACAGCTCGCCTTTACTCTGACGCTTCCGCCTGAAATTGCTTCTCCGATTACCGTTCGCGCGCTCTTTAAGACGCCGGCCCTTAATCCCTCGAAACTGGCCGACTGGGATGCAGAACTTTACGCTCAGACCGACTTCATTAACTTCGGTGAACTCGCCAAGTGGCTGCCTGACTTCTCCGTAAAGTACAAAGGCACCGGGTCTGGTTCTCTCTGGGCTAACTTTGTGAAATGGTCTCCTTCTTCCGCCAGCTTTATCGGCGCTCTTTCCCATGTAGATCTTCAGCTTCCGGAATTGGCGCCGCTGCGCCTGAAATTCGTTAAAGGCAAGATCTCAGGAAACATGTCGGGCGAGGCTTACGCTCTTTCTACAGACAATTTCTCTTTTGAGTTGGAATCCGGGGAGACACTTCCTCCACTGGATATGAGTCTGAAGTTAGACCGAAGCGATGATAACTTTACCGGCGGCTCTTTCAAAGCCAACGCTCTCGACTTTCAAGGTTTAACAGCCGTCCTCCCTTCGTTGCCGCTGCCAAAATCTTTCAAGGATTTTGTTGCCGAGCGGAAGCTCTCCGGATCGCTCGTTAATGTGGACTTAGATTGGCAGGGACTGCCAAGCGAACCCAAACATTACAACGGCAAACTTTCTCTGCGTAATTTCAGCTCTTTCGGGGCCTCCGGCAAAGACAATACCCAGTGGCTCCCGGGATTTATCAATCTCAGCGCCGACATTACCCTTAAAGACGGTGTGGGTACCACCGTACTCACAACAAAAGACGCGTCGGTAGCTCTTCCGAGATTATTCCCGGCAGCCGCTTTCCATTTCGACAGCATCGGAGGAACCGTGGTGTGGAATACCGTTAACGGCATTTCACTCGAGTTCAAGGACGTTCTGATTGAGAACGCCAATGCTGCGGTTAAGGTCAATGGGTCGTACACTAACGCCGACAACACTCCCCTCGGAACTGCAGACCTTAAAGCCGATGTTTTACGCGGAAACGTCCCTGCCGTTTGGAAATACATGCCGCTTGTTGTCGGCAACGACACAATCACCTGGCTGCGGTACGGCCTTTTAGAGGGCAAAGCCACCGGGGGCCAAGCCGTTCTTAAGGGGCCGCTCCATGAGTTCCCCTTCCACGAGTCTAAAGAACATCATTTCCTGGTGTCCGTTAATGCCGAGGACGTCCTTCTCGATGTCTATCCGAACATTCTGGACAATCCAAAGGCTTCTCCGAAACGCGGAGCAATTTGGCCGCTCTTTGAAAAAGTCGGCGGCGTAGTCAAATTTGAAGGCGACGGCATGGCCATTACTGCCGATCGCGGGACCTATAAAGGTGTACAGCTTACGCATGCACAAGTCGACATTCCCGCCTTCTCTGCGGATACCGTTTGGTTGGATGTAGACGCAGCGGCGTCCGGCGCCCTCCCCGGTTTCTTGTCTTACGTGAAGACTTCTCCAGTTGACGGCTACACCGGCGGTCTTTTCAAAAAGGCCGAGGGCACCGGCAACGGAGATCTGACTCTCAAACTGAAGATCCCGCTTGACGGTCCGGGTGAAGTTGCTGTTTCCGGCGCTTTTACGCTTAAAGATAATGCAGTTAAGTTCAATGATTTCTCGATTCCGGATTTGACTCATGCCATCGGCGTCGTGAACTTCAATGACAAAGGTGCTTCGAGCACGGGCATTACCGCCGATTGTTTCGGCAATGCCGTAAAAGCGACGCTCGACACCGACGATAAGGGCAATATTAAGGTTTCTGCTTCCGGAACCATCGCCGCTAAGGCACTCCCGCAGGTTATTCCGGTTCCGATGCTTGCCAAAGCCGCAGACAAATATCTGAGCGGCAAGACGCCCTTTACAGTCAATGTAACCGTCGGCCCAAAGGTCACGGTGAACGTTAAAAGCTCGCTTTCCGGCTTGGAGAGCAAGCTGCCGCCTCCTATGGAAAAACCGGCATCTTTGTCTGCACCTCTAGACCTCAATATCGTCACAGACAACAAGGCCACGGATCTCAGAATCATGATTGAGGGATTCCTGAGTTCGGAATTTATCCTGCAGAATAATGACATCAAACGTGCTGCCATCGGCAACCGCAGTCTGCCGACATTGCCGTCTCACGGCTATGCGATCTCCTTGAAGGCGCCGCTGGTTTCGGCGAAGGCCTGGCAGGCGGTCTTTGATCATCTAAAAGTGGATGCCAAACCGTCCGGAACCGTTGTCCTGCCGGATATTGCCTTCCTCAAGGCTAACATTGACGAACTGCTGATCGACAATTTCAATCAAACGAACTTCTCGCTCTTAGGGCGACCCGTCGGGAACTCTCTGCTGATCGCAATCAACAGCAATCAGATGAATGCCAATCTGGAATGGAAGAAGGCTCAAAACGGCAAGGAACCCGAGCTCATCGCGCATATTTCCAAACTCTTCATCCCGAGCTCTGCAAGAGACGCCGCAGAAACATCCAAGCCGGTTCAAATTCAAGGCGGCTGGCCCGCAATCAATGCGGTTATCGATGATTTAACCTACGGCAATATGCGTTTAGGCAAGCTGGAACTGGTTGCACGCAACACTCCGTCAACAAAAGGACAGCTCTGGAAAATTACAAAGCTGAATCTTTCCAACAGCGCTGCGCAGCTGCGCTCATCCGGCAGCTGGCTGAAAGGTTTCGACGGCGGCAACGAAACGAATCTTTTAATCAATACCAATATCAATAACCTCGGCGCCCTGCTGAATCGCCTGGATATGCAGAATCTGGTCAAGTCCGGCAACGGTTCGATCAACGGTAATTTATCCTGGGTCGGCACTCCCCTCGGCTTTAACACCGAGAGCTTCGACGGAGAACTGAATATCGATCTGAAGAGAGGCGAAATTCTCAAGATCCAACCGGGCCCGGCTGCCAAACTATTGTCTCTGCTGACACTGCAGTCTTTAACACGCTACCTGACCCTTGACTTCCGAGACTTCTACTCCTCTGGCTTCAACTTCTCTACCATCCGCGGCAACGCGGTGCTGGAAGACGGCCTCATGAACATCAAAGATCTGACGATGATCGGAGGGAGCGCGACCGTTGTTATTAACGGCAACGTCAACACTCAGAAAGAAACGGAGAATCTGCACCTATTGGTTCTGCCAGACATCAATGCGGCAGGAGCGTCTGTGGCTCTCGCGGTTGCAAACCCGATCGTCGGCATCGGCAGTTTCCTGGCCCAATTGATTTTCAAAGATCCCTTGAGTAAGCTTTTCTCCTTCGAATATCAAGTGACCGGCACTTGGTCAGATCCGGTCGTTTCCAAGATTAAACGTTAAGAACCATGTTACGTATTGCCACCTGCCAGATGACATCCGGACCGGATCTCGGGGCCAATCTCCAGATCGCCGAATCTCTCATTCGTAAAGCTGCCCGGGAAGGGGCCAACCTCGCTCTGCTTCCGGAAATGTTTACGATCATGAGCAATGATCCGAAAGATGTTCTTCATGCAGCCGAACGCTATCAGGACGGCCCGGTACAGAAGATCATGGCGGGGCTCGCTAAATCATTAGGCATTTGGGTTGCCGCCGGTACGATTCCTCTTCAATCCGATGATGAACACCGCGTCACCAACACCATGCTGGTGTATGACGCATTCGGCCAGGAAGCCGCAAGGTACGACAAGATTCATCTATTTTCGTATGAGGGCCAGCAGGAGCGTTACGACGAGTCCGAACTTTACGTCGGCGGCCATAAGACGGTTTCTTTTAACTATCCGCTAGAAAACGGCCTAGACATTCATATCGGCCTCGCCGTTTGCTATGACCTGCGTTTCCCGCAGCTTTTTCGTCGTCAAACCGGCGTCGACTGTTTTCTGCTCCCTGCCGCTTTTACAACTAATACGGGGAAGGCCCATTGGGAAGTTCTTCTTCGTGCCCGTGCGATAGAAAACCTTAGTTATGTGGTAGCCGCAGCTCAAGCGGGACGCTCTTCCTGCGGCCGAGCTTTCTGGGGACACTCCTGTGCCGTCGACCCATGGGGGACCGTTGTCGGATCTCTTAACGGGCATGAAACGGGCGTTTGCTTCACTGACGTCGATCCGGCTTTCCTCCGTCAGGTCAGAGCACTTTTGCCTGCCCTGAATAATCGCGTGAAATATGAATAACAACACTTCTGCCGCTATCGAAACCCTTCTCTACCGCAACGGTCTTTTTGAAAAAGACATTCAGGACGCCTTTGCGCTTTTCAGCGGTTACAACATTGACTACGCTGATTTCTACTTTCAGCGCTCTGTTTCAGAAGGCTATGTGCTTGAAGAAAGCATCGTTAAGACGGGCCATTACAACACAGACATGGGCGTTGGCGTTCGGGCCGTCTGCGGTGAGAAATCGGCTCTCGCCTACTCAGAAGAAATCTCCCGTGATTCTTTATTTGAGGCGGTCAGAACCGTACGGGCTATTGCGCAGGCTACTAACAATCAAATTACAGTCAATGTCACACCTAAGGACGGTCCGAAAGTTCTTTACCGTGCTGTTGATCCGATTGAAGCGGCAGACACGGACGCCAAAATCAAACTTCTTCAGTCCTTAGATAAACACGCCCGCAGCCGGTCTTCTTTCGTCACTCAAGTGACGACTTCCGTCGGCGCCTCGCATGACACGATTTTGATCGCCAAAATGGACGGCACTTTAATCGGCGACGTGCGCCCGCTGGTTCGGGTGAACTTAGGCGTTATCGCTGAAAAGGACGGAAAAAAAGAACAAGGTCAAGCCGGAGGCGGCGGAAGATTTTCGTTAGATCGTTATAACGAGGAAATTATTGAGCAGTATGCCCAAGAGGCCGTCGATGCCGCAGTGCGCAACTTAGATGCGCTACCGGCTCCGGCCGGCAGCCTCCCCGTCGTCTTGGGGAACGGCTGGCCCGGCGTATTGATTCATGAGGCAGTCGGACACGGCTTGGAAGCTGACTTTATTCGAAAGGGAACGAGCGTCTTTACCGACAAGATCGGTCAAAGAGTAGCCTCTCCGCTGGTCACGGTCGTTGACGACGGCACCATTGCCGGACGCCGAGGATCCCTGACCATCGATGACGAGGGCAACGAAACGCACTGCACCACGCTTATCGACGAAGGCATTCTTCGCGGCTTCATGCACGATGAGACCAGCGCTCGCCTCATGAAGCAAAAGACGACCGGCAATGGGCGCCGAGAGAGTTTTGCTTATCTGCCGATGCCTAGAATGACCAACACTTATTTGCTTCAGGGCGAATCCGATCCTCAGGAAATCATTTCTTCCGTGGACTACGGCATTTATGCGTCCAACTTCGGAGGGGGCCAGGTCGATATCACGAACGGCAACTTCGTTTTCAGCATGAGTGAGGCTTGGCTGATCGAAAAGGGCAAGCTAACCGACCCAATCAAGGGCGCCACACTAACCGGCAACGGCGCAGATGCTTTGACAAAAATCGTCATGGTCGGCAATGATCTTGAATTAGACAGAGGCTGCGGTACCTGCGGAAAGAATGGTCAGCAGGTTCCAACCGGTGTCGGCATGCCGACACTCCGCATTGACGGACTCACCGTCGGCGGCACTGCTAACTGATACAGCCGATTCAGGAGATTGTTTGCAGACAACGAGACATTCTGACTTCGGAACCACAATCCGAAGTCAAAAGATATTCTCGTTTTGTCCTCTTTTTCCTGAGTTTTATAGAAGAATCACAGATAATTTCAAGAGGGCCTTTGAGTCCCAAGGGTTCTCTAGTTTTTTGATTTTTTCTCTTCTGTGGTAATAATCTCTTTATTCTGGAAATAGCTTCCAAGACCTTCTCGTAAAGCAAGCTTCTTCCGCAGCGAAGCCGCTGTTTCATAGTCTTCAGGTACAGTCATCTCCAATGCGGCGCATATCTGTTTTATTTCCTCAGAGATTCCCGTCGTGGCGTAAATTGCTGGCAACCTGTCTAATTTGATTTTTGTAGTTCTAAGACCGTTGAGACTTTCAACGATTTTGCCTATTGGGATGGGAGTTTCTCTCTTTCTTAGTTTGTATTCCAACAATCTTGAGAGGACCAGTGAGATGTAGCAGCAAAGAAAGTGACCGCGGATGTGATTTTCAGTTCTTACGTAAACGGGACGACCTTCCAACTGGCTCTTAAGAACTCGGAAGTTGCTTTCAATGTGCCAAAGTCCTTTGTAGATATCCAGTACTTTTTCTGCCGGATCATTCAGAGAAGTTTCGATGACGTGCATTCCGTCAAAGAGTTCTTGCTCTGAGATTCTTTCGTAATTAACCGCCAGGCTCTCTTTATCGATATCCACGCTGACCAGGCTTTTCCCGCCTTTCTTCAGCTCAGCTGAGAAGTTAGACGGATTAGCCACAAGCCTCTCGGCTTTCTTTATTAGTCTTTGTCGGTCGATCCTATCCTTGATAAATCGTTTTTCCGAGAAGGTGATAATAAAGCGACGTTTAATGGTCCCTTTCTTTCTCTTGTTGCCGTATTTCGTCGTGTATGGCTTGAGCTTATCTTCGAGTTTTTTCTTCTCCTGGGGATTACTGTTTTCGTAAGCAAAGTCAGGATATTTATAACTAACTTTGGTTTCCAAGGTTACTTCTTTGAACCATGTCTTTGAGAGGACGCCGTTACCGTCTGCCACAACTCTTTCGACTCTTCCTGTCGGATCCAATGCGGCTTCCTTGATCTCCTTGGACGCGTTTCTGATTTTTGAGGAGAGGACATAGCTATTGCTCAATTCCAGCAGACAATGAATGTTGGCTGTATTGTTCAAGCCCTTGTCAGCAACGACGATAAGATTTTCGACGCCGTAAGTTTTCTTTAGTTCCTCAATGAAAGGGATCATTGTAGGAGACTCGCCCTGATTTCCTCGGTAAAGGTTGTAGCTGATCGGAAGGCCGTCCTTATCAGCAGCCAGAGCCATGACAACTTGTACCTCATTAAATTTTTTATCTTTCGAGTATCCGAACTCCCGCAGACTGTCTGCTTCAACGCTTTCAAATGCGTAGGTAGTAATGTCGTAGAGACAGACGCGAGTATCGCGACGCGGATTTTTCTCTAAGAGTTTTTTATTCAAATACTTAATAACGGAGTCTTTATTCTTGCTGAGCAAATCAAGACAGTTGTAATAGTGAGCAAGGTTTTCTTCCTTGGCACCAAGATAAGAAACAGGAGCTAACCGGCACGTCTTGGCTTTGGACCAAGGAGCAAGAATTCGGCCAAGACAAAGCTGCCTTACTACTTCTTCAAAATCAAATTCAATGTCAGAGTCTTTCTTGAGATAAGACAGCTTGTAAGGCAGATTTAATTCGTTCCAAAGCCTGTCGAGAACAACCATGCCTAAGCCTCGCAGACAAGGCTTTTCCCCTTTGAGCATGATCCCGTCTTTAGCTGCTCGAATGATATCGGCCTCAATAGTTTCATTGCTCAAGAGCCGCTTTCTTATGTCCTCTCCGGCAGCGTTTTCATTAAGGATTCTGACTTCGTCTTTGATCTTCTCTAAGGCTTGAGGGTCTACAGCCAGAAGCTTTTTCAGGTTTCCACATCTGCGAACGATACTCTTACGGGACTGACCGTCTTCATTTCGATAAGAGGAAGCAATGTAGACGCTTCTGTTATCGCCTTTTGAGCTGTACATGATGTGGTAGCGCATGATTCCTCCTTTATACTATTACTACTATTTTACCACAAAAAGATAAAAAATAATAGGCCTTTACCATATGATTTTTAAATAAAAACTACAGATTTAGGCCTAAAATTCAGGACGGCGCAGATGCTTTGACAAAAATCGTCATGGTCGGCAATGATCTTGAATTAGACAGAGGCTGCGGTACCTGCGGAAAGAATGGTCAGCAGGTTCCAACCGGTGTCGGCATGCCGACACTCCGCATTGACGGACTCACCGTCGGCGGCACTGCTAACTGATACAGCCGATTCAGGAGATTGTTTGCAGACAACGAGACATTCTGACTTCGGAACCACAATCCGAAGTCAAAAGATATTCTCGTTTTGTCCTCTTTTTCATGCACCCAATTAGGCGCAGAATCGGGAAAAAACCTCAACCTCAAGTCTGCAGCTGTCAACTACCTCGGCCTGACGGCCGAGGCTTGAGAAAGCCTCTAGTTGACTAGCCTCAGTCCGTCGTTTTGGGGACTACGTTGGTTGGGAATCTATAGGCACCGCGGGATGCAGATCCTAGTCTCGCGCTCTGCGGCCGATGGTTAAAAGCTCTGAGAGGTAGGAGCGGTGCTGTCGGCTTGAAACCCCTTCCAACATTGGCGAAGGATCACAACCGGTCGAAAGACCGA